>FWPV01000056.1_pt1 | contig 416665 bp, 415 predicted proteins | sample 2228371 | NCBI WGS metagenome assembly FWPV01 (sample SAMEA103939776, study PRJEB20133) | metagenome | reverse complement strand
GGCATCGAGCACATGGTGTTCGTCACCGGCCGCAACAAAGGCGTCATCGAGGATCATTTCGACCGGCAGTTCGAGCTGGAAGAAACGCTCGAGTCGCGCGGCAAGCTGGCAGCGCTGAAGGAGCTACAGAAGGACCTGCCCTCGGCCGGCCAGACCAGCTTCACCCGCCAGCAGGAGCCGCTGGGCCTCGGCCACGCCGTCTGGTGCGCACGCGAACTGGTCGGCAACCAGCCCTTTGCGCTGCTCTTGCCCGACATGGTGTTCAAGGCCAAGCCGGGCGTCCTCAAGCAGATGATCGACGCCTATGAGGAGCAGGGCGGCAACATTGTCGGCGTCGAAGAGGTCGATCCCGCGGACACCGCCAGCTACGGCATCATTGCGCGCGGCGAAGGCCCGGACTCGGGCTTCCGCATCACCGGCATGGTGGAAAAGCCCAAGCCCGAGGATGCGCCCTCGAACCTGTTCATTTCGGGCCGCTATATCCTGCAGCCGGAGATCTTCACGCTATTGGCCGACCAGCCGCGCGGCGCCGGCGGCGAGATCCAGCTCACCGACGCCATGCAGGTGCTGATGAACAGCCAGCCGTTCACCGGCGTCAAATACGAAGGCAAGGTCTTCGACTGCGGCTCCAAGATCGGCTTTCTCACCGCCAATGTCGTCTTCGCCCTCGACCGCGAGGACATCGCCGAGGACTTCATGCGCGAAATCCGCGCGCTGGCCGTCGATATCGCCCCGGATGGCGCCGGGGGCTGATCGCGATCAGGCGGCCTCTACCTCAAGCACCGCGCCATTGACGGCGACGACACGCACCTTCTCGCCGGCCGCCAGATTGGGGCCGGTGATACGCCACATCGTATCATCCAGCGCCAGCCGACCCGACCCGCCGACGATCGGCTCGTCGAGCGTCAGCTCGCGGCCGATATAGCGTTCTGCGCGCCGGTTGAGGAACGGTTGGTCGGTCGGTACCCCCTGCCCGCGCACCCGAAGCCACAGCCAGATGCTGAGCAGCGCCAGGATGCCGTAAATCACGAACTGCAAGGGCCAGTAGACCGGCACGAACAGCGTGATGAGGCCGGTGACCAGCGCCGAGGCTCCGAGCCAGACGAGGACGCCGCCCGGCAGCACCAGCTCGAGCGCCAAGAGCACGAAGCCGAACACGATCCACGACCAGGACCCGTATTGACCGATCAGCGCAATGAGCTCCATCCGGCCCTCCTCAGCTGTCGCGAGTTGACGGGGGACGCGCGCCGCCGGGAGCATTGCGCGTCGGGCGGTCACCGCCAAACGTCTCCTTGGCGATCTCGGCAATGCCGCCGATCGCCCCGATGATCCCGGCCGCGTCGACCGGCATCATCAGCAGCTTCTGGTTCGGCGACTTGGCGATCGCTTCCAGCGCCTTGATGTAGTTGTTGGCCACGAAGTAGTTGATCGCCTGCACGTCGCCGGCCGCGATGGCGTTCGACACCACCTGAGTGGCCTTGGCTTCGGCTTCTGCCGCACGCTCCCGCGCCTCCGCATCGCGAAACGCCGCTTCGCGCCGGCCCTCGGCCTCGAGCACCTGGCTCTGCTTTTCGCCTTCCGCCGAGAGGATCGCGGCCTGCCGCTTGCCTTCGGCTTCGAGGATCAGCGCACGCTTTTCACGTTCCGCCTTCATCTGCCGGCCCATGGAATCGACAAGGTCCTTGGGGGGATCGATGTCCTTGATCTCGATGCGGGTGATCTTGATGCCCCACGGCCCAACCGCCGCATCGACAACGCGCAGCACCCGGTTGTTGATCTCGTCGCGGTTGCTGAGCAGCTCGTCGAGATCCATCGAGCCCATGACCGAGCGGATATTGGTCATCGTGAGGTTGAGGATGCCGTTCTCGAGCTTGTCGACCTCATAGGCCGCGGCGGCCGCGTCGAGGATCTGGTAGAAGGTCACGCCGTTCGCCGTTACCGAGGCGTTGTCGCGGGTGATGACTTCCTGGTGCGGGACGTCGAGCACCTGCTCCATCATGTTCATCTTGCGGCCGATGCCGTCGACGAACGGGATGATCAGGTTGAGGCCGGGCTTGAGCGTCCGGATGTAGCGACCAAAGCGTTCGACGGTGAAGTTGTAGCCCTGAGGCACGGTCTTGGCGGCCGCGAACAGCACGAGGACGAATAGAACGCCCAGGGTGATGAGCGTAATGCTCAGCCCATCCATATCCAGAAAATCCATCGTCGCTTCCCTCTCTCGTGACTTCGCTCCCGAAGCAATATGCGGCCCCGGGTCATGGTGCAATATTGGACGCCTGACGCGCACCAATACTTGGGGAACGCCAGCACCGCGCAAACGTTATGCGAAGTGAGTTCTTGCGTTTCCCGGAGTTCCGCCATGCCGCCCGCCTCGCGTCCAGTCTGGAAAGGCCAGTTGCGCCTGTCGCTCGTTTCCATCCCCGTGGAGATGTACACCGCCACCAAGTCGGGAGCGCGACCGAGCTTCCGCCAGATCCACGAGCCCTCGGGAAAGCCCATTCACTATCAGAAGGTGGTCGATGGGCTGGGTGCGGTCGACACCGACGAGATCCGCAAGGGCTTCGAGTACGAGAAGGGCGATTTTGTGCTGCTGACCGACGAGGAGATCGATGCGGTCAAGCTGGAGACGCGCAAGACGCTCGAGCTAGTGCAGTTCGTCGACGAAGACGAGATTCCGACGCTGTATTTCGACAGCCCCTACTTCCTTCTTCCAACCGATGAATTGGCGGAGGATGCCTTTCGGGTGGTGCGCGATGCCCTGCGCAAGGCCAAAAAGGTCGGGCTGGGACAGCTCGCGCTGCGCGGCAAGGAGTATCTGGTCGCGGTCCGGCCCTGCGGCCGCGGCATCCTGCTCGAAACGCTGCACTATGGCGACGAAGTGCGGAAGTCTGACAGCTATTTCTCCGGCATCGCCGCGAAGGCGGCAGACCCCGAGCTGCTGGAGGTGGCGACGGCGCTGATCGACAAGAAGAGCAAGCCCTTCGATGTCGGCGCCTTCAAGGACCACTACCAGGCGGCTCTACGCGAGCTGATTGCACGCAAGCTGAAATCGAAGGGCAAAAAGGTCGCGACCGATGTCGAGGAGACCAAGCGCCCCAGCGGCGGCAATGTCGTCGACCTGATGTCGGCACTCAAAAAGAGCCTTGAGGGCGAGGGCGGCAAGGCTAGGCCGAAACCGAAATCGAGCACACGCAGTACCACCGGATCCGGACGCAAGAAGGCCAGCTGATGGCCAGCGCCGATAAGCTGCGCGACTACAAGGCGAAACGCGACTTCAAGCGGACGAGCGAACCGACCGGCGGTCGCGCGCCACGGCGGAGGGCCGGAACAAAGGGCGGTCGCTTTGTTGTGCAAATGCATGACGCGACGCGGCTGCATTACGACTTTCGGATTGAGCTGGACGGAGTGCTGAAGAGCTGGGCCGTGACCCGTGGCCCTTCCAACAACCCCGCTGACAAGCGCCTTGCCGTTCGTGTCGAGGACCATCCGCTGGACTATGCCAGTTTCGAGGGGACCATCCCCGAGGGCGAGTACGGTGGCGGCACGGTGATGCTTTGGGACGAAGGCAGCTGGGAGCCGATCGGCGATCCGCATGAGGGGCTGGAGAACGGCGACCTGAAGATGCGGCTCGACGGCAAGCGCATGCACGGCGAGTGGGTGCTGGTGCATATGAAGGGTCGCGACACCAAGACCAGGAAGGGCAGCCGCGAGAACTGGCTGCTGATCAAGCACCGCGACGAACACGCGACTGATAGCGACACGCTTGTCGCTAACCACATGACCAGCGTCAGCACCGGACGCGACATGGCGGCGATCGCTGCGGGAAAACCGGGAAAGCGCCGAAGCACGAAGGAGACGCGCGCCGTGTGGACCGGCGGTGAAGCGGTGGCGCTGCCAGCGTTTCGCCCGCCGCAGCTGGCGACATTGTCGACCGAGGTGCCTGCGGGGGACGACTGGCTGTTCGAGGTAAAGTATGACGGCTATCGTTGCCTCGCTGCCATTGCCGGCAAGGAAGTGCAGCTGTTCACCCGCAGCGGTCTCGACTGGACCGAGCAATTCGGCCGTCTGGTTGCGCCGCTTTCGAAGCTGACCAAGGGCACGGCGCTGATCGACGGCGAGATCTGTGCGCTACGTGACGGGCATACGGATTTTTCGACGCTGAAGCAGGCGCTGTCGGATGGTGGCGACCTGGTATTCTTCGCCTTCGACCTCCTGGAACAGGATGGCGAGTCGCTCGAAAAGCGACCGCTGCTCGAGCGGAAGGCGCGGTTGAAGAAGCTGCTCGGCAAGGTCAAGGGCAGCGACCCGATCCAGTATTCCGACCATGTCCGCGGACATGGCGACAAGGTGCTGGCGGCACTGTGCGAGGCCGGGCAGGAAGGCGTGATCGCCAAGCGTGCCGACGCCCCCTATCGCCACGCCCGCTCGCGCGACTGGCTGAAGGTGAAATGTACCCGCCGCCAGGAATTCGTCATCGGAGGGTGGCGGCACTCCGAGAAGAAATCGACCTTCGCCTCGCTTCTGCTCGGAACGTTCGAGGACGGCAAGCTGGTCTATCGCGGCCGCGTTGGCACCGGCTGGAATGCTGAAAGCGCGGCGGCCCTGCAGGAGCGGCTGGACAAGCTCGGCCGGAAGACCAGTCCGTTCGCCTCCGTGCCGCGCGAGGTCAAAGGTGATGCCAGCTGGATAACGCCAAACCTTGTTGCAGAGATAGACTTTGCCGAGTTCACTCCGGATGGGCACCTGCGACACCCATCCTTCGTGGGCCTGCGCGAGGACAAGCCGGCAGGCGATGTGGTGCTGGAGAGCGAGCCGACGACAACGACGGAGGCCGGGATGACGCTGACCGACGACAAGGGACTGGCCATTGCCAAGCGGTTGGGCGTGGCGCTTTCCAACCCGGAACGCGAGGCGATGGTTGGCGAGACCATTGGCAAGGCGCAACTGGTGGCCTATTACGAAGCAGTGTCGAAGCGCCTGCTGCCACACCTCATCCGCCGGCCCCTGAGCCTTGTGCGGGTTCCGCATGGCGGGCACTCATTCTACCAAAAGCATGCCGGCGATGGTTTTCCCGATGAGCTGGCCCGCGTGCCGATCACCGAGAAAGAAGGCGACGTCGAGGACTATCTCTATGTCCACGACCTCGCGGGCGTCGCGGCGGCGGTGCAGATGAACACGCTGGAGTTCCACATCTGGGGCAGCCGGGTCGAGCATCTCGAGCAGCCCGACCGGCTGGTCTTCGACATCGACCCCGATGAGGGCCTGGATTTCGGCACAGTGCGCGAAGCGGCGCTGACCATCCGCGACCGACTGGCGGCGTTGAAGCTGAAGAGCTTTCCCATGGTGTCTGGCGGCAAGGGCATCCATGTCGTGGTGCCGCTTCAGCCCGAGGCCGAGTGGGACGATGCCAAGGCGTTCTGCCGCGCCTTTGCCCAACAGATGGAGGCCGATGAGCCCAAGCGCTTCACAGCGAATATCCGCAAAGCGGAACGCAAGGGCCGGATGTTCATCGACTATCTGCGCAACGAGCGCGGATCGACGGCCATCGCCCCGTTCTCAACCCGGGCCCGGAAAGGCCTGCCCTGCGCCGTGCCGGTGAGCTGGGACGAGGTGCCGGGGCTGAAGGCCGCCAATGGTTTTGGCATCGAAGCCGCGGCGGAGCGAGCCCGGGGGCCCGATCCCTGGTCGGGCTATAGCCGGGTCAGGCAGAAGCTGACGCCGGCCCTGCTGAAAAAGCTCGGCGACTGATGTCCGCTAGATCCAGCCCGACAGCTCGCGACGGATGACCGTTTCCAGCATCGCCATGCCGCCATCGGAATCGTTGAGGCACGGGATATAGGCGTACTTTTCGCCGCCGGCATGCTCGAACTGCTCGTGGCCGGTGATGGCGATTTCTTCCAGCGTCTCGATGCAATCGACCGAGAAAGCGGGCGCAACGACGGCCACCTTCTTCATGCCTTGTGCCGGGAGCGCCTCCAGCGTCTTGTCGGTATAGGGCTGCAGCCATTCCGAAGGGCCGAACCGGCTCTGGAAGGTGACCATCAGCTTTTCCTTGGGCCAGCCGAGATACTCGCGCACCAGCCGCGTCGTCTTGAAGCACTGGCAGTGATAGGGGTCGCCATTCTTCAGGTACTCGATCGGCATGCCGTGATACGAGGTGAGGATCACGTCAGGGGTGAAATCGAGCTTGGCCACGCCCTCGGCAATGCTCTCGGCCAGCGCCGCGATATATGCCGGGTCGTCCGAGTAGGCAGGGAGTGTGCGGATGGCCGGCTGCCAGCGCAGCGTCTTCAGCACATCGAACGCCTTGTCATTGGCGGTGCCGGTGGTTGTGGCGGAGTACTGCGGGTAGAGCGGCGCCAGAAGAATCTTCGTGCAGCCCGCGGCCTGCAGCGCCTTGATCCCCGCCTCGGTGCTCGGGTTGCCGTAGCGCATGGCGTATTCGACGATGACGCTGCTGCCCAGCCGCTCCTGCAGCTTGGACACCTGCCGCCTGGTGATCACCCGCAGCGGGCTGTCGCCGGCCTCGTTGTCCCAGATGCGCTTGTAGTTGGCGCCGCTCTTCTGAGGGCGCACTGAAAGGATGATGCCCTGAAGGATCGGCTGCCACAGCAGCGGATTGATTTCAATCACCCGGCGGTCGGAGAGGAACTCCGACAGGTAGCGCCGCATCGACCAGTAGTCGGTGGCGTCGGGGGTGCCGAGGTTAAGCAGCAGGACGCCCACGCGGGGGGCGAGCACCGGCGGATGATCGGGCGGCAGATGGGATGCCATGGGAGCTCCGCAGAATGGCAGTGTTCAGGTGTGGGCGAACATAGTCGCCGCGACGCTCAACACAAGTGCAAGCATGTCGCGCCTTCAGCTCAGGCTCGCCAGCACCATAACGGCTCCGAAGGCGAAGACGATCACCGCACCGGCGAGTTCCGCCCACCAGACGAGGGCATTGGCGAAGGTGCCAGAGCCGCCGGCAAGCCGGCGCGCCACATCCTTGGCATAGACGGCGATGACGGCCAGCACCGAAACGGTAATGGCCGTGCCCAGCCCCATCAGCAGCACCGCAACGATGCCGGCAAGCAGGATTCCCTGGCTGAGCGCGAAGACGAGGACGACCAGCGCACCCGAGCAAGGGCGCAGGCCGACAGCGAGGACAACTCCCAGCTGCTCGCGCCAATCGCCACGAGTCGCCTCTGCCGGAACGACATGTAGATGCGCATGCGCGGCGTGATCGTCGTGGTCGTGGTGATGGTCGTGGCCGTGATGGTGGCCGCCTGGTCCGTGGTCGTGGCCGAAATGCGGATCGTCCGGCAGTCGGCCATGGGCATCGCGCAATTGTTGCCCGTGGCTATGTCCATCCTCATGTGCATGCGAATGGCCCCAGCCGAAGAGCTTCCGCGCAATCAACCACAGACCCAGCAGCGCAACGAGACTATAGGCCGCGATCTCGACCCAACCGACCATGGCGCCCATCGCGACGCTGGAAAGCCCGAGGATCGCCGCGGCGATGCCGACGAAGCCGATGGCCACCGCCGACTGCATGAAGGCGGCAGCAAAGCTGAGGCCGATGCCGCGCCGCACCTGCCGCTCGTTGGCAAGCATGTAGGAGCTGATCACCAGCTTGCCGTGTCCTGGCCCCGCGGCATGAAAGACGCCATAGAGGAAGCTGAGCCCGCCAAGAATCCAGAACGCATTCCAGTCGGTCTTCAACCGTCCGAGGGCCGCGGTGAGCGACTGATAGAAACTCGCCTGCTGCGCAGCTATCCAGCCCAGAAAGCCGGTGCGTGGCAGAATGAAGCCGGGTTCCGGAGGTGGCCCGCCGAACGGCACCGGCCTGGCCTCGGCCAACTGGTTGACCGCCTCGACGGCTGTCGTCGCCGGGGCCGCCGGCGTTGCGCCCGCACAGTCGACGACGATGGCGCCCTGCGTACCGCGCACTGCCTTGGCGAGATCCGGCGGCAGTTCGGTGACATCGGGCGGCAGCTCGAACAGGCGCGCCTGCAGGTCGGGAGAAATCTCGCGCGGCGGCTCGAGCCGGGCGGCGCACCCGGCTGGTGCATTCTCCAACGTCACATCGCCGATATCAGCGAAGGTGATGGCCACGTAGTATTGCGGATCGGCGATCGAGATCTCGAGTGAGCGCTGGATGGCGTAGGGCTCGGCCAGCACGGCGGAAAAGCTCAGGGTCGAGCGGTTATCTTCGAATACGAACCGGCCGTCATTGCCAGAGATGAAACGGAGCTGATCATCAGCTTCTCCGGCAGAGGTGTAAAACCCGTACTCGGCCAGACCGGCGAGGTTCTCGTCCGCCAGCTCCTGCATTTCCGCGCTGGTGGTAATGCCATCCTCGTCGACATCCAGCCCCTGGATTTGCCACACGGAGAACGCTTCATCGAAGGTCCAGCTGTTGCGGATGGCGCTCAGACGACCGCTGTCGTCGAACACCAGCACGGCCTTGGCGTCGATGAAGATGTGCGGGTGCGCCAGCGCGGCACTCACAGCGGCAAGGACACAGGCCGCGGCAAGCAAGAGGGTGGCTAGTAGACGCGACACGTGGGCTCTCAATGGATCGGGTTGCGCTGGAACCAGACCACCAGATGGTCGATCAAGGCACGCACCTTGCCGGCCAGATGCCGGCGATGCGGATAGACGGCGTTGAGGCTCGGCCCTTCGGGCATGCGATCTTCCAGCACCTTGACCAGCTTTCCTTCCGCAATCAGCGGATCGGCGAGGTAGCCGGGCAATACGGCAAAGCCGAGACCGGCAATTGCCGCATGGAGCGCCGCCACAGGCGAATTGACGCGGACCGGCCCGCCGACCGGCACCGAGATCGGCCTGCCATTCTCGATGAAGCGCCAGTTGCCCTGCGAGGGCATGTTGGAATCGATGACGCAGGGCAGGCCGCGCAGCCCCTCCCCGCTCTGTGGTACCCCGACCCGATCGAGCAGCGCGGGGGCGGCGCAGATGATGTGGGTCATGTCGGAGATGCGACGCGCGATTAGCGAGGAATCCTGCATGGTCGAGATGCGGAGCGCGATATCGATGCCCTCTTCGATCAGGTCGACGAAGCGATCTTCGAGCCTGAGGTCGACCGAAACCAGCGGGTTTTCGGCGACGAAGGCGAAGATGGCCGGGGCCAGCGTGGTTTCGCCGAAATTGCGCGAGCACGAAATCCGCACCAGACCGCGCGGCTCGCTGGTCTGGTCGGAAATGGTCGAGTCGAGCTCATCGAGCTGGGCGAGCAGCTGACCGGCTTCGCGGTAATAGACCTCGCCGGCTTCAGTGAGCCCGAGTTTCCGCGTCGTCCGGTTCATCAGCCGGACGCCGAGATAGTCCTCGAGATCGGTGACATATTTGCTGAGCAGCGCCTTGGAGCGCCCGTATTGGCGCGCGGCAGCGGAAAATCCACCTGCATCATAGACCTGCACGAAAGCCCGGATCCGGGCGATGTCCTGGCTCAAGGGCGGCCTCCGCAACTGTCGACGCACGCGCGGCACCGGGCCGCGAAGCGCGCTTCCACGCATATGTCATCTGCACCAAGTGAACAATGCCGGGCCTTGGTCGCTTCGCGATTAACGATAGGATAGGCTCCATGTCGCACCAAACCGAGCCAGAGACTATCACTTCGCCCATGTCCAAGCCCAAGGCACGTTCGACGCTCTATCGGCTCATTGAAGCCGGGCAGCTGGCGCATCGTGCCCTGCAGGTGCCGCTGCGCGAGCGCGGGCTCGAACCGGGCGACGACGCCATCCTGTTCACCTTGCATTCGAAACTCGGCGCCACTGAACAATCTCTCGGCGAGGCGCTCGGGCTCAGCCCCGAGGCCCTGGCGCCCCGGCTGCAACGGCTGATCGAGCGTGAGATGGTGTCACGTCGCGCCGTCGGCCCGGACCTGACGCCCGGTCTGGCCCTCACCGAACGCGGTGACCGCATCCGCGAAGTGCTGGCCGCCAACTGGCAACAGCTGGAAGACGCGCTCTATGGCGAACTCGACAAGAAGCGGCGCAAGAAAGTCGACGCGGTGCTGAAGCGTTTCGTCGAACTGCTGCGCCTGCCTTAGGCTGACGACCTGATTTCCAGCGCCTCCGGCAGGGTCATCTCGGTGTGATGTGCCCAGGCCGGATCGGGCTCCGGATAATCGGTACGGAAATGCCCCCCGCGGCTCTCGGTACGCTTGAGGGCGCCGGCCGCCACCAGCGTGGCCGAGGTGGTCATGTTGAGGAACTGCCGGGTGACGCCAGCGGCCCCGGATTCCAGCAAAGCGATGCGGCGCAGCGCCAACCGCAGCTCGGTCTCGTTGCGTTCGACCCCGACCAGATCGGTCATGATCTGGCGGAGTTCCTGCACCGGCGCCAGATTGCGCAGCTGTTCCTCCACTGCCTCACCGGCCGTCTCGTCCCAGCCGATGCCGGCAAAGGGCGTCAACGGTGCCCGCACTGGCTCCAGACCGGAAATGTCCTCGGCGATCCGTGCCGCATAGACACTGGCCTCGAGCAGCGAGTTGGAGGCCAGCCGGTTGGCGCCATGCAAGCCGGTCGCGCTGGCTTCGCCGCAGACCCAGAGGCCCGCCAACGAAGAGCGGCCATTGTCGTCGACCTTGACCCCGCCCATGTGGAAATGCGCTGCCGGCGTGACGGGAATGGCGTTTTTCACCGGATCGATGCCGGCATCAAGGCAGTATTTGGCGACAGTGGGGAAGGCCGTGAGAATCCGCTCGCCGAGGACCTGCCGCGTGTCGAGAAAGACCCTCCGGCCCGACTTGATCTGCCGGAAATTGGCGCGGGCAACCACATCGCGCGGCGCCAGTTCCGCATCCTTGTGGATGGCCGTCATGAAGCGCTCGCCAAGATCGTTGACGAGGATGGCGCCCTCACCCCGCAGCGCCTCGGTGGCGAGAGGCGCCGGATCGGCGCCGGTCGCGATGGCTGTGGGGTGGAACTGCACGAATTCCGGATCGGCAATGATAGCACCGGCCCGCGCCGCCATGCCCATAGCGTGGCCACGCACGCCGGGCGGGTTGGTGGTGACGGCATAGAGACCGCCAAGCCCACCGGCCGCGAGCACGGTGGCGCGCGCCCGCACCAGCACCGGCTCGCCATAGCGGTCGCCGAGCTTGCGGGCATAGACGCCGATGACGCGCCCATCGGCGCGGGCAAGATCGACAACGGTCAGCCCCTCGACCACACGGATCGACGGGGTGCGACGAACCTCGGCGATAATCGCCTGCATGATCGCATAGCCAGCCCGGTCGCCCTCGACTCGCACGACGCGGTTGCGAGAGTGCGCGGCTTCCTTGCTGAGCACATAGCCACCGTCAGCGTCGCGGTCGAACGGCGTACCCCAGCGCGCCAGGTCCTCGATGCGGGCGGCCGCTTCCGCGGTAACCGACTCGGCAACGTCCTCGTCGACAATGCCGGCCCCGGCGATCTCGGTGTCGACGGCATGGGCGTGCGACGAGTCGCCCTTGCCCACGGCCGCCGCGACGCCACCCTGCGCCCAAGCAGACGAGGCGCCGAAACCGAGCGGCTTCGGCGACAGCACCGTCACCGGGCGCGGTGCGAGCTTGAGAGCACAGAACAGGCCCGCCAACCCGGCGCCGACAATCAGCGCGCCGTCGGCGTTGAGAACATTGTCGAAAATCTGCACGGGCTGCCTCCGGAGGGCGTTCTAGACCGGAACGACCGCGAGGGAAACACCGACTTCAGGCGACGCATTTGGGCAGGTTGGCATAGGAGCTGAGCCCCAGCCAGTCCAGCATGTCCCTTTCGAGCCCGATATCGCCAATCAGCAGCAACCGTCCGGAATCGATCGCAGTCCGATAATCTTCGAGCCCCATATAGACGGCAGTCATAGTCCGCAGATCCGTGCGGACATACAGATCCACATCAAAGCCTGGATCGACACAGCACAGGTCAGTGCCTCGGCGTGGCTCCGCCATGATCCACCAGTTCCGATCCGGTTCGGCCTGCTCGGGATAGATGAACTGGATCACGGTACGCCGCTTCGGCAGCTGGTCCAGCATGATCTTGCGGCGCATGTTCCACATCAGCAGGCTGGCATCGAGATGCTCGAGCTGCGGTTCGCTGCCGGTCCAGCGATGTCCCCATTCGCCCATCGCGCGCAGGATCGGCCGCAACTCCTCACCCGAGGGCGTCGGGACATATTCCATCACCCCCGGCTCGCCGGTCACGGGCCGCCGCACGATAATGCCATCGGCCTCCAGCTCGCGCAGCCGGCGCGACAGCAGAGTCGGCGACATTCTGGGCACGCCACGGCGCAGATCGTTGAAGCGCGAGGAACCCGCCAGCAACTCGCTGAGCAACAGGATGGTCCAGCGACCGCCGAGGACTTCGCTGGTCATCGCGAGCGGACAAAACTGCTGATAGCTTTGTTCGGCCATAAGAGCCTCCATTTCGCCGAGACTTGGGTACGCCTGCGCCCCGCAAAACTCAACGCCAGTACAACAAGTGTATTGCCCTGGTCCATTTCCTGAACTGGAGCCCGTGAACCGGGCCATGCGATCCCCCGCACCTGCGTCGGCGCTGCCAACGCCGACGCCATGTTTGAAAGGAACTCTGCAATGAACACCCTCGACACCGCGAACGTGCGCCCCGATTTCACGGCCATCAAGTCGCGTCAGCAGGCCGCCTGGGCCTCGGGCGACTATGCCGCTGTGGGCACCACCCTTCAGATCGTCGGCGAGCGGCTATGCGAAACCATGGACCTGCGCGCCGGTGCCAGCGTGCTGGATGTCGCCGCCGGCAATGGCAACGCCACGCTGGCGGCCGCCCGCCGCTTCTGCGCCGTCACCTCCACCGACTATGTCGGCTCGCTGCTCAGCAAGGCGGAAGCCAGGGCCAGAGCCGAGGGCCTTCCGGTGAACTTCCAGGTGGCCGATGTCGAGGCACTTCCGTTCGAAGCTGGCCGGTTCGACTACGTCATCTCGACCTTCGGGGCCATGTTCGCGCCTGACCACCAGAAAGTGGCAGACGAGATGAGCCGCGTCGCCAAGCCCGGCGGACAGATCGGCATGGCCAACTGGACGCCGGACAGCTTCATCGGTGCCTTGTTTGCCGTGCTTGGCCGCCACGTGCCGCCGCCGGCCGGGGTGCAGTCACCGGCCCTGTGGGGCACCGGCGATCACGTGCGGCGCCTGTTTCCGAATGCGACGGTGACGCTGCACGAGCGCAGCTTCGTCTTCCGCTACCGGCAGCCGGAGCATTTCATCGAGGTCTTCAGGGACTTCTACGGGCCGGTGCACAAGGCGTTTCTGGCCCTGGATCCCGAGGGCCGGAAGGCACTGCATTCCGACCTGCTGGCCCTGATCGACCGGTTCAACATCGCCAAGGATGGCACGATGCGCGCACCCGCGACCTATGTCGAAGCGCTGATCGACCTGCCCTGACCCATCATGGAGACAGACCGCCCCGTCTCCGGTCGGGGCGGCTCTGGTTTTCAGGCGAGACCCAGGCGATGACGCCTCAGGACTCGTCTTGCACCGCGGCTTCGGCCGCCCGCTTCTGCAGGGAGGCGATGCAGTTCTTGGCGCTGGATTTCGACTTGTAGGTCTCCGAGCGCACCATGGTTTCGCCATTGGCGGCAACGAACCGCACGAAGGTCTGGCCGTCCTTGCTGGCCACGAGCTCAAAGCGATAGCCCTTGCCTTCTTCCCCCTTCGTCAGGTCCACCACCGGGGCGCCGGGAGCATTCTTCCTGAGCGAGGCAATGCAGTTCTCGGCGCTGGCCTTGCCGGCATAGTTCTCCGACCAGAGCATGGTCTCGGCGTTGTAGACGAACTTGGCCGCGAACTCGCCGTTCTTGGCCTTGGTAATCTTGAACTTGTGCATTGACGCCCTCTCTCCCGATCTCGCGGTGCCCACCGCAACCCGAAGACTAGCTTGATCAGCAACAGACGCAATGGCAAAGCCGCAATGTCTCGGACTTCTTCATCCGGATGATCCCCGCCCGCACGACTACGTAGACGGAAATACCGATCCGTGCGACGAAAGAGCGAGAGGTACGGCTGGGGGCTCTCATGCCCAGATTGGCCATCGCGATCGGCGAGGAAGCGCGCTTCGGCCTGGGCGAGGTCGAAGTGCCGGTCGACGTCCGCACCGGTGACGCCTTGCTACGGGCCCGTCGTCAGCCGGTGCTGCTGTACCGGCCGGAGCCCGCCTTCAACCTGTTCATCGCCACCGGTCGGGTAGCGGCAATGGAGTTCGGCAGCGAAGGCGCGCCGCGCCTCTGCCGCATCGGCCAGTTTCAGGACTTCCATACCCCGGTTGTCAGCGACCTCGAGGCGGCGCTGCCGCGGCGCCAGCGCCATCTCGTGCTGTCGGACGACCGCTTTGCAGAGCTGCTGGCGCAAGGGGTCGACACCGATGCTCCCATGCTGGGAGCCGAGGAAATGGGCGTGCGCTTCGAAGCCGGCGGCGCCGATCGCACGGACATCTACCGCCGCGTCTATGCCGAGGTGATGCGGCGCTGGGACTATCACTGCCCATTCACCGGCCGGGCGTTCGAAGCGATAGATGGCCCGCATCCCGATCTGGAGATTGTCGCGATCCGGGCGCGCGACGCCGGCGGTCCGCTGCATGTCGACAATTACCTGCCGATGCTGCCGGCCGTCGCCGCGGCCTGGCGCGCCGGGCAGCTGACACTGGGGCCGGACCTCGCCTTCTGGGTCGACAAGCAGCGGATCGACCCCGAACTGGAAGAGCTCCTGCGTCCGATCGGGCGCCTGCTGGAACCGGCCAGCAGCGGGACCGGTCCCGACCAGCGCTATCTGGCCTTTCACCGGCAGCATGTCTTTGGGCATCAGCCCTGAAGGCGCGCGCCTGCGACCACCGGCGCTCTTGCGCCGAACGCGGCCCGGGCCGATAACCCACCCATGAACGCACAGGCGAACACAACGACCTCTTTTGAACCCGGCCCCTCGACCATCGACGCGGGCGAAATCTCCAAGTTCGCGCGGATGGCGGAGGAATGGTGGGACCCGGCCGGAAAGTTCCGGCCGCTGCATCGCATCAACCCCGTGCGCCTTGCCTATATCCGCGACCATGCCCTCGGCCATTTCGGACGCGACGGCAGTGCCATGAGGCCGCTCGAAGGCCTCAAGGTGCTCGATATCGGCTGTGGCGGTGGTCTGCTGAGCGAGCCGCTGTCGCGGCTGGGTGCGACGGTGACCGGCATCGACGCCGGCGAAAAGAACATCGGCATTGCGAAGGCACATGCCGCGCAATCGGGCGCCGAAGTGGACTATCGGGCGACGACCGCCGAAGACTTGCTGGCAACCGGCGCGCGATACGACATCGTTCTGAACATGGAAGTGGTCGAGCACGTCGACAACGTACCGCTCTATATGGCGAGCTGTGCCGGGCTGGTGGCGCCGGGTGGGCTGCTGTTCACCTCGACCATCAACCGCACGCCGCGCGCCTGGGCGCTGGCCATTGTGGCGGCGGAGAACGTGCTGCGCTGGCTGCCGCGCGGCACCCACGAGTACCGGCGTTTTCTCACTCCGGACGAGATCGGCGTTCTGAACCGCCGCAACGGGCTGGTGGAGCGCGATCGCTCAGGCGTGGTGTTTTACCCGCTGGCGGACGAATGGCGGCTGAGCCGCGATCTCGGCGTCAACTACATGGTGGTCGCCGCCCGGCCCGCCGCCTGATCAGCCGACGATCAGGCTGTCGCCAGCGATGTCCAGCCGGATGGTGCCCCTCACCGGGCGGCCAGCCAAGTCCTCATCCCAGGTGAGCGACCACTGTCCGGGCCCGAAGGTCCGGTCGAGTTCGGTTTCGACCGCAACGGCAATCGCCGCCGCATCGATCAGCCCGGCCACCGAAACATCGGTGGTGGTGGTATGGGCCTTCAGGGTCTCGTGACGCATGGCATCCTCCCGATCTGCGCACATTGAGTGCGTCTGATGGGAGGAGCATGCGGCCTCGGGCTTGAACCATGACTGAACGGCTTCGCGCAGAAACCATTCATCAGGGTGCCCGTCGAGCTACTTGCGACCGAGCCGGTCGAGCGTCGCGAAATCGTCGTCGCTCAGTTCGATCGCCGCGGCCGCGGTGTTTTCTTCGAGATGCTTGACCTTGCCGGTCCCGGGGATCGGCAGCATCACCGGCGAACGCTTCAGCGCCCAGGCGAGCGCGATCTGGCTCGGCGTCGCGTCATACTTGGCGCAGATAGCCTGATAGGCGGTCGACTTGACCAGATCGCCACCGGCGAGTGGGAACCACGGGATGAAGCCGATGCCGTTCGCCTCGCAATAGGCCAGCACGTCCTCGCTCTTGCGATTGGCGACATTGTAGAGGTTCTGCACCGTCGCAACCGGGAAGAACTTCTGCGCCGCCTTGATCTCCTCGACGCTGACCTCGCTGAGGCCGGCATGGCGGATCAGGCCATCCTTGATGAAGCCGGCAATGGCGCCGAACTGCTCGTCGCGCGGCACCTGGCTGTCGATACGGTGAAGCTGCCACAGGTCGATGCGTTCGAGCTTGAGCCGGCGAAGGCTCATGTGGACGCCCTGCTCGAGGAATTCCGGTCGGCCGAGCTGTAGCCAGACATCCGGGCCGGTGCGGGTGAGGCCGGACTTGGTGGCGACGATGGTGCCCGCCGAATAGGGCGCCAGCACTTCGCCGATCAGTTCCTCGCTGACATAGGGGCCATAGCTTTCGGCGGTGTCGATCAGGTTGATGCCAAGCTCAGGGACGCGCTTCAGGGTGCGGCGGGCTTCGGCCGGATCCTCGGGATCGCCCCAGATGCCCTTGCCGGTGATGCGCATGGCACCGAAGCCGAGGCGGTTCACGATCATGTCGCCGCCAATAGCGAACGTGCCCGAAAGGGCTGCGTCGGATTTGGTCATTTGGGAAGCTCCGAGGGAGGTCTATGCGGGAACAGCAGTGTGACTCCATCGGCATGTGCCGATCAACCCTGCCCGGGCGGGCAGCTTGAACCGCTCACCCCGCCTCGATCATCGGAGCAGCGCGCCGGTAGCGGCCATTCACCGCCTCCGAGAGCAGGAAGGCCGCAACATCGGCCCGGGGAATGCTGGCGCCCGGCGACATGGCGTAGCCCGTTTCGGCCCGGACCCGGCCAGTGCCCAGCCGATCGGCGAAGTTGGCGCTGCGCGCGATCGTCCAGTCGAGATCGCTGGCGGCAAGCTGCCGCGCCAGCGTGCCGGCATCCTCGATCATCCGTCCCGGAATCAGCCGCATGACCCAGGTCATCAGGTCCAGACTGAAAGAGCGGGGATCGCCGGACATGCGCAGCGAGGCCCCGGCGAGCACCACGATCCGGTTGGGACCCGAGAGCTGCATCACCGGCACGGCGTTTTCGCCGAACCGGGTCAGCACATCGTGTCCGGCAGAGAGCGCAGAGATGACCGCTTCGGTCTGCCACAAGGTGGCAGCGACCGTCTCGCCATCGTCGAGCGTACCCTCGATAACCGTGAGGTTCGGGTGGTCCTGCCGGATGCGGTTACGGTCGCGCGCAAAGGCCCGGACCTGATGACCGGCAGCCAGTGCCTGTTCCAGCACCAGCGAACCAACACTGCCGCTCCCACCGAAAATGGCCAGACGCATGCGAATACCCCGAATGGTCTGGAGGTTGCCAGCCACCGGGGTCGCCCGCTTTGCGCCAGATCAAAGGGCGGCTAGTTGTGCTCTTCAGGGAGGTTGGGAAGCGGCATGATCTCGATGCCGTCCTCGAGAAGCCCGGTGACCTCCTCGCGGGTGGCTTCGCCGTAAATGCCGCGGGCGTCGGCTTCCTTGAAGTGGATCTTCCGGGCCTCTTCGGCGAAGCGGTCGCCCACATAGTCGGCTTCGCTGATCACCTTGTTGCGCATGGCACGCAGCACCGCGAGAATTTCGGCCTGCTGCGGGTGGCCTGAGGTGACTGCGACCTTGTCCGAGCCCGAGCGCGCCACGGCCGGCGCCATCAGCCCCTTGCCGACCTTGTCCGACCCGCAGACCGGACAGGTGACGATCCCGCGCGCCGACTGCTCATCGAAGGCTTCGGCATTGCGGAACCAAGCGTCGAACTTGTGGTCGACTTCACAAACGAGGGAATACTGGATCACGCGACAATATCCTCACGGACGCCGGAGTCTGCGCCCGAAGACTTAACAGCTAGCGAAAACGGCCTGGCATTGTCCAGCGCCGGGACCTTGCCGCGCGCCTCGACGACCGCGGCCGGGTCGATCTCGGCGATGGCAATGCCGGGGGCCTCACCGCCCAGTCGGGTCAGCACCCTGCCCCACGGATCGACGATCATCGAGTTGCCATAGGTGCTGCGGCCATTTTCATGATGGCCGGCTTGAGCGGCAGCAATGACGTAGCTCCCGGTTTCGATGGCACGCGCCCTCAGCAGCACTTCCCAATGCGCCTCGCCGGTGGGAACCGTGAAGGCGGCCGGTACCGCGATCAGCGTGGCGCCCGCTTCTGCCAGCGCACGATGCAGCGCTGGAAAGCGCACATCGTAGCAGATGGTGAAGCCGAGCCGGAAAGCGCCGAGATCGGCCAGCACCGCGGCGTCGCCGCCGGCATAGGTCTCGCTCTCGCGATAGTGGCGGAGCCCCGGCAGGGTGGCATCGAACAGGTGGATCTTGTCGTAGGTCGCGCCGATCGCGCCGTCCGGCCCGAACAGCACCGAACGATTGGCGAAGCGCCCATCCGGCAAGGCTACGGCCAGCGAACCGAGATGCAAGTGCACGCCGAGGCGCTTCGCGATCCCGCTGACCCGGGCAATGGCCGGGTTGTCCGCCCATGGGCCGGCGACGGCCCTGAGGCCGTCGCGGTTCTCGGCGAACACCACAGTGACCTCCGGGCTGAGCAGATAGCGCGCGCCCTCAGCCGCCGCCTCCTCGGCCAGTCTTTCCAGGCTGTCGAGATTGGGGCCGGGCGTGGTGCCCGAAGTCATCTGCAGGGCGGCAACGCGCATCAGCCGGCCAGAAGCGGGTCGAGCTGTCCGCGCCGGTCGAGGGCGCTGAGATCATCGTAACCGCCGACATGCGTGTCGCCCACGAAGATCTGCGGCACGGTGCGTCGGCCATTGGCGCGCTGCACCATGGCACCGCGCACATCAGGATCGCTGGCGTCGATCTCCTCGTAGCCAACGCCCTTGTCATCGAGCAGGGCCTTGGCGGCGCTGCAATAGGGGCACCACTGGGTGGTGTAGATTTCGACCTTTGTCATCGCGTCTTCCATCGTCAACCGCCGATACTGCCTCACTATATGGGCGTTTCGACACCAACAACAACGCGCGCGAACCCGATCACGTCAATTTTGTCGACGCCGGCACGCTTTAGCGCCAGCGCCACCGCCCTGACCGTGGAGCCGGTGGTGATGACATCGTCGACGATGACGACGCGTCGGCCCTTCAGTCGAAGCATCGCGTCGGGGGCGGCGATGAAGGCGCCGGCAACGTTGCGCCCGCGAGCATCAGCGCTGAGCCCGACCTGCCGGCGCGTCGCGCGCTTGCGCCGGACGAGGCCGGGCAGCAGCGGCATCGCGGTCATCCGTCCAAGGGCGCGGGCGATCTCGGCCGACTGGTTGTAACGGCGAAAGAACTGCCGCGTTGGATGCAGCGGCACCGGTAGCAGTACGGCATCGGGACCCAGCAGCTCATGGGCGGCGCTGGCGATCAGCCGCGCGCAGAACGAGGCGAGTTCCGGCCGGTCACCATATTTCAGCCGCGACACCAGCAGCCCCGCAACCTGGTTGTAGACCAGCGCTGTCCGCGCCCGCTGGTAGGGTGGCGGATTGGCAATGGCCTCGGCCGAGAGCGCGCCTGGCCCGAGGTCGACTTCGAACGGAATGCCGAGCACCGGGCAATAGGGCCGGGAGATGGAACGCAACTTGCCAAAACAGCTGGCGCAAAGCGCGTCTGCGCGCGCAACCGGCGCGTGGCAGCTGAGGCAGGTCGGCGGATAGACGAAATCGACGGCGCTGGTGCCAAGCCGCGCCAGCCCCACCGTCGCCGTTTTGACAATCGCGCCCACGCTCGCCATAAGCCGGAGCCTAGCGCCAATTGCCGCCCGATTGAATGGGATTGGCGCGCTGCCACATTGTGTCGTTGCGCGGCCCGGCCCGGCCCGCAACAGTTGCCCCGCAGACGCCCGGGCCATTGCGTGCGAGAGCTGATGCCCCCAAGACTGTTCGACCGCGACCGCATCGCCAAGCACCTCGCGCGCCGTCCCGCCAATGTCGACGATTTCGTCACCAAGCTGGTGCTGGAGGACCTCGACCTCAGGTTATCGGCGATCTCGCGCCAGTTCGAGAAAGCGGCGATCCTGTCGCCCGATGCGGCCGCCCTGCCCCGAAACGGCAACTCGGCCATCGGCCCGTTCGCGTACACGCGCTTCGCTACGCTGGACCTGGGAAGCGGACTGCCTCTGGTCGACCCCGAAGCGCTGGTCTTGCCGGACACCGACTACGACCTGATCGTCTCGCTGTTCGACCTGCAGATCACCGACGATGTGCCCGGTCTCATCGCCCGGCTCAGGGCGCACCTGAGGCCCGATGGACTGTTGTTCGCCGCAGCCATCGGCGGGGACAGCCTGACCGAGCTGCGGCAGGCGTTCCTGGCGGCAGATGCCGCGCTGAGCGGGGGCGCCTTCGCGCGCGTCGCGCCGTTCATTCCGCTGGCGGACGCCGGCGCGCTGTTGCAGCGGGCGGGGCTGGCACTGCCGGTCACCGACGTCGAAACGCACGTGGTCCGTTATGCGGATCCGCTCCGACTGATCCGCGAGCTGAAAGCGCTGGGCGCACAGAATCCTCTGGCGGAGCGCCCCGACCGCATGGCGACGCGCGCGCTGCTGATCGAAGCCGCAACCGCCTATTCCAGCCAGTTCAGCGACACCGATGGCCGCGTGCGCGCGACACTAGAGATTGTGTGGATGAGCGGCTGGCAACCGCATGACAGCCAGCAAAAGCCGCTGAAGCGGGGCAGCGCCACGGTTCGGCTGGGGGACGTGCTCGGAAAGACCGACGGGGGCTGAGGGTCAGCCGCCCATCGCATCCTGCGAGCGCGTCGAGATCATGTTGAACATCGAGGCAAGGCTGCCGCCGAACGCGGTCATGCCGGCAATGATGGTGACCGCAATCATCGCAGCGATCAGGCCGTACTCGATTGCGGTGGCGCCGGACTCGTCGGCTCCGAACTCCGAAAGTCTCTCGAGTACAGCCATCATTGCCTCACCTCACAACAGATCACACAGCGCCGCAATCAGCGGCTCGTCTGCGGGAGGCATGGGATAGTCCCGCAGGGCCTGCGGTCGTACCCATTTCAGGGCAGCATGTTCGCGTGCAACAGGCGTCCCTTGCCATCTCCGGCACACGAAAAGTGGCATCAGAAGATGAAAGCTTTCGTAATTGTGACTGGCAAAGCTTAACGGTGCCAAACAGGCCGTCTTGGTGGAAATACCGAGTTCTTCTTCGAGTTCTCGGATGATGGCTGCTTCGGGCGTTTCCTCGGCCTCGACCTTGCCCCCGGGAAACTCCCACAGCCCGGCCATGGCCTTGCCCTCAGGGCGTTGCGCGATCAGCACCCGCCGGTCGGCATCGACCAGGGCGCAGGCCACCACGAGGAGCAGCTTCACCGCGTGCTCCAGTCCGGCGCGCGCCGATAGGAGTAACTGTAGACCTCGCCGAAGCCGAGGGAGGCGTAGAGGTTCAGCGCCGGCTCGTTGTCGGCCAGCACCTGAATGGCAGAGTGCGTGGCACCCATCGCCCGCGCGGCGTTCAGAGCCGCCGACATCGCGGCACGGCCATAGCCCATGCCCCGCGCGCTGGGATGGGTGACGACATTGACGTAGACCGCGATGGCTCCGACCACCGTCACCAGAGCCGATGCGACCGGCAGGCCCGCCTTGTGATAGACAAGCACGCCACGTGCCTCGCAGGCGATGGATCTGACGATCGCTTCCAGCGTCGCCATGGTCTGCGGATCGTGTCCGGCGAGATTGGCCTGCGCCCGCAGCCACTGCGGATCGTCGGGCGCGAACTGGCGCGTTTGCACCGAGACCGGGAAATCGGCGAGCGGCATCTCCATCGCGAGCACGAGGCTATGCTCGAACTCTTCCCAGAGCAGCCCATCAAGAACGACAAGAATTTCCGGCGCCGTCAGCGGCGTTACACGGAAGACGGCAGGAATACTGTGCCGGCGCGACATCTCCGCGAAGCGCAGCAGCCGATACTCAGCATAGCCGCCATCCGTCGGCTCAAGGCACTGCATGCAGTTGGCACGCTTGGTGTAGCCATTGGCGTAGCGCCAGATCCACAGCCCGTCATGGGCCACCTTGAGCGCCGGCCAGCCGGTCAGCGTCGTGGTTTCGATCTGGCTGACACTGATCGGGATCATCTTACGAGCGATAGTCGCCGTTTATGGTGATGTAGCCGTGGGTGAGGTCGCAGGTGTAGACCGTGCCACGCCCCTCCCCGAGGCCGATGCCGACGCGGATCAGAATTTCCTCGTTCTTCATATAGGCGCTGGTCGCCGCTTCCTCGTAGCCCGGATCGCGTGCTCCGGCCGTCGCCACGCGGATATCGCCGAAATGGATGTCCAGCCGGTCGCGGTCGGCTGGCTCGCCAGCCTTGCCCACCGCCATGACGATGCGGCCCCAATTGGCGTCCTCGCCGGCAATCGCAGTCTTGACGAGGGGCGAGTTCGCGATCGAGCGCGCGATGCGCACGGCGCTTTCGTCACTTTCGGCACCCTCGACTTCCACGGTGACCATCTTGGTCGCCCCCTCGCCGTCGCGGACGACGTGGATCGCAAGCTCGTGCAGGACATCGCCCAGCGCCTCGGCGAACACGGCGGCCCGCGGGTCGGCATGAGTGATGATCGGCTCGATCCGGGCCTTGCCGGTGGCGAAGACGAGGCAAGTGTCCGACGTCGACGTGTCGCTATCGACGGTGACGGCATTGAAGCTTCTGTCGATCTGGGGCTGCAGCAGGCCCTGCAGCACAGCCGCCGAGATCGGGGCGTCGGTGAACACAAAGCTCAGCATCGTCGCCATATCCGGCGCGATCATGCCCGAGCCCTTGGCGATGCCGGAGATCTTCACCGGCACGCCGTCGAACTCGACAGTGGCGGTTGCGATCTTGGGGAACGTGTCGGTGGTCATGATGGCGCGGGCGGCATCCATCCACGGCCCGGGTGCCAGCCGGCCGGCCATCTCCTCGGTGACGCCGGCGAACTTCGTGGCATCGAGCGGCTCGCCGATGACGCCGGTCGAGGCGAGAAACACCTGATCCGGCGTCACGCCCAGCGCCTTTGCGGCGATATCGGCCGACAGCGCCACTGCATCGCGGCCCTTCTGCCCGGTAAAGGCATTGGCATTGCCGGAATTGACCAGTAGCGCCCGCGCCTTGCCGCCGCCCAGATGATCCCGGCACCAGTCGACGGCGGCAGACGGGCAACGCGTACGGGTCAACACACCCGCAACAACGGTGCCTTCGTCCATCGCAACCAGCAGCACATCGGTGCGGTTCTTGTATTTGATGCCGGCCTCGGCGGTGGCGAAACGAACGCCATCGATCTCGGGTAGCTCGGGATAGTCCTTGGGAGCGAGCGGGGAAACCGGGTGGGCCATGGTGCGTCCTGATACCTGACTGGCCCCTCGTTTGCCCCAAGCCCCCGGCCGGTGCAAGTCTTGTTGCTCAGCCAAACCGCCCCGTGGCAACAAAGCGGCCAAATCGTCTCTGCAGGAACGGCATGATGCCGAACATCATTGCCAGTACCATGACAGGCGCGACAACCAGTGTGCGGCCCCAGAGCGGCCACCCCTCGGTCAGCGGGAACACGACGAGCAGTAACGCGGTGATGAACGGGTAAACGACGATGAGCGTCAGGCCCGCGAGCCGGAGTCGCGCGGCAAGCGATGGCATGGCGGGACGCTGGGACGCGGAGCTGGAGAGAGTGGGCTGGGAACTGGTCATGACGACCTCCATAAGAACGATACGGCTCGTTACATAACGAAACGGGCCGTATCGTTCAAGTGGTATTCCTGACGTTTGCGTGATATTTTCGCAGCCGATCGCTCAGTTTCAGAATCGAAGGCTCGGATGGCGAAGACAGAAACCGCGCGGCGCTCCATCGGCGCGACCCGGAACCCGGAAAGCGAGCGGGCGATTCTCGAGGCCGCCCGCGCCCTGCTGGCCGAGAAGGGGCTGGCGGGGTTCTCGATTGAGGCGGTGGCCCGACGGGCCCGCGCCGGCAAGCCGACCATCTATCGCTGGTGGCCCGACAAGACGCGGCTGCTGCTCGCTGTCTATTCGGGCATCAAGCGCGATCTGGTCGACCCCGACACCGGCAGCCTCGAAGGCGACATCGCCGGCTTTCTGCGCAATGTGATCGGCTTCTGGCGCGACACCGAGGCGGGGCGGATCTTCCGCTCGGTGCTCGCCGAGTCCCAGAATGACGAGGGCGCCCATGCCGCGCTCGTCGCCTACCACATCGAGCGACGCAAGCAGACGGCGGCCATGTTCGCCCGTCCCTATGAGGGGAGCAAGCCGCTCACCCTCGCAGAGGCGGAGGACCTGGCCGAACTGGTCGTCGCCTTTGCGCTGACCCAGTTGATGCTGGGAACGCTCGAACTCGACGACAAGGACTTCGAGCGGATTGCCGCGCAGTTCGCCCGCGGCGCCGGCCGCTGACCCCTGAGCCATAAAGCAAGAAGCCCGGCACGAGGCCGGGCTTCAGTATCGATGTTCGAGGCGCCTACTGGCCCTCGGTGGCCGCCCCGGCGGGGGCCGACTCGGCCTGGACGGCAGCGGCCAGCGCCGGATCCGGAATATCTACCGGCGTTGCCGCACGCAGCTTGACCAGCTCGTCGTTGAACGCCTTGGCCATCGCGGCCTGACCCAGCTGCGACACCATCTGCTGGAAGGAAGCCGGCGACGTCATGCGCTTTTCTTCGAGCTTGATGATGTGCCAACCGAACTGGCTCTGGATCGGCTCGGAGATCGCGCCGGGCTCGAGCGCGAAAGCGGCCGTCTCGAACTCCGGAACCATCTGGCCCTTGCCGAAGAAACCCAGGTCGCCGCCGCTCTGCTTGCCACTGGGATCGATGGTCTTTTCCATCGCCAGCACTTCGAACGGCTTGCCCGCGGCCAGCTCGGCCGCGATGGCATCCGCCTCTTCCTTGGTCTCGACCAGGATGTGGCGCGCATGCACCTCTTCCTGCGGCTGGTAGGCAGCGACATACGCGTCGTATTCGGCCTTGAGGCTTTCCTCGGTGATCATCGAGGCGATCTTCTCGCCGAAGAAGGCGCGGCGCAGAGCGCTCTCTTCCAGATACTGCGAGCGGCGCTTGAACAGATCGGTCTGGTCCATGCCGGCCTCGCGGGCGGCCTTGGCCATCAGCTTCATGTCGATCAGGACGCTGACGAGGAAGCCGCGGCGCTGCTCGGGCGGGATCTGCGCGAGGTTTTCCTGCAGGTCCTCGGAGGCAAAGGCGATATCGGCTTCGGTGATGGTCTGGTCGCCGAGAGTGGCGACGACCGTCTCGGGCGTCGGCGCGGCGGGCGCTTCGGCCGCGGGGGCCTCGGTAGCAGCGCCGCCCTCCTGAGCCATGGCCGCAGGCGCGACCGCGCCAAGCATCACGCCGGTCATCAGCAGAGCCGCGAGCGAGGCCAGTTTGCGTTTGGCGGCTTCGGAGCGGCCGCTGGTGAGCTTAATCGTCATATGGGTACTCTCTCTCGTTGCCGAACGGAGCCCCCGCCCGTGGCGAGGGCGTGGTTTGGCGCATTTCCCTTCCGTTGACAAGCAAAAGACCGGCTCTTACATGTCCCTCACTTCAAAGAGTGTTGACGGGCAGGAACCCGCCGCAAGCCGGTTTTGTTGAGGCGCACACGCCATCCCGGCCCGCAATTCAAAGGACATTGTCGATGGTCTTCGCTTCGCTCGCCAAGGCGATCTTCGGGACGTCAAACGACCGGCAGGTCAAAAAGTACCTTCCCCGCGTGGAAGCGATCAACGCCCTTGAGCCCGAACTCGCCAAGCTGAGCGACGCGCAACTGCGCGACCGCACTGCGGCCTTCCGCGCGGAACTCGCGGCCGGCAAGAAGCTGGACGACCTCTTGGTGCCTGCCTTCGCTACGGTGCGTGAGGCCGGCAAGCGCGTGCTCGGCATGCGGCATTTCGACGTGCAGCTGATCGGCGGCATGGTGCTGAACAACCGCTCGATCTCCGAAATGCGGACCGGTGAAGGCAAGACGCTGGTCGCTACCCTGCCCGTCTATCTGAACGCCCTGGAAGGCAAGGGCGTGCACCTCGTGACGGTGAACGACTATCTCGCCAAGCGCGACGCCGCATGGATGGGGCAGATCTATCAATTCCTCGGCATGACCATCGGCACGATTGTCCACGGCCTCGACGATAGCGAGCGCCAGGCTGCCTATGCCTGCGACATCACCTATGGCACCAACAACGAATTCGGCTTCGATTACCTGCGCGACAACATGAAATACAGCCGCGCCCAGATGGTGCAGCGCGGCCACCACTACTGCATCGTCGACGAAGTGGACTCGATCCTGATCGACGAGGCCCGGACGCCGCTGATCATCTCCGGCCCGTCCTCCGACCGCTCCTCGCTCTACGAAATGGCCGACAAGCTGGTGCCGCTGCTCGAGGAAGGCGACTACGACATCGACCTCAAGCAGCGTTCGATCACCTTCACCGATTCCGGCATCGAGCGGCTCGAGGCCGCGATGATCGAGAGCGGCCAGATGAAGGGCGAGAACCTCTACGACATCGAGAATGTCGCCCTGGTGCATCACCTCAATTCGGCGCTGCGCGCCCACAAGATGTTCCAGCGCGACAAGGACTACATCGTCCGCAACGGCGAAGTGGTGATCATCGACGAGTTCACCGGCCGCATGATGCCGGGCCGCCGCTATTCGGAAGGCCTGCACCAGGCGCTGGAGGCCAAGGAACACGTCAAGATCCAGGCCGAGAACCAGACCCTCGCCTCGATCACCTTCCAGAACTATTTCCGCCTCTACAAGAAGCTGGCCGGCATGACCGGCACCGCGGCGACCGAGGCCGAGGAGTTCGGCGACATCTACGGGCTCAACGTCGTCACCATCCCGACCAATGTCGACGTCAAGCGCGTCGACGAGGACGATGCGATCTTCCGCACCGCCGCCGAGAAGTTCGACGAGATCGCCGACCTGATCGCCGATTGCCGCAAGCGCGGCCAGCCGATCCTCGTCGGCACCACCTCGATCGAAAAGTCGGAAATGCTCGCCGAACTGCTGCGCAAGAAGGGCGTCGAGAACATCGCCGTGCTCAATGCGCGCCACCACGAGCAGGAAGCCCAGATCATTGCCGATGCCGGCATGCCAGGCGCGGTGACCATCGCCACCAACATGGCTGGCCGCGGCACCGACATCCAGCTGGGCGGCAATCTCGAGATGCGCATCGAGAAAGAGACCGTCGGCCTCGAAGGTGTCGAGCGTGACACCAAGATCGCCCGCATCAAGGAACAGATCGCTGCCGACAAGCAGAAGGCGCTGGCCGCTGGCGGACTCTATGTCGTGGGCACCGAACGCCACGAGAGCCGCCGCATCGACAACCAGCTGCGCGGCCGTTCCGGCCGTCAGGGCGACCCGGGGCATAGCAAGTTCTTCCTGAGCCTTCAGGACGACCTGATGAAGATCTTCCCGGTCGACAGCATGGATTCGATGCTGTCCAAGCTCGGCCTCGGCGAGGGCGAGTCCATCACCCACCCGTGGGTGACAAAGGCGATCGAACGGGCCCAGGCCAAGGTCGAGGCACGCAATTTCGACATCCGCAAGAACATCCTGAAATACGACGACGTCATGAACGACCAGCGCAAGGCGATCTTTGCCGAGCGCGTCGAGCTGATGGACAGCGAGGACGTCAACGAAACCATCGCCGAGATGCGTCACGCCGTGATCGACCAGATCATCACGCGGGCCATTCCCGAGCGCTCCTATCCCGAGCAGTGGGACAGCGAGGGGCTGACCGCCGCCGCCAAGACCTATCTCAACATCGATGCGCCGATTGCCGAATGGGCGGCGGAAGAAGGCATCGATGTCGAGATCGTTCGCGAGCGCCTGACAAAAACGGCCGACGAACAGGCTGCGGCCAAGACCGAGCGCTTCACCCCGGAGATTATGAAGCAGGTGGAGAAATCCATCCTGCTGCAGTCGATCGACGGGCTGTGGCGCGAGCACCTGATCACGCTCGATCACCTGCAGAAGGTTGTGGGCTGGCGTGGTCTCGCCCAGCGCGACCCGCTGAACGAGTACAAGCAGGAAGCCTATGAGCTGTTCCAGGCGCTGCTGGCGAACCTCCGCGAACTGGTGACCACTCAACTCAGCCATGTCGAGATCCAGGTGCGGCCGCCAACGGCGCCGCAGCCGAACCTCGATGGTCTCGAAGAAATCCACATCGACCCGCTGACCGGCGAGAACGAAGTGGACGAGGAAATGATGGAACCGGCCCGTCCGCGCACCGCCGCCACTCTGGCTGCCGCCGCCGGCGTCGGTGGCGCCGCGGTCGCCGAAGCAGACCCGCGCCTGAAGCCGATCGATCCCAAGCTTCTGGTGGGTGTGTCGCGCAACGCGCCCTGCCCTTGCGGCTCGGGCCGCAAGTTCAAGCACTGCCACGGCGCGTTCTGATATCAGCCAGCGTCGGCGACCGAGCGGCCCCTTATGGGGCCGTTTTGTTTTCCGGCAGGATCGGACGCGGCGTGACCCTGCGCCCGCGTTCGCTCCAGGCCAAAGTCAGCCCCGCAAGGACGATTAGCCCCGCGCCGACGAAGACGATCGGAGCCGGGATCTCCCCGAAGACCACGGCACCCAGCACGAAGCTCCAGATCAATGCCGAGTATTCCACCGTTCCAAGCACGCTGGCGGGCACGCGGCGCGCTGCCTCGACAAGGATGTACTGAGCCAGGCCGCCGGTGAGGCCCGTGCCGAGCACCGCGACGATCTGGAACAGCTGCATCGGCCGCAGGTCGGCGAGGACGAATGGCGTCAGCACCACGACATAGAAGGCGTTGAGCGAAAAGATCAGCAGCAGCGAGGTCTCGGTTTTCGAGATCGACCGCATCAGGATCATGGCGACGGACCACAATGTCGCTGCCGCAAGAACCATCAGGGCGGGCAGACCGAAGGAGATGCCCGAGGGATTGCAGGCCACCACCACGCCGGCAAAGCCGAGTAGCGCAGCAAGCGTCCGCGGCAGCGTCAGCCGCTCCTTGAGAAATATGATCGCCAGCACCAGCGTGATCACCGGGGCGAAATAGTAGAGCGTCGTCATCTCGGCGAGCTTCAGCTGCGTGCCGTTGACATAGTAGAGGCACCAGGCGGCCAGCGTCGTGGTCGCGCGCCAGAACAACGGCCACTTGCGTTTCGAGGCTACGAGATCCGTCACAAGCGTCACCCGACCGATCGCCAGGGCGAAGCTGGCGATGACGAGGCTGCGGATGATCAGAACCTGGACGACCGGAATGTCGGACACCACCAGCTTGACCAGCGTGTCATGCACCGAGAACAGCGAATAGGCCGCAAAGCCCATGACCATGCCAGCAACCGGACCATCAGGCAGGCGCAGACTATTGGGAGCGGGCACGGAAGAGCTCGGGGACGATGAACGGCGATGCTCATGCCCGAAACGGCGACGACAAGCAATCGCGCTCCGGTGACGACCGGTAGACACCTCGAACCGCTAGCTGCAGTTGACCCGCATTTCGGCAAAGCCCTCGATATCGGCCGAGAACACCATGACGGTGCACTCGGTGCCGACGATCTTGCCGAAGCCGGTCTCGACGATCGGGCCGGCGCCTTCGACCATCACGGTATCGCCGGTGATGGCACCAACCTTGAGAACGGTCGTTGACTGGCACAAAGGATAGCTTTCGTCGGGGAGCACAACGAAGCGCGTGCCGAGCGGAATGCAATCGGTGGTCGGCAGGTTCGGATCGACCTCTGCCACCGCGACCGGAGTTTCCGTCTCCGCAGCCGGGGCAGCCGGTGCGGTGGCCGCGGCCGTGGCAACCTGCTCTTCGAGGCCACTCATGCGGTCCTGCAGAGCGAGAAGCCCCGCAGCGGTGCCGTCATCCTGGGCCATGGCCAGCGCTTCGGTGCGAACGCCGATCCGCTCGACCATCTCGCGCAGGTCCGCGATCTGCGCGGCAAGCGCCGTATTGCGCGCCTCGCCATTCATCTGCACCAGCACGGCGCCGGCAAGCGCGATCAACCCGACACCTGCGGCAAGAAAAGGGATCACGCGGTCGATCAGGACCATGCGGCGATGGCGGCGCATTGTGGCCCCTCTGCATCTCTATCGAAAAGGTATTCGCCCCGGCACGCACCCACGCGGGGCGGCTGGCGGCGCGCCTCGAACAGATCGTACCCGTCCTTGAGATTGCGCCAGAATGGGGCCCAGGTGTGGCCAGCCTCGACCGCCAGTGCCGTATTCGTCAATCGGAACGGAAAGGCGTGGACGTCGACCGCCGCCTGCCCGGCCCTGAGCGCCGCCTCGACCACGGCATAGACCTCATCGACATTCTCGTCGCCGATGGCGTAGCACCCGATTGACGAACAGCCGCCATGGACCATCAGTGCCGAGCCGGTCCGCTCCAGCTGCCGGTCATAGGCGTTTGGAAAGCCGAGGTTGAAGCTCAGGTGGTGGCGCGAGTTCGGGTTGAGCTGGCTCAGCGCCACCCGATAGAAGCCCTCGGGCGCCTGACGGTCACCCTCTTTGAGCTTTGGGCCCAGCGTGCCCGAGTAACTGCAGATCTCGTAATTACGGAAGAGCCGGTAGCGGCCCTCATCGGCCGCGCCGGAAAGCCACAGCTCCAGACGGCGTTCGCGCTTGTAGATGCGGATATGCGCCTGATCGCCCATGGCAAAGCCGGCACGGTCAAGATCGGCCACCAGTTGCGTCCGGTCAAAGACCTTCGACCGCTTCGCTTCCTCGCGGATCGGCTGGGTCTGCGTGGAGCGGTGGTCTGTCAACAGGGCAGCCCCCAGAGCCACCATGACGGCAAGCCCGATCGCCAGACGCAGCGCGACCGGCCGGCGCATGCCTGCCTCAAGCCCGGTCTGGCCGCGGCGCCGGAACCGGCGCGTTGGGGTCGGGCGTTGCGGCGGGTGCCTGCGGAGCCGCCTGGGCGCCGCCGAACAGGCCGCCGATGAAGCTACCAATCGCTTCGCCGCGGGCCTTCGCCGCAGCTTCCGCCTCGGCCGCCTTCTGTGCCGCAGCCAGGGCCTTGGCCTCACGGTCCGCGAGCGCGGCGACCTCGGTGGCGAGAGCAGCGTCGTCGGCAGCCATCTTGGATTTCACCGCTGCGGGAATCCACTCGGCAACTGCCGCCGGACAGGCGCCTGCGGCCTCAAGCGTCGTGCCCGCTGGCACACCGAATACGTATTCCTTGCCGCACACGTCCCAGCTTGGCGGGGCCTTGGCGATCTCGAAGCGATCGTAGCCTTCCTTGATGTCCTTCCAGAAGCTCATGTTCGGGTCGGACGCATGCCGCGCAAGGTTCTTGGTGGTCATGCGGAAGGGGAAGATCTGCAGCTGGAACGAGGCGTTGCCGCCTTTGAAGGTCTCGCGGGCCAGCGCATAGATCTCGGCGATCGACTCGTCGGTCATCGAATAGCAGCCGCGCGAAGAGCAATCGCCATGCACCATCAGGTCGCTGCCGGTGCGGCCATGGACGCGGTCGAACTTGTTGGGAAAGCCGGTATTGAACGCCAAGTAGTAATTGGAGTTCGGGTTCATCAGCCCCGGCGTGATGGTGTAGAAACCCTCCGGCGACTGACGGTCGCCTTCCTTGATCTTCGGGCCAAGTCCGCCCGACCAGGCACAGATCTCATAGGTCTTGAACAGCTTGTAGCCACCCGACGACGTCGCCTTCCAGACCTCGAGCTCGGAGGTCTCCTTGAAGATGCGGATCACCATCGGAGCCCCTGCGGACGAGCCCATCGATGCGAGCTTGCTGACCGCCTCCTGCTTGAGGGGCTGCATCGCCTTGGCATTGCCCGGCTTGAAGCCGCCGCAAGCCGACAAGGTGACGGCCACACCAATGACGGCGGCGATACCGAGCACATTTCGCAGCATAGGTCGCACGACAGGAAATCCGGATTTGCTCAACTTCGTTCACAACCGGTTACGGCTAAGTCTTTACCAAAGCGTAACGATATCGCCGCGACCAGACCCGCCCAAGGCCGCAGCGGCGCCCGATCAGCTCAGGTTGCTGCCCATCGCCAGGAACTTCTCGCGCCGGTGTTCCCGGACTTCCAGACCGCTGCGCGCGCCCGGGAAATCGGTCAGAAACTGTGCAACAGCCTGCCGAGTCGCGGCCATCACCTCTGCGTGATGCCGATGCGCCCCGCCAGCCGGCTCCGGAATGATCCCGTCGATAATACCCAGCCCGAGCAGGTCCTGCGCGGTGATCTTCATGGCATTGGCCGCGTCCTGCGCCTTGGCTGCGTCGCGCCAGAGAATCGAGGCCGCCCCTTCCGGCGAGATCACCGCATAGATGGCGTTCTCGAGCATCAGCACGCGATTGGCGACCGCGATGGCGATGGCGCCACCCGAACCGCCCTCACCGATGATCACGGCGAGGTTGGGGACGCCAAGTTCGAGGCACTTCTCGGTCGAGCGTGCAATGGCCTCGGCCTGGCCGCGCTCCTCGGCATCGATGCCGGGAAACGCGCCTGCCGTGTCGACGAACGAGATCACGGGAATGCCGAACCGGTCGGCCATCTCCATCAGGCGCACCGCCTTGCGATAGCCCTCGGGACGCGGCATGCCGAAATTGTGCTTGAGACGGCTTTCGGTGTTCGAGCCCTTCTCCTGGCCCAGAATGGCAACGGGCTGGCCATCGAAACGACCGAAACCGGCCTGCAGCGCGGCGTCTTCGGCGAACTTGCGATCGCCGGCCAGCGGGGTCCATTCGGTGATCAGCTTATCGACATAGTCGGAAAAGTGCGGCCGCTGCGGATGGCGCGCCACCTGCATCCGCTGCCACGGTGTCAGGCGGCGGTAGACATCGACCAACGCCTCGTCGGCACGGGCGCTGAGCCGAGACACCTCCTCGTCGATCGACACGGCCTGATCGGACGCGGCAAGGGATTTGAGTTCGGCGATCTTGCCTTCAAGATCGGCGACCGGCTTTTCGAAATCGAGATAGGACTGCATCCAACCCGCCAGATGGGGACCCGGTAAACGGCACGTGAGCGGGCGCTTCCCTCGCGCCCGAAAGTGGCCGGAAAGTGACGGGGGTAGACCGGCGAGTCAAGCGCGCGTGCCGATCAAACCCCACGCAGGCCGGAGTTTCATGCTGGTGTTAACCATTACATGACGGTTCGGTGACTAGCGTTGTCTATCGCCAACGACTGTCTTGTACCTCACCTATGACCGCCCAAGCACTGATCGATGTCACCTGCCCATGCTGCGGCAGCAGGTTCGTCGAACAGGCACGACTGCTGCGGTCGGGAGGCGAGGCCTGGTGCCCGGAATGCGCGCAACCCTTCGCGCTCGACGGCGGCGATGAGTCCATCCGCAAGGTGCTGACTGCGGCCCGCCACGCCCGCCGCGACCGGAAGCGCCGGCTGCGCGACCTTCAACTGTCCTGGCGGCAGGAACCGGTTGCCGAGCGACGGCCGAGCCCGAGCGACGCGCTGCGCCAGCTCGACCTGCTGCTCGACCAGCTCGATAGCCTGATCCGGCGGCGTTCGACCTGATCAGGCATCCGCCAGCGGGTGGTGGCTTTCGACGAGGGTCTTGAGCTTCTCGTCCAGGACGTGGGTGTAGATTTGGGTGGTCGAAATGTCTGCATGCCCGAGCAGCGTCTGCACCACCCGCAGGTCGGCACCACCGGCGAGGAGATGGCTGGCAAAGGCGTGGCGCAGGACGTGCGGCGAGACACGGGCGGCACTGATGCCGGCTCTTGCGGCGAGCCCTTTCAGGGCCCGGGCGAACACCTGCCGCGCCAAGTGTCCGGCCTCGCCATCGGAAGGAAACAGCCAGATTCCGGCGGGTGACGCGCCGAGATAGGCCCGGACCGCGTCACGTGCCCGATCGGTGAGCGGCACGATCCGCTCCTTGCCGCCCTTGCCACGCACCGTGAGATAAGCCGCATCACGCATCACCGCGCTGCGCTTCAGCCCCACCAGTTCGGAGACGCGCATGCCGGTGGCATAGAGCAGCTCCAGCAGCAGATTGAGGCGCTGTGCTTCCGCCCGCGCCGCATCGCTGGCGTCCGGGGCTTCCGCTTCGCTCTCGGCGAGCTTGAGCAGGCGATCGACCTCCTCGATGCTGAGCACCTTGGGCAAAGGCCGGCGCGCCCGTGGCGAAGCAACGATCCGCGTCGGATCGTCGGTGCGCAAATTCTCGCCCGCGAGAAACTTGTGGAATTGCCGTACGGCGGAGAGGCGCCGGGCGCTGGAGGAGGCCGCCAGCCCCTCGGCCGCCAACGCTGCCAGCCAGGCATCGACATCACCGCGCTCGGCCGCGGCGACGGGTCGGCCGCGGCGCGCGAGGAACCCCAGATAATCGCGCAGATCGCGACGATAGGCGTCGATCGTGTTCCGGGCCGCGCCACGCTCGGCCACCATCATTTCGAGAAAGGCTTCGACCAGATGGCCGTCGCTCATTCGACGCCCTGCTGCAGCGTGGTGATGCTGTCGCTGTCGGTAGTGGCCGGAGGCGGCAGCGCCTCGACCTCGGGGGCAACGACCGGCGCGACTTCCACCGGCCGCGACGTGTCGATCTCGCGCCGCACCAGCGGGTCGCGTTCGGCCTGCGGCACCAGATCGCGCGCCGGAATGCGGATGGTCACCTGCTTTTCCTTGGGCTCGACGACGACCGTGAGCGCATACATGGCGCCGTAGCCGATGCCGCCCAGCACCAGGAGGATAACGATCAGACGAATTAGGGTCGGCATGGCAATCCACTTTTGTCACGCCGGCAGAGTGTCCCCTGTTTCGCGTGACCGTTCAAGCTGCACGACATTAGCAGCCATTGACTTTATGCGGGCCTAACGCTTCAAACCCGGACAGTAAACAGGGGGTCTGCCATGTCCCGCGTCTCGTCCCGAGACCAGTCTCGCGACGCCACCGCCGCCCGTGACACGCGCCGCGACGCCCTCTTGGCGCGGCTGGGCAGCCGTCCGATCGTGCTGGTCGGCATGATGGGGGCGGGCAAGACCACGGTCGGCCGCCGGCTCGCCGTCCGACTCGGACGGCAGTTCATCGACAGCGATGAAGAGATCGAGAAGGCCGCGGGCATGTCCATCGAAGACATCTTCGCGGCCCGTGGCGAAGCCGACTTCCGCGCCGGCGAGGTCCGGGTCATCGCGCGCCTGCTGAAGGAACCCGATATCGTGCTCGGCACCGGCGGCGGCGCCTTCGTCAATCCGGAAACCCGAGCCGTGGTGAAGCAGACCGCCGTCTCGGTCTGGATCAAGGCGGACTTCGAACTGCTGTTCGCCCGGGTCTCGCGGCGGTCCAACCGGCCGCTGCTGAAGACCGCCAATCCACGCGAGACGCTGATGAAGCTGATCGAGGCGCGTTACCCGATCTATGCCGAAGCCGATGTCACCGTGGTCTCGCGTGACGTGCCGCAGGACCAGGTGGCGAGCGATGTGCTCGACGCGGTGCTGGCCTATCTCGAAGCCGGCGGCGGGGAGCCCCACGATGTTGCCTGAGACGACCCGCGTCCATGTGCCGCTTGGCGAACGCGCCTATGACATCGAGATCGGTCGCGGCCTGATCGACCGCGCCGGCCAGATCCTCGCCGAACGTTTTCCCGGCCGCCGCTTCGGCATCGTCACCGACAGCGAGGTGGCCAAAGCCCAGTTGCCTCGGCTTGTCGCGGCACTCGATGCGGCCGGTATTGGACATACCGAGATCGTCCTGCCGAACGGCGAAAGCACCAAGTCATTCACCCGCCTCGGCGAAGTGGTCGATGGCCTGCTCGCCGCCCGGCTGGAGCGGCGCGACCTGGTGATTGCGCTCGGCGGCGGCGTGATCGGTGACCTCGCCGGATTTGCGGCAGCCATTGCCCGCCGCGGCATGGACTTCGTCCAGATGCCGACCAGCCTGCTGGCGCAGGTGGACAGCTCCGTCGGCGGCAAGACCGGGATCAATTCTCCGCATGGCAAGAACCTGATCGGCGCCTTTCATCAGCCGCGGCTGGTGCTGGCCGATCTCGATGCGCTGGACACCCTGCCCGCCCGCGAGTTCGCCGCCGGCTATGGCGAGGTGGTGAAATACGGGTTGATCGACGACGAGCCGTTCTACTTCTGGCTCGAGGACAACCGCGCCGCGATCTTTGCCGGCGATGCAGCGCTGCGTGCCGAGATGGTGGCGCGCTGCTGCGCGTCAAAGACCCGCTTCGTCCTCGCCGACGAAAAGGAGACCGGCGTCCGCGCCCTGCTCAACCTCGGCCACACCTTCGGGCACGCGCTGGAGAAGGCCACCGGCTTCTCCGACCGGCTGCTGCATGGCGAAGGCGTCGCCATCGGCATGGTGCTGGCGCACGGATTCTCGGCGAAGCTTGGCCTCGCCCCCGGCCAGGATACCGGCCGGATTACCGCCCATCTCAAGGCCGCCGGACTGCCGACGCGCATCGCCGAAATCCCTGGCGATCTGCCCGGCACCGACGTGCTGATGGATGCCATCGCTCAGGACAAGAAGGTGGTGCGCGGCGCACTGACCTTCATTCTGACCCGGGGCATCGGCAAGGCCTTCATCGAGAACAATGTCGATCCGGCAGTGGTCCGGGCCTATATCGACGACATGCGCCGCGCCTGATCAGGGCGCGACGCTGATCACCACACGACGGTTCTTCGAGAATTCCGGGCCGAACTGATCGGTGGCACCGCCGCCGGTGGCGGTCGCCTTCTCGAAGCTGAGCCCCGCCTGCCTGAGATAGGCGAGGACGTTCTGCGCGCGCTCGATGGCGAAGAGCGCATTGGTAGCGTGATCGCCCTGCTTGCTGGAATAGCCTGTGACCAGCACCTTGCACTTTTCGGTGCCGATGTCGGCGACGATCTGGTTGAGACGCTCCTCGAGACGCGGCGTCAACTCGTTCGAGTTCTCGTTGAAGCCCACAACATTGTAGAGCTGGTCGAGCGCGCAATTGCTCTCCGCCGCGGCAGGTTCGGTCGCCGCGGCTGTCTCGACGCTGGCAACCGTCACCGGATCGGGCGCCGCGGCCTCGACCGAAGCCGCTGGAGCCGGCTCGGCCGGCGCCTCCGGCAGCCTGACGGCGACAGGCTGCGTCGCCGGAGTGGCCTCGGGAGCACTTACCACTTCAGACGCTGGAGCAGGCGTTTCGGCCATCACCACGGCGGTCGAGTCCGCCGCCGGCCAGCCGCCTTCCGGCGCCCGCGACACCGCCTCGACATTGCCGTCGCGCAGGACCAGGAACTCGCCCAGCGTCTCGTTCTCGGCACTGCTGCTGGTGCCCTGCGTTGCGAGGCCGGAAAGGGTCACGGCGCGGCCATTCACCGCCACGGACGCGAGATAGAGATTGCGGTCGCGGTTGGAGCCGTCGCCGCCATAGGCCTCGTTGATGAGCCTCAGCCGGACTTCCGCACCTGGCTTGAAGGCGCCGTCAGGGATCTCGAAACTCAGCGTCTGTACATAGCGCGCCTTGTCGGGCGCGTCGGCAAACCGTCCGACACTGGCGGTATCGATCGCCGCATCCACTGCCGCCTCGCCGAGCACGGTGCCGTCGAAACTCACTTCGAAACGCGGCGGACCGTCATAGGCCTCGCCGCCGATGATCACCTGCAAGGTGCCATCCGCCGCGAGAGCTGTGGCGCTGCCGATCAAGACCAGTGCGGCACCTGCCGCCATTCGCAATCCAAACATGGTCGCCCTCCTGTCTGCTTCACCGGCGGTGCTAGGCAAGAGTTGGGGCGAGAGTTCGGAGAGATCGGGGCAACGGGCCATACCGGCGCCCGGATTCGGTCGCATTGACGCGGGACCACCTGGGCCCGCCGTCCCTAAGTCTCTGTGGATACACAATAGCGCCCAGCGCCATCAGTTTGTCGGGTTGTCGTGCGCGGGCTGTTGCGGAATGCTGCCGACATTCCCATATCGGCTGCTCCGCACCAGAACTTCACTCAGAACGGACGAGTTCGACGGCCAGCGCGTGCACGCCGGCCTTCAATTCCGCGTCGAGCGCTTCCATGATGGCGCGATGCTGGGCGAGGCGAGATTGGCCGGCGAGGCTGGTCGCGGCGATGCGGACGCGGAAGTGGGTTTCGCCGGCAGCATCCCATCCTGCATGGCCTCTATGTTTCTCGCTCTCGTCGATCACTTCAAGGTGGCTTGGCGCGAATTTGACCGAAAGTTTTTCGACAATGACGTCTCGAACCGACATATGCATACCGTTTCAACATTGATGATGACGAACCAGCCTGACTAGGACTGATGAAGCTCGAATCCAAGTTCTTTGACCGCATTCGCATCCGCCCGCGGCACGCCGAAGAGCCGGCGCCGCAGGTGCCGGCTTGCGCCTGGGAAGGCTGCGACCAGCCCGGAATCTACCGTGCACCCAAGGGCAACCGGGCGGTCGGCGAGTACCACAATTTCTGCCTCGAGCACGTCCGCCACTACAATCATGTGTTCAATTTCTTCGCCGGCATGACGGTGGATGAGATGGAGCGCCATATCAAGCGCGAGCACGACACCGACGGCCGCCCAAGCTGGGGGTTCGGCGCCAAGCCCGGCGCCGCCGGACCGCGCATGCCACCCAATATGCGCCGCAACGCCGATGGCAGCCGCAATGCCGACCCGCTGGGCGTGTTTGCCCGCTATGCCCGCCACCAGCAGAAGACGCCGGCGCAGGAACGCGTCAAACCGCTGGGTGAGCTCGACCGCCGGGCCTTCGAGACCCTGGGCTTCAAGGGCTACGCCAAGGCCGAGGACGTCAAGATCGCCTACAAGAGTCTCGTCAAGATCCACCATCCCGACGCCAATGGCGGAGACCGGAGCTCGGAGGATAGGTTGCGCGCCATCATCGCCGCCTATACGCACCTCAAGCAGAAGGGCTTCGCGGGGCGCTAGGCAGCGCTGGCCGTGAGGCGCGTGGCAAAAAGCCACCGGAGCGCGCGATGATACCCTGGGTCCAGCTCGATACGGCCAAGGTGCCCGGCGGGGACGAGTTCCGCCTGATGCAGCGCGGCGACGAGTTCTGGATCATGGTGGGCACCAACCCGCTGATGACCAGCCGGGTCGGCGGCTCGGAAGAAATCCTCGCCGACGTCGCCTGTGCCCCGCTGGCATCCCGGCCCAAAGCCAGCGTGCTGATCGGCGGGCTCGGCATGGGGTTTACTCTGCGGCGCGCAGAGGCGCTGCTCGCGCCTGACGCGAAGATCATTGTCGGCGAGCTGGTGCCCGAGATCGTCACCTGGGCGAAGGGCCCGCTGGCGCCGGTGTTCAAGGGCAGCCTCGACGATCCGAGGGTCGAGATCGTCGTCCGGGATGTCGGCCAGCTGATTGCCGAGGCCAAGGCGCGCTACGATGCCATTCTCCTCGATGTAGACAATGGACCCGAGGGCCTCAGCCGGCCCGGCAACGACCGCCTCTACTCCGCCAAGGGACTGGCGGCGGCCAAGACCGCGCTGAAGCCCGGTGGCAGCCTGGCGGTCTGGTCTGCGCACCCCGACGAGGCCTTCACCCGGCGGCTGAAGCAGGCTGGGTTCGAGGTGGAAGAGATCAAGGCGCGCGCCAATGGCAAACGCGGTGGGGCGCGGCACATGATCTGGCTGGCAAAGCGCCGCTGAGCCGGCGCGAGACGATGAAGTTTGGTGATGCTCGCCATTCATCGCCGCAATGGCGGTGCCAAAGCTCTGCTCGCGCCGCAAGTTGAGCAGCACGCCCGGCCCTTTGACGGCAGCAACCGCGAGCATCTTCCGCCCTACCACCGGCGTCATGATGCTGCTATAGAGCCCGAAATCCCCAAGGCAGCCGCCTTGACCTATTCCCGCCATCGAGTCTCGACACAATGCCCGAATTCACCAATCTGCCGAACAAGGAATATTCTGTCCGCGAGACCTTCGGCATCGACACCGACATGAAGGTCATGGGCTATGCGGAGACCGATCCGCATGTGCCCCCCGTCGATCCCGACTATCTGTTCGACCGCAACACCACGCTTGCGATCCTCGCCGGTTTCGCCTTCAACCGCCGCGTCATGGTGCAGGGCTATCACGGCACCGGCAAATCCACCCATATCGAGCAGGTCGCGGCGCGCCTCAACTGGCCGCTGGTCCGCGTCAACCTCGACGCCCATGTCAGCCGCATCGACCTCGTCGGCAAGGACGCGATCGTTCTGAAGGACGGCAAGCAGGTCACCGAATTCCGTGACGGCATCCTGCCCTGGGCCGTGCAGAACAACATCGCGCTGGTCTTCGACGAATACGATGCCGGCCGCCCGGACGTGATGTTCGTAATCCAGCGCGTGCTCGAGCAGTCGGGCCGGCTGACGCTGCTCGACCAGAACCGCGTGATCGTCCCGCACCCGGCCTTCCGGCTGTTCGCGACGACCAACACCATCGGTCTCGGCGACACGTCGGGCCTCTATCACGGTACCCAGCAGATCAACCAGGGCCAGATGGACCGCTGGTCGCTGGTAACGACGCTCAACTACCTGCCGCATGACAAGGAAGTCGGCATCGTGCTCGCGAAGAACCGCACGCTGGCCAGCACTGAGAAGGGCAGGAAGACCGCGTCGAACATGGTGCGTCTCGCCGACCTGACCCGTCAGGCCTTCATCAATGGCGACCTGTCGACCGTGATGAGCCCGCGAACCGTGATCACCTGGGCCGAGAACGCCCAGATCTTCAGCGATCTCGGCTTTGCCTTCCGGCTGACCTTCCTCAACAAGTGCGACGAGCTCGAGCGCCCGGTTGTGGCCGAGTTTTACCAGCGCGTGTTCGGCGAGGACCTGCCGGAATCCGCAGCCAACCTGGCGGTCACCGCCTAAGTCCAGGACGTGTCTCTTGGCACAGAACATCTACGACGACCCGCGGTTTTTGGCGGGCTATAGCGAATTCCCTCGTTCTCGCGATGGCCTTTCTGCCACCAGCGAGTGGCCGGCTTTTCGCGAACTGCTGCCCGAGATCGCCGGTAAGCGGGTTGTCGAGCTTGGCTGCGGCTTTGGGCAATTGACGCGCTGGCTGGCGGCCGAGGGCGCCCGCGAAGTGCTGGCATTCGACCTGTCGGCAAGCATGCTGGCGCGCGCCAAAGCAGAGACCAGCAGCCTGGTGGTGCGCTACGTCCGCGCCGATCTCGACGGCTTGACGCTGGAGAGCCATTCGGCGGATTTGGTCGTCAGTTCGATGACCCTTCACTATCTCGAGGACCTCGACCGGCTGGCAAAGATGCTGTTTGCAGCGCTCGTCCCCGGCGGGAGGCTGGTTTTTTCGGTCGAGCACCCGATCTACGCCGCCCGGGCCGAGCCAGAATGGGTCACTGCCGCTGACGGCCGCCTTGCCTTCGCCATTGCGGACTATGGCATCGAGGGCCGGCGGGTCACCAACTGGATCGTCGATGGCATCGTGAAGTACCACCGCACGCTCGGCACCATGCTCAACACCCTGACATCGGCAGGCTTCACCTACGGCATGGTCGACGAGTGGACGCCGTCGGAGGCGCAACTCGCGGCTCACCCCGATTGGCGCGACACCGAGCTGACCCGCCCAATGTTCCTGCTCGTCTCCGTCAACAAGCCAGCCGCGGGAGCGCACTGATGGCCCAGCCCCCGCGCCAAAAAGCCAACAAGCCCGACACCACCCAGCCGTTCAAGACGGCGATGGGCGCGACGGTGCGTGCCATTGGTGGCGAACGCGACCTCGAGGTCAGTTTTTCGGCCGATCGGCCACTGCTGACGGCCGACAAGGCGCGGCTCGCCAACCTGCCAAGGCTGCCGACGCTCAAGGACATCAACATCGCCCGCGGTCAGGGCGACGCCATGGCCATGCGTCTCGCGAGCCACGACCCCGACACGCACAGGAAGCGCGCGCCCGCCGAGCCGGACGCCCGGGCCGCCTATGATGCGCTGGAGCAGGCCCGCGTCGAGGCGCTGGGCGCCGTGCGCATGCCGGGCATGGCCGGCAATCTGCACGAGATGCTGGAAGATCGCCTGTATCGCGCCAATCTGGCCGAAGTCAGCGACAAGGGCGATGCGCCGCTGGCCGAAGCGCTGGGCCTGATCCTCCGCGAGCGCGTCGCCGGCATCCCGATCCCGCCGTCGGGCCATGCGCTGGTCGACTTGTGGCGCAAGGAGATCGAGCAGAAGGCCGGCAACTCGCTGACGACGCTCCTTGGCCGCTTCGAGGACCAGGAGCTGTTCAGCCGCGCCACCCGGCAATTGCTGCGCGACCTCAGCCTCGTGCCCGACAGCGATCTCGACGATGCCGATGGCGAGAGCGGCGATGGCGAGGACGAGAACGAGCCCGATCGCGGCAAGGATGACGACAAGACGCCAGAGCAGGGCGAGGGCGAGAGCGAGGACGCCGAGGCCGACGAGGACCAGACCCCCGGTCAGTCCGAGGAAACCGGCGACGTCGAAGGCGCCGAGATGGACTTCGAGGACTCCGACGACGAGCAGAGCTCGGAGGCGGGAGAGGATGCCCCTGCCCCGCCGCCACCGGGCGCGCTGACCAATGCGCCGACCAACGCCTTCACCTACAAGGTGTTCACCACCAAGTTCGACGAAGTGGTGCGTGCCCCCGACCTCTGCCCGGTCGAGGAACTGGAACAGCTGCGGGCCCTGCTCGACAAGCAGCTGGAGAACCTCGCCGGCGCCGTGGCGCGGCTGGCCAACAAGCTGCAGCGCCGCCTGATGGCGCAGCAGAGCCGCAGCTGGGAATTCGATCTCGAGGAGGGCCTGCTCGATACGGCGCGGCTGACCCGCGTCGTCACCGACCCGCTGCAGGCGCTGAGCTTCAAGGTCGAACGCGACACCGATTTCCGCGACACGGTGGTGACGCTGCTGCTCGACAATTCGGGCTCGATGCGCGGGCGCCCGATCACCATCGCGGCGATCTGCGGCGACATTCTCGCCCGCACGCTGGAGCGCTGTGGCGTCAAGGTCGAGATTCTGGGCTTCACAACACGCGCCTGGAAGGGCGGCAAGAGCCGCGAAGCCTGGCTCGAGGCGGGACGGCCGCCGAACCCCGGTCGCGTCAACGATGTCCGCCACATCATCTACAAGGCCGCCGACGAGCCTTGGCGCCATGCGCGCCGCAACCTCGGGCTGATGATGCGCGAAGGGCTGCTGAAGGAGAATATCGACGGCGAGGCGCTGCAATGGGCGCATAAGCGCCTGTTGGGGCGGCCCGAAAACCGCCGCATCCTGATGGTGATCTCCGACGGTGCGCCCGTGGACGACTCGACCCAGTCGGTCAATCCGGGCAATTACCTGGAGGCCCACTTGCGGCAGGTCATCGAGGAAATCGAAACGCGGTCCAGCGTGCAGCTGGTGGCGGTCGGTATCGGCCACGATGTGACGCGCTATTATCGCCGCGCCGTGACGCTGCTCGATGCCGAGGAACTGGCGGGCGCGCTGACCGATGAGCTCGCCGCGCTGTTCGACGAAGAGGCCCCGGGCGGCAGTCGCCGGGCCCGCCGCTGATGACGCCAGCGCTCAGGGCGTCACGCCTGCCGGGCGCCGCACTGCTTCTGATCAGCGCCGCCGCGGCGGTGGTCGGGGGCCTGAGCCTCACGAGCAAGGCCGCCGACGACACCATCAACGCCACCCAGATCCGCACCATGCTGGGCGCCGAGATCGGCCAGCCCGTGCAGGGGCTGATCTGGCAGGGCGGCATCGAGATGAAGAGCGCCGCCGACAATTTCGGCGGACTTTCCGGTCTCGGTTTCACCGGACCGGACGGGCGGTTGGTGATGGTCTCGGATCGCGGCAATTTCGTCTCCGGGCAGCTGCTCTATGACGACGCCGGCGCGCCGATGAGCCTGATCGGGGTGACGGTGACCCCGATCCAGAACTCCAGTGGCCGTGACCTGACCCGCGCCTATACCAAGGATGCCGAGGCGCTGGCCGTGGTGATGCGCGAGGGCGTGCCCGCGGCGGTACGCGTCGGCTTCGAGAACCTGACCCGGGTCGCAGATTTCACCTTGTTGGATGGCGTTCCGTCGGGCGCGGCCCGCGAGATCACCATCCCCGACTGGCTGAGCGACACGCGGACCAATGCGACGCTGGAAGCGGTCTGCATCGCCCCACCCACCTCGCCGATTGCCGGCTCAACGCTGCTGTTGACCGAGGGCATCATCGACGACGACGGTCAGCATTCCGCCTATCTGCTTGGCCGCAACGACAAGGGGCCGCTGAGCTATATCTCGGGGTCGGGCACCAACCCGACCGACTGCGCCTTCCTGCCCAATGGCGACCTGCTGGTGCTGGAACGTGGCATAGCGTTCCTGAGCTTCAACATGCGGCTGTTCCGCATTCCCGCAGCCGACGTGAAGCCCGGCGCGCACATGCGCGGCACCGAGCTGCTCTATGCGAGCGGCGCCGACATCGACAACATGGAAGCGCTGGCGGTGCACCCCGGGCCGGACGGCAAGATGCGGATCACCATCGTCTCGGACAACAACTTCAACGACTGGGAACGCAACCTGCTGCTGGAATTCAGCCTGCCGGAGTGAGGTCGGGGCCGAGACCCCGACCTGCAGCATTCAGGCGCGGGCGCCGAGCGGCGGCAGCGGCATGACCTTGCCCATCAGCGCCCGATAGGGCGCGAGGAGCAGCAGCGCGGCGAGGAACTTCACGAGGAAGTCGCCGGTGGCAAGCGAGGTCCAAAGCGGCACCTCGGGCCCGACGCCGAGCCAGGGCGCGCCGAAGCCGAGCGAACCATCTTCCATGCCGAACCAGAGATCGATGAAGCCCAGAACCGGGGCAAAGGCGATGGTGAAGAACACCAGCGTGTCGATGAGGCTGCCCAACAGCGAGCCGGTGAGCGGCGGCACGATCCAGAAGCGGTTGCGCAGCCGGCTGAAGATGGCAATGTCGAGGAGCTGCCCGACGAGGAAGGCGCTGGCCGAGGCGATCGCGATGCGGGGGGTGGCGAGATAGAACGACAGCGCCAGAGCCACCACGAAGCCGATGACCACCACCAGCCGCGCCCGGTTCGGGCCGTCATAGCGGTTGGTGAGATCGGTGACGAGGAAGGCGAAGGGATAGGTGAAGGCACCCCAGGTGAGGAGGTCGCCGAGATGCACGGGACCGAGATCGAACGCGACGGGGTATTGGACGAGGATATTGGAGGCGGTGACAACCACCACCATTGCCGCAATGGCGGCAAAGAGGCGAGCGCGCATGAGACGCGACCTTTCTGTTGAGCCGCGAAACCGGCATCAGACCGGGGCGGCGAAAACGAAACCGCGCGGCCCAAGGGACCGCGCGGCGAAATCTCTAGCCGAAACCGGCTTACTGCGCGAGAGCGGCGCGCACTTCCTTCTTGAGCGCCAGCGCGGTCGGCGACAGCTCGCTGTCATCGGCCTTGACGAGGAAGGCGTCGAGCCCACCGCGGTGTTCCACCGTGCGCAGTGCTGCTGCAGCGATGCGCAGCTTGACCGTACGGCCGAGCACATCGGAGAGAAGCGAGACGTTGATGAGGTTGGGCAGGTAGCGACGACGAGAGCGGTTGAGCGCGTGGCTCACCGTGTTACCCGTCATGACGCCCTTACCGGTGAGTTCGCAGCGGCGAGCCATTTCAGTTCCTGTCAAAAAAGTCCCTGGGCGCGGGACATCCCACGCAACGGGCTGGAGTCTGTTCTTGATTGCGGGGGTTCCCTAGTCGAAAGCCGGGTTTCCGTCAAGTTCACAGCACTGGCATCGCCACCGCGATGCCTTGCCAGTGCCGAATCGGCTGGGCAAGTTGGCTGCACCTGTGATTCGCCCCGGCCGAGGTGCCGCCCCTTGCCGACGCTCAAGCTGCGCCGACTGATTGCCGCCCCGCTGCTCGCGCTGGCGCTCGCCACCCCGGCCATGGCCGAGGGTTTGAGCGTCACCGCGCGCTATGCCATCACGCTGGGTGGCACCCACATCGCCCAGGCCAATGTGACGCTGGAAGACACCGGCAGCGCCTACACCATGGCGCTGGATGCCAAGATTTCCGGGCTGGCGCAACTGGTCGCCAGCGGCTCGGCCAAGCTCGCCTCGTCTGGCGTTTCGACCGGCAACGGGCTGAAATCGCGGAAGTTCGACCTCTTGACCCGCGCCAATGGCGAAGACTTCAAGGTGGCGATCACCTATGCCGATGCCGGGGTCGCGTCCTTCATCGTCGACCCGCCGATCGTCAACAATATCGACCGCGTCGCCATCGAGCGGAAGCAGCTCGGCGCCGTCAACGACATGGCGGCGGCCTTCGTGTTGCGCGGCAAGGCTCTCGATCCGGCGCTCTGCGACCGGAAGCTCCAGATCTTCAACGGCATCGAACGGTTCAACCTGAGCCTCGGTTTTGCCAAGGACGATGTCGCGACCTCCAAGCGCACCGGCTATCAGGGGCCGGTGGTGGCCTGCCGGGTGCGCTACACCCCGATTTCCGGGCACTACACCACCTCGGACGTGACCACCTATCTCGCCCAGAACGACCGCATCCTGATCTGGTATGCGCCGCTGGCGACGCCCGGCTATTTCATCCCTTACCGGGCACTGGTGACCACCGAAGCGGGCGACATCTCGATCGTCCTGACCGATCTGACGCAGTAGCCGGCCGATGAACGGGGGCTAAACCCCTGCCTCACGAGCGGTTCAAGCCCGGCACTGCAAGTTCCTCCCAATGATTGTCCTCGGAGGAACACGAATATGCACACCCTGATCAAACTCGGCATCGCCACCCTGGCATCGGTACTGGTCGGCGCTCTGACAGTTGCCGGTCCCGCCAGCGCCTTCGACCTCAAGGCCGGCACCGGTGAGAAGCTGAAACCCACCAGCGTCCAGCTGGGGATCATTTCGCCCAAGAACAATGTCTGCCCCGGCTTCGGCAAGTGGACCGCCTGGGTGCAGACCAACAAGCCGGGCAAGGTCGACATCCTGCTGGTCCGCAAAGGCGGCGATGTCTACGGGCCCTACCCGGTCAATACGGTCAAGGGCGCCAATGGCGTCATCCTCGGCAGCTACACCCAGGCCCTGAACATCGTGAACAGCGTCGACGCCGAGTACCGCGTCGTCATCCCCGGCTCGACGCTGGCCAGCAATTGGGCGCCGCTCGTCGCCGACTGCTGAGTGGGACGACAGCACGGCCGGTCAACCGGACCAGCCGCGGGCGTTTCGGAGCCGGATGCCACTCACCTGCAGGCTGGTGTCCCAAAGGCCACGGAGCGGCCGAAGGCTGTCGACCACCTCGAGACGGACATGCCGTTCGCCCAACCGTGCCGGCAGATCAGACAGGTGCAGCCGGTCGATCACCTCGACCGGCTGCCGCGACACCCACATGCCGGCATCGCCCAGATCCTCGAAGGCCTCAGGCGGAAACTCATAGCGCGTCAGCTCGGCCGACCGCAGTCGGTCCAGCCATTCTGCCTCGATGAAGGCCACGACCGGGTCGGTCCCCAGCCAGTCCGAACGGTCGCGCGCGGCCGTGTCGGGGCGCGCCCACGCTACGATACGCGGGCAGTCCCTCGGAAACAGGTAAAGAAACGCGTGGCTTTCTGCGATGGCCCAGACCAGCGGCCCATTCAGCCAGTCCTTGCCGGCGCCGCGCTCGGACGCAATACGCACCGGACGCGGGATGAACCGGGCGATGGCGGGATCGTCGCTGAAGTGGAACAGGCGTGGGCGCATCGCGAGGCCTGCCGAAAATCATGGTTAATCAGGACTTAACAAAATCGCCGTGCCGTTTCGGCACGGTCAACGGCTATTTTGCCAACGCAACCAGTGCAAACCCGCAGGCTATGGGCGCCGGACAATAAATCGCCAAAAAATCGTCACCCGCCAGTGGTTTACCATTGCTTGAGACTTGCCCGATTCTCGGCCGATTCGAGCCGGAAACGGCCGAAATTAACCGCTCGGCAACCAATCTGAACGGCGTTCGGGGATAAGTTGGCGGCTGATGCGGTTTCTGGTGGTTGCCCTTCCCCCGACACACAACCTGCAGTGGAGAACAAACGTGGATTTGCGATTCGCCGCCGATTCGGCTCTGGTTTGTTCCGTCTTCGTACCAATGATTAACACGCGGCGGCGATGCCGGGGATAAGTGTTGCATTCGGGGACACTCGTCTCGGGCCACGTGATGACCTACATAGGTCAGGATGACTGCTGCACCCACCTCCGCGCTCAAGGCGATTCTTGGGCCCACCAATACCGGCAAGACCTTCTTTGCCATCGAGCGGATGCTGGCGCATCGCTCGGGCATGATCGGCCTGCCATTGCGGCTGTTGGCCCGCGAGGTCTACCACAAGGTGGTCGACCGCATCGGGGCGCAGCACGTTGCGCTGGTCACCGGCGAGGAGCGCATTGTCCCCGCCCAACCGCGCTATTGGGTGGCGACCGTCGAGGCCATGCCCCTTGAGGTGCCGGTCGAGTGCGTTGCCATCGACGAAATCCAGGTCGCGACCGATTTCGACCGCGGCCATATCTTCACCCACCGCCTGCTGCATGCGCGGGGGCTGAGCGAGACGCTGCTCCTCGGCGCCGCAACCATGGCGCCGCTGATCCGCACGCTGCTGCCCGAAGCGGAGATCATCTACCGGCCGCGCTTTTCCGAGCTGCTCTATGCGGGGTCCAAGAAGATCTCGCGCCAGCCCAAGCGCTCGGCGATCGTCGCCTTCTCGGCGAGCCAGGTCTATGCCATCGCCGAACTGATCCGGCGCGAGCGGGGCGGGGCGGCAGTGGTGATGGGGGCGCTGTCGCCCCGCACCCGCAACGCCCAGGTCGACATGTACCAGAATGGCGATGTGGATTTCCTCGTCGCCACCGACGCCATCGGCATGGGGCTGAACCTAGACGTCCATCATGTCGCCTTTGCCGACGACCACAAGTTCGACGGCCACCAGAACCGCCCGTTGACCCCGGCCGAGTTCGGCCAGATCGCCGGACGCGCCGGCCGGCACATGCATAACGGCACGTTTGGAGTCACCGGCCATGCCGGGGAGTTCGACGAGGATCTCGTGCGCCAGCTCGAGACCCACGACTTCCAGCCGGTGCGCGTGGCGCAGTGGCGCAACCCGCAACTGGATTTCGGCTCGATCGAGGCGCTCAACGACAGCCTCGACCGCACCCCGCCGACCCGCGCCCTGACCCGCGTGCCGATGGCGACCGATCAGCAGGCGCTGGCATTCCTCGCCCGCAACGAGGCCGCCGGCTTCGCCAAGGGCGAAAAGGCGGTGCGATTGCTGTGGGAATGCTGCAGCCTGCCCGACTATCGCGACATCTCGCCGGCCCAGCATGGCGAGATCATTACGCGGGTCTATGTCGACCTGATGCGCAAGGGCCGGGTCGATGCCGACTGGATTGCCGAGCAGGTGCGGTTCTGCGACAATATAGCCGGCGACATTGACACACTCAGCAATCGGATCCGCCAAATCCGGACCTGGACATTTGTCGCCAACCGCAAGAACTGGCTTGAAGACCCCGCATATTGGCGCGAAAAGACCCGCGACATCGAAGACAGGCTGAGCGACGCCCTGCACGAGCGCCTCACACAGCGCTTCGTCGACCGTCGCACCAGTGTGCTGATGCGCCACCTGAGAGACAAGCATATGGTATCGCCTGAAATTAACGACCGCGGGGAAGTGAGCCTCGAAGGCCATGTGATCGGATCGATCGAGGGTTTCCGCTTCACCCTGGCGCGGTCGGAAGGTGGCGATGCCAGGGGCGTCGCCGCGGCCGCGACCCAGGTGGTGGCCCCCGAGATCGCGCGCCGGGCCGAGCGCGTCGCCGGTGCGCCCAATGAGGAACTGGTGCTGGCGACCGACGGTTATGTCAGGTGGCGTGGCCAGGTGGTGGCCAATCTCGCCGAGGGTGAGCAGCTCTATGCCCCGCGCCTGATCGTTCTGGCCGACGAGACGCTGAGCGGTCCCGACTTGGAACGGGTACAGGACCGGCTGAACCTGTGGCTGCGTCACCTTGTGAACACCCAGCTCGAGAGCGTCCTGGCACTCGAGGCGCCGGCCGACCTCGAAGGCACGGCCCGCGGCCTTGCCTATCGGCTCTATGAGAATCTCGGCATCCTGCCGCGCAGTGCCGTCGCCGAAGAGGTCAAGGGCCTCGACCAGGACGTGCGAGGCAAGTTGAGGAAGCTCGGCGTCAAGTTCGGCGCCTATCACATCTATCTGCCGGCGAGCCTGAAGCCGGCGCCGCGCGAGTTGGCACTGATCCTGTTCGCCCTGAAGAATGGTGGCCTGCGGCAGCCGGGCGTGACCGACCTGCCGCAGATCGTTCTGTCGGGCCGCACGTCGTTCCTGATCGACCCCGAAGTGAACCCCAAGCTCTACGAGATGTCGGGCTTCAAGGTCGCGGGCAGACGCGCCGTGCGCGTCGACATCCTTGAGCGGCTGGCCGACATCATCCGGCCGCTGATCGCACTGGACGCCTCGCGCCATCAGGGCGAACTGCCGGCGGGCGCAGCCGAAGCCAATGGCTTCCGCGTCACCGTCGAGATGACCTCGCTGCTCGGCACCGCGGGCGATGACTTCGCGTCGATTCTCAATTCGCTTGGCTATCGCGTCCGCCGCACGCCCAAGGTGACGAAACCGGCCGAAGCACCAGTGGCCGAGGCTGTGGCGACCGAAGCCGCCGCGACGGAAGCCGCCGAGGCCGGCGACACGGCCCGGCAGAGTGTCGAGGGACTGCATGCCGCGGACGACGCGGGGGAGAGCGCGGTTGTCGAGGCCGCAGCCGCCGATCTCGGCGCGCCGCCCCCGGCCGCCGCCGGGGAGGCTGAAGGCACCAGCGCCGAGCCAGCCAGTGAGTCCGGCGCGAGCCCGGCCGAGAGCAAGCCGGCCGAACCCGAGTTCGATGAAGTCTGGTTCCCTGCCGGCCGCCGCCCGGACAACCCGCGCCACGACAATGCCAATCGCCGTGGGCCGCGTCGCGACAACGCGCCCGCCGACGCCGCCTCCGGTGATCGGCCGCCCCGCAAGTTCCACCGTCCCGAAGGCGGTGGCGGCAAGCCCAAGGATCGTTCGCGCGATGGCGGAAAGCCCTTCGAAGCGGGCGGCAAGCCGGGTGGCAAGCCCGGCGGCAAGCGCTTCGACCGGCCCAAGGACGACTGGAAGGAACACCGGCCGCGCGAGGACCGCAAGCCCGCGGCCATCGATCCCAATTCGCCCTGGGCCGCGCTCGCCGCGCTGCGCAATCCCAAGTCGGACTGAGCGTAATTGAAGGCGGGCGGCAGCGACACCCCGCCCGCTTTCAAGACTAAGTCTACCTTGCGAACTTTACATGCTCCGGCCATCGGATGGAAAGGGAACCCTGCCTATGTTGGGGTTCATGACAACGTCCAGGGCTGGAGACGCGTATGACACATCACCACGATGACCACTTCGACGGTGGCTTCGCCGAAGACCTGCCGCGGCTGATCGGCCGCAGGCGGCTGCTCTCGCTGATGGGCGGGCTGGGCGTGCTGTCGCTTTCGGGCGTGCCGGCAATGGCGCTCGAATGCGTCGCCCTGCCCTGGGAGACCGCCGGCCCCTACCCCGCCGACGGCAGCAACGTGAAGGCCGGCCAGGTGGTCAACGCCCTGACCCAGGAGGGCGTGATCCGCACCGACCTCCGCACCTCGTTCGGCGGGATGACGCCGGTTGCCGACGGCTTGCAGCTCGACCTCGAGCTGACGCTGGTCGATGCCGATGGCTGCACCCCGCTCACCGATCATGCCATCTATATCTGGCATTGCGACTCCACGGGACTCTACTCACTCTACGACACCACGGACCGCAACTACCTGCGGGGGGTTGGTATCTCCGACAGCGAAGGCAAGGTGCGCTTCACCACCATCCTGCCGGGCTGCTACGATGGGCGCTGGCCGCATATCCATTTCGAGGTGTTCACCTCGGCCGAAGCCGCGGTCAGTGGCGAAGCGTCGGTGCTGACCGCCCAGATCGCGATGCCGGAAGCCGAGGCCGCCGCCGTCTATGCCGCCGACTCACGCTATTCGAACGGCACCGCCAATCTGGGGCGCATCACCATCGCGACCGACAATGTGTTCAGCGACAATTCCGCCGACGAGATTGCCCAGCAGACCCTCGCGATCACCGGCGACCCGCTGACCCGCTATGCCGGCACGCTGACCATCCCGGTGGACTTCAGCGCCGAACGCAGCAGCCAGATGGCGCCTCCGACCGGTGGCATGGGCCCGGGCGGTGAGCCGCCCGGCCCACCGCCGTCCTGAGTCGCTCCCATCCGATCTGGACTCGGCGCGACCGCAGCAGGCATGCTGTGGTCGCGTCTGATTTGGCGGGAGGAGCGCGCGGGTGGACAAGCAGCGACTGGACAAGTGGCTGTTCTTTTCGCGCGCGGTGAAGTCGCGGACGCTGGCGCAGAAGCTGATCGAGACCGGCGCCGTGCGGGTGAACTCGGAGCGGACCGAGCGCACCGACCACAAGGTCGGCCCCGGCGATGTGCTGACCATGACGGTGCACAGCAGGCTGCTGGTCTGGCGCATTCTCGACCCCGGCACGCGCCGCGGACCGGCGCCCGAGGCCGCAGCGCTGTATGAGGACCTCTCCCCGCCGCCGGTGCCGCGCGCCGAGGCAGCCCCGGTCCATGCCAGCCGGGAGCCGGGCACGGGGCGTCCGACCAAGAAGGAACGGCGCGACACCGAACGCTGGCTGGGTGAGGATGAAGACTGAACGAAGAAACGATTTTCGTTCATTTCGTACCGCGATTTTTTCAGTTGTGACTTTTTTTGTCGCTTCCGCATCCCGATGCATGCCCTTCCCACGCGGCTGGCGCCGCTTTCGAGCACAGTTTGCCACCGGCTGGGCAGAGGAGGAGAAATCGGGCGAAACCCGCGGCTGGGCCACGGCAGGGATGCGGCCGTATCCCTTGCAGCGCCCGCAGAAAAGGGCTAGCAACCGGCCTTGGCCCGGCGAGCAGCCGCCATTGGGCCAACAAAGACCCCAGCGCCGTCAAACCGAGCAGGACTGCATCCTGAGATGACCTATATCGTCACCGACAACTGCATCAAGTGCAAGTACATGGACTGCGTGGAGGTCTGCCCGGTCGACTGCTTCTACGAGGGCGAGAACATGCTCGTCATCCATCCGGACGAATGCATCGACTGTGGCGTGTGCGAGCCGGAATGCCCGGCCGAGGCGATCAAGCCGGACACCGAGCCCAACCTCGACAAGTGGCTGGAGATCAACACCAAGTACGCGGCAGCCTGGCCCAATATCACCGAAAAGCGCGACGCGCCGGCCGATGCCAAGGAGTGGGACGGCGTCGAGGGCAAGTTCGAAAAGTACTTCTCCGAGGCCCCCGGCGAAGGCGACTGACGCCAAAGCGCCGCGAAATCGCCTGACGTTGCCATGATCCTGAACGGGTTCTGAACAAGAACCCGTGCGGTGATTCGTAGCTTTTGATTTTGCTGAAAAATTGTGCTATGCTCCTTAAATGAATGGAGCTTGCCCGTCGTCCAGGGGTGCCGCTAGGCACCGTTTTTTTTGACACACTGAAGGTCTGGGGCGCAGTTGGCCGGTGGCGCGGGCCGAGCGACTGTGCGGCGTGCTGTTCTGCTCCCGAAAAGGGGCGACTGGAACAATAAGGTCGGCCCTCCGCGAGGGAACCGACCGGCGGCGGCGTTAACAGGAGTAATATATGGTGACCAAGAAGAATGTGCAGCGGCTGGGTTTCAAGACAGGCGAGCACATCGTCTATCCCGCGCACGGCGTTGGCATGATCACGTCGATCGAGGAGCAGGAAATTGCTGGCCTGACTCTCGAACTGTTCGTGATCTCCTTCGAGCAGGACAAGCTGACCCTTCGCGTCCCCGTCGCCAAGATCAAGTCCGTCGGCATGCGCAAGCTGGCCGAGGAGGATGAGGTGGCGAAGGCGCTGGAGACCGTGACCGGCCGCGCGCGCGTCAAGCGCACGATGTGGAGCCGTCGCGCCCAGGAATATGAGGCCAAGATCAATTCGGGCGACCTGATCGCCATCTCCGAAGTCGTGCGCGATCTCTACCGGTCGGACGACCAGCCCGAGCAGTCCTATTCCGAGCGCCAGCTCTTCGAGCAGGCCATGGACCGGATGAGCCGCGAGGTTTCGGCCGTCAACAAGCTGACCCTGACCGAGGCGATACAGCTGATCGAAAAGAACCTGCAGAAGTCCCCGCGCCGCGGCCCCAAGTCCGACGCCGCGGATGCGGAAGAAGCGGCGTAAGCTGTCTAGAGCTGCCTAAAGCTATTGAATGGAAAAGGGCCGGTCCTCAGGACCGGCCCTTTTTGGTTTGCAGGTTATCGACTCAGGCAACGGTTGGAACGCCGCCACTCCGCCGCATCAACGCTCCGCCGATGAGGCGGTCAGCCGAAACCAACCCGCCGCCATAGGCGAGGAGCGCCAGCGCCATGGCGGCCCAGGGGAGGTGGAAGTTGATCAGCCCGTCGGGAATGGTCAGCTGGATGACGATGGTCATGGCGAGAATGCCGAGCGCGGAGACGCGCGTGGCGAGGCCGAGGATCAGGAGGATCGGGAGGACGATCTCCGCCGCGCCGGCGAGGAACGCCATCAGGAGCGGGGCCGGATAGGGCATGGTGCCCCAGAAGAAGTGGAGTTTGAACTCCTCGGTGAACAGGTACCGTGCCCCGCTCGAAAGGACGAACGGTGCTTCCCACTTGGTGAGGCCGGAGCGGAAGAATGGGATGGCGAGCGCGATGCGCAGCGTCAGCAGCGCGACGGGCGCGACCCAGTGTTCTGCAGCGCTGCGCCAGGTGTCGAGCCGGGTGTGAAGGCTGGTCATGTCGCATCTCCCTCGATTGCGGACGTGAAGGCGCCAAGCCCGATCAGGCCGGCGAGCACCTGGGCCGGTGCGGTATCGGGGCCGGCCAGCTCGGCTGCCTCGGCGACGGATTTCCCCGAAAGCAGGGCGGCGATGAAGGCGGTGTCGCCGGCAGGCAGCACCTGAACGCCGACATCGGCAAGCGGGCGCACCACCAGCACCGTCTCGGCGCGGGCATGACCGATGGGCTGCACCGGATCGCTGCGATGCGCCGACCAGATGCTGCCGACCGGGAAGCGGGACACGACGAGACGGGTGGACGGATGTGCCACGAGCCGCAGGCCCGGCAGGCGCTCGGGCGGCAGCGTCACCAGCGCCGCGATGGCCAGCGCGGCGGCGTCGGCGGCGTGATAGGCCTCGAGCCAGGCGGATTCGAGCCGGGCGACGTCGGGCAGATAGGGGATCGTCGCGGCCGGGGCGAAGCCGGCGATGAAATCGGGGAAGTCGGCGCCGTAGTGGATGAGCAGCGGCGAGGCCGGCTTGTGGGCACCGACATAGACCCGGGCCATGCCGCGGAAGAAGTCGTCGCCGACGAGACGGGCGACCACCGGATAGCGCTTCGTCAGCGCCTCGACGAGGCCGACATGTACGTTGTTGCGATAGACCGCAAAGCGCCGGCTGTCGGTGACGGCGCGGCGGCCATTGACGCCCGCCGGCACCGCCTCGGCCGGATCGACCAGCGCCGCCGCGAAGCGATCAAGCACCTCGCTCATGATGCCTGCCGCAGCGCCGGGGCGGTCGCCGCGCTCAGCACCTCGTCCACCAGCCGCGCCTCGTCGGCGAGCGTGGCGAAATCGGGGACATTGTTGTCCCACTCGACCAGCACCGGCAGCGGACCGGTCTTGTCGATCAGCGCGGTGAACAGCGCGAAGACATCGGGACGGACCCGGCTGCCATGCGCGTCGATCAGCAGGCGCTCGCCGGCATCGTCGACGGTTTCGTCATAGCCGGCGAGATGGATCTCGCCGACCCGGTGCAGCGGGAAGCGATCGAGATAGGCATAGGGGTCGAGCCCCTGGTTGACCGAGGACACCATGACATTGTTGACGTCGAGGAGGAGGCCGCAGCCGGTGCGCTCGGCGATTTCGTCGAGGAAAGCGGTCTCTTCGATGCTGGATTCGGCAAAGACCACGTAAGTCGAGGGGTTTTCGAGCAGCATCCGGCGGCCCAGCGCCTGTTGCACCTCGTCGACGTGATCGGCGACCCGCGCCAGCGTCTCGGGCGTATAGGGCACCGGCAACAGGTCGTTGAGATAGTCGCCGTCATGGGTCGACCAGGCGAGGTGCTCGGAGAACGATTGCGGCTGGTAGCGGTCGACCAGCTGCCGGAGGCGTTTGAGATGCGCCTTGTCCAGCGGATCGGCGCCGCCGATGGAGAGCCCCACCCCATGAAGCGACAGCGCATAGCGCTCGCGGATGGCGGCGAGATAGCGATGCGGGGGACCACCATCGCCCATGTAGTTTTCGGCATGCACCTCGAAGAAGCCGATATCGGGGTCCGGGCCGAGGATGTCCGGATAGTGCTCCGGCTTCAACCCGAGACCGGCGCGTGGTGGCAGGGCTGTGGCGTCTGACAGGTTCGGCATGGGACACTCCGGGGCAAGCTGCTTTCGGGGGACAGGCGGAGGGCCAGAGCCCCCCGCAACCGTCGGTCTTGTTGGCGCCGATCAGGCGGCCGGCAGATCGCGCTCGAGCGCCTCGAGCGAGCCCATGCGGCCTTCGCCCAGATCCATGCTGACGCAGGTGCCGGCCGGGACGGCCTTCCAGGCATTGCCCTGGTAGTCGATGGTGGAGGTACCGGCGCAGGTGGTGCCGGGGCCGGCAGCGCAGTCGTTCTGGCCGGCAAGCGCGACGCCGTAGCACTTCTCGGTCGCGGCCATTTCTTCGGCGGCAGCCGGGAGGGCGGCGAAGCCGGCAAGGGCGGTGGCGAGCGATGCGGCGAGCGAGAGCTTGGTGATGGTGTTCATGTTCCACTCCTGATTGCGGGACGGGACCACCCCGTCGGCAAAGGGGAGTTCGCCACCTTGGCCCGATTTGTTACGATGAGGCGGAACACGAGTTCGTGAAGGCCGTGTTAGGGTGGCGCATGTAACAACGCCGCCTCGCGCGCGAATTGGGGGATGATGGTGGCGCCAGGCGACGACGAGGCGAGACTGACCCAGCTGATGCTGGACGCCATCGGCGGCAATGAGCGGGCCTATGCCACGCTGCTCGAAGCGCTGGCGCGGCTGATCCGCGCCGTAGCGCGACGCAAGCTCGGCGACCGGCCGGCCAGCGACTGTGAGGATATCGTGCAGGAAACCCTGCTGGCCATTCACCTGAAGCGACACACCTGGCAGCGCGGCGCCCCGCTGAAGCCGTGGGTGTTCGCCATCGCACGCCACAAGATCGTCGATTCGTACCGCCGCCGTGGCCGCCGTATCGAGCTCGACATTTCGGAGTTTGCCGAGATTCTGCCCGAACCGGTCAACGAGACCGCATCCACCGCCGAGGTCGGCCGGGCGCTGGACAGCCTGCCGGAAGGCCAGCGCAATGTCGTCCGGGCCATTGCGGTCGAAGGGCAGAGCATTACGGAAGCCTCGGCCGCGCTGGGGATGAAGCCGGTAGCGGTGCGCGTCGCGCTGCATCGCGGCCTCGGCGCAATCGCCGCCCGCTTCGGGAAGACGCCATGAAGACCTCCGACCTGATTTCGGCCCTGAGCCAGGATTTGAAGCCCACCCCGCCGCTGCGCACGACCATTGCGCTGGCGCTGGTTGCGGCCATCGTCATCGCCGCGGCGGTGTTCTTCGCCACCATCGGTCCACGCCCCGATATCGCGGCGGCGGCGGAGACCTATCGCTTCCTGACCAAGTTCCTCGTCACCGGACTGCTGGCCGCCTCGTCGATCTGGCTGGTCGACCGGCTGGCCCGGCCCGGCGCGCTCGGGCGCACCGACTTCCTGGTGCTGCTGGCGCCGGCCGTGACGCTGGCGGTGCTGATCGGCATCGAGATGCTGACCATGCCTGAGGCGCAATGGGCCATGGCGACGATCGGCAAGAACAGCGCGGTGTGCCTGACCTATATCCCGCTGATCGGGCTCGGGCCGCTGGCCATGATGGTGCTGGTGCTGCGGCGCGGCGCCGTCACTCGGCCCGTGCTGGCCGGCGCGGTGGCGGGCCTTGCGGCCGGTGGCATTGCCGCGACGCTCTATGCCGCCCACTGCCCGGACGATTCGCCGTTCTTCGTCGCGGTCTGGTATCCGCTGGCCATTGCCATGCTGACCGCTGCCGGAGCGCTGCTCGGCCGCCTCTTCGCCCGGTTCTGAGCCGCTCTGCCTACTCGACCACGACGATCTTGTATTTCTGCCCGGCGACCAGCGTGTCGCCGGGATAGAGGTTGTTGAGGATGTAGAACAGGTCCGTGCCGCGGCTGATCGCCTTCATCCGGCGCGCCAGCGAGTCCGCGGTGTCGAGATTGCCGGCGGTGACGGTGCGGACCACCAGCTTTTTCACCGCGGCGAGGTCGGACGCCGTTGTCGGGCGGAAGCTCTTCAGCGTCGCCTCGGCCGATTTGGCGAACGCGGCGCTGTCGAAGCGGGCGGCGAAGATGAAGCGATAGACGCGGCTTTCGTGGCGGACCACCGCGACGCGGAAGTTCCACTGCGGGGTCACCGCGACACCCGAGGCCATCTCGAAGCCATTGGCGCTCTCGCGCTTGACGCTGTTGGGCTGGAGGCCCGCGATCCAGCCGGACTTGAGGTAGTCCTCGAGGCCCATCGATTGCGGCACTTCGGCGCTGTCGAAGCGCACGGCCTCGCCTTCGCCGGCAACGCCGACTACGGCGCCCTTCGAGAGCTGCAGCGAGTAGCCCTGCGGCACGCTGAAGGTGAACTTCAGCGACGGGTTGATGTAGTTGCGGCCCGACACTGCGCCCAGCGACGGGCTGTCGCCAAAGGCGATGCCGTCGATGCCGTCCATGTAGGACGGCCGCTCGGTCTCGCCGAGGCCGGGGGCGCCGAAAAAGGCGCGGGCCGTCTCGATGGCCTTCTGCACGCGATCCGGCGTCGAGGGATGCGAGGCGAGGAAATCACCCTCCTGGTCGACATCGCCGGCAGAGAACTTGGCAAAGCGCCCCATCGCCCCGAGGAAGCGGGCGGCGGCATGCGGATCGTAGCCGGCGCGGCCGGCAATCTGGATGCCTTCCTTGTCGGCGGCGAGCTCCTGCTGCTGGCTGAAGGCGGCGAGATTGAGCCGCGAGCGGTTGACGCTCTGGTCGCTTTCGGCATCGACCCCGAACACCCCGCTGACCACCTTGTCGACGATCTCGTTGGTGCGGGCGCGGTTGGTGCGGGCGCGGGCGTGCTTGAGCGTCACATGCGCGATCTCGTGCGCGAGCACCGCCGCGAGCTCGGAGGTGTCGTTGGCAAGCGCCAGAATGCCGCGGGTGACGTAGACATAGCCGCCTGGCAGCGCGAAGGCGTTGACCTCGGCCGTGTCGAGGATGGTGACGGTGAACTTCTGGTTGGGCTGGTCGGCCGCCGCGAGCAGCCGCCCGACGATGCGGGCCAGCATGATCTCGGCCTGCCGGTCGCTATAGATGCCGCCATAGGAGGCCAGGATGCGCGGATGCTCGCGCGCCCCGATCGCCGCCTCTTCGGGATCGCCTTCATCGGCAGAAATCGGCAGGCTCTGCTGCGCGGTCGGCGCAACGCCGTTCGCACCGACGAACTGCGAACAGCCCGCAAGCAGCGCCAGCGCCATCACCGCAACAATCCGCACCGGACCCAGGGTATTCATTGGACCGCCAAGACCTCGATCTGCTCCGGGTGGGTGACTTCAATTCGCGGACCATCGCGCAGTTCCACCCAACCGCGCACCCTGACCAGCGCTCCGCCGAGCTTTGTCGGATCGAGCCCGTCGGCCTCGAACTTGGGCAGGGCCCCGCGTTCGATGACGACGGTGAAATCCTCGGCGAAGTGCCGGCCGAAATTCAGATAGACGCGGCCCTGTACCTCATCGGCAAGGAGCACGCGACCTTCGACCAGTTCATAGTGACTGAGGCGACGCACCAGATCATCCGGGCGGTCGCCTCGCCGAACGGCATAGTAGGGATCGGCCCAGATTCCAAGCCGCATCAGACGGGCTTTACCTTCGGCAGCAAGCAGTTGCGGCACGCAGGCACGATTGTCCGGGAACGAATAGACGCGTGCCATTCCCTTGGCGATCATCTGCTGCTGCACCCAGGTCTCCTCATCCGCCTCGACGAAGAGCTGACCGAGAATCCGGCCGTGACGGTCAACGGTCTCGCCACCCTGGCGGACGCGGACACGCTTTCCCGCGGCCAGAGCCTCGAGCGCAGTCTTTGATACGTCGGCCAGCGGCCAGTCGTCGAAATCCTCACGCCCCAGGGCGAGCTTGGGCGCCTGAATGCCGATGAGGCGGACGACAAGGCCATTGTCGAGCACCACGGTGTCGCCATCGGTGACCGAGGCGACAGTGCCGGCCGGCCCGTCGCGCAGGTTTTCGCATGCCGCTGCAGTCATCTGGTGGACCGGAAGCACCGTAAGGACAAGACCCAAGACAAGTGTGACGAGTTTCCGGCTCAACAGGACCAGCCCCCACCAATGCGCTCAAACTGCACGAAATTGCGGCGAAAATCTTCGTACTACGTGGCAGCCGTGCGGCCAGTGTTGCCATCGGGGCACATGGACTAGCATGGCCGCGATTCCAATTGCCGGACGCAGTTGCCCCATGCTGACCGAACTGGCTGTCCCGGGCCGCACCTATCTCGCGACGCCGCCCGCGTTCCGCCGCCACGTGCCAGAGGCGCTTGGCTATTGGTGGCGGGGCGAGCGGCGGCGCAAAGCCTGGGCCCCGCATATGTCGAATGCCCGCGGCCTGATCGACAGCGGCATCGATGACCTCACGACGCGGCGGACGGTTGTCGTGCTCGGCTCGGGGCCGCTCTTCGACATCCCGCTCGAATCGCTGGCGCGCACGTTCGCACGGGTGGTGCTGGTCGACCGGGTGCATCCGGCCAGCATCCGGCCGCGGCTACGGCGCTATCGCAATATCGAGATCGAGCACCGCGACCTGTCGGCAGCGGCCGGTACCGACCCGCTGGGCTTTCTCGATGCCGTCAGGGATCTCGACTGGGTGATCTCGGCAAACCTATTGGGCCCGCTGGCCGAGGCGTCGGCTGCGGGCATGGCGAGGCAGATCGTCGACGCCCATCTCGACCGGCTGGCCACCCTGCCCTGTCCCGCCACGCTGATCGCGGATCTCGACTATCGCGTGGTCAACCGGCACGGCGTGGTGCGCGAGAACGGCGATCTGCTGCATGGCCGTGAAGTGCCCCGCTCCGGGCTGCGCTGGAAATGGGAAGTGGCGCCGTTCGGGACGGATCACCGCCATCTGCGGCGTGTGCACTCGGTGGGGGCCTGGCCGGACTGGCGCCAGGCTTGAGCTCAGGCGGCGAGCCGCGGTGGCGCGAGTTCCACCCGGTCGCGCCCGAGATCCTTGGCGCGATAGAGCGCGGCATCCGCATCGCTAAGCGCCACTTCGAAGCCGCGCTCGTCGACGAGCGCCACCCCGACACTGACCGTCGCCCTCAGCGAGATCCCCGCGAGTTCGGTCATCCGGGCCGCGAATGCCATGCGCAGGCGCTCGGCCACGTCGCGGGCCCGCTCGGTGCCGGAGGCGGAAAGCACCAAAACGAACTCCTCGCCACCGATCCGGGCCGCGCTGTCTTCGGGACGGACGAGGTGGCGCACCAGTTCGGCGAACTCGCGCAGCACGAGATCGCCGGCCTCGTGACCATGGGTATCGTTGATCGATTTGAAGTGATCCAGATCGACCAGCACCACGGCGGCGCCGGCCAGCGATGCATCGCCGAAACGGTCGAACAGCGCCCGGCGGTTGAGCAGCCCGGTCAACTGATCTGTCATCGCCTCGAGGTGGTGACGGCGCGCGACGCGCGTCTGGTCCAGCGCCAGCGACAGCGCACCCACGCCGGTGACACCCGCCACCGAAACATAGAGATTGAGATCTTCCGCCCAGTTTTGCGGGGCGGCGGTGAGCACGAACTGCCCGTTCGCGGCCAGTACGCCGGCGCACAGGAAGAAGGAGACGGCGACCAGCCAGTAAAGCAGCGCCAGTCCGGTTAGCGGCACCGGCGCCTCGGCACGTCCGCGCCAGTATTCGAACCCGATCAGAATCAGCAGCAGACCACCCATCACATTGCCCAGCATGGCGCCGAGCCCATCGAGCCCGAACAGATAGGGCGGCACGAGGACCAGCAGGGCGACGGCCAGCGCGGCGGCTCCGGGCCGCACCGGCGAGACCCCGAGACGCACCTGGCGCGCGGCGCCGTAAAGCACTGAAAAGCTGAGCATCTGCATGGCGAAGGCGGCGAGCCCGACCAGCGGATGCGGGAACTGGGCATAGAGCGTATAGAGCCCTACCGTGACCAACAGCACCATCGCCCCGATGGCCCAGGTCAGGATAAATCGTTCGCTCTTTCGCGCGAACCAGGAGCCGAGCAGCGTCAGGCTGAGCCCGGCACAGGACAGCCCGATGGCAACGAGTAGCGTCGTGTAGGGACCTTCGGGCATCGCGACCGTGGCTGGCAGGAACGCGGCGCAATGTGGGACCGATGGGTTGGCAAATCCTTACCGGAAAAACACGATTTCGCCAGAACTGCGAGTTATGCACACCCCCTGGAACAAGCGAAGTGGTTTCCACCCCGCCTGGCATTTGCTATGTGGCACCCGTGTGGCTCCGTAGCTCAGCAGGATAGAGCACAGGATTCCTAATCCTGGGGTCGTGGGTTCGAATCCCGCCGGAGTCACCAGTCTCGGCGCGCCACTCGCCGGCCACCCCTGAAGCTGCGGAGAATGCACCGATGAAATCCCCTACCCTCATTCGTCTGGCCGTCGTCGCGGCGCTTGCGATTGCGCTGCCGGGCTGCTCGATGATGGGTGGCGGCCAGCAGCTCTCCTCCGGCCTCAGCGCCCGCATGGACGCGCCAGGCGCCAGCCTGAACCGGGTCGAAGCGCTGTTCCTGCTCAATGACTATCGTCGCAGCCAGGGTGCGGCGGACCTGCGGGGCGACGCCGTGCTGGATTCGACGGCGCAGTCGCTCGCCACTGCCTATGCCAAGACGGGCACGCCGCCGGCTGCTCCCAAGGGGATGCGCGCCATCCGCTTCAGCGCCGGCTATGCCACCTTCGCCGAGACCTTCTCGGGCTGGCGGAACGTGCCGACCGACGCAGCCGTCTTGGCCGACCCGGGAGCAACCCGCGCCGGCCTCGGCGTCGCTTACGAGGCCAATTCCACCAATGGCGTCCACTGGGTGCTGCTGCTTGCCGAGTGAGGACACCACACTGCTCGACTGCCGGGGGCTGCGCTGCCCCCTGCCGGTGCTGAAGATGGAAAAGGCGCTGCCCCGGCTCGCGCCGGGCGCGACGCTGGTGGTGCTGGCAACCGACCCGATGGCCAAGATCGATATCCCGCTCTACTGCCGGCAGCATGAGCACGGCTGCGCCGTGACGTCGGAAAACGACGTCCTGCGCTTCGAGATCGTCAAGAACGGCTAGTTGACGGCCGCCATGGCAGCCGGCGCGTTGTAAGGGCGGGGGCGCGGCAGCGGCACATCGACGATGATGCCCAGATCGGTCGCCTCATAGACCACGCCGTCGAGATCGTCGCCCAGATAGGTCGGCTGCCCCTTGAGCCCGAACGGATAGGCCGCCTCGCGCTCGGCGACATAGGCCTTGGCCTCCTTGCCGCAGATCCGCGCCCGCATGCTGACGGGCGGAGCGTCGAGATTGGGGATGTCGATCACCGACTGTCCACGCCCCTGCGCCGCACCGGACAGGCCACGGAGGAACAGCTCGGCTGTCATCTCGTTACGCTCACGCGCCGAAATGCCGCCAAGCACCACCGCGATCAGTGACCGCCCGCCGCGTTCGACCGTTGCGACGATATTGAGACCGGAGGCGCAGACATAGCCGGTCTTCATGCCGGTGGTGCCGGCGAAGTGCTTGAGCAGGCCATTGTTGGATTCGAGGCTCGCTTTGCCAAGCTTGACCATCTCGGTGCCGAACATCGGCAGATATTGCGGGAAATCGCGCCGGATATAGAGCGCCAGCATGGCGAGGTCGCGCGCCGTGGTCACCTGTCCCTCCTTGTGCAGCCCGTGCGGGTTGACGTAGTGGGTAGCGGTGAGGCCCATGGCCCGCGCCATGGCATTCATTTCCTCGACAAAGGCCGGTTCGGACCCGGACACGGCTTCTGCGATGGCGACGGCGATGTCGTTGGCCGACTTGACCACGAGGATATAGAGCGCGTCCTGCAGGGTGATCGACGATCCGATGGCGAGCCCGGACTTGCTCGGCGCCTGGTTCCAGGCGTTGCGCGAGATCTTGATGGGGGTCGAGAGGCTGATCCGGCCAGTCTGGATGGCCGCGAAGGCGACATAGGCCGTCATCAGCTTGGTGAGCGACGCGGGGTGCCAGGGCTGGCCCGCCTCCTCTGCTTCGAGCACCTCGAAGGTGTTGGCATCGACCAAGAGGCGCGGCATGGCCTGCACGGGCGCCACGATGGCCAGCAGGACAATCGACAGCAGGAGAAGTCGGCGGATCAGCGCGGGCAAATCAGCTCCGGAACCAGGGTTTGCGGGGCCCGGTGCTTGTAGCAACCACGACCCCATCGCTCAACCGCGACAGGTATCACACCACCGCGAAGTTCGGCGGACGCTGTCGCAACAGACTGTGACGACATCCGGGCGGCCCAGGCGACTGCTGACACAGGACGTCATCACCACGGGCCAAAAGCAACGGGACAACAGGGAGACACGCCGATGCCTACCATTGCCACCATCCTCACCGACGGCTTCGCCGACTGGGAGACCGCCCTGCTCAACGCCGTCGCGCGCACCTATTATGGCGTCGAGACCCGCTTCGTCACCCCAGGCGGCAAGCCCGTCCGCTCGATGGGCGGCATGACCGCCACCGGTGATCTTGCCCTTGAGGATCTCGACGTCAGCGGGGTCGACGCCGTGGTCGTATGCGGCGGCACCATCTGGCAGGCGCCCGATGCCCCCGACCTCGCCGGTCTCTTTGCTGCGGTGGCGCGCGAGGACAAGCTGCTCGGCCTGATTTGCGATGGCACTTTCGCCGCTGCCAGGGCCGGCGTTCTCGACAATGTCAGGCACACCAGCAATGGTGTCGGGCACCTCGATGCCAGCGGCTATGCGGGCGCCGCGCGCTACGTCGACACGCCGGGTGCCGTGCGCGACGGAAAGATCGTCACCGCGCCGGGAACCGCCCCGGTGCGGTTCATGGCGGAAGTCATGGCAGGCCTTGGCTTTGCCGACGAGAACCTGGCCTTCTTCGAGGGCCTGCACGCCGCCCAGTTTGCCCGGGCGGCGTAGCCGCGATCAGGCGCGGGGCGCGATCGGCGCCTTCTTCCAGCGGCCCCAGGCGACGAACAGCGCCAACGCGAGCAGCACGAGGTTGATTGGCAGCGTCGAGGCCGTTTCGCCCAGAGAGGCGTGCGTGCCGATGGCAAGTACCTGGATCACCGCAAACCCGAGTGCCGCAAGCGGCGTCAGGAACGGCAGGATCCGGGTGAGCGCTGGAAGGATCATGCCGAGCGCACCCGCCAGTTCGACAAAGCCGATGAAGCGCACCAGCGCTTCGGGGGAAACCGTCACCCAATTCATCATGGCCCCGAGGTCGGCCAGGGGTGTCGTCAGTTTCATCACCCCTGCTGCACCGAACGCCAGCGCCAGCAGCACCTGCGCCACCCACAAACCGATAGACCATCCGTTGCGGCGCACGCCGCTGCTCATTGCATCCGACACTTTGCTCTCCTGATTAGCCCTAGTCACATAGGGTAACTGTGTTTATATTTGTGCCTAAGGAAGGCCTGCAAGGAGGCACAGAAATGAAACCGATCCCCGGCCGCAGCGAGACCTGCAATGCCATGGGCGATATCCTCAACCGCATTGGCGACAAGTGGAGCGTGATGATTGTCGGCTATCTCGCCGGCAAGACCATGCGCTTCAACGAATTGCGCCATACCATCGGTGGCATCAGCCAGCGCATGCTGACGCTGACGCTGCGCAATCTCGAGCGCGATGGGCTCGTCGAACGGACCGTCTATCCCGTGATCCCGCCGCGCGTCGAATACAAGCTGACTCCGCTGGGCGAGACGTTGCGCGGTCCGATCGACACGCTGTGGAAATGGGTGGACGAGCACCAGCACGAAGTGCGTGACGCCCGCTTCGCCTATGACGGCCAGCACGCCGACGAGGCCGAACCGCTGCCGCCCGAGCGCCGTTATGCCGGAGCCGCACGCTGACGGCGAGCGCCACCCGCTCCAGCCTTGCCGCCGATCTCAGGGCCCTCGGCATTGAGACCGGCGATTGCGTAATGGTGCATGCTTCGCTGCGATCGGTGGGCCCGGTGGTTGCCGGAGCCGACGCCATCATCGCCGCGATCCGCGACGCCATCGGCCGCGACGGCACGCTGCTGGTCTATGCCGACTGGGAAGCCGATATCTGGGAGCTCCACGAGGACCCGGATGACCTGAGCATGGTGACCATGTCGGTGCCCGAAGATCGAAAGGGCGACGTCCTGCCTTTCGATCCGGCCGCGTCGCGCGCCATCCGCGACAATGGCGCCCTGCCTGAGCTGGTGCGCACGCTGCCCGGTGCGGTGCGCAGTGCCAGCCCGGGCGCCAGCTGCGCCGCGATCGGCGCGCGGGCGGCCTGGCTGACTGCGGACCATGCGCTCGACTATGGCTATGGCGAGCTTTCGCCCTTTGGCCGGCTGGTAGAAGCCGGTGGCAAGGTGCTGATGCTGGGCGCGCCGCTCGACACCATGACGCTGCTGCACCATGCCGAACACCTGGCCCAGATCCCTGACAAGCGCCGGCTGCGCATCGAGACGCCGCTGCGTGGGGCGGACGGCAGCGTGGTCTGGCGCTGGATCGAGGAGTTCAACACCGGACTACCGGTTGTCGCGGGGCTGGACGAGGACTATTTCGCCACCGTGGTCGAGGCGTTTCTCGCCACCGGCAAGGGCCGGCGCGGGAAAGTGGGGGCGGCACCGAGCGTGCTGGTGCCGGCCCCGGAAATGGTAGCGTTTGGCGTCGACTGGCTGGAAAACCGCTCCCGCCGCTAGACCAGCGCCACGATCTCCTTCTTCCGCCAGAAGCCGAAATAGTAGATCGCCTGGAACACCAGCAGCGCCATGAAGCTGCAGCAATAGCCCCACCACACGCCCGGCAGGCCGAGCCAGTGGCTGAGCAGCAGCGCCGCCGGCACCTCCACTGCAATGATGGCGGCGAGCGACAGCCCCATCGGAATCCAGACATCGCCGCTGGCCCGCATCACCGCGGACAGGATCGAGCCGTAGCCGAACAGCATGCAGCTCCACAACACGATGTGCAGCAGCGTCTCGGTGACCTCGATCACCTCCGGATCGGTGATGAACAGCGCCACGATATGCTGCGAGAACAGATAGGCGATGATCACGAGCAGGCCGGTGAACAGCGTGTTGTAGAGCGCCGCGGTGCGCATGACCCGCTCGACCTCGCCGAACTGGCGCGCTCCTATGGCCTGAGCCGCAAAGATCGAGGCGGCGATGCCGATCGACATGGCCGGGAACTGCACGTAGCTCAGCACCTGGTTGACCGCGCCGTAGGCCGCCGTTGCGTCCGAACCGTAGCTGTTGACGATGCCGATGATGACGATGCCCGAGAGCGAGGACACCACCATGGCAATGCCGGCAGGCAGGCCGAGCTTGACCACCATGCCCAGCAGCTTGAGATCGATCCCGAGACTGCCGATCAGCTCGGCATCGAAGGCCATCGGGCTCTTCCGCGCCCTGAGATAGAAGAACAGGAAGATCAGCACGAGGACGAAACCCGCAATGAAGGCGATGGCGGCCGAGTTGACCCCCATCTGCGGCAGCCCCCACCAGCCGGCGATCAGCGCCGGCGTCACGACAAGGCCGACGCCGATGGAAATCACCAGCGTGAACAGCGGCGTGATGGTGTCGCCGACGCCGCGCAATGTCGAAGTGATGATGAGGAAGACGAAGAAGCCCGGCATGCCGATCAGCATGATCCGGCCATAGCCGGTCGCGAGCTCGACAATGTCCGGCGGTGCGCCGAGCACGCCCATCAGCTCACGCGTGAACAGCCCGCCCAGCACCGCCACCACGAGGCCGAGCAGGAACGCCACCGTATAGGACGTGCCGCAGATGCGCTTGATCATCGGGACGTTCTTCGCGCCCCAGGCCTGGCCGATGAGGATGGTGGAGCCCGAGGCGAGGCCGATGACGAACGAGATCAGGAAGATCATGATCGGAAAGAACACCGACACCGCGGCGAGCGCGTCGACGCCGATCATCTGGCCGATATAGATATTGTTGATGGTGCCCGACAGCGACTGCAGGATGTTGCTCAGCGTCAGCGGCAACAGGAACAGCACGAAGCGCTGCCAGAGCGGACGAAGGGATGGGGTCATTATGCGAAACTCCGCGAAACCGTGACTAAGCCTGTGCGTCCCCGCGCCGAGCGTCGAAAAGTCTCGCATCGGTCGGGCCACTTCACGCTTGGGTTCAAGCGCAGGCGGGTCAGAGCACGGTGGGGTTGTCTCGCACGAACGGCTCTCTACTCCCGCGCCCCGGCGCGGTCAACGCGCCGTGACGTGAACTTATCTCCATGTTCTGGCGAGCCGTGCGGGGCCGTGATAGCACGTAAGCATGGCTGACCTAACCAGCTTTGCCAGCGAGTTCCGCCGCGGCGCCCTGCGCTTCGTGCCAGTGGCCATTTCCGTCGCCGCCTATGGCCTCGTCTGGGGCGTGCTGGCAGGGCAGAAGGGGCTGACGCTGGCCGAGGTGGCGCTGATGAGCGGGTTGGTGTTCGCCGGCGCCAGCCAGTTCGTCGCGCTCGACATGTGGCAGACCGATGCGCTGCCGATTGCGTCCATTGTCATCGCAACGCTGATCGTCAATCTGCGGCTGGTGCTGATGTCGGCCACGATGCGGCCGCTGGTGGCGCATCTGCCGGCTTGGCGCGCGCTCGCGACGATGTTCTTCGTGTCCGACGAATCCTGGGCCATGACCATGGCCGAGCGCGACCGCGACGGGGCGGGCCTGGCGTTCTTTCTTGGCACAGGCGTGTTGTGCTGGGCGAGCTGGCTGGGTGCGACCGTCGCCGGACGCCTCGTCGGCTCGGTGATCGAGGACCCGACGGCGCTGGGGCTGGATTTCGCCTTCACCGCCACCTTCCTCGCGCTGCTGCTCGGCATGTGGAAGGGCCGCGCCGACCTCGTGCCGTGGATCGTCGGTGGGGTGGTCGCGGTGCTGGTGTCGCGGATGGTCGAGGGCAACTGGTACATCATCGCGGGCGGGCTCGTTGGCAGCCTTGCCGGCGCCATCGTTGAGACGCGGAGGCGCGGCGATGTCGCCTGAGGCGCTCTACGTCATCGCCGGCATGGCTTTGGTGACCTTCGCCATCCGTATGGGCGGATTGCTGGTCGCCAACCGGTTGCCGACGACGGGATTTGTCGCCGCCTGGCTGCGGCATGTGCCGGGCGCGGTGCTGGCGGCGCTGGTTGCCCCGGCGGTACTTGCGGGTGGGATCGCCGAGTGGCTGGCCGCCGCAGCGACGGCGCTGATCTTCGTGGCGACGCGCAACCTCTTTGCCGCCATGGCCGGCGGCGTCGCGGCCGTCTGGCTGCTGCGCCAACTACTCGGGAGCTAGCCCTCGACGAAGCGGACGGCGCCGATATGCGGCAGGTTGCGATTACGCTGCGCGTAGTCGATGCCATAGCCGACGACAAACTCGTCGGGGATTTCGAAGCCGATCCAGCGCGCCTTGACCTCGACTTCGCGCCGCGACGGCTTGTCGAGAAGCGCGCAGACCTCGATGCGGCGCGGATGCCTAGTGGCAAGAATGTCGAGCACATGGCTGAGGGTGTAGCCGGTGTCGATGATGTCCTCGACGAGCAGCACGTCGCGGCCCTCGATCTCGCCGCGCAGGTCCTTGAGCACACGCACTTCGCGGCTCGATTCGGTGGAATTGCCGTAGCTGGAGACTTCGAGGAAATCGACCTCGACCGGCAGGTCGAGTTCGCGCACCAGATCGGCGATGAACACGAACGAGCCGCGCAGCAGTCCGACCACCACCAGTTTGTCGGTGCCGGCGAAATGTGCGGAAATATCCCTCGCCAGCGCCTCGACCCGCGCCGCGATGGCCTTGGCGGAAATCAGCTCGTCGATCTCGTAGCGCTTCTGCGTCATGATGTGCCCCTGAACCAGCGCCGCTCGATAGCATGGCAGGACCACTGACCGGAAGCCGCACTTGGCCAGCCGAGGTCGGCGACGCTATCAATAGGTGCACGAGTGAGGAACACCAGATGCCAGTTTACCGCCTCGGCGAGCGATCGCCCCGCCTTCCCGCCGAAGGCAGCTATTGGGTGGCGCCGGGCGCGCACCTGATCGGCGACGTCGAGATCGGCGAAGGGGTGGGCCTGTGGTTCAACGCGACGGTGCGCGGCGACAATGAGCCGATCCGCATCGGGGCGCGCACCAATATCCAGGACGGCGCGGTGCTGCATTCCGACTATGGTGCGCCGCTCAGCATCGGGGAGGGCTGCACCATCGGACATACCGCGATCATCCATGGCTGCACCATCGGCGACAATGTGCTGGTGGGCATGGGCGCGACCATTCTCAACAAGGCGGTGATCGGCGCGGACAGCCTGGTGGGCGCCAACGCGCTGGTGACCGAGGGCAAGCAGTTCCCGCCCAGGAGCCTGATCGTCGGCGCGCCAGCCAAGGTGGTGCGGGAGCTGACCGACGACGAGGTGGCGGGCCTCAAGCGCTCGGCCGACGGCTATGTCGCCAACTGGCAGCGCTTTGCCAGTGGACTGAAAGCGCTCTAGCCGATCAGCACAGTGCGCCAGTCGGGTCCGATTTCGAGCCGGGTGGTGCTCCCGGCATAACGGACGGTGACCACCTGCGCCCTGTCGGAACGCAGGCGGACAGTCTCGAGCTCACCCTCCGCCCAGCTCATGTCGACAATGACATTGCCCCTCGCCTTGACCCCCGCAACGGAGCCGTCAGGCCAGGCCGAGGGCAGCGCCGGCAGCAGCGTGATCTCGCCGGCACGCGATTGCACCAGCATTTCGAGAGTGCCGGCGGCGCCACCGAAATTGCCGTCGATCTGGAAGGGCGGGTGCGCGTCGAACATGTTGGGGTAGGTCCGCTCCGGCGAGAGCAGGCGCTGGACAATGGCATTGGCGCGCTCGCCGTCGCGGAGACGGGCCCAGAGGTTGATGCGCCAGCCAATGCCCCAGCCGGTGGCATCGTCGCCGCGGATATCCAGCGACCGGCGCGCGGCTGCGGCCAGCTCCGGAGTCGTATCGAGGGCAATCTGCTGGCTTGGGTAGAGCGCGTAGAGATGCGACACGTGTCGATGGTGGATTTCGGGCACATCCATGTCCCAATCCTCCAGCCATTCCTGCAGATGGCCGCCGGCACCGATACGGTCGGCGGGCAGGCGAGCGCGAAGCGTGGCGAGGCGGGAACGCAGCGGAGCATCACGACCCAGCGCTTCGGCAGCGGCGGTCACCGCGTCGAACAGGTCGCGGATGATCTGGCTGTCCATCGCCGGGCCGTAGCAGAGGCTGGCGCCGTGCGGGTGGACGTTCTCGGGCGAGAGCGATGGCGCGGTGACAAGGAGATCCGTGCCCGGCAGTGGCACCAGCACATGCGCGATGAACTCGGCGCAGCCAACCATCACCAGGTAGAGCCTCTCTATCAGCGCGGTGTCGCCGCTATGCCCGATATGGTCCCAGAGCTGCGCAATGAGCCAGGCGCCGCCGGTAGGCCACAGCCCCCATTGCGCGCCATCGATAGGGCCGGTGGCGCGCCACAGGTCGGTATTGTGGTGGAGCACCCAGCCCGGAGCGCCATACTGGCGCTTCGCCGTCTCGGCGCCGGTAATGGCGAGATCCTCGACCAGCCGGACCAGCGGTTCCATGCATTCACTCAGGTTGGCCGGGTCGGCCAGCCAGTAGTTCATCTGCAGGTTGATATTGGCCGTGTATTTCGAGTCCCAAGGCGGCTCGATCAGCTCGTTCCAGATGCCCTGGAGGTTAGCCGGCTGCGTGCCGGGCCGGGACGAGGCCAGCATGAGGTAGCGGCCATATTGCACATAGAGCGCCGCAAGCGCCGGATCGGCGACCGTCTCGTTGGCGACAATGCGCCGGTCGGTGCTGAGAGCTTCGGCCTCGGTGTGACCCAGATCGATCGACAGACGCCGGAACAGCGCCTGATGCTCGGCGACATGGCGGCGCCGGAGCACCTCCGCATCGTGAAGCTCCGCAGCATCGAGGCGGCGGGTTACCGCCATAAGCGGATCGCCGCCGACATCGTCGAAGCGCCGATAGCTGGTGGCGATATCGATGAGCACCACGACCTCGCGGGCGCCGGTGATTTCGATGCCATCTGCCGTGCTGGCAATGGCGCCGTCGCTGCGCACGCGCGCCTCGGCAACGAAGCTCAACCGCCCCTCGATGCCGTAAGCGGCGCGGTTGCGGCCAGAAAAGCGGAGCGTCGCATTGTCCGGCACGCTCAGAGTGCCCGCATTGAGCGAAGTAAGCGAAAGGCGCAGCAGCGGCAGCGGCGCCGAGGCGCTGATCCGCACCACAAGGATGCCATCGGCCGCGGTCGCGAACACCTCGCGCGTCACATTCAGACTCTCCCGCTCGAAACGGGTCAGCGCGATGGCCTGATCGAGATCGAGCGCGCGATGATAGCTGCTCGCGGCCGCTTCGCCCGGCATGTCGATCAGGAGGTCGACCGCCGGCTGATAGGGGATCTGCTTGAGCGGCACCGACATCAGGTGCCGGTCGGCCAGCGCCTGCGCCTCCGCATAGCGCTCGGCGAACAGCAGCGCCCGCACTTCGGCGAGATGGTCCAACGCATCGGGATTGACCTGCTGGTACGGCCCGCCGGCATAGAGCGTGTCTTCGTTGAGCTGCAGCCGCTCGTGGCCGATGCCACCGAAGACCATCGCCCCCAGCCGTCCATTGCCGACCGGCAGGGCTTCGACCCATTCGGTGGCAGGCTTGTCGTACCACAGGGTCAGGTCGGAGCCGGGAGAGGTCATGGTGTCTGGGGTCTTGTCAGGTTTTCAGCGGTGAACATTCTGCGGGTCGAGCCACGCAGGATGATGTCGCATTCGAGAATGATGCGGTGCGGCGCCTGCGCGGTGTTGCGGTCTGCCAGACGGGCATTGACGATGCCGTTGATCGCCTCGGCGATCTTGTGGATCGGCTGCGACACGGCGGTGATGCCGGCCTCGTGCAGGCGGAACAGCGGCACGTCGTCGAAGCTCACCAGCGACAGGTCGTCGGGCACCCGCAGCCCGTGATCCTTCAGCATGCGCAGCACGCCGATGGCCATGTTGTAGTTGCAGCAGAAGATCGCCGTTGGCGGCTGCGGCAGCGCCAGGAGCTTGAGCATGCCCGAATAGGCCTCGTCCTCGCTCCAGTGGACGTCGAGCACATAATGCGGGTCGATCTCGAGTCCGGCCCCCAGCAGGGCCTGCCGATAGCCCTCGAAGCGTTCGCGGCCGGTATAGACCTGGGTGTCGCCGGTGAGCACCGCGATGCGGGTGTGGCCGATATCGAGCAGATGGCGCACCGCACGGAAACTGGCGGCGCGGTTGTCGACCAGCACCCGGTCGATCGGCAGGCCCTGAATGTCGTTGTCGTAGCAGATGACCGGCACGCCGCCGGCCACCAGTTCGCGCAGGCGCTGCTCGTTGCCGGCCTGCCCGTTCATTACGAGACAATCGACCCGATGCGCCTCGAAGAAGTCGATGCCCTCGAGCACCGAGGACTCATCGGCCGTATGGCAATAGGTGAGGAGCGCTCTGCCCTGCACGCGCAGCAACCGGCTGAGGCTCTCGAGCAGAGGCGAATGAAATTCGCTCATCGACGGCAGCAGGAAGCCGACCGTGTTGGTGAGGTCGGTCTTCATGGCGGCAGCCAGCGCGTTGCGCCGGTAGCCGAGGGCAACGATGGCTTCCTCGATCTGCACGCGATTGGCGCTGCGCACCGGCTGGCCATTGAGGTAGCGCGACACGGTGCCGATGGCGACGCCGGCGCGCTCGGCCACCTCGACAATCGTGGTCCGCCGGTTCGCGCTGTCTTCCTCAATGCTCATGATTGCCAGGGCTCATTTCTGTCGAGGGCCGGCTCCCAATAGCCGCCGCAGCTATGGCATTGCCCGATCCCCGCCCGGATCGCCAGTGTTCTTGCTCGCGCCATTCAGTGGAGGCGCGGCCGCAAGCGCTGTCCGTCCGGTGAGAACAACAGCACACGATCGGCCGCGAACCCGATCTCGATCGGCCCGGCCGGGCGCAGTGGCGGCCCGTCACGCATCTCGACAATGACGGATTCGCCCGAGGCCACATTGCCATAGAGATACTGCGTCCCCCCGAGGTTTTCGACAACGTCGGTGGTGACCGCCAGCGTCGGGCCACCCTGTGCCCCGACGAAATGCTCGGGACGGATGCCGGCGATCACCTCGCCATCGGGCGCATCCACCGCGAACTCGGTTCCGGCGTCGAGCCGGAGGTGCCCGCCGCTGACCCGCCCCTTGAGAAAGTTCATGCGCGGCGAGCCAATGAAGCCGGCAACGAACAGGTTGTCGGGATCGCGGTAGAGCGCGTCTGGGCTGCCGACCTGCTCCACCTTGCCGGCGCGCAGCACCACGATGCGGTCGGCCAGCGTCATCGCCTCGGTCTGGTCATGGGTGACGTAGATCATCGTCGCGCCGAGCCGCTTGTGCAGCTTGGCGATCTCGACGCGCATCGAGACGCGAAGCTCGGCATCGAGATTGCTGAGCGGCTCGTCGAACAGGAACACTTCTGGGTCACGCACGATGGCGCGGCCGATGGCGACGCGCTGGCGCTGACCGCCGCTGAGCTGCGCGGGCTTGCGCTTGAGCAGCTCCTCGATCTGCAGCGTCTGCGCCGCCGCCTGAACCCGCGCTGCGATGTCGGACTTGGAGAGGCCCGCCATGCGCAGCGAGAAGCCGATATTCTGCTCGACGGTCATGTGCGGGTAGAGCGCGTAGTTCTGAAAGACCATGGCGACGCCGCGCGTGATGGGATCGGCATCGTTCATGCGTTCGCCGTCTATGGTGAGCTCACCCCCGGTGATCGCCTCGAGCCCGGCGATCATCCTGAGCAGCGTGGACTTGCCGCAGCCCGAGGGGCCGACGAAGACGGTGAAGGCACCGTCCTCGATCGCGAGATTGAGGTTCTCGATGACCTCGAGCTTGCCATAGGACTTGCTGACATTGCTGAGCGCGACGCTGGCCATTCAGACTCTCCCTTTGAGCATCGCTCAGGCGGTTTCGAACACAACGGCGGCGTGAATATGCAGCCGGTCGAGCTGTACCCCGTAGCGGCCATTGCCGAGATCGCTCACCCCGACCGGCTGCCCGGAGACCGCCTCGTAAACCCGCGAGGGCGGCGACGGCAGCTTGACCGTGGCGCGCACCGGGCCGATGGCCGGAATGTCCTCGATCATCTCCATCAGGCGCACGCCTTCGCCATTCGGGATGGCCTTGCCGCGCACCTGCGGCGGACCATAGAGCAGATGGAGGACGTGGCGGGACTGGTCGGCCTGACGGGTCAGCGTCGCGCGACCGGCCGACGGCAGATCGGTGGTCAGCGCCCGATCCGGCAGGAGCCGTTCCAGCAGCCCGCGCACGACGTTGCGGTACAGCGGCTGGCCGATATTGTGGTAGATCGAAAAGATCGGGTAGGCGATGTAAGCGACCTTGCCGTTGAGCGTCACCGCGGCCCCGAGCGGCGCTGCGGAGATGTCGTCCGGCGTGTGCTGGTGCGATGAGAAATGCGCATAGGTCCGGTTGAAATAGGGCGGGATCACCTCGCCCAGGACCTCGGCACCTTCGGCAACGATCTGCTGCGCTGTGCCATAGACGACGAACGGGGTGGTGGTGACGGTGGGATCGAGGCTGCGATCCGCGCGGATATAGGATGGGTTGAAGCTGGTGGCGCCGAGGCTCGACGCTCCGACCGGCACCGCGAAGCGGCCATCCGCCCCGAGAGCCGACTTGCCCGAGAGCAGAAGCGCCCCGCCGGCAGCAACATAGGCGTTGAGCCGTGTGGCAATCTCACCTTCGACCGGGATGTCGTCGGGCAGGATGAGCACCCGGTAGTTGCCGAAATCGGCGCTCGGATCGATGACATCGAACGGAATCTTCAGCTCGAGCAGCATCTGCACGGCGCCATCGTCGCCGACATTGTTGCGCGCGCCCATCGGGTGGAAGAATTCCGAGGTCATCACCGCGACTTCGGAGACCTGGCGGGCGCCCTCGAGATAGGGCTCCAGCTTTTCGATGCGGGCATAGGCCGGGGCGATCGAGGCGTAGGTGTCCGGGTTGATGGCCCCGCTCGGATGCAGCTGGTCGCCGACCAGACACTTGACCCCGAGCGCGACCATCTGGGCCGCCTCGTATTCGAGCGCATCGGGATGCTTGAACCCGCCGAACTCGCCCCATGAGGTGTGGAACTTGCCGGTATGGGAGACCATGTCCTTACCCAGCGTCGCCGCATAGCGGGCGCTGGCCGGGAAGTGGTCATAACCCCAGCCGCCGGTGGGCAGACTTTCGAGTTCCAGGTGGCTATAGGGCGCAAAGCGCTGCGGCCCCTGCTTATGGATGTGGCCGCAATTGTAGAAGATGCGAAGGCCGGGGAACTCGGCATTGAGCGCCGCGCTCATGTCGCGACGGAAGACCTCGTTGACCCACTCGTCCTTCTTCAGACGGTCGGCGGGAATGGCGGGATCGAGGCCCATCTCGGCCATGGTCTCGAGGCATTGCTGGCAGACGCAATCGGGTGTCAGGATGATGTCGAAGAAGATGCCCGGCGTTTCGTAGTTGCGGGCCACTTCGCGCGCCTGCTCGAGCAACTCGTCGCGATATTCCTTGTGGTTGAGGCAGAGCGTGTGCCAGCGGGCGACGAGCTGGCCGGGCGCGAAGGTGTTGTTGCCATCGAGCGAGCGCACGCGCCACTCCGGATGAAGCCGCGCATTGCGCTCGTCCCACTGCACCGAGATGTAGATCGGGCATTCGATATCGGCGGCGGTCAACGCCTTGACCATGTCGCCCATCAGGTCCGGCCGCGCCAGCTGCGGATGCGGCGCCCCGACCTTGGTCGGGTAGTAGGACCAGCCGTGGTGGCACTTGGCGAAGATGGTGATCGAGTCGACATGCGCGGCCTTCAACGTCGCGACGAAATCTTCGGGATCGAACTGGGCCCCGATCGCCGGGATGTGCTCGGACGTGTGGAAATCGAGGTGGATCTGGCGATAGCGCAGCGGCTTGTTGGTCGTGTTGGTCATGTCATTAGTCCTTGGCGCCGGTCCGGGTTTCAGCCCCGGTGGCAAATTGACGTTGGAAGATAAGGAAGACGATCAGCGGCACGATCGTGGTGACGATCGCGGCGACCGAGCGCAGATCCCAGTTGGTTTCGTAGGTGCCGGACACGCGGGTCAGCAGCACCGGCAGCGGCACGTTGCTCCTCAGGTAGAGCATGGGCAGCAGCAGCGCGTTCCAGGTCCAGAGGAACTGCAGGATGCCGACCGCGAACACCGAAGCGAGGCTGTTGGGGAGCACGATGTGCCAGAAATTCCTGAGCGGCCCGCAGCCGTCGATGCGGCCGGCCTCGACGAGCTCCTTCGGGAAGTCCTCGAGGAAGTTTTTCACGAGAAAGATCGACCAGGCAAAGCTGAGGCCCACATAAGGGATCAGCACAGCGAGGAAATTGTCGATCAGCCCGAGATCGCGCCACAGCTGGAACAGCGGGATCACCACCACCTGCTGCGGCAACACGAAAGCGTTGATGATGACGATCAGCAGCAGCCGCCGGAACGGGAACTTGAGGAAGTGGAAGGCGTAGGCCGCGGCCGGCGTCAGCAGCATGGTGGCCACCGTGGCGATGAATGCCAGCTGCATGGTGGTGATGAAGGCGTCGGCCAGCGGATATTCTTCCCAAACGCGCACCCAGGCATCGAGGGTGAAGCGCAGGTTTTCGAGCCGCCACCAGCCGAGCGCCACGTCCTCGGGCGGACGGATGGAGGTGACGACGATCCCGATGATCGGGATGACCCAGATGCACGCGACGATGGCGAGGACGACGATGGTCCAGCGGGGAGCCTTGCCGATCATTTTGCCCCCGCCGTGCGCTGGATGATGGCCGGGATCGAGACGATGAGCACCGCAACCAGCAAGATGACGGTGGCGGCAGCGCCGTAGCCGAGTTTGAACTGGGTCATCGACTCCCGGTACATGAAATAGCCCACCGTTTCGGTGGCGCGGACGGGGCCGCCGCCGGTCATCACATAGATGACGTCGAAGGCGCGCAGGGCTCCAAGCAGGTTGATGAAGATCGCGACGCGCACGCCGGGCATCGAGAGGGGCATCATGATGTGCCGCATCACCGAGAGCGGCTTGGCGCCATCCATATAGGCGGCCTCGAGCACGCTCTTGGGGATGGACTGCACCGCGGCAAAGCAGAGCATCAGCGGCAGGCCGACGGCACCCCACGACGCAGAGATGATGATCGAGAGCAGCGCCGTATCGACGTCGCCCAGCCAGGGATGTGCGAAGCCCGGAAGCCCGAATAGCGAGATGAAGCTGTTGAGCAGGCCCGCGGAATCCGGCCGGAAAATCCCGATCCACATATAGCCGGCCACCGCTTCGGACACGCCGAATGCCGAAAAGATCATCAGGCGGAAGATCGCGGTCTGCCTCGGCGCGAAGCTCGACAGCATCGCCAGTGCCCAGCCCAGCGATACCGAGATCGCCGTGACCGACAGGGTGAAGACCAGCGTGGTGACCAGGGTGTTGCGAAACGCCGGATCGGTGAACAGTCTGACGTAATTGCCCAGCCCGATGAACTTCGGCTTACCCAGCCCCTTGATGTCGAAAAAGCTGAGCCGGATCGTGTCGATGAGCGGAAACACGACCGCGATGCCGAACAGGATCAGGACGGGCACCAGAAGGATCAGGGCAGCCGGGCTATCACCAAGCCGCCACCCGCGTTGGGCGAGCAGCTTGCGCCGCCCGCCCGCCGCCGGGGAGGAACCCGATCCGGACCGGCCCGTCGCGGGAGTTGCGACGGTCTGGCCCATTAGTACGATTCCGCAGCCTTGGCCTCGATGGCGGCCGTGACTTCGTCGATCGTGGCGTCGGTGGGGTTCTGCAGGAACTTCTGCAGCTGCACACGATATTCGTCGACCAGATCGCCCGGGAGCAGGTCGCCGAGGACGAACTGCACCTTGGACTGCGCCACGGCAGCGGTTGCCACCTGCTGCACCGGCCCCAGGATCGAGGTGTCGGCGTTCTTGCTGGGCGAGGCATAGCCATACTCGCCGAGGATCCGGGCAGCGTCGGCGCTGACCATGTAGCTGAGGAAGGCATCGGCCGCAGCGGGATTGGCGCTGTCGGCGGTGACGAGAACCTCCTTGGCGTCGACGCTGGACGTGTCGTCGTGGCCGAGCCCGAGCGCGGGGAACTGGAAGATCGAGTAGTCGACGCCTTCCTCGAGCTTGTAGTCGCTCTTGGCGCGGGCGTTCATCCACATGCCGATCAGCAGGTAGTTGGAGGCATCGGCCTTGAAGATCTGGTCGGCCGAATAGTCCCAGTCACCGGCAAACATCTGCTCGGGCGTGCCGCAGCAGCCGGCATTGAGCAGCTCGGCATATTTCTTCAGCGTGGTCTTCACCACGTCGTCGGTCCAGGGGATCTCGCGAGCGGCGAGCTTGGCGGCCGCTTCGACGCCGCCGGTGCGCAGCAGAAGCGTTTCGAACCACTCGCCATGCGCCCAGTACTTGGCCGGCATCGCGATGGGGGCGGCAAAGCCGGCGGCCTTCAGCGCCTCGATGGACGCAAGGAATTCGTCCCAGGTCTTGGGTGGCTCGATGCCGGCCTGCTCGAGATGCGCGGTCTTGTACCAGACCGCCGAGCGGTCGCCGTAGGTGTAGGTGACGCCATAGGTCACGCCGTCGGTGGCACTGAGATCGCGCCAGGACTGGTCGAGCGCGGCATCAAGATTGGCGGAAGCCCAGAAGTCGTCGATCGGCCGCAAGAGGCCCGCATCGGCGAGCTCGGCCCGGAAAGCGGGCCAGGTGTTGATGATGATGTCGACCTTTTCGCCGCCGAGCAGCGCGGCGCGCATCGGGCCACGCATGTCGCCCTGACCGGTCAGCAGCACTTCGCGCACGGTGACGCCCGGGTTCTTGGCAGCAAAGTCGGCCTCGAGCTTCTGCCAGACTTCGCCATCGACGCCGCCCTGCCACTGCAGGATGACGAGTTCGCCACTGGCGTCCTGCGCCAGGCCGGGGCCGGCGAATGCCAGCATGGCACCCATTGCCACTCCGGCAAGTAGAGTCCGGCGCCGGATGGCGCCCTCACGCTTGATCATTTCATTCTCCTCCTCACTTGACCCGGTCTGTTGCCGACCGGCGATCGTCAAGTTAGTTGTAACGTTATCATCTAAGATGAAACGCGCAAGAGGGTTTGTGGGCGAGCCGGGGCAGCACGCTCACGCCCGCACCCTAGAACAGTCCTCAAATATTGTGGTTTTAAATCAGATACTTAGATCCTGAATCGGCGCCTGATATCGAAAGTCAACTTCGCGATCGGTCCACAGCAAGCAGCCGACAGATGCAAGCAGTTCGACCAATTGCCGAGGAGAGCCGAGTTGAAGTTGAGTGCCGACGGAGGCGTTCGGCCGATGGTCCCGCAACCGAGCGCCAGCACTTCCGGTACGCCTCGGTGTCTCCCAGGCGTGCCGGATTCGAGGCGATGGTTTCGCCCGTGGATGGTCTGGCAGAGGCGATGCCGAGCCTCAGCGGTAGCGGATCTGGTTCCAGCGATGACCAAGCAGCGACAGGATGATGATCAGGCCATAGAAGAACTGAACATAAAAGCCCGAAAGCCCCGCCCCCACCACGCCCGACTGAATGAACGAGACAGTGAAACTGCCGATGGCGCTGCCGATGATGGTGCCGATGCCGCCCCAGGGCGCGGTGCCGCCGACAAACACCGAGGCCAGCGCCGGCAACAGGTAGCCGTCACCGGAGGTCGGCCACCAGGTGTAGTTGATCATCACCGCCGCAACGCCGGCGAGCGCCGCGCCGAACCCGACCAGCGCGAAGGCCTTGAGCCGGACCAGTTTGACATTGATGCCCATCTGCTGCGCCGCATCCGGATTGTCGCCGACCATGTGCACATGCACGCCGAAGCGATGGCGGTTATAGACCAGCGAGCAGATGGCGACGAAGACGAGCGCCCACAGCACCTGGACCGGAATGCCGAAAATCTGCCCGCCAAAGATCTGGTAGGTCAGCGTCTTGGGCAGGTTGACCAGCGCGATGGACTTGCCCTCGGTGTTGATCTGGATGAGGCCGCGCAACATGAAGTTCATGCCCAGCGTCGCGATCAGCGACGAGAGATTGGCATAGACCACCAGCCAGCCGACGCAGAGGCCGAGCACCACCCCGGTCACCACGGCCGCGAGGATGCCGATGAACGGATCGAACCCGGCCTGCACCACCAGCGCGAACACCCATCCGGCCATGCCGATGGTGGCCGGAAACGACAGATCGATTTCGCCCACGGTCACCACATAAACCAGCGGCACCACGACGAAGAGCACGACGGGCAACCCGATCAGCACGGCGCGGTAGATGTTCCACTGCGAGAACACTTCCGGATTGCCGATGAAGAAACAGCCGAGCATCAGGAGGAAGACGACAAAGGAGCCGATGGCCGGCCGGTTGTTGAGGAGAAACCGGCGCAGGCGGGACTGATCGGCGTTCTGCCCGTCTGCGATGCGCCGCACCGCGTCGGCATCGAGCGAGCGCAACTGCGCCGGTGTGTCGCTATTGGCTTGCTCGCTCATACTGTCCCTCCAGTGGACTCGACCCCAACGCCACCCGGATGCGCCAGCTCCTCCATGAAGCGCACCAGCGCTTCCGCCGAACCCAGCTCGGCCTTGCTGGCCTGCAGCGCGACGCGGCCCCGGTCGAGGACGACGAAGCGGTCGGAAATATCGAAGACGTGATGAATGTTGTGGCCGATGAACAGGATCGACCGGCCGGCTGCCCGCGCCTGGCGCACGAAATGGAAGACCTTGGCGGTCTCGGTCAGCGACAGCGCCGTGGTCGGCTCATCGAGAATGATCAGATCGCTCTGGTTGTACATCGCGCGCGCGATGGCGACGCCCTGGCGTTCGCCGCCCGAGAGCTGACCGACGATCGAGCTTGGCCCGAACACCTTGGACGTGAAGCCGATCTCGCGCATCAGCCGCGCCGCCTCCTCGCGCTGCTTGCGCACCTTGAGAAAGCCCAGCGGGCCGACGAGTTCGCGGCCCATGAAGATGTTCCAGATGATCGACTGCTGCACCGCCAGCGCGCGATCCTGGAACACCGTCTCAATGCCCGCCTCGCGCGAGCGCGCCGCGCTCCAGTTGCTGACGGTTTGGCCGCGCACCAGGATCTCGCCCGACGTCGGACGCACCGCCCCGGCGAGGATCTTGATCAGCGTCGACTTGCCCGCGCCGTTGTCGCCGACGAGGCCAACCACTTCAGCCTTGTCGACATGGAGGTCCACGCCGCCAAGGGCATAGACCTGCCCATAGGACTTCTTGATGTCCCTGAGTTCGATGATCCGATCCTGCACGTTTCCCTCGCTGCCCTGGGACTTCGGACGTCTGCAGCCGGGGCCCGGCGAACCGGACCCCGGCGCGTCTCGACCTAGCGCAACCCCTCCTTGGCCAGATCGGCGACAGCTTCATAGTTGTCGGGCGTAACGAACCCGGCGCCGGTGTCGACATTGATGGCACCGAGACCGTAGACCACCTGCTGGCAGAGCGAGAGGACGGGCATGTAGCCCTGGAGGAACGGCTGCTGATCCGAGGTCAGCTGCACCCAGCCCTCCTTGAACGCCTCGACGATCTGCGGGCTGGTATCGAAACCGATGTTGATGATGTCGCCCGGCCCCTTGCCCGCAGCCTGCATGTAGGTGGCCGCATTGCCGAGCGGCTGGCCGCCGGGATAGGCGATGAGCTTGACGTCGGGATTGGCGGTGATGGCGGCTGTGATCACCGGAATGCCGGTGTTCGGGTCGGTACCCAGCTCCTGCGGCGACTGCAGCTTGACCACCTTGAGGCCGGCCGCCTCGAAGGCTTCGAGCGTCCCCAGCTCGCGCTCGGCGCGCTCGATCTGCGACCAGTCGCTCATGACGATGGCGACATCGCCCGACTGCAATCCGAAGCGGCGAATGGCCTCCTCGCCCAGCGCCTTGCCCTGCGGCTTCTGCTGGGCGCCGACATAGCCGCCGCCGAACGCGGCGGTCACTTGGTCGACCGGCACGTTCTGGTACATCATCTTGATGCCGGCGGCCGACGCTTCTTCGGCGAGCGGCATGATGGCGGCATTGCCCGGATGGCCCATCATCGCGATGCCATCGGGCGACGCGCCAACCGCCTCGCGCAATTGCTGGATCATCTTCTCCGAGCTCCAGCCGGAGAAGACGTAGTCCACCTTCGCGCCGGTGTCCTTGGCGGCCTGAACGGCGCCATTATAGACAATCGAGGCAAAGGCATCGCCTTCCGCGCCGCCGGCAAAGAAGCGGATATTGACATCGCTGCACCAGTCGTCGCGCAGCGCCTGCGCTGCGGCCGGGCCGGCAAGGGCCGAAAGGGCAATCGCCGCCACGGTGGTCGAGGCGATAGACCTGAGCAGTTTGCTAGACATCGTTCTTACTCCTCCCAAAGTGTGCCCTGTTCCCGAGCTGGCACTGCTCGTCTGCGACGCTCATCGATGTCGCGTTTCGCTTTGCCGCCGCATGAGTGGTCGCGGCGGTTTCATTCTCCTGCCGGGGTCGGTTGCAGCCGCGGATTGAAGGGCGCGTCGCCAAGTTGGTGGCGCGGCAAGAGCTTCGGGCGCGCCCAATCCCGGCGGGCGGTTTCGCTGAGGACGAGGCCATGCCCCGGCCGCTCCGGCGCCAGCGCCCAGCCATCGACGATGGCGACGGGCTCCTCGACGAGGTGATCGAAATTCTGGAACGAGTACTCGAGCCACTCGACCTCCGGCAGCGCCGTGGCCATATGGACGCCGACCTCAAGAAAGCTGTTGCCCATCGAGACCGGAACGCCCAGTTCGGCCGCGAGCCACCCGATGCGCATCACATCGGTGACCTGGCCATGCACGTTGAGGATGTCGGTTGCGCCGGCCATGAGCAGCGCGCGCTTGCCCGAAACGTCGAGATATTCGCCCGAATTGATCTGCGTCCAGCCGACGCTTTCGCGCAGCAGCTTCAGACCTTCGAAATCGTGGCGGAGGATCGGATCCTCGATCCAGGCGAGATCATAGCCGGCACGGCGGATGGCCTCGAGCTTGACGATCGCCTCCTTGGCGCCCCAGGCCTCGTTGGCATCCGCCATGAAGATCGAGCCGGTGCGCACGCTCCGGTTGAGCAGCTTCAGCCGATGGAGGTCGCGCTCGAAGTCGGGGTGGCCAAGCTTGATTTTGAAGGCGGTGTAGCCGATCGAGTCCGCGTATGAGAACAGCGCGCAGAAATCGTCGTCGCTGAGGTGGTAGTCGAGTCCGCTGGCATAGGCACGGACCCGGTCGCGGCGGCTGCCCAGCAGTCTGTGCAGCGGCAAACCGATCTGTTTCGCCGCCAGATCCCACAAAGCGACCTGGATCGCTTCCCCGAACGGTAGGGACGGCGCGCGCTGGTTGCCGCCGCGCGGCCGCGACACCTGATGCACCAGAGCGGCCGGCGGCTGGCCATCCAGCAAGGGCCACGCTTCGCGGCGAAACACCCGCTCGATCTCGCTCTGGTCGGGCAGCGGCGTGAATAAGGTCTGGACAAAGCCCAGACCGACCTCGCCGCTCTCGGCAATCAGCTCCAGCGCAGCTACGTTGACTTCGTCGGCGCGCACCTGACTGTCGCCGATGACACGGTCACGGGCGAACTGGAAACGGGTGATGCGAAAATCGGCGAGCCGCATGGACATGTGATCGACTAGAGTTACGGACTGATATATCAGGATAGAGTGGTAATAGATCAATGCGCGCGGTGACACAAGAGGGCAAGGGCGACATGACTGCGGATGCAGGTGACGTTGGCGGCAGCGGCGGCGGACGCCTGAGCGATCTCGCCTACACACGCATCCTCGAGAACCTGTTCGATCGCCGGTTGCCGGTTGGCGCCTTCGTGTCGCAGAACCACCTGGTGGAATTGCTCGGCGTGCCGGTGGCACCACTGCGCGATGCACTGCGCGTGTTGGAGGCCGAGGGCATCCTCACCATCCAGCCCCGTTCGGGCATCCAGTTCGTCAAACCCGGGCTGGAACTGACCCGCTCGACCTACCAGTTCCGCGGCATCATCGAGCGCGCCGCGGTGGCGGTCTATGCCGAGACGGCGGACGAGGCCGAACTGGCCGAGATCCGCCGCCGGCACGAGGCGGTGATTGCCGCGCTGGAGACCGGCGGGCTCACCGACGAGCTAAAGGTCGAGATCGAGGCACTGGAACTGGTGCTGCACAACGCCATCGTCGCCGCACTTAGCAACCCGCTGATCGAAACCTCATACCGGCGCATGCACAACTATCTGCGGCTGGTGCGTGTCGACCGCCGGCTGACCATACCGGTGGCGCTCAGATCGCTGCGCGAGCACATGGCGATCATCGAAGCCTGCGAACGGCGCGATGTCGATGGCGCCGTTGCCGCGCTGAGCGCCCATTTCAGCGCTGCCCTGAACCGGCACATGGGCATGTACTGAGGCCAGCCGGGCCTACGAGGCCGGCCGCCTGAAAGTGGCCTGCGCTTTCATCGGATCATGAGCACCGACCGCGCCTTTGCGCGGCGATCCGGCATGCCCTGCGTCGGGCGATCTCCGTAGGAGCCGGCGGCTCACAGCCGGCCATCATCGATTCAATCCGGGGAGCCGGAGGCTTCCGCGCGCCAGTACCGCAGCCAGCCCATTGACAACAAAACCGAGTCCGACAATGCTGAGTTCATTAAATGAACTTACAATTCACTAGGTGAATTCTTGGAAGATCGCTACGCCATTCGATCGGTTGATCGGGCCCTGGACATCCTTGAGTGCATCGCCGGGCAGAACGGCGCGCTGACGGTCGACCAGATCGTTGCGGCAACCGGGTTGCCCAAGACGACGGCCTTCCGGATTCTGGCCACGCTCACCTCCCGCCGGCTGCTCGAACGTGACGAGCCGACCCAGACCTACCGGCTGGGCATGCTGGCGCTGGTCATCGGTGCCCGGGCCATGGGCGATCTCGACCTGCGCCGCGCGGCGCGACCGCATCTCCAGCAGCTGGTCGACGACACCGGCGAGACGGTGCACCTGTCCATTCTCAGCGAGGACAAGGCGCTGTGCATCGACAAGCTCGATGCCTCGCGCTCGATGCGGATGGCGAGCTTTGTCGGCTTCCTCGATCCGCTGCACTGCAGCGGCGTCGGCAAGGCGCTTCTGGCCTTCCAGGACGAGCCGACCCGTCAGCACCTGCTCGATGGCATGCGCTACGAGCCGCACACCCCCCACACCATCACCGATCGCGCCGGCCTCGCCGCGCAGATCGAGGAGATCCGCGCCCGTGGCTACGCCATCGACGACGAGGAAATCGAGGAGGGCCTGCGCTGTGTCGCAGCGCCCATCCGCGATCACTCCGGCCGCGTCATCGCCGCCGTAAGCATTTCCGGTCCCACCACACGCGTCACCGAAGAGAGCCTCAACACTCTCGCCGCCGCTGTCGAAGCCTGCGCGCAGTCGATCTCGCGCGAGCTCGGCGCATTGGAGAAAGCCACCCCATGATTATCGACGTCCACTCCCACACGCCGCAGTTCCGCGACGCCGTGCCGGCCGAGAACCGCCGGCTGCACCACACCTGGCGGCCCGACCGTTCGGTGGATTCGGTCTATTCCTGGCAGGACTACCTCGAGGCGCAGAAGCCGGCCGACAAGTCCATCGTCTTCGGCGTCGCCTGGGCACCGGGCGAAATCACCGGCAGCGTCAACGGCTTCAACGAGCCCGGCGACGTCGCCATCGGCGTCAACGACGCGACCGCCGCTTTCGCAAATGCCTATCCCGAGCGCCTGATCGGCTTCATGTCGGTGCACCCGCATGACCCGAAGGCGCTCGAGGAGATCGAGCGCTCACGCACGGACCTGAACCTCCGCGGCATCAAGATGGGCGCCAATTACCAGGTGTTCGACCCGCTGGAAGCCCGGGCGCTGGCCATCTATCGCGAGGCGGAACGGCATGGCCTGCCGATCCTGTTCCACATCGGCACCTCGCCGGTGAGGATGGCGCCGATCCGTTACGCCCACCCGCTGGTGGTCGACGAGATCGCCATGCGCTACCCCAACCTCAAGATCATCATGGCCCATATGGGCCACCCCTGGACGGTCGACACGGCGGTGGTGATCCGCAAGCACCCGAACGTCTATGCCGACGTCTCGGGCCTGCTCTACCGGCCCTACACCTTCTACGAGGGCATGATCAAAGCCACCGAGTGGAACGTGCTGGACAAGCTGCTGTTCGCTTCGGACTACCCGATCACCACCCCCGCCGAGACGCTTCACGCCCTGCGCACGGTCAACGACATCGTCGAGGGCACCCGGCTGCCGCGCGTTCCCGACGACAAGATCGAAGCGATCATCCACCGGGACAGCCTCGCGCTGCTCGGCCTTTCCTGACGCGAGTACCAGTTCACTATGCATATCGAGAAGTCCAAGAGCATCTATGAGCGCGCCACACGGGTGATCCCGGGCGGGGTCAATTCTGCAACCCGGCGGCTGAGCCAGCCCTATTCGTGGAAATGGGCGCAGGGCGCGTATATCCGCGATGCCGACGACAACACGTATCTCGACTATCACGCCGCGTTCGGCCCTATCGTGCTCGGACACAACGACCCGGCGATCAATGCCGCGGTGGTCAAGGCCCTCGAGGGGCCCGACATGGTCGGCGTCGGGGTCTCCGAACTCGAGATCCAGTTGGCCGAAAAGGTCGTCGAACACGTTCCGTCAGCCGAAATGGCGCTCGCTTTCTCGACGGGCTCCGAGGCGACCTACATGGCGGTGCGCCTCGCCCGTGGCGTGACCGGCCGCGAAAAGCTGATCAAGTTCCAGGGCACGTTCCACGGCTGGCACGACTACCTGCTGATGAACGTCATCACTCCGGCCGACAAGATCGGCCAGAAGGACCCGGGCAGCGCCGGCCAGCTTCAGCATGCCATCGACAGCACCATCATCGTGCCGTTCAACGACCTCGCGGCGACCGAACAAGCCATTCTCGACAATCCCGGCCAGATCGCCGCGATCTTCATGGAGGCGATTCCGCACAATATTGGCTGCGTCCTGCCCCGGCAGGATTTCGTCGAGGGCCTGCGGCGCCTTTGCGACCAGCACGGCATCGTGCTGGTGTTCGACGAGGTGATCACCGGCTTCCGCCACGGGCTCGGCGGCTATCAGTCCGTGCTCGGGGTGAAGCCCGACATCAGTACCTTCGCCAAGGCCATCGCCAATGGCTATCCCTGCGCCGTCATTGCCGGGAAACGCGAGCTGATGATGCAGTTCTCGACCGCGCCTGGCGGCAAGGTCTTTGTCGGCGGCACCTATAACGGCCACCCGGTCGGCGCCGCAGCAGCCCTCGCCACCATCGCCGCCTTCGAGGACGGCAGCGTCTACGAGCGGACCTTCCGGCTCGGCGAGAGGATGCGCACTGGTCTCGCCGAGATCGCCGGACGGCTGGGCATCGAGATGATCTCGGCCGGCTATGGCTCTGTTTTCACACCCTATTTCATGAGCGGCAAGGTCGAGCGCTACGAGGACCTGCTCGCCAACGACACGGCGCGCGACCTCGCGTTCCGGCAGGGCATGTGCGAGCGCGGCATCTTCATGCTGCCCATGCCGATCAAGCGCAATCACGTCAGCGCCGCCCATACGGACGCCGATATCGACCGCACGCTGGAGACGGCGGAGGTCGTGCTCAAGGGTCTGCGCTGAGCGGATGGATATCATATGCAAAAGTAGGCGTTGATATATGATAGTTGTTGTCATAGCGTCATAACGGAGATGCCGACGCGCGGGTTGAGGGAAGCTCCCGTGCGACGGAACCAGAAGCAGCAGGCCGGCGGGCCGGGTTGCGCAGATGTCGAAGAGCCGGGTCCGCAAGGGCCGGACCCGGGGACGTTTGCGGCCCAGCCGCAGGCGATCCGAACTGCCCTTGTTTCGTGTCGTCGGTTCAGCTTCGTCCAGGAGAGGGAAGATCATGAAGACCACCAACACCACCACAGGCCTCGGTTCGCTGAACCGTCGCTCGTTCCTGAAGGCCGGCGGCGCATCCGCGCTGGCGGCCACCATGCTGCCCGGTCTGATGACCGGCACGGCAAAGGCGGCCTATACGGGCACGCTCGACATGCTCGCCTGGGACTTTCAGCCAGACACCATCAAGTCGCTGGTTGGCGAATGGACCGCTGCGGGCAACCCCGCGGTCAACGTCGCGGTCATCCCGAACCTCGGCTACACCCCGGCGCTGCAGACGCGCCTGCGGGGCGGCGACAAGATCGACCTCTATTACAACTTCGCCTACAACTCGCAGAAGTTCGTCGATGAGGGCTGGGCCAACAAGCTCAACGGGCTGCCGGGCGTCGACGACATGATCGCCGACATGTTCGAAAGCGCGCGCGGCCGCCACGTCAACGCGGCTGGCGACATCATCAGCGCCCCGTATTTCTCCGCCGTGCACATGCTGCACTATAACGAGAAGTTCCTCGCCGATGCCGGCCTCGCCGTGCCGACGACGCTGAAGGAAATCTACGAAGCCTCCAAGTCCCTGCAGTCGGCCGTGGCATCGCCCTATGTCGCCTACTGGGTAAAGGAGTTCTGCGAGGAATACCTGCACACCTATCTGCTGAACGAAGGCGTCACCGCCTTCGACACGGATGGTCAGCCGGTCTTTGCCGACGATCCGAAAACCGTCGGGGTCTTCGAGTGGTGGCAGGCGATGTACCAGGAAGGCCTCGCGCCCAAGTCGCTGCTGACCGACGATCCCGGCAAGCTCTCCAATGAGATGGCGCAGGGCAACGCGGCCTTCTACGTGCTGCACCACTACTTCCTGACCTCGATGCGCGCGCTCGAAGGTCCGCAGTCGGCCAACATCAAGATGGCCGCCGCCGGCCCGACGACGCTGCAGATCGGCGAAGTGCTGCAGATGGGGCAGTCCGACAGCGACGAGGAGCGTCTCGCGACCTGGGAGCTGATGAAGTACTACGGCTGGAAGGACACGGACGGCACGTTCAAGGTGTTCAACCAGTGGGCCAAGGCCGCCGGCCTCGCCGCGCCTTATGCCGGGTTCTTCACCGACCCCGACGTGATCGCGTCCTTCCCCGACTACTACGATCTCGCCATGCTGTCCGACACGTTCGAGACCAAGTCGAACGTGGTGCCGGCCCGCACCCTGCCCTGGTACCCCGATTTCCAGGCCAAGGTCGGCGACATCATCCACGCCCTGCTGCTCGGCCAGGCCACCCCGGCAAAGACCGTCGAAGATCTGACGGCCGCCGCCAAGGGCGCCCAGGGCGGTCGCACCCTCTAGTTCCTCCCGAGCCCTGCCATCGCCCTTCGGGGCGGTGGCAACTTGCCTGTTCGCGTGGGCGAGACCCGCGCGGACGATGGCTTGCCTTTGGCCGTGGGAACATGGCCCTGTTGAACGAGAGTTAGGAGCGCACGTGGCAGCGGCAACTGATTTGAGCGGCCTTCCCCCCAAAGCCGATCGCGCCTTCGGGCTGAAGCTTGTGGCTCCGGCCATGATCATCCTGATCGTGCTGCTGGCTCTGCCGACCGTGCTGACCGCGATCTACAGCCTGCATGACGTGCCCGCGAGCGGCGCGAGCTTCGGGCCCTTCGTCGGCATCGAGAATTACCAGATCATCTTTGGAAGCCCGGTCTTCTGGCGCTCGGCGCAGGTGACGCTCACCTTTGCCATCGGCTTCGTGATCTTCTCGACGATCATCGGCCTCGCCATGGCGATGCTGCTCAACCAGCGCTTCATCGGCCGCGGCCTTGCCCGTGCCCTCCTGATCATCCCGTGGGCCACGCCCTGGCTGGTGATCGGTATCCTCTGGAAGTGGTTTGCCGACGGCAGCGTCGGGGGCCTCAATGCCGTGCTTCTCGCGCTCGGGATCATCAGCGACTATCAGCCGTTTCTGTCCGACCCGAACACCGCCCTCCCGATCACCGTACTAGCGGCTGTCTGGCGTCAGGCGAGCTTTGCCGGCATCCTGCTGCTGGCGGGTCTTCAGACCCTGCCAGAGGAATTGCACGAAGCCGCCCAGCTCGACGGCGCCAACTGGTGGCAGCGCTTCACCAACATCACGGTACCCTGGCTGCGTCCGGTGCTGATCACCGTCACGGTGTTCAACATCATCTACGCCTTCCTGCAGTTCGATGTGGTCTTCGCCATGACCGGCGGCGGGCCAGGCGACACCACGCAGGTGATGAGCATCCTCATCTACCGGCAGCTCTTCGTGAACACCAATATCGGGCTGGGCTCCGCGCTCGCCGTCGTTCTTGGCGTCGTCGCCCTCGTCGGTGGCCTCGTGATCGTCAAGCTGTTCTACCGCAAGGAGACCATGTGATGGCCAGCGCAGAAGCCGATCACGGCCGCCGCCGCAGCCCGCTCGCGACCTTCGTTGTCTATGGGGGCGTCCTTGTCTTCGCCATCTGGATCCTGCTGCCGGTCTGGTATCTCGTCGTTTCGAGCCTGATCACGCCCGGCCAGCTTGGCATCAAGCCGTTCCCGCTGGTGCCTGCGAGCATTACCTTCGACAACTATACCAGCGTGCTGTTCGGCAATACCGGCGGCGTCGGTATCGGCAGCACCGATATGGGCACACGGCTCATGCCAGCTATCGGGCAGAGCCTGCTGGTCAGCAGTTGCCTCGTCGTCCTCAACCTCTTGATCGCCGGAATGGCGGCCTATGGGCTGTCGCGCTATCCGTTCCGCGGCGCGCGGGCGTTCGAGCTCTCGGTGATTGCCACCCGCATCGTGCCGGCCATCGCGATCATCGGGCCGTTCTTCGTCGCCTTCCGGGTGATTGGCGTGCTCAACACGCCCTGGGCGCTGATCATCAGCTACAACGTCTTCACCCTGCCGCTCGCCATCATGATTTTGAAGAACTACTTCGATCAGTTGCCCCGCGAGATCGAGGAAGCCGCCAAGATCGACGGCGCGACGCGGCTGCAGACGCTGTGGATCATCATCGTCCCCATTGCGCGGCCAGGTTTGGTCGCGGCCGGCGTGCTGATCTTCCTCGAAGCCTGGAGCGAGTTCTTCTATTCGCTGGTGCTGACCAACCAGCTGACCGTGCCGCCGCTGCTCGCCGGCTTCCAGTCGGTGCAGCAGTTCAACTGGAACGCGCTCGCCGCCGCCACCGTCATGTCCATGCTGCCGCCCACCGTGCTGGTGCTGATCTTCCAGCGCCACGTCGTCGGGGCGCTCACCGCGGGTGTCGGCAAATGAGCCAAACCATCAAGGCCGCCGTGCTTAGTGCCGGCGCCTGGTCGCAATCGAGCCACCTCCCCGCGCTCAAGGCCGATCCGCGCGTCGAACTGGTCGCCATCTCCAGCCCCAATGCCGAGATGGCCGCGACCCTGGGCGCGCAGTTCGAGGTCCCGCATTTTGCCGACTGGCGCGCGGCGCTGGCCAAAAGCCCCGACATCGTCGTGGTCTCGAGCCCGCCCGTCGCCCATGAGGAACAGGTGATCGCCGCGCTGGAAGCCGGTGCGCATGTTCTCGTCGAAAAGCCCTTCGCTCTCAGCGCCGGTCCTGCCCGCCGGATGCGCGATACCGCGGAGCGAGTGGGCAAGGCGCTGCTGGTCGGCTTCGGCTGGCCCGCAGCGCCGATCTTCGCGCTGAGCCGCAGCCTGATTGAAGCCGGCGAGATCGGCGCGGTCGAGCACATGACCATGCATCTCGCCGTCAATACCCGGGCGCTGTTGTCCGGCGGCACCGATGGAGGCTGGGGCGGCAAGGCGGAATCGAACACCTCGACCTATACTGACAAGGCCATTTCCGGCGGCGGCTCGGCTGCGGTGACCATGTCGCACCAGCTCGGCATGGTCGAATGGCTGGTCGGCGAGCCGATCGTTGCGCTCAACGCCAGCACGTTCCCGCCCGCGAGCGATATCGACCTCCACACCACAGTCAACGCCGAGTTCTCGGGCGGCGGCTCTGCGGCACTGAGCGCGGCTTCGACCCACCCCTATCTCGCCCGGCCGCAATGGCACTTCGCGCTCTATGGCCGTAGCGGGCAGCTCTGGGCCGACTCGGTGGCCGACACGCTGCGCCTCGTCCGGGCCAATGGCGACGTGGTCGAATATGGTGCGCCCGAAGCCTCCGGGCTCTACGATGCCGGCGCCCCGACCAAGGCATTGATCAAATGCGCCTTCGGGGCACCCGCCCCCGCCGGGCTGACGGCGCGCCTCGCGGCCCATGTCGTTGCCGTGACGGACGCCATCTACCTCAGCGCCAAGACCAACCAGAAACTCGAAGTCGAAGATCTATGAGCACGTCCACCCTCTTCACCGGCGGCACCATCGTCGACGGCCTCGGCAACGCCCCGGTGCGCGGCGACGTGCTGGTCATCGGCGACCGCATCGCCGGCATCTACAAGGGGCAGAAGCGCCCCAAGGCGGATCGCATCGTCGACATCGAAGGGCTGGTGATCTCGCCCGGCTTCATCGACATGCACACCCATTCCGATCTGCAGGTGCTGGTGAACCCCGATCACACCTCCAAGCTCAGCCAGGGTGTCACTACTGAAGTGCTCGGCCAGGACGGCCTCAGCTACGCCCCGATCGACGACGCGACGCTCATCGAGATGCGCAGCCAGATCAAGGGCTGGAACGACGACCCGCCGGGCTTCGACTGGAACTGGCGCAGCGTCGCCGAATACCTGCAGCGTCTCGACGGCAATGTCGCGGTCAATTGCGCCTATCTCGTGCCGCACGGGAACCTGCGCATGCTGGTGATGGGCAACGCCGCCCGGCTCGCCACGCCCGACGAACTCGAGCAGATGAAGGCGCTGCTCCGCACCGCGCTCGAGGAAGGCGGGGTCGGCCTCTCCACCGGCCTCACCTATGTGCCGGCCATGTATTCCGATACCGACGAGCTGGTCGCGCTCTGCGAGGTGGTCGCCGAGTATGGCGGTTTCTATTGCCCGCATCACCGCAACTATGGTGCCGATGCGCTGGGCGGTTATGCCGAGTGCTTCGAGATTGCCCGCCGCTCCGGCGTCGCATTGCATCTGGCGCATACGCACCTGAGCTTCGAGCCCAACCGGGGCAAGCTGCCGCAACTGCTGAAGATGTTCGACGACGCGATTGCCGAGGGGATCGATCTCAGCTTCGACGCCTACCCCTATCTCGCCGGCATGACCACGCTGGTGTCCCAGCTACCGAGCTGGGCGCTGTCCGGCACCGGCGAGGAGCAGATGGCGCGGCTGCGCGACCCCGAGACGCGCAAGCGCATCATCGAGGCCCTCGACGTGATCGGCTCTGACGGCCACCAGGGGCTGACGGTCAACTGGAACAACGTCCATCTCGCGGGCCTCCCCGGCGCGCCCGAGATGGAATGGATGATGGAGGGCAGCCTCGCCGACGCGGCGCGGAAGCTGAACACCTCACCCGCCGAACTCGCCCTCGACATCCTCATTGCCACCGAGCGGGCGGCGCCCTGCGTGTTCTTCATCGGCCACGAGGAGCATGTGCGCACGCTGATGCAGCGCGACGAGCACACTGTCGGCAGCGACGGCATCCTGGTCGGCGATCGCCCGCACCCCCGTTCGTGGGGCACCTTCCCGCGCATGCTCGAAACCTATGTGCGCGAGGAAAAGGTGCTGACGCTCGAGGAATGCGTGCGGCACATGACCAGCTCGGCCGCCAACCGGCTGCGCATGACCGACCGCGGCCGCATCCTCGCCGGCGCCAAGGCCGACCTCGTCATTTTCGACGCAGACAACGTCAAGGCGAACGCCACGTACGAGCACCCGCGCCAGGCCGCCACCGGCATCGTCCATGTGCTGGTGAACGGCCAGTTTGCCGTTGAGAACAACCGCGTCACCGGCCATCGCGCCGGACGCACCCTGACGCTGGGAGCCTGACCATGCCGGCAGATGCCATTTCGATCGCCAAAGACGCCAGCGGTCCGAGCTGGACCGACCTGCCGGTCGCGACCCCCGGACTCGTCCTCGATCTCGCCGTGCTCGACCACAATCTCGACGAGATGGCGGCCATCGCGCGTTCCGCCGGGGTCGAGCTCTTCCCGCACGCCAAGACCCATCGCATGGCCGAGGTCGGCCTGCGCCAGATCGCGCATGGCGCCGACGGGCTCTGCGTCGCCAAGCTCGGAGAAGCCGAAGCCTTCGCCGCCGCCGGGGTGAAACGCCTGTTCGTTGCCAACCCGATCGTCGGCGCGGACAAGGCCGAGCGTGCTCTCGCGCTGTCGAGGCAGGTCGACCTCATCCTCGCCACCGACAGCGAGGCGGCGGCCGCCAGCATCGGCGCGACATTCGCTGCCGCCGGTGCCACGGCCCGCATGATGCTGGCGATCGATTCCGGGCTCGGCCGCGAAGGCGTCACCGCCGACAAGGCGCCCGATGTCGCTGCCGCCATCAATGCCGTGCCCGGCGTCGAGCTGGTGGGCATCTACACCCACGAAGGCACCACCTACGGCGCCAAGGACCATCCCGACCTCGCGAGCCGCGCCCGCGCCGCCGGTGAGTTCATGGTCGGCGTTGCCACTGCGATCCGCGCCCGCGGCGTGCCCTTGCCCATCGTGTCGCTGGGCGCCTCGGCCTCGGCGCGTGAGGTCGCGCACGTGCCCGGCGTCACGCAGATCCGGCCGGGGATCTATGCGTTCAACGATGTCGGCCAGATCGCACTGGGCAATGCCAGCCTCGACACCACCGCCATCCGTGTTATTGCGACCGTCGTCAGCCACCCCGATCCAGACCGCGCCTGCATCGATGCCGGCTCGAAATCGCTCAGCACCGACCTTGTCCCCGCCTCGGCGCATCGCGACGAATTCCCTGGCATGGGCCTGATCGTCAATGCGCCCGGCTGGGTGATCGAGAAGATGTCTGAGGAACACGGCTGGCTGCGTTGGCATGGCCAGGGCGCGCCGATCCCGTTACCAGTTGGCGCACGACTCGAGATCGTGCCCAACCATGTCTGCATGGCCTTCGCCATGCTGCGCCGCGCCAGCGTCGTGGAACATGGCAAGGTAGTCGCGCACTGGGACGGGTTCGGCCCCGGCGCATCGGAGTAGGACGGAGGAGGAGACGATGTCGGAGTTCACGCTCGCCGAGGGGCAGTCGCTGCTGGTCGCCTCGCGTGGCATATTCGAGCTGCACGGACTGACCCGCTGGGTGCAGGACGGCGGCAAGTGGCGCGGCAAGACCCTCGCCCGCGTCAACCAGCTCTCCGCACTCGCCCGCCACCCCGCGCTCCCCGTCGTCTATGGTACCTCCCGCGTCGGCATGGAGGGTGAAATCCACGCCTGGCGCATCGAAGGCGATACGGCGGTGACGCTTGGCGAAAAGTCGAGCGAGGGCGCGGAGCCCTGTCATCTTGTGGTGGATCCGAGCGGCCGATTGCTGGTCGTCACCAATTACACGACCAGCACGCTTGGCCTGCAGCGGCTTGCCGCCGATGGCGGCTTCGATGGCGAGATCGCCTTGCTGAAACTCAGCGGCGGCGGCCCGGAGATTGAGCGGCAGGATGATGCCCATCCGCACCAGGCCTTCTTCAATGGCGACACGCTCACCGTCATCGACCTCGGCGCCGATCTGGTGCGCGAGTTCAGCCTCGATCTGATGCGTCCTGGCACCGAAGCGCTGACCGAGATCCGTACCACCGCCGTCCCGGCCAATACCGGCCCGCGTCATGCTGTTGTTCTCCCCGATGGTCGCCTCGCCATCAGCGGCGAACTGGGCGCCAATCTCGTTGTCGGCCGCCCGGGCACTCCAGCTACCGAATGGGCCAACGTTGCCAGCACGCGCGTGACCACCCCCGGCAAGACCCGCTGGCTCCGCAATTATCCCGGCGATATCCAGCGCTCGCCCGACGGCCGCCATGTCTACTTCGCCAATCGGAGCATCGACACCGTCTCGACCTTCGATGTCACCGGACCCGACCCGGTGCTGGTCTCCGAACTCGACACGCAGACCCAGTGGCCGCAGCACCTGCTCGCCACCCCGGACCACGTCCTCGTCGCCGGTTGGGACTCGTCGAGCGTCAAGGCGCTGGTGCTGGCTGATGGCGTGCCGACCGGCGACATGCACCTGTTCGACTGTCCCGGCGCCGGCTGGCTGATGCTCTGGAGCTAGCCAGCAAAACCTGTGCCTCGGCCCGTTGCGGCTGTAGCGGCGTTGTCCCACCGATGGTACTGGCAGCGACAGGCAAGGGGGAAGCAATGGCAAAGCGCCCGAAAGCGATCGACGTAGAAGGTCTTGTCACGCCTGCGGCGAAACCAGTCGCGGCCCGCCGCAAACCCGCCGCCGACAAGCCCGCCTACACCGCGCCGGCGCTCGAAAAGGGCCTCGATGTGCTGGAGCTGCTGGCGACGCTCTCCGCCCCCGTGACTCCCAGCCAGATCGCGCAACGGCTCGGCCGGTCCCTACAGGAAGTCTATCGCGTCGTGCTGGCGCTCGAGCGGCGCGGCTACCTCGTTCGCCCGCCGGGCGAAGAAGCACTGGTGCTTTCGACACAACTTTTCGGGCTCGCCACGCTGTTTCCGCCCTTCCGCCGCGTCGTGGATGCGGCCCAGCCGATCATGAACGCACTGGCGCTCGAAACTTCGCAGGCCATCCACATGGCGGTGCTGGATGGCGTGAACCAGCGCATCATTGCGCAGGTCGACAGCCCTGCGGCTATCGCCATCCGGCTGCGCGTCGGGGCCGCGAGTCCCGCCGTCCGCGGTACCTCGGGCCGAACCCTGATCGCCTTCCAGCCCGCCCGGGTGCAGGAGTGGATCCTCAACGAAGCGAAGACCATCATTCCGGCTCCACAGCTGACCCGATACCGCAAGCGCATCGCCGACATCGCTGCGAGGGGTTACGAGCGAATCGAGGGTGAGGTCGTGCAGGGCGTGACCGACTTGAGCTTTCCGATCATGAACGCTTCCGGTGTCTCGCTCGCCGCCCTGACCATGCCGTTCCTTGCCAGCCAGCAGATTATCGTTCCGTTCGACGAGGCGGCGATCATGCTGTTCCGCGCCGCCGCGCGGATCAGCGCGTTGATGGGCGGCGAGTTGCCCGAGCCGAGTTTCCCCTTGCCACCCACAACCTGACCATGAGCGAGAGCAATCCCTTCCCGCCCGACGAACCCGATCGCCACGCGATCTGGGAGATGCTGGTGCGGCGCGACAGCGACTTCTTTCTCAGCGGGGACTGGAGCATCGCGCGCGCAGATTACGTCGAAGACGGGTTCCTCGGCATCGAGGCCGCCCAGTCTCTGGACCCCGAAAACTGGCGACCGGCCTATCCGAGCCTCGCCACCTATCGCGATGCGGCCATTGCCGGCCGCTGGTCGGCCGAGGATTTTGCCGAGCCGCTCCGTCCCGCCTGGTTCCGCTGCCAGTCGCTAAGCCGCATCGACTTCGCCGGCGACCGGGCGCTGGCGCACAAGCGCATCGATGGCAGCATTGCGCGCAAGGACGGATCAGCGCTGGAGCTGCACTGGCGATCGGTGTTCCACCTCAGGCGCCTGCCCGACGGCTGGAAGATCGCCGGTTTCACCGGTTACCTGCCGCTTTAGCGGCGCTCGGCGCAAGTCAGGAAGCAAGGGCACGCGCTGGTGCCGGACCGGGCCATGGTGCGGGCGGTCGGACTCGAACCGACATATCCTTTCGGACGGCGGATTTTGAGTCCGCTGCGTCTACCAATTCCGCCACGCCCGCGCGCTTCGGCGGGGCGAGATAAGGCGAAACCGGTGGCGACGTCAACGCGCTTTAGCCAACCGGTGCCGTAAAGCGGGAGCGCCCCCGACACTGGACCGACAAGTGCCGGGCTGGCACGGTGCGGCCAGAAACGAGGAGAGGGCCGGATGAGCGGAAAACAGGGCGGAACGATCAGGCTCGGAACGGCCGGCTGGGTATTTGCACCCTGGCGTGGCAGCTTCTACGACGTGGGCCTGCCGCAGAAGCGCGAGCTCGGCTTTGCCAGCCAACGGCTTGGCGCCATCGAGATCAATGCCACCTTTTACAGCCACCAGAAGCCGCAGAGCTTTGCCGGCTGGGCCGCCGAGACGCCCGAGGACTTCGTCTTCACCATCAAGGGACACCAGCTGGTGACGCATCTGAAGAAGCTGAAGGATGTCGAGATTCCCCTCGCCAATTTCTTCGCCTCGGGGGTACTGGCACTGGGGAGCCGACTTGGCCCGTTCTGCTGGCAGCTGCCGGGGAACCTGAGCTATTCCGAAGAGCGGATGGAAGCGTTTCTTGCGCTGCTGCCGCAGACGCCCGAAGCGCTGGTGACGCTGGCAGGGAAAGCCGATGACCGGCTGAAGACGCCGCCTTACCTCGACGCCAGCGGGGTCACGCGCGTCCGCCATGCCATCGAGGTCCGGCACGCGAGCTTTGCGACGCCCGGGTTCCTCGCACAACTGCGCCGTCACAACGTGGCGCTCGTCGCGGCCGACACGGCGGATTGGCCCGGCTTCGACCAGACCGCCGACTTCGCCTATCTGCGGCTGCAGGGTGCCCCTGGTGCGGAGCGCTACACCGAAGCCGAGCGCTCGGTACGGGCCGGTTGGCTGGCCGATCTCGCGGCGGGACGCGTGCCGGCGGGTGCCCCGATGCTGGGCACGCCCGAAGAGGATCCGCCGCCGCGCGACGTCCATGCCTTCTTCGTTTCGACCGATAAGGAGCACGCGCCGCTGAACGCTCGGGCGGTAATGACGGAACTCGGCCTCAAGGGACCGGGCGAGCAGTGACACGATCTTGAGCAGTGCCCGATTGACTTCGACCCGCCGCCTCGCGACAAGCGCGCCAGGACGCGCACGACTTCTTGGCAAGGATCGACTTTCGTGAGTGCAGAAACCGCCCGGGCCAGCCGGCCCTCCCCGCGCCTCGCCGCCACCATCGCCTTCGTGATTGCCCTGGCGGCCATCGCCGGCGCCTGGGGATCGCAGATCTTCGGTGGGCTCGTGCCCTGCGAGCTCTGCCTCGAGCAGCGCCTGCCCTACTATTTCGGGTTGCCCCTGTTGGCTCTGTTGCTGCTGTTCTGGCAGCGGCTGCCGCGGCTGGCCTGGTATGGGCTGCTTGCCGCGGTCATCGCGCTGTTCGCCTGGGGCTTGTATCTGGGCGTCTATCATGCCGGCGTCGAATGGCGCTTCTGGCCGGGTCCGACGGCCTGCACCGGCACGGGGCTGGATGTCAGCTTCGAGGACCTGAGCAACATCAACGCCACCCGGATCGTCCCCTGCGACGCCGTGCAGTTCCGCTTTCTCGGCATTTCGCTCGCTGGCTACAACGCGCTGGTAATGCTGGGCGCGATTGCGCTGCTCGGCTGGGCGGCGCTCAAGGGGCGGCGGGCGGCCTAGGTTTCGGGGAAGAGCAGGTGCGTGGCGTTACGCGCGCCGTGCAAGATGCGCATGACTATTACCGCGCTGCCTTCGACCCGGTAGAAGATGTTGTAGGATCCAACGACGCGGCGTCGAATTCCGTCTGCGGCGCGGGTTGGAACTATTGCGAAGTGCTCGGCCGCCTCGGCCAAATCCTGAATGGCGGAATCGAGCAAATTGGCAAGTCGCTCCGCAGCTTGCGGACTTTCGCCGCTCACATAGGCCAATATTCCGAAAAGATCGCGTCCGGCGGGGCCGGTGACGCTTACCTTACGCCGCATCGTCGCTGCGATTCAGGCCAAACTTCTGTCGCAACTCAGCGAACACTTCCTCGGCCGGCCGCGTATCGCCCCGGGCAATCGACTCGAGCCCTTCGTCGAGTTTGGCGTGCAACTCCGCCAGCGCCGCCTCGCGCTCCTGCACCAGCCGAATGCCCTCGCGCAGCACTTCGCTTTTCGAGTGGTAGCGCCCCCTGGCGACGAGGTCGTTGACCACCGCTTCCAGCGTTTCGCCGAGTTCTGCACTGATCGCCATGGCACAGCTCCTTGGATCGGGATGTGCCAATAATAGTTATTGGGCGGACCGAAGGCCAGTGCCTTACGGCTCGAGCTCGCTGTCCCAGTAGAGATAGTCGAGCCAGCTCTGGTGCAGATGATTGGGTGGGAAGGCCCGGCCATTGTTGTGCAGGTCATGCACCGTCGGCTGGAACGGCGCCTGGCGCGGAAACATGCGGATTTCCTGCGGTAGGCGGTTGGCCTTGCGCAAGTTGCAGGGCGCGCACGCGGCAACGACATTCTCCCAGGTCGTCCGGCCGCCTTTCGAGCGTGGAATGACGTGGTCGAAGGTCAGGTCTTCGCGCGTGCCGCAATATTGGCACTGGAACTTGTCGCGCAGGAAGACGTTGAAGCGCGTAAACGCCGGATGCCGCGCCGGACGGACATAGTCCTTCAGCGAAACGACGCTGGGCAGCGCCATCTCGAAGCTCGGCGACTTGATGACACGGTCGTAGTTGGAGACAACATTCACCCGATCAAGGCAAATGGCCTTGATGGCGTCCTGCCAGGACCAAAGCGACAGCGGATAGTAGCTGAGCGGCCGGTAATCGGCGTTCAGCACCAACGCAGGGCAGGCTTCAAGCGACACATGGACTGTCACTTACGCCTCCCTTCGGGAACTTCAGGCTCAGTCATGATCACGGATACTGTATGCTGACTGTGACACGGCTGTGAAGCGGCATTCTGTCAGCAATATCAGGCGCTACCGGCTGCGCATAAAAGCGGTGGCGACCGCCAGTCCCTCCGGCGAAATGCCGTGACCGAGGCCGGCGCAGAGGTGCAGGGACACCTCGAATCCTGCGGACTTCAGGGCGGTTTCCGCATCGCGACTAAGCTGCGGATCGACCACCGGATCGATGTCGCCGTGGATGAGGACGACGGGCGGCCGCGCGTGGCCTTCGGCCCCAAAATCCTCGGCCGGAACCAGCGCGCCGGAGAAGGCGACAATGCCTTTCAGCGGTGATTCGGACGCTGTGCCGACGTGGAGCGCCATCATCGCGCCCTGCGAGAAGCCGACGAGAAACGTATCGGCCGCACCAAGCCCGGTCTGGGCCCAGAGGTCCGAAAGAAAGTCGCGGATCACCGGGGCGGCCTCGCGTGCACCTTCGATGCGGCCAGCGATGCGATCGACCTGCAGCGGAAACCATTCGTAGCCGAACGGATTGCCGCCGCATTGATTGGGCGCGTTGGGGGCGACGAACAGCGCATCGGGAAGGATCTCGCCCCAGTGCCGGCCGAGGTCGATGAGATCCGCGCCATCGGCACCATAACCGTGCAGAAGCACGACGATCTGCTTGGGCAACTGGCCGGAGCGCGGCGCCAGCATCGGGCCGGAGAGTTTGGTCATCAGATCAACAGGCCTTCCCGTTTGCCTACCGCGCGATAGTAGCGCCAGAACAGCAGCGCCGCCGTCGACCGGTAAGGCGACCAGGCGGATGCCATCTCGATCAGGTTCTTGATCCGCGGCCGCCCGTCAAGCCCGAAGGCCCAGGCCACCGCCTGCTGCAGCGCCAGATCGCCCGCTGGAAAGATGTCCGGATGCGCTTCTGCGAACATCAGGTAAATCTCGGCGGTCCACGGCCCGATGCCCTTGAGCGTGCAGAGCGCCGCAACCGCCTGTTCAGCCGGCAGTGCCGCGAGCGCGGCCGGATCGAGCCGGCCATCCAGCATGGCTTCGGCGACCCCACGCAGCGTGGTGAACTTGCTGAGCGAGAAGCCGGAACCGCGCACCGTCGCCTCATCAAGCGCCAGATAGCCTTCAGGATTGAGTGCACCCTCAAGGGCAGCGAACCTGAGCCAGATCGCCGAGGCGCTGGCCGTCGAGAGTTGTTGCCCGCAGATGGCGCGGGCGAGGCCGACGAAGCCACCCTCAGTGCGACGGATCTCAAACGGCCCTGCCCGCTCGCGCACGTCGATCAACCTCGGGTCGAGCGCCAGCAACTGCTCGAGCTGATGGGCCAGCGCCTCAACCGAGTCGAGCCGCCCCGTGCCGACGGGCGCGGTCTGTGCTAGGGCTGGGTTCATGTCCACTCCCATCTTTCGCTTTGCCCCGAGCCCCAATGGCAGGTTGCATCTTGGCCACGCTTACTCCGCCTTGTTCACGGCCTATTGGGCCGAGCGGATGGGCGGGCGATTTCTGCTGCGCATCGAAGACATCGATCGCGCCCGCTGCAAGCCGGAATTCACCGAAGCGATCTTCGAGGATCTCGCCTGGCTTGGACTGAGCTGGGAACAGCCGGTGATGAAACAGTCCGAACGGATGGATGCCTATGCGGACGCGGCGGCGGAACTCAGGTCGCAGGGGCTGATCTATCCGTGCTTCTGCTCGCGGACCGAGGTGGCGGCGCATGCCGACGGCACCGATCCGGACGGCGCACCGATCTATGGCGGCACCTGTCGGCACCTCAGTGATGGCGAGATCGAAGCCCACTTGCGGGCCGGGCAGATCGCGCAATGGCGGCTGGCAACTGACGAGGCCACGGAGCGGCTGGGGGTGATGACCTATTCGATCGCCGGACCGAGCCCGGCCGATCGGCCACAACTGCGCTACGCCCAGCCACAGCGCTGGGGCGATGCGGTGGTGGTGCGCAAGGACACGCCGACCAGCTATCACCTGAGCGTGGTGATGGATGATGCCGCGCAGGGCGTGACGCATGTGACGCGCGGACGCGACATGGAGGCGGCGACGGACCTGCATATCCTGTTGCAGCGCCTGCTGGGGCTGCCGAGCCCGATCTACAGCTTTCACAAGCTGCTGGTCGATGACACGGGGAACAAACTCGCCAAGTCGAAAGGCTCGCCATCGCTGGCGAGCCTCAGGGATGAAGGATGGACGCCCGACGACATGCGAAGAGCTGTCGGCTTTCAGGCAGCCAGCGCTTCGGCGCGGAAATAGCGCGGGATGGTCGTCGCGATCGCATCGTCGAAGGGCGTGGCGAACTCCGGACCAAGAATGGCCTCGAGCCGCGGATCGACGAGCTGCATCGGGTTGTCCCAGAGATAGCCCATCTTGCCGATCTCGCGCATCATCGGACTGAATAGGCCGACCGCCGTGAAGACGAAGCGCGGGAAGTTCGACACCTTGAGCGGAACCGGCGCAGCCGCAACGATGGCCGCCGCCATTTCCTCCGGTGTGACGAAATGGCCGGCGAAGTGGAAAGTCTCAAACGCGCCGAGTTCCGCGCGATGCCAGGCCAGCTTTTCGAAGGCGCGCGCCAGGTCCGGAAGATAAGCCCAGCTGTGCTTGACGCCCGGCGCCCCGATCCTGGCGAGGCGGCCCTTGCCCGCTTCGCGCAGCATGATGAGATCGAACCAGTCGTTGGACGCCTCCGGCCCGAAAAAGTCGCCGGCGCGAAGGATGATCGCCTGGATGTCACCGCGCGCTGCTGACCCCGCCAGCATCTGTTCCATCCGCACGCGGATGGCGCCGCGCGGCGTTTCCGCGCGCTGCGGCAGATCCGGGGTGATGCGGCGATCGCTGGCGGCGTAGTTGTAGATATTGCCGGGGAACAGCAGCGTCTTGCCCGATGTCCCGAGCGCTTCGAGCACCGTGGCTAGCTGTGCCTCGGCGCGGCCATGGTACCAATCGGGATAGGGGAGGTTCAGTGCGTTGACGACAACATCGGCGCCGACAATTGCGGCCGCGATGTCCTGAGCCGAGGTCGCATCGCCCTTTTGAAAGGCAACACCGGGGATGGGCCGCTTGTTCGAGCGGCCGAAGCCGGTGACCTGCCAGCCAGCGGCCTGCATGGCCTGGGCAATGGCATGGCCGACATGGCCGTTGATGCCGAGGATAGTGACGTTTCCGTGGGACATTTTCGCGCTCCGCTTGTTTGCTGAGGCCAATATCGACCCCACACACACGAATTGCGATTGACCAGAACTCTATGCTAGCCATTCAAGAATGAATGGGGAGCCGGATGAACGAACCCGACTGGGCGCTGTGGCGCAGCTTCGACGCGGTGGTTGGTGCCGGCTCGCTTTCGGGAGCGGCGCGCAAGCTGGGGCTGAGCCAGCCGACACTTGGCCGACACATCGAAGCGCTGGAGCAGACCCTTGGAACGACGCTGTTCGAGCGCACCTTGAGTGGACTGAAACCCACCGAAGCGGCTTTGCGCGTCTACGAGCATGTCGAGACGGCGCGAGGCGCCCTGGCCGAGGCGCAGCTTGTTGCCGAAGGAACGAGCGCGGCGCTATCCGGAACCGTGCGCATCACGTCGAGCACGGTCACCTGCGGCTATATCCTGCCGCCGCTGCTTGCCGACCTCCGGCAGGCGTTCCCACAGATCGCCATCGAGCTGGTGCCGTCGGACTCGGTGGAGAACCTGCTGCTGCGCGAGTCCGACATCGCGGTGCGGATGTTCCGCCCGACACAGCTGGAGCTGATCGCCCGGAAACTGGGGGAAATTCCGATTGTCGCCTGTGCGCATGAAAGCTATATCGCCCGGCGCGGACGGCCCGAGCGGGCCCAGCAGCTCACCGAGCACGACCTCATCGGCTTCGATCGTTCCGATCTGCTGATCAATGCCGCGCGTATACTGGGCTACGAGCTCAAGCGCAGTGACTTCATGGTACGCACCGACAGCCAGACCAATATGTGGCAATTGCTCCAGGCCGGGCTCGGGATCGGCTTTGCCCAGTCGATCCTCGTCGCCCGGACGCCGGGCATGGTGGCACTGCTCCCTGAGCTGAAGCCGCCGCCCTTGGAAGTGTGGCTCACCACGCACCGGGAACTGTTCACCAGCCGACGCATTCGTGCCATCTATGACCGGCTCGCCGTGGGGCTCACCCACGCGATCTCAGGAACCAGCCTATGGATATCACCTCCGTCATCACCATAATCGCTTTGGCGGTCGTCGCCATCATCCTGTTCATGGGCCTCTGGAACATGTTCAAGGGTGGGGATGGCAACCGCAGCCAGATGCTGATGCGCGCCCGCGTCATCGCTCAGGCGGTCGCCATCGCCGTGATTCTGGGCGCCTTGTTCTTCTTCGGCCGGCCGAGCTGAGCTAGCTTGCACGCTATCCTGACTTGGGGATTCGACTGGGGGCCAGATGGTCAAGCTGAACAAGATCTACACCCGCACCGGCGATGACGGTACGACCGGCCTGGTGCGGGGGCCGCGACGGCGCAAGGACGACCTGAGGATCGAGTGCTTCGGTACTGTCGACGAGGCCAATAGCTTCATCGGCCAGGCGCGGCTGCATACCGGCGCCATGCCCAAGCTCGACCGGGTCCTCGAGCGCATCCAGAACGACCTGTTCGACCTCGGCTCGGACCTTGCGACACCGGGCGAAGACCCTGCGGGCGGGACGCGGTCGCTCCGGATCACCGGCGCGCAGACCGACTGGCTGGAACAGCAGATCGACGCCTATAATGAGCCGCTGAAACCGCTGACCAGCTTCGTCCTTCCCGGCGGCAGCGCCCTGGCGGTGGCTCTGCACCTGGCGCGGACCGTGGTACGGCGGGCCGAACGGCTGGTCGTGGCGCTAACCGAACGCGAGCCCGACGTGAACCCGGCGGTGCGCATCTATCTCAACCGCTTGTCGGACCTGTGCTTTACCCTGGCGCGCGTCGCCAATGCCAATGGCAGCAGCGACGTGCTGTGGACGCCGGGCAAGTTCGGCGGGGTCAGCCCGCCAGCCAAGTCCGGCAGCTGAGATGTTCATCCCGCTGCACGACGCCAATCCCGTGCGCCATGTCAGGTTTCCCTATGTGACCTATGGCATTATCGGGTTGAATCTGCTCGTGTTTCTGATCCAGTTGAGCCATGGCAGCGGGCGCGCGTTCGACGATTTCGCCATCACCTGGGCGGCGATCCCGAGCTTCTTCATGAACCCGCTGGCACCCGACCGGCTGGCGGGTCTGCCCGATGAGGTGACGCTGTTCACCTATGCGTTCCTGCATGCCGACTGGCTGCATCTGGGCTCGAACATGCTGTTCCTATGGGTGTTCGGCGACAATATCGAGGACGCGCTGGGACATCTGAAGTTCACCCTGTTCTATCTCGCCTGCGCTGCGCTTTCGGCACTGATCTTCTTCATGTTTGCCGGCGCCGAGGGGGGCTGGCTGATCGGCGCTTCGGGCGCGGTCGCCGGGGTGATGGGGGCTTATATTGTCCTCTACCCGCATGCCCGGGTCTATGTGCTGTTCCGCATCGTCATCCCGATCCCGCTGCCGGTGCCGGCGCTGTGGATGCTGGGGATCTGGGCCGGGCTGCAGGTATTTTACATCGTCATCGGCGACCAGAGCCCGGTGGCCTGGTGGGCACATCTGGGCGGGCTGGTGGCTGGCGCCGTGCTGGCCGTGCCGCTGAAGCGGCGGGAAGTGGCGCTGTTCGGCGGCAGATAGTGCCGACAAAAGCGAGGTGTCCGCGGAAGCGTTCGTTTACGTTTCCGCAATATCCTCAAGTCGATGAACACCGACCTGACCACCGCCCTGCTCGATGCGCGCAGCACCCAGACGCTGCAGTCGGCGACCATTGCCGTGATCAAGAAGAGCCACGAGATGGACATGGCTTTGATCCAGATGGTGGACGAGGTGGCCCGCTCTGCCCCGCCGCCCGGCCAGGGCCTCAAGGTCGACAAGACCGCCTGACCCAAATACCACCAGAACTGGAGGCACCGGTGAACCTCGACCTGACGATCCACCGCATTGTCGCCCAGGAAACCGACTCGCTGCTCGTGCGGCAGGCGCTGATTGCCAAGAAGCGCGCCGAGCTGGAAATGGAGCTTTCGAAGACCAGCGTCGCGGAAAGCAGCGACTCGGCCGGTGCCGGGCTCGAACGGGCGCTGAAGGACCTCGAGGACAAGTCGGCGGCGCTGGTTCGCGAGACGACGCGGCGGGTCGACAAGGAAGCCTGACGCCACCGGTCAGCCACAAAGATGAACGCATTCTGAACGGCTTTTCGCGCCTAGTGACCGGCGAGAAACGCCTCGACTTCGGCACGATCCGGCGCACCGAGACGCCCGCCAAACCTCGTGCATTTGATCGCTGCGGCCGCCGAGGCGAAGCGGATGATCTCCGCCATGGGGCGCCCTTCAACGAGACGCAGCGCAAACGCGGCGTGGAACACGTCGCCGGCCGCCAAGGTGTCCACCGCCGTGATCCGCGGCGCCGGCGTGTGCCGGAAGCTCTCGCCATCGCGCCACCAGCAGCCATCGGCTCCGGCGGTGACGGCAACGAACCCGGGATGCCGCTTACCAAGACGGCGGGCCGCGTCCGCAGGATCGGAACCGCCGGCGAGCACCCGCGCCGCGCTTTCCGATGAAACCACATGCGAGGCCAGCGGGAATAAGTCTTCGAGCGTTTCCGCCGACGCCATATCGGCATCGAGGATGCCGGGAATGCCGGCTTCGCGCGCCGCGATCAGCGCCAGCCGCGCAGCGCCAGGCCAACGCACGTCGACCATCACGGCCGAAAATCCGCTGACATCGGGCGCATGCTCGGGCGGCGCCATCACGTCGGGGTCGTAGCGCGGCACGATGATGGTCTGGCCGACCCGGTCCATCAGGATCGAGGAGAAGCCGGAGCGCAGACCCGGCATGCGGCGCACCAGCGCCGTGTCGACACCCGCCGCCGAGATGTCGCGCACCAACCGATCGCCGGTAACGTCGTCGCCGGCCGAGGCCCAGAGCGCCGCCTGGCCGCCGAGGCGGACAATGGTTGCCGCCTGCGCCGCCGCCATGCCCTCGGCGACTTCGACCGCATCAAGCGGGATGATCTTGCCGGTGGTGTCCGGCAGCTTGTCGAGAAGGAAGATGGTGTCGAAGGTCAACGCCCCGACACAGAGAACCGGCCGCATCCTACCCCTCGATCAGCGCTTCGATCACCTTGTGTCCATCGGGGGTATCCCACTCGGCCGGGCCCTGCAATACGGCGAGTTCGCAGCCCTTGGCATCGAGCAGCAGCGTCGCCGGCAGGCCGATAGCGACAGCGTCGCGCTTCAACCGCTCGAAGGCGGAGAAGGTAGAGTCCGCATAGAGCGGGAGGTGCTGGAACTGGCCCTCATCGAGAAAGGCCTGCGCCTTCTCGAGCCCGCCTTCGCCGATGTCGAGATTGATCGGCAGCACCTCGAAGTTTTCGGAATTGTATTTCGCGGCGAGTGCATCGAGTGCCGGCATCTCGGCGCGGCAGGGCACGCACCAGCTGGCCCAGAAGTTGACGAGCAGCGCCTTGCCGGCGAAATCGGCGATGGTCTTCGGCGCCCCGCTGGCGTCCTTGAATGCCATGTCGGCATAGCCGCGTCCCTCACCGGTACCGGTGAGCGCCGCCAGTTCGCCAGTGGCCACGTCGCCAATCTTCTGGCCAAGCGCTTCCTGGGGATCGCATTGCGTCGCCTGGGCCGGCATCAGATTGCCAAGGATCAGGGTAAGGGCTAGAGCTACGCCCGCGCTGAACAGCGCCAGGATAAGGATACGGCGCGGCGTAAGTCGCGCCCGCGCCGCCGGAATTTTGTCGGTCATCGCACTACCGTTGGAGCCAAGATGAGCAATAGCATGTGGGGCGGCCGTTTTGCGTCCGGTCCGGACGTGATCATGGAAGAGATCAACGCCTCCATCGGTTTCGACAAGCGCCTCTACACGCAGGATATCGCCGGCTCTATCGCACATGCCGACATGCTGGCGAAAGTGGGCATCCTGACCCAGGCGGATCGCGATGCCATCGTTTCCGGTCTAGCCGCTGTGCGCACCGAAATCGACGGCGGCGCCTTCACGTTCTCGCGCGCGCTCGAAGACATTCACATGAATGTCGAGAGCCGGCTGAAGGAGCTGATCGGCGATGCCGCTGGACGGCTGCACACTGCGCGCAGCCGCAACGATCAGGTGGCGACCGATTTCCGGCTGTATGTCCGCGACGCCATCGACACGCTGACCGCCCAGATCGCGACGCTGCAACTGGCGCTGGTCAAGCGCGCCGAAGAGCACGTCTCGACCATCATGCCGGGCTTCACCCATTTGCAGAACGCCCAGCCGGTGACGTTTGGCCATCACCTCCTCGCCTATGTCGAAATGCTCGGCCGCGACGCTGGCCGCCTCACCGATGCCCGCGCCCGGCTGAACGAGAGCCCGCTCGGCTCGGCGGCGCTCGCCGGCACGCCCTACCCGATCGACCGCGAGATGACGGCGAAGGCGCTGGGCTTCGACCGGCCGACCGCCAATTCGCTGGACGCGGTATCCGACCGCGACTTCATCCTCGAGACGCTGGCAGCGGCCTCGATCTGCGCGATGCATCTCTCCCGGCTGTCCGAGGAACTGGTGGTGTGGAGCTCGGCGCAGTTCGGCTTCGTCAAGCTTTCGGACAAGTTCACCACCGGCTCCTCGATCATGCCGCAGAAGCGCAACCCGGATGCCGCGGAGCTGATCCGCGCCAAGGTCGGCCGCATCATGGGCGCGCTCACCAGCCTGATGATGGTGATGAAGGGCCTGCCGCTCGCCTATTCCAAGGACATGCAGGAAGACAAGGAAGTCGCCTTTGACGCGCTCGACGCGCTGTCGCTGTCGCTCGCGGCGATGACCGGCATGATCGGCGACCTCGTCGCCAACAAGGAACGCATGCGCGCCTCCGCCAATGCCGGCTTTTCGACCGCGACCGACGTTGCCGACTGGCTGGTGCGCGAAGCGAACATTCCGTTCCGCGAGGCGCATCACATTACCGGGCAGATCGTGGCGCTGGCCGAGCAGAAGGGCATCTCGCTCGAAGGCCTGACCATCGAGGACTTCAAGTTCGTCGACCCACGTATCGACAGCCGCATCCACAAGGTGCTGAGCGTCGAAGCATCGGTCGCTGCGAGGAAGAGCTATGGCGGCACCGCGCCGGAGAATGTCGCAGCGCAGGCCGCGCGCTGGAAGGAGCGGCTGACCGGTGAGCCGGCGACGCCGGTCAGCATTGCGAAATCAAGGGGACACGGCGACGGCGGCGTGGAGTAGTGTCGGCCGGATGACTGGACGCCCCGTCTGTTTGAGCTTATCTTTTTGTGATGGCAGAGAGCATAAATCTCGAACTGTTCAATCGTCGCTTCGAGCAGCTCGATGAGATGTATCGTGAGCTGCGCGAGGATATCCGCGCCCTCGGCAATTCGATGCTGCAACTCGGCCGTCAGGTTTCAAAACTCGACCGCCGGATTTCCGACGTGAAGGAAAAGCTTGAGGGTACCATCAAGATCGAGCTGGGCGGAGCCTTTGCCAATCTGGAAACGCGGTTGGAGCACCTGATCGAGCGACGGATCGACGAGCGGCTGGAGCAGCGGTCCACGCAAGGATTTAGCGAAGACTGATCCCGACTTGCCCCTGAAACCGCGCCAACTCCGCCTCACCGCCGAACATGTCGCCCGGGTCCACCGGCTATTGCCGGATCCCGGCCCGGTTCTTTTCGAAGGCTTCCGGCCGGCGACCGACGCCGACTTTGCCGATGAAGTGGCGCGCATGCTGGAGAGCCGGCCGGAGGGGCGGTTCTGGCTGTTTGGCTATGGCTCGCTGATCTGGCGACCGGAAACGGCTTTCACCGACAAACGGGTCGCACTGGCGCGCGGCTGGCACCGCCGCTTTTGTCTCGGGCCGGACTACCGCTATCGCGGCAGCAGGGAAACGCCCGGGGTGATGCTGGCACTCGACCGCGGCGGCCAGTGCCGCGGCATGGCCTATGCCTTGCCGGAAGAGGGTCTCGAAGCCGAACTGCACAAGCTGATCCGCCGCGAGCAAAGCACCATCCCCTCGCCGTTCCCCTGGCGCTGGGTGCCGCTGGAGACGGCGGACGGACCGCTGATCGGGCTGACCTTTGCGATGAATCGCAAGAGCTCGCGCTATGTCCGCGACCTGACCGAGGAGCAACTCGCCGATGTGCTGGCAAAGGCCTGCGGCTTTCGCGGTTCTATGGCCGAGTACCTGTTCCAGACCGTCAGTCAGCTGGAGGCGCTCGGCATCCGAGACCGCAACCTCTGGCGGCTGCAGGAAATGGTGGCCGATCGCATCGACGCGCTCTATCCGGCCGATAGAGAAGTCTGACTTTTCCTCAGTCCGGTTCTCCACTAGGTATCTCCAACTGGCGGACAAAGACCCCTCACCCGCCGGGGCCACAGTCGGGCGCTACGCGTCCCTGCTGGGCACCTTCTCCCGCAAGGGGAGAAGGTAACGGGACGAGCCGATGGGGTCTGGGGCGAAGTATCTTGGTTCATCATTTCGAGTATCGCGGCGACCGGTTGTTTGCCGAGGACGTCGATATCACCGCGCTGGCGGGCAGTGTCGGCACGCCGTTCTACGTCTACTCAGCCGCGACGCTGCGCCGGCACATTCGCGTCATGCGCGAGGCCTTCGCCGGCATCGACACGCTGATCGCCTATGCGATGAAGGCCAATTCCAACCAGGCCGTGCTGACTCTTCTCGGCAAGGAAGGCGCCGGCGCCGACGTGGTTTCGGGTGGCGAACTGGAGCGCGCCGTCGCTGCGGGGATTCCGCCCGGACGGATCGTGTTCTCCGGCGTTGGCAAGACCTTCGCCGAGATGCGCCGCGCACTGGAACTCGGCATCCATTGCTTCAACCTTGAAAGCGAACCCGAGCTCGAGCGGCTGAGCGATGTCGCGGTCTCGATGGGGATGACTGCGCCGGTCTCGGTGCGCATCAATCCCGATGTCGATGCCGGCACGCATGCCAAGATCTCGACCGGCAAGGCCGAAAACAAGTTCGGCATTCCCTTCGAGCGCGCCCGCGAGGTCTATGCCCGCATCGCCGCCCTGCCCGGCGTGCGTGCCATGGGCGTCGATATGCATATCGGCAGTCAGATCACCGATATGCAGCCCTTCGACAATGCCTTCGCGTTGCTTGCCGAACTGGTCGGCGAGCTGAAGGCGGCCGGCCACGACATCCGCCATGTCGATGTCGGTGGCGGGCTCGGCATCCCCTATCACCATGACGAGGCCGCGCCGCCCGACCCGATGGCCTATGCGGCGATCGTCAGGCGCCATATCGGCCCGCTCGGCGTCAAGCTGGTGCTGGAGCCCGGCCGGCTGATCGTCGGCAATGCCGGCATTCTCGTCACCCGCGTCGAGTATGTGAAGGGGGGCAAGAAGACCTTCGTCATCGTCGATGCGGCCATGAACGACCTGATCCGCCCGACGCTCTACGAAGCGCATCACGACATTCAGCCCGTGGTGCATTCCAACCTGCCCGCGATCACCGCGGACATTGTCGGGCCGGTCTGCGAGACCGGCGACTTCATCGCGCAGGATCGGCGGATCGAGGGTGTGGCGGAGGGCGACCTGCTGGCGGTGATGTCGGCAGGCGCCTATGGCGCAGTGATGGCCTCGACCTATAACAGCCGGGCGCTGATCCCCGAGGTGCTGGTCGACGGTACGCGCTGGCACGTCATCCGCCCGCGCAAGTCGATCGCCGAGCTAATCGCACTGGACAGCGTGCCCGACTGGCTGTGATGTAAGCGTTTACATCAGACCGGAGGAACGGTATGGTGGATGCGATACGGATGTACAGCGAGAGACTGCGGCTGGGCGACGGCGTCTTCGCGGAAATCGTAGTCTGGCGGGTGCCGGAACCCGTGCGTGGCAGCAGCCACCATTTCAAGTACCGCCTCGCGCTGATCGCCGAAGAGGTGTGCGTGCTCCGGTTCGACAACGAGGCCGGCAAGGGAGATCACAAGCATGTCGGAGATCGAGAACTCGCCTACGACTTCGTTGGCGTCGATGCCTTGCGACGAGATTTCCTTCTGGCGGCCCGAGCATGGCTTGAAGGGAACCCTGGTCATTGACGTCCGCCAGCTCGACGCTGCCCTGGAGGACTTTGCCGATAGCTGGACCTCGGATGCCGCGGAGCCGGTGAACCGCTACAGTTTCGACAGCTACGATGCGCTGCACAAGGCCCTCGCGCCGAACCGAATGCAGATCGTCCAAGCCATGATGGGCGTTGGGCCACTGAGCATTCGAGAGGTGGCTAGACGCGTTGGTCGCGACTTCAAGGGTGTGCACACCGACGTCACGTCGATGGTTCGCAACGGCTTGCTCTACAAGGCCGATGGCGGACAGATCGTGTTTCCGTTCGACCGCATCCGCTTCGACTATGAGGTGGGCGGCGGACGACAGTCCGCAGCCTGACCTAGCCGCGCAGCGCCTGCTGGGCCAGCGACACGATTTCGGCCGGGCGGCCGGCAAGGGCGTCGCCGACCTTGTCGAGGATCTGCTGCAGGCTGAACGGCTTGGGGATGACGTCATAGATCAGCGCGTCGAGCCCGTGGGCGCGTTCGCGCTGGTCGGCAAAGCCGGTCATCAGGACGATGGTGACCTCGGGCCACGACTGCGCCACGGTGAGAGCCAGCGCGATCCCATCCATCACCGGCATCTTGATGTCACTGAGCAAGAGGTCGAACCGGCCATTCTCCTCGAGCATCACCTCGGATGCGAGACCGCCATCCTCGGCCTCCACCACCTCGTGGCCGGCATGAATCAGGGCGCGGCACACAAAGGCCCGCACATTATCGTCGTCTTCGGCAATCAGAATTCGGGCCATTAATGTCCTGCCAATCCTTCGCTGGAGTGGGACGTATCGTTTGAAATCTCATGCGATGTCGTGTCGTGGCTCGGCGCGGCCGCGTGTTCTGCCCCCGATGCAGCGGTCTCACCGTGTTCCGCCCCGGCCGCAGCCGTGTCGCCCGCATCATGTTCTGCCGCGGCCCCGTGCGTGGCTGCAGCGCCGTGATCCGAACTGACGCGGGCTGTGCCGCCATTGCCGGTGGCAAAGCTCAGATGCACCGAGAGCGCTCCGGCGGGTGGCGAGGCGAGCTCGGTCGAAAACGTCACGATCTCCCCTGGCCCGAGGCGCCGCGTTTCGGGGGTCACGCTCCACTGGTAGAGCACATGCTCGCTGGCATCGCGGATAGCGACCAGCACGGGCGGGACGGCAACGGTCCGCTGCGACACCGGATAGATGGTGCCGCTCACCCCCAGCACATCGACACCATCGCGGCGCGTGAGCAGCGTCGACACGTCGGCAAACTCGAGCCCGACGACGTTCACGCCGAGGCCGACGGCCGCGTAGAGCCCCGCCAGTTCGGGCACCATGCGCACGATCTCGACCCTGAGCAGGCCGAGGCCGGCGACGAGACCAGCCAGACCCGCGATCGCACCAAGGCGCGCGTAGTTGCGGAGGCGCGCTACCGGCAAGCCGCTCTCGACCCGGCGCTGGCGCCGCAGAAACCGTCCCTGCGCTTTCTTTTGCGCCCGCACCGCCGGCGAGACGACCGGGCGGGCCGGGCTCTCGGGCGGATCTTCGACGGCCGCCTCGGCTTCCATCTCGCGGTCGGCGGCACTCTCGATGAGGGCGGCCTGTTCGGCGGCAAAGGCCGCGTCGAGCTGATCTTCGTCTTCCGCCGCCAGCGGCGGTGGCGGTGGCTCCGGGGGCGTTGCGGTTGCCAGCCACGCCTTGCCACACTCGGCGCAGCTCACTTTGCGCCCGGCCGCACCGAGCGTATCGGGCGTCACCTGGTAGCGCGTGCCGCAATTTGGGCACGTGATTACGACCGTCTGGGCCTGGGGCGATTGCATGCCGCCAAGCTAGCGGCGCCCGGTTAAGTTTCCTCAAACCCGAGTGATTGTGGCGACGATCAAGATTTGGCTGCATTCGTCGCCGAAAGGCCGGGGCGTTATAGCCTCGGCTGTTATGATGCCACCAGTTGATTCGGAGCGGATGACCCGGTGATCGAGTTCTCCAATGTCGGTCTGCGCTACGGCCAGGGGCCGGAAATCCTGCGCGACCTGACCTTCAAGATCGAGCCGGGAAGCTTCCATTTCCTCACGGGCCCCTCCGGCTCGGGCAAGACCTCGTTGCTCAAGCTGCTACTCCTGTCGCTGAAACCGACCCGAGGGCGGGTCACGCTGTTCGGCAAGGACACCTCCAAGCTCGACCAGGACGCGCTGCTGCAGATGCGGCGGCACATCGGCATCGTGTTTCAGGAGTTTCGGCTGCTCGACCACTTGACCACCTATGAGAACGTGGCGCTGCCGCTGCGCGTTCTGGGTGAGCCCGAAACCAGCTACCGCAGCAATGTCCGCGAGCTGCTGGAATGGGTCGGGCTGGGCGAGCGTCTCGATGCCCTGCCCCCGGTGCTGTCCGGCGGTGAAAAGCAGCGCGCCGCCATTGCCCGCGCCGTGATCGGGCGGCCGGACATCCTGCTCGCCGACGAGCCGACCGGCAATGTCGACCCCGAATTGTCGCTGCGGCTGGTGCGGCTGTTCGCCGAGCTCAACAAGATGGGCACGACCATCATTCTCGCGACGCACGAATTGCCGCTGCTCGACAATTTCGCCTTCCCGCGCATGGTGCTGACCGACGGGGAGATCAAGTTCAGTGGCTAGGTTCAGCTTCCCCCGCTTTGCCGGACTGGTCTCCGCCGACCGCAGCAGTTCGATCGTCCCCGCCCGCTCGGTGGCCGGGCGTACGCTGCTGCTGCTGATCGCCATCATGACCTTCCTCTCGGGTGTGACGCTGGGCGGGGTGGTGCTGGTGCAGAAATCCGCCCTTGGCTGGTCGCAGGATGTCGGCCGCGAGATGACCATCCAGATCCGCCCGGTCGAGGGCGAGGTGATGGATTCGAACCTGAGGACCGCGGTGGCGCTGGCGGAAGCGACACCGGGGGTCGCGTCGGCGCGGGCCCTGACGCTCGAAGACACCCAGAAGCTGCTGGAGCCCTGGCTGGGCGCAGGCCTAGATCTCAATGCCATCGACATCCCGCGCCTGGTGGTCGTGGTGTTGGCCGATGCCGCTGAGGCCGATATTGCCAAGCTCGAACGCGACCTGCAGGCGGTGAAGGGCGCGAGCCTCGACACCCATGCGGCCTGGCGGCAGCAGCTCAATGTCATGGCCGGCACCATCGTCGCCTCCGGCCTCTTGGTGCTGACGCTGATCGTGGTGGCGACGGTGCTGGCCATCATCTTTGCGACGCGCGGCACCATGTCCTCGAACCGCGAGATCGTCGATGTGCTGCATTTCATCGGCGCCTCCAACAGCTTCATTGCCGGCGAGTTCCAGGGGCGGTTCCTTACCATCGGCTTCCGCGGCGGCATTGTCGGCGGCATTGCCGCGCTGCTGTTCTTTGCCGCGGTCGGATTGTTCACCGGCTCGATCGCACCGGAGGCCGCCAACCAGCAATTGGGAATCCTGTTCGGCCGCTTCGCGCTCGGGTTCGACGGCATGCTCGGGATCCTCGCGGTGGTGCCGGTGATTGCAGCGCTGACCGCGATCACCTCGCGCTTTACCGTCAGGCGGTTCCTGCAGACCACCTCCTGATCACGTCACCCGTGCCGGCCTTGTGCCACTGCGGAGCGCGGGGCAGGCTGTCGGCGCGAATCGGGAGGGAAAGCCGATGATCGTGGCGGCTGTCCGCTCCGTGCTGTTCTATCTGTTGTTCTTTGCGCAGACGGTACCGCTGGCGCTCGTTATCGGCACGGCCGCCGTGATCCGCGGCCGGACCCGCTGGGGCTGGTCACTGGTCTTGTACTGGATTCACTCCAGCCGCTGGCTGCTGCGCCACATCACCGGCATTCGCAGCGACGTGACCGGAGGCGAGAATATCCCGGACGAGCCCTGCATCATCGCCGCCAAGCACATGAGCGACTGGGACATTTTCGCGATTCTGCCGGACGCCAAGCGTCCCGCTTTCATTGCGAAGAAGGAGCTGATGGACATCCCGTTCTTCGGCCACGCCGCTCGGGCCTATGACACCATTCGCATCGATCGTTCGAAGGGCAGCGAGGCAATGCCGCTGATGCTGGCGGATGCGCGGGCGGCACTGGATCGCGGCGCGCGCATCATCATCTTCCCCGAGGGTACGCGCAAGGCACCGCTCGCCGACCCGGACTATCGCTGGGGGGTCGTGCGGCTCTATGAGGAACTGGGCGTGCCGGTGGTGCCGGTGGCGCTGAATTCCGGCCTGTTCTGGGGACGGAACAGCCTGCTGCTCTGGCCAGGCACCGCGCGGGCGCGTTTCCTCAAGCCCATTCCACCTGGGCTATCCCCCGAAGCGTTCCGCGAGACCCTGATGGGCGCGATCGAAACCGAGACCGACCGGTTGATCCTCGGAGCGGTCGAGGAAGGGCTGCGCCGGCCGGTATCGGCGGATCTCGCCCGCCGCATCGATGCCCTCAGGGCTCGTGCCAGACGCTAGGGCGACCCACTACATATTGACGGTTTATTAATCGTAAACCATACATATAGGCGTTGGTAAACGCGCGATTGACTTTTCAGCGTCAATTTGTTCTACTTTTGTTCTCAAACGCCAGGGACGTGGGAGCACATCTATGATGCCGGTACTCGATCGCGACATGCTCAAGGATGCCCTGGTGGTCTGGCGCGGACGCTCCGGGCGCTCCTATGGCCTGCGGCCACTGGAACTCGAGAGTTTCCTCCTGGCGCCCGACCGGCTCTATCTCGTCGCCATCGGCAATCATGTGCTGTGGACCGGCACCGGTGACGATCTCGTCTCGGATCCAGACAGCCGCTCGCGCTTCCGCCTCGCCATGGACTGTGCCGACCGCGCCTTCGAAGTGGATGGTGTCGATGATCCGTCGATGCGCCTGACGACGCTGTGGGATCTTGAAAACGCCGAGACGGTGTCGGGCCGCGACGCCGCCTGACAATGTTGCTGGTCAGCAACAATCCGCCCGCCAACCGCTGTGTAAAGGGCAATGTGACTTGCGCAAATGGGCGAATAGCTAAAGTTCTTGACCATATTCTTTTTGAATGCGGTCAACGTCATGAAGCTAGCCCTCAGCGCACTTTCTGCCCTCCTCCTCACCTCGACAGCCTTTGCTGCCGACCTCATCATCGACGAGCCGGTGCTGGAGCCCGCCCCCGCTGCGTCCAGCGTCCGCGGCGTCATCGAGGTCGGTGCGCTCGCCAACTATGTCGACCAGACCGATGACTCGTTCGACGGCACTGCCGGCGGCGCTTATGTGAGCGGCGCAATCTGGGGTGGTGCCGATGGCTTCGTCTGGGGCATCGACGGCTACTTCGACCGCAATAGCTTCGATGGGGTCGACGCGCCCAACACGACGGCTCTGGCCGGCCTGCACGCCGGCATCGGCGGTGACGGCTACTACGCCGGTCTTTTCGGGTCGGCAGGGCTAGGCTTTGACGACAGCGAAGAGTCGCACGTTGGCTACACCGTGGGTGTGGAAGGCCAGGTGAACCTCGACCAAATCAGCCTGTTCGGCCAGCTTGGCTGGGCAGATGTCGATACCGAAGACGATGAAGCGGGCTTCATTGGCGCCTTCCTTCGTGGCGGCATGGTGTTTGCGGCCAGCGACGACTTCGCCATCATGGCGGACGCCTCCTATGGCTACACCGAGTCCTTCGAGGACACGGACGATGAGGGCCATTTCGCGTCCGCGGGCGTCAAGGCTGCCTTTGCCCTGCCCACCGACTTCGCCGCCTATGTGACGGCCGGCTACGAGTTCGGCTATTATGAAGCGACGACCGAAGACGACAACGCCAACTCGCACACCTTCAAGCTCGGCCTCGCCATTCCCTTTGGTGACAGCACCGCAGCGGACGTGCTGAATCCGCTGGCGACCTCGAACCAGCCCTACCGCGCGGCGACCTGGGCAGACATCCTCGACTGATCCTGAGCTCTTTGAAGCATTCAAACAGGCGGACTTCGGTCCGCCTGTTTTTGTTTAGCCATCAGCTGCATCGAGGGCGGCGACCAGCGCCTCGATCTGCGGATCGCGGATGCCGATCATGGCGAGATGCCGGGCGGTTTCGCGCACATAGTCGGGATTGGCGCCGGATTCGCCGACGGCGCCACGCACCAGTTGCACCTGTTCGTCGATGCTGAGCCGGCCAGCGAACTGCGGATGGTGCTCGTCGACGACGAAGGCGAGGGCCGGATTGACAAGACCATCGCTCCGGCGCACCGGACGCACCACCTCGCGATAGACGCCGCGATCCATCTCGCGCTCGCGCAGATAGGCCTGGGCCTCCTCCCAATGCGATTCGGCAACCTCGAAGGCGACGCCCTGGCAGGACCCGCCACGAACGAGGCCGAACACCAGGCCGGGACGCGCCTCGGTGCCGCGATGCCGGAAGCTGAGCACGCAGAGCCGCCGATGGGCGCCGATCAGGCGAGCAGGCGCCTGGTCGAGAAACGCGAAGCCGGGCCGCCAGATCAGCGAGCCATAGGCGAACACCCAGCGCGTGTTTTTCTGTTGCTGCAAATCGCTTCGCCTTGCCGTAGTCACGTTCGTACCGATACCGTCCGCCCTGCGCAATCGGGGCGCCAGCGGACGAGTCCGATCAAGGGGAGATATCGACGGTGCGCAAGATCCTCGCGCTCGCACTGGCCGTGCTGGTGGTTCTCGCCTTGTGGACTGGCGGTTGGTTCTGGGCAACCTCCGAAATCCGCCACCAGGTCAAGCTGCTGGCCGAGGCCGATGGCGAGGAGACCCCGCGCCTCGTCTGCGGCACGCTCGACATCACCGGCTTCCCGTTCCGCTTCGATATCGATTGCGAAGAGCTGGCACTGACCTTCGGCGACCACGACATCACCCTGGCAGGGCTGCGCGCTTCGGTGCTGGCCTACAATCCGACGCACGTGATCTTCTCCGCGCGCCCGCCCTACGCCATGGCCAATGCCTTCACCGGCAGCCAGTCGCGTTTCGACTTCGCCGACCTTGAGGGCAGCGCCCGGCTGACCGCCCGCGATGCGCTGGCCGGCTTCTCCGGCGAGGGTTGGCGCATCGCGCGCATTTCGGTGGTGGCCAACGAGGTGACCTGGAATGACACCGTGATCGAGGACCTGCTGCAGGCGAAAGCCGAGAAGGCCGAGTTGCATCTGCTCGATATGCCGGAATTGCATGACGCCGAGGCGGGGACCGCCGGGCTTGCGCTTTATGCCAGCCTCAAGGGCGTCGACATCCCCGGCTTCGACGTGGCCGCGGCCAACACCTCGCTCGAGGCGGAACTCACCGGCCTGCCCGACGACCTGCGCTTTGCCGCGGAGCCCGACGCCCTGAGGCTATGGCAGCAGTCGGGAGGCGCCCTGAAGCTGGTGCGCTTTGCCGGCGACCAACCGCAACCTGCCGACAGCTTCGAAGTCACCGGCGAGGCCATGCTGACGCCGGCAGGTCTGATCAATGCCAGGATCGACTACACCACCAAGGGGGTGTTCGAGCGCTTCACCAACCTGCTGCCGATGTCGACGCTGGCGATCTTCCGCGGCACGCCGCAGGACGATGGCAGCTTCCGCGGCGAACTCAGCATGACCGACAGCCGCACGGCCATCCTCGGCACGCCCCTGTTCGAGCTGCTGCCGCTCTGGTAGCGGGGTATAATTGCGCGGCGGATATCGTCCAGGGACGAGCAGCGAAGAAACCCCTCATCCGCCCTTCGGGCACCTTCTCCCACAAGGGGAGAAGGCGAAGACTGCTAGATCCCGCAAGGGGAGAAGGCGGAAGCCGATACATCAGTCGCCAAATGCACTAGCCGCGCAGCGCTCAGGCGTCTTCGCCGCCGCCATGCTCGCGAATGCCGATTTCCGGCACCGGCTCTGGGGCCGGCACGCTGCCGTGCGGACGACCGAAATCGGCTTGCGCCGTCTCCTGACCCGCCGAGATGATCGAGCGGCGCACGGCGCGGGTGCGGGTGAACAGCGCTTCCATGGCCGGACCGTCGCCGACGCGCACGGCGCGCTGCAGCCGGCTGAGATCTTCGAGAAAGCGGCCGAGCATTTCGAGGACCGCATCGCGATTGGTGAGGAACACATCGCGCCACATCACCGGATCGCTTGCTGCGATGCGGGTAAAGTCGCGGAAGCCGGAGGCCGAGAACTTGATCACTTCGGACTGCGTATCGGCCTCGAGATCGGAGACGGTGCCCACGATGTTGTAGGCGATGAGATGCGGCACATGGCTGGTGATGGCGAGGACGAGATCGTGATGGGCGGCATCCATCACCTCGACATTGGAGCCGAGCGCGCCCCAGAACGAGGTCAGCCGGTCGATGGCAACGGGATCGACACCGGGGACCGGCGTCAGGATGCACCAGCGGCCGATGAACAGCTCGGCAAAGCCGGCGGACGGGCCCGAATGCTCGGTACCAGCGATCGGGTGGCCAGGGATCAGGTGGACGCCCGGCGGCACCAGCGGCGCCAGCTGGCGGACCACGTCGCCCTTGACCGAGCCAACATCCGAAAGGATCGCGCCCGGCATCAGCGCGCCCTTGATCTGCTCCATCACCGAACGGTAGGCGCCGACCGGGACGCAGAGGATCACCAGATCGGCGTCGCGCACCGCCTCGGCAGGATCGAGCGTGTACGTATCGCCGAGCCCGAGTGCCCGGGCTTCGTCGAGCGTCTCCTGACGGCGCGTCGAGATCGAGATGGTCTTGGCCAGACCCTTGAGCCGGACGCCATGGGCAATGGACGAGCCGATCAGGCCGATGCCGATGAGGGCGAGTTTCTGAAACATGACCTTACTCCTTCGCCCCTGGCGCGCCGAAAGCTCGCAACACCTCAACCACCGCCCGCATGTGCGGCTCGAGCCCGATGGTGATCCGCAAGCCGTTGGGGATGCCGTAGCCGTGCATTTCGCGCACGATCAAGCCCTTGTCGCGCAGCGCGGTGAACGCCGCCCGCGCCGTCTCGACATCGGCGAACAGCGCGAGGATGAAATTGCCCTGGCTCGGCGGCACGCGGATGGCGTTGGAGCTGAGGCTGTCGGTCAGCCACTGCCGCCAGCGGGCATTGTGGTCGCGCAGCTGCGCGGTGAATTCGACATCGCGCGCCGCGGCGGCCGCAGCCGCCTGCCCCGAGAGCGAGACATTGAACGGGCCGCGGATGCGGTTGATCGCATCGACCACATGCACCGGGCCGTACATCCAGCCGACGCGCTCGCCAGCAATGCCCATCTTGGAGAAGGTGCGGACCATGACGACGTTTTCGAACGCGTCGACGAGGTCGACGCCCACCGAATAGTCCTCGGCCGTCACATATTCGGCATAGGCGCCATCGAGGACGAGGAGGATGTCGGGGCGGAGCCCGGCATGCAGCCGGCGCACGTCGTCGATGCTGAGATAGGTGCCCGTCGGGTTGTTGGGGTTGGCGAGAAACAGCATGCGCGTCTTCGCCGTCACCGCCGCCAGCAGCGCATCGACATCGGCGCAATAGTCGGTCTCGGGCGCCATGACGATCTCGGCCGACGCACCTCGGGTGATGATGGGATAGACGTTGAAGCCATACTGGCTCATCACCGCCTCGTGGCCCTCGCCGAGATAGACCTGGGCGAGAAGGTGCAAGAGGTCGTCCGAGCCAAAGCCGCAGACGATGCGGGCCGGATCGAGCCCATGCACTTCGCCCAGCGCCTCGCGCAGCGCGCGCGACGAGCCCTCGGGATAGATGTGCAGCGTGCCGGCGACGGCCCGGTACGCCTCGATGGCCTTGGGGCTCGCCCCCAATGGCGACTCGTTGGCCGAGAGCTTCACCAGGGTCACGCCCTGGGGCGTATCCGACCGGCCCGGAACATAGGGCGCGATCCGGTCGATGCCGGGCTGCGGGGTGGGGCGAAGGGGCGTCTCGGTCATCTCAACTCGGGCAAAAAATCCGGCCGGACCATAGTGAACCGGCGACGTGAACGCAAAGGAATCCCGGTGCCGCCCGCTTTCTGCTAGGCTGATGCCCGCCACGTGAGCGCATGCCTCGGGAGACGAGAACCATGACGGCAATGAACATCGTGCATATGCGGGTAAAGCCGGGCCGGGAGGCGGAGTTCATCGCGATCCATCAGCAGTTCGGCGCGGACAACCTGACCGGCTCGCGCAACTTCTGGATCGTGAAGACCGGTGAGCGGGACTTCTGCATCGTCGGCGAATGGCAGAGCAGCAACGACATGGCCGCGGCACGACCGGCAATGATCGCCAATCTCGACCGCCTGCGACCGATGCTCGAAGACCTCGGCGGCGGTCGCGGAGTGACCGAGCCATGGTCGGGCGAAGTGCAGCTGCACCTGCGACCCGGCAGCAGCGCCGAAAGCGCCATGTAGCTTCAGCGCGGACCCGGCGGCAGTTCCATTGCCGCCTGCGGCGCCATGGCGGGAACACGCACCAGCCGCTCGGCGCGCTTGCGGCGCGGCACGGCGGGGAACAGCTCCTTGCGGGCGCGGACACACATCACCCCGGCAAAGGTCGGCCCGAACAGGCGCCCGGCGCGTTCGAAGAACCGCGCGGACTTCAGCACCAGCGACTGCTGCGAGGGCGGCAGATAGAGCGCGTCGCGCCACTGCTCGGGAATGAAGCTGTGGTCGCGCAGCAGCCGCTCGAGCTGGCCGCGCGAGAACGGGTTGCCATCGCCGAACGGGGTGTTGTCGGTGCCCGACCACGTGCTGCGGCGGCGAGGCACAACGATGATCAGCCGGGCATTGGGCGCCGAGATGCGCCACAGCTCCCGCATCAGCTCCTCGGTGTCGCCGATATGCTCGAAGGCGTGCACCGCGATGGTGAGATCGATGGCCGCGTCGGTCAGCGGCATTTCGAGGGGATCGCAGAGGACGGTGTGCGACGGGCCCTCGCGCGGCCAGGCCGAGGCGCCCTGCCGGGCCGGCATGAAGGCCAGCACCCGCTCGGCCTCGCTGAGGGTGAACCGCATGTAGGGCGTCGCAAAGCCGAGCCCGAGCACGCGCTTTCCCCGGACGCTGCCGGCGAGCCGCATCACCTCCTCGCGCACCAGAGCGCGCGAGATCTTGCCCAGCGGCGATCTGTAAAAGCCGATCAGTCGCTCGACGGGAGGGGCCATGCTGCAGTTTCTCGTTTCGGGACCGCTCAGCGCGAGAACCGGCTTGCCTGGCTCGGTCAGGGCAATAGACTTGCGCCGCTCTGCCGAGTCCATGCGTCTGCCGGACCGCGCGTCTCAGAGTCTGCCCGTTTCGACCGGGCTTGTCACCCCGCCCGCGAGGAGCCCACCTTGGCCGTGCTGATCGATATCTTCCCATGCCGAAGCGACAATTTCGGCTATCTCGTCCACGATACCGCCACCGGCCGCACCGCGTCGATCGATGCGCCGGAAGCCGCAGCGATTCTCGCGGCGCTCAAGCGGACCGGCTGGAAGCTGACCGACATCCTGATTACCCACCACCACACCGACCATGTCGAAGGCATTCCGGCGGTGAAGCGCGAGACGGGGGCCGTGGTCACCGGCCCGCGCGCCGAGGCCGGCAAGATCCTGGGCCTCGACGTGCTGGTGGACGGCGGCGACAGCGTGGCGCTGGGGGAGACCGAGTTCATCGTCATCGAGACGCCCGGCCATACGCTGGGGCACATCGCCTATTACGAGGCCGCCGGCCGCCACCTGTTTTCAGCGGACGCGCTGTTCTCGCTTGGGGTCGGCAGGATGTTCGAGGGCAAGCCCGGCCCGATGTGGGAAGGCCTGCTTCAATTGCGCGACCTGCCCGACGACACCCTGCTCTATTGCGGACACGAGTATACGCTGTCGAACGCAGCTTTCGCGCAGAGCGTCGATCCGCGCAATTCCGCGCTGAACATCCGGGCCGGCGAGGTGAAGCGGCTGGTGGAGGCGGGTCGCCACACCATTCCGGTGTCGCTTGGCCTCGAGAAGGCCGCCAACCCATTCCTCCGTGCCGACCGGCCTGAACTGGCACGAGCCATGGGGCTGCCCGAGGGCGCGGACCCGGTCGCCGTGTTCGCGGCGTTGCGCCGGGCCAAGGACGAGTTCAAGGGCTGAGACGATGCCGCGCGGATTAACCATCTGCGCAGGTGGCGGGGACAAACGTTAACGAATTCTTGCCGGCTGGCACGGCAATTGCGACCATTCTGTTACCGGCAACGGTGGAACTGTCTCAAGGTGAGACAGTTGCTCCAGTCCGGTACGGAGTGGCGTCGAATTGGCTGAGGACGTGACCAGCAATGAGAGGACGGGCCTAGTCGGCAGCACGCCGACTCCGCGCGACCATCTGCGCCTCACCTATGCCGCGCCGCATGCCGATTTCATCAGCCAGTTGATTGCCGAGCGGCAGCACTTGCCGCCACAGCGGGCCCGCCGCCGCGTGCCGGTTGGTGAAGCGCTGGCGGCTTATGCCAGCGGTGCGCGGATTGCCGACCGCCGCATTCCGCCGGGCTATCGGAAGACCATCGTCACCTGAACGACCTGAGCCTCGCCCAGGTCGTGGATCAAGGCGTGAAGCCTTAGGTCATCGAGACGTCGCGGCCGGCGCCGGTGATCGACACGGTGAAGCCGGCGACCACGTCGACGATCGACATGATCATCAACAGGAAGAACACCGAACTCGCCGCCGCGCCGACCAGCAGGAACTCGACGAGGAAGACCACGAAAACTGCGGTAGAGAGCATGTGCTCGATCACCGAGTTGCGGCCGGTATTGGTCGACTTGATCACTTCAAAGAACAGGCAGACAACGCCCAGCACCAGCAGCAGGTCGCCCGCCGTCAGCGCCCAGGTGACGCCCGACACCATGGGGATCGCAAAGATCTGGTTGGCCCAGCCAGTCGGGCTGCCCCCCATGAACAGGAAGACCACGAAATTGTAGACGATGAGGGGCACCAGCAGCAGCGGCGGCACGAAGACGCCGCGGCCGGGCCGCCGATCGGGGGGAATGAACACGGTATCGGTCACGGCGGCCTCCTCTACGCAAGATCGGGGGGACAATGCCAAAGCCGACGCGCGCCCGCTAGGGGCGCCGCGCGCTTCTCAACTGTCCCGTGGTTGTCGACTAGAGCTTGAGCGGGCCGACCATCTGCTCGGGCTTCACCTCGGCGTCGAATTCCTCGCCGGTGAGCAGGCCCAGATTGATCGCCTCCTCGCGCAGCGTGGTGCCGTTCTTGTGCGCGGTCTTCGCGATCTTGGCGGCGTTGTCGTAGCCGATCTTGCGGTTGAGCGCGGTGACCAGCATCAGCGACTGATCGACCAGCTGCTGGATGCGCTTCTTGTCCGGCTCGATGCCGACGGCGCAGTTATCGTTGAAGCTCTTGGCCGCATCGGCCAGCAGCCGCACCGACTGCAGGAAATTATAGGCGATCACCGGCTTGAAGACGTTGAGCTCGAAATTGCCCTGGCTCGCCGCGAAACCGATCGCCGCGTCATTGCCCATCACCTGGGTCACCACCATGGTCATGGCCTCCGACTGCGTCGGATTGACCTTGCCCGGCATGATCGATGAGCCCGGCTCGTTCTCGGGGATGATGATTTCGCCGAGGCCCGAGCGCGGCCCGGAGGCAAGCCAGCGCACATCGTTGGCGATCTTCATGAAGGCGACAGCCAGCTGCTTCAGCGCGCCGGAGGCGGCAACGAAGGCATCGTGCCCGGCCATCAGCGCAAACTTGTTGGGCGCCGTGACGAAGGGATGGCCGGTCAGCGCCGCGATTTCGCCGGCAACCGTCTCGCCATATTTGGGATGGGCATTGAGCCCGGTGCCGACGGCGGTGCCACCCAGCGCCAGCTCATAGAGCTGCGGGAGCGTCGCGCGCACCGACTTCATGGCGAGATCGATCTGCGCCACCCAGCCGGAAATTTCCTGGCCGAGCGTCAGCGGCGTTGCATCCTGGAGATGGGTGCGGCCGATCTTGACCACGCCCATGAACTCCTTCGACTTGGCCTCGAGTGTGTCGCGCAAGAGCTTCACCCGGCCCACCAGATAGCCCTCGATCGCCGCGACGGCAGCGATGTGCATCGCGGTCGGATAGGTGTCGTTGGACGACTGGCTCATGTTGACGTGGTCGTTGGGGTGGACCGGCTTCTTGGAGCCCATCACGCCGCCCGCCATCTCGATGGCGCGGTTCGAGATCACCTCGTTGACGTTCATGTTGGACTGCGTGCCCGAGCCGGTCTGCCAGACGACGAGCGGGAAGTGATCCTTGAGCTTGCCCTCGATGACCTCATCGGCCGAAGCGACGATCAGATCCTTGAGCTCGGCGGGCATCAGGCCGAGCTTGAAATTGGCCAGCGCCGCGGCCTTTTTCAGGATGCCAAAGGCTTCGATGATCTCGGCCGGCATCTTTTCGCCGCCAATGTCGAAATTGGCGAGGCTCCGGGCCGTCTGCGCCCCGTAATACTTGTCGGCCGGCACATTGATGGTGCCCATGGAATCGGATTCGACGCGCGTAGCCATTTGGCTCCCCCGGGGGTGTCCAGAAACAACAACGGCCAGCCCCGCGTGGGGGCTGGCCGTCTGAAATCAGTCGATTGACCGCAAGAGAGCTTAGCTCTTCTTGGGCTCGAGAACCTGCCGGCCACGATACATGCCGGTCTTCAGGTCGATATGGTGCGGACGGCGCAGCTCGCCCGAATCCTTATCTTCGACGTAGGATGCAGCGGCGAGGCCATCGGCGGAGCGACGGAAACCACGCTTCATCGGCGACATTTTGCCTCTTGGCACGGCCATGGCAGGTACTCCTGGTTCAATAGCGTTTCGCCGAAAGCGTTCCGGCGTGTAACAGACGGGGTCTGTCGGGAATTGCGCGCGTCTATAGATCACATTTGGCCCGATGGGAAGGGGCGAAATCGGCGCACACCCTGGAGAAGCTCGGGGGGCTGACGCCGAACCCGGTTTCCCGCTAGAAAGCCTGCCGACCCCTCCGGACCTGCCGCAGTGACCTACGACTTCCCAGCAGAACTCGCAACCACCGCCAGCGACATCGAGCGCGCGCTTGACGCTTATCTTGCTGCCACCCCGCTCTCGGGGCCCGGCGCCGTGCCGGAGCGGCTGGTGGCCGCCATGCGCCATGGCAGCCTGAATGGCGGCAAGCGCCTCCGGCCGCTGCTGGTGCGGCAGGCCGCCGGGCTGTTCGGCGTGCCCCCTGCGGCGACCCTCCCGGCCGGGCTCGCCGTCGAGATGATCCATTGCTACTCGCTGATCCACGACGATCTGCCGGCGATGGACGATGACGATCTCCGCCGCGGCCAGCCGACGGTGCACAAGGCCTTCGACGAGGCGACAGCGATTCTCGCCGGTGATGCGCTGCTGACGCATGCCTTTGCGGTGCTGGCCGAAGACGCGACCCATCCCGATCCGGCGACCCGCCTGCGGCTGGTGACGGAACTGGCGCTGGGCGCCGGCGCCGGCGGCATGGTGGGCGGCCAGATGGCCGATATCGAGGGCGAGAAGGGCTTCATGGCCGAGCGCGCCATTGCCAAGATGCAGGCGATGAAGACCGGCGCGCTGATCCGCGCCGCGGTGCGCATGGGCGGGATTCTTGGTGGCGCTGACGCTGACGCGATGGCGCACCTGACCGACTATGCCGAGGCGGCCGGCCGCGCCTTCCAGCTGGCCGATGACATTCTCGATGTGACATCCTCCGCTGCGACGCTGGGCAAGGCCACCGGCAAGGACGCCGGGCGCGGCAAGCAGACCATCGTCTCCCGTATTGGCGTCGAGGCGGCGCAGCGCCAGTTGGGCGAGACCATCCATGACGCGCTGACGGCGCTGCTGCCCTTCGACGAACGCGCCGACGGCCTGCGGGCCACGGCGCGGTTTTTTGCCGAACGCCAGAACTGAGCTTTGTTTACGGAGTTGCCGCATGTCCCTTGAGACCGTCCAGGCCGATCTCGCCGCCCGCGCCCCCGACCTCGCTGTGATCGTCACCGAGGATTCGACGGCGACGGTGCAACTGGCGGCCGCCGTGCATGGGGTAGAGCCGGGGCAGATCGCCAAGACGCTGGCCATTCGGGTTGGCGACGAAGAGTTCCTCCTGGTGACGCGGGGCGATGCGCGCCTCTCCAATGCCAAGGCCAAGGCGGCCTTTGGCGGCCGGCCGCGCATGCTGGGGCCCGAGGATGTGCTGCGGCTGACCAGCCATCAGGTGGGCGGCGTCTGCCCCTTCGGCCTGCCGGCGCCGCTGACGATCTATTGCGATGTCTCGCTGAAGATCTATGACGAGGTGATCCCTGCCGGCGGCTCGACCCATGCCAGCGTGCGCCTGCCGCTCGGGCGGCTGGTGGAACTCTGCGGCGGCAAGTGGGCGGATGCCTGCGACGTGCCGACGCCATGACCGGCTTCCGCGTAATTGCTCTCGACCATGTACAAATGGCCATGCCGGCCGGTGGCGAGGACAAGGCGCGCGCGTTCTATCGCGACCTGCTGGGGCTCACGGAGGTGCCGAAGCCAGCCAACCTCACCGGCCGGGGCGGCGTCTGGTTCGCGGCTGGCACTTTGAAAGTTCACCTCGGGGTCGAGGCCGAATTCCGCCCGGCACGCAAGGCGCACCCTGCCCTGCTGGTGGCCAACCTGCCGGCACTGCTCGAAGCCTGCGAACGTGCCGGATGCCCCGCGACGACCGATGAACCGCTGGAAGGGTATGACCGCGCCTATCTCAGCGACCCGTTTGGCAACAGGATCGAGGTGATGGAACCTATCGAGACCGCGCCATGATGCTCGACCCGAGTACATTGCCGGCAGCGCTGTGGGAGGTGCGGTATGACGGAAGCCGCGTGCCAGGAAAGGAACCCGTCCCGGACGTGCTGCACGGCGCCAACTGCCAGCTTTTCGCCTATGCGATGCTCCAGCATTTCGGTCGACCGCTGCTGACCTTCCGCTCGAGCGAGCTTTGGGCTGACACGACCCAGACAGAAATCGTCGAACCGCCCTTCGAGGCTCTGGACCTGCTGCTCTTCAACAAGACTTCCGACCCATGGGGCGCGCATGTGGCGGTCAGCCTGGGCGGTAACGAGGCCATCCATCTGAGCAAGCGGATTGGGCATCCAGCGGTCTGGTCGCTGGACAGGTTTGCCGAGGAGGCCGACTATCGCGTGCTGCTTGGCGCCAAGCGCCTGCGTCCGGCACCAAACGTGTAAAAAAGGCGCCGCCCGAAGGCGACGCCTGCCGATGTCTCAGCTGTTAGCGGACACGATACGACGAGATGATGTCGTTGTTCCGCCCGTTGAGGCTTGAACGGCTGCGGTCGAGAACCGCACAGCGACCACGGAAGTTGTAATCCTCACAGACCTGGACCTGAACATCGCCGCGGATACGGATCGACGAAATGCGGTCGTTGAAGCTGCCGAGGCTACGGTCCCGATCGCCAGGCCGGGCGCAGAAGCGCGCACCGCGGTAGTTGAAGTCCTCGTAGAAGCAAACCTCGGCACGACGGTCCGGACGGCCCGGGCGCGGACGGAAATCCCCGCCATTGCCAAACGAGAACGAGAAGCCGGGCACGCCGAAGCTGAAGTTCACGTCGGCATCGACATCCCGGTCGCGATCGGGACGGTTCGGACGCGCACCGGTGTCGGTGAGATATCGCGCCGACACCCAGCCATCGGGCCCGGAATGGGTGATCCGGCACCAGCCGTTCGACCGGCATTGCTCGACATTGACCCGCTCGCCGGCATAGAGCGTGTCGACAACGCTATATCCCGTGCTTGGACCGGACCGAACGTTGAGCGCCACCGTCGATTGCGCGGCCTGAGCTGCCGACATCCCCAAAAGTCCGATGCCCAGAGCAGCCATGATGGTTTTTGCAGATCGCATGGGATCCTCCTGCTTTTCGCTTTCTTGAATCCACCCCTTGCGGTCCCAACCCATGCGAGCCGGATCGGTTGCGAAATAGTTCGGAGAAGGCAGGAAAGAGTCGGGCCCGGCTGATGGCATGGCCGAGGCTGCGGGAGTTTGCGACGAGGCTAGAACTCCCGGAGGTTCCCCGTCAGCCAGAGCCCTATCACCACAAGCACGAGGATGCCCAGCCACAGCCAGCGGCGGCGGGCGGCTTCGCCAGTGAGAAGGATTTCACGCCAGCGGCTCATTCCGCCGCCGTCTGCTGGCCGGCGCCGTATTTGCGCTCGATATAGTCGGCGACCATCAGCTTGAACTGCTCGGCGACATCGGCGCCGCGCAGCGTTGCGACCTTCTGGCCATCGACGAAGACCGGGGCGGCCGGGGTCTCGCCGGTGCCGGGGAGCGAAATGCCGATATTGGCGTGCTTGGATTCGCCGGGGCCGTTGACGATGCAACCCATAACCGCAACCGAGAGGTTCTCGACGCCGGGATAGCGTTCCTTCCACTCCGGCATGGAGGCCGAGAGGTGATCCTGGATTTCCTTGGCCAGCACCTGGAAGGTCTGGCTGGTGGTGCGGCCGCAGCCCGGGCAGGCCGCGACGACCGGCAGGAACTGGCGAAAGCCCATGGTCTGCAGGAGTTCCTGCGCCACCCGGACTTCCTGCGTGCGGTCGCCGCCGGGCTCGGGGGTGAGCGAGACGCGGATGGTGTCACCGATCCCCTGCTGCAGCAGGATGCCCATGGCGGCCGAGGAGGCGACGATGCCCTTCGACCCCATGCCGGCCTCCGTGAGGCCCAGGTGCAGGGCGTAGTCGCAGCGGGCCGAGAGCGCCTGGTAGACCTCGATGAGGTTCTGCACGTCGCTGACTTTGGTCGAGAGGATGATGCGGTCGCGCCCGAGCCCGATCTCCTCGGCGCGGGCAGCCGAGAGCAGCGCCGACTGAATGATCGCCTCGCGCTGCACCGCCGCGGCCGAGATCGGCGCGGCCGAGGCCGCATTCTCGTCCATCAGCCGGGTCAGCAGCTCCTCGTCGAGCGAGCCCCAGTTGACGCCGATGCGCACCGGCTTGCCGTGGCGGATGGCGAGCTCGATCAGCGTGGAGAACTGCGTGTCGCGCTTGGCCTTGAAGCCGACATTGCCGGGATTGATCCGGTATTTCGCCAGCGCTTCGGCACAGGCCGGATGGTCGGTGAGGAGCTTGTGGCCGATATAGTGGAAGTCGCCGATCAGCGGCACATTGATGCCGCGCGCGGCGAGCTTGTCGCGGATATACGGCACGGCAGCCGCGCTCTCGTCGCGATCGACGGTGATGCGGACAAGCTCAGAGCCGGCACGCCAGAGCTGCGCCACCTGTTTCACGGTGGCATCGATATCGGCGGTGTCGGTATTGGTCATCGACTGGACGACGATGGGAGCGCCGCCGCCGACCTGAACGCCGCCGACATTGACCCCGACCGTATGGTGGCGCGGAGCGACCATTGGGCACCTCTTGCTTGCGCCAAACACATAAGCCGGGCATGTGACGAGTGCAATGCGGCCGCGCGCCAAGTGAGCCGCGGGAGGAATGCCATGCGTCTCACCCTGCCAGCGCTGCTGCTCTGGGCAGCAGCCATCGCCGCGCCGCTTGCGGCCGAGCCGATGCCGGAGCTCAAGGGCAATATTGCCATTCACGATCCCTCGATCATCGTCACCGACGAGGGCTGGGCCTCGTTCGCCACCGGCGTCGAGCGCGCGGTAGATGGTGGCGCGATAAGGACGAAATCGTCGCCGGACGGGATCACCTGGACCGAGACCGGCCCCCTGCCCGGCGGCATCCCGGCCTGGGTGAAGAAGGAACTCGGGTTCGCCCCGCGCAACATCTGGGCGCCGAACGTCTCGAAGCATGGCGACACGGTCTACCTCTATTATTCGGTGTCGAGCTTTGGCCGGAACAACAGCGTGATCGGCCTGATGACCAATGCGGCCTTCGATGCCGCGCGCCCGGCCGATGGCTGGGAGGACCAGGGACTGGTGTTCCGCTCGCGGCGTGACGACTGGCTCAATGCCATCGACCCCTTCCGCATCGACGTGGGCGACCGCGCCTTCCTCGCCTTCGGGTCCTATTGGGACGGCATCCGGATGATCGAGCTCGACCCCGTGACGGGGTTGCGCAAGGGCGAGGGCGAACCGCTGCGCCTCGCCTCGCGCAATGGCGATGCCATCGAGGCGTCTGCGGTTCTGGAGCACAACGGGAAGTTCTACCTGTTCGTCTCGTTCGATGCCTGCTGCAAGGGGACGGCCAGCACCTACCGGATCATGGTCGGGCGCGCAGACGCGGTTGAAGGCCCCTATCTCGACCGCGGCGGCAAGCCGATGCTGGAGGGCGGCGGCACCCAGCTGCTGTCCACGACCGGGCGGTTCGTCGGACCGGGTGGCCAGGAAGTGTTCGACGCCGACGGTGCGCCCTGGCTGGCTTTCCACTATTACGACGGGGAGGACGGCGGCACGCCGAAGCTGCAACTGGCCCCGCTTGGCTGGAGCGCCGACGGCTGGCCGGAGCTTGGCGCCCTGCCACAACCGTGAGGACAAGATAAGCTTTGAGGCCTATCTCACCAATATCGAGAAGCAGACCGGCGTCGGCCCGGATGAGTTCGAGCGGCTGGCGCGGGAACGCGGCTATTCACCCAAGACCAAGGCAACCGAAGTCACCGACTGGCTGAAGGCCGACTACGGGCTGGGGCATGGCCACGCCATGGCGATCGTGAAGCTGCTCAAGGAACGCGGTGTGCTGAAGTGAACCCGGCCGGCTCTTGAACAGGCGCACTGACAATACCAGATCATTGCCATGAACAAGTTCTCGCTTCTCGCCCGCTTCATGACGTTTCGCCGCGAACTGGTCGCGCTCTGGCGTGCCTTTCTGGCGCCCGAGACGCCCCTTCACCTCAAGGCGCTGATGCTGCTGGTGCCGGCTTACCTGCTGAGCCCGATCGACCTGATCCCCGATTTCATCCCGTTCGCGGGCTGGCTCGACGACATGGTCATCGTGCCGATGCTGGTCAGCTGGATCTTCGGCATGCTTCCGCAGCGCGCGCCGGCCCATACGCGGTCGCGCGACGGCGGCAAGGTGATCGACGGCGAGTATCGCCGTCGGCGGTGATCACGCCGCGTCGAGCTTGTAGGGCTGCACCAGCAGCTTTACCGGTATCCCCCAGGCGTCATGCAACTTGTGGATCATCGCCAGAGTGAGGGGCCGTCGGCGGCCGAGAATCTCGGAGGCACGTGAGCGCGAACCAAGCACCCTGCCGAGATCGGCCTGGGTGTAGTCGTTCCACTTCATATGCATCTTGATCGACTCGATCGGATCAAGCGGCTCCGCCGGCCATTGCTTGCGCTCATAGGCCTCGACGAGCGTGACCCATGCATCGAGCCTCGCATCTTCCGGCGAGCCCGGGACCGGATCCCACAGGGCTTCGATTTCCTTCAGTGCGGCGCGGTAGTCATCTTCGGTCACGATGGGACGCAATTGCATCGGTTCACCTAGTACATCGAGACGGTCAGCGCATCGACGGCATCGTACTTGGCATGCGTGCCGATGAACTTGATGAAGACGACCTGCTTGCGAAAGTCGAAAGCCGCAATCAGCCGGAAATTGCCGCCTGCGACCTCAAATCTCACGCGCTGCCCGTTCAGTACCTTGGCCTTGGAGAAGCTCTTCAGAACGTCCGGCATGGACGTCCACTCTGCTTCCGTCACCGTATGACGCCAGTGGGTAAGGGACGGTATCGCCTCCGGATGCCGCCGCCAGTACTCCCGAAGGTTTCTGTCGGCGACAATCCGCATCTTGTACGACGTTCCCGTCTTGGGAGCAACCCTCTACTCGAACCGGATCAGCAGGTCCTTGGCGTCGATCTGGTCGCCGGGCTTGACGGTGACTTCGGCGACAACCCCGTCCGCTTCCGCGTGGATGGCGGTTTCCATCTTCATCGCCTCGATCGAGCAGAGCACGTCGCCGGCAAAGACCTTGTCGCCGACCTTGACGCCGAGCCCGGAGATGACGCCCGGCATCGGCGCGCCAACCTGCTTGGCATCACCGAGCACCGCCTTGGCGCGGACCTTGATCTCGCCGACCTTGAGCCGATCCGGCACGGTGATGGTGCGCGGCTGGCCGTTGAGATCGAAGAAGACGCGAACCTCGCCCTTGTCATTGGTCTCGGTGCGGCCCTGATAGGTGAGGACCAGCGTCTTGCCTTTTTCGATGTCGACAAAGACCTCTTCGCCTTCCTTCAGCCCGTAGAAATAGACCGGGGTCGGCAGCACGGCGGTAGGGCCGTATTTATCCTGCGTCTTGATGAAGTCGGTGAAGACCTTGGGATACATCAGGTAGGACGCGAGCCGCTTGTCGTCGACGTCCTCGCCGACTTCCTTTGCGACCTTGGCGCGTTCGGCTTCGAGGTCGACATCCTTGAGATAGGAGCCCGGGCGCTCAGTGAGCGGGGTGCGGCCCTTCAGCACCTTCTTCTGCAGCGCGGCCGGGAAGCCGCCGGGCGGCTGGCCGAGGTCACCAGCAAAGAAGCCGACGACCGAGTCCGGGAACGCCACGTCGCGGTTGGGGTCTTCGACCTCGGCGCGGGTCAGCCCAGCGGAAACCATGGCGAGCGCCATGTCGCCGACCACCTTGGAGGACGGGGTGACCTTCACGATGTCGCCGAACATCTGGTTGACGTCGGCATAGGTCTGGGCGACGGCGTGCCACCGCGACTCGAGGCCGAGAGAGCGCGCCTGCTCCTTGAGATTGGTGAACTGCCCGCCCGGCATTTCGTGCAGGTAGACTTCCGAGGCGCCGCCTTTGAGGTCGCTCTCGAAGGCGCTGTACTGCTTGCGCACCGCCTCCCAGTAGAACGAGATCTCGCGGATGACCTTGCCGTCGAGTCCGGGATCGCGCTCGGTATCGCTGAGAGCCGCCACCAGCGAGCCGAGCGTCGGCTGCGAGGTGGTGCCGCTGAGCGCATCCATCGCCGCATCGACGGCGTCGACGCCAGCCTCGACGGCCGCCATGATCGTTGCGGCGGCTGCGCCGGAGGTGTCGTGGGTGTGGAGGTGGATCGGCAGGCCGACCTCGCTTTTCAGCGTTTCGACCAGCTTCTTCGCCGCGGCAGGCTTGAGGAGACCGGCCATGTCCTTGAGGCCGAGCACATGCGCGCCGGCGGCCTCGAGCTCCTTGGCCAGCCCGACATAGTATTTGAGGTCGTATTTCGAGCGGTCCGGGTCGAGCAGGTCGCCCGTGTAACAGATGGCGCCCTCGGCCACCTTGCCGGCCTCGCCCACCGCGTCGATCGAGACCCGCATGTTCTCGACCCAGTTGAGGCAGTCGAAGATGCGGAACACATCGACGCCGCCCTCGGCCGCCTGACGGACGAAGAACTTCACCACATTGTCGGGATAATTGGTGTAGCCGACGCCGTTCGAGCCGCGCAGCAGCATCTGGGTCAGAAGGTTCGGAGCGCCCTCGCGGACCGCGGCGAGGCGCTCCCACGGATCCTCGTTGAGAAAGCGCATGGCGACGTCGAACGTCGCGCCGCCCCAGCATTCGAGGCTGAACAGGCTGGGCAGCCCGCGGCTATAGGCCTGGGCGATGCGGGTGATGTCGAACGAGCGCATGCGGGTGGCGAGCAGCGACTGGTGCGCGTCGCGCATGGTGGTGTCGGTGAACAGCACACGCTTTTGCGCCTTCATCCAGGCCGCGAGGCCCTTTGGGCCGTCGCGATCGAGAACCTGGCGCGAGCCCTCGATGACCGGGAGCGGCGGGTAGTCGGGCACCAGCGGTTCGATGGCATCGGCGGGCGGCCGCGGCCGATCGCGCACCTCGGGATGACCGTTGACCGTGACGTCGGCCACATAGGTGAGGAGCTTGGTCGCCCGGTCCTGCCGCTGCCGGAAATCGAACAGCGCCGGCGTCGTGTCGATGAAGCGCGTCGTGTAGCGGTTCTCGACGAAGTCCGGGTGCGTGATGATGTTTTCGAGGAAGGCGAGGTTGGTGGCGACGCCACGAATGCGGAACTCGCGCAGCGCGCGGTGCATGCGGGCGATGGCCTCCTCGGGCGATGGCGCCCAGCAGGTGATCTTTTCGAGCAGCGGATCGTAGAACCGCGTGACCACGGCCCCCGCATAGGCGGTGCCGCCATCGAGACGGACGCCGAAGCCGGTCGCCTCGCGATAGGCGGTGATGCGACCGTAGTCGGGAATGAAGTTCTGCTCGGGATCTTCGGTGGTCACGCGGCACTGGATGGCATTGCCGTTGAGCCGGATATCCTCCTGCAGCGGCACGCCCGATTCCGGCGTGCCGATCACCGCGCCTTCGAGCAGCTTGATCTGCGCCTTGACGATGTCGATGCCGGTGACGACTTCGGTCACCGTGTGCTCGACCTGAATGCGCGGGTTCACTTCGATGAAGTAGAACTTGTTGGTATCGGCATCGAGCAGGAACTCGACCGTGCCGGCGCCGCGATAATTGGCGGCATTGCCGAGGCGAATGGCAGCGCCCGTGAGTTCGTCGCGCACGTGCTGCGGCAGGTAGGGCGCCGGGGCGCGCTCGACCACCTTCTGGTTGCGCCGCTGCACCGAGCAGTCGCGCTCGAACAGGTGGACGAGATTGCCGTGATCGTCGCCGATCAGCTGCACCTCGACGTGGCGGGCGCGCTCGATCAGCTTTTCGAGATACATCTCGTCCTTGCCGAAGGCCGCCTTGGCCTCGCGCTTGCCTTCGGAGACTTCGTGAACCAGCGTCGACTCGTCCATGATCCGGCGCATGCCGCGACCGCCGCCGCCCCATGAGGCCTTGAGCATCAGCGGATAGCCGATCTCGGCAGCCATCGCCTTTACCGCTTCCATGTCGTCGGGCAGCGCATCGGTGGCGGGCACGACGGGCACATCGGAAGCAATGGCCATGTTGCGGGCCGCGACCTTGTTGCCGAGATCGCGCATGGTCTGGGCGCGCGGGCCGATGAAGATGATGCCGGCATCCTCGCAGGCATCGGCGAATTCCGGCGATTCCGAGAGCAGGCCATAGCCGGGATGGATGGCGTCGGCACCGGAGATCCGCGCGATGCGAATATACTCGTCGATCTGGAGGTACGCCTCGACCGGGCCCTTGCCCTTGCCGATCAGATAGGCCTCGTCCGCCTTGAACCGATGCAGCGCCAGCTTGTCCTCTTCGGCATAGCAGGCGACCGTCTTGATATTCAGCTCATTGGCCGCGCGAAACACACGGATGGCAATTTCGCTGCGGTTGGCGACGAGGATCTTCTTGATCGGCATGTGTGACTGACCCGGAAACAGAGAGGCAGACACGCGAAAGGCGTGTCCGGACGAATTGCTAGCCGAATTCGCGGGCAGCGAAAGCCTACTTCTGGCTCAGATGGCCCGCGAGATGCGACATGTCGTACCCCGCCTGCGCGGCCGCCGAGATGATTTCGGCAGCCGGCTGCTCGCCAGCCCGGCTCAGGGCCCACAGGGTCGTGGACCGTGTACCGGAACGGCAGAAACAGAAGACGGGTCCGGCGCTCCCCTCGAGCGCCGCCTTGGTCCGCGCGACCATGTCTTCGGTGACACCGTCACGACCGAGCGGAATATAGTGATAGGCAAGACCGGCCGCGTTGGCCGCTGCCTCGATTGTCGCACTGGATGGCTGGTCCGGCGATTCGCCGTCCGGCCTGTTGTTGATTATGGCGACGAAACCCTGGGCCTTGATGGCCGCAACGTCCTCGGGGCTGATCTGCGGAGAAACGCTGACATGTTCGTTGATGCGTTTCACGTCCAAGTCAAATACTCCGCTGTCCGAGCAGGAATGCTCCCGTGACGCTTTTATAGCCACCTGCCGTCGGAGCGCGCAAGGCTGGACCGTCGATCGAACGCCAACCCGGACCGCGGGCTATTGCCCGGTCGCCGGTTCGGGGTTAGCGGGCAAGCCGGCCCAGGGGCGCCAGATCTCTCCGCGTTCGGCGACGAACAGTTGCGCCACCGTCTCCACCGTGGCGCCCGGCTCGCCCAGCTGCTGTAGCATCCGGTTCATCTCGGCAAAGGGCATGCGGGCCCGTGAGAAATAGGCGGCGACCTGCGGGGCCTCGAGATAGACCCACTCGGCCACCGCGATCGCGACCGGATCGGGCGCGAAGCCGGACGGCACCGTAGCCGCGCAGGCGCTGCGCCCCATGCAGGCGAAGGCGTCCTTGTCATAGGCATTGAGCGCCACCGGCAGGAAGGAGAACTGCGCGAGGACCGCATTGGGCTGCCAGTAGTAGAACAGGAACGGCTCGCGCCGCCCTACGGCCTCGGCGATCAGCGTGTCCATTTCGAAGCGGTTGCCCGGCTCGACGATGTCGAACTGTCCTTCGAGACCATAGGCGCGCAGCATGTTGCGATTGATCAGCGCGCAGGCCCAATCGAGCGGACAGGAAATGAAGCGCGGGCGCTCCCCCTCAGCAGCGAACTCGCCGATATGCGCCTTGATCCCCTCGATCGTGCCGATATCGGGCCAGCGCTCAACGACATAGTCCGGGACGAACCAGCCCTCGAACTGCATCTCGTCATAGCTGGTGCCGGCCTGCCGAACCTTCTGGCCCTGCATGGCGGCATTCCAGATATCGGCGACCCGGGTCACCCACATTTCCGGGGCGACGGCCGGCTGGCCCATCGTGCCCATGGCGGAGGCGGTCTGGGCGAGATCGCCGCTCTGCAGCGTGACGGTGCAGCCGAACTGCTCGGTAATCACCCGCGCATGGATCTCGGCGAGGAGCGCCGCCGACGGCCAGGCCATGCGCGCAATGGTGATCGGCTGCGTGCCACAGGGCGGCGGCGGTGGCGGCGGCAGGCCCGCCTCGGCCGCCTGATCGCCAGCCGCTGCGGCGGCTTCCGCATTGGGCGAAGACTCCCCAGAGCTGACCGGCCCAGGCGGCGGCAGCGTTTCCACGGACCCCTGTGCCCAGGCCGGCGGCGCCAGGAGCGCCATGAGGAGCAAAACGACAGGCAGGTGACAGCGCATGAGGGCCCGACCGGGGTGAAATCGACAGGCAACTTACAGACTGGTCGACGCCGCTGACAACCGCCGCAGGACCTTTACCGAACGATCAAAATTGGATGACTCGCCTTGCTGAACCATGCAATATCGCCGCCAGCGGGGCGCGGGTTGCGCCCCCAGGAATTGCCGTCCGGACCAGAAGTCACCCATTCAGAGGCTTTGACACCTCCGGCCGGCAAAGACAGAGGGACATCATGAAGATTTCTAGCAAGATTCTTGGCCTTGCCGTCGCGGCGTCCGTTCTCGGTCTCGCGGTGCCGGCTCTGGCGGAAGACGTCAAGCTCGGCATTCTCGGCGACCTGACCGGTCCGATCGAAAGCCTGGCACCGCCGATCGTTGCCGGCGCTCAGCTCGCCTTCGACCACGTCAATGCCCAGGGCGGCCTGCTCGGCGGCCAGATCGTCACCGTGACCGGTGACAGCGCCTGCGACCCGTCGGTTGCCGGCCCCGCCGCCGACAAGCTGGTCAATACCGACCAGGTGACCGGCATGGTCGGCGCCTTCTGCACCGGCGCCACCATCGGTGCCGCCACCGCTGCCGGCATCCCGGGCGGCGTCGTCCAGATCTCGCCGTCGGCTTCCGCCCCGGCGCTGACCACGCTCGAGGACAATGATCTCGTCTTCCGCACCACCCCGTCCGACGCCTTCCAGGGCGTGCAGATGGGCAAGCTGCTGCTCGCCAAGGGCATCAAGGACGTGGCCGTCACCTACGTGAACAACGACTACGGCAAGGGTCTCGCCGACGTGTTCGTCGCGACCTTCACCGAAGGCGGCGGCACGGTGACCTCCAACGTCGCGCATGAAGACGGCAAGGCCGACTACCGCGCCGAACTCGGCCAGCTCGCCTCGGGCGGCTCGCAGAACCTCGTCGTGCTGGCCTATGCCGCCGGCTCGGGCAAGACCATCATGCAGCAGGCCATCGAAGGCGGCGAATTCACCGCATTCGTCGGCGGTGACGGCATGGTCGACGACGCCCTGCTCGCCGGCCTCGCGGCCGATGCGGTCAATGGCAAGATCATCGCGACCCGCGCCGGTGCCTATACCGGTGAGTCTGCGGAAATCTACGCCAAGCTCGCCACCGATGCCGGCCAGAACCCTGCCGCGACCTACGCACCGCAGGCTTACGATGCGGGCTTCCTCCTGGCGCTCGCCATCGAGAAGAACGGCTCGGCCGCCCGCGAAGGCCTCTCGGCCGCCCTGCGCGAAGTCGCTTCCGCCCCGGGCGAGAAGATCCTGCCCGGTGAGTGGAGCAAGGCTGTCGAGCTGATCAAGGCCGGCACCGACATCGACTATGAAGGCGCCGGTGGCCCGCTCGATTTCGACGCGGCCGGCGACGTCGACGGCATCATCGTCGAGCTGGAAGTCCAGGACGGCAAGTTCGTCGAGATCGGCCCGATCCAATAAGCCGCAAGGCACCTGACAAGACGAGGCCCGGGAGCGATCCCGGGCCTTTTCGTTTTGTCGAGTTGCGGGCCTGCGGTCTAGCTCTCGCGACGGACCACTTCGGGGATCAGGCCACGCGGCGTGTAGCGCAGCGCGAGGGTGATCACGACGCCGAGCACCAGCGTGCGCATCTGGCTGGCACGCGACTGGATCTCGGGAATGGCGCCCCAACCCATGTCGGTCGACCAGGACGAGATGGCATTGAACACGAACTGCGCCACCGGATCGGAAATCATCCAGGCCATGTACATCAGCAGCGCGCCGAACACGGCACCCCAGTTATTGCCGGCGCCCCCGACGATCACCATCACCCAGATGGCGAAGGTGTGGTTGATCGGCTGGTAGGAGCCGGGGTCATAGATCTGCTGGAAGCTGACGAGGATGGCGCCGCCGATCCCCATCAGCACCGAGCCGAGGACGAAGATCTCGAGCTGGCGCCGCTTTACGTCCTTGCCCATCGACCCGGCCGCGACATGGTTGTCGCGGATGGCCCGCATCATCCGGCCCCACGGCCCGCCATAGGCACGCTGGACGAGGAAGAAGGCGAGGACGAGAATGACCAGCACCAGCGCGAGGAAGCCAAGGCGCGCGTAGATGAAGGAATCGGCGATGGAGACGTCCTGCGCCTGCAGGTCCTGCGGCAAGGGCGTCGGCCATGGCACCGGCGAGACGGTCAGCGTGCCGCGCGTCAGCCAATCCATGTTCTTGAGCAGTGCCCGGATGATCTCGGAAATGCCGATGGTGGCGATGGCGAGATAGTCGGTGCGGAGCCCGAGGCTGATCTTGCCCACGAGATAGGCGACTCCGGCCGCAAGCACGCCCCCGAACACCCAGCCGAGCACGGGATGGAGACCGAGGCCACCCACCCAGCCACCGCCGGCACTCTCGATATAGGCCGCCGCAGGATCGATCTGGCTGCGATAGATGCCATAGGCCACCACCCACGCGATGATGGTGACGGCGGTTTTCCAGCGCCCGCGAATGCCGAAGCGCTCCGCATGATGGGCAGCCCAGACCAGCACGCCGCCGGCGAGGAAGGCGAGCAGCGCCCTACCCAGCATCATCGGGCCTTCCGAGCCCCAGAAGGCGGCATTGATCGGGTAGGAAACAAAGCTCACGGCCGCGCCGCCCAGCATCATCATGCCCATGATGCCGAAGTTGAACAGCCCGCCATAGCCCCACTGGATATTGAGGCCCAGCGCGATCAGGGCGAAGGCAAAGCTCTGGACAAGCAGCAGGGTGATGTTGGCGGCGCCGAGAAAGAACCCGATCACCGCGAACAGCACGAAAAGCCCGGCGAACAGGGCGATGGACCGCTGCGTCATGGTCATGACGAGGCCCCCTTGAAGATACCGGTCGGACGCCAAAGCAGCACCACCACCAGGATAACGAAGGCCACGGTGAGCTTGTACTCGGTGGGAACGATCGCGATGGTCGCCGGCACTTCGAAGGGCAGCGCACCTTGCAGCGGACGCAGCAGCACCGACCAGTTGAAGATCGCCGCCGTCTCGGCAAACCCGATCAGGAACCCGCCGGCAATGGCGCCATAGGACTGGCCGAGCCCGCCGACGATGGCGGCCGCAAAGATCGGCAGCACGATGTTGAAGGCGAGGTCGGGCTTGAGGTTGACGTCAAGCGCCAGCATCACGCCGGCCATGGCCGCGAGCCCGCCGGCGATGATCCAGGTGACGCGCACCACGACCTTGGTGTTGATGCCCGAGACCTGCGCCAGATCGGCATTGTCGGCCATGGCGCGCATGGCCTTGCCGAGCCGCGAGCGGGTGAGAAAGAAGTGGAGCGCCACCACGGCGATGGCGGTGCAGACCACCATCAGCAGCTGTGGCTGGGTGAAGTTGATGGTGCGGGTGACGCCCTCGAGCGGCACCGGAATGCGGATCAATTGCTTCTGCTCGGTCTCGAAGAACGAGGTGGTGCCCGAGCCGAAGAACAGGCGGATCAGGCCCTGGATGATCAGCGTGACGCCGATCGAGCCGATCAGCAGCGTCACCGGCTTGGCGCCGCGCGCCCGCAGGGGCGCATAGAAGCCCTTGTCGATGCCGAGCGCGATGATCGCCGTCAGCACCATGGCCAGCGGCATCACCAGAAAGCCGGTCGGCACCAGCGGGGTGGTGATGCCCAGTGCCGTCGCCGCCATCGCGAGGAGGAAGGCGATGAAGCCGCCCATGGTCATCATGTCGCCATGGGCGAAATGGGCGAAGCGCAGGATGCCGAAGATCAGCGTGATGCCGATGGCGCCGACCGCGTAGATCGAGCCGAGGACAATGCCGCCGACGATCACGTTGTTGAAAAAGAAGATCAGCTCGTTCATCGCGCGGCCGCTCCCGCCCAGCGCATCGGACGCTTGGTCATTGTCAGCCCCCCAGGAAACTCTTGGCCACTTCCGGATCGGCGATCAGCTCGGGCCCGGTGCCGGTGAAACGGTTCTGCCCGCTGGCGAGGACGAAGCCGCGGGAGGCAAAGGCCAGCGCCTGCCGGGCATTCTGCTCGACCATCAGGATGCCGACGCCCTGCTTGTTGACCTTGACGATCTGCTCGAAGATTTCGAGCACGTAGCGCGGGCTGAGCCCGGCGGACGGCTCGTCGAGCAGCAGAAGCTTGGGCTGGCTCATCAGGGCCCGGCCCATCGCCACCATCTGGCGCTGCCCGCCGGACAACTCGCCGGCCGGCTGCCGCCGCTTCTCGCGCAGCACCGGGAACATCTCGTAGACCCAGTCCATGGTCGACCGGAAATCGTCGCGGCGGACGAAGGCTCCCATCTCGAGGTTTTCGGCGACACTCATCGAGGTGAAGACGTTCTTTTCCTGCGGCACGAAGCTGAGGCCCTTGGGCACCAGCTTGTCGGGGAGGCTGTTCTCGATGGCTTCGCCATTGAACACGATGGAGCCGCCAGTGACCTTCAGCAGCCCGAAGATCGCCTTCAGCGTCGTCGATTTGCCGGCCCCGTTCGGGCCGACGATCACGCCGATATCGCTCTGTTCGATGGCGATGTTGACGCCATTGAGGATCGGCGCGCCGCCATAGCCGCCCACCACATTGGTGAGTTCGATCAAGGCCATCAGGCTGCCTCCACCGGCGTGCCGAAATAGGCTTCGACGATCTCGGGATTGGCGCGGATCTCGCTCATCGGACCCTCGGCGATCTTCTCGCCCTGCGCCATGACGATCACCGGGTCGCAGAGGCGCCCAATCAGGTCCATGTCGTGCTCGATGACGAAGAAGGTGTAGCCGAGCTCACGGTTCATCCGCTCGATATTGGCCGCGAGATCCTGCAGCAGCGATTTGTTGACGCCCGCCGCCACTTCGTCGAGCAGCACCACCTTGGCGTCGACCATCATGGTGCGCCCGAGCTCGAGGAGCTTCTTCTGTCCGCCCGACAGGTTGCCCGCCAGCTCGTGTTTGACATGACCGAGCTTGAGGAAGTCGATGACCTCCAGCGCGCGCTGCCGCACCGCGACATCGGCCGCCTTGACCGCCGCCGGCCTCAGCCAGGTCGCGAGGAGACTCTCCCCCAGCTGATCGCCCGGAACCATCATCAGGTTCTCGAGCGCCGTCATGTTGGAAAACTCATGGGCGATCTGGAAGGTCCGCAGCATGCCGCGATGGAACAGCTGGTGCGGCTTCAGGCCGGTGACATTGCTGCCGTCAAACCAGATCTCGCCGCTATCGGGCACGATATTGCCGGCGACAAGGTTGAACAGCGTGGACTTGCCCGCCCCGTTCGGGCCGATAAGCCCGGTAATCGAGCCCCGCGCCACGCTGAGCGAACAGCTCTTTACCGCCTGCAGCCCGCCAAAGCGCTTACTGACGTTCCTGACGTCGATCACTGCGTCCAAGGACACCCCGCCCCGTCCTGATCCTGTTTGTCTTGTCTTCTTGCGTCCGGCTTCAGCCGGTTGAAACCATCTGCGCATAAGCGCCGTCGGGGGTCAACCAAGCCCATCCCGAGGTATTGTCTCAGTTTGAAATTTGACGGCTCGCCTGTCGCGCTCCAGCCCGAACGCCTATATGCTTAGCGAAAAGCATGGAGGCTGCTGTGCCGAGAGGAATTTGTAGAGAGCCTAACGGGTGGGGTAATCAGGACAGTGCCAGGGTCCGGTATGACGATGGGCAGGAACTAGACGTGCCCGAAGACCGCTATCGGGAACAGGGCTACGAACCATCGTTCGATCTTCTTCCAATCTGCAAGAAGGCTGATGATGCCAACCGGACCTAAAGGACAGAAGCGCCCCGCCGATGCCATCGGCCTTGCTGTGACCATCGGCAAGATCGCCACTGGCGAGATCGAGGACGATGTGCCCGACGACGGCAAGGACAAAGCTGCCCAAGCCCTTGGCAAGAAGGGCGGGGCGGCCCGCGCCAAGTCTATGACGCCGGAGCGCCGGGCAGAAGTTGCACGAAAGGCTGCGTCGGCCCGGTGGAAAACGAAAACCGAATAGACAAGAAACGAAAAGTTCGTTATCTCTGGTTCTGCCGACTCGCTAGCAGGAGCAGAGCCAATGACTATCGCCCAGAAGATAATCGCCAAGTTCGGCGGCCAGACTGCGCTGGCGGAGGCGCTCCACACCAAACAGAGCACCGTCCAGTATTGGGCCAAGACCGGCAACATCCCCGGGAAATGGCACAAGTCCATAGTTGAGGCCGCCGTACGTCGCGGGGTGGCCATATCGTCAAGCGATTTCGCCCAATCAGAAGAGGCCGAGCCCGGGTTGCCGGCGACCCCGGAAGCGAAGTGGCCCGGACTTCTCCCTGTCGCTGGAGATGAAGTGCCCTGCTATGTATTGGATGACGGGCGGCGAGTGATAACTCGAACCGGCGCACTGAACTTCCTTACTGGCGGCAAGGGCGGCGGAAACCTGGAAAGCTATCTCAAGGTAAAGGCGCTAGAGCCTTTCTTGCCGCCCGACCTCGAAGATCAGTTTGTCGACATTACAATGTCGCAGGTGGTCAACAAGAAGGTGCAGGCAATGTCGGCCTCTGCCTTCATCGACATTTGCCGGGCTTACTCAAGAGCCCGGGACACTGGTGCGCTATCCACCGATTCCCAGATCGGTATCGCTGTTCGTGCGTCAATGCTTTTGGCGGCGTTTGCCAAAACCGGTATCGAAGCGGCAATTGATGAGGCGACGGGCTACCAGTACGACCGCGCATCGGATGCGCTCCGGACTCGTCTCCAGCTTTTCCTACAGGACGAGATGCGCCCTTGGGAAAAGACCTTCCCCGATGAACTTTGGATCCAGTTCGGTCGACTGACAAACTGGCAAGGCCCGATCCATTCCCGTCCGAAGTACTGGGGGCACCTCGTCATGGAGTTAGTGTACGGCTACCTCGACAAGGACGTGGCCGACTGGCTCAAGAGTCATGCACCGGAGCCCCGCCATGGGCGCAACTATCATCAGTGGCTGAGCGGGCAGTACGGGCTTCGGAAACTCACTGAACACATTTGGATGCTGATCGGCCTCGCGTCCGCTTGCCATGACATGAAGGAACTTCGGGCCAGAATGGCTGAGAAATTCGGTCGGGAGGGAATTCAGTTCACCATGTATTTGCCGCCGTCGCCCAAACCGGTGAGACATGTGCCCGGGGAAGTCAGCCCCCAACCCACGCCGGAGCCAGATCAAACACTTGAAATGTTTGACTTACCGAACCCGGGCAAGTAAGTGAACTTTCATGCTTGACGATAAGCATAAAAGTTCATATGGTCGGGCTATGAACAAGCTCGACACACAGACCCGCGTCCAAATCCTCTCCATGCTGGTGGAGGGATCGTCCATGCGGTCGATCTCGCGGATCACCGGCGTGTCGATCAACACGGTGACCAAGCTGCTGGAAGACGCAGGCCGCGCTTGTGCCGCCTACCACTACGACAACGTTCGCGATGTGAAGGCGAAACGGGTGCAATGTGACGAAATCTGGTCATTTGTCGCGGCCAAGCAGAAGAACGTTGGCACGATGAAGGCTTCGGTTGAGGGCGCGGGCGATGCGTGGACCTGGACGGCGCTGGACGCGGATAGCAAGCTGATCATCAGCTATCTGGTCGGGGGCCGTGACGCTGGCTACGCCAACGAATTCATGCAGGACGTTTCGGAACGCCTCGCCAATCGCGTCCAGCTTACGACAGATGGCCACAAGGCATATCTGGAAGCTGTTGAGGGCGCGTTCGGCATCGACGTTGACTACGCCATGCTGGTCAAGATTTACGGCACAGCACCGGAAAGCGCCAAGGGGCGCTATAGCCCGGCAGAGTGCATCGGCGCCAAGAAAGAAACCATCGTAGGTCGCCCTTCCGAGGATCACATCAGCACCAGCTATGTGGAGCGCCAGAACCTCACGATGCGCATGTCGATGCGTCGGTTCACGCGGCTGACGAATGCCTTCTCCAAGAAGGTGGACAACCATATTCACATGCTGAGCCTGTACTTCGTCCACTACAACTTCTGCCGCGTGCATAAGACGCTCCGAATGTCCCCGGCGATGGCCGCTGGCATCGACAACGAGCTTCACGATGTGGAGTGGATTGTTGGGCTGATCGAAGCCGTTGCGCCGAAGCCGAACCGTCCGGCCCAGTACAAGTCCGCGCGGAGCTAACGCGCCTTGCAGTGTCGAGGGGCACATCCCCGGAACCATCGTTGCCTCTTGACGTTTTGTTAGGAGTCGCGACATATGTTGCGACGTAATCCTGACGTGTTGAGAGATCAACACGACAATCTTGGAACCCTCGTCGCCGTCAAACGCGACGGGGGTTTCATACTTTTTGGGGGGCATGAGGGTGAAGGTCACGGTGTTGATCGACGGCGGTTATGTGCGCGCCACCGCCAAATCGGCCGGCAAAAACTACGACAACGACTTCATCGAGAAATTCGCAGCGGGGTGCGTCCTGCAGAGCGAGTACCTCTTGAGGGTATTCTACTACGATGCCCCGCAGTACCAGGGAACCGTTCAGCTACCGGTGTCTGGGCAGTCTACAGAGTTCAAGTCCAACGATCATTGGCTTGTTGATCTTGCGAAGCGCGAGAGATTCGCAGTTCGGCGCGGAACAATGGGCTTTCGTGGTTGGAAACCTAAGGCCATCCCCATCCAAGGCCAAGCCCTCACCGACGCTGACTTTGGCCCGATCTTTGAACAGAAGGGTGTCGATATGCGAATTGGGCTGGATATTGCCAGCTTCGCACAAGACCGGACCGTAGATCGGATCATTCTGGTGTCTGGTGACACTGACATGATCCCGGCCATGAAAGTTGCTCGTAAGGCGGGACTGGAAGTCGTTTTGACGCAATTGCCGCCCCCAGTGAAGACGCTTCACGACTTTCTAAAAACTCATGCTGATTTGGTTCGCCCCGTCGCGTGGCCAGCACCGTAGCCCGTCAAATTTCAAACTGAGACACTACCCATCCCGATGCCGACGACGGGCCGCGCACCGCGCTCAATAGCGCCTCTTCAGATATTTGACCAGATGGTCAAATCGCCGAGAGGATCGCGTCCGCGGTACGATGATTGGGCGCAAACAGGATGTTGTAGAGCGTGGCGAGGCGCGTGAGCGACTTGATGTCGACATCGTGCGGCATCGCGGTGAGCGGATCCTGAAAGAAGATCAGCGCGTCGAGCCGCCCCTCGGCGATCATCGCGCCGAGCTGCGCATCGCCGCCGAGCGGGCCGCTGAGCAGGCGAACGACATTGAGGCCGGTGCCTTCGATGACCCGCCCGCCGGACGTTCCGGTCCCGTAGAGCTCATGGCGCGCGAGCACGTCGCGGTTGCGTGCCGCCCAGGCGACCAGTTCGTCCTTCTTGTCGTCATGCGCCACCAGACCAATGCGCGCCATTTGAGCCTCCCGCTGGAACCGGGAGCTTTTCAGCACGGCTCAGGCTTTGAGCGCAATGGCCTCGGCGACCAGGATGGCCAGCGCGTCGCGATCCGGCAACGTGCCGAGCTCGACGCGAACGAAGCGCACCTGCTTGCCATCACCCTGCAAGAGCGGCGAGTCGAGTTGCCGCCCATGCTCGAAGATCAGCGAGACGTGATCCTTCATCGGAAAGATCGCGCAGACGAACCCGGCCCGGGCGTGCCGGTAGTTGACGCTGCCCCAACCGAGCCGCACCTGCGGCGCGAGGTCCGGCGCGACGGCGTCGAGCAGCCCGGCAAGGTCGCGGACCGTGGCTGCGACTTCGGGATCGGTGCGCGCGAGCAGCGTGTCGAGATCGCCCGACGGGATCACGGCACCAGGCTCATCAGGATGGGGGCATGCGACATGCGAATACTCTCTGGATCAATCATCGTCATGGCATCCGAGTCCCCGAACAGACCCATCACCTTGCCGGCCGCCGTTTCGGCGTCGCCTCGGTTCGACCAGACGACGATGTCGATATAGCCGCCATCCTCGCGTTCGGCCAGTTGCCGGCTGATAAATCCCGGTTGCACCTCGAGCCAGGCATTGAGCGGCGCGTTTGCCGCAACAAAGGCCTCGCCCGTGCCGCGCCCGAGGCGGAATTCGACGATTTCGAGAGTGGTGGTCATGACAAACCCCTGCCGTTGGAACGGCAGGGGCAATAGGGACGCGCGGCGTCAGGGACTGTCAGCAGTCCGTCAGAACTCGGCCCAGTCGTCGGCCTTCACCGCGGTATTGCCGCGGGTCAGATAGGAACGGGCCGCGTCGCGGACCTTTTCCTGCATGGCTCTGGCGCCCTTGGGGGCAGCAGCGGCGGGTGTTGCCGAGGGGCTCGCCGCCGCCTCGAGGCTGAACACATCGACAATATGATCGAGCTCGGTGGCCTGCGATTCCGTCTGCTCGATGGCCGCGTTGATCTCCTCGACCAGCGCGGCGTTGTGCTGGGTCGACTCGTCGAGCTGGCGCACCGCGGTGTTGACTTCCTCGATCGAGGAGGCCTGCTCGCGGCTTTCGCGGGCGATGCCATCCATCAGCTCGCTCGACGAACGCGCGGACTGCAGCATGTCAGAGAGCTTCTGCGCAGCTTCGGCGACCAGCTTGGAGCCGGCGTTCACCTCGGTCCCAGACTGCTCGATGAGCATCTTGACCTCGGCGGAAGCCTGCGCCGCCGACTGCGCCAGCCGGCGGACCTCGACGGCCACCACGGCAAAGCCCTTGCCCGCCTCGCCGGCCCGGGCCGCTTCGACCGAAGCGTTGAGGGCGAGGAGGTTGGTCTGGAAGGCGATATCGTCGATCAGCCCGATGATGTTTGAAATCTTGCCGGACGAAGCGGTGATGCGCTCCATCGCCAGGTTGGCTTCGCCCATCACCTGACCGCCGTCCTCGGCGGTCCTGGTGACGGTGCCGGCAACCTTGCTGGCTTCGCTGGCGCGCTGGGCATTCTGGATCACCGTCGTCGCCAGCTGCTCCATGGCCGCCGATGTTTCCTCGATGGTGGCCGCCTGCTTGGTGGTCCGCTCGCTGAGGTCGTTGGCACCCGAGAGAATCTCGCTGGTCGCGAGTTTCAGTGCCCGGGACGTGGTCTTGAGCTGGCCGACGATCTCGCTCAGCTTGTCGGCGACGGCGTTGGTGTCGCTCTGGAGGCGCGCAAATGCGCCCTGGTACTGGCCACGCATGCGGGGCGTAAGATCGGCATGAGCCAGCCCGGCCAAAACCGCACCTGTCTCACCGATGCCGCGATCGACCGTTTCGACCAGATTGTTAATGCTGGCCGCGATCGCATTGAGCTCGGCATCGGGGAATTCCGTCTCGACGCGGCGGGTGAAGTCACCGGCCACGGCGGCATCGACAACCTCGCCAAAGGCCGTCTGCAGCTCGGACATCATCTGGTCGCGGGCCTCCTGATCGCGCACGATGCGGATGGCCTCGGCCTCGGTCATCTGAGCGACCTTGCGGCCATTCTCGCGGAACACCTCGACGGCCCGCGCCATTTCGCCGATCTCGTCCCGCCGATCCGTCCCGTCGATTGCAACGGTATAGTCACCGGCAGCCAGTTGACGCATCACGCCCGTCAGTCGTGCGATTGGCCTGGTGATGGTGCCCGACAACAGCAGCGCGACGACCACCATGATCAGCACGATGGCACCGGCGACACCGACCTGCCGCAGCATCTGATCAAAATTCTGTGCGTTGAGATCGTCGATATAGACGCCGGTCCCGACCACCCAGCCCCAGGGCTCGAACGCGGCGAAGTAGCTCATCTTGTCGATGGGCGGCCCATCGACAGCCCGAGCCCATTGGTAGTTCACCAAGCCCGAGCCTTCGGACTGCGCGCGCTCGACCATCTCGGCGACGAAGCGCTTGCCGTTCGGGTCGGTCATCTGCATCTGATCCATGCCCACCATCTCGGGCCGGATCGGATGCATCAGCATGACGCCATCGAGGCCGTTGATGAACAGATACTCGCCGCCGCGATAGCGCAGGTCGGAGAGCGCCTGGAGCGTGCTGGCCTTGGCGACCGCCTCATCGACTTCGCCACGCGCCGCACGATCGTACTGACCCTGGGCAATCGACAGCGCACTGTCGACGATGGCCTTCAGCTCCTGCTCACGCAGGTCGCGCCGAGTGGTGCTGGAATCTATCACCGAGATGGCAGTGGTGGCACCGAAGGCCACCACAAACAGCGCAACAAGCAGAAGAATTCGTCCGGAAACCTTCAATCCCCGCATGTCTCTCACCCGCGCCCGAAAGAGGACTGGAGACATGATGGCGGCAGGCACGGCGCGAGCTTGGGGTCACACATGGTCTTTGGCATCCTTCTGGAGACCGGCGATTGCGGGGAAAGCAACACTGCGTCCAGTCGGCAATCTGCCAGAGACAACGTTAACATCGGGTCAAGGCCAGCTCCGCGCCGCGCGCGCGAATGCGGCCGTGGTTGCGGCTGCAGTGGCGGTTAGGTTGCAGGCCGGTCGGGTCAGCCTGAACAGGAAAGGGATCGCGCTGCATCGGGCGGGGAAGCGCAGTGCTTCGCTCGCGCCGACGCATCACGACGCGTAGACGCGCTGGCAGCTGAGCTTTTCAGGTACTGGGCGTGCGGCGCGGAACCATCGACCGCTCCACAGCGCCTTTGGACGTCTTCGCCCGGAGGCCGGCCGAGAGCGCTAGGACAGCGTGCCGATCACGGCTTCGATGCGCTTTTTCATGGTCGAAGCGTCGAAGGGCTTGATGATGTAGTTGTTCACGCCCGAGGAGATGGCTTCCTTCACCTGCTCCTTGTCGGAGCGGCCGGTGGCCATGATGAACGGCATGGCCTGGGTGCGCGGATGCTTGCGGATGACGCGCAGCAGGGTGAGCCCGTCGATATCGTCCATATTCCAGTCGGAAATGATCAGATCGACCGTGCTCTTTTCGAGCTTGCCGAGCGCATCGCGACCGCTCTTGGCCTCGATGATGTTCACGAAGCCCAACTGATTGAGGATGTATTTGCAGATGCCCCGCATCGACTGCTGGTCATCCACGATCATCACGCTGATAGCACTGGCCTTCGGCATTGCGGCACAAACCTTCTATACTAAGCCGGAACCGGAGGGACGAGCCCAGGAAAGACCCTAGGCAACATCCGTTACCAATCCCTCAATCCCCGCATCACTATGCGGCCGATCTGATGCGCGTCAGCGCCGCAGCCAGCTTGGCAGCGATCGCTTCGACGGGCGCCTGCTCGACCACGGCGCCCTCTTCGAATGCGACGCGAGGCATGCCGTAAACGAGCGCAGAGTTCTGGCTCTGGCCCACGGTGTAGCTGCCTGCGTCGCGCATCAACTTCAGCCCGCGCGCGCCGTCCCGGCCCATGCCGGTCAGGATCGCGCCCACGGCCATCGATCCCACGGACTTCGCGACACTTTCGAACAGCACATCGACGCTGGGGCGATGGCCGGACGCGAGCTCATCCTGGGTCAGCCGGCACTTGAGCTGGCCGGAACTCTTCTCGATCCGCAGATGATAGTCACCCGGCGCGACATAGGCATGACCCGGCTGCAGCACCATCCGGTCCGCAGCCTCTGAAACCTTGAGTTCGCTCAGCTCGTCCAGCCGGCCCGCAAAGCGTGCGGTAAATCCTGGCGGCATGTGCTGGGCGATCACCACCGGCGGACAATCGGCCGGCAATTGCGAGAGCACCACGCGGATCGCTTCGACGCCACCGGTCGAGGCGCCGATGGCGATGAGCGCGCCGGCAGGGCCGGCGGCCGTGCGGACAGCGACCTGAGGCGTCGCAACCCGCATGGCGCGGCTCTTCACATCCGAACTGGCCGCAGCCCGTACCTTGTGCCTGAGATTTTCGCCGAACGCCTCAAGCCCGCCCGAGAGCGTGGCATTGGGCTTGGCAACGAAGTCGACGGCGCCCAGCTCCATGGCGAGCAGCGTCTCGCTTGCCCCCTTGGTGGTGAGCGTCGACACCATGACGACCGGCAACGGATGCAACCGCATCAGCTTTTCGAGGAACTGCAGCCCGTTCATGTTGGGCATCTCGATGTCCAGCGTGACGACATCGGGGCTCAGTTCCTTGATCTTGCTGCGCGCTTCGATCGGATCCTCGGCGGTGCCGACGACGATCATGTCGCCATCCCGGCCCAGCGTCCGGGTCAAAACCTCGCGGATCAACGCGGAATCGTCGACCACCAGTACCTTGATCGTCATGCCGCATCCCTCGTCTTCGTGCGGTTTTTTGCCTGGTAGATCGTCTTGCCGACCAGGCGGAAGGCCTCGCTGCCTGAACCCAGATTCTCGGAATGGCCGATATACAGGTACCCTTCGGGCACCAGCATCGCCCCGAGCCGGGCAAACAGTTCGCCTTGTGTCTTCTTGTCGAAATAGATCGCGACGTTCCTGCAGAAGATCGCGTCGAACGGCCCCTTCATCGGCCATGGATTGACCATGAGATTGAGCGGCCGGAACGTCACCAGGTCCCGTGCGGCAGCAGGGATCCGCACATTGCCGCCGCCGATCTTCTCGAACAGCCGCATGCGCTCCGGCGACAGCCCGCTCAGGTCGCCTTCCGGGTAGATCCCGGCCGCCGCCTTGGCGACAACATTGGTGTCGATGTCGGTGGCCAGGATGCGGAAGTCCCAGCGCTTGAGCTCGGGATAGCTGTCGAGCAGGTTCAGGGCGATGGTGTAGGGCTCCTGCCCCGTCGAACAGCCCGCCGACCAGATCCGCAGCCGCGGCTTGCCGCCGGACTGGCGCGGCCGGCTCTGCATGAGCTGGCCGACATAGCCGACCAGATGCTCGAAATGATGATCCTCACGCCAGAAGCGCGTGAGATTGGTGGTGAGGGCGTTGATGAAGTCCTGCCGGTCCTCGGCCGTCCCACTGCGTTCGAGGCGATCGAGGTAATCGTCGAACGAGGTCAGCCCAAAGGCGCGCACATGCTTGCCAAGACGCGAAATGACCAGCGTGCGCTTGGCGTCGGACAGGGAGATGCCGGCTTCGGCATAGACCCGGGCCTTGACCCGGGCGAACTCCTTGTCGCTCAGCGCGAACTCCAGTTGCTCCATAGACCTTCAGACCTCCACGGCCCGCGAACTAGGCGGGTCTTTTTCGCGCCGGCAGACGCAAGGCACGTTCAACCTCGGTGCCGACAGCCGTTACGCTGCCGCCGAGTTGCGCGATCGCCCCGTTTCCGTCATCGAGCGCTCCAGCGATCATGTCAGTCTCATTGCTTAAATTCTCTAAATGGACACCTAAACCTGCAACGATTTTTTCCAGGGAATGCGTTTCGGCGGCGCTGGAGCCGACTTGGGACCGGCTCTTACTGACCAGCACGCGAATTTCTCGCGCGGCTTGCTGACTGGCCTGCGCCAGAGTGCGCACTTCGTCCGCCACGACCGCGAAGCTGGCACCCTTCTCGCCGGCCCGCGCGGCCTCGACGGCGGCATTGAGCGCCAGCAGGTTGGTGCGAAAGCTCACGTCTTCGATGGCCCCCACCATCCTGTCGATCTCGTCGGCCGTGTTCTCCACCCCGGTAATGGCATTGCCGCTGCGCTGCACGGCGAGGGCGGCGTCAGCCGCCAGCGACATGGCCTGACGCTCGAGCACCAGCACCGTTTCGGTCTTTTCGCGACTTTCGCGAATGGCGCTGGTCGCTGCCGCCAGTCCCTGGTGGCTCTGGTCGGCAAGTTCGGCGAGGCTGGTGACGCTCTCGCGATAGCGGTCGATGGCAACGAGGATGGCCTCGATCTTGGCCTGCAGATGATCGCGCATGGCCAGCGCCCCGTCGCGCTCCCCGGCGAGGCCGATCAGCGTCTCGCGCAGCCGGGCGAGGAGCGGCGCGAAGCCGCCGGAGCCTTCATACAGCGCACCATCGATGTCCTCGCCTTCGAGCAGATTGTCGACGGCACGCAGATTGGTATCGAGCGCCTCCATCGCGGCACCGAGCCCCTGCAGCACCGGCGAGTGCTGCATGCCCCAGTCATCGAAGCGGAAGCCGCTGCGCCCCGCCGACAGCGCCGCCGTGAAGGCATCGAGATCGTCGTCGCTGATATGGTGTCCGGCTGGCGTCAGCTCGATGACGCCGCGTCCGCCGCTCAGGGGGTGCTGTTCGGCGACAAAGCGGCGACCGCCGAGCATGATCAGGCTTTCGGGCGCCGCGCCGCCCAGCACATAGCCGTCACCCAGCACCGTTTCGATGCCCGTGCCTTCGTCGACAGCCGGCTCGATTGCCATCAGCCCGTGGCTGGCCCCGAAAATGACCCCGTCCGCGCCATAGAGCGCGACCGGCTGCTTCAGGCTGGCGAGAGCGACCTTGAACTGGTTGGCCCGATCCAGCCTCACACAGAGGCCCTGCACCAGGACTTCGACGCTGCGCGGCCGCTGATCGGGTGGAAGGCCAACCGCGTGGCCAAGTTTTTCAAGGTGATCGTGAAATTCCCGCTCGGCGCGAAACCCGATCACCAGCGAGGCAACCAGTGCCAAGACAAGGGACGCGACGGCCAAGACGGTTCCCGTAATGCCGCCACCAAAGGTCAGCATCATCAGAATGGCAATACCACCGGCCAACAGCCAGCAACATGCCGATATCAGCGCAACGCTGAGGTGGCGCACGAATCAACAGCCCCGATCGGGCCTCCCCAGGCCCTCACGGCAACACTAGTTGCGCAATGGTTAATCAATTCTATAGCGCGGCAGCCCGCGTTAAGAATTCGCTAGCGATACGAACGTGTCGCCTAGAAGAGTTCGATATCGTCATCCACCGCCGGTTTGACCGGCGCCACCGGACGGCGCGCCACGGCGAGCTCGTCCTTGGCGATCGAGGCGTTGGCGGTATTGTCGAGGCGCTTGATGAAGGCGCGGCCGCTTGCCGGCTTGAACATCACCCGGCGCGCGAAGGTGCCGCCGAGGTCCTCGCCGGAAACCGAGTACCCCTCGTTGGCGAGAAATTCGCGCACGAACTCGATGTTTTTGGCGCCCACATCGTCGAGCGCCGGATTGATCTTGCCGCCGCCGAACACCTTGATCTCGAGATTCGCCTTCTTGCCGGTGCCCTGGCTGAGCACCTTGTTGATCAACTGCTCCATGGCGAAGGCACCATAGCGGGCCGAAGCGCCGTAACGGTCGCGGGCCGAGCCCGACTGCTCGGCAAGCAGGAAGTGGTTCATGCCGCCGACCTGGGCGACGCGGTCGCGCACGCAGGCCGATATGCAACTGCCGAGGACCGTCGAAAGCGTCAGGTCCGGGTCCTTGGACACCAGACAGTCGCCCTGATGGACGGTAGTGACTCCCCCGCGATCGAATTCGGGTGGCAGCGAATTTGCGTTGGCCATGACCCACTCGGAGCAATAAGTACGTAACTCGATCTTTAGGCGACAATCCTTAGTGAAGCGCTAACCACGTGATTGGGGTTGGAACGACCTGCCGGATGCAGGCAATAACCAGGAAAGGATTTGTCGCTAGGCTGTGCTTCCATACCGGGGGTTCTATCTGATGAGTTTGGAGAAGCTCGCCCGCGAGCTTGAAGAGACCGCGCGGCAAACCGCGAGCATGGCCGAAGGCGTTACCGAAGCGCTGGACGTTCTCGCCGATCCGAGCCTTTCGGGCGAAGAAGCACGGCGGCTTGCGGCCAATGTTATCGTACGGGCCCTGCAGGGGCAGGACCGCATTTCGCAGCGCTGCCACAACATGGCCTACGCGGTTCGCCAGTTCGAAAAGCTGCCTCCCGGCGCTTCGCAGGATGTCTACGACGAAATCTGGTCCAGCCTCGTCCTCGACGAGTTGCGTGTACCGGGTCTGGCCGGGACCGCCTATCACGATCAGCACGGCGACGCCGAGCTGTTCTAGAAAGCCCCACCAAACACTATTTTCACAAGCCGGCTCTCCTCGCGCGCTATGAACGCGCGCGACGCCCCTCGGCCAGCATCCAGGGTTTTTCGGTCAGAAAGACTTCCAGCGCCTCCCCGCTCATCGGCTGCGCAAAGGCGTAGCCCTGCAGGGTGGCACAGCCGAGTTTGCGCAGGATCGCGGCATGCGCCATGGTCTCGACGCCCTCGCCCAGCACCTCGATGCCGAGCGAACGCCCGATATCGACAATGGACTTCACCAGCTGGCGTTGCGCTGCCGATTCGACGACGGGCTGAACCAGCTGCCGATCGATTTTCAGCCGCTTGGGCTTGAGCCGCATCAGGCTGACGATCGAGGCATGGCCGGTGCCGAAATCATCGATCTCGATATCGATGCCCAGGTCCTTGATGCGGTCGATGTTCCAGCGAACGATCTCGTCCGTCTCGTCGAGAAAAATCGACTCGACCAGTTCGAAGGCCAGTTGCCCGGGTGCAAAGCTGATCCCGGCGAGGGACTCGATCAGCTGTTCGTCCTGCAATCGCCGCGCCGAGACATTGACCGCGATCTTGGGCACACGGATGCCGTTCTGCTGCCAGGTGGCGAGGTAGCCGAGCGAGCTCTCGAGCACGATGCGATCGATTGCGGGAACGACATTGAGATCCTCGGCGATGTCGAGGAAGTCGGCAGGTGCAAGGATGCGGCCGGACGGGTGGCGCCAGCGCGCCAGCGCCTCCACACCGACCACTTCCAGTGTCTCTGCGTCGAACTGTGGCTGAAAATATGGCAGGAACTCGCTGCGCTCCAGCCCCTGCTGAATCTCGTCCGCGAGCCGCTTGGCTCGCGTCACCTCGGCCTGGAGAGCATCGGTGAAGAACTCATGGCGGTTCCGCCCGCGGCCCTTGGCGCGATACAGCGCGATATCGGCATTGACCATCAGCCGGTTGGGATCGAGCCGGCGTCCGCTCTCGGAGGCAATTCCGACCGAAACGCCGAACCGGCACCAGTGATCGCCGAACCGGACCGGCTCGCGCAACCGCTCGATAATGCGGTTGGCCATCGCCGCCAACGCGGTTTCGTCGCCCTCTCCGGAGACCACGACGAATTCGTCGCCGCCCACTCGGGCAGCGAAATCCTCGGCACGGATGTTGCTGGAAAGGACCTCCGCCACATGCACCAGCATCGCATCGCCAGCCGCATGACCGAGCGTGTCGTTGATCTGCTTGAAGCGGTCGAGGTCGATATGGAGCAAGGACAGAGGCTCGCCGCGCGCCTCCGCGTCGCTGGCGCGCTGCTTGAGCACGTCATCGAGATAGCGCCGATTGGGGAGGCCAGTGAGCGAATCGTGCAGGGCGTTGTGCTCGATGGTCGCCTTGACCACCTCCAGTTCGGCATAGCGCGCTTCGCTGAGGCGGCTGGCACGCTTCAGATCCTCGTTGAGCGCCACATCGGCCGAGACATCCCAGTTGACGCCAACGATCTTGGTGCTGTTGCCGGGGTCTCGATAAACCGTGCCGATGGCCCGCACATTGCGCAACTCGCCGTCCGGAGTGACGATCCGGTACTCGGAATGATAGGACCCGGTCTTCTGGATGGCGACCTGGAACTCCGCCTCGGCGCGCTCGAGGTCATCGGGATGGAGCGCGTTGCGCCAGTGCGTATAGCCGCGTTTGCCATTGTCCCGGGGCAGACCGAAGATGGCATTGACGCGATCGTCCCAGACGAGGTCGCCGGTGTCGATGTCATATTCGAACACGCCGACTTGGGACGTTTCGAGCGCCAGTCCCAGTCGCCGTGACAGCCGGAGCAGGTCACCCTCGCGATTGCGGAGGTCGCCAAGGTGGCGCTGCCGCTCCTCGCTCATCCGCCCGGCATAGTAAGCCGGCACCGCCACGACGCCGCCGATGATGATGAAACCCAGCCAGATCAGCCAGGCATTGGGTGCGACGGCGGACCAGCCGCCTCTGGGAATGGCCGCAATCTCCCAATGCCCGGTCGGCAGCACGATGTCCGCCGTGACCGGACGCGACGAGATGACTTTGGCATCGCCATAGAACGGCGCGCCCGCAAGGACCCGGCCATCGCGACCACGAATGGCGATCTCGATGCCAAGCCCGGGGTCGAACATCCCGCTATCGGCATAGAGACGCCGGGATTCCACCACAGAAGACACGATCCCCCAGAAGCTGCGATCGTCGCCCTGACCGACAAAGACCGGAAAGCGCGCAACGAACCCCTCGCCGCCCTGAACGAGGTTGACGGGACCAGCCAGCACCAGCCTTCCGCTGTCCCGAGCCAGCATCGCGGCGTCGCGTTGCGCCGGATTCTGCCGATAGTCGAGCCCGATCGCCTGCTCGTTGCCCTCGAGCGGGTACATCATGGCGATCACCAGATTGGGGGCGGCGGCGATGTTGCGGATCTGCGAGCGCTCTTCGAACAGCTTGCCTGCCAGCGCGGCAAAGCGCGTCTGATCCATGTCGGGTTCGGTGGCGATGGTGGCCACCAACCCGCGCACCAGCTGGATATTGCTGTTGATATTGCCCTCGAGCTTGGCGCGGACGACGCTGAGCTCCTTGAGCACGTCGGAGCGCGTCCGCTGGTCATAGGCAACCTGGTTCTGCCAATGGGCCAGTGACCCGAAGACCAGCGTGGCAATCACTGTCAGCAATACAGGCAGCCGGCTCGGCCGCAGGACGGCCTCGCGCACTCTGGCGGAAATGCTCTGCCCCTCAGACAAAGATTGTCCCTTGGTTCGCTGGCCGCGCAACTACGTTTTAGCCGTCAAGAATACACGCCAGCCGTTAAGACAGCCTTGCATGCAGTTGCGTGAACCATCGACATTGGGGCGAAAAAGCTTGGGCCTTTCAGGGTCGCCGGGAGGCGGTCTGTCTCAACATCTCGCACCAGCGGCGGAGGATCGAAGCCGCGAACGCGTATTTTACCTACAACTTTCGTATTATCATTTCCTACGACTTTAGTCGTATGCATGCGCTTCTCGCTTGACGCCGCGGTGGCGCTCCGGGGATGGTCCAGCCACAAGACGGGCGTCGAGACGCCCCCGGGGTATCAGGAGGAAACACGACCCATGGCCAGCGTAACCATCAACAAGGCCGGTAAGCACTACGGCAACTTCGAGGCGCTCAAAGGCGTGTCGGTGGACATTGCCGATGGCGAGTTCGTGGTCCTCGTCGGCCCGTCGGGCTGCGGCAAGTCCACCCTGCTGCGCATGATCGCCGGCCTCGAGGAAATTTCCTCGGGCGAGATCTCGATCGGCAACCGGGTCGTCAACGACCTGCCGCCCAAGGAACGCGACATCGCCATGGTGTTCCAGAGCTACGCGCTCTATCCGCACATGACCGTGGCGCAGAACATGGGCTTCTCTTTGAAGCTCAAGGGCGCTTCCAAGGAACAGATCAAGGCCAAGGTCGACAACGCCGCCAAGATCCTCGGCCTCGAAAAGCTCCTGGACCGCCAGCCGCGCCAGCTCTCCGGCGGTCAGCGCCAGCGCGTGGCCATGGGCCGCGCCATCGTGCGTGACCCGCAGGTCTTCCTGTTCGACGAGCCGCTGTCGAACCTTGACGCCAAGCTGCGCGTGCAGATGCGTTCCGAGATCAAGGAGCTGCACCAGCGCCTGAAGACCACCACCGTCTACGTGACGCACGACCAGGTCGAAGCCATGACCATGGCCGACAAGATCGTGGTGATGCGCGACGGCGTCATCGAACAGATGGGCTCGCCGCTCGATCTTTACGACAAGCCGATGAGCACCTTCGTTGCCGGCTTCATCGGGTCGCCCTCGATGAACTTCATCGAAGGCTCGGCCGGCGATGGGGGGTTCAAGACCAAGGACGGCATCCTGCTGCCGGCCAACAACGTCCCGGCTTCGGCGACCACCTATGGTATCCGTCCAGAGCACCTCAAGCTCGATCCGAACGGCATCGAGGTTGAACTCGTGGTGCTCGAGCCGACCGGCTCGGAGACCCAGATCATCGCCCGCCTCGGCACCCAGACGCTGGTCGGCATCTTCCGCGAGCGCATCAATGCCGCGCCCGGCTCCAAGCTGCGGATCACGCCGGACGTGAACCTGGTCCACCTGTTCGACAAGGACGGCAAGCGCGTCAACTGACGCCCGGAAAAGTCAGAAGTCTCAAGCCGCCGCGTCCCAGGGCGCGGCGGCATTGTTTTTTGTTTCAGCCCGCGAGCTTGACCTCGGGCAGGTTGTAGTGGGCCCGCACCACGTTCCAGCCTTCTTCAGCCGTGTCGACCACGGTGAACAGCTTGGTGTCATCTGGCCCGATCGTCCCCGCCTCGGCCAGCGCCTCGAGATTGATCACCTTGCTCCAGAAATTCATGCCGAACAGCAGCAGCGGTACGCGCTCAAGCCGGCCGGTCTGCATCAGCGTCAGCGTCTCGAAGAACTCGTCGAGCGTGCCGAACCCGCCCGGAAAGATCGCCACGGCGCGTGCGCGCAGCAGGAAGTGGATCTTGCGCGTCGCGAAGTAGTGGAAGTTGAAGCACAGCTCCGGTGTGACATAGGGATTGGGCGCCTGCTCGTGCGGCAGAACGATGTTGAAGCCGATGGTGGGAGCGCCGACCTCGGTCGCACCGCGATTGCCGGCCTCCATCACCCCCGGCCCGCCGCCAGTGACGACAACGTATTCCTTGAAGTCGAGCGCCTTTGAGGTGAGCGAGGCATATTGCGCGAAACGACGAGCCTCGGTGTAGTAGCGCGAGGCGTCCTCGAGATTACGCCGCTGCACCTCGTTGCGGGCCGCCCAGGCGGGCTTGCCCGGCTCCGGAATGCGAGCGCCGCCGAAGAGAACAACCGTCGAGTTGATGCCCTGTTCACGCAACCGGAACTCCGGCTTCAGATATTCCAGCTGGAAGCGGATGCCGCGCGTGTCCTCGCTGGTCAGGAACTCCGCATCGGCAAAGGCCAGCCGAAATGCCGCCGACTGCGACTGTGCCGACGGCGCCGCCTGTTGCGAGGCGCTGACATCCTCCTGGGACGTGCGGAGGGGGGTGCGGATCTTGCGGGCCATTCGGCTCTCCTTGGTGGTCGCGGGAATCGTCGCAGAGCGGGGTTAAGGACAGGTGGCAAGACACAATTTCGCGCGTATTGGCCGCCAATCGCTCGCCAAAGGGAGCCGATATGCGAACATCGCTCGAAGAACGCATCGACGACGCAGCTCATATAGTGCTGAGCCGGCTGCCGTCATCGGGGCTGGCCGGCGGCCTGATCGAATTCATTGTGTTCGGGCTGAAGCAGGGCTGGGCCTGCCTGTTTGGCGGGCTGATGCTGGCCCTGATGCTCCTGACCGCCTGGTTGTGGCCCGCGGGAATCGGGTTTGCCCGCTACGACGCGCTGTTTCTCGCGGCGCTGGCACTGCAACTGGCCATGCTTGGCTTTGGTCTGGAAACGGGACGGGAAGCGCTGGTGATCCTCATCTTCCATGTCGTCGGGACAGCCATGGAAGTCTTCAAGACCGGCATGGGATCGTGGATCTATCCTGAACCAAGCTTTTTCAGGATTGCTGACGTGCCGCTGTTCTCGGGGTTCATGTATGCGGCCGTCGGCTCATATCTCGCGCGGATCAGCCGCATCTTCGACATGCGCTACACCCGCTATCCGCCGCTCTGGCTGACGCTGCCGCTGGCGGTGGCGATCTATGTCAACTTCTTCGCTCACCACTTTGTCGCCGATATCCGCGTGCTCCTGTTTGGCGCAACTGCGCTGATCTTCTTTCCCACCGTCGTTCATTATCGAGTCTTCCGATTTCGGCATCGGATGCCACTTTTGCTCGGGTTCCTGCTCGTCGCCCTGTTCATCTGGTTCGCCGAGAACATCGGCACGTTCTCGCGTATCTGGCTGTATCCCGGCCAGCACGACCGCTGGCAGATGGTGAGCATCGACAAGCTGGGCGCCTGGTTCCTGTTGATGATCATCTCTTTCGTGTTGGTGACGCTGGTGCATCCGCCACAGCCGGTTGCGGGCGCGATTGACTCGGGGGACGTGGACGATAATGTCCGCGCGCCCATAGCCGATTGAGGAATAGTCATGTCGCACCCCCATCTCGCCCAGACCATCGAAGCTGCCTGGGAGGCGCGCACGGAGATCTCCTTTACGACCAAGGGCGAAGTGCGCGACGCGGTGAACGAGGCACTGGCTCTGCTCGACAGCGGCAAGGCACGCGTCGCCGAGAAGGGCGCCGATGGTTGGGTGGTCAACCAGTGGCTGAAGAAGGCCGTGCTGCTGAGCTTCCGGCTCAACGACAATGCCGTGATCCAGGGGCCGGGCGGCACGACCTGGTGGGACAAGGTGCCGTCCAAGTTCGAAGGCTGGGGCGAGAACCGCTTCCGCGACGCCGGCTTCCGCGCCGTCCCCGGTTCGATCGTCCGGCAGGGCGCCCATATCGGCAAGGGCGTCATCCTGATGCCGAGCTTTGTGAACATCGGCGCCTTTGTCGATGACAATTCCATGGTCGATGGCTGGGCGACGGTCGGCTCCTGCGCCCAGATCGGCAAGAACGTGCATCTGTCGGGCGGCGTCGGCATCGGCGGCGTGCTCGAGCCCATGCAGGCCGGCCCGACGATCATCGAAGACAATTGCTTCATCGGTGCCCGCTCCGAAGTGGTGGAAGGTGTCGTGGTCGGCGAAGGCTCGGTGCTGTCGATGGGCGTCTATATCGGCGCATCCACCAAGATCGTCGATCGCCAGACTGGCGAGATCCACATCGGCAAGGTGCCGCCCTATTCCGTGGTGGTCTCGGGCAACCTGCCGGGTAAGCCGCTCCCCAATGGCGAGCCGGGTCCCAGCCTCTATTGCGCTGTGATCGTCAAGACGGTCGATGCGCAGACGCGGTCGAAGACCGGCATCAACGATCTGCTGCGGGACTGAGGTGATCGACCCCGTCCAGCTTCTCGCCGACCTGATCCGCCAGCCCTCGGTGACGCCGGAGCTGGCCGGCGTATTCGACGTGCTGGAGGCGGCGCTGACGCCGCTGGGGTTCACCTGCACCCGCGTTCGCTTTGAGGGCGATGGCGGCAGCTATCCGGTGGACAATCTGTTCGCGACGCGCGGCACGGGCGGCCAGCATCTGCTGTTTGCCGGCCATACCGATGTGGTGCCACCGGGTGACGCTGCGCAGTGGCTGCATCCGCCATTTGCCGCCAAGATCGCCGACGGGCTGATCCATGGCCGGGGCGCCGCCGACATGAAGTCGGGCATCGCCGCCTTCATCGCCGCGCTGGCAGAAGTTGGAGACCTTGCCGGGACGGTGTCTCTCGCCATCACCAATGACGAGGAGGCCGAGTCGATCAACGGCACCGAGAAGCTGATGGCCTGGGCCGAGGCCGAGGGCCACCGCTTCGATTTCGCCGTCGTCGGCGAACCGAGCGCGACGACCCGCGTCGGCGACAGCATCAAGCTCGGCCGGCGTGGATCGCTGAACGGCAAGATCGTGGTGACGGGGACGCAGGGGCATGTCGCCTATCCCGAGCGCGCCAACAACCCGCTGCCCGCCGCAGCGACGCTGTTGCTGGCGCTGAGCGGCAAGCTCGACGATGGCAGCGAACACTTCCCGCCGTCAAACCTCGAGTTCACCACCGTCGACGTCGGGAACCCGACGACCAATATCATCCCGGCCAGCGCGGACCTGCGATTCAACGTGCGCTATAATGACGGCTGGACGCCCGAGACTCTGGTCGAGGCCATTCAGGGTGTCATTGACGAGCAGGACCTGCACGACGCGTCGGCGACGTTCACCCTGGTTGGCCGCCCGTCGCGCTCCTTCCTTTCGCCCGTAGAGGGCGGCGTCGAGACCCTGATCGAGACCATTGCCCGCCGCACCGGCGTGCCACCGGAGCTCTCGACCGGCGGCGGAACCTCGGACGCACGCTTCATCGCCGACTATTGCCCGGTGGTGGAGTGTGGCTTGCCCGGCCAGACCATGCACAAGGTGAACGAGCACATCCGCATTGCCGACCTCAAGGAGCTGACGGCGCTCTATGCCGCGTTCCTCAAGGACTATCTCGGTTGAACCCCTTTGCCGAGCTGGGCAATGCCGCAATCGGCTGGCTCGACCTGATTGCGGCGCGCGATGGCGCCGCATCGCGGTTTGGCACCACCGGGCGCGCGGTGGCCAATGCCATCGGCTTCTTCTTCGTCATGGGGGTCGCCTGCCTGCTGATCCAAGCGCTGGTGTTTGGCGGGGACTGGCTGTCGCTGTGGATTGCCATCGCCATTGCCGCGCTGCCGCTGCTTGCGGCCCTGTCGGTGACCTGGATCAGTGCCACGGTGCTGAAGATGCCGGCGCAGCCGATGCTGGCGGCGATTGCCTATGCTCTCGCCTTTACCTGGCCGTTGCGGCTTGCGGCCCTGGTGATCCTGCGCACCGACATCGGCATCGGCCTCATCGGAGCACTCGGTTATCTGTTCTATCGCGCCGCACGCGTCATCGGCGCCCAGCCGCGCGGCACGGCCCTTGCCTTCGCAATTGTCGCAACCATCGCGCTTGTCCTCCTGCCGCTCGCGCTCTACATGCTGACCGCGTCGGGCGCCCTGCCTGACCAGCAATAGGCGCAAAGAGGCGATCCCGTGACCAGCAAGCCGACAACGCTCATCGAAGAGCTGGCCCGTGCCGCGCGCGGTGTGGCCGGGCTGGTCATCGGCGACCGAAAGTCGCCCAGCTATTTCGATTTTTCGCAGCGTGGGCTCTATGGCAGTTTCATCGCGCTGCTGGCTGTCACCAGCGTGGAGTTGCTGCTGCCTGGCGTCGCTGGCCGCGGCGCCTTCGTCACGCTGGCCAGCAACGCCATCATCTACACCATGATTATCGCGGCGACCGCGCTGTTCCTTCGCCAGATCCGTCGCATTGATGTGCTTTCGAAGTTCGTCGTCGCCATCAACTGGGTGAATGCCATCCTGTCGGCCGGGCTGATCGCCGCCATTATTGTCGGACTGGGCGGCATCGGCATCCTGGTGCTGGTTGTGAGCCTTGTCGTTACTATCAATGTCGGCCGACTGATTATGGGCCTGAGGCCGCTTCAGATCGTCTTGTTGTTCCTCGCGCAGTTCGTCGGCATCCTCGCGGCCCTACTCGTCTTGATGCTGCTGTTTCCGCCGACGCCAGAGCAGATCGCCGAAATCATGGGGCAGGCGAGTAGCTGACACCGGTGAGGTAGAGCCCGTCCGGCGGCGCCAGCGGCCCGCAGCGCGACCGGTCGGCCGCGTCGAGGGCGGCGCGGAACTGCCGGGGTGTCCAGCGCCCTTCGCCCACCAGCTTCAGTGAGCCCACCATCGAACGCACCTGGCTGTGGAGGAAGCTGCGCGCCTCGGCGCGGATCACGATGTGCTCGGCCTCGCGCACCACATCGAAGCGATCGAGCGTGCGGATCGGCGACTTGGCCTGGCATTCGGCGGCCCTGAAGGTGCTGAAATCGTGGCGGCCGAGGATCAACTGCGCCGCGTCATGCATGGCCTCGGCATCAAGCGCCACCGGCACATGCCAGACCCGTCCCGTCTCCAGCGCCGGACGCGCCCGGCGGTTGAGGATCAGGTATTCATAGCTGCGTGCGGTGGCGGAGAAGCGGGCTTCGAAACCCTCGGGCGCACGCTCGGATTCGATGATCGCCACCGGATGGGGCTTGGTGTGGAAGTTCAGCGCCTCGCGGATCTTCCGCGGATCCCAGTCGCGCTCGAGATCGAAATGCACCACCTGCCCCAGGGCGTGAACGCCGGCATCGGTACGGCCGGCCGCCTGCGTCACGACGGTCTCACCCGAAAAGCGCTGGATCGCTTCCTCGAGAACCTGCTGCACGCTGAGATCCGCCGCCTGCCGCTGCCAGCCGCGGAACGGACTTCCATCGTACTCAATGATGAGCTTGTATCTAGGCATGGTTGGAGGTGAAAATGGCCTTGGTGAGACGTTTTGGGAAGTTAGATGGTGAACGACACCAGCTACACGACGAGGTTGAAGCTCGCTACGCCGTCTTTGAGCGCGACGGCAGAAGTTTCGTTCAGATAAATACCTACGGTCGCAGTACTCGAGAAATTCCAGACAAGGTTTCGCAGTCTATCCAGCTGGACCGCGACGGCGCGGAGCAACTTGTTGCAATCCTGCGAAAGCAGTTCGTCCTTTAGCCCGCTCTAGAGGGCAATTCACCAGCCCCACGCAGGAAGGTCGCGGCATCCATCGCCGACTTGCCTTCGCGCTGCACGGTGACGAGACGCACCGCGCCGTCGCCGCAGGCAATGGTGAGATTGGGAAGGATCGTGCCGGGCGCACCGGAGCCGGACGCGAGCGTCGAGCGCAGCGCCTTGACGCGGACCGGGGCGCCGCCGAGTTCGAGCTCGAACCAGGCACCCGGAAATGGCGACAGGCCGCGGATCAGGTTGTGGACCTCGGCGGCCGGCTTGGAGAAGTCGATGCGCGCCTCGGACTTCTCGATCTTGTGGGCATAGGTGACGCCCTCGTCCGACTGCGGCGTGAAGTCTAGACTGCCGCGCTCCAGCGCCGGCAGGGCGCGCCCCATCAGGTCCGCGCCGACCAGCATCATCTTGTCGTGGAGTTCGCCGGACGTCATGTCGGGCCCGATCGGCATTTCGTCGACGAGGCCGACGGGACCGGTGTCGAGGCCCTCGTCCATCTGCATCACCATGACGCCGGTGCGCGTGTCGCCGGCCATCACCGCCCGCTGGATCGGCGCTGCGCCGCGCCAGCGCGGCAAGAGCGAGCCGTGAAGGTTCAGACAGCCATAGGCCGGGGCTTGAAGAATGGGCGCCGGCAGGATCAGCCCATAGGCCACCACCACCGCGACATCCGCATCGAGCGCGGCGAAGGCCGCCTGCTCGTCGGCGCCCTTCAGCGAGCGGGGCGTCCGGACCTCGATGCCGAAGCCTTCCGCCGCGAGGTGAACCGGCGATTTGCGCTCGGCCTGCCCGCGACCGGCCGGTTTGGGCGCGCGGGTATAGACCGCGAGCACCTCATGGCCGGCCGAAACGATCTCGGTGAGCGTGGGCACGGAAAATTCCGGCGTGCCCATGAAGATGATCTTCATTCGGCCTCTCAGTCTGGAATAGCCTTCCCCCTACGCAGGGGAGGACAATGTCAGCCGAGCTTGGACAGCCGGTCGGCCTTCTGGAACTTCTTGAGCACGCGGTCGCGCTTCAGCCGGCTGAGATAATCGATATAGAGCACGCCATCGAGATGATCGAGTTCGTGCTGGATGCAGATGGCGAGACGGTCACCGGCATCCTTCTCCACGGTGTTGCCCTCGAGATCGGTGTAGCGCACCGTCACCTCGGCCGGGCGCTCGACCTCGTAGTAGAGCTCGGGGATCGACAGGCACCCCTCCTCGGTGACGGTGGTCTCCTCGGAATATTTCAGGATTTCCGGGTTGATCATCACCAGCGGCTCAGGCGTCTCGCCTTCCTTGGCAAGATCCATCACCACGATCCGCTTCATTTCGCCGATTTGCGGCGCGGCAAGCCCGATGCCGGGCGCGTCATACATGGTCTCGAGCATGTCCGCCGCCAGCACCTTGATGCTGTCGTCGATCTTCTCGATCGGGTCGCACACCTGGCGCAGACGCTGATCGGGAAGGATGAGGATGGGACGCTTGGCCATTGCGGGGTCCTTTACGGCGGAACGCCGCTGAATATGGTATTTCCCCGCCGCCGGTCAACCGCGCCGCGCGTTCGTGCAGGGCAGCGAACAAAAGGGAAACCGAATCGGCTAGGCTCAGCCGATGGACCGCACCCTGTTTTTCCTCGGCGAAACGCCCGTGACGCTCGAAATGGCGATGTACGCCGCGCTCGGCTTGTTTGCCGTGCTGTTGGGCATCCTGATCGTCATGGTGCTGCGCCAATCGCGGCAGCGCGCCGAGGAGGCGGCAATGACCGAGAGCCGGGCCCGTGAGGCCGAGCGCCAACTCGCCGACCTGATGCGCATTCAGTCGGAGATGACCGGCCGCATGCAGACCATGTCGGAAATCTTCGGCTCGCGGACCTCCGATCTCGCGCGGCTGGTCAACGAACGGCTGGACAGCCAGGGACAGCGGCTGGGCGCCGCGGTTCAGGAGAGCCAAGCCAAGACCAGCGAGAGCCTCGCGAAGCTCCAGGAGCGGCTGGCGGTGATCGACAGCGCCCAGAACAACATCACGCAATTGAGCCGCGACGTCGTCTCGCTGCAATCCATCCTTGCCAACAAGCAGACGCGCGGCGCTTTCGGACAGGGTCGGATGGAGGCCATCATCGGCGATGGTCTCGCGCCAAACGCCTATGCTTTCCAGGCGACGCTCTCGAACGGCAGCCGCCCCGATGCGGTGGTCTATATGCCCAACGGCGCGCCGATGCTGGTGATCGACGCGAAGTTTCCGCTGGAAAGCTGGCAGCGCCTCGGCGAGGCCGATGGGCCTGAGGCGCTGCGCTACGCCATGGCCGGCTTCCGCAGCGACATGGGCGTCCATATCAAGGCGATCTCGGACAAGTACCTGATTGCCGGGGAGACCGCCGATACGGCCTTCCTGTTCGTGCCGTCGGAATCGATCTTCGCGGACCTGCACGAGAAGTTCGAAGACGTGGTGCAGCGGGCGCTGAAGGCGCGCATCGTCGTGGTCTCGCCTTCAATCCTGATGCTGTCGATCCAGGTGGTGCAGGCGCTGATGCGCGACGTTCGGATGCGCGAGGAGGCCCACCGTATCCAGCGCGAGGTGCGCGAACTGCTGCTCGATGTCGGGCGGCTGGACGAGCGGGTGCGGAAGCTGCAAACGCATTTCCAGCAGGCCAATAACGATATCGGCGACATCCTCGTGTCGACCGGCAAGGTGGCCCGCCGCGGCGAAAAGATCGAGGCGATGGAGTTCGATGACGTCCGGCCCGAGCAGCGGCTGGCGGGCGAGTAGCCGGGCCCTGTCGTCACTTTGCCTCACGTTGCCGTGACGCCGCAGCATCCCGCTCTATTTCCGTTCTAGCCTCGATCTCCCCAATGCGAGGAGGCAGGAATGGACGACAGCAGCCGCGAAGCGCCGAAGATCACCCGCGAGATGATCAACCTGTTCGACGACTACACCCATCTCAGTCTCGACCGGCGGAAGTTCATGGACAGTCTCGCCAAGCTCGCCGGCTCGATGGGGGCGGCGACGGTCGCCGCCTCGATGATGGCGTCCAACGCGCAGGCGCAGGGCCTTGTGCCCGAGGATGACCCGCGCCTCGTCACCGCCGACATCGTCTATCCCGGTGCCAAAGGCGAAATGAAGGGCTACCTCGCCTACCCGGCCGAGGGCGGCCCGTTCGGTGCGGTGATCGTGGTGCACGAGAATCGGGGGCTCAACGCCCACACCAAGGATGTGGCGCGCCGGATGGCGCTCGAGGGCTTCGTCACCCTCGCGCCGGACTTCCTCTCCGATCTTGGCGGCACGCCAGCGGACGAGGAAGCGGCGCGTCCGATGTTCCAGAACCTCTCGGCAAGCGATGTCGCGGCCAACGGCGTTGCTACCCTTAGCTTCCTGTCGGCGCACGAGAAATCGAACGGCAAGGTCGGCGCCATGGGCTTCTGCTGGGGCGGCGGCACGGTGAATAACCTGGCGGTCGCGTCGCCCGAATTGCGCGCAGCCGTGCCCTATTATGGCGGCCAGCCCAACCCGGAAGCGGTGGCGGCGATCAAGGCCAAGGTGATGGCGCATTACGGCGGGCTGGATGACCGCATCAATGCCGGGATTCCCGAGTTCGAGGCGGCGCTGAAAGCGGCGGGCGTCGACTATCAGATCTTCATCTACGAGGGGGCCAACCACGCCTTCAACAACGACACCTCGGCGGCCCGCTACGACAAGGCGGCCGCCGACCTCGCCTGGTCGCGAACGGTGGCGTTGTTCAAGGAAGTGCTGAGCTAGATCTCGGTACGGGCCTTCAGCGCCTGGCTGAGCGTGCCTTCGTCGAGATAGTCGAGCTCGCCACCCACCGGCACGCCATGGGCGAGGCGGGTGACCTTGATGCCCGAGGGCTGCAGGCGATCGGTGATGTAGTGCGCCGTCGTCTGCCCCTCGACCGTGGCGTTGACCGCCAGCACGATCTCGCTGAACTCGGGCGCGCGCCGGACGAGATCGTCGATGCTCAGGTCGTCGGGCCCGACGCCGTCGAGCGGCGACAGCACGCCGCCGAGCACATGGTACTTCACGGCCCCGACCCCGGCGCGTTCCAGCGCCCAGAGGTCGGCGACATCCTCGACGACGATCAAGAGCCCGCTCTCATTGCGGCGCGGATCGGCACAGATGCCGCAGGGCGAGCGGGTGTCGACATTGCCGCAGACCTCGCAGACCGTCACCGCCTCGACTGCGCGGTCGAGCGCCGCCGACAACGGCACCATCAACTGCTCTTTCTTCTTGATCAGGTGCAGCACGGCGCGACGCGCCGAGCGCGGCCCGAGCCCGGGCAGGCGGGCAAGGAGCTGGATCAGCTGTTCGATCTCGGGGCCGGATTGCGCCATGTCAGGAGGTCAGCCCCTGTGCTGCGAACAGGTTGATGAGCGCGAATTGCTGAAGGCCGAACGCCGCCGTCTCTCCGGCAATGCGCAGCGGGCGCTGCCGGACATGGCGAGCGATCAGGTAGATGGCGAACACGGTGATGGCCCCAACAACGAGAAACAGCCCGCGCGAAATGTCGGCCGCTGCCATGGCGCCCAGAAACATGCTCCACATGAATCCGATCGGCACGATGATCAGCATGTAGGGGCTGATGGTGCCCGAGGTCAGCGCGCTGATGAGCATCAGCACGACGCCGGCCAAGAGCATCGCCACCAGCACTTCCAGCAACCGCTCGAAAATGACCTGCATCTAGAATGGCAGCTTCATGCCGGGCGGCAATGGCAGGCCGGCGGTCAGTTCCTGCATCTTGGAATTCGCCGCCGTGTCGGCCTTGCCCTTGGCATCGCTGTGGGCGGCGATGATCAGGTCCTCGAGCACGCTGACATCGTCGGAAACGAGGCTCGGATCGATCTTGATGCCGCGCATTTCGCCCTTGCCGGTGAGCGTCACCACAACCATGCCACCACCGGAACGGCCTTCGACGGTCATTTCGGCGATTTCCTGCTGCAGGCCCTGCATCTTGGACTGCATTTCCTGCGCAGCCTTCATCATGCCCATGATGTCTTTCATTCGTCGTCCTCGTCTTCCTCGCGGATTGCGTCCGCGTAAGCCTCGATGGGGATTTCTTCGTGCTTGATCACGGGGGGCAACACACGGGCGCCCGGAAAGGTTTCGAGGATGGCCTGCACCAGCGGGTCCTGATGCGCCTCGGCATGAACCTTCTCCTGCCGCTCGTTCCGGATCTCGCGGATCGTCGGAACATGCGCGGCATCGGTCTTCAGCGTGACCATCCACTGCCGGCCGGTCCAGAGCTTCAGCCGGGCCGAAAGCGTCTGGATGATGCCGGGATCGGCACCCTCGACCAGCGCCACCTCAAGGCGGCCTTCACTGACTGAGACGGGACGAAGGCTGGATTCGAGTGCCAGCTTGACGATGACGTCCCGCTTCTCTCCGGCCAAGGCGACCAGCTCGGCATAGTTGCGCGGATTGGGCAGAGCCGGCGCCGTGGCCTGTGCCTGCGCCACCTGGGGTTGCGCAACGCGCATCGGCTCGGGTTGCCGGAGCGCCTGCGGACCACCGCTGGAACCGCCGCTCGGGCCACCACCGGAACCACGAGACATCGGCGCAGACGCTGCAGCGCCCGAACCGGACTGGCTGTTGATCTTTGCGATCAACTCATCCGGCGTCGGCATATCGGCAGCATGGGCGAGGCGGATCAGCACCATTTCAGCGGTCTGCAGCCCATTGCCGGCGCGACCGACCTCCTCGTGGCCCTTGAACAGCACCTGCCAGGCGCGGTTGAGCGCCCGCATGCCAAGCCGCTTTGCGAGATCGGCGCCGCGCACGCGCTCGTCGGGAGTGAGCGACACATCCTCGGCCGTGGACGGCACCACCTTCATGCGGGTGACGAGATGGGTGAAATCACACAGGTCGGCGATCACCGTTTGCGGATCGGCCCCGGCATCATAGAGCGCGCGGAGGGTGTCGAGCGCCTCGGCGATGCGGCCGCCCATGACCTGTTCGAACAGATCAATGCCCTTGGCGCGGTCGCCGAGCCCGAGCATGGCCTTGACCGTCGCCGCCGTGACCTTGCCGTCGCCATGCGAAATGGCCTGATCGAGAAGCGACTGGTTATCGCGGACGGAGCCCTCGCCGGCGCGGACGATCATCGCCAGCGCCTCGGGCTCATAGTCGATGCCTTCCTTGCCGAGGAGGTCGATCAGGTGTGCCGTCATGATCTCGGGCGGCACGCGGCGCAGATCGAAGCGCATGCAGCGGCTGAGGATCGTCACCGGCACCTTGCGGATCTCGGTGGTGGCGAAGATGAACTTCACATAGGGCGGCGGCTCTTCCAGCGTCTTCAGCAGCCCGTTGAAGGCCGCCGTCGACAGCATGTGCACCTCGTCGATGATGTAGACCTTGTAGGGCGCCGAGGCCGGGGCGTATTTCACCGAGTCGATGATCTCGCGGATATCGTTGATGCCGGTGTTGGACGCCGCGTCCATCTCGATGACATCGACATGCCGGCCCTCGATGATCGCCCGGTCGTGGAGGCCCTCCTTGGTGAAATCCAGCGTCGGGGCGCGACCGTTCTCGTCTTCGTAATTGAAGGCACGGGCCAGGATGCGGGCGGTGGTGGTCTTGCCCACGCCGCGCACGCCGGTGAGGATGAAGGCGTGGTGGATGCGGCCGGACTTGAATGCGTTGCGCAGCGTCTGCACCATCGCATCCTGCCCGATCAGGGCATCGAAGCTCAGCGGCCGGTACTTGCGGGCAAGCACAAGATAGGGCGACCCCGCCTTGGGCGCGGTCTCGGGCAGCATCTCGTCGGGGAACATTCCGTCAGCCATGCATAGGATATAGCGACCGCCAGCGCGGATCGCAAAAGCTCATCGTCCTCAAGTGGACGGTGGAGACGGAAACATGTGGGGAAAGTAGGAGGCTGGCAACGACCCGTGAAGGTCTCGTTGGGGCTGCTTCCTTCCGGACCTGACCCGGTTGGCGAGGAACACGTCCGCGCCAACCTCCCATTGGCTATATGGCGAAGCCGGAGCCGGATGGCAAGAGTGGAGGCATCAGCAGTGTCAGACGACCCGCTGCCCCTCGCGCCAGACTGTGCGGACGATCGGCACGCCTTCGAGCAGCGAGACCCGGACGAGATCGGCGCGAAGGCCGGGCGCGATGCTGCCGCGATCGGCGAGACCGGCGGCGCGTGCCGGGGTCGCCGTCACCATCGCCACCGCTTCGGGCAGCGTGATCATGTCCTCAAGCCCGAAAACCGCCTGCATCAGGCTGAACGGCACATAGTCGGACGAGAGGATATCGAGGAGGCCCTCGCCGACGAGGTCGCGGGCGGAAACATTGCCCGAATGCGAGGCGCCGCGCACCACGTTGGGCGCCCCCATCAGCACGGCCATGCCAGCCTCGCGCGAGGCCCGGGCGGCCTCGAGAGTCGTCGGGAACTCGGCGATGGTGATGCCGTGGGCGGCCGCATCGTCGACATGGGCAAGGGTCGCATCGTCGTGACTGGCAAGCACGATGCCGTGTTCGGCCGCCATGTCGGCGATGGCGCGCCGGTGCGGGGCGGCGTTCTCTGCCGATTCGCGACTGCGCCGCTCCGAGAAGGCCGCGAATTGCGCGTCGGTCAGACCCTTCTTCTTCTGATAGTAGAGCCGATAGGCCTCGAGCGAAGCGAACTGCCGTTGCCCCGGCGAATGGTCCATCAGCGAGGCGAGCCGGACCAGCGGATCGCCCTGATAGGGTGCGAAACTGACGAGGCAATCGGGCGCCGCCACTTCGCAGCGGAGGTGGATATGGTGCTCGGCCCGCAGCCGCCCCGCCGCCATCGAGCTGCGGATGGCATCGCCCAGCCGGGTGAAATCCTCCGCCTGCATGCCGTCATCGGTGTTAAGCCCGACCCGCAGGGCATCGAATACGGTGGTGATGCCGGAGGCCGCGACCTGCGCATCATGCGCCTGCAGCGCCGCCACCGGGTTCCAGCGCACGCCGGGCCGAGGGGCGTAGTGGCCCTCGAGATGGTCGGTGTGGAGTTCGACCAAGCCGGGGAGAAGGTAGTCGCCATCGAGATCGACGCCACCGGCGAATGGGGCACCGACATCGGCAATCATCCCATCCGCGATGCGGACCGAACCGAGGATGACCTCGTCGGCCAGGACGATACGGGCATTGGTGAGAACGAGGTCTTCGGTCATCTGCGGCTCCTGAGCCGCAGCGGGTAACTCACAATTGTGACATCGCCAAGAAGGGTCAGCGCAGAAAGCCGGCGCCTCAATGCGCGGCCTTGCCGATCAGCCGGGAGCGCAGCGCGTTCGAGATATTGTCGAACACGAACACCACGATGAGGATCAGGATCACCATGTAGGCGACGTTCTCCCAATCCTGATTGGTCCGCATCGCCTCGATCAGCTTGAGTCCGATACCGCCGGCGCCGACCGCACCGATGATGGTGGCCGAGCGGGTATTGCTCTCCCAGAAATACAGTGCCTGGCTGAGGAACACCGGCATCACCTGCGGAACGACGCCATAGCGCTGCACGGCAATCGGCGAGGCGCCGACCGAGCGCACGCCCTCGCGCTGCCGGTCATCGATGTTCTCGAGCGCTTCGGTGCTGGTCTTGCCCAAGGTGCCGGTGTCGGTGAACAGGATCGCAGCGATGCCGGGAATCGGACCGGGTCCGAAGCCGCGCACGAAGAACAGCGCCCAGATCAGCATGTCGACCGAGCGGAGGAAATCGAACACCCGCTTCATCAGCCAGTTGCCGACCGGATTGGGCGTGATGTTGCGTGCCGCAATGAAGGCGAGCGGAAACGCGACCAGCGCCGCGAACAGCGTACCGACAAAGGCCATGACGATGGTCTGCAACAGCTTGTTGTAGGTATCGAGATGCTGCCACTCGGAGTTGTAGAAGAACTCAGTGAACATCAGCTGCCAGTTGGGCATGCGCGCATCGATCTGCTCGCCGACCGTGATCGTCTGCCAGATCGTCGCGAGATCCATCCCGAAAAAGTGCGACTGGGTATCAAAGAAGAAGTTTGGCCAGCCCAGATAGCGATGCCGCACATAGACCTGGGTGTTGCGGATCTCCGCGAGGCCGACAAAGCCGTAGTCGACGGTGACGCGACCGCCCTTCAGCGTCATGTTGGCCGGAGGATTGGCGGGCAGTGCCGCGCCCGCATCCGAGATGGGGATGCGATAGCGCGTCCCCCCGACCACGGCGATGACGTTGTAAGGGCTGACTTCGATCTGGTTCTGCGGGTTGTTGAACGAGATGGTGTAGTTGTTCTCGCCGGTCTGCTCGATCCACTCCGGATGCGGGTCGTCGCCAAGCAGCGACCGCACCCATTCCACCTCGACCGTACCATCCTTGAAGCGGAAGCGCGGGGTCGCTTCCCAGGAGTACCAGTCCGCAACATAGGTCCCGGCCCTATCCCACTGGGCGTTGCTGACCACGTTGGGAATATCGAAGAAGAACACACAGAAGACGAGGTAGGCGAGCGTCGCAACCGCGACCAGCGGCGCGGTGAGCCGGCGCCACAGCGGCTTGTGAAAAACCTGCGGATGCCGCGCCCTGAGCCCGTCGATCTCGTCTTCCGTCATGTGCACGATGGCCATGCTGCGCCCCCTTAGCCGCCGAACGTGAAGGCGGTCTTGCCCACGAGATGCTTGCGCAGCGCCCCGGAAATCCAGTCGATGCCGATGATGGTCACGAACAGCAGGATGATGATCGCGTAGGTCTTGGCCGCGTGATCGCGCCCGATCGACAGCCGGAACACTTCGCCGATGCCGCCGCCGCCGACGGCGCCGATGATGGTCGAGGCGCGCACATTGATCTCTGCCCGCAGCAGCGCATAGGAAACGAAGTTCGGCATGACCTGCGGAACAAAGCCGTAGCGCACCCGCTCCAGCCAGTTGCCGCCGACGGCGCGCAGCCCCTCGTCGGCCTTGGTGTCGGCGTTCTCGACCACCTCGTAGAACAGCTTGCCCAGGGCGCCGATGGTGTGGATGGCAACCGCGACGATGGCCCCGATCGGTCCGATCGACAGGATCGCCACCAGCATGCCGGCAATCACGATTTCCGGGAAGGCGCGCAGCACTTCGAGCACCCGCTTGGTGACGAACCGGACGGTGCGCGAACCGGTGACATTGCTGGCCGCGAAGAAGCACAGGGCGAACGCGGCGCTGGCCCCGAGGATCGTTGACACCAGCGCGATATTGATCGTCACCAGCATCTGGTAGAAGTACTCGGGCAGGTAGAGATCGCCGATCAGATAGACCCGCCCGACCTCGTAATCATACTTGAACGACCCATCGGCATAGGGCGACGGCAGGTCGAACAGCGCCCGCACGATCTCCATTGGATCGTCCGGCTGAAAATGGATGAAGAAGTCGAAGAAGTACGGCAGCCGGTCGAAGAACTTGCCGGCGTTGGACGCATCGGCGAACCACAGCGCCGCACCGAGGAACACCACGAGCCCGCCGACGGCGAGCACCGTGTAGACCCGGCGCGTCGCCAGCAATTGCCGGTAGTGCGCGTGCAGGGTGGCGACATCCGAACCCATGCCCGAAGTGACCGCTGCCATGGCTGCCGTGTCCCCTTGCGAATATGAAGAGGCCGGCGGCGATATCGCCACCGGCCCGCAACGTGCTGCGGATCAACCGCCGATGGTCGCCTTACGGGCGTCGATGATCGGCTGGTAGAATTCCGGGGTTACCGGAGCGTAGCCCTGGAAATCACCGCGTTCGATCGCGCTGAAGCAGGCGTAATCTTCGGTCGGCAGGTTGTTGTAGAAGGCGATGATCTTGTCCTTCATTTCCTGCGGCAGGCTGGAGCGGACGACGTTGGGGCCGTTCGGGATCAGCGGCGACTGCCAGAGTTCGGTGACGTCTTCCATGTCGAGCATGCCCTTGTCGACCATCGAGCGGGTGTTGCCCGAGGTGTAGCCCTCGGAGAACTCACCGACGCCGGAGGTCCAGGTCACCGCAACATCGACCTTGCCGTCGAGCAGGGCCAGCACGTTGTTCTCGTGGCCGCCGTTGAACGAGGTCTCCGAGAAGTACTCATCGGGCTTCATGCCGTTGAGCGCCGGGTCCTGCGGCAGGGTCACCAGCGGGATCAGGTAGCCCGAGGTCGAGTCCGGATCGGCATAGCCGAGCTTCTTGCCCTTGGCATCGGCGAGGGTCGCGATGCCCGAGTCCTTCCGGGCCAGCATGATCGAGTGATAGCCCATCGAACCGTCGGTCTGGACGGTGGTGTTGAACGGCTCGACCGCCTTGGGGTCGGCCAGATAGATCTTGGCATAGCCCGAAGCGCCGAGGCCGGCGACGTCGAGCGTGCCGCCCAACAGGCCCTGGATCACGCCGTCATAGTCGGCCGCCGGGAACAGTTGCACTTCCTTGACGCCGAGCGCGGCCGGCAGCTTGTCGACGAGGCACTGGTTGTTGGCCAGACGGTCGGCTTCGTTCTCGCCGCCGATCAGGCCGATGCGGATGACGTCCATGTCCTCGGCGAGGACCGGCGTGGCGAAGCTGGTGATGGCCAGGGCGGCCAGCAGGATGTTGCGGATCGCGGTCATGGAAGTCTCCTTTGGTGACGCGCAGCAGGGTCCGGCACCTGCCGGCGACCGCACGAGCAGGCGGCGACCGGCAGGGCGGATGGGGAAACGGTCAGTTGGGCAGGCTGACCGGAAGGGCGGCTTCGAGCGATGGCACCGGCAGGTCGCGCTTCTTTTTCTTGCGCACCGGAACCGCCTCGAGGCTGGTGGAGGTCATTTCTTCAGAGAAGGCCTCAGCAAGGCCCTCCGCGCCGTAGAGCGCTCGGGCGACATCGGTGGTGAGTTCGTCGGGGGTGCCGTCGAACACCACGCGACCCTCGGCCATGCCGATGATCCGCTCGCAATAGCTGCGCGCGGTATCGAGCGTGTGGAGGTTGGTGATGACGGTGATCCCCTGCTCCTCATTGATGGCGGCGAGGGAATCCATGACGATCTTGGCATTGCGCGGATCGAGCGAGGCAATCGGCTCGTCGGCGAGGATGACCCGCGGCTCCTGCATCAGGGCGCGGGCGATGGCCACGCGCTGCTGCTGGCCACCGGAGAGGGTCTGCGCCCACTGCGTCGCGGTCTGCGCGATGTCGAGCTTTTCGAGCGCCTTGAGCGCCATCAGCTGCTCGGTTTCCGAGAAGATCTGGAGGAGGTTGAGGACGGTGTTGCGGCGGTTGAGCCGGCCGAGCATCACATTGGTGATGACGTCGAGGCGCGGCACCAGGTTGAACTGCTGGAAGATCATGGCGCAGTCGCGCTGCCAGTCGCGCAGGGCCTGGCCACGCAGGCCCGAAACGGTCTGGCCCTCGAAGCTTATCTCGCCGTCGCTGACGTCGATCAGCCGGTTGATCATCCGCAGCAGGGTGGACTTACCCGCGCCGGAGCGGCCGATGACCCCGACCATCTGGCCGCGGGGAATCTCAAGGGAAACATCGCTGACTGCCGTCTTGGCGCCGAACCGTCGCGACACTCCATTGAGCTTCAGCATGCCCGCACCCCGTTTCATTGAACGGGCCGAGTCCTATGCGGCGAACACCAAAGTCATGTGACGCTCAGGTGACGAGTGTGTGACGGTGGATATCTCTCCGGGCTCAGCGCTTAAGTTCTTGCGGCACCCATAGAATTCGTGGCGGGCGCAAGGAACACTTGCGCGAAGCGAGGCGGTGTATCCGGGTCCGGACCTAGCTGGACTTGAAGACGGCCTCTTTGACGACAAAGGCGAGGCCGATGCACATCAGATAAAATCCGACGGTTACAAACAGCAGCGACAGGATTGCCAGCACCAGCCACGCGATCAGCATATTGAGCTTGGGCCACAGCATTGGCCAGAACTCGACATTGTTGAGCGCGGCGGTCGCCTGCGTGACGTCCAGCGGCCCGAGGTACTGGCTGACGGCAGCTTTTTCCACATCCGTACCATTTATCGCCGCGAGCATGCGGTCGCGCCCGCGCCGGGCCGTGCGCCCCAGCGCTACCGCCGCTGAGGAGACCATGATCATAAAGAACAGCAGACCCAGTATCGTGACCGCGACGCTGTTGCCATTCACCACCGTCAGTTGCTGCTGCACCGCGCCCTGCATCGCCTTGGCAAGGCCCGCGACGCTGAGACCATCCGGCTCGACCAGAAACGGCAGGATGAGAGAGGTAATGTCGGGGTAGTCGGTGCGCAGGTATACGTTCTGCAACGTCACCAGATAGCCCATCGCAAACAGCACGAAGCAGGCCGTTACCGCATGCAGGAAGAACCCTTCCAGCGCCTCGAAGCCGCGCCGCTTGTCTGGCGATTCCACGTCCGGAACAATGTAGAAGCCCGCGGCTCGCAATTCTGGGGAGAAGAAGAACCGGATATAGAGGCCGAAGCCGACCATGAAGCCGACGGCCGCAATGACCCCGGCATAGACGAGATACGCATAGCCCGAACCGGCAAACACACCATTCCAGAAGTAGTGCTTCGACGGTGACTTGCACGCCCCAGTCGTCTCGCCGAGGTAGCGGCAGATTGGCCCCGCAATGGACCAGTCGGCTTCCTTGTCGATGTCCTTGAGGTCGAACAGGCCGATTTCGCCGGGATCGGGGTAGAATTGCCCGACAACCCTGAAATACTCGAGCGGGATGAAGGCCAGTGCGAGCACTGCCACTGCCCCTACGGCAATAAGCAGCGTCCTTGAGCGGCGCGCGACAAGCGATTCGATTTTCTTGATCGGGGCGCGTGTCCAGTTGCTGGCCACGATCATCCCCCTTTCAACCATGTCGCGGATGGCGAGATTGGCGGCGTTGATCGTTTCGCAGACGCAGTACACGAACAGCGGAAACAGGATGGTCATCCCGACGGACCAGTTGAGCGCCGTGCCAAAGCCGACCTGCTTCTTGAGGTCATACGGACCAAAGCAGCTGACCACTCGCGACCTCGACCACGTGGTGAGTCCTTCCGCACGCGCCCAGCAGACTTCGAAATTCAGCACCCCAACCGCGAAGGACGCAATAACAAACGCCGTCCCGATCGCCAGAACGACCAGCGCGACGACGAATGAGTTTATTGGTCGCAACATCTCTGCCCCCTGACACTGCGCTGTACAACTCGTAACAGCGCCGGGTCTTCGACGGCATTTGGAGGACTACCTACGCCTCGTACTTGTCCAGAAACGCCTCGATGGCAAGGTTTCGGAAGTCTGGTAACGCCTCGTGTAGCTTCTCATGGCTCCAGTCCCACCAGCCGAGCGCCATCAGGCGGGTGGCGATCGGATCGGGGAAGCGCTGGCGGATGGTGCGGGCGGGAACGCCGACAGCTATGGCGAAGTCCGCCACGTCCTTGGTGACCACCGCGTTCGAGCCGATGATGGCACCGTGGCCAATGCTGACGCCGGGCATGATTACCGCGCCGTGGCCGATCCAGGTGTCGTGGCCGATGGTGATCTTCTGGTCGGCGCGGCCGGCGAAGAACTCGGCATCGTCAGCCTCGCCGTCGAAATACCAGCTCGAGCGGTAGGTGAAGTGGTGCAACGAGGCGCGCTGGTGCGGGTGCATCGAAGCATAGATGCGCACATGGCTGGCGATATTGGCGAACTTGCCGATCTCGGCATAGGCGATCTGGGTGTTCTCGACGCAATAGGAATAGTCGCCGATCACGGAATGCGCGACATGCGAGCCTGCGCCGATCTCGGTGTAGCGGCCGAGCGTCGAGTTGCTGACCTGCGCGGTCGGGTGGATATACGGCGTCTCGCTGAGCTTCATGCGGCAATCCTCGGGGCAAAGGCGGTGACATCGACGATGCGATCGGCGACGGCGGCGCGCACCTCTTCATCGTGGAAGATGCCCAGCAGCGCCACCCCTGCCCGCTTCTTGTCGGCGATCATGTCGACGACGACCTGACGATTGACGGCATCGAGGGAGGCGGTCGGCTCATCGAGCAGCAGCACCGGGTGCTCGGTGCTGAAACCGCGGGCGATATTGACGCGCTGCTGTTCGCCGCCCGAGAAGGTCGCCGGCGGCAAGCCCCAGAGGCGTTCCGGCAGGTTGAGCCGGGCGAGCAATACGCGGGCGCGCGCCTGCGCTTCCTCGCGGCTGACACCCCGCGCCACCAGCGGCTCGGCGACCACGTCCAGCGCCGAGACGCGCGGCACGGTGCGGAGGAACTGGCTGACATAGCCAATGCTGTCGCGGCGAAGTTCCAGCGCGGTGCGCGGGCTGGCGGTGGCGAGATCGACCGGCACACCGTGGTGCATCAGCGTGATGGCGCCGGCGTCGACGCCGTAATTGCCATAGACCATCTTGAGGAGGCTCGACTTGCCGGCGCCCGACGGGCCGCCGAGCACGACACATTCCCCGGCATTGACCTCGAAGCCGACATTCTCGACCACCGGCAACACGATGCCGCCGCGCAGGTGCATCGTGAAGGACTTTGCGACGTTGGAGACGCTGAGGAGCGCTGCCATTTCGTTCTCCGTTCTGCGGCCTCACCCTCATCCACCCTGTCGGGCACCTTCTCCCATCAAGGGAGAAGGCGATGGAGCCGCGATTTCTCAGTTTGCCCTTCTCCCTTGATGGGAGAAGGTGGGCGAAGCCCGGATGAGGGTGGTGCAACGCGCACCGGGTCGTGCATTCACACCTGCAGGATCGAGCTGACGAGCAGCTGGGTGTAGGGCTCGCGAGGATCGTCGAGGACGCGGTCGGTGAGGCCGGCCTCGATGACCTTGCCGTCTTTCATCACCATCATCCGGTGGCTCAAAAGGCGGGCCACGGCGAGATCGTGCGTGACGATGATCGCCGAGAGCCCGAGATCGGCGACGAGGCCGCGGATCAGGTCGAGAAGGCGTGCCTGCACCGAGACGTCGAGCCCGCCGGTCGGCTCGTCCATGAAGACGAGACGTGGGTGGGTGACCAGATTGCGGGCGATCTGCAGGCGCTGGCGCATGCCGCCCGAGAAAGCGCGCGGCTGATCGTCGACGCGATCTTCGGCGATCTCGACGCGACCGAGCCACTCGATGGCCGTCTGCCGGATGCGGCCATAGTGCCGGTCGCCCACCGCCATCATCCGCTCGCCAACATTGGCGCCGGCCGAGACCGCCATGCGGAGGCCATCGGCCGGGTTCTGATGGACGAAGCCCCAGTCGGTCCGCATCAGAAAGCGCCGCTCGGCCTCGCTGAGATCGTAGAGATTGCGCCAGACCTCGTCGCGCATCCGGTACTCGGCCGTGCCGGATGTCGGTTCGAGCCGGGTGGAGAGGCAATTGAGCAAGGTGGTTTTGCCTGAGCCGCTTTCGCCGACCACGGCGAGAACCTCGCCGGGCCAGAGCTCGAACGAGACATCGGCGCAACCGATGCGGGCGCCGTAGAACTTGCTGAGATGGCTGACGCGCAGGAGGGGGGCAGAGGACCCCTCATCCGCCCTTCGGGCACCTTCTCCCGCAAGAGGAGAAGGCAACGACTGCGAGACTTGTGCCTCAGTCATTCCGCTGCCTCCAGTGCGTGTCCGGCGAGTGCGCCGCGATGTCCGTGTTCTCTGCGATCCTCGCAATTGTCCGTGTCGGAGCAGACGAACATATGCCCTCCGTGATCGTCGAGGATAACTTCGTCGAGATAGACGCCGGTGGCGCCGCACAAGGCGCAGGGTTCGGCGAAGGTCTGCACCTCGAAGGGATGGTCCTCGAAGTCGAGGCTCACGACTTCGGTATAGGGCGGCACCGCATAGATGCGCTTCTCACGGCCGGCGCCGAACAGCTGCAACGCACCCGACATGTGCATCTTGGGGTTATCGAATTTCGGCGTCGGCGAGGGATCCATCACGTAGCGGCCCTCGACCTTGACCGGATAGGCATAGGTGGTGGCGATACGGCCGTGCCGCGCGATATCCTCGTAGAGCTTGACGTGCATCAGCCCATATTCCTCAAGCGCGTGCATTTTGCGCGTTTCGGTTTCGCGCGGCTCGAGGAAGCGCAGCGGCTCGGGAATCGGCACCTGGTAGACGAGGATCTGGCCCTCGGTCAGGGGCTTTTCCGGGATGCGGTGGCGGGTCTGGATGATGGTGGCGTCGGCGGTATGCGTGGTGACGGCCACATCGGCGACCTTGGCGAAGAAGGCCCGGATCGAGACGGCATTGGTGGTGTCGTCGGCGCCCTGGTCGATGACCTTGAGCACGTCGTCCGGCCCGATGATCGAGGCAGTGACCTGCACCCCACCGGTGCCCCAGCCATAGGGCATCGGCATTTCGCGGCTGGCGAACGGCACCTGGTAGCCCGGGATGGCGATGGCCTTGAGAATGGCCCGCCGGATCATCCGCTTGGTCTGCTCGTCGAGATAGGCGAAATTGTAGGTCGCGATGTTCATTCCGCTGCCTCCGGAAGGTCTTCGGCACCGGCCTCGTGCGTCGCGCGCATCCGGCGCAGCAGGTCGAGTTCGGCCTGGAAATCGACATAGTGCGGCAGCTTCAGGTGTTCGACGAAGCCGGTGGCCTGCACGTTGTCGGAATGGGAAATGACGAATTCCTCGTCCTGCGCCGGGGCGGTGATGTCCTCGCCCAGTTCCCGCGCGCGGAGCGCCCGGTCGCAGAGCGACATCGCCATAGCCTTGCGCTCGGCCTGGCCGAAGACGAGGCCGTAGCCGCGGGTGAACTGCGGCGGGATATCCTTGTTGCCCTTGAAGCCATTGACCATCTGGCACTCGGTGACGCGAATGCGGCCGAGCGAGATGGCAAAGCCGAGCTCAGGCACGTCGAACTCGACCTCGACCTCGCCGATGCGGATTTCGCCGACAAACGGATGGGTGCGGCCATAGCCGCGCTGCGTCGAGTAGCCGAGCGCGAGCAGGAACCCCTCATCGCCGCGCGCCAGCGCCTGGAGGCGCAGGTCGCGCTCGAGCGGGAACTCCAGCGGCTCGCGGGTCAGGTCGCCGACTTCGCCGTCGGCGCCATCGCCGTCAGGCTCGATCAGCCCGGCATGACCGAGGAGATCGGTAACACGCGGCGCCGCCGACGGATCGGCCGGCCGGCGTTCGCCCTCGGGCACTTCGCCGGCTTCAGCCAAAGTCGGGTCGAGCAGCCGATGGGTGTAATCGAAAGTCGGGCCGAGCAATTGCCCACCCGGCAGGTCCTTGAAGGTCGCGGAGACGCGGCGCTCGATGCGCATGGCACCGGTCTCGATGGGCCGCGAATAGCCGAAGCGTGGCAGCGTGGTGCGATAAGCGCGGACGAGGAAGATCGCCTCGATCAGGTCGCCGCGCGACTGTACGATGGCGAGGGCGGCGAGTTCGCGATCGTAAAGCGAGCCCTCGCCCATGGCACGATCGACGGCCAAGCCCAGTTGCTCGACGATCTGGTCGAGCCGGAGGGCCGGGACGCTCCGGTCGCCACGGCGGCGATCGGCGAGCAGGCGATGGGCGTTGGCGATGGCGGCCTCGCCACCCTTGACGGCAACATACATGACTAGACCTCCGCCAGGCGCGTGGTGCGGGGAAGACCGACAATCTGGTCGTCCGCCGCGAGCAAGAGGTCGATGCCGCGCGGGAAGCGGCCACGATTGTCGAGCCACTGCCCCGCAAAGCCGGGATCGGGGAGGCCGAGTTCGGCAACGAAACTGTGCTTGATGCCGGGACCGGTGAGCCGCCAGGATTTTGGCGCGCCCGGGGCGACCACCAGTGTGGTGGAGCGGTCGGGATACTCGTCGCTGCCCTGGGCGAAATCGGCGAGCGGCGGCAGCAATTCCGGCGCGGTGGCCAGCGCGAACTGCGCGTCGCCGGGCAGCGTCACCAGCGGCGCGCCGGTGTGAAAGCGCAGCCAGCCGGCGACGGCGTCCGAAGCAGCCAGCACCGGATCGAGCCAGACCGGGGTGTCGTGGTCGCACAGCGTCAGCGCCACCGCGGCGACGCCGCGCGGCAGTGGCGCGGGCGGAGTGACCTCGGCCCGGAGCGGCTGGACGAGACCCGGCCGGGACAGCGCCTCCATTATCGCGCGGAAGGCGCTCTGCGCCTCGAACACCGGCTCGGCGAAACCGCCATCTACCTGAGACTGCATCAGTCTTCTCCCCGGACCATGGTGAAGAAATCGACCTTCGTGCTGGCCGCTTCCTCGGCCCGCACTTTATCCGCGTCCGCCTGCTCGGCGCGCAGCGGCGCAAGAACGTGCTGCTCGACAGCGGCGCTGTCGCGCTGGAACAGCGCGTCGAAACAGGCGGCGGCGAACGCCTTGTCATTGTCACGGCCAAGGCACCAGGCGTGGCCGACCTCGCCGGTCTCGAGCCGCACCGTGGCGCGCGTCACCGTCGCCTCGCCGAGGTTGAACGGGTTGCCGCCACCCCCTGCCCGGCCACGCACCATCACCAGTCCGGTTTCGGGGCCGCGAACCCGCGTGACCGCCGGCTTGTCGGTCCAATCGGCCCAGAGTTGCGCAAGACGCGCGGGGTCGGCATGGCTCAGCACATTCAGTGCCGCCTGCCGTGCCAGCTGCTCCGGCGAGAGAGATTTTTCGGTCAACTTGACCTCCGAACTTGTATAAGAATATAGACAAGTAGGTCGCTACTGGCCCTCCATAATCGTCCCATGTGAATTTGCAATGACGAACTTGCGCCCCCCTCGCGAAGGCCCTGCGTCCGGCGTGGCCCTGTGGCGGCAGATTGCCGATGCCATCCGGCTGGAGATTGTCGGCGGCAAGCTGGAAGCTGGGGACAGGCTGGATGGCGAGACGACTCTGGCGGAGCGCTTCAACGCCAACCGCCACACGGTGCGGCGGGCGCTCGCCGTGCTCGCCGACGAGGGCGTGCTGCGTGCCGAGCATGGCCGCGGCACTTTCGTCGCCGACGCCCGGCGGCTGAGCTACCCGATTGGCCGTCGCACACGGTTTTCCGACAACCTTGCCGGCCAGACCCGGGCGCAGCGCGGCGAGTTGCTGGCCAATAGCATCGAACGGGCCACGGCGCGCGTCGCCGAGGGGCTGGGCCTCAGGCCGGGGGCGCGAGTCGTGCGGCTCGAAACCCTGTCGCATGCCGACGGAAGGCCGCTGGCGCGCGGCACCGGCTGGTTGCCGGAGACGCGTTTCCCCGACTTCGCGGCGCGCTTCATCGAGGCCGGGTCCACCACGCGGGCACTGAAGACCTACGGCATTGAGGATTATTCGCGTGCCGTGACGCGGATTTCGTCGCGGCACGCCACCACCGAAGAGGCGCAATATCTGCGCCTCGCGCCCGGCGCTGTGGTGCTGGTCTCGGACGGTGTCGACGTCGATGCGGACGGAACGCCGATCCACATGATGCTGACAAGGTTTCCGGCGGACCGGATCGAGCTGGTGGTTTAGCGCTCCAGCGCGATCCCCGCCTCGGCCAGCATCTTGTCGACATCGACGGTCTGGCCCGAGGCGATGGCGGCGTTGGCGGCGATGCCGGTGAGGATCGACCAGGCGCCTTCGCGGTGGCTGGAGGCGCGGTTGTAGCGGTCGGGCTCCATGCCTTCGGGGTCGAACAGATAGCCCAGCATCACCGGATCGGCGCCGCCATGATCGCCATCGCCGGCCCAGACATCGATCTGCTGCGGGCGCTGCCCGTTGACGTGCAGCACCGTGGTCATGTTCTCGTCGGCCGACTTGTCGCGGACGCCGCCAAAGACGCCATGCACCTCGACATGCCGATGCGTCAGCTCGCCCTTGGTGCCGTGGAACTTGATCTCCAGCCCCTCCCAAGGGCTGTAGGCGCAGAGCGTATAGTTGAGGAACACGTCGTTGGCGTATTTCACCTGCACCTGCATGGTGTCCTCGATGGTGATGTCATCGGCGAACACGCATTTGTCGCGGAGGTAGCCGTCGGCCTCCTCGGCATCGAGATAGAGCTCGCGCAGCGCCTCGTCCTTGGCGAGGTCGAGCCGGTAGTCGCAGCGCTCGAAAACCGGGCACTCGTGGCAACGCTCACCATGGTCGCCGAGACCGAGTTCGACAGCCATTTCAGGCGTGTAGAAGCTGCGTTTGCCATTGGCACTGACTGTTTTCGGGGTCGAATCCACCCACCAGTTCATCAGGTCGAAATGGTGTGTCGACTTGTGGACGAGCAGCCCCCCGGACTTCTCCTTGTAGCGGTGCCAGCGGCGGAAATAGTCGGCGCCGTGCACCCGGTCGAGATACCAGCGGAAATCCACCGCGGTGATCTCGCCGATGACGCCGCTCATCAGCATATCCTTGAGCTGCGTGCGCGCCGGCGTGTAGCGGTAGTTGAAGGTGACGGTGACCTTGCGCCCGCTCTCCTGCTGCGCGTCGAGGATGGCCTTGAGCTTTTGGAGATCGACCGTCATCGGCTTCTCGGTCATCACGTTGCGACCGGCCTTGAGGGCGCGGACGATGTACTCGTGATGGAGGTAGTCCGGGGTGGTGACGATCACCGTGTCGGGGGATTGTTCATCCAGCATCCGGTCGAACTCGACGGCGTCATAGGTGGCGATGCCATTGCCCGGCTGGTTGGCGATCTTGCCGGCCGAGAGCGCCAGACGGCGCTCGTTGACGTCGCACAACGCGACCAAGTCATTGTTTTCGGGATGAGTTTCGGTGATGGCGCGGCGGAACATGCCATGGCGTGCACCGACGCCGACAATCGCGTATTTCAAGCGCTGAACTTCCTGTTGGGGGTGGGCAAGCCCGAATTGGGACCGGGATGAAGGGTGGCATGAATTGTGCGCATACCTGCCACTCAAGGCAAGCGCCCAGCGGTTCCTTCTCCCCATGGTCGCGTGGTAAGGCCACCGCGAAGCACGACGGAGCCCCTGGGAAATGATCAGCCTCACCGACATCGAGACCGCGCGGGACCGGATCGCCCCGCATGTCCGGCGCACACCGGTGATCGCGGCGAGCGGCCTGCAGGCGCCGATTGCGGGGGTCGAGGACCTGTGGCTGAAGCTCGAGCTGCTGCAGGTGACCGGCTCGTTCAAGGCCCGGGGCGCGATGAACAAGCTGCTGAGCCTGTCGGACGAGCAGTTGGCGCGGGGGATCGTCGCGGCGTCGGGGGGCAATCATGGGATCGCCACGGCGCGTGCCGGCTACCTCGCCAAGGTGCCGACAACGATTTTCCTGCCGACCAATGCCAGCCCGTCCAAGATCGAGAAGCTGAAAGCCTGGGGCGCCGATGTGCGGATCGTCGGCTCCGCCTGGCATGAGTCGAACGTCGAAGCACTTGATTTTGTTGATAAAACTGGCGCCGCCTACATCCACCCCTTTGCCGATCCGCTGGTCGCGGCCGGCCAGGGGACGGTGGCCCTGGAACTGCTGGAGCAGTTGCCGGAGGTCGACACCGTGCTGATCGCCATGGGCGGCGGTGGGCTGATCAGCGGCATGGCGACCGCGCTCAGGGCCCTGAAGCCCGACGTGCGTATCGTCGGCATCGAGGCGGAAGGCGCCCCGGTGCTGCTGCGCGGCATCGAGGCCGGACACAATGTGGCGCTCGACAAGGTGACGACGTCGGTGGCGACCATGGCCTGCGCCAGGACCGAAGATACCATCTTCCGGATCGTCGCGGATAAGGTCGACGAGATCGTGCTGGTCGACGACGACGAGATGCGTAAGTCCGCGCAATGGCTGTGGTTTGAGATCGGGTTAGCCGCCGATCTCAGCGGCGCAGCGGCGATTGCGGCGCTGCAGAATGGCCGGATTTCGGTGAAGAGCGGCGAGAAGATCGCGGCAATCGTGTGCGGCGCCGGGCCGGATGCGCTGCTCGGCTGAGCACTTCGGCCACATTGATGAACGTATTCTGAACGGATTTTCAGCGTGAATCGGCCGCCCCCGCCGGCAGATGCGGGGGCGGCCGTCCGGCACTGCCGAGAGGGCAGTGGATCAGTCGAAGAAGCCGGCGTCTTCTTCGCGCAGATACGGCTTCGCCGCCTTGGCATCGATGTCGAGCCCAAGGCCCGGACCCGGCAGCAGATCGACATGGCTGTCGACGACGATCGGGCCATCGGGCAGGCCGGTGACGATATCGTTCCAGAACGGATCCGACGCCGAGGGGTACTCGAAGGCGATGTAGTTGGCTGGCAGCGTCGCCGAAACGTTGATGAGCGCGCCGAGGCCGAGGAGGCCGTTGGCGGTGCCGTGCGGCGCCATCATGATGTTGTGCATATAGGCGTGCTCGGCGACCCACTTCAGCTCGGCAATGCCGCCGATATCGGCGGGATCGGGACCGACGACGCGGACAGCCTGGGTCTCGATCAGTTCCTTGAAGTTGTGGCGCAGATAAATCTGCTCGCCGGTATGGATCGGCGTCGAAGTCGAGTTGGTGAGTTCGCGATAGGCCTGCGGGTTGACCCACGGCACGTAGTCGCCGGTCAACATGTCTTCGAGCCACATGATATCCAGATCCTCGACGGCGCGAGCGAACTTGATCGCGTCGTTGAGGAACCAGCCCGGGCCGCAATCGAGCGCCAGCGAGACCCGGTCGCCCAGCGCCTCCTTCATGGCGATGACGCAGTCGAGCATGTAGTTGAAGCCGTGCTCGGAGATCTGCCCCTGATCCATGGCGCCGTGATAGCCGGCCTTCTTGCTCTTGGGGCCGTAGTGGAAGTCCTCGTAGCTGTCCTTCATCGACGAGTGGAAGCCGATGCCCTGCTTGACCATGAAGAAGTTCTGCGGCTGCTCGGCCATCCACTTGACGTCGGCAGCAAAGTCTTCGGGGCTGTCGCCGGCGCGGGCGCGGCGGATCGAGCCGTTATAGACGCGGACCTTGTCGCGCACCTTGCCGCCAAGCAGCTTGTAGACGGGGACGCCGGCAGCCTTGCCGGCAATGTCCCACAGCGCATGCTCGATCACCGAGACGGCGGCGCCATAGGGCTTGAACGAGCCGCGCTGGCGGATCTTCATCATGCAGCGCTCGACATCGGTCGGGTCTTCGCCGATCAGCGCGTCACGGAAATGCAGGATGAACGGCTTGAGGTAGGACTTGGTCCACTCGACCTCGCCAATGCCATACAGGCCCTCATCGGTGACGATGCGGACGATCGGATGCTTGCCGATGACGGCAACGCGCAGATCGGTAATCTTCATTTGCTCTTCCTGGGACCCGCCTGGGGTCTCTCCCTCGCTTGAAACCGGGCCGGTTCGCATGCCGGCCTTCTTGGAAAGTTGTTGGTTCGGGCGAAGCCCTTAGGGACGGCGCGGCGCATTCCGCTGCGCCATGCCCATCTGTTCGACGATATGGCGGCCCGAACCTTCGACATGGCGGGCAACCACTTCGGCGGCGCCATCGGCATCCTGGGCCTTGATGCGGGCAATCAGTTCGCGATGCTCGCGCAGCACCGTGGTGCGGCGGCTCAGCGAAGTGGGGAACCGCCGGCTGATCGCCCTGAGGATCTCGCGATGCTTCCACCACAACTCGGCAGCGTGCCGGTTGTAGTGCCGATCATAGATCATCTGGTGAAACCGCGTGTCGAGCTGGCCATGCAGCGCGCGATCGACGAAGTTGTTGTCCTCGATCTGCTGCTGGATCGCCTCGAGCTCGGCAATGTCGGCATCGGTGGCGATGGTGACGAACCAGCGGGTCAGCGCCCCCTCGATCAACACCTCGATCTCGATGATGTCGCGCACGAACGACTCGTCGATCGGCCGGACCCGGGCGCCGCGATTGGGCTCCATGATCACGAAGCCCTCGCCACGCAGTTGCTGCAGGGCTTCCCGAACCGGATTGGTGGAAGTCTGATAGCGTTCGGCCAGCTCGGCGACCTTGAGCCGCTCGTTCGAGCCAAGCCGACCGGAGACGATGTCCTCGCGGATCATCTCGTACACCGAGGCCTGTACCTCGAAGCCCTCGCCGCCTGCGGCGTCCCTATCTTGGCCCTGCTCGCTCATGCACAAGCTTTATGCACTTTTTCGGGGCAAGCCAACCCCCACCCCACGCATTACGCACGCTAAATGGCGTAGATAATGTACAAAACATCCGACGTTGACACACGTGTTGGAGTCTATAGTGTCACACCTCAAAGCCGACAGGGCATTAGCCCGCCGAAGCGGCGACAACAAGACAGCGCAGGCTGTTGGAACGCACCGGCCGACCCGGGCCCGGCGTTGAACATCATGGAGGATGTCCCTTATGAAGAATTCCCGACGGGGTTTGCTCAGCTATACCATTGCGCTGAGCGTCAGCGCGTCACTTCTCGGCGGCACGGCCCTCGGCCAGTCGGTCGACCTGAGCCAGTGGTCGCCGGAATATGTGAAGTCGATCGCCGGCACCACCACCTACGACACCGCCAAGGATTGCGGCGCCGTCGTGCCGAACGACTACACCGGCAAGGTCAGCTACTGGTACACCGGCCCATTCGAAGCCGACCCCGAAATCTCGCACCGGCAGGACGCGGCGTTCTGGGAGGCCTTCAAGGAGGCTTACCCGAACATCGAAACCGACGTGCAGTCGATCACCTATAACGAACTGCTCGACAAGTTCCGGACCGCTCTGCTCGGCAATGCCGCGCCGATGGTTGTCCGCCTGCAGATTCTGGGCGGCGTCGAGTTCGCGGCCAAGGGCTACCTCAACCCGCTCAAGCCGGAAGATGTCGGCTATTCGAGCAATGATTTCTGGCCGGGCGCGCTGAAGTCCGTCACCTATGACGGTGTCGGCTATGGCATCCCGACCAATAACGAGACCATGGCGCTGATCTGGAACGCCAAGATCTTCGCCGATGCCGGCCTCGACCCCGAGAATCCGCCGGCCACCTGGAATGATGTGGTCACCTATTCCAAGACCATCCACGACAAGCTCGGCATTGCCGGTTACGGCCTCGTCGCCAAGCAGAACGCCGGCAACACGCCGTTCCGCTTCATGCCGCAGCTGTGGGCCTTCGGTGGCGGCGCGCTGGACGAAGCCGCCGACAACCCGACCTACAAGGAAGTCTGGATCAACAACGAAGGCTCCAAGGCCGCGTTGCAGGCAGCGGTGGACATGTATGTCCGCGACAAGTCGGTCCCGACCTCGGCCCTGACCAATACCCAGGCCGAGAACCAGGCGCCGTTCATCGCCGGCCAGCTGGCCATGATGATCTCGCACCCGTCGGAATTCGCCCGCATGAACGACCTGGCCAGCAAGGCGACCGGTTCGGACAAGGCAGTGGCCGATGAGGTGGTGGCCAACATGCGTTACGGCCTGATCCCCACCGGCCCCGACGGCAAGCGTGCCGTGGTGTTCGGCGGCTCCAACATCCACATGGTCAAGCCCGAATATGTGGAAGGTGGGCAGGTCGACGAGATGGCTGCCAAGGCGCTGATCTGCATGTGGACCAGCCCGGAATGGTCGGTGAAGCTCAACTGGGCCAGCTCCAACCCGGGCAACCTCGGCGGTTTCAAGACCGAGTGGATGAAGCAGCGTCTCGAAGAGATCCGCTTCCTCGACATCACCACCTCGATGCTGCCCAACGGCATCCCGTTCCCGGTGATCCCCGAGGCACCCGAGATCATGAACATCATCGTCCCCGACATGATGCAGAACGCCCTGACCGGCACGATGACGGTTGAAGAGGCCGTCAATGACGCGGCCGCAAAGATCGACAGCGTCGTCAACGGCGGCGGTCTCTGATCTAGACCTGACCAACCATACTTGACCGGCGGCCCCAAGCCGCCGGTCGTTTGACCTCAATAATCGGGGGCATGCCAGCCGTGAGCACCGGGCAAGCTACGTTCAACACTCCCATCTCGCCGCCCAAGCGGCCCGGCTTCTTCCAGCAGGTTTGGGAGCATCGCACGGACTATTTTTACGTGCTGCCCGCGCTGGTGGTGATGCTTATCGTCATCGCCTACCCGATCTACTACACGATCGAGCTGAGCTTCTTTAACACCCCGGCCAGCCTGCAGCTGAGCCAGAAGCAGTTCAACGGCCTCGACAATTACGCTGCGATCCTCAACAGCCCGCAGTTCTGGAAGGTGACCTGGCAGACGGTCATCTGGACCGGGCTCTCGACCTTCTTCGCCTTCTTCCTCGGCCTTGGCGCCGCGCTGGCGCTGCACCGCGAGTTCGTCGGCCGCGGCGTACTGCGCGCCCTGCTGCTGATCCCGTGGGTGGTGAGCGCCGTGGCCGCCTCCTATGTGTGGAAGTGGCTCTATCACTCCGATTTCGGCGCCATTGGCGCGCTCTGGGTGCAGCTTGGCTTCGGCACCGAGCCGATCAACTTCGTCGACAACACCACCACCTCGCTCTACGCGCTCATCGTCGTGAACATCTGGAAGGAATTCTCCTTCGCCATGATCATGCTGATGGCGGGCCTGCAGACCGTGCCGGACTCGCTGCTGCGGGCCGCGCAGGTCGACGGTGCCAGCCCCTGGCAGCGCTTCTGGCACGTCACCTGGCCGCACCTCGCAGGTGTGTCGACGGTGACCGTGCTGCTGCTCGCGGTGGCGAACTTCAATTCCTTCATCATCCCCTGGATCATGACGGGCGGCGGTCCGGCCGGCTCGACCGACATCTGGATCACCCACATCTACCAGCTGGCCTTCGGGCGTCAGCGCTGGGGCGTGGGCGCGGCCTATGCGGTGATCCTGTTCATCGTGCTGATGGTGCTCGGTTACTTCTATGTGCGGGCGCTGACCAAGGGTGACGAATCGAGGGCCGGCGCATGACCACCACTTCCTCTACCGGCCGCACGTCGGATGCTCGCCAGCGTGTGAACGGCTGGCGCTGGGCGGGGCGGATCTTCCTCACCCTGCTGCTGATCTACACCGTCCTGCCGATGGCATGGATGATGATCACCTCGCTGAAGACCGGCTTTGCGGCGATGCAGTACCCGCCGCAATGGTGGCCGGCCGAGCCGACGCTGGAGAACTACTGGAAGCTGATCAACCCGGCCGACAGCATCGGCCGCGACTTCCTGCAGTATTTCTGGAACTCGATGTTCGTGTCGGTGATGACGACGATCCTTGCGGTCGTGGTCGCGGTGCCGGCGGCCTATGCGTTCTCGCGCTTCCGCTTCCCCGGACGGACCTTCCTGTTCTTTGCCGTGCTCTTGCGCAACATGTTCCCGGCCGTGGTCTTCCTCGTGCCGCTGTTCATCCTGATGCGGCTCCTGGGGCTGGTGAACACGCACGGATCGCTGATCCTCACCTATCTGACCTTCGGTCTGCCGCTGGCGATCTGGCTGCTCAAGGGGTTCTACGACAACATCCCGATCCAGCTCGAGCAGGCAGCGCGCATCGATGGCGCCACCCGCTTCCAGGCTTTCCTCCTGATCGTGATGCCGCTTTCCACCCCCGGCATCATCGCGACCTCGATCTACAGCTTCATCGGCGCCTGGAACGAGTACATCTACGCCTACACGTTCCTGACGCGTCACGACCAGATGACGCTGCCGGTCGGTATCCAGCGCTTCTTTTCCGAGAACGCCACCGACTGGCCGGGGCTGATGGCCGCCACTTTCATGATGAGCGTACCTGTCGTGGTGCTGTTCCTCGTTTTGCAACGCTACTTCGTGCGCGCGCTCACCGAAGGCGCGGTCAAGCACTAATCCCAACCTAAGGAAAGCTCACTCATGGCTCAGGTTGTCCTCAATGACGTGGTCAAGACCTACGGCAGTGTCTACGCCGTCAACCACGTATCGCTGACGATCGAGGACGGCGAGTTCGTGGCTCTGGTCGGACCTTCAGGTTGCGGCAAGACCACGACGCTCAATCTCATCGCCGGCCTGATCCCGATGTCGGGCGGCACGATCACCATCGGCGATCGCGACGTCACCGATCTCGACCCCAAGGACCGGGACATCGCGATGGTGTTCCAGAACTATGCGCTCTACCCGCAGAAGTCGGTCTACAAGAACCTGGCCTTCCCGCTGCAGATGCGCAAGCTCCCCAAGGACCAGATCGACAGCAAGGTGCAGGCGGCGGCCAAGACGCTCGACATCACCCATCTGCTCGAGCGCAAGCCGCGCGAGCTGTCGGGTGGCCAGCAGCAGCGCGTGGCGCTGGGCCGCGCCCTGGTGCGCGATCCGCTGGTGTTCCTGATGGACGAACCGCTCTCCAACCTCGACGCCAAGCTGCGCGTGCAGATGCGCTCCGAGATCAAGCGCTTCCATCAGGACCTGAAGGCCACCATCGTCTACGTGACCCACGACCAGCTGGAAGCCGTGACCATGGCCGACAAGATGGCCGTGATGAATGGCGGGTTCCTCCAGCAATACGACACACCGGCAAACGTGTTCGCCAACCCGGTGAACATGTTCGTCGCGAGCTTCATCGGCTCGCCCGCGATGAGCCTGATTCCGCTGGAAGCGGTCAGCCATGGCGAGCAGATCGCGCTGAAGAGCCCCGAAGGCTGGGAGCTGCCGCTGTCGCCCGCCAACAGCGCCAAGGCGCGGAAGGCCAAGTCGAAAAAGGTCGTGCTCGGCGCCCGCCACTCGACGCTGAAGCTGCATGACAGCCCGCAGCCGGGCACGGTGCCGGGCAAGGTCTATACGGTGGAGCCGACCGGCGACATCACCTTCGCCCAGATCTTCGTGTCGGGCGCGGTGCTCAACATCAGCCTGCCGCCCACCGCGTCGATCCGGCCCGACCAGATGGTCAATGTCGAGTTCGACCAGGAGCGCATGCATCTGTTCGACGGCGAGTCGGAAATGTCGCTCGCCGCCGTATAGCCCCTACCCCGTCCACCTCACCATCGGGCGCCGGCCTGCGGGGCATATCCCGCGCCGGCCGCCCAAACCCGGGCAGTCCCGACCATGAGCATGACCAACGACGCCGTCCTCAACCACGTCAATACGAATTCCCGCCCCTCGGACCTGCGCATCACCGACATGAGGGTGGCCGAGATCACCGGCGCGCCGTTCCGCACGGCGCTGCTGAAGATCTACACCAACCAGGGGATCGTCGGCTTCGGCGAGGTCCGTGACGGCGCCAGCGCCACTTATGCGCTGATGCTGAAGAGCCGCCTGATCGGCGAGAATCCCTGCGACATCGACCGGCTGTTCCGCCGCATCAAGCAGTTCGGCGGCCACGGCCGCCAGGGCGGCGGTGTATCGGCGGTCGAGATTGCGCTGTGGGATCTGGCGGGCAAGGCCTATGGCGTGCCGATCTACCAGATGCTGGGCGGCAAGTTCCGCGACAAGGTGCGGGTCTATTGCGACACCGACGCCGATCGCCCGAGCGGCACCGAGATGGGCAAGCGCCTGAAGGAGCGCATGGATATCGGCTTCACGTTCCTGAAGATGGACCTGGGGCTGATGGAAATCGCGCATATCCCTGGCGCCGTGGTCGGCCCGGCCGGCGTCCTCGACGCCTTCGGCTCGCATCCCGCCAGCATGGGCCCGCAGACGCCGGAAGCCCGCCGCAAGCGCAACGCCGCCTATGACGCGCAGAACGTCATGCACCCGTTCACCGGCCTGCATTTCTCGGACAAGGGCCTCGACCTGCTCGAGCAATATATCGCCGAGGTGCGCGAAGTGATCGGCGACGAGATCCCGCTGGCCATCGACCATCTGGGCCACATCTCGCTCCAGGACGGTATCCGGCTGGCGCAGCGCATCGAGAAATACACCCCGGCCTGGCTCGAGGACGTGATCCCCTGGCAGTACACCGAGGGCTATCGGCGCCTGCAGGAAGCCACGGCCGTGCCGATCTGCACCGGCGAGGACATCTATTTGAAGGAAGGCTTCGAGCCGCTGCTCAAGGCCGGCATCTCGGTGATCCACCCGGACCTGCTGACCACCGGCGGCATCCTCGAGACCAAGAAAATCGGCGACATGGCGCAGGATCATGGGGTGGCGATGGCCATCCACATGGCCGAAAGCCCGATCGCGGCGCTGGCGGCGGCGCATGTCGCGACCGCCACCGAGAACTTCCTCGCGCTCGAGTATCACACGGTGGAAGTGCCGTGGTGGGGCGACATCGTCGTCGGCCGCGACCGGCCGATCCTCGAGCAGGGCTTCATCACGCTCGACGACAAGCCCGGCCTCGGCATCGACGATCTCAACGACGACCTGCTGCGCCAGCACCTGCAGCCGGGTGTCACCGACATCTGGCAGCCGACCGACCAGTGGGACGACGATATCTCCTGGGACCGCACCTGGTCGTAAGGCGCTGAACTGACAAGCAACCCGGACCTCGTCCTTCGACAAGCTCAGGATGAGGTCCTCTCGGACGCTACCATAGCCCTCATGGCAGCGCGGCGAACCACGAGGGCGTGGCACAAAGAGCCAAGAATGAAAATCACCGAGATCAAGGTCATTGTCTGCTCGCCGGGGCGGAACTTCACCACCGTGAAGATCATGACCGACGAAGGCGTCTACGGCATCGGCGACGGCACGGTGAACGGGCGCGAGCTGGCAGTGGTCAGCTACCTCAAGGACCATGTCGCCCCGACGCTGATCGGCAAGGATCCGCTCCGCACCGAGGACATCTGGCAGTACCTCTACAAGGGCGCCTACTGGCGCCGCGGCCCGATCACCATGGCGGCGATCGCGGCGATCGACATGGCGCTGTGGGACATCAAGGCCAAGGTCGCAGGCATGCCGCTCTACCAGCTGCTGGGCGGCAAATCGCGCGACAAGGTGATGGTCTATAAGCATGTCGGCGGCCTCGACATCGGCGAGGTCACCGAAGGCGTCATCAGGATGCGCGAACAGGGGCTCGATGCCATCCGGGCGCAGGTGTCGATCCCAGGCCTGCCGCCGATCTATGGGACGGGCCCCGGCGCGGTGCAGACCAGTGGCGGCATGATCCACCCCATGCCCAACGAGGAAGTCTGGGCGACGCACAAATACATGCCGCTGGTGCCAAAGCTGTTCGAGAAGCTGCGCGACGCCGTGGGTTGGGACGTGCATCTGCTGCACGACGTGCACCACCGCCTGACCCCGATCGAAGCGGCGCGGCTGGGCAAGGATCTCGAGCCCTACCGGCTGTTCTGGCTGGAGGACGCCGTTCCCGCGGAGCTCCAGGAAGGCTTCCGCATCATCCGCCAGCACACCACGCAGCCCCTGGCCGTCGGCGAGATCTTCAACTCGGTCTACGACACGACGACGCTGATCCAGGAACAGCTGATCGACTATATCCGCGTCACCGCGGTGCATGCCGGCGGCGTCACCGGGATCAAGAAAATCTTCGACTTCGCCTCGATCTATCACGTGAAGTCGGCCTGCCACGGCCCGATGGACATGTCGCCCGCAACCATGGGCGCCAACATCCATGTCGATACGGCGATCAACAATTTCGGCATCCAGGAATTCACCGGCTACACCAAGGAGACCTACGACGTCTTCAAGTGCGACTGGCGCTATGAGCGCGGCTATCTCTACCCCAATGAGACGCCAGGCAGCGGCACCGATATCGACGAAGAACTGGCCGCCAAATACCCCTATGAGCCTGCCTATCTGCCGATCGCCCGTCTCGAAGACGGCGGCATGACCAGCTGGTAAGCGGCACTGCCGGCATCGGCCGGGCAGCGCGACAAACGGAAGACCTCAGAGACCCAAATGAAGATCACCGCCATCAAGCCCTTCCCCGTCTGGGTCGGCCATCGCAACCAGATGCTCGTCAAGATCGAGACCGACGAGGGCATCTTCGGCTGGGGCGAGAGCGGACTCAGTGGCCGTGAGAAGGCGGTGGCCGGCGCCATCGAGCACTTCCGCGAGTTCCTGATCGGCCAGGACCCGTTCAAGATCGGCCGCATCTGGCAGGAACTGTATCGCAGCCAGTATTTCGAGGGCGGCCGCGTGCTGCTGGCCGCGCAATCGGCCATCGACATCGCGCTCTACGATATCAAGGGCAAGGCGCTCGGCGTGCCGGTCTATGAGCTGCTGGGCGGCAAGCAGCGTGACGTAATCCCGACCTTCGCCTCCACCGGCTCGATCACCGAAGACGGCAACGAGACTCTGGACGCGGCACGCAACCTGATGGAGCGCGGCTGGTCAACCATCCGCTTCTTCCCCGCCGCCTGGAACGACAGCACCGGCATTTTCGAGCCGCGCGAGTCGGTTGGGAAGACCGCGAAGTTCCTGATCCGCGCCCGCGAAGAGCTCGGCAGCGAAGTGGTGCTAGGCATCGACTATCACCACCGCCTGAGCGTCGCCGAGACCGCGAGCTTCTGCCAGAAAATGCCGTCGGGCACGCTCGACTTCCTCGAGGAACCTATCCGCGACGAGACGCCCGAGGCCTACGAGAACCTCCGCAAGCTCACCGACGTGCCCTTCGCCATCGGTGAGGAATTCGCATCGAAGTGGCAGTTCCTGCCCTATATCGAGCGCGGCATTCACCAGTATAACCGGCTGGACCTCTGCAATGTCGGTGGGTTCACCGAGGCGATGAAGGTGGCCGGCTGGAGCGAGGCGCATTACGTCGACCTGATGCCGCACAACCCGCTCGGGCCGATCTGCACGGCGGCGACGATCCATTCTTCGGCCGCGACCCCGAACTTCTTTGCACTCGAAGTCAGGGCCAACGCCACCGACCTCTATGCCGGCACACCCACCGCCGACCTGTTCCCACAGATGCCGATGCTGGATGGCGCGGTGTTCCGGGTGCCGGATGCGCCGGGGTTGGGCATTGAAATCAATGAAGCACTGCTCGACAAGGACAGCTTCAAGTACTGGGAGGCGCCCCATCTCAAGCGCCGCGACGGTTCGGTCACCAACTGGTAGACCCATTTCACTCTGGAGGAGTTACACATGGCCACGACCATTCAAAGCAAGATCCCGCCCTTCTCACGCCCATCCAAGGACGTGATCGATGCCCTCAAGGACATCGGCACCGCGACCGTCGCCGGTTCGCTCGGCCATGCCGGCTTCCGCAACCCGCACATGCTGGGCCCGGTGACGCAGAACCCCGGCGCATCGATCGTCGGTGTCGCCCAGACCCTGCAGTTCCTGCCGCAGCGGCCGGACCTGTTCTCGGAAGGCGAATATTCCGACCCCGAGACGCAGCTGCACCGCCACGTGCTCTACGAGATCGAGGAAGGTGACGTGGTGGTGGTCGACGCGCGCGGCGACATGAGCTCGGGCGTGTTCGGCGACATGATGTCGACCTATTTCAAGGGTCGCGGCGGCGCCGGCATCGTCATCGACGGCGTGATGCGCGACCGTCCGAACGTGCAGAAGCTTGGCCTCAACACCTGGCTGCGCGGCTGGACCCCGAACTATCACGTGCAGGTCTCGATCTTCCCGTCGGCGGTGAACGTGCCGATCTCGTGCGGCGGCGTCACCGTCATTCCGGGCGATATCATCATGGCCGACGACGACGGCGTCGTGGTGCTGCCGCAGTCGATGGCCGAGCGGGTCATCGAGGATTCCAAGAAGCACGCCGAGTGGGAAGTGTTCAGCCGCGAGAAGCTGATGGCCGGCGAGTCGCTGCGCCGCTACTACCCACTGCATCCCGATGCCGAGGACGAGTACCAGGCCTGGCGCAAGGCCAAGGGCCTGCCGCCGAGCCCGAGCCGCTAAGCAACCGATGCAGGCAACGCGGAGCCTGGGATGTCTTGCCTTCGCTCCCCGGACCGGGTCCGGGGAGACGGAGCCGGCCGGACGTCGTGACCGCCTCGCCTGAACGCGAAATGAGTTAACTCGCCCGGCCAATCGGCCGGGCTTTTTTCTGGTGCCGCCAGGGCGGCCCGCAACCGATCGGAAGCCGGAATGGACAGCAAGAGCTATCGCGGCATCTTCGTGATCGTCACAACCCCGTTCACCGAGGACCACGCGCTGGACGAAGCCGGGCTGGAAGCCACGCTGGATTTCTGCCTTGCTGCCGGCGTGCACGGCGTGGTGGCCAATGCACTGGCGAGCGAAGGGCTCTATCTCAGCGAGGCCGAACGCCGCCATGCGGCCGAGATCGTGGTCGGCAAGGCCAGGGGCAAGGTGCCGGCGATCATCGCGGTCTCAGCGCCGCATTACAGCGTTGCCGCCAATCACGCCCGGCATGCCGAAGCCATCGGCGCCGACGCGGTGATGGCGCTGCCGCCCATGCTGCACCCGGCGACGCCGACCGATATCAGGACCTATTATCGAGAAATCTCGGCCGCGACATCGCTGCCGCTGGTGCTGCAGAACGCGCTCGGACCGGGGATGACGACGATGAGCGCGGCGTTGATCGCCGAACTGGTCAACGAGCTGCCCAACGCGCGTTTCGTCAAGGAAGAATCCGGCTATCCGGCCCAGACCACCGGCGAGATCATTGGGCTGGCCGGGGACCGGCTGGAAGGCGTGATGGGCGGCCGGGCCGGCAAGACCTTCATGGAAGAGCTGCGTCACGGCGTCTCCGGCACCATGCCGGCCTGCGAGGTGGCCGATGTGCATGTGGCCTGGTGGAACGCCATCGAATCCGGCGACGACAAGCGCGCCCGCGCGATCTTCCAGCGCCTGCTGCCGCTGCTCGACATGGAGAGCAATTACGGCATGCCGCTGATGAAAGAGGTGCTGAAGATGCGCGGCGTCATCGGCACGACCACCACGCGCCAGACCGGCTTCCGCGGTCTCGATGCCGCCGCCCGCGAGGAGGCGGCGACCATCATGGACGACCTCACCGAATTCATGTTGCCGCAATACCGGCACCAAAGGTAACCAGAGATCGGTTCATTTGACCCAATGAACCTAATTCAAGTTGAGGGGCTTGAGAATGACCAGCACTGACCAGCAGATCGGCCGCGCCGAGAACGCCATCTCCCACCATTCCGAGCCATCGTCGCTGCGGATCACCGACATGCGGCTGGCGGTGGTGGCGTCGAACTACGACTATCCGATTTTGAAGATCGACACCAACCAGGGCGTCTATGGCCTGGGCGAAGTGCGCGACGCCGGCCACGCCGAGAACGCGCTGCAGTTCAAATCCGCCCTGCTCGGCCAGAACCCCTGCAATGTCGACATGATCTTCCGAGCCCTCAAGCGCTTCGGCAACTGGGGCCGCGAAGGCGGCGGCGCCTCGGGCATCGAAATCGCGCTGATGGACCTGATCGGCAAGATCTATGGCGTGCCCTGCTACCAGCTGCTGGGCGGCAAGTACCGCGACAAGATCCGGCTTTATGGCGACACGCCGACGCCGGACAACCCGACACCGGAGGACTTCGTCGCCGCTGTGAAGGGCCGCCGCGCCCGCGGCCTCACCTGGATCAAGTTCGACCTCCGCCCTTCGCTGTTCGAAACCGGCGACAGCCCGCTGATCGGCCATGACGCGCCGCATGAAACCGCGTTCGAGTTCGGCCGCTGGTTCAAGGCGCCGATGGCCGGCCGCGGCGTCAAGCTGACCGACGCCACCATCGAGCGCGCCGCGCATGTGGTGGCCGAAGTGCGCAAGGCCGTGGGCAGCGATGTGCAGCTCTGCGTCGATCATTTCGGCGAGGGTTACCTCACCGCCGACGAGGTGGTCCGGCTGGGCCAGGCGCTCGAGCCTTACGATCTCGCCTGGATGGAAGACCCGGTGTCGCGCTTCGACATCCCCGGCCACAAGCATGTCGCCGACCGGCTGCTGACCCCGATCGCCGCCGGCGAGGACTGGTATCTGCGCGAGGGCTTCCGTGAGGCGATCGAGACCCGCGCCGTGGACATCGTCCACCCCGACCTCCTCACCTCGGGCGGGCTGATGGAGACCAAGCGGATTTCCGACGATGCCGAGGACCAGGGCATTCCGACGGCGCTGCATTGCGCCGGCTCGCCGATTGGCTTCATGGCGAATATCCACACCGCGGCGGCGATCTCGAGCTTCCTTGCCTGCGAGCATCACGGCCTCGACCTGCCCTTCTGGGAGAGCCTCGTCACCGGGCTCGACAAGAACTACATGGCCGACGGCTTTGTGACGGTGCCGGAAAAGCCGGGCCTCGGCGTCGACATCAACCTCGAGGCGATCGAGGAAAACCTTCGGACGCCGGGGACGATGTTCCTCCCCACCGAAGAGTGGAACACCCCAAAACTCGGCTTCTGGCGCCCCGACAACCGCTGGCCGGATTAAGGCCCGCGGTACTGGGCGCAAGTCGCTGAAAACAAGCGAAAAATCAGCAAAAACCGGGCGGCGGCGCAGGATTGCGGCGTTGCGGGCGGGCGGTCAGTTTGCGAGCCTCGCGGTGTCCATTTTCACCGCCATTGCCCAAAGCCCCTGCCCGTGATTTCGCTCAAGAACAACCACGCCTACGCCATTCTCGATGACCGCGCCGAAACCGGCGCCGACCTGCAGGCTGCCGGGGTGTATTTTCACGACATGCGGCACGTGAGCCGCTACGGCCGCCGCTTCGAAGGGCTGACGCTGATCCATCAGGACGTCGGCAGCGCGAGCGTCCGTCAGTTCTGGTCGCGGTTCGAACATCACCGGCAGGTGGTGCTGCTGCGCCGCGATCTGGTCCTGGGGCCGGCGGGGTTGACCGACACGCTGGTGATCGAAAACTCGGACACCGCAGATCGGACGCTGACCATTTCTGGCGAGTGCGATGCCGACTTCGCCGACATTTTCGTGGTGCGTGGGCACCAGCGGCGCGCGCCGCTCAACCCGGTCGAGCAGCTGGCCGACGGCTTTGCCTATACCGCGCAGGACGGGGTGCTGACGACGACGCGGGTGACGGGGTTTGACGTCGCGGGTGAGACGATGGTGGAGCTGTCGGCGGGCGAGACGGTGACGCTGGTGACGACCATCGCCTTCACCTCGACGCTGCCGACCGCACAGGCGCCGACGACGCCGCACTGGCAACCGGCGGAACCGCAAAGGCTGGACCTCGTGGAAGCTTCGGTCTGGCGGCAGGCGGCGGCCGATATCGAGAGCCTGTTGCTCGACACCGAACTGGGCCGGATCATTGCGGCGGGCATCCCGAACTTCGTCGTGCCCTTCGGCCGCGACAGCCTGATCACGGCCTGGCTGCTGCTCGACACCGATCCGGGTCTCGCCGCGTCGGTGCTGCGCTATCTTGCATCGCGACAGGGAAAGAAGCTCGATCCATATCGCGACGAGGAGCCGGGGAAGATCATGCATGAGCATCGCGAAAGCGAGCTCAACCGCATCGGGGAATTGCCCTTCGCCACCTATTACGGCGCGGCGGATTCGACGCCGCTGTTTCTGAAGCTGCTCGGCGATTATGTCGAAAAGACCGGCGACGTGGCGCTGGCGCGCGAGCTGGAGCCGAACTGGCGGGCGGCCCTGGGGTGGATCGATACCTATCGCGACGACCGCGGGCTGATCAACTTCCGCCAGCGCGCCGATGGCAGCGGGCTGACCATCCAGAGCTGGAAGGACAGCCGGGATTCGATGAGCTACAGCGACGGCGAACTCGCGACCGGGGCGCTGGCCGTGGCCGAGGTGCAGGCCTATGTGGTCGCCGCCTATCGCGCCGCCGCACAGCTTTCGGGGTTATGCGGCGGGACGGCAACCGAGGCCGCCGAGCTGCTGGCGAAGGCTGACGCCCTGGCCGCGCGGTTCGACGCGCTGTTCTGGATGGAAGCGCAGGACAACTACGCGCTGGGGCTGGATGAGACGGGCCGGCAGCTCGATGTCGATGCCTCGGATTCCGGACATCTGCTCTGGTGCGGCATCGTGCCGGAGGCGAAGGCGAAGCGGCTGATCGTCCGGCTGTTTGCCGACGACATGTGGTCGGGCTATGGCTTGCGGACGCTCTCGACCAAGGCACCGCGCTACCGGCCGCTGTCGTACCACAATGGTTCGGTATGGCCGCATGACACGGCCTTGTTCGCCGCCGGGCTCAAACGCTATGGCGACGCGGCGGGGTTCGCCAAGGTGCGGGAGGCGCTGGTGGCGCTGGCCAGCCGGCAGCCGGACACGCGGCTGCCCGAACTGGTCGGCGGTTACGCGCGCGGCGGCGACATCCCGCCCCTGCCCTATATCGAATCCTGCCGGCCGCAGGCCTGGTCCGCCGCGGCCGCACTCTATGTGCTGGGCACCCGCTAGACCGCTTCCAGCATGCCGGCGAATGAGCTGAGCATGACGCGCGGCAGGCCCGACGCCATCCATTCGGCTCCGGTCGCTTTGCCGAGAACCGGCGTCGTGCCATCGGGTGCGAGATCGCGCAGGCGATAGCGGCGTGCCGGATCGAGGGCCCGCGGCTTTACGACGAACCCGCCCGGCGCTGGCCGGATGCAGAGCCCGGATGCGGCCGGCTCCAGCGCGAAGCCGAGCAGCAGGTGACTGTCGCCGAGCGAAAGCTGGAAGGCCGGCACCGGCTCGCCACCGCCGGCACGGAGCGGCGTGCCGGACAGGCGTCGCAGGTCGCCCGAGCGGACCAGCGGCGCGATCTCGCGGGCATAGTGGCTGAGGTGTGCTTTCAGCCGGCCGCGCAAATGCTCCGGCAGGTCGGGCAGGCGCCAGCTGAGCCCGAACCGGTGCATGAAGGCGGAGCGGACGATGGCATCGAACTGGTCCTCGGTGAGGTCCGGATCGCGGAGGCTGAGGGTCTGGTTGGTGTGCTTGCCCCGCCACTCCGACATCGGCCAGTGCAGCGTCGCGGCCGGCGGCAGGAGGTGCGAATTGCCATGCACCACCTGCAGGTGATGCGGCGTCCAGTCCGGATCGGAAAGGAACATGCAGTGGAGGTGCCGGATGAGCCCGGCATCGTTGCGCAACCCGCCCGACGAGCAGGCCTCGAGGATCACCTCGGGATGCGCGGCGCGCACCTCGTCGAGCAGCTGGTAGAGGCCGCGATAGTGCGCGTAGAGGCCGTCGCCGGGGCCGTGGTCGTGATTGGGGTCCGAGCAGCCGGCCTTGGGGTCGAGATTGAAATCGAGCTTGATCCACTCGCAGCCCGTCTTGCCGATCAGATCTTCGATCAGCCCACGCAGATGCGCGCGGCCTGCCGCGGAGCCGAGGCAGATATAGCCGAGGAAGCCCGGATCGTCCTTGTCGAGCGGCTCTTCCGGCGGATCGTCGTCGCGGCGCGCCATTAGTTCGGGGCGGGTGCGGCGGATCTCGGCTTTGAGGCCGACGGCCTCCCATTCTTCCCAGATGCCGAATTTCTGGCCGCGCTGACGCACCTCCTGGCCAAGATGCGCCATGCCGCCAGGAAAGCGGGCACGGTTCTCCTCGGCGAAATCGCCCCGGATGTCCCACCAGAAGGTCTCGGCATCGGCAGCGCCGAACCAGCCGGCATCGAGCGTCGAGACCGCGAAGCCGAGCTCTGTGGCGATCTCGGCATTTTCGAGAAAGATGGCTTCGGTGATGTCCTTGTCTTCGTAGGGCCACCAATGGTTCCACTCGAGCGGCATCGCTTCGCTCGCCGCCGAGCGCGGCAGCTCTGCACCGACGGCGCGGTTCAGCGCCAGCGTCGCCTCTTCGAGATCGGCGCCGACCGCCAGCAGCACCTCCGGGGCCTCGAACCGTCCCCCGGGCTGCAGCTGGTGGCTGAACTTCCACGGATTGATGCCGGCACCGAGCCCAAGCCCGGCATCTGCGGGGGCGAGACTGATGTGCCAGTTGCCGCTCCAGACCGGCGCAACGGCCACGGTGCGCGATGGCGCGCTGAGCGCGAGGAACGGGCTGTGGCCAAGCGACGAGCGGCCGGACCGCACATCGATCACGCGCGGCTCGGTGACCGGAAAAGTGATCGGCTGGTATTCGTTGCCCCAGCGCGAAGCATAGGCCAGCGCCTCCCAGGTGGCTGGCGCCAGCCGGGCCGCGAGCGGATCGGCCTGTGTCACTGTGACGGCGCGGTCGCCCGGATTGGCCAGCACCAGTGCGAACTCGAAGCAGGCATCCGGTCCCACCTGGCGAATGGTGAGCGTGACGGTGACATCGTCGATGCGCCCCGAGACGACGAGGCCATCGGCACTCGGCCGGACCGCGACATCATCGAGCCGGCCGTGTTCCACGCCGTCGATGACCAGGGCGCCGGGTCCGGCGAGGAGCAGCGGCACGCCATCCAGCGTCAGCGTCACCTCGCCGCCATGCTCGGCGGACGCCGTGAGCATTGCCGCCCCGGCCGAAAACGATTGGGACATGCGGGAAAACTCCTATTTGCCCATGCCGGACGACAGCCCGTCGACGAGATATTTCGAGAGGAACGCGAGGATCAGCACCGGCGGCAGCGAGGTGATGACGAGACCCGCCATCAGCACCGGCGGGTTGGAATTGAAGCGGTTGCCGATCGAGGCGATCTTCGGCGTCAGCATGTTGAGCTGCTCGGAGGGGAGCAGGATCAGCGCATAGATCAGCTCGTTCCACATGCCGAGGAAGGTGAGGACGCCCAACGTGAGGATCGAGGTGCGCATCACCGGGACCACCACCGACCAGAGGATACGGAACACGCCGGCCCCGTCGAGACGCGCGGATTCGATCAGCTGATCGGGCACCGAGCGCATGGTGGTGATCATGAAAAAGGTCGCGAATGGCAGGTTGGAGGCGATGTAGACCAGCATCACCCCGAAATGGTTGTCGACCAGCCGCATCCAGCTGAGCAGTAGATAGATCGGGATGATCAGCACCTGCCCCGGCACCAGCATCACCGAGACAAAACTGCCCATGAAGAAGGACTTGAAGGGCACGTCGAGCTTGGTGATGGCATAGGCGGCGAGCGTTGCCAGCACCAGCACCACACCCAAGGCACCCGAGATGACGAACAGGCTGTTCCCGGCGGCGCGCAGGATGTCGTAGTTTTCGACCAGGACCACGAAATTGTTGAAGGTCCACTCGGCCGGCCACCCATAGGGGTTGCGGGTGTAGTCGACCTTGGGCCGCACCGAGGTCATGAAGACGAATAGCATCGGCCAGACGGTGGTGAAGGCCAGGAGCAGCAGGACGACGAAGACCGGCAGCTTCCGGCGGGACGACGGCTTCGACAATGGGCCGGCAGCGGTGAGATCAGCCATCGGCCAGCGCCTTTTCCCGGCCAATGCGCGCCTGGAGCAGCGTCAACAGGCCGATGAGCAGGAACACCACGATGGCGAGCGCCGCGCCCGAGCCCATATCGGCGCTGGAAAACGCCTTCTGGAAGATCAGGTAGTCGAGCGTGGTAGTGGAATAGCCCGGCCCGCCGGCCGTCATCACGAAGACGAAGCCGAACAGTGAGGTGAAGGTGTAGAGCACGTTGATGATCGAGACGAACATCAGCACACGCCGGATCTGTGGCAGGGTGATGTACCACAGACGCTGCCACCATCCGGCGCCATCCATGTCGGCGGCGTCGTAGACGTCCTTTTCGATGGCCGAGAGCCCGGCAAGGATGATGAGCGCGCCATAGCCGAAGCCCGACCAGACCAAGGCGAGGATGATCACCGAGATGCCGAGCGAAGCGGTGGAGAAAAAGCTGATCGGCTCGCCGCCGGCCGCGACGATGACCGCGTTGATCGGGCCGTTATAGGCGAAGGTGGCCTTGAACATCAGGCCGATCACCGCCGTGGACAGCACCGAGGGGATGAAGAACAGCACCCGGAACAGCTTCCAGCCCATGACGCGCTCATAGAGCAGCACGCCGCAGAGCGTCGCCGCGAGAAGGATGAGCGGCACCGAGATGAGGAAGCGCAGGTTGACAAGGAATACCTCGCCCACCAGCGGATCGGTGAAGATGCGCACATAATTGGCAAAGCCGACGAACTCGGCAGTGACCCCGTCGGTCTTGAAGAACGAGATCGCCACCGCGCCGGCGATGGGCACGAACAGGAACAGCAGCACCATCAGGAAGGCCGGTGAGATGGCAAGGAGGGCGAGCCGCCTCTCCCGCTGCCGCCAGGAGCGCCGGACGCGCCTGCCGGCCTGGGGCGTGCCGCTGAGGCTGTGATCGGTCATGCCAATCCCCGAAGAAGCCGCGGGCACCAGCGGCGCCCGCGCAGTTGGTCAGGACGCAGGGAGGACGGTCAGCCCTGGCGCTCGAACTCCGCCTGCAGCTGGGCAACCGCATCCTCGGCGGTCTGCACCCCGGTGAACACCGTGGCATTGACGCGATAGAACAGGTCGATGACCGGCTGCGGCATGACGTTGTCGAACGGATAGACGGTCGTCGCGGTCTTCACGCCCTCGGCTTGCTTGCGCAGCAGCCGGTTGGTGATGAGGCTCGGATCGGCATCGACATGGTTCGACGCCTCGGACTGGGTCAGCTTGACATAGAGGTCGATCGAGCTGGCTTCCGCGAGGAATTTGAGGAAGGTGAACGCCGCGTCCTGGTTGGCCGAGTAGTTGGTGACGAACACTGCAACGTTCGGCCCGCCCGCGAGCACGCCCGGCGCCGTGGCGGAGGCCATGGTCGGGATGGGGAACATGTCGACATCGTCGCCCAGCGTGGTGACCATCTCGTTATTGGTCCAGCCGCCGGCGATCAGCATGGCGCCATTGCCCTGGGCGAAGCCGGTGACGGCCTCGCCATTGCCCACCTGCCCAGCATCGGGATTGGTGAGGCCACGCGCGAACAGTTCGGCATAGGCCTTGTAGGCCTCGACCATGCCAGGATGATCGAGCCGGATATTGCCCTGCACCATTTCGGTGAAGGCATTGGCACCGATCTGGCCGCCGGCCAGCGCCGCGATGACCCAGGCGCCGAGATAGCCTTCCTGATTGCACACCCAGAACGGGTTGACCCCAGCGGCCTTGAGCGTCTCGCCCAGCGCCAGCAGCTCTTCCCAGGTCTTGGGCTCGACGAATTCGACCCCAGCCTGCTGGAAAATCGAGGGGCGATAGAAGATGTAGAAATAGGAGCCCGCGCCATAGGGCAGCGCGAGGATCGCGCCGTCCGTCTTGTAGCCTTCGCGCACCGTTTGCCAGCCGCTGAGCTTGGCCTGCGCCTCTGGCGGGAACACCTCGTCGAGCGGGGCGATGAACTGCGAGAAGCTCAGCACATTGCCGCCGGCATAGCCGTTCTTCACATCGGGGCCGTTTTTCGCGATGGAGGCGGCGCGGAACTGGTTGGAATTCGAGGTGATGTCGCCCGATGCGACCGTCAGCTCGATGTCGATCTCCGGATGCGCCGCCTTGAAGGCGTCGACGATCTGGTAGGCAAACGAGTTTTCCTTGTCGAGGATGCCGTCGGTTGAGACCGTGAACAGCCCCGCATCCCAGAACTTCAGCGTCGTTTGCTGCGCCGAAGCCCGGCCGCCGAGGACGATCGTTGCCGTCAGCCCCAGCCCGAGACCCAGCGCGCGCCGCCGGCTCATCATCATCGCGGCGCCCGTCGCCGCACCCAGTTTCTGATCCATCCTCGCCTCCTCCGCCGTGACATTGAACGGCCTAGTTTCAATTAACATCATACGTTAGGCGCAATGTGTCAACCAAAAGCACGCCACATTTGGCCGCCAATTTGCACAAACATCATATCTAAGACGCGCGCGGTTTACCGCCTTCGAGCGTCTCCATCGCTTCGGTCAGCGCCGCCTTGCCATCGAGGATCACGGCCATCATCGCGCGAGCGGCAAGGTCCGGTTCGCCGCGATTGATGGCATCAAACACGGCCCGATGCTGTTCGGCGTCCTTGGAGAAATCCGCCCCCGACGCCTGTGCGGCGTCCTGCTGCACCGAAAAGCTCTGGTAGAGAAAGTCGGCGACGAGATGCCCGAAACGGGTGAGGAGCGCGTTATGCGAGGCGGCGAACACCGCCATGTGGAACTCGACGTCGCTGCGCGCATAACCATCGGGACTAGTGGCATTGGCTGCCATGTCGCCGCAGGCGCGCTCGATGCGCCTCAGGTCAGCCATGCTGGCGCGGCCGGCCGCGAAGCGCGCCGCCGCTGGCTCGATCACCTGCCGCAACTCGATCAGGTCGCGCATCACCTGCTCGCTGAGGCCTTGGTCATGGTGCCAGGCGAGCACATCGGTATCGAAGACGTTCCACAGGTCGCGCGCGCGCACCGTGGTGCCGATCTTTTGCCGGATCTCGATCAAGCCCTTCGCGGCGAGCACTTTCATGGCTTCGCGCACCGAGGTGCGGCTGACGCCATAGAGCGCGGTGAGCTCGGTTTCCTTGGGCATCAGCGTTCCCGGCGGATAGCGCCCGGCAATGATATCGCGCCCCATGGCGGCGATCAGCTGGCCCTGCAGCCCCCGCATCGCATAGCCGGCCGCCTGACCGGCCTTCGCCGGGGCAGTTGCGGACTTTCGGCGACGAGACGGTTTTGCGGGAGCGGGCGCGTCCATGGGGTTCAGCCTCCGATGCTCCGGCTTTGATGCAGCACCTCGCCATCGACTGCAATCTCGACGCGCCGCTGGTAGCGGCCCAACGCGGCGAGATCGACACTGAGACCCAGCCCCGGCGCATCTGGCACATGCACCTCGCCATTGGCATCGGGCAACAGGTGCTCGCGTGTGATATCGACCGCCAGCTGCTTGGGGGCCGCCGGATACTCGCAGATCCGGTCATCGGCGAGGCCGGCATAGGGCTGCAGCGAGGCCGACAGCGCCAGATGCGAGGTGAAGGTGTGGTTGACATAGGTGACGCCGCGCGCCTGCGCGTAGTCGGCCACCGCCTTGGCCGGCCCGATACCGCCGATACGGCCGCAATCGATCTGCACGAAGCCGACGCCACCGAGATCGATCAGGTGACGCGCCATGTGGACATTGTGCGCCCCTTCGCCACCGGCGAGCCTGACGCCGCCGGAAACCCGCAGCGACAGCGCCTTGTAGGCCTCGTAGGCCGCGGCCTCGAACGGCTCTTCGAGCCAGGTCGTTTTCGCCTCGGCCAGCGCCGGCATTCGGGCGGCGGCGCGCTCAACATCCTCGACCCAGATCTGGCCGGCATCGACGAGGAGAATGCCGTCGGCACCCAGCGCCTCGCGGGCGGCCATCAGGTGGTCGCGGTCGGTGGCGACATCGCCTTCGCCGAACCCAGCCCAGCCGAACTTGATCGCGCGAAAGCCGCGGGCCACCGCCGCACGGCCAGCCTCCAGCGTCTCCTGCGGCGTCGCGCCGAACAGCAGCGAGGCATAGGGCGTCTTGGGGTGGGCATGCGCGTAGCCGAGCAGCTTCCAGACCGGCAGCTCACGCGCCTTGCCCAACAGGTCCCACAGCGCCATCTCGACGCCCGAAAAGGTGTGCGCTGCCTGGAGGAGGTCCATGGAATTGCGCGCCACCAGCATGGCGATGCGGCGGATGTCCTCGGGGCCCTCCAGGGTTTCGCCGACCACCGAGGCCGAAACCGGCTGGCACACGCCATGCGAGCGCGGCGTGACGAAGGCGGCGATCGAGACCAGCGGCGAAGCCTCGCACTCGCCCCAGCCGGTGAGGCCGCCGGCATGCACCGCCACCAGCAGCGCATCCTGGCTGCCATCGGCCTCGAGGGTCACCTCGGGCATGGCGAGGTAAAAGAACTCCACCGACTCGATCCGCATGCTGCGCGCCTCCCGTTCATCCGCTGCGCTTTTGTATGATGTTTATGACATCGCAGCGGAGGAAGGAAGACTTACGACCGGATTTCGGCAGAAATAATCGGATGAAAGCCCAGGATGGCAGCAGGCGGGTGTTTCGATCTGTGTGCCGGGCCGTGGTGGCGAGCGCAGCACCGGCGTGCTAGCAGAACGCCAAACGGAGGAGACGTCGCAATGACCACAGGCACCGGCCACCTGGCCGAAACCGACCGCGGGCAGACCACCATTACCGGCATCAAGGCCATGCGGCTCGACTCCGGCTTCTGTCTGATCCGCATCGACACCGATGCCGGGATCTCAGGTTACGGCGAATGCGGCGATCTCGACGGCGACCATGTGCGCGCCGCGATCCACCTCCACGCGCTCGGCGGCGGGCGCCTGAAGCACCTGCAATTGCTCGGCAAGGACCCGCTGGATATCGCGGTGCACCACCACAACCTGTTCTATGCCTATCCGCAGCGGCGGCCGCACATGCAGGTGCTGTCGGGCATCGACATGGCGCTGTGGGACCTCGCCGGCAAGCTGCTGAACCAACCGGTGCACAAGCTGCTGGGCGGCAAGTTCCGCGACGACATCGAGCTTTACTCGCACTGCCCGCAGGGCGATTTCACCGACCCCGTCGCCTGGCGCGACCGCGCCGCCGACCTGAAAGCCGATCCGCACGGGTTCCGGACCTTCAAGGTCGATATCCACTCGGCGCTCGGGCTCAATATGCAGGAATATGTGCCGAGCCTGTCGCCCGGCGATATCCGCAAGGTGCGGCGGTCCTACGAGCTGGCGCGCGAGCATCTGGGCGAAGAGATCGACATCATCGTCCACGCCCATTGCGAGCTGGATGCGCCAAGCGCCATCGCGGTGGCCGAGGCGGTGGAAGCGATCAGGCCGATCTATTACGAGGACCCGCTGCAACCGGGCTTTTCGGAGAACTGGCTGGCGCTGCGCCGCTCGACCCGCATCCCGATCATGACCGGCGAGAACCTGGAATTGCCGGAAGCCGCCCTGCCCTTCCTGCAGAGCCAGGCGGTGGATTGCCTGCAACCGGACATCGTCATGTCCGGCGGCATCACCGGCACCAAGAAGATCGCCGATCTCGCCGCGCTCTATCGGACGCCGATCACGCTGCACAATGTGTCCGGGCTGCTGCTCAATGCAGCAAGCCAGCAGCTGGCGGCGGCGATCTTCGATTGCCCGCGCATCGAATGCACAAGGCGGGCGACGAGCCTTCAGTGGGCGACGCCGAACCCGCTGGAGATCAAGGATGGCCGGATGAAGATCTCGGATCGCCCGGGGCTGGGTGTCGAGCTGGATCAGGACTGGTTGCTGGCGCACCGCTATGAGGGCGAAGCGGGCTGGGCATAAGCCCGGCTCAGGCGGCCGGCAGAGACTGGCGGACGATCACCGGCATTTCGACGAGATGGGTCGCCGCCGGCTCGGCTTCACCGAGCAGCAACTCGACGGCGCGCCGGCCCATCTCCTCGTGCGGCAGGGCGAGGGTGGTAAGGCCGGGGCGCAGATAGGCGGCGATCTCGTCATTGTCGAAGCCGAGCACCGCAACATTGTCGGGAACGCGTCGGCCAGCCTCGGCCAGCGCCTGATAGGCGCCGAATGCCAGCCGGTCATTGAGGCAGAGCACGCCGCGGATTTCCGGATGCGTCGCTAGGATGCGGCGGGTCAGCTCGAAGCCATGGTGCGGCTCCCACTCCCAGCAGCTCTCCTCGGCGACGAAATGCATGCCGAACTCCTGCATCGCGTCATGAATGCCGGCAATGCGGCGATCGACGGTTTCGGAGCGGAACAGCCCCTGCTCGACCAGCCGGTTATGGCCGACCAGCGCAATGCCCTCGGTGATGCCGGCCCCGTGCAGCAGACGCACGGCGGCACGGCCACCCGCGTACTCGTCCGGCAAGACAGAGGTGGCAAAGCGGCTGGAGGTGCCGTTGAGCATGACGACGCGGGTCGTGGGCGGCAGTTCGGGCACGAACACTTCGCGCGCGCGCATCGCGGCGAAGACGATGCCGTCGACCTGCCGGTCGAGTGCCGCCTCGATGGCCTGCACCTCGCGGGCCGGCTCGCCGCCGGTTTCGAGCAGCAGCATGACGTGGCCCGCCTCTTCGGCTGCCGCCAGTGCGCCGCGGATCAGCCCGCTGGCATAGCGTGTCGTCGCGACATAGTCGGAAATGAAGGCGATGGTGCGGGTCTTGTCGGTGCGCAGCGCCCGTGCTGCGATATTGGGACGGTAGCCGAGCTGCGCCGCCGCCTCATGCACCCGCCGATGCGCTTCAGGCGACAGCCGCGTGTCCGGCCGCCCGGTCAGGATCATCGACGCGGCGGCGGACGACAGCCCAGCCAGCCGCGCAACGTCGGCGAGTGTGACACGCTTCTTCTTCACCGCTGATGACGCCCCTTCTCTCCGGCCGCGTTCCGGCATAGACGACAGGTCAACGATTGCCAACTTGGCAGCCAACACGACGCCTGCTAAATCCTTTTAGCAAAATGGAGGAGTTGAAAGCTATGGCTTTCTCGCTTCCCGACCACTGGGTCTGGGACTTCTGGCTCGCCGATGATGGCGAGACATACCACATGTATTACCTGCATGCGCCGATGAGCCTTGGCGATCCGCAGCTACGGCATCGGAATGCGCGCATCGGCCACGCCACCTCGACGGATCTGGTCAACTGGCAGAACCACGGGCGCATCTTCGATGCCGGCCCCGAGGGCAGCTATGACGGCAGCGCCACCTGGACCGGTAGCGTGGTGAAGGGGCCCGATGGCCTCTGGTATCTCTACTATACCGGCTCGCGCTTCCTCAGCCCCGACAGCAACGCCAATATCGAAACGATCGCGATGGCTGTGTCGCGCGATCTGTTCATCTGGCAGAAGCTGCCGGGCCCGATCGCGGTCGCCGACCAGCGCTGGTACGAAACGCTGGGCACCTCGAGCTGGCCGGAAGAAGCCTTCCGCGACCCCTGGGTCTTCCTCGATGCGGACGGCAAGACCTGGCACATGCTGATCACCGCTCGCGCCAACCATGGCGACGATGCCGGCCGCGGCGTTGTCGGACACGCCACCTCCACCGACATGCTGAACTGGCAGGTGGCTCCGCCGCTGAGCAATATCGATGCCGGCTTCATGCACCTGGAAGTGCCGCAGATCGTCGAGGTGGAGGGCACGACCCATCTGATCTTCTGCTGCGCCAGCCAGACGCTGAGCGGCAGGCTGGCCGGTGAGCGCGGTGGCATCTACTCGGTCGCCGCGCCAAATCCGGCGGGCCCCTATGAGATCGAAAGGGCGACGCGGATCGTCACCGAGGAACTCTATGCCGGCCGGGTCGCCAAGACGCGGGCGGGGCAAGCGGTGCTGATTGCCTTCGATTCCACCCAGGCCGATGGCCATTTCGTCGGGGCGATCTCCGATCCGATCCCGCTGCATGTCGAAACCGATGCCGACGGCCTGCCGCGGCTGGTCCGCGGAGCCAAGCCATGACCACCATCGAGGGCAATGTCGCATCGGGCTTCGAATCACTGGTCGACAGCTTTGCCGCGACCTTCGCCGACGCGCCGAGCATGGGCGCGGCCCTGTCGGTGCGGATCGACGGCGAGCTGGTCGTCAATCTGTGGGGCGGCGTCGCCGACGAGCGCGTGGGAACCCGATGGACCCGCAACACCCCCTCGGTGATCTACTCATGCACCAAGGGGCTGATGTCGGCGCTGATCGCCCGGCTGGTCGATGAGGGCCGGCTCGACTATGACGCGCCGGTCGCCCGCTATTGGCCCGAATTCGCCGCCAACGGCAAGGCGGAGGTCACCGTCGGGCAGGCGCTGAGCCATCGCGCCGGCCTGTCCGCGCCCCGCGCCGACCTGACGCTTGAGCAGGCGCTCGACTGGGAGTTCATGGTGGGCGAACTGGCGCGGCAGGAGCCGCTCTGGACGCCGGGAACCGGCTATGCCTACCACGCCATCACCCATGGTTGGCTGACGGGCGAACTGATCCGCCGCGTCACCGGCAAGTCCGCGCGCGCCTATTTCACCGAAGTCACCGCCCCGCTGGCGATTGACGCCTGGATCGGGCTGCCGCCGGCGCCTGAAACGGTCGCGCACCTGCAGGTGGCCCCGGACCTCGCCGAGGCCTGGCTGAACCCGCCGGGCGACCATGCCGACGGCACGCCCGATTGGCCGACCCGGGCGATGACCCTTGGCCACGTGTTCCCTCAGGGGCTCGCGACGCCCGATGGCGCCTGGAACGATGACCGGGTGCGGGCGGCCGAATGGCCTGGCGCCGGCGGTATCGCCTCGGCCGAGGGCCTTGCGACCTTCTGGTCGGCCACCGTGGCAAAGACCAAGGGCGTCGACCCGCTGCTATCGCCATCCGTCATTGCCCGCGCCACCGAGGTGATGAGTGAAGGCCCGCCGGTGTTTCCCGCCGAAGGGCCGTTCCCGCGTTGGGGCATGGGGTTCCTCCTCGACTGCGACACGCGGCGCGTCCTGACTCCCAGCGGCTTCGGCCACGACGGCGCCGGCGGCCAAGTTGGCTTTGCCGACCCCGAGCTTCGCGTCGGATTCGGCTATGTCACCAACTGGTTGCGCGGCGCCGGCGACGAGCGGGGGAAGAGCCTGATCGACGCATTGCGCGGCATTCTCACGGCGTAACCGCCGGGCGGGAGTCATCTTGCCACCCGGCACGATCTGATGCTAAATCCTTTTAGCAACCGGTCGGAGGACCGGGCTATCTTCAAAATGGAGGAGGACATGCGCGTGAAGTCCCTGAATACCGGCCTGCTCGCCCTGATTGCGGCAGCGGCACTCACCAGCACCGCCAGCGCGGCGCCGAGCTGCGGCACCGACCCGGTGACGCTGAACGCCTATTTCGAAACCGGCTTCCCGCTGCCCTCGCGGCTGGCCGAAGAGTTCAGCAAGCAGTTCCCCAATGTCACCTTCGACATCAAGGAAGACCAGTTCGCCAACATGATGGAGAACTCGCCGCGCCTGTTGTCGGAAGACAATGCGCCGGACCTCATTCGCCTGCCCTCGATGAGCGACCTCGTCGCCAACGAGCTGCTCGCCAATCTCGATGGCTATTTCACCGAGTTCGGCTGGGACAAGTTCCCCGCCGGCCAGTTGGTGCAGCTGCGCGTCGAAGAGGGCGGCCGGCCGCGCGGCACCGGCTCGCTCTGGGCCATGGGCCTCAACTACTCGATGACCGGCGTGTTCTATAACAAGGAGCTCGCGGCCCAGATCGGCATGACCGAGCCGCCCAAGACGCTGGCCGAACTCGATGCGCTGCTGGCCAAGGCCAAGGAAGCCGGCATCCAGCCGATCATGCAGTGGAACAAGGGCACCGGTGGCCTCGCCTTCCCGCTGCAGAACCTGATGGGTGCCTATGGCGCGCCCGAGCCGATCAACGACTGGATCTTCCAGAAGGACGGCGCAACCATCAACACGCCCGACAATGTCGAGGCCGCCAACCACCTCGAGACCTGGGTGAAGGCCGGCTATTTCCCGGCCGACGCCAACGCCATCGAATATTTCCAGATGATGAGCCGCTTCATGGGTGGCGAAGGCCTGGTGATGTTTAACGGCGACTGGGAGTCGGGCAATTTCGACAAGACCGCCCCCGGCAAGTTCGGCTTCTTCCTGATGCCGACCGAGGAGGCCGGTGGCCGCCACGCCTCGATGTCCGCGCCGCTGACCTTCGGCATCGGCGCCAAGGCCGTGAACAAGGACTGCGCCGCCTTCTTCCTCAACTGGGTCGCGACCAATGAGGAAGCCCGCAAGATCAACGTCGAAGTCGGTGGTTCCAACCCCGGCGGCCCGGCCGATCTGCCGATCCCCGCCGTGACCCCCGGTTCGGTGACCGAGGCGACTCTAGCCGCCGGCAACGTGCTGGCCACCGAAAACGGCGCCATGGACTTCATCGCCAATGCCACCGGTGCGATCTTCGCCGCCGGCTGGACCCCCGAGCTGCAGAAGCTGGTGGGCGGCGTGCAGACCGGCCAGGGCATGATCGAAGCGGTGCAGGAAGAGTACGAGAACCAGCTCTCGCGCTGATTGAGACCATGACCGACACCTCCTCCCCCGGGGCAGTTCGCGCTGCCCCGGTCCCTGCAGCGGGGAAACGCCCGTCGCGCAATGCGCGACGGGTGACCGCTATTGCGCTGCTGTTCACGGCGCCGGCTTTCGCCTTTTACGCGGCCTTCGTGCTCGTGCCGCTCGCCATGTCGTTCTACTATTCGCTGCAGCGCTGGGACGGCATCGGCAAGATGCGCTTTGCCGGGCTGAACAATTACCTGATCGTTCTGACCGATTCCGACCTGCTGCAGATCATCGGCAATGCCTTCCAGCTGGTCGCCTATTTCACCCTGATCCCGGTGATCCTCGGACTGGCCGTCGCCGCGGTGATCCGCGAGCATATGTCGGGCCCGTTCGGCACCACCGCGCGCACCGTGCTGTTTCTGCCGCAGGTGATCCCACTGGTGGCGGCCGGCATCGCCTGGAGCTGGATGTTCGCCAATTCCGGCCTCGTCAATCAGGCCCTGCATGGCATGGGCCTCGGCCATCTGGCGCGCGGCTGGCTCGGCGATTTCACCTTCGCGCTGCCCGCGGTGGGCATCATCGGCGCCTGGGTGCTGCTCGGGCTTTGCACCATGCTGCTGGTCACCGGCATCACCAAGATCGACCCCTCGCTCTATGAGGCGGCGCGGCTCGATGGTGCTAACCCCTGGGACGAGTTCATCCACATCACGTTGCCCGGCCTCCGCCAGGAGATCGGCGTCTGCGTCACCGTGACGGTGATCGCGGCGCTGGCCAGTTTCGACATCGTCTATATTGCGACGAGCGGCGGCCCCGGCATCCAGACCACCGTGCCTGGCCTCGAAATCTACCGGCTGGCCTTTGCCCACCGCCAGGTCGGGCTCGCCTCGGCGCTCGCCATCTTCCTGATGGTGCTGGTGCTGGTCTGCGTGCTGCCGATCCAGTGGCTGACGCGGGTGAAAAGATGAGACTGCCCGCGACCGACGCGCTGATCGCGCGCTTCCTGATCCTCGTGCTGATGGCGCTGACCCTGCTGCCCTTCCTCAGCATGTTCACCGCCGCGCTCGCGCCGTCGGGCACCTATCCGCCGGGCTTGGCCTGGCCGGCCGACCCGCAGTGGAGCAATTTCGCCAAGGCCTTCGAAGTCGCCAAGATGGACCAGCTGCTGATTTCCAGCGGTCTGATCGTCCTCGGCGTCGTGCCGGCCAGTGTGCTGTTCGCCACCATGGCGGGCTATGGCCTCGCCAAGCTCGACAAGGGCCGCGGCAGCTGGTTCTACCTGGTGTTCGTGCTCGGCCTCACCCTGCCCTTCGAGGCGGTGATCACCCCGCTCTACTACGAGATCAGGGCGCTCGGCCTGCTCAACACCCGCTTTGCGATCATCCTGCCGCTGATCGGGCTCTACATGCCTTTCGGCGTCTACTGGATGCGCACGCACTTCATCAACGTGCCCAAGGAGCTGGGCGAATCCGCCCAGATCGACGGCGCGACGGAGTGGGCACAGTTCTGGCAGGTGCAGGTGCCGCTGGCCCGGCCGGCGATCATGTCGCTGACCATCCTGATGTTCCTGTGGACCTGGAACCAGTTCCTGTTGCCGGTGGTGCTGGTGCAGGACCCGCTGCAGCGCACCATGGCTGGCGCGCTCGGCGCCTTCCAAGGCCAGTGGGGCACCGACATCCCGCTGCTCTGCGCCGGCGCGCTGCTGATCCTAACGCCGACCGTGGTGGTGTTCCTGATCTTCCAGCGCCAGTTCAGCTCGGCGCTCCTGCAAGGCGCGGTGAAGGGCTGAGCTAGCCGCTCCGAGCCATGAACCGCCGGATCAGCAACGCGATGGCGGCCAGGTGGAGGACCGCCCCCACCGCCACAGCGAGGCTGGCCACGAGCGGGCCGGCCTCAACCAGCAGCAGCTCGCCGAGCCAATAGCTCGGCAGCCAGCCGAACAGATAGCGGAACGGCGCGGGCAGCAGGGCCGCCAGCGGCACGAGGATGGCGAGATTGCTGACCTTGGTCAGCGCCAGACCCTCGACCTTGTTGCGGGCGAGCGCCGGCAACGCCACGGTGGCCAGCACCCCCGAAAGGCCGACGAGGACCAGGGCACCCAGCGCACGGACAGGATCGAGCCCCGGCAAGACGAATGGCAACGTCGCGGCGGCCAGCACCGCGCTGAGACAGCCGGCGGCGATGAGGCGGAAACTCAGCACCCCGCCCTGGCCCACCGGCGTGACGGCCAGCGCCAGGAGCGTGCCCTCGTCGCGGTCTTCGAGCAGCAGGAAGCCGACCACCCAGCCGATCAGCGCGGCCGGCAGTATCAGCGCCACCGGCGCGAGCACCCGCCGCAGGTCAGGTACGCCGAAATTCTCGGCGCCGAACGCGGCGATCTGGTTACCCCAGAGCGCAAAGATCAGCGGCGGGACGAGGCACATCGTTGCCGCGATGACCAGCATCGGGTCGCGCAGCGTGGCCAAAATATCGGAAAGCGCCAGCCGCCCGAGCCGCGTAAGGCTCCGGGTCGCGCCGGCGCTCATTTGCCCAGCTCCCGGCGGAGAGCGGCGAGCGCCACCCAGGTGGTCGCCACGGCAAAGCTCAGCATCGAGACGAGCATCAGACCGATCTCGACCGGTGTCGCGGCGCCATGGCCAGTGGCGACGAGGATCAGCCGCAACTGCGCCGCGGGCGGCCACAGCACCGCCCAGACCGGCATCGGCTCCAGCAGCGCCAGCGCGGCCGGCACAAGAAACGGCGTCAGCGCGGCGCCAGACCCGATGAGGTAGCCGTTGACCGTGCGGAAGCGCAAAGCCAGCGGTACCCCCAGCCCGATGAAGCTGACCGATGTCAGCGCCTGCCCGATAAGCAGCAACCCCAGATTGGCATCGGGATGCACCGCGAGCACGATGATCAGCGCCGCCAGCAGCGACAACCCGGTGAGGGTGACCAGCTTGCCGCCAAGATAGTCGGCGGCTCCCGCAGGCGCGGCGGCGAGCGCCACCCGCACCCCCTCGCCCTTTTCGAGCATCATCAGGGCGCCGAGAAAGAAGAACCCGACGGCGGCCGGATCACTGTAGAGCAGCACGCCCACCGCCCAGCTGGGCAGCAGCTCGCCAAGCCCGACCAGCACCGTGACGTAGAAGGCGACGACAAAGCCATAGGCAAGATAGATGCCGTAGCGCGCCTGAAGCCGCAGATCGTGACGGACAAGCGCGACCAGCCGCCCACTCATGGCTCATCCTCGGAGAGGGGCTGCACGCCACGGCCGGTGACGCGGATGAACACATCGTCGAGGCTGGCTTCGCGGCTGCGGAGGCGGGTGATCCGGCCCGAGCGCAAGAGGGCGGCGAACGCCTCGTTCTCGCCGAGGCCCTGCATCGGAAACTGCAGCTGCTCGGGACCCGCCTCGCCGCTGGCCGTGACATCGAGCACCGGCGCGCCATAGCGCTGGCGCAGCTCGGCAGGGCGTCCGACTTCGGCGATCCGCCCATCGGCGAGAAAGCCGACCCGGTCGCAGATCTCGTCGGCCTCGGCCATGTTGTGGGTGGTCAAGAACACCGTCTTGCCGCGCGCCTTGAGCTTGAGGATCAGCTCGCGCGTCCGCCGCGCCCGCGCCGGGTCCTGCCCGGAGGTCGGCTCGTCGAGAAACAGCAGTTCGGGATCGTGCAAGAGGGCGCGGGCAAGGTTCAGCCGCATCTTCATGCCCTTGGAGAACTGCTCGACCCGCCGGTCGGCCGCCTCTGCGAGGTCGACTTCCGCCAGAACCTCCATCGGCGGCAGGGTCGGCCGGTCGTAGAGCGCGGCGAACAGCTGCAAATTCTCGCGGGCGGTGAGGCGCAGATAAAGCGCCGGCAGCTCGAACGAGACGCCGATCCGCCCGTAGAGGCTGCGCCCCAGTTGCGCCAGCGGCTGCCCGAAGATCGCGACCGCGCCGCTATAGCGCCGCTCGAGCCCCATCAGGATGCGCTGCGTGGTCGACTTGCCGGCGCCCGATTGGCCCAAGAGGCCGAACACCTCGCCCGTCTCGATGCGAAAGCTGAGATCAGACAGCGTCGGAGCCGTCGCGCCGGGATAGGTGAAACCGAGCCCTTCGACCGCAATCATCGCCCCTGCTCCACGAAAAGCTGGCGCTGGGCGCCCGGCCGGTCCGGTTTACGCTCTCCGAACCGGCCGGGCAATGGCAAGGCGGCCTACGGCAGCTTGTGGCCGGCGGCGCGGAACAGCCGGTACCATTCCTCACGCGTCAGCGGCACGGAGGCGCCGGCCGCGCTTTCGCGGATGCGCTCGGGCTTGGTGGTGCCGAGCACCACCTGGATATTGGCCGGATGCCGCGTGATCCACGCCACCGCGATGCCGGTCGGCGTAACGTTGTACTTGGCGGCCAGTTCGTCCAGCGCGTCGTTGAGCTCGCCGAAGTTTTCACGGTCGCCGATGAAGACGCCATCGAAGAAGCCCTTCTGGAAGGGCGACCAAGCCTGGAGGATCATGCCCTTCAGCCGCGAATAGTCGAGCAGCCCGTTGTCGCGCGACACCGACTGGTCGAGCCCGGCCATATTGGCCGCAATGCCCTGGGCGAACAGCGGCGCGTGGGTGATCGAGAGCTGCACCTGGTTGAACAGCAGCGGCTGCTTCACCGCCGATTTCAACAGCTCGATCTGGCCCGGCGTCTGGTTGGAGACGCCGAAATGCCGGACCTTCCCGGCCGCGTGCAGCGTGTCGAAGGCCTTGGCGACGTCATCGGGCTCGACCAGCGTATCGGGCCGATGCAGCAGCAGCACGTCGAGATAATCGGTGCGAAGCGCCTTCAGCGACTGGTCGACCGACGCCAGGATGTGCTCGGACGAAAAGTCGAAAAAGCCCTTCCGGATGCCGACCTTGGACTGGATCATCAGCGTTTCGCGCCGGCTGGGCGTAAGCTGCATAGCATCGCCGAAGCGCCGCTCGCACAGATGATCACCGCCATAGATATCGGCATGGTCGATCATGTTGATGCCAGCCTCGACGGCGGTGTTCACCAGCGTCTGGATCTCGGCATCGGACATTTTCGAGATGCGCATCAGCCCGGCGACAACGGCCGGCACGGTGAGCTCGGAATGGGGAACCTTGTAGGTCTTCATGGGTCTCGTCTGCTGTTGGTAAGTGTGCCGGCTCAGGCGCCGGGCACGTATTTGCGCCAGTTGTGCTGCTCCACAAAGCCCAGCACTTCGCGCGCCTTGCGGTTGCTGAGCGGCGCCTCGAATTCGCCCATGGCGCGGGTGATCGGCGTGTTGGCGGCATGGGCCGCGAGGATTTCGGCGGTCGGCTGGCGCGCGACGATGGTGTCGTTGACGGCGTTGAACACCTCGAAGCCGAGCCCGTCCTTTTTGAGGCACAGGTCGACGATCTGACCGAGGTCTCGGGCGTCGATATAGCTCCAGGCATTGCGCTTTCGCGACGGTGGATCGGCGAGATAGCCGGGGAAACGCTGATAGTCGTCGGGCGACATGACGTTGGCGATGCGCAGCGCGTAGATGTCGATGCCGAAGCGCATGGCGAAGGCCCGCGCCGTCTTCTCGTTGATCAGCTTACTGAGCCCGTAGCTGTCCATCGGATCGATGTCGTAATCTTCCTCCAGCGGGAAGCTCTTGTAGTCGCGATCGCCCTCGGCAAAGCAGACGCCATAGGTGGTCTCGCTTGAGGCGATGACGATCTTCTTGATCCCGAGCTTCGCCGCCGCCTCGATGACATTGTAGGTCGAGGTGACATTGTCGGCGAAGGTGGCGTTGTCCGGCTTGATCAGGATGCGCGGGATGGCCCCGAAATGCACCACCGCGTCGATCGGCGCGGGGCTGTCGCCGCTGCGGAACTCCGCGAAATCGAAATGCATCGATAGCGCGTTGAACACCTGCCCGCTGTCGCGCAGGTCGGTGATCAGGGTGTTGACGCCCTCGCACTGCAGCGGGACGAGATCGAGGTTGAACACCTCGTGCCCCTGCGCCTTGAGATAGGGAACGACTTCCCGTCCGGCCTTGCCGCTGCCGCCGGTGAAGATGATGCGCTTGCTCATTATGGTTCTCCTGTTCCCGGCCCGCTCAGAACTTCGTCACGACGACGGGCGTATAGGGCGCCTCGAGCCGGGCGCATTCCTCTTCGCTCAAGCTCAGCTCCAGCGAGCGGAGCGCATCCTCGAGATGCTGCATCTTGGTGACCCCGACGATCGGCGCGGTGATGCCCGGGCGCGACAGCACCCAGCTGAGCGCCACTTCCGACATCGAGACGCCGCGTGCCCTGGCGACGGCCTCGACAACGCCGACCACTTCGCGATTGGAGTCCCGGTCGAGCAAGGCGCTGTGCAGCGGATCGGTGGCGGCGCGTTTGGTTTCGGTCCCCCAGGGGCGGGTGAGGCGGCCGCGGCCCTGCGGGCTCCAGGGGATGACACCGACGCCCTGATCGCGGCAGAGCGGCAGCATTTCGCGCTCCTCCTCGCGGAAGATCAGGCTCACCTGGTCCTGCATCGAAACGAACTTGGTCCAGCCATTCAGCTCGGCCGTGTGCTGCATCTTGGCGAACTGCCAGGCGAACATCGAGGAGGCGCCGATATAGCGCACCTTGCCCCAGCGCACGAGATCGTGGAGCGCCTCCATGGTCTCCTCGATGGGGACGTTCGGGTCGAACCGGTGGATCTGGTAGAGGTCGACATAGTCGGTTTTCAGCCGCTTGAGGCTGTTGTCGATCTCAGAAAGGATTGCGCCGCGCGACAGGCCCATGCCGTTGGGGCCCTCGCGCATCCGGCCATTGACCTTGGTGGCGAGCACATAGTCCTGCCGCGGCGCCAGCTCGCGCAGCAGCGCGGCGGTGATCTCCTCGCTGGTCCCCTGCGAATAGACATTGGCCGTGTCGTAAAAGGTGATGCCGGCGTCCCAGGCGCGCTTGAACAGCGGCCGCGCGTCGTCAAGGTCGAGCACCCAGGGGCGCTCGTTGTTAGGGCGACCGAACGACATGCAGCCGAAACACAGGCGGCTGACCTCAAGGCCGGTCCTGCCGAGCCGGGCATATTTCATGGCGATTTCCTCCGATGGGGATGGCGCCGCGTTGGGTCGCGGGTCGTTTTTCGACAAATGGGGAATGGTCCGGCGGCTGCCGGAGACTGGATAAGAGTGTGGGCCAGAACGGCCGAGGATTCAACCGCTTTCGCCCCGCGAGGGGGCGAGCAGGCGGTCAGCGCCCCGGCGCGGCTACTTCACCGACGAGAAGGCCGTCGGCTTGAGGATGCGGCTTTCGACGTTGGAGAGGATGGGGCCGTCGGCCTCCGAGGCGTTGCGGGCGGCGATCCATTCGGGGTCGGCGGAGAAACTGGCCCAGGCGGTTTCGCGGGCCGCGAGCGACTCCCAGGCGAGGAGATAGGTCAGGTCGTTGTTCGAAGGCCCGATCACCGTGGTCCAGAACCCGGCCTGCTGGAAGCCGTGGCGTGCCCAGATGCGCAGCGTCTGCTCCTCGAAGCGCTTCAGCAGCGCCGGCATGCGGCCCGGCAGACAGGTGTAGATTCTGAGTTCGTGGATCATCTCGTCTCCCCTTGATTCCCTCTGCAGTCCCTGTGGCGGCACACCCTCCACAGGGGACGGAAAAAGTCACGCGGAAACGTGGACGCCACCATAAAATTATAATAGCATACATTTATAAGAGGCGAAGATCGCCCTTGTGCCTCGGAGGACCGCCATCGGCGGGAGGCAGTTTCGAAGTCTACCGGAGGGAGGACCCATGACTTCAGTTCCTGGACGTCGCACACTCATATCCTGGCTCGCCACTGCCGCAGTGGCAGCGGTCGCCATGTTGCCGGTTTCGGCCCTGGCCCAGTCCGTCGACGATATCATTTCCCGCGGCAAGCTGATCATCGCCGTCGACACCACCACCCCGCCTTACGGCTTTCTCGATGCCGAACTGAAGCCGACCGGCTTCGACATCGAGGTGGCGACCAAGATGGGCGAGGCGCTCGGCGTGCCGGTCGAGTTCGTCACCGTCACTTCGCCGGGCCGCATCCCGGCGCTCTTGACCAAGCAGGTCGACGCCGTGGTCTCGATCTTCTCGATCACCCCGGCCCGCGCCATCCAGGTCGACTATACGATCCCCTATGCCGGCCAGTCCGCCGTGCTGATCGCGCCGAAATCGACGGCGATCCGCGGCCATGCCGATCTCGTTGGCAAGAAGGTCGGGCTGACCCGCGGCACCGCGGAGGACGGCATCCTGACCGCCGCGGCCGAGGCCAATCCCGCCATCGAGATCCTGCGCTTCGACGACTATGCCTCGCTGCTGCAGGCCATGGTGTCGGGCCAGATCGACGCCATGGGCGGCGGCGATTACGGCGAGATCTACTTGAAGAAAAGCGCCAATGGCGACGATTTCGAGCAGAAGTACAAGCTGAAGACCTTCTACTTCGGCATCGGCGTCGCCAAGGACAATGACGACCTGCGCCAGTGGATCAACACCTGGCTGTTCACGCTCAAGGCCGATGGCGTGCTCGAGCAGCTGTCGATGAAGTACCGCAACCAGCCGCTGCCCGAGCTGCCGGTCTTCTGATTGGCCGCACCGATCTCCGGCGGAGCCGCACCTGGCTCCGCCGACCCAGCAGTCTTCTATCGGGGGTGAGATGCAAACGGCCCTGCAGTTCGGACCGGTCCTGATCCATCTCGACCGCCTGATGGACGGCGTCGTCTCGACGCTGGTGCTTGCGGCGCTCTCGATCCTGTTCGGCTCGATCATCGGCACGCTGGGCGCCGTCGGGCGCAGTTTCGGCCCGCGCTGGCTGAGCCTCATCATCGCCGGCTATGTCGAGCTGATCCGCAACACGCCGCTGCTGATCCAGCTCTATTTCGTCTTCTTCTCGCTGCCGATGTTCGGGCTGAAATTCTCGAGCAACACGGCGGCGATCATCGCGCTGTCCATCCATCTCGGCGCCTATGCCACCGAGATCCTGCGCGCCGGCATTGCCGCCGTGCCGCGCGGCCAGATCGAGGCGGCGCGCTCGCTCGGGCTCTCCAGCTATCGGGTAATCCGCCACGTGGTGCTGGTGCCGGCGGTGCGCGCCGTCTACCCGGCGCTCTCGGCGCAATACATCCTCCAGCTGATGGGCACCTCGATCGTCGGCGCCATCGCCGCTGAGGAACTGACCGCCATCGCCAACAACCTGGTGATGGAGACCTTCCGCAGCTTCGAGGTCTACATCGTCATTGCCGTCATCTATTTCGTGCTGATCCAGGGGGCGAGCCTGCTGTTCGCCGGGATCGGCCGGCTGCTGTTCCGCTGGAAGGTCTGAGATGAGCCTGCGCGATTTCGGACCGAACGAATTGTGGTTCCTGCTGCTGGCAACGCGCTGGACCATTCTGCTGGCGCTGATCGCCTTTGCCGGCGGCGGAATTGTCGGGCTGGCGATTGCCGCGATGCGCGTCGCGCCCCTGCCGCCGCTGCGCTGGCTCGCCATGGGCTACACCCAGTTCTTCATGGGGACACCCATCCTTATCCAGCTGTTCATGGCCTATTATGGCAGTTCGCTGCTCGGCTTCCGGCCCGACCCCTGGGTCGCCGCGGCCCTGACTTTCTCGTTCAATGGCGGGGCGTTCTTTGCCGAGATCTTCCGCGGCTCGATCGAGTCGGTGCCCAAGGGGCAATGGGAAGCCTCCACGGCGCTGGGCTTCCGATTCCTGCCGACGCTGCGGCTCGTCATCCTGCCGCAGGCGATCCGGCTGATGCTGCCGCCGACGGTCGGGTTCATGGTGCAGATCGTCAAGACCACCTCGGTCGCCTCGCTGATCGGGCTCAGCGAACTGGCGCGCGCCGCAACGCAGATCAACACCGTGACCTTCCAGCCGGTGCTGGTGTTCGGCACCGTGTCGGTGATCTATTTCATGCTCTGCTGGCCGCTGTCGCTGCTGGCCAGCCACCTTGAGAGCAAGCTGGGCGAGGGACTGGAACGAACGCCGGGCAAGATGCCGGTGCTGCAGACGGCTGCTTAGCGCGGCCTTCTGAAAGACGCACTAGCCTTTGAAAGCCGGCAGCGGCAGGCCCTTGACCCCGACATCGATGGCGAAGAGCCCGCCCGGATGACGCTGGCCGGCAAAATGCGCCTCGGGGCGTTTCAGCACCGCGGTCGTCACATAGAGGATGTCGAGGTTCTCGCCGCCGAACTCGCAGCAGGTCGGCAAATCCGTCGGCATATGGATGGTCTGCATGAGCTTGCCGGCGGGATCGTAGCGGTGCACCCGCCCGGTGAACGGGATGGTCGCCCAATAGCAGCCCTCGGCATCGACGGTGGAGCCGTCGCAGATGTCCTTGCCCTCGAGCGCGACGAAGGTGCGTTCGTTCTCGATATCGCCGGTCGCCGCATCGAAGTCATAGGCGCGGATTATCGGCGTGTGGCTGTCGGAGAAATACATGGTCTTGCTGTCCGGGCTCCAGGCGAGCCCATTGCAGCAGCCGATGCCGCCGATCATCCGGTGCACCGAGAGATCGGCATCCATGCGATAGAGCGAGGCAATGAACTCGACGGGCTGACCCGGCACCTCGAACATCGAGCCCGACCAGAAGCGCCCCTGCCGGTCGGGCTTGCCGTCGTTGAAGCGGGTCTTCGGCATGTCCGCCTCGGGATCGACGATGGGGTCGAACCGGCCGGTCGCGGGATCGAAGAAGTAGAAGCCCGAGACCATGGTGAGGACGAGGCCGCCTTTCTCGCGGAGCCCGATGCAGCCGAGATATTCCGGCGCCTCCCAGGTCTCGTCGCGGCCGGTCGACGGGTCGTAGCGATGGATCAGCCGGCCCCAGATATCGATCCACCACAGAACGCCGGCGGCCGGGTCCCAGATGGTGCCCTCGCCCAGTTCGGCGCGCGCGTCGACGACGCAGGTGATGTCCATGGCTTACCCCCCAGCTATCCTTTGACGGCCCCGGCGCTGAGCCCGGCGACGATGTAGCGCTGGATCAGCAGGTAGAAGATCACCGGGAAGATGGAAAAGAACAGCGCCGCCGCCAGCACCCGGTCGATCGGCGTGTCGAGCATCACCTTGAGCGAAGCGAGCCCCACGGCCACCGGCCGGATATCGGGCGAGGTGACCAGTGTCACCGCGAAGAGATACTCGTTCCAGGCGTAGAAGAACGCCACGACGCTGACCGCCACGAGGCCCGGCGCCGAGAGCGGCAGCAGCGTGCGGATCAGCGCGCCGAGCGGCGAGCAGCCATCGATCAGCGCCGCCTCATAGATCTCCTCGGCGATGGAATCGAAGGAGTTTTTCAGCACCCAGATGCAGATGGGGAGGATGAACGCCGCATCGACCAGCGATAGGGCCGGCAGGCTGTCCGACAGGCCGAGGTTGCGGTACATCGCATAAACCGGAATGACCACCAGCGCCTCGGGCAGCATCTGCGTCATCAGCAGCAAGAGGCCGAAGGCCGGCTTGCCGCGCCACTTGAGGAAGGTCATGGCGAAGGAGCCGAGGACCGCGAGCGCCAGAACGATCAGAGTCGTCATGCCGGCGAGAAACAGCGAGTTCACCAGCCACCGCGCCACCGGGAAATTCTCGAACAGCGTGATGAAGGGCAGAAAGCTGATCTCCTGCGGCACCATGGGCGGCGGATACTGCATGCCGTGGCTGAGCGGCTGGATGGCGTTGACGATCATCCAGTAGACCGGGAACAGCACCACGCCGCAAAAGCCGAGGATCAGGGCGTAGAAGGCAACGCCGGCACCGAAGCGTCGAAGCCTGTAGGGGGTGTTGGAGGATGCGGCCATATCTCAGCGCCTCCTCGCGCGGTCTTGCCGCTGCTGGGCGTAAACGAACAGCAGGGTGAGGCCGAGGACGATGACGAAGCCGGAGACGCCCAGCGTCGCGCCATAGGCCAGATCGAAGAAGCGGAACGCCGTCTGGTAGATGCGCAGCACCAGCGTTTCGGTGATGCCGCCATAGGGCCCGCCGCCGGTGGTCAGCCAGATCAGCGTGAACTGCTTGAACGAGAAGATCGCCATCAGCACCGCCATCAGCATCAGCGTTGGCGCGATCTCGGGCAGCGTGATGTGCCGAAGCATCTGCAGCCGGCTCGCGCCATCGACATCGGCCGCCTCATAGACTTCGCGCGGAATGGCCTGGAGGGCCGCGAGAATGACGAGGAAGGTGAAGGGAAACGCCTTCCAGATCGACAAGACGATGACGAGCGGCATGGCAAGGTTCGGGTCGGAGAGCCAGTTGAGGTTCTCTTCGATGCCGGGGATCAGTCGGGCGAAGACGTTCATCACCCCGAAGGTCGGGTTGCACATCCAGATGAAGACCAGGACGGCCGAAATCTCGGGAAAGGCCCAGGGCACCGCGATGGCGCTGCGCGCGAGGTTGCGGCCGGCAAACCGGCGGTTGAGCAGCAGCGCCGAGAGGAGCCCCAGCAACACGGCGCCCACCACGACGAAGAACATGTAAAAGAAGGTCACCTGCACGGCGAACCAGAAATCGTCGTCCTCGAACAGGCGCTCGTAGTTGCGCAGCCCGACCCAGCGGACATTGTCGACGCCGACGACGTTGTTCGAAAAGCTGGTGAGAAACTGCTGGACGATCGGCAAGAGGATGAAGATGCCGAGATAGCCGACGATCAGCGCAACCAGCATGTAGGCGAGCGAGCTCTGCCGGCTCCACATGCGCCCTCGCCGGACGCCGACGCGCTCTTCCGCCTGCTCTGCCATGGTCGACTGCAACATTCGCTCGGATTTCGTGTAGGCCGCCCGCGGACACGACGCGCGAGAGGACGCTCGCCGGCCGATCGGACAGGACGGGGACGGTCCAAGGACCGCCCCCGACAAGTTCAGCGCAAGCTACAGGGTGAAGCCGTCGAACAGGCGCTCGGAGGCCCGCTCCAACTCTTCCTGCGCGTCGGCCATGGCATCCTCGACCGGCCGGTTGGCGACCAGCACTTCGGAGAACTTGTCCATCACGACGTTGCCGAACTCCTGGTTGAAGAAGATGTAGTCGCCCATGATTTCGAGCGGCGTGATCGACTCGCCCTTGAGATAGCCATCTGCCCAGAACTGCTCGGCGAGATACTCCTCGCGGATGGCACCGGGATAGGGCGGCACCACGTCGAGGCAGCGCTCCATCAGTTCCTGATAGTTTTCCGGCCGGTAGAGCCACTCGACGAAGGTCTTGGCGGCCGCCTTCTCGTCGTCGGAGGCGTTGGCGTTGACGCAGATCGGATGAATGCGGGTGATTGCCTTGCCGCTCGGGCCGGGCGGGACGGCGCTGCGCAGCGACGGGTAGATTTCGGGTCCGGAACTGGACCAGATGTTCACCGCCGCCGAGACGATCAGCTGCTGCGCGATGCGGCCATTGGCATACATCTGGTTGGCCGTGGCCGTGTCGGTGCCGCGCGGCATCGCCTTGTCGTACATGGTCTTGAAAAGCTTCAGGCCCTCGATCACCGGCGCGGAGTTCACCAGCGGCGTGCGGTCCTTGGCCCAGAGGCCATCGAACATCACCGCCCATTGCTGGAGGATGAACCAATAGTCGCCCGGCTCGCTGGTGAGGTGCGGCGAATAGATGCCGAACTGGTCCGGTGCCTTGGTCAGCGCAACCGAAGCCTCCACCCACTCCTCGGGCGTCGCCGGCACGCCGACGCCGGCCTTCTCGAACAGCGCCGAATTGTAGAGCAGTCCGAACTTCACGGTGACGATGTCGAGGCCATGCACCTTGCCGTCGATGCGCAGATGGTCATGCGCCGCGCTCAGCGTGTCGCCGATACCGAGCTTGTCGACAATGTCCTGCAGGGATTCGAGGTGCCCGCCCCGCAGCAGCCGCACCACGAGGTCGGGCGTCGTATGGAACAGCGCCCCGTTGATCGCGCCCGACTGGGACTGGATCAGCATGTTGTTGGTGTATTCGTTGAACGGCGCGCCGGCTTCCTCGATGAACACGTCGCTCTGTTCGGCATGGAATTTCGCCAGCATTGCGCGCCACGCATCGCCGCGGCCCGGCTCGTTCCACATCCAGGAGAGGAGTGGAATCTTGATGCGGGCGTTCTGGGCGATTGCGGGCTTGGCAAGGGCTACTGCGAGGCCCGCCGCAGCGGTCCCCTTCAGGAAATCGCGGCGCCCGATACCCATAGAGACTGGGCGCAGGAGACCGTTGATTGGTCTGTACATACTCGTTCCTCCCCTAAGGCATCTACGTGCCGCTTTATGCTATTATATTAGTATACATCCTCACTTGAACTGTCAATTAACCACCAGCCGCCCTCCCCGTCGGACCATGGCCGGATGACCGCTCAGCCAGTCGCGATCCGGACACCACTCCCATGGCACAACCGGACACAGCTATGATGCTATTATAATAGAATGGCGCTGTCGATGGGCTTCGATCCGGCTCGCCATAGGCATTTGGGATGAGAGCCCGCTACGAACGTGAGAGTGAGCGGCGCCCGAGGCGGCCCCGGAGGACGCGGGGCCGCTCTATCGTCACATCGCTGGACAGTTGCGGTGAGGCACCGCTGCGGCGTGGTGCCCTACAGCAGGTCGTTGGGCGCGTCGTAGGTGATCGAGAAGATGTCGGCCGGATGGCGGGCCACCGAGAACTCGACATTCCGCTGGTCGGCGGACTGGTAGAGCATCTCGACCGCCAGGATCGCCGAACCCTTGGCGACGCCCAGATCGGCCACCACCGAATCGTCGGCGATTTCGGCGCGGACGGTGCAATGCGCCACCGCCATGCGGATGCCGAGCCGGTGCTGCACCGCGCGGAAGATCAGCACGTCGTTGAAATCTTCCTTGGTGAACTGGGCCCCGACATCGGGCGGGAAGTAGGTGGTGATCTGCGCCTTCTTCTGCTTGCCCACCGCGAGGATGCTGCGCAGGCAATAGCCCTTCTCCTCGGCACCCATGCCGAAATGCCGCTGCAGGATGGGCGAGCTCTCCTGCTTGTAGGACTTGATCTTCAGCGACGCATCGCGCGTGAAGGTCGCCATGTCGTTGAAATTCTTGAACGTCCAGCTGAGCGTCACCGGCGGGACGGTGGAGGTGACCACGGCCGGCTTGGCAGACCGCTTCTTGATCAGGCCATCGGCTTCGAGATCGCGCAGGGCCTGGCGGACGGTGATCAGGCTGACGCCGAACCGCTCGGCGATCTGGGCTTCCTTGGGCAGTTCGACCCCGACGGGGAACATGCCGCTGGTGATCGGCTGGCGGAGAATATCGGCCAGCTGCCGGTAAAGCGGTCCGTTGGATCGCGCCAGAGCCCGCTGTGGCAAGAGGTCCAGTGCGTCATCGGGGGCAAGCATGCGTTCAGTCACTCCAGCAGGTGCAGCCAATATAATAGCACCAACTAGCAGCGACCAAGTCCGCTGAACATCCCTCGTTTATGACGGGGCGCTATGCCAACAGGCGCAGTGGCTGCTCCAGATAGGCCTTGAACCGCCCCAGCAGCGCCGCGGCGGCATCTTCGGAGACGACTCCGGCATCGAAACTCAACAGCGCCTCGGCGGACGCCTCGCCCACCGCCAGCACCAATCGCAAGTTACGACCGGGGAGCAGCGGCATCAGCACCGGACGGATGTCGCCGGCCGGGAGAAGGCGGAGCGACAGCTCCGCCGGTGCTGAAGACTGATCCTCGCCCTGCGCAAGCGCGGCGAGTCGCCGGGCGTGCAACGGACCCAGCGAACCCTTGCGGATATCGGTGAACAACAGCTGCCGGGCATCCGCCTCGAGCGCCACAGGGGCGCCCTCCAGCTGCGCCACGCCCGGTACATCGTCGAGCGCACAGCCCACGGCCCGCAGCGCCACGTCGTCAAGCGTGAACGCGGTCGCCGTTGCCGAGAAATCCGCAAGCAGCTTGAGCATAGTCGACAAGTGTATGGTCGCTGCCAGTGCCGAAAACCGCAGCGCGACCTGCGGCGCGGGTGTGCTCACCGCCGTCTGCGCGACCCCAGCGAGATCGGCCGTCACGATGCGCCCGCCCGGCCCGCTCCCTCGCAACTGAATGAGCGAAATGCCCCGCTCGCGTGCCAGCCGCCGGGCATAAGGCGAAGCGGCGACGCGACGTGCCGATCGGGACTGGGACGGAGCAGCGATCACGAGTTCAGATACTCCGCATTGACGCAATTGGTCAGCCGGCCCTCGGTGAGATAGGCATGGATGACTTCAATGGCCTTGAGCCTCAGATCGACCATGGAAGCCGGGCTGTAGAAGGCCGCATGCGGCGTGATGATCAGCCGGTCCTTGATCCAGTCCTCGCCTTTGCGCCAGGCCTGCATCAGCGGATGCTCGAGATCGCCAGGCTCGTTTGGCAGCACGTCGAGACCCGCGCCCACGACGGTGCCCTTGCGCATAGCGGCTTCCAACGCATCGAGATCGACGATCGGGCCGCGCGCAGTGTTGACGACGATGAGGCCCGGCTTGGCAGCGGCGAAAGCCTCGGCGCCGAGCAGCCCGCGCGTCGCAGGGCTGAGCGGCGCATGCACCGAGACGACGTCGCTGACACCCATCAGCTCGGCCAGCGAGTGCACCCGGGTGTAGCCGGTCGAGAGATCGACGCCGGACAGCAGGTGCGGGTCGTAGAACACGACCTTCATGTCGAAGGCCGCGGCGCGCCGCGCGGCGGCGAGCCCGATGCGCCCGAGCCCGACGATGCCGAACACCGCCTGCCGGTGCCGCCGGATCAACGGGGCTTTCATGAAGTGCCAGCCGGCCTGGCCGTCGCGAAGGTTCTCCGCCGAGTAGGTCGAGGTACCGCGCGTCAAGGCCAGCATCAGCGCGAGCGCGTGGTCGGCGACTTCGGTGGTGCCATAGTCGGGCACGTTGCAGGCCGGAATGTTACGCGCGCCCCAGCCGGCAGTGTCGATATTGTCGAAGCCAACGCCGGAGCGCACTGCGATCTTCACCTTCGGGAAGGCTGCCGGCGGCATCTCGATATTGAGCGTCGGCGAGTGGTTGATGACCGCATCGACCTCGCTGCAGATCGACGGGTCGAGCACGGCTGCCGTGTCGGTGGTCGAACGCGCGAGGACGAACTCGACATCCGGAAAATGCTGGCGCTCGAGTTCGGCATCGTCACTGGCCTGCCAGTTGACACACAAGATCTTCAATATCCCCTCCCGCTGCTTGAGGCAGTCTTGGTCTACGTACGGATGCGGCCGATCCGGCCACCCATCGGCACCACGGCGCCGACCGGTTGTTCGACCGCAATCAGCGTGCCGGCTGCCGGCGCTTCGATTTCCACCACGGCCTTGTCGGTTTCGATTTCGGCGACGATCTCGCCGGCCGCCAGCGTGTCCCCCACGCTGCGCAGCCACTTGACCAGCGTGCCTTCCGACACCGTGAGGTCGCCGAAGGGCATGTTGATCGCCTCCTCGCCAGCGGCCAGATCGGTAGCTGGTGTTGCGGCGGGCGGGGTCTGCGCAGCCTGCGCTTCAGGCGCTGACACTGCAGCGGCAACCGGCGCTTCGGCACCGATGCGCGGCGTGTACCAGTGGTCGGGTACCGGCGGCGTGCCGGCCAGCACCTTGCGTGCCGCATCGGCGATGCGCGCCGCATTGACCACCATGGCCCGCTCGAGCACAGGCGCGAAAGGATGCGATGTCGGGGCGGTGTGGAGCCGGCCGACCGGGCCATCGAGCTCGTCGAAGGCCAGCTCGCTGATCGACTGGGCGACTTCCCCGCCAATGCCGCACATCGCCCAGGCCTCGTCGACGACAAGAGCGAAATGTGTCTTCCGGACGCTCTCGACGATGGTGTCGACATCGAGCGGCATGATGGTCCTGAGATCGATCACCTCCGCCTCGACGCCCGTGGCCTGCAGCAGCTCGGCAGCCTCGAGCACCAGTGGCACCATCTGCCCGGCGGCAACGATGGTGATGTGCTCGCCGCTCCGCGCGATGCGCGCCAGACCGAACGGCACATAGTGATCCTCGCCGACGGGCACCGGTCCCTTGGAGGCGAACAGCGCCTTGGGCTCGAGCATCATCACCGGATCGCCCGCCCGCAGCGCCGTCTTCATGAGCCCCTTGGCGTCGGCCGGGGTCGCCGGCACGCAGACGATCAGCCCCGGCATATGCGCAAAGATCGGATGGTAGCTGCCCGAATGGTGCGGCCCGGAGCTGCGCAGCGCCCCTGCCCCGGCGCGCACCACCATCGGCGCGGTCATCTCGCCATTGCTCATGTAGCGAAGCTTCGCGCCCTGCAGCACGATCTGCCCGGTGGTCTCGAAGGCGAAGTCGGCGAACATCAGGTCCGACACGGTGCGGGAGCCGGTCGCCGAGGCCCCGATCGCGGCGGCCGTGAAGCCCTGTTCCGAGATCGGCGTGTCGACCATCCGCTCGGCCCCGAACTCCTGGAACAGGTTCTTGGTGTGGGCAAAGCTGCCACCGCGCTCGCCGGTGCCTTCGCCGAAATAGAGGATATGCGGGTTGGCGCGCATTTCCTCGGCAATGCCGTCGCGCACCGCCTCGAGCCAGCCCTGCACCCGCGTCTCGCCAGCCGGGCGTGCGGCGAGCGCCACCGCCGGGTTGATCGGATTGGCGAAGACATGGCGGCGCACGGTGGAGGGATCGGGCTCGGGCGAGTTGCGCGCGAATTCCAGCGCCGCCTGCACGGTCTTTTCGATATGCGCCTCGATATCGGCAAGGTCGTCGGCCGTGGCGATGGCGTAGTCCTCGACGAGGCGCTTGCGAAACATGTCGATCGGGTCGCGCTTGATCCAGGCGTCAATCTCTTCCTGCGTGCGATAGGTGCCGACAACCGGATCGCCTTCGTGGTGGCCGACGGTGCGATAGGTCTTGGCCTCGATCAGCGTCGGCCCGCCACCGGACCGCGCCCGTTCGGACGCCTCCTTCATCGCCAGCCACATGGCGAACACGTCATTGCCGTCTACGGCGACGCCGGGCATGCCGTAGCTCGCGGCCTTGCTGGCGATCTCGGGGTTGAGCGTGATGGATTTGAGCGGCGTCGCCGTGGCGTAGAGGTTGTTCTCGCAGATAAACACGGTCTGCGCCTTGTTGATCGCCGCGAAGTTCAGCCCTTCGTGGAACGCGCCGTGATTGGCGGCGCCATCGCCGAAAAACGCCACGCCAATGTCGTCGCGGCCCTGCGCCTTGGCGCTCATGCCGATGCCGACGGCATGGCCGATGCCGGCGCCGACAATGCCATTGGTGCCGAACAGCCCCACCGACTTGTCATAGAGATGCATTGTGCCGCCGCGGCCGCCGCAGATGCCGTCGGCCTTGCCGAACAGCTCGGCCATCACCCGGCCGGGATCCGCGCCCTTGGCCAGCGCATGGCCATGTCCGCGATGCGTGGAGGTGACCCAGTCGCTGCGCCGCAGATGCGCGCAAACGCCGACCGCCGTTGCCTCTTCGCCGATATAGAGGTGGAGAAAGCCCGGTGTCTCGCCACGGCGACAGGCCGCCTGCGCCACGGTTTCGAAGCGCCGCAGCAGCACCATCTGCTCGAACAGGCCCAGCAGCACCTGGTCGTCCGGCAGGTTGGCGCCGCCCTGCCGCTGTGCCCCCGCGCGCTTGTCGGAACTGGCCAAAGCTCTCTCCCTGGTCTTCGTGGCCGGTTACGTCCGGCTCATCGTCATGTTGAAAGCATAGATTATAATAGCATAATGTCTAGATCGAAACGTGCGATATGCGTGGCGTTGACGGCGCTGCCGTCAGCGCACAGTGGTAGAGCTGTCAGAAATTGCGCCCATAGCCGACGCCCCAACCGCCATCGACCACCAGCACCTGCCCGGTGGTGTAGCTGTTGCGCGGATCGAGCAGGAACAGGGCCGCGCCGACGACTTCGGTGACGGTCCCAGTCCGGTTGAGCGGCACGTGGCTGAGCATGGCGCTGTCGCCCGACACCAGCGGCGCGCCGACGGCACCGACCGCCACGGCGTTGACGACGACACCCGGCCCATGCGCCATTGCAAGACTGCGCACTGCCGCGACAGCACCGGCCACCTGCCGCGAAAATTCCGGATGACGGCGCATCGGCATCAGCGCGATGGCCGAAGCGATGAGCAGGATCCGCCCACCCCGTTCCGACATTGCGACTGCTGCCTGCTGCATCTCGGCCAGCAGCGGCTCGATATCGACGCCGGTACCCGGCAGCAGCGGCAGCGCGAAGACAGCGATATCAGCTGGACCGGCACCATCGAGTACCGCGCCGTTCTCTTTGAGAGCCGCCGCGATGGCCTCGGCCACCGCGTTGGCCTCGCCGCTGATGCGGGCACGCTTGCCGGCAAGATCGACCTTCATGGCGCCCTCACATCATGTAGCCGGCGGTCCAGCCGCCATCGACGGCCAGCACCTGGCCGTTGATGTAGCCGGCAGCGGGCGAGACGAGAAACAGCACCGCCTCGGCGATTTCCTCGCCGGTGCCGGGCCGCCCCATCGGGATATGCTTCATGAACTCGGCGGTGCGCGCCGCGAACTTGCCGTCGGCGCCGTAGAACAGCGAGCGCGTCCCCTCGCTCATTACCGAGCCCGGGGCGATGGCGTTGGTGAGCACGCCGCGCCCGCCCAGTTCCTGCGCCATCGAGCGGGTGAGATGCACAATGCCGGCCTTCGCCGCGACGAACGGGCTCTGCAGCCGCATGGCCGCGAGCCCCACCACCGAGGCGATGTTGACCACTCGCCCGGCACCCTGCGCCAGCATCGGTTTGAGCGCCGCCCGGCTCATCAGATAGAGGCCGTCGAGATCGATGCCGGTGATCCGGTGCCACTCTTCGGGCGGATAGTCCTCGATGGTCACCCGATGCGCGAGGCTGTTCACCCCGGCATTGTTGACGAGGATATCGAGCCGGCCGAAGCGCGCGAGCGTCGCGTCGACGCCCGCCGCGACACCGGCTTCGTCAGTGATGTCGATCCTGAGCGGCAGCGCGCTGCGGAGCTCGGCCGCGACGGCCTCTGCTCCGGGCAGATTCACATCCGCCACCACCACCGAAACCCCGGCCTCGTCCAGCCGGCGCGCGATGGCGCTGCCGATGGCGCCGGCCGCCCCGGTGACGATCGCCACCTGGCCCGTAAGTTCGACCTGCATCGTAGTCCTCCCTCACGAACATACTATTATAATAGTTTGATGCGACGCAATCCCCTCTTATGGATAGCAGGGGGTAGAGAGACCAGGTCGAGCTTGTGGAACCGACAGGCTTAGTCGCCGGCGGTTTCCTGGAAATACGGCGCCAGATGCCGGTAGAGGCTGCGATAGCGCCGGTAGCCTTCTTCATAGGCGGCGCTGGCCACCGGATCGGGCGTGACGGTGAGGCCGAGTTTCGAGAGGTGCGTAACCTCGTCCCAGTCGGTCACGAGCCCGGTGCCGATCGCGGCGACGAAGGCCGCGCCGACCGAGGACCCATGCGCATTGTCGAGCACCGTCACCGGCGCACCGAGGATATCGGCGGTGATCTGCATCCAGATGCGGCTGCGGCTGCCACCGTCGGACGCGACATAGCGCTTCGGCGTGTGCCCGATCTCGCGCAGCACATCGACATGGTGCCGGAAGCCGAAGGCGACAGCTTCCAGCATGGCCCGCCACAGGTGGCCGCGCGTGTGTCCGAGGCTCAAGCCGACAAAGCTGCCGCGTGCCGTCGGATCGTGAATCGGGGTCTTCTCGCCGAGGAAATAGGGAAGGCAGACGAGGCCGTCGGACCCGGGCGGGATGGCTTCGGCAAGCCGGTCGAGTTCGGCATGGGTGCGGCGGCCGGCTTCGTCCGTGGCGACGAGACCGGCCAGCCAGTTCAGCGCCGAGCCGGAACTCGCCATGCAACCATTCGGCGCATAGAGCCCGGGGATCAGGTGATAGTCGAGATAGAGCCGCGCATCGGGCAGCGGCTTGTCGGTGGCAACCACGATGTCGCCGGCCCCGCCGAACTTGATCAGGATATCGCCGCTCTGCCGGATGCCGGCGCCAAGCGCCGAAACGATGTGGTCGGCAGCGCCCCCGATCACCGGCAGCCCGACGGGCAGGCCGGTGGCAGCGGCGGCTTCGGCCGAGACGCTTCCCATCTGCTGGTGCGAGACACTGCGCGGCGGCACCGCGGCGCGCGGGATGCCACCCAGCGCCACAAGATCATCGGCGATGGTGCCCGAGGCCAGGTCGGTGAAGCCTGCTTCCAACGCCCAGTTCGGCTCGACGGCGCGAACCCCGGTCAGCCGGAAGTTGATGTAGTCGTAGGAGCCGAACACCGTGGCGATGCGGGAGAACATCGCCGGCTCGTGCTGGCGCAGCCAGCGCAGCTTGGCGGCGACCAGTTGCTGGTTGATGCCGTTGCCGGTGCGCTTCAGGAATGCCGCCTCGTCGAGTTCGCGCTTCAGCGCTTCGACTTCGGCACCGCAACGGCCATCGCTCTGCTGGATCGAGGGGCGGAGGACCTTGCCCTCGGCATCGAGCAGCACCACGGCCGGCAGCATGCCGGTGGCACAGATGCCCGCGATGGCGGCCGGGTCGATCTCGGCCAGCACCTCGCGCAGCACCGCGACACTGTTCGTCCACCACTGGGCCGGATCCTCCTCGGCCCAGCCCGGTTGCGGTGAGCTGAGCGTCACCGGCCGGCTGGCCACGGCGAGAATTTGATCGGGCAGCCGCACCGCCACCGCGATGGTCGAAGTGGTGCCGATATCGAGGCCGATGACGATGTCGCGGGTGGTCATTTCCGGCTTTCGCTAGGGCGCTTCGAGGACGGTTGGCAGGGATTTTCTGGCTCGGAAGCGCGCCTGATCATGGGCTTCAGCCAGCAAGGCCGGGTGGATTGAAATGCACCTTGTTGTAGCTGTCGAGCGATTGATAGTGCTGATCGGCATCTTCGAGGAAGAGCTTGCGGGTGAGGCTGGCGACCAGCCGCGGCGCCCCGGACTTGAGGCCCGTAATGCCGTTGCACACCGGCCCCATGCTCGGCACCGCGCCGTTGTTGAACACATGCACATGCGCGAGGAACGGGGCGGTGCCCTTGACCTTCTCGGTGAGCTCGAAGTCCGGCCCGAGATACGGGTATTTCAACAGCTCGCTATCGGCTTCCCGGCTGGACGGCGTGTAGCGGTCCCGCCAGGTGGCGATGTGATCGAGGCTGCTGGTGAGCTCCGGTCGGCGGCTGAGGTCGACCGTATAGCCGGTGCCGAGCAGCAGCATGTCGAAGTCGAACGTGCCGGCGGCGGTGTCGACATGGACGCGGTTGTTCTCGAACCGCGCGGCGGACACGGCCGCATCGAGCACCAGCCGGCAGTTCGGCGCGGCCAGCGCGCGCGTGAACATCTCCATCGTCGGCGGCGCCTTGAAGCTCAGCATGCGGCGGGAGAAGTCGTAGCGGCGATGGTCGTCGAGATCGGCGAAATGGTTGAGGAAACCAGGGAAGTTCGACCAGTCGAGGATCTCGGTCTTGGGCATCTCGCGGCCACGCGCGAGGACGGTGATGGACTTCGCGCCCGCTTCTATGGCCGCCACTGCCCAGTCGAAGCTCGAGGCGGCGGCGCCGACGACGCCGACATCCTTGCCGGCGAGTTGGTTGAGATCGAGCGCCTCGCCGCTATGGGCCCAGCGCTCGCGTGGCAGCGTCTCGGCAATGCCGGCCGGAATATGGAGGCCACCGGCGCCGTCGATACCGGTGGCCAGCACCACCTTGCGGCAGCCGATGGTCTTGCGTCCCTCGGGCGTTTCGACTGTCAGGGACAGATGGTCATCCTCGCCGGCGATGTCGACGAGGCGGGTGCGGTTCTGCACCTTGAGGCCGACCGCGTCGCGGAACCAGTTGAGATAGTCCATCCAGTCGCAGCGATCGATCAGGCCGAGCGCCTGCCAATGATCGGCGCCATAGCGGGCCTCGTGCCAGGAGCGATAAGTCAGCGATGGCACCCCGAGATCGGGACCGGTCATCGTCTTGGGGGAGCGCAGCGTGCGCATGCGGGCGGTGGTGATCCACGGCCCTTCGCGGCCGGGCTCGGCCGCGTCGATGATCTGTACGCGGGTAATGCCCTGGCGCATGAGGCCGAAGGCGATGGAAAGACCGGAGAGCCCCGCCCCGACAATCACCACGTCGGTGAGCGGCGCCCCCGATGCATCGAAGCGCTGCGGCACCCATTGCCGCAGCGGGATCTCCAGCATTTCGAGCTCGGCCCTGACACGACTGGCGAGGGCGTCGAGCCCGGGTGTGGAAGCGGAACTGCTCATCAGTGCACCGTCTCAAGAAATTGCTTTGCGGCCAGGCCATGCTCGTGGCGCAACCGCGCCAGATCCATCCCCACCGGCAGCCCGTCCTCGACCGTCCATCGGCCACCCACCATGACCCGGTCGGCGCTGTGCGCGCCACAGAGAACCAGGGCGGCCAGCGGGTCTCCGGCACCGGAGAAGCGCAGCGCGTCGAGATCGAACAGCGCGAGGTCGGCTTGCTTCCCCACCGCGATGGTCCCGATGTCCTGGCGCCCGAGGCAGAGCGCCGAACCTTCGGTCCCCCAGCGCAGCACGTCGAGATGGGTGATCGCCTCGGCGCCATATTTCAGCCGGCCGAGCATCAGCGCGTGGCGAAGGCTCTCCATCAGGTTGGAATTGTCGTTGGAGGCTGAGCCATCGACACCGAGCCCGATCTTGCAGCCAGCCGCTTCCAGTTCCTTGGTACGGCAGCTGCCCGAGGCGAGCACCATGTTGGAGGTCGGGCAATGGCAGATGCCGACGCCGTGCTTGCCAAGCCGCGCGACCTCGCTGTCGTCGAAATGAATGGCGTGCGCCAGCCAGACGCGCTCGTTGAGCCAGTCGCATTTCTCGAGGAAATCGACGGCATCGCAGCCATGCTCGCTGCGGACGAACGCCGCCTCCGCCGAGGTCTCGACCAGATGGGTGTGGAGCCCGCAGCCGGTCTCGCGCGACATGCGCGCGGTTTCGACCATCAGCTCGAAGCTGACATCGAATGGAGCGTTGGGAGCGAGCGCCACCTGCGTCATCGCGCCGTCGCTGCTGTCGTGGTAGCGCGCGAGGATGCGCTGGCAATCGGCCAAAACCTGATCGGTGGTCTGGATGACATTGCGCGGCGCCACCGCCTGTTCGCCATCGCCGCTGGCGAGATCGAGCGCGCCGCGAGTCAGCGTCATCCGCAGGCCGAGCGCCGCCGCCTCCTCGGCCTGGATGTCCATGGCGTCTTCCATGCCGGGGACGAACAGATATTGGTGATCGGACGCGCAGGTGCAGCCCGACATCATGATCTCGGTCATGGCGAGCCGCGAGGCGATGCGGAAGGCGTCGCGATTCATGTTGCGGCCCCACACGGGGTAGAGCGCCTTTATCCACGGCCAGAGCGGCTTGTTGATCGCGGCCGGATGCGCGCGCGTCAGCGTCTGGAACATGTGGTGATGCGTGTTGACGAGGCCTGGAATGACCACGTGCCGGCTGGCGTCGAAGCTCTCCGTGCAGGGCGTCTTGGGCACCTGCCCCATCGGCACGAGTTCGACGATACGGCCATCACGAATGACAATGCCGGCTTCGGCGCCCTCGGCGAGGATGGCAAGCGGGCGCTTGATCCACATGCCAGCTTCGCCCACGCCCATGGTGATTGCCCGTTGCTTCTAGAATTCGTCACCGGACCTTAGCCAACCGACCGACGAAGTAAAGTGCGTCTTTGTGTTATTTTGTGAAGTCACGTGCTGATATCGCACGCGTCATGTTCGGAAACGAGTCATCGGGCCTCACGCCGCCGTGTGTGACGCAACCGGGTCGACATGATCAAAAGTCTAAGGAATCCCGTCAAAAAACTCGAATTTCAGGCAGCTTGACGGAAAAATGGGCAGCCTGCCGAAAGAACAATCAGACTTGTTACCTTTCGTTATATTCGCACCGAATTTGTGAAATTCTGTTTGACTCTGACTTTCGCTGCGATAGCGTCGAGCCCGGTGCAACACTCCTCAGGCAGGGAATGCGATGAAAATGACCCTCAGAACCGGCGTGCTGGCGGGCAGTCTGCTCGTCCTCATGGCTTCGACCGCCTACGCCCAGGACAAGCCGCTCGACGGCGTGACCCTGACGCTCGCCTCGCAGAACGATCAGTTTGGCGCGGTGCTGGCGCAGCTGGCGCCGAAGTTCAAGGAAGAGACGGGCGCCGAGCTGCGCGTCGAAATCATGAACTACGGTGACCTGCTCACCAAGACCACGGCCGACTTCGTGGCCGACACCGCCGCCTACGATCTCGTCACCATGGATATCGTCTGGGCCGGCGCCTATGCCGAGAACGGCTATTCGGTCGACCTGACCGACTGGGTCGCCCGCGACGCCGCCGAGATCGATCTCGACGACATCTATCCGGTGCTGCTCGAGTCGCTCGGCCAGTATGAAGGCAAGTATGTCGCCTTCCCGTTCGCGTCCTATGCCAACCTGATGGTCTACCGTAAGGACCTGTTCGAGGCGGCCGGGCTCGAGCCCCCCACCACTACCGAGCAGATGGTTGCCGCCGCCAAGGCGCTGACCGACCCGTCCAAGAACCAGTACGGCTTCGTCGCCAACGGCGCTGCCGGTGCTCCGGGCGCCCAGGACTGGATGCTCTACAACAGCCAGCTCGGCGGCAAGCTCATGGATGCCGAAGGCAAGCCGGCGCTGAACTCGCCAGAGAACGTCGCCAGCCTCGCCGTCTACAAGGAACTGTTCGACGAAGCGGCCCCTCCGGGCGCCATCGACTACGACTGGGGTGCGCGCGGCGAAAGCTTCAACCAGGGCATCAGCGCCATGCTCGAAACCTGGTCGGTCGGTATCCCGGGCACGCTCGACCCGAACAACTCCAAGGTGGCCGACAAGGTCGGCATCATCCTGGCTCCGGTGAAGGAAGGCCTGCCGCTCGACTATGGTGTCGGCGGCTGGGGCATGGCCATCAACGCCGACATTCCGGCTGAAAAGCAGGAAGCGGCCTGGACCTTCATCAAGTGGCTGAATTCCAAGCCGATCCATAAGGAATTCAACATGCTCGGCGCCGGCTCGTTCATGCGCAAGAGCGAGATGACCGACCCGGATCTGCTCGCCATGTACCCCGACCTGCTGCCGCTCGTCGCGACGGTGTACGAGAACGGCAATGGCGAGTTCCGTCCGCGCATTCCGCAGTACCCCGAAATCCAGGACTATCTCGGCACGGCCGTGAACTCGGTGCTGGCCGGCGCGCTTGAGCCGCAGGCTGCGCTCGACGAGGCCCAGGCCAAGGCCCTCGAACTGTTCTGACCGACTGGGGCGCCCTGTCCTCGTGAGAGGGCGCCCCGCGTTTCTTCCCGACACTTCCGAATAGCGGCAAAGGCTTCTGCATGGCCCAAGACAGCGACGCTGGTCCGGCAAGGTCGTCGGCATCCCGTGCCTTCACGTTTCCCCGACCGGCCATGACCCACACGCAGGCGCAGCGCTTCTTCCTGTTCTTCATGGGCGTTCCGGCGGTGCTCTATGTCATCGCCATCGGCGTCTGGCCGCTGCTGCAGGGCTTTTACTACAGCTTCTGGAACTACAACCTGATCCGCCCCAACCGCACGAGTTTCGCGGGGCTGGACAACTACATCAAGGTCTTCACCGACCGTACGGCGATCGCCGCCGTGCTCAACACCTTCCAGTTCACCTTCTTTTCCGTCGCCACCCAGCTGGTGCTCGGCTTCATCCTGGCGCTGCTGCTCTGGCGCGACAACCGCTTCAATCGCATCGCGCTGGCCTTCGTCCTGATCCCCGCCACCATGACCGCCGTGCTGGTCGGCCTGATCTACAAGGCCATGCTGAGCGCCGACTTCGGCGCCATCGGCTTCTGGCTGCGCGAATGGGGCATCGGGCCGGTCGGTGGCCTCATGTCGGACGGCAAGGTGGCGCTCTGGGTGCTGATCGGCATCGACTGCTGGCACTGGACGCCGATGATGACGCTGATCCTGCTGGCCGGCCTCAAGTCACTGCCGCTCGATGTGCTGGAGGCCTCGCGCGCCGATGGTGCCGACGCGCTGCAGCGGTTCCGGATGGTGATCCTGCCGCTGATGCTGCCGTCGATCTTTCTGGCCATCATCCTGCGCACCATGGACGCGTTCCGCGTCTTCGACACGCCCTTCGTCACCACCGGTGGCGGCCCCGCAAACGCCACCAACACCATGATGCTGCTGGCGGTGAAGGAGGGGCTGCAGTTCTTCAATGTCGGCTACGCCTCGGCGCTGGCCAATGTCGCCACGCTCTACATGGCCATCATCGCCGCCGTGCTGATCTTCCTCGTGCGGCGCGCCGACAAGCGCATCAACGGAAAGTAGCCATGGCACTGGTCACCCGCAGACAGATCGTCTTCGAGCGCTTGGGCATCATCGCCGCCCTCGCGATCTTCCTGTTGCCCGTGCTCTGGCTGCTGACGACGGCCTACAAGGCCGGCTCGGATATCTTCGCCATTCCGCCGAGCCTGTTCTTCAAGCCGACGCTGGAGAATTTCGAGCACATCTTCTCGTATATGAACATCGGCTCGCTGGTCTGGTCGTCGGTGGTGATCAGCCTCGCCAGCGCGATGCTCTCGCTGCTGCTCGGCGTGCCGGCCGGCTATGCGCTGGCCCGCTCCAACTGGCCCTATGCCAAGGGCATCGCCTATTTCTTCCTGTTCATCCGCATGGTGCCGGCCGTTGCCGCGCTGATCCCGTTCTACCTGATGATGCGCGACATTGGCCTGCTCGGCACGTGGTGGGCGGTGGTGATCCTCAACTCGATGTTCAACTGCGCCTTCGTCACCTGGATGATGTTCTCCTACTTCCGCGCCTTGCCCAGGGACATGGAAGAGGCGGCGATGACCGACGGGCACACCCCCATCGGCGCCTTCCTCAACGTCGCCCTGCCGGCGGCCCGCTCGGGCATCATCGCCTCCGTGCTGTTCTGCGTGATGTTCTCGTGGAATGACTTCCTGTTCGCGAGCTTCCTCACCAAGCTCGACAGCAAACCGATCTCGGTCGCGCTGCTCACCGCCTATGGCATCACCGATGTGAGCTGGGGCGGCATGGGGGCGCTCGCCCATTTCTCCACCGTGCCGATCGTCCTGATGGCGCTGTTTCTCAATCGCTACTTCGTCCAGGGCGCCACCAACGGCGTACAATAGGAGCCTCGTTCATGGCCCAGATCGTCTTCGATGGCGTCGTCAAAACCTATGACGGTGGACACACCGCGGTCCGTGGTCTCGATCTCGATATCCGCGACGGCGAGTTCATGGTGCTGGTCGGGCCCTCGGGCTGCGGCAAGACCACCGCGCTGCGCATGATCGCCGGGCTCGAGGATGTCACCGGCGGCAAGCTGCTGATCAATGGCGAGGTCGCCAACGACCTGAGCCCGCGCAATCGCAACATCGCCATGGTGTTCCAGAGCTACGCGCTCTACCCGCATTTGTCGGTGGCCGACAATATCGCCTTCGGGCTGAAGGTGCGGCGGGTGCCCGACGAGGAGATCAAGCGCAAGGTCAAGGACGTGGCCGAGCTGCTCGAACTGACCGATTACCTCAACAGAAAGCCCGCCAAGCTGTCGGGCGGACAGCGCCAGCGCGTCGCCATGGGCCGAGCGCTGGTGCGCTCGCCCAATGCGTTCTTGATGGACGAGCCGCTCTCGAACCTCGACGCGCGCCTGCGCGGCCAGATGCGCGCCGAGATCGCCAAGCTGCAGAAGATGAGCGCGGTGACCACCGTCTATGTCACCCACGACCAGGTCGAAGCCATGACCATGGGCGACCGCGTGGCGGTGATGAACCGCGGCACGCTGCAGCAACTCGACACGCCGCGCCGGCTTTACGACCACCCGGCGAACCTCTTCGTCGCGAGTTTCATCGGCTCCCCGCCGATCAACCTCGCGGCCGGCGAGCTGGTGACACATGCTGGCGGTGCCGCGGTACGGACGGGCAACTTCCTGCTGCCGGTGGCCCGGGTCGGTGCCACGCGGCCGGACAGCGGCAAGGTGATCGTCGGTATTCGCCCCGAGGCCCTGCGACCCGCCGTGGCAGCTGCGGAAACCGGCGTCATCAGTGCGACGGTGGCGTTTGTCGAAGATCTGGGCGCAACGCTGCTGATCCATCTCGATGCCGGCGACGCCGAGATGGTGCATGCCGGCGTGGTCGACGACGACGAGGACATCAAGGTCATCCGCCCGCGGCTGCGTGCCATGGTGGATGGCGGCCTCAGCATTCGGGCCGGCGACGTGATGCACTTTGCTGTCGATCCGGCCGCGATCCACGTCTTCGACGCCGCGACCGGAACGGCGCTGTAGGGCGAGAGGGCAGCGGTTGCGGAGCCGCTTCGGCCTAGAGCAGCTTCGCGGCGGGGCGCTCAAAACTGGGGCGTCCAGCCTTCCACCCCCTGAGCGGCAGGGCGACGCGCCGCACCGCATCGGCGGGACCGGCGGCATCGAACAGCACCATGTCCGCCGGCGCGCCGACGGCTAGGCCATAGTCTCGGCCCATCATTCGCGCTGCATCCGCGCTGACCATGGCAAAGGCAGCAACGAGATCGGCATCGCGCGACAGCTGCGCGACATTGGCGAAGAGGTTGGCGATCCGCATCAGATTGCCGTCGCCATAGGGCGTGAACGGGTTGAGGATGTTGTTGGTGGCTACGGCCACCGGCGCGCCCGCTGCCTTGAGCCGCATCAGCGGCGCCGGGCCACGCGGCACCAGATGGGTGTGCTCCCGACCGAGGAGGAACAGATCCGTCGCCGGCAGGGCGATGACGCCGACACCGGCTTCCGCCAGCTCCCGGGCGATGGTGTCGACCCTCTCCGGCAGCATCGCGGCGAGCTTGGTCACATGCCCGCAGGCGACCCGCCCCTCGAAACCGCGCTTTCGCGTTTCGGCAACGATCAGCGGCAGGTGCGCTCCATCCGGGTTGAGATCGAAATCGGTGTGAAAGTCCGCGTCGGTGCCAAATTCCTCGGCGAGATCGAAGGTGCGGGCGACATGGGCGGCCGGATCGGGGTCGGTATAGGTGCAGCCGCCGACGAGATCGGCACCGTCCTTCAGCGCGGCGCGGATCAGCGCCTCCGTCTCGGGCTCGTTGGTCAGCCCTTCCTGGATGAAGGCGCAGAGCTGGATATCGATCAGATGCCGGTAGTCGGCGCGGAGTGCCTTCAGCGCCTCCCATGAGCGCAGCCCCGCGCGAGGATCGATCTCGACGAAACTGCGCATGGCGACGACGCCATTGAGCACCGCCTGCTCGACGATGGTCTTGGCGCGGGCATAGACATCCTCGACGGTGAAGGCGGCCTTGGCCGCCGCCGTCTCGCGCACCGCTTCGGGGAGCGTACCGGCGCTGATCGTCACTCGGTCGAGGATCGCAGCCTTGTCGAGATGGATGTGGCACTCGACCAGCCCGGCGGCGAGGAGCTTGCCGCCAGCATCGATGCGCGGGGCATCGCTGGGGATCGCCGGTTCGATGGCGACGATTCGTCCGCCGGCGACACCGACATCCATCGGCGCGGCATGGCCGTCCAGCACGGCCCCGGCGATGACGAAATCCAGCGGGGTGCCCATGCCTAGAACGCCAGCGCCGCACCATCCGAGCGCGGATCGGTGGCGGCTTCCATCAGCCCGTCGGGATGCAGCGACACCGCGCCGGCATGGCCCATCATCTGGTCATAGGCGCCGACCACTTCGGTGACATGACCCGCTGCATGCAAGGCGGCGACCAGCGCGGGGTCGAACCGGCTCTCGAGCTTCAGCGTCGTCGTCACATCGGCCCAGGTGGTGCCGAGCAGCCAGCGCGGCGCTGCGATCGCCCGCTGCAGGCCCTGCCCGAACATCGCATAGCGCGAATAGAGCGCCATCATCGTCTGTGGCTGACCCTCGCCGCCCTGCGTGCCGAAGGCGAGGACGCGGCCATCGGCCAGTTCTGCCAGGCCCGGGTTGAGCGTGTGGAACGGGCGCTTCCCCGGCGCGAGCTCATTGGGCCCGGGCTTGAGGGAAAAGCCGGCGCCGCGGTTTTCGAAGGTGATGCCGGTGGCGGGACAGGTGACCGCCGAGCCATATTCCCAGTAGAGCGACTGGATGAAACTGACCACGGTGCCGTCCTTGTCGGCGGCGCCCATCCAGATCGTATCGCCGGGCGAGGACGGCTCCGGCCATGGCGCCGCCTTCTGCCGGTCGATGGTTGCCGCACTGGCATCGAGCGCCTCCGGCGTCAGCCAGCTGGCGGGATCGACCGTCATGGTGTCCGGATCGGCGACGTGCCGGTTGCGGAGGCTATAGGCCTTCTTGGTCGCCTCAACGAGACCATGCAGATGCGCGAAGCCGTCCGGTGTCTCCACCCCGAGCCGGTCGAACAGCCCGAGCGCGATCAGCGTCGCGACGCCTTGCGTCGGCGGCGGCACGTTGTAGACCGTGCCGCTCCTGAGTTTCACGCCCAGCGGCGTGGTGCGCTCGGCGCGGTAGCGGGCAAAGTCCTCGGTGCGGAGCGGGCTGCCGACTTCGGCGAGGAAGCGGCCATTCTCGCTGGCGATATCGCCGGTGTAGAAGTCTGCCGTCCCGGCTTCGGCGATACGCCTGAGCGTTGCTTCCAGGGCTGGCTGGCGATAGCGGCTGCCCGCCGTGATCGCCTTGCCATTGTCGAGATGCGCCTGGGCAAAGCCCGGCACATCGATGAGCGCCACGCCCTTGGCGGCAGCGGTGTCGGCGAGATGCGGGGTGACCGCAACGCCGTCCCGCGCCAGCACGATGGCATCGGCCAGCAGTTCGGCCAGCGAGAACTTCTGTGTGTCCCCGAGCAGGTCGAGCGCCACCTGCCAGCTGGCGACGGCGCCGGGCACAACCAGCGCGGCATCGGGGCCGCGCGCCGGGATGCTGGTATAGCCGCGGCTCGCATACCATTCGGGCGTCGCCAGAGCCGCTGCCCGGCCGCAGCCGGAGATCACCAGAGGCGCCTCGCCCGGCCGCTTGATTACCCAGAATGCGTCACCGCCGAGCCCGTTCATGTGCGGATAGGCCACCGCAATGGTTGCGGCCATCGCCACCATCGCCTCGATGGCCGAGCCCCCGGCCCTGAGCACATCGCGCCCGGTGAGCGAAGCGGCGCGATGCGGCGCCGTGACGCTTCCGGCAAAGCCCAGGGCAGTCTCCAGCATCTCTAGTTCCTCAATACCTTGCCACCGGTCGCGACCAGCCGGCCGCGCCTGTAGACGTCACGATCAGGCGGCACGGCCGCCACGGCCTCGGGCACATGTTGCGCACTAACCAGCACGAGATCGGCGAAATCGCCGACCGACAAGCCATAATTTTCGCGACGCAGTGCCCGCGCCCCGGCATAGGTCACCACGTCCAGCGCCTCGACGAGTGCTTCATCGGTGAAAAAGCCAGAGCGGTGGCCGATCATATTGGCGCGGCGCAGCAGGTCGCCATCGCCATAGGGCCACCAGCTGTCTCGGATATTGTCCGAGCCCGAGAACACGTTCACGCCCGCGGCCCGCAAGGGCGCAACCGGCGGGAATGGACCATTGGGCGGCGCCAGCGTCATGATCGCGACCCCGGCCTTCGCCAGCCGTTCGGCAGTGCGGGCGAGGAGGCCTTCCGGAATCTCGCCGAGACAATACGCGTGGCTGACCGCAACGCGGCCGCCGAGTCCGAGCGCTTCGGTACGGGCAGAGATCTGCTCGATCTCGTACATGCCGAGCGTGCCACCATCGTGGAGATGGATATCGACCGGCACATCGTGGCGCTCGGCAATGGCGAAGACCACGTCCAAATGCTTTTCGATATCGCGGTCGAGCGTCGCCGGATCGAGCCCGCCGATCACCGAGCAGCCGGCTTCGATCGCCATCTCGAGCAACCTGTCGGTGCCGGGGCTGGAGAGGATGCCGCTTTGCGGGAAGGCGACGAGCTCGACATCGATCAGGTCGCGATAGTCCTGAACGACCCCGAGCACGGCCTCGACATGGCTGAGCCCGATATTGGCATCGACCATCACGTGGCTGCGCATATGCGTGGTGCCCTGGCGGAGACAGAGCTCCAGCTGGTTGCGCGCCCGCTCCGCCATCGGCGCAGCCGATTTCAGGTTTTCCATCTGGAAGGCGACGCGCTCGCGCACGTCGAACCCGGCCATGTTTGGCCGATAGGGCTTCCAGCTATCGCCATAAAAGCTGGTGTCGAGATGGATATGCCCCTCGACGAAACCGGGGAGGATCAGTCGACCGGCAACGTCGATGACCTCACAGGCCTCGGGCAGCGGCTCGCCCTCGGCGATGACGGCCGCAATGCGCCCGTCGCTGACCGCGAGGCTGGCCGGACCATGATCCGGCAGCAGGGCATTGCGGAACAGCGTGTCGACATGAGCCATGGCCTGATCCCGGGTTGGAGGACGCTATCGATCAGGCGGCGGTCGGCAGCCCCCTGAGCTTGTCCATGAAGCGATGGACACGATCGCCATCGACGGCGTTCCAGGTGTTGCCGTCAACCTTGAAATGCGTGCCGATCACGCAGCCATCGGCATAGGTCATGATGTCGGCGACATTGTCGATATTGACGCCGGTATTGGCGAGCAGCGGCGTATCGGGGATCGCCGCGCGCACGCTTTTCAGGTTCGACATTTCCGCCGGCTGGCCGGTGATCGGCCCGGACACAAGGATCACGTCGGCGAGGGACGAGAACACCGCGCTCTTGGCGCGCATCTCGATCGGGCGATGGTCGAGCGTCGCGGCGAACTCGGCATTGATGTTGAACAGCAGCTTCAGGTCATTGCGGCCGAGCTGGTTGCGCAACCGCAGCGCCTTGGCGGCATTGGGTTCCCACAGGCCCATGTCGGAGGCGAACAGACCCGTGAAGATCTCGCGGGCAAAGCTGGCGCCGGTGACGCTGGCAATGGCAACCGTCGCATAGGGATCCCACAGGTAATTGACCCCGAACGGCACTTTCAGCAGCGGTTTGACCGCGCTCACCACCGCCGTCATCGCCGCGATGCTCTCGACCGAGCCTTCGAGCTGGTAGGGGCGGTCGTTTTCGTTGCCGAACATGATGGCATCGACGCCGCCGGCCTGCAGCTTCTCGACATCCTTGATGACATTTTCGATCAGCCGCTCGACCCCGCCATCGGCGTCATAGAGGGGGGCGCCAGGCAGGGCACCGATATGGGCCATCGCAATGATGGTCTTGCGGCGTCGGTCGAACAGTTCCATCGGGGGTGAGGCTCCAGTCAGCTATTGGCAGTGGGGTTTGATGGCGCGACGATGATCTCGACGCCGGCTTCGGTAAGGGCTTGGGCGAGATCGGCCGGTGGCTCGGTCTCGGTGATCAGCGTCGAGATCTTCTCGAGCGGCGCGATGCGGGTCAGCGCCCGGCGGCTGAATTTCGAGGAGTCGCAGAGGACGATCACCTGCCCGGCATTGGCGATGAAAGCCCGCTTCACCTCGCTGTCTTCCGGCGAGTAGTCGTAAAGCCCTTCGGCATCGATGCCCGAGACGCCGATAAACACCTTGTCGAGGAAATGGCTCTTCAACCCTTCCACGGCGGGCGCGCCGATCATGGAATATTCCGGCACGCGCACCTGGCCGCCGAGCACGTAGATCGTGCTGTTGCCCTCGGCCATCTGCATGCCGACGCGCAGGCTGTTGGTGAACACCCTGAGATCGCGGCGCGGCGTCAGGAGCTGCGCCAGCGATAGCACCGAGGTACCCACATCCAGCCCCAGCGACTCTCCGGCGCCGACCAGGTTGGCGGCCGCCTGGGCGATCGAGGATTTCTGCAGCGGGTTGACCCGCATGCGCTGTTCGAAGGCCGGCTCATCGCTGTCGAATGTCGCAACGCCACCCACGGCCGTGGGCACTGCCCCGCCATGCGTGCGGGTCAGGAGCCCGCGCTTGCCGAGCAGGTCGAGATCGCGCCGCACCGTCATGCCCGAGACATTGAGCTCGAGCGCGAGGTCGGAAATCGAGACAAAGCCGTTCTTGTCGAAGGCCGAAATGATCCGCGCGTGACGGAGCGCGGCCGGCATGCGGCCGGGCGTCTTGCTGCTGGCCGTCTCCGCGGCCTTGCCCGATGATTTTGCGGTCTGGCCGTTCGCGACCATGGCTTTTGATTCCTTCGTTCTCCACCCTGGGCTGGAGCATTAGCACAGAAGATTACGTCACAGAAGGTTGTATTTTGTTAGATAATGTTCAATGCTGCGTCCCGGTCAGCGCTGGGCTGAAATCCTCAAGGAGACGTGCATGTCGGAGTTCGCCAACAAGGTCGTGGTTGTCACGGGCGGAGCTTCCGGCATCGGGGAAGCCATCGTCCGGCAGTTCCATGCCGAAGGCGCCCGCGTCGCCATTCTCGACCTGTCGCTCGAGCGCGCCACCGCGCTCGCGACGCAGCTCGGCGGCGGCGCCAGCGCCGGCCTGATCGACGTGCGCGAGCGCAGTTCGGTGCAAGCGGCCATGGACGAAGTCATCACGCGTGAGGGCGGCATCGACATCCTCTGCGCCAATGCCGGCGTTTCCACCATGCAGAAATCCGTCGACCTCACCGACGAGGACTGGGACTTCAACATGGATGTGAACGCGCGCGGCGTGTTCCTGTGCAACCAGATCGTCGTCCGGCACTTCCAGGCCACCGGCAAGAAGGGTGTGATCGTCAACACCGCCTCGCTGGCCGGCAAGGTCGGCGCACCGCTCCTCGCCCACTACTCGGCCTCGAAATTCGCCGTGCTCGGCTGGACGCAGGGGCTGGCGCGCGAACTCGCGCCGAGCGGCATCCGCGTCAATGCCGTGTGCCCCGGCTTCGTGCGCACCGGCATGCAGGAACGCGAGATCATCTGGGAAGGCAAGCTGCGCGGCATGACGCCGGAAGCCGTGCGCGAGGAATATGTCACCCTGACCCCGATGGGCCGGATCGAGGAGCCCGAGGACGTGGCACTGGTGGTGAAGTTCCTCGCCTCCGAGGGCGCCCGCTTCATGACCGGCCAGGGCATCAACGTCACCGGCGGCGTCCGGATGGACTGAGCCGAAACCAAAGAGATCAGCATGTCAGCCGCACTCGCCACCGCCGTTTCGCCCGCTGCAATCGTCCGGCATCCCCGTTCCAGCGCCCGCCTCCGCACCCTGATCGCCGAGATCGGCGAGCGGAGCGGCGAATTCCCGGTGCTGCTCGCCAACCACCTGCCGATGGTGCTGGAAGCCATGGGCCGGCTCGGTGCCTCGCCCGAGCGGCTCGCGGAATATGCCGAGCACTACAACAGTGCCCACGCTGTGCCGGAAATGCCGCCCGCGGTCGAACCGCTGACCGAGGACACCTGGCGCCTCGCCATCGGCCACCGCGAGCGCGAGCGCGACCTGCGCGATTTCTTCGCCGATGTGGTTTCGCGGATCGGCGGCGCCGAAGCCATCCACCGCTACCTGCCAGAAATGTTCCCCGGTGTCGCCGCTTCGGCCACGCACGGCCTGATGCGGCTTGCCTATGCCGTGCTGCGGCGCGACGAGACTGAGATCGGCAATGCGCTGGGCTATTGGGCCGCGACCTATCTCTATTTCCCTGTGCGCACCGGCACCGGTGCCGCCGGCCCGCTGGAACTGGTGCTGGCCATGCAGCCCGAGCCGAGCTTCAGGAACATCACGGTGAGCTCAACCCTCCTGTGGAAGTGGATCGAGAACATGGGCACCATCCCGGCCTTCCAGAATCTTCTGGGCCGGATGCAGCCGGTGCCCGGCACCATCGATACGCTGCGCGAGATCTCGCTGGTGCTCTATGCGGCGACGGGCAGCTTCGAGGCCCTGCACGCGGTGACCGGCAGCCACTGGTTGCGGCTGGTTGCCCCCTATGTCGACGAGCCGGACCTCCTCGCCTGCTACTGGTGGGAGAACGTTCTCGCGCTCTATCCAAAGATCGGCATGCCGGACCTGCCGGACGCGGCGACGGTGGAGAAGTGGCGCAACCTGCCCGTCCCCTCCGATGCCGAGATTGCGGCGGCCGCCGTCGCTTCGGATGACGAGCACGACCACTCGCTTACCTTCTCGGCCTTCGAGGAATATGCGTTGACCGGCGACCCGCTCTACAAGGTGGTGGCCGCCCGTCGCGTGGGTCTCATAGATTTCTGAGCGCTTCTAGGAAAAGTGGCGACGGTTTTCCGGTTCGGAAGCGCGAACAGGAGAAGACTAGTCCGGACTGCGCGGGAAGCTGACCTTGACGCTGAATCCAGTGCCGGGGGCCGACTGGATGTCGAGGCGCCCGTCGAACAGCGTCGCGATCTCCTCGATAATGGGGAGGCCAAGCCCCGCGCCGGCGCCGGCTTCCGAACCCCGGACGAAACGATGGCGCAGCGAGGCCAGCCGCTCCACCGCGACACCGGCCCCGGTGTCGACCACTTCCAGCACCACCTCGTCGCCCACCGTCAGCCGTACGGTGGCCTCGGCCCCCCTGCCGGCATAAGCAAGCGCGTTCTCGATCAGGTTGCGCACCATTTCGGTGAGCAGCATGGCATCGCCGCGAATTGGCGCCGGCCCGCTTGCCTCGAACCCCAGGTCGATGCCGGCGGCGCGGGCAGCCACCACATGCGCCGCTGTCTCCGCCTCGGCGATGGCGGCGAGATCCACCGCCCCGGACTTCAGCCGGTCCGACGCCGCTTCGTCGATCCGGGCGAGCACCAGCATTTGCGCGATGATCCGCTCGGCATGCACCACGGCCGCATCGGCCGTCGCGAGCGCCGCCTTGCGGCTCTCATCGGTCCGCGCCCGCCCTGCCAGCGCAATCTGCGTGCGCACGATGGTGAGCGGCGTGCGCAGCTGGTGGCTGGCATTACCGGTGAAGTGCCGCAGGGCATCGATGGCGGTGCCCAGCCGCGACATAAACGAGTTCACCGTATCGACCAGATAGCGCACCTCACGCGGCACATTCGGGTCGATCGGCGCGAGATCGGACGGGCTGCGGCCGGCAATGGCGCCGCTGAGCCGGGTCAGCGGTCGCAGCGCCAGCGTTACCGCAAACCACAGGATCAGCGCCGCCGCCGCGATCAGCACCCCGAGCCGGACCGCGGAACGGACAACGAGTGTCTGCGCCAGTTGGGTGCGGGCAATCGTCGTCTCGGCCACCGTGACGGTGAAGGGGATGGCCCGCGCGCCCGAGGAAGCGGCGCGCTGCAACAGCGCGACCCGGATCGGCTCTCCACGGAATTCGGCATCGAAGAAGCGTGGCTCGCCCTCCGAGGCGCCGGTCGGCAGGGTGTCGTAGCCGGTGATGAAGCCCTCCGGCCCATCGACGCGGTAGAACACCCGATCCTGCGCCGCCGAAGTCAGCATCTCGAGCGCCACATAGGGCACGTCGACCTCGAGCGCCCCGGACTCGGTGACGATCACCCGTTCGGCAATCGCCAGCACCGACCCGGCCAGCACCCGGTCCGATGCCGTGTTGGAGGTCTCCACCGCCTCACGCCAGGCATCCGAGAGGGCTGCAAGCCCGATGCCGGCCAGGGCGACGAACAGCCCGAGCAGCAGGCGGCGGCGCAGCGAATAGGTGCGGCGGCTCATTCGCCAATCCGGTCGAGATAATAGCCGAGCCCGCGCGCGGTGCGGATGGTGAGCCCGTGTGGCGCGAGTTTGCGCCTCAGCCGCGACACATATTGCTCCACCGCATTGGCGCTGAGGTCGTCATCGAAGGCGGCAAGGGATTCGATGATCGCCTGCTTGGAGACCACCGCCCCGGCCCGCCGCAGCAGCGTTTCGATCAGTTGCAGTTCGCGCGCCGGCACATCGAGCGGCCGGCCACCGGCAGAGAGCGTGTGGCTGGCGGTGTCGAGTTCGAGCGGCCCGAACGCGATGCTGGCCGAACGCAGCCCGCTCTGGCGGCGCAGCAGCACACGGACCCGCGCCTCGAGTTCGGCGACCTCGAACGGCTTGGTCATGTAGTCGTCGGCCCCAAGATCAAGACCTCGGATCCGTTCGTCCAGCGCGCCGCGCGCCGTCAACACCAGCACGGCCGAGCGATTGCCACCGGCACGCAGCTCGCGCAGCACGTCGAGCCCGTCCATTTCGGGGAGGCTGAGATCGAGCACCACGAGGTCGAAGCTCTCGGTGGCGAGCGCGGCCAGCGCCGAAACGCCGTCATGGACGACATCCACCGCATAGCCGCTCGACCGCAGCACGGCGAGCAGGCCATCGGCCAGCGTCCTGTTGTCCTCGACCACCAGAATGCGCACGACCGTCTCCCCCTGATGACAGCCTATTGGCCGCCCGGTCTGGCGTCAAAGCCGCCCAATCGCCCGCTCTTGTGCTGGGGGCGCACCGGAGGGCATGCTTGGCCATGCCCAGCCGCGTCCTTATCCGCAGCCTCGCCCTCACCCTGGCGCTCCTTGCCGGTCCGGCTCATGCCGAGGCGACACGCTTTGCCGCGCCTGATGGCAACGCCGCAGGAGAGACGCTGACGGTCTACTCCTCGCTCGACACCCCGCTGGCCGGCCCGATGATCAAGGCTTTCCAGGCGGCCAATCCCGACGTCACCGTCATCTACGAGGACCTCCAGACCGTCGACATCTACGAGCGGGTGGTGGAGGAAACCGATGCCGGCGGCACAACCGCCGATTTCGCCTTCTCCTCGTCGATGGACCTGCAGGTCAAGCTCGCCAATGACGGCTATGCGCAGGAGAGCCCCGTGCCGCTCTCCGGTCTATGGCCGCGCTGGGCCAATTGGCGCGACACGGCCTATGCCCTGACCTACGAGCCGGCCGTGTTCATCTATCACAAGCCGAGCTTTGCCGAAGAGGCGCCGCCTAGTACCCGGGCGGAGGTCATCGAATATCTGCGCACCCATGCCGACAGCATCTATGGGCGCATTGCCACCTATGACATCGAGCGCTCGGGCGTCGGGTTCATGTTCTTTTCGCGCGACCAGGAGCAATATTCCGACCTGTGGACGCTGGTCGACGCCATGGGTGCGGCGGGGGTGAAGCTCTATTCGACCACCTCGGCCATCGTCGACCGGGTCGCGAGCGGCCAGTTCGTTTTCGGCTACAACATTCTCGGCTCCTATGCGGCGGAGGCGGCGGCCCGCAACCCCGATCTCGGCGTCATCCTGCCGGCCGACTACACCATCGTCACCTCGCGCATCGGGCTGGTGCCCCGTGCCGCAGCCAACCCGGAGCTGGGGCGGCTGTTCCTCGAGTTCTTCATGTCGGCCGAGGGCCAGACCATCATGGCCGAACAGTTGCAGATCGCCGCACTGAACCCCGATGTCAGCGGCGCCAACACCGCCAATGCCATGCAGGAAGCGCTGGGCAACCAGTTGCGCCCGGTGCCGGTCAGTCCCGGGCTGATGGTCTATCTCGATCAGGTGAAGCGGGCCCGGCTGATCCGCCGCTGGAACGACGCGCTGATCCAATAGCGGACGACAGGTTCGCGTCAGTTTCGTATGCTCTGATCGCTGTATGGTCGAGGACAACAGTCCCGGCCGAGGAGTCTGGGAGGACCCCGCTCGCTGCTTCTGCCCTCACGCCGCCTTCGGGTGGCCGCCTGTCGTGGCGTCTCGGGCATTGCGGCGTATCGGCCATTCCCCCCGGACCAGAGGAAAAGGCGGTTTCCGCGCGACGCGGCCGCCACAGGAGGACAGCATGAAGCACTTCTTCGCCACAGCCATTCTCGCGGGCGCACTCGCTCTGCCCGTCTCGGCCTTCGCGGCCGACTACACCATCATGGCCCCGGCCGGCCCCGGCGGCGGGTGGGACCAGACCGCCCGCTCGATGCAGGAAGCCATGACCACAACCGGCATCTCCGGCAATGTGCAGGTCGTCAATGTTCCCGGCGCCGGCGGCACCATCGGCCTCGCCCAGTTTGCCCAGGAAGCCAATGGCGATCCGTCCCGCCTGCTGGTCGGCGGCTATGTGATGGTCGGCGCCATTCTGACCAACAATTCTCCAGTCCGGCTCGACGCCGTCACCCCCATCGCCCGGCTCACCGGCGAATATGAAGTGATCGTCGTACCGGCCGCCTCCGAGCTGCAGACCCTGGCCGATCTGACCGCCAAGCTGCAGGCCGATCCGGGCAGCGTCTCCTGGGCCGGCGGTTCGGCTGGCGGCACCGACCACATCACGGCGGGACTGTTCGCCAAGACCGTCGGCGTCGATCCCAAGCTGGTCAACTACATCGCCTTCTCCGGCGGCGGCGAAGCCCTTGCGGCGGTTCTGGGCAGCCAGGTCACCGTCGGCATTTCGGGCTATGGCGAGTTCCAGGCCCAGGTCGAAGCCGGCGCCCTGCGCGTCCTCGGCATTTCGGCGCCCGAGCGGCTGTCGATCGTGGATGCGCCGACCTTTACCGAAGGTGGCGTCGAGCTGGTGGTGCAGAACTGGCGCGGTGTCTGGGCCGGCCCGGGTCTCAGCGCCGAGCAGACCGCGGCGATCATCGCCGATGTCGAAAAGATGGTGAACTCGGAGAGCTGGCAGGCAACGCTCGCCACCAAGGGCTGGAACAACACCTGGCTGCCCGGCGACGAATTCAAGGCGCAGCTCGCCACCGAAATCGAATCCACCACCGCGATCCTCAAGGACATCGGGCTGGTGCAATGAGCGAGCCTGCGGCCCGCGAAGGGACTCACAGCAACGAAAGGCGCCGCCCCGACCGGGCGGCGCTGATCATTGCGGCCGGGCTGATCGTGCTGGCCGCGATCGTCGCCTGGGACACGACGCGCCTGGCGGCGGGTGGCGCCTATGCCCGCGTCGGCCCGCAGACCATTCCCTATGTCATTGCCGGCTGCCTCGCCGGCCTCGGAATCTGGACGATCTTTGCGGCCCTGCGCGGCGACTTTCCCGCGCGCGAGCCGCAGGAAGCCAAGCCCGTGCTGTGGATCGTCGCGGGACTGGCGCTGCAGCTGGTGCTGATCCGCTTCACCGGCTTTTCCATTGCCACGGGCATCCTGTTCGGCCTCGTGGCGCGCGGTTTCGGTGAGCGGCGCCTGTGGCTGTCGCTGCCTTCCGGCATTCTCCTCGCCGCCATCGTCTGGATGATCTTTGCGCGCGGCCTGCAGCTTTCGCTCCCCGCCGGACCGCCCGAACAGGCGCTGATCTGGCTGCAGCAAACCCTGTTTCCGCCGCCCGGAGCCGCATGATGGGTACCTTCGATCTCCTCCTGCAGGGCGTCGGCGTCGCCATGCTGCCGATGAACCTGCTCTACGCGCTGATCGGCGTCACCCTCGGCACCGCGGTCGGCGTCTTGCCCGGCATCGGACCGGCGCTGACCGTGGCGCTGCTCTTGCCGGTGACCTACAAGCTCGACCCGGCCGGCTCGCTGATCATGTTCGCCGGCATCTACTATGGCGGCATGTATGGCGGTTCGACCACGTCGATCCTGCTCAACACGCCGGGCGAAAGCGCCTCGATCGTCACCGCGCTCGAGGGCAACAAGATGGCTCGCGCCGGCCGTGGCGGCCCAGCGCTTTCAACCGCTGCGATCGGTTCGTTCGTTGCCGGCCTCCTCGCCACCATCGCGCTCGCCTTCATCGCGCCCTGGGTGGTGGGCCTTGCTCTCGCCTTTGGCCCGCGTGAATATTTCGCGCTGATGGTGCTGGCCTTCGTCACGGTTTCCGCCGCCTTCGGCGACTCGACGCTGCGTGGGCTCACCTCGCTGTTTCTCGGGCTGACGCTGGGACTGGTCGGCATCGACCTCCAGACCGGCCAGGCCCGCCTGACCTTCGGCGTGCTGGACCTGATGGATGGCGTCGAGGTGACGACGCTGGCCGTCGCCATGTTCGCCATCGGCGAAACGCTGTTCATCGCTGCTCAGGGCAAGCGCGCCCCCGACAAGGTCGAGGCGGTGAAAGGCTCGATCTGGATGACCGCCAGGGATTGGGCCCGCTCGTGGAAGGCCTGGCTGCGCGGCACCGCCATCGGCTTTCCGATCGGCGCCATGCCGGCCGGCGGCGCCGATGTCGCGAGCTTTCTGAGCTATGCCGCCGAAAAGCGCTTCAGCAAGCACAAGGAGGAGTTCGGCAATGGCGCCATTGAGGGCGTCGCCGGACCGGAAGCCGCCAACAACGCCTCTGCCGCCGGCACGCTGGTGCCGCTGCTGACGCTGGGCCTGCCGACCACGGCAACGGCGGCGATCATGCTGGCCGGCTTCCAGCAATATGGCCTGCAGCCCGGCCCGCTGCTGTTTACCTCCAACCCGCAGCTGGTCTGGGGCCTGATCGCCAGCCTGCTCATCGCCAACTTCATGCTGCTGGTGCTGAACCTGCCGCTGATCGGGCTCTGGGTGAAACTGCTGACCATTCCGAAGCCTTGGCTCTATGCCGGCATCCTGCTGTTCGCGACTCTCGGCACCATCGGCGCCAACCCCTCGCTGGTCGAGCTGGGCATGCTGCTGGTTTTCGGGTTGATGGGATATGGCCTGCGCGTCTTCGGTTTCCCTATCGCACCGGTGGTGGTCGGGCTGATCCTCGGGCCGATGGCAGAACAACAATTGCGCCGGGCCCTCGCCATCTCGCAGGGCGATGTGACGGTGCTCGTGGCCTCGCCGATCTCGGCAACACTGCTCGCAATCGCCGCATTGGCGCTGATCCTGCCGCTGGTGCTGCGGGCCATCGGGCGCGGCCGCATCCTCTCCGAGGTCGCCGCCGACAGCGACTGAGCTCTCGGCGCCGCATGTCGCGGGCGCATGCCTTCTCTGCAAGCCGACCGGGTGGTGGCGCCTTTGGCCACCACCCATATGAGGGTGGCTAAAGGAGCATCGCCATGAGCACCAACCGCAGTTTCTTCCGCAATGCCACGCGCCTTGTTGCGCTGTTCGGCGCCGCCGCCAGCGCCGCCTCGGCCACGGAATCGGGCCGCCGTCCGAACAACCGCGCACTCGAGACCCTCGGCATCGATCCGGACCAGTATCGCCAGATCGGCCGCTAAGTCCGGTCAGCCGGCAAACCGGATCGTCGTCGACGTCCGAGGCCGATGAAAGCCAGCGGCTGCAGCGCTGGCCGGCCGAAGCACGGCATGGGTGTCAGCCGCCACCAACCGGTGTGACATTCATGACTTCCTGGAGTCGTCCCGTTGGACGGCACCGAGGCCAAACACCGGCGCCAGCCGGGAGTCGGATGGCGGGCCATCGTCGAAATGCCCGATGGCGGCAAAGCCCGCCCCCTGATAGCGCCCTTCCGGCAGGGCGGGATCGAGCGTCGCATCGCCGATCTCGCCTTCATAGGCATCGGCCGAGTCCTGCGGCCGCCAGCCCCCGAGAACATTGTCCGGGTTCCACCACCACGAGCGGCTGTTGTCCGACACGCCATAGATCTGCTCGAACCCCAGATGCTCGACACTCAGGGCCCGCTCGATCAGCGAGATCAGGTCGCGCGGGCTGAGCCAGGTGCGGAGCGCCCGGGCGCTGTTGGGTTTGGGCGCAAAGGTGCCGATCCGGATCACCAGCCCCTCGATGCCGAACTTGTCCCAGTAGAGCCGTGCCAGTGCCTCGCCGAACGCCTTGCTGACCCCATAAAGCGAGCTCGGCCGCGGCGCGGTGTCGGGCGTCAGCACCTCGTCGACACCGTGAAAGCCGGTGACATGCAGTGAGCTGGCATAGATCAGGCGGCGAACGCCGGCTTTGCGCGCCGCCTCGTAGAGATTGTAGGTGCCTTCGATATTGCCCGACCGGATCTCGTCCCAGCCGCGCTCCTTGGAGATGCCGCCCATGTGGACAATGGCATCCATGCCCGCGACCAGCCGATCCACCGCAGCGCGATCGGCGAGATCGGCAACCACGAACCGCTCATCCGGCCGCACCGGCGCCGCCGGCCGGATATCGGTGAAGGTGACGCTCTCGCCACCTCGAGGCCACACCGCCCGCAGCGCCGACCCGACATTGCCGGCTGCGCCGGTCACCAACACGCGAGAAGGTAGAGTGCTCATGCGCGCCCCCCGACGATCTGCTCCCGCGCGTGTCCCGAAACCTCGGCGCCGGCTCCGCGGTGGAGGCCGAGAAAGCTGAGGGAGGCAAGCAGGGTGATGGCGCCCATGGTCCCCAGCGCCACCTGGAAATCGACCAGACCCAGTGCCGGCGCGCCGCGCCAGGTTTGCATCACGCTCAGGCAGCCGGCGGCGATGGCCACGCCGAACACCATCGAGAGTTGCTGCGACATGGCCGAGATGGTGGTGGCGGAACTCCGCTGGCTGGCATCGACATCGGCAAAGGCCAGCGTTGCGAGCGCGGTGAACTGCATCGAGCGGGTAGCGCCCGCCAGCACCAGCACGAGGACAATCAGCCAGTAGGCTGTATCGGGCCCGAGCAGCCCGCAGGCGGCGGTCGCGAGGCCCGCAAGGACGCCGTTGATCACCAGCACCGAGCGGAAGCCGAAGCGCCTGAGTGTTGGCGTGGTCACCGCCTTGATCACGAGATTGCCGAAGAAATACGCAACGACCAGGCTGCCCGACTGCAAGGGGTCGAGCCCGAAAGCCACCTGGAACATCAGCGGCAACAGGAACGGCGTGGCGTTGATGGCGGTGCGGAGCAGTGCACCGGCCTTGGCATCGGTGGCGGCAAAGGTGGGGATGCTGAGGGTACGCAACTCGATCAGCGGGTGCTCGCGCCCGAGCAGCCAGAACACCGCAACGCCACCGACCGCGAACCCTGCAAGCGCGAGGCCGATGGCATAGGGCACGGCAAGCGTGCCCTGCACCGCCGCATCGAACCCATAGAGCAGGCAAGCGAGCGTAACGCCGGTGAGGACGAAGCCGACGGCGTCGAAGGGCCGACGCTTCAGCTCAGTATCGGGTGGAACGATCCGCATGACCAGCGCCAGTGCCGCGATGCCGAGCGGCAGGTTGATCCAGAAATTCCAGTGCCAGGAGGCGTATTCGGTGAGAAAGCCGCCCAGCGCCGGCCCCAGCACCGGCGCAAACAGCGCCGGCCAGATGGTCAGCCCGATCGCCGAGACGATCTCGGATTTCTGCGCGGTCCGGAGCACGATGATGCGCCCGACCGGGAACAGCACGGCCCCGCCGGCGCCCTGCAACGCGCGGGCCACGACGAACTGGCCGAGATCCTGCGCCAGCCCGCAGGCCACCGAGGTGATGGTGAACAGGGCGATGGAGACGAGGAATACCCGCTTTGCGCCAAAACTGTCGGCCAGCCAGGCCGCCGCCGGAATGCAGATGGTCACCGCCAGCATGTAGATGGTGACGCCAATGCTCATCTCGAGCGTGCCGACGCCAAAATCCCGAGCCATCTGCGGCAGCGCGGTGACGATGATCACCCCGTCGAGCATCTGGGTGAACAAGGCGGCCGCCACGACGAGCGCGACGTTGCGGGATTGCGGCGTAAGGACAGCGGGCATGGTCGGGCGGGAATCTGTGATATTGTCCGGGGAGTCCACCGGACCAGGGGCAAGACGGCCATCTTGGCACGGATTCTCGCGGCAACATATATGACGTTTGGCCTGCCTTTCAGGACGCGCCGTTTCGTGGCACGGCTGCCGCAGACCAAGGGAAAACCCCACCAGCGCCACAAACTCGCCCCATCGGTGACCCTAGCTTCACCCTTCATTCACCCAACGGGCTTACCGCTGGGGGGCTCTTGATCGGCGCACCGGAACGATAATGCCCAGGCGGGCTTGTTCCAGAACGTGCCGGGTCCGGATGCAGGGTAAGGTTGGCGTAACGTTGCGGCGTGTTTTGATTCTATTGGCCCTTGCGGGCCTCGTGACGTCGAGCAGCCCCGGTGTCTTCGCGTTCGAGTTCCTGGGCTTCAAGCTCTTCGAGGACCAGAGCGAGATCGACGCCGCGGCGGTGATCGGCGACCCGCAGCCTTATGCCGCGACCCTGAGCACCAGCGCCAACGACGACCTCGAGCAGGCCATTCTCGCCGCATCGACCCTGATCGCCGAGCAATCGCTCCCCGCCTCCGGCGCAGCCGGACTGCTGGCGCGCGCGCGCGGCGACTACAAGCGCATCCTCGGGGCGCTCTATGACCGCGGCTATTATGGCGGGACGATCAGCATTCTCGTCGATGGCCGGGAGGCGAGCCAGCTGCCGCCTGACGCGACGTTGGCCAAGCCGGCATCTGTGCAGTTGCGCGTCGATCCCGGCCCGTTGTTTCGTTTCGACGCCATCGGCATCGTCAACCGCGCACCGGCGACCAATGATCCGGCAGACGCGGTCGACCTGCCCGAGCAGGTCGGCTTTGGCCGTGGCGAAATCGCCCGCTCTTCGGTGATCGTTCGTGCCGAACAGGTCGCGGTGGCCGCCTGGCGCCAGCAGGGCTATGCCGAGGCCAGCGTCGTCGACCGCAATGTCGTCGCCGACCACGCGACCAATACCGTCGATGTGACCATCACGGTCGAACCCGGGCGCCTCGCGCGTGTCGGCAACATCAATGTCTCGGGCACCGACCGGATGGACCCCGACTTCGTCGCCGCCCAGACCGGCCTCGAGCCGGGGGCCGAATACGACCCCGACGACATCGAACGCGCCGAGAGCCGCCTCGCCCGGCTCGAGGTGTTCCGCGCCATGCGCATCGAAGCGGCATCCGGCGGCATTGGCGATAACGGCTTGCTGCCGTTCAACGTGCTGGTCGAGGAACAGGCACAGCGCCGTTTCGGCGTTGGCGCCACCTATTCGACGGTCGATGGCTTCGGTGTCGAGGGCTTCCACCTGTGGCGGAACCTGTTCGGCCGCGCCGAACGGCTGCGTCTCGATGCCAAGCTGGCCGGCATCAACGTGCCGGTCAATTCCGCCGACTTCGACTACGCCTTCGGCGCGACCTTCACCAAGCCGGGTTTTCTCAACCCGGACAATGATCTCGTCGCCGCCATCGCCGCAGAGCGCACCGTGCTGCCGGCCTATACCGAAACCTCGGCCCTGGCCCGCGTCGGCCTGACCCAGTACCTCAACGACCAGCTGACGCTCGATGGCGCCGCGCTCTACAAGCGCTCGCTGTTCGAGGACGATTTCGGCACCCGCAACTTCTCGCTGGCTGGCCTGACCGGTGGCCTGACCTGGGACACCCGCGACGACAGCGCCGACCCCACCGAGGGCTTCTACGCCAACCTCACGGCCGAACCCTACTACGAGTTCTACTACGGCAACCCGATCTTCCGGACCACCGCCGAGGTCCGCACCTATCTGAGCCTGATGGCCGACGACCAGCTGGTGCTCGCCGCCCGCGCCAAGATCGGGGCACTGGTCGGCCCGTCGCTCGACGAAATCCCGCCGGATCTGCTGTTCTTTGCCGGTGGCGGCGGCTCGGTCCGCGGCTATGCCTATAAGGGCATCGGCGTCGACCAGCCGGATAACACCGTCACCGGCGGCCGCTATCTTGTCGAGGGCTCGCTCGAAGCCCGCTACAAGGTGATGGATGACATCGGCGTCGTTGGCTTCGTCGATGCTGGCTACGTCGCCGCCGACGATTTTCCGAGCCTCGAAGAACTGCGGCTCGGCGTCGGCATGGGCCTCCGCTACTACACGAGCTTCGGCCCGCTGCGGCTCGATCTGGCGGTGCCGCTGAACAAGCGCGCCACCGATCCGGACTACGCGCTTTATGTCGGCATAGGGCAGGCATTTTGAGCCGGCGTCTCGCCATAGCCCTTGCGGGCGCGGGTCTGGTCGGCGCGAGCTTCGTTGTCGCGCCGCTGCTGGCGCAGGACATGAGCGCCGAGGAGCAGAAGGACTGGCTGGTCGGCTTTGTTGAAGGCCAGCTGTCCACGCCCGAGCGGCAGATTCGAATCTCCAACATTGACGGCGTGCTGTCGGAAAAAGCCTCGATCCGGGAGATCACCATCTCCGATGGCGAGGGCGTCTGGCTGCGCGTCAACAATGCCGCCATCGACTGGGACCAGGGGGCGCTGTTCACCGGCCGCCTGCTGGTACGCTCGCTGAGTGCCGACAGCATCGAATATCTGCGCAACGCCATCCCCAATGATGCTGTGGATCTGCCTGCGCCGGAAGCAACCGCGTTGGAGGTGCCGGAATTCCCCGTGGCCATCCAGCTCGACCAGTTGTCGGTGCCAAAGGTCACCTTCGGCGAGACCGTCTTCGGTCTCGGCTCCGAAATCTCGATCGACGGCAAGTTGAAGCTCGAGGGCGGCTCGCTCGACACCGCGCTCGATATTGTCCGCCTCGACGGACCCGGTGGCCGGCTGAACACGACGGTCGCCTATCGCAATGCCGACCAGAACATCGATCTGAAGCTCAACCTCGTCGAACCGCCCGACGGCATTCTCGCCAACCTGCTCAATATCGAGGGCCGGCCCGAGATCGCGCTTGGCCTCAGCGGCGCCGGCCCGATCAGTGATCTCGACACGACGCTGACCCTCGATGCTGGCGGCACCCGCGCACTGGAAGGTGCGGCGGAACTGACCCAGACCGCCGAGGGCCTGAATGTCGATGCCAGGCTCGGTGGCCCGATCGCCAACCTGATCGCCGCGCCCTATCGGGCGTTCTTCGGGACGCGCTCCGAGGTCACCGCCACGGCGCTGGTGCGCAGCGCCGGCGGCGTCGAGATCCCCGCCTTCACCCTCAGCGGCGGTCAGCTGTCGCTGACCGGCACGGCCGAGACCACCAGCGACGGCTTTCTCTCGCGTCTTGGCCTCAACGCCACCATCGCCGACCCGTCCGGTGGCCGCGTGACCCTGCCGGTGGCCGGCGCGGCGACGTCGATTGCAGCGGCGCGGCTCACCATCGACTACGGCAATCAGGGCAGCGAAGACTGGACTGCCGGTCTCGCGCTCAACGGCTTCGACAATGGCGCGTTCACCGCCAGCAGCGTGACGCTCACCGCCGGTGGCGTCGCCGCCAATATCGCCGATCCCGCGACACGCCGCCTGACCTTCAATGCCGATGGCACGGCATCCGGCATCGCCACCGATGATCCCGACGTCGCCGACGCCCTGGGCAGCAGTTTCGGCCTGGGCCTGGCCGGGCTGTGGAACGCCGGTGAGCCGGTGCAGATCGCCGAACTGCGGCTGGCCGGCAAGGCGATCACCGCATCACTGGCGGGCGAGATCGACGACAATGTCTTTGCCGGCAACATCGCGCTGGAAACCAGCTCGCTCGCCCCGTTCTCCGGCCTCGCCGGACGCGACCTCGATGGCGCCATGTCGCTCGCGGCGACCGGCACCATCAGCCCGCTGAGCGGCGGCTTCAACCTGACGCTCGATGGCAGCGCCAACGATCTCGGTGTCGGCGATGCCACGCTTGATCGCGTGCTGGCCGGCACCGCGGCGCTATCCGGCCGCGTGGCCCGCACCGAAACGGGTCTCGAGGCCGAGAACTTCCGGCTCGGCAACGACCGCATCCAACTCACCGCCAACGGCACCTATGCCACCGGTGCCGCCGACTTCGGTTTCACCGCGACACTCGCCGACCTGGCACTGATTTCGCCCGACTCCAGCGGCGCTGTTGAAGTTACCGGCACCGCCAAAGGCGAGGAAACGCTCGCACTCGACCTTGTCGCCAGAATCCCGACCGGACTCCTCGCCAAGAAGCCGCTGGCCGATGCGCGCTTCGGCTTCGCCGGAACACTTGCTGCAACCGGCACGCTGTCCGGCGACCTCAGCGGCAACGCCACGCTGGACGGCAACCGCGTGACCCTCGCCGGCAGCATCACCGCCGACGCCGAAACCCGCCGCCTCAATGGCCTGCGCCTCGAAGCCGGTTCGACCGTTCTGGCCGGCGACCTCGTGCAGAATGCCGAGGGGCTGCTGACCGGACAACTGAACCTCGCCGCCCCGGATGTCTCGACCGCCGCCGCCCTGCTGCTGGTCGACGCCAGTGGCAGCGCCAATGCCGATATCGCGCTCTCGGCCGCCGGTGGCGCGCAGAATGCCACCGTGACCGCGCGTGTCTCCGACCTCAGCGCCGAAGGCGTCACGGTGGGGGCCGCCGACCTCAGTGCCGAAATCGCCGACCTGTTCGGCGCGCCGCGCGGCAGTTTCACCGCCACCGGCACAGGCATATCCGCGGCCGCAATCAGCGATCTCGGCGTCACCCCGTTCCGGGTCAATGCTGGGGGCAGCTTCACCAGCGGGGCCGTGATGCTGTCGAGCCTTGCGGCCGAAGGCGCCGGCGGACTGCAACTCACGGCCAGCGGCCGGGTACCTTTCGATGGCAACGGGCTGGATCTGACCGTGGATGGCACGGCTCCCCTGGCGCTGGGGAACCGCTTCGTCGCCGATCGCGGCGGCCAGTTGAGCGGCAATGCGGCGCTGCGGGCCACCGTGACCGGCAGCTTCAGCGACCCGCGCCTCAACGGCACCGTCTCGACGGCCGGCTCCAGCTATATCGACCCCGAGCTGAACCTCCGTCTCATCGACATTTCAGGCAGCGCCAGCCTTGCCGGTGACCGCGTCAATATCGACCGGTTGACCGCGGCACTCTCCACCGGTGGCACGGTATCGGCCAGCGGCAGCCTCGGGATATCCGGCAACAATGATGCCGATATCGCCGTGCGTCTCAACTCGGCCCGCTATGCCGATGGCAACCTGTTCGTCGCCACCGTATCGGGCGATCTGGCCGTCACCGGACCGCTGCAGCGCAGCCCGACGCTGTCGGGCAACCTGCTGGTCGAGCAGGCCGACATCACCATTCCCGAAACACTCGGCAACAGCGCTGCCATCGTCGCCACCGAACACGTCAACACCCCCGCCCCCGTGCGGGCGACGCTGCAACGGGCCATGGTCGACAGCCGCAATGGCGCGCCATTGCCGCAGACCCGGCCGTCCATCCTGCAACTGGACGTCAACGTCTCCGCCCCCAACCAGATTTTCGTGCGCGGACGCGGCCTTGACGCAGAGGTTGGCGGCGCTGTGCGCCTCACCGGCCCGGTCACCGACATCCAGCCCGTTGGCGGCTTCACCCTCAATCGCGGGCGCCTCGCCATCCTCGGCCAGCGCATCACCTTCGAGGAGGGCACGGTGACGCTGGTCGGCGATCTCGATCCCTATCTCGATTTCACGGCCCGTACCGACGGCGCCGACGTCACCGTCTATGTGACGGTGACCGGCCGCGTCTCCGACCTCAATATCGGCTTCACCTCGACCCCGATGCTTCCCGAGGACGAAGTGCTCTCGCGCCTGCTGTTCAATCGCTCGATGGGCGAGTTGACGCCGCTCCAGCTCGCAAGGCTCGCCGCAGCCGCCGCCGAACTTGCCGGGGGTTCGAGTTCGCTGGTCGATTCCCTTCGCGAACGGGCTGGCCTCGCCGATCTCGACGTTGTCACCCGCGACGATGGCAGCCTCGCGGTCCAGGCCGGTGCCTATCTGCAGGACAATGTCTATCTCGGCGTCGAAGCCGGCGCGGACGGCAATTCCCGCGTCACCGTCAACCTCGACATCACCGACGACATCACGGCCAAGGCCTCGACCGGCACCGATGGCAATGACAGCATCGGCATCTTCTACGAGAGCGATTACTAGAACGCCACGGCCCGCGTGCGGGCGTTCTGGATATGCGTCTCGATGGCTCGAACCGCCGCATCGCGATCGCGTTGCAACACGCTGTCGATGATCTCCAGATGGTCCGCCAGCGCGGGCGCCAGCACCACGGGATTGAGCCGGATCCGATCGAGCTGGATCATCCGCACCCTGATGGCGATGATCGAATAGGCCTGGATCATGATTTCATTGCCGGTCGATCCGATCAGGAAATCGTGGAAGTCGGAGTCCACCTTCTGCGCTTCTTCGAGCAGCGCGCCGCTGACCCCGCCGCTGGCCCGCTCGAGAATGGCGCTGTGCAGCGCCCGCTGCTCAAGCAGCGCTGCGTCCGGTACGTGTTCGATCGCATAGATCGTCGCCTCGCGCTCCATAGCGATGCGCATCTGGTAGGATTCCCGGATCATCTTCAGATCGACCGTGGTGATCTGGATGCCCCGCTGCGGCAGCACGGCCAGCAGGCCCTCGGCCTCGAGCCGGGGAAGCAGTTCGCGCAGCGCACCGAGGGAGATCCCCAGCTTCTCGACGATGTCGCGCTGCGACAGGTTCTGGCCGGGACGCAACTGTCCGGCCAGCAGCAATTGCTGGAAGCGCCGATAGGCGACCTGACGATTGAGCGCAAGATCGGCCGGCGCTTCGGCCTTGCGCTTGGCCTGCCGCTTCGGTTTTGCCAGATCGTTCACGGCCATGGTGCCGGCTCCTCCGGGCTGCTACGCGGGCAACTCAAGCAGGTTCGGAGGGGAATGGGAATTCGCTGCGCGCAAACCTCCCCAGCAACTCCTCGGTTCTTGTCGCATCCAGCGGCTGCAGCGGCGGCCGTGTCGCCATCCAGGCCGGATCGCCGAGCACCCGCGCCTTGATCGCCTTGAGCGCCGCAATACCACCCAGGTCGTCCACAGCCTCGATGCGCACGGCCGCCCGCTCGCGCAGCACCGCCGTTTCCGTACCGTTGGGATCACGGTAGATCGCCGAGAGATCCTTGGCCACGATATTGGGCAGCCCGCCGATCATGCCGGCCCCGCCAGCTTCGAGCAGCGGCGCCAGCACCCGGTCGTCGCCGGTGAAGATCCGCAGTTCCGGGAACGTCCGCTGCAGCATCAGCGTGTGCTCACGATCCCCGGTGGAGTCCTTGATGCCGACAATCCGGCTGCCATGCCGCGCGATCAGCTTTGTTACCAGCTCAACGCCGAAGCCGATCCGGGTCAGTTGCGGGATGTGGTAGAGGATGATGTCGACCGGCAGCGTGCCGCCGAACCGGTCGGCCAGCGCCGCGAAGAAATCGGCGACACCGTCCTGGCTGGCCCCGCCATAGTAGAACGGCGGCACGATCAGAACGGCGGGGTAGCCACCGTCCGCGCCGAACCGCACCATCTCTTCGACATCGCCGAGCGCGGCACTCATCGACGCCGGAATCAGCCGCCGGGGATCGACGCCGGCTGCGGTGAGCGCGGCAAGCGCCGCGATCTTCTCGCGCACCGAAAAGGACGGGCCCTCACCTGTCGATCCGAAGGGCGAGATGAAGCGACAACCGTCCGCGAACAGGCCGCTGAAATGCGCGACCATCCGGTCGATATCGACGCTTCCGTCAGCCGCGATGGGGGTCAGTGACGCGCAGATAATGCCGCCCAGTTCGGGCCTGGCGCTGGCGTCGGGGGCAGAGGTCGAGATGTGTGTCACTGATACAATCACCTGATGGAGCAGTCATACAATCCATCTTTACACCAGTCGTGTTTTGCTGCAACGTTAATCCACTGCCGGTGCCAAACGCCGGTGACGGGAGGTGGTTTGTGGCTGCACTGGAACTTCGCAACGCGTCCAAGAGCTATGGTGCGTTCGAGGCGGCCAAGTCCGTTTCGCTGACGATCGAAGCCGGCGAGTTTGCCGTCTTCGTCGGCCCGTCCGGCTGTGGAAAGTCGACCCTGCTGCGGCTGATCGCGGGACTCGATCCCGTCACGGACGGCTCAATTCTGATCGGCGGCAAGGACGTGACCCAGCGCCAGGCCGGTGAGCGGCCGGTGGCGATGGTGTTCCAGTCCTATGCGCTCTACCCGCATATGAGCGTTTACGAGAACATCGCATTTCCCCTGCAGATGGAAAAGCGCTCGAAGGCCGAGATCAAGGACGAGGTGGCCAAGGCTGCCGCCATCGTGCAGCTCGAAGGGCGGCTGCAGGACAAGCCAGCCAAGCTCTCCGGTGGCCAGCGCCAGCGCGTGGCGATTGCCCGCGCCATCGTGCGCAAGCCCGAAATCTTCCTGATGGACGAGCCGCTGTCCAATCTCGACGCGGCCCTGCGCATGGAAATGCGCTCAGAGCTGACCCGCCTCCACAAGCGGCTCGGCTCGACCATGGTCTATGTGACGCACGACCAGCTCGAGGCCATGACCATGGCCGACCGCATCGTCGTGCTGAATGCCGGCAAGGTCGAGCAGGTCGGCCGCCCGATGGACCTCTACCATCGCCCGCGCAACCGTTTCGTCGCCGGCTTCATCGGCAGCCCGCCGATGAATTTCATCGATGGCAGCGTCGCATCCGTCAATGGCTCGACGGCCAGCATTGAGGTGCCCGGGGCCGGAGCGCTCCACCTCGATGTCGAAGGGCTCGCCGCTGGCGACAAGGTCACCGTGGGCATCCGTCCCGAGGCGATTTCGGCAACCCCGACCGGCGTGCCGGAGCTGGCTTTGACCGTCACCCCGCACACGGTCGAGCGGCTTGGGCTACACGTCATCGTCTATGCCGAATTTGCCGGAACCGCGCTGACCTGCCTGTTCGGCGGCGACCCGAGCCTGCCCGAGGGCGAGGCGCTGACGGTTCATATTCCGTTGTCCGACATTCACGTCTTCGATGCTGCGGGGATCGCGCGCACCGCTTCTCGCTGATCATTCGTCCCGGCCGGGCGGGAGGAGTTCCCCGGCAGCCAGTGAAAGGGAGACCCAATGCCTCACGACATCATCCGCCGCGGCCCCAGCCGCCGCCAGTTCCTGACCGGCGCCGCTGCCGGCACCATCGCCCTCGCCGCAGCCGGCGTCGCCGGGCGCGCCTTCGGGCAGAGCCAGCAGCTGACCTTCTGGTCGCAGCTCGCCGGCTCCAAGAAGATCGCCGGAGAAAAGCTCGAAGCCGCCTTCAAGGCCGCCCACCCCGAGATCACGCTGAATTCCAGCCTCTATGCCGAGCCCAGCCAGCTGAACGAAAAGATCCTGACCTCGATCAACGGCAACACCGCGCCGGATCTGTTCGTCCAGCACTGGGACTACAACCTGACCTATGCCTCCGGCGACAAGATGCTCGAGCTGCAGTCGGCCCTGACCGGCGTCGACTTCAGCGAGCTCGATGCCTCGCTGCTGGCCTATGGCCACATCAATGGCGGCCAGTACTCGATCCCGCTCTACGGTACTTCGCGCGGCCTCGGCCTCAACAAGAAGCTCGTCAGCGAGGCCGGCCTCAACGCGGAGATGGGTCCGCAGAACTGGGCGGAACTGCGCGAATGGGCCAAGGCCCTGACCAAGCGCCACGAGTCCGGCCTGCTGCAGGTCGCCGGCTTCTCGCTGTTCCACAATGACCTCGAAGCCTGGGAAATCTTCACGCTGTTCCTGCAGGGTGCCGGTGGCAGCATGCTGACCGCCGACCTGTCCGCGCCGAACTTCGCCGGTCCCGAAGGCGTCAAAGCCCTCACCTTCCTCCACGACCTGCTGCATGTCGAGAAGGTGACCGATCTCGGCTTCGGCCTTGGCCCAGGCGGCCTCGCCAGCCCGTTCAACACCGGCCGCGCCGCCATGATCATTGCGGGCAACTACTCGACCAACAATGCCCTCAAGGCCGGCATCGAGTTCGATGTGGTGCCGGTGCCGATGGAGAATGGTGGCTTCACCTCGATCGTCGACCCCTTCTGCTTCGCCATCCCGGCCGCCTCGCCGAACAAGGACGCCGCCGTCGCATTCGTCGAGACCGCGCTCAGCCCCGAACAGCAGGTGGCCTTCGCTGTCGAGAGCAAGAACGTGCCGGTGCTCAAGTCCGCCCAGCAGGATCCCGCCGTGCAGGCCGATCCGTATCTCTCCAAGTTCGTCAAGACGGCCGGTTATGCGCCCGCGCAGGCACCGGCAATTCCGGCCTTCTCGCGCATGGTCACCATCATGGCGCGCGCCGTGCAGGAGGCTCTGTTCAACCGTCTGACGGCCGAAGAGGCTCTGAAGGCGGCCGAGCAGGAAGTCATCAGCGTCCTCGCGCGCGGCTGAGGTTACGATATGACGCGCCCCAATCGTCCTGCCCCGGCAGGCAGCACTGCCCGCTTCACGCGGAATTGGGGCGCGTACCTCTTCCTCGCCCCCGCCCTGCTGATCCTGTTCCTGTCGCTGCTGCTGCCCGCAGTGGCGACTCTCGGGATGAGCCTCACCGACATCTCATTCCTGAGGCCGACAAGTTTCGTCGGCCTCGACAACTACTTCCGGCTGTCGGCCGACCCGCGCTTCCAGCAGGCGATGGGCAACACGATCTATTACACCCTGGGCGTGACCTTCCCGACCATGGTGCTCGGCCTCGTGGCCGCGGTGGCGCTGAACCGCAAGTTTCCGTTCCGCATCGCGTTCCGCACCATCTTCTATCTGCCGGTGCTGACCTCGCTGATCGCGGCGGCCGTGGTCTGGGTCTATATCTACGAACCCTATTCCGGCCCGCTCAACGGCTTGCTGGTGACGCTCGGCCTGCCGCCGCAGCCCTGGCTGCAATCGCCCAACCTTGCGATGGGCGCGCTGATCGTCATGGCCATCTGGCGCGATTTCGGCACCGCCATGATCATCTATCTCGCCGGCTTGCAGGACATCCCGCAGGACATCTACGAAGCCGCCCGCCTTGATGGCGCCAAGCCCTTCGCCATCTTCCGGCGCATCACCGTGCCCATGCTGAGTTCGGTCACCTTCTACCTGATGATCATCCTGATCGTGCAGACCTTCCAGGTGTTCGGCGCCATCTATGTGATGACGGGCGGCGGTCCGCTGGGCTCCACCGAGACCATGGTCTTCCAGATGTATCAGACCGCCTTCGGCTATACCGAGTTCGGCTATGCCGCAGCCATGTCGACGGTGCTGTTCGTCGCCATCCTGATCTTTTCGATCCTCGGCACCAAGATCATGCGCAGGGGACAGTCATGAGCACCCAGTCCACCCCGCGTCCCTGGAGCCTCGTCGAGAAGATCGTCGGCTACGGCCTGCTGCTGTTCGCGGCCTTCGCCACCATCACGCCCTTCCTCTGGATGGTGTCGACATCGTTCAAGACCGACCCCGAGCTGTTCCAGTTTCCGCCGAACTTCATCCCCCAGGGCCTCGTCTGGCAGAACTATCTCGACGCCATCGCCTCGCCGACCACCGGGCGCGAACTGGTCAACAGCCTCGTCTATGCGCTCGGCTCGACGCTCTCCAATCTCGTGTTCTGCTCGCTTGCGGGATACGCGCTGGCGCGGATGAACTTTGCCGGCAAGACCATCGTCTTTGGCCTGGTCGTGGGCCTGCTGATGGTGCCGGCACAGAGCCAGATCGTGCCGGTGTTCCTGATCGTCCAGAAGATCCCGTTTGCGGGCGGCAACGACTGGCTGGGCAATGGCGGCACCGGGCTGCTCAACACCTACTGGGGCATGATCCTCCCCACCGCAGCGACGCCCTTCGGCATTTTCCTGATGCGACAGTTCTTCACCCGCATCCCGATCGAATACGAAGAATCGGCCCGCATCGATGGCGCCAAGACCTTCACCATCTTCTGGCGGATCCTGCTGCCTTTGGCGCGGCCGGCCATGGCCGTGCTCGGGGTTCTGAGCTTTCAGGGCGCCTGGAACGACTTCGTCTGGCCGCTGATCCTCACCTCGTCGCGTGACATGGCGACGCTGCAGCTCGGCCTGCAATTGCTGCAGACCGGACCGGACGCACGCTGGAACGTGGTGATGGCCATGGCGACGCTGATCACCCTGCCCGTCATCATCGTGTTTCTCTTCGCCCAGCGCTACGTCATCGACGGGGCCGTCACCAGCGGCGTCAAGGGCTGACCGCACACCCCGGCCCTGCAGCCGGCCAACAAGAACATGGAGGACTGGCGTGATCCAGAACGTGGAAGTTTACCGGCGCGAGGGCGAGTTCGTGGCCTGGCCGGCCAACTATGGTCTGTGGATCTGGGATAACGAGGTCGTCGTGGTCTTCTCCCAGGGCTTTCGCGGCGCGCAGGAGGGCCTCCACGCCCGCGACATGACCCGCCCCTTCATCGGCCGTCAGGCGCGCAGCATGGATGGCGGGCTGACCTGGACCGACGAACCCTTCACCGGCACCATCCCCGGCGGCACCTCGCTGTCGGGCGACGAACACGTCATCGAGGCGCTGCAGTGCCTGCCCAATATCGACGTCGAGCGCGACCTGCCGGTACTCGACACCCCGATCGACTTCACCGATCCCGAGACCATCGTGATGTGCGCGCGCACGGGCCTGGACCGGGGGTCGCTGAGCTGGTTCTACCTCAGTCGCGACCGCGCCCGCAGCTGGCAGGGACCGTACCGCCTCGGCGATTTTGGCCTGCCCGGCGTCTCTGCCCGCACCGATATCGTGCCGCTCGGCACCCATGAGGCGCTGTTCCTGCTGACAGCCGTGAAGACCGACGGCAACGAAGGCCGGGTGTTCGCCGCGCGGACTCGCGACGGCGGCCAGAGCTTCACGTTCGAGAGCTTCGTCGGCGATGAGCCCGATGGCTTTGCCATCATGCCGGCCTCGATCCGCCTGCCCTCGGGTGAAATTCTGTGCTTCGTGCGCTGTGCCGCGCCGCGCGGGCCGGAACGCCGGGCCTGGATCGATCTCTATCGCTCCGCCGACAACGGCCGGACCTGGCGGCTCACCGCGCGCCCTGCTCCCGCCGTCGGCCACAATGGCAACCCGCCCACGATCAGCCGTCTCGCCGATGGCCGGCTGGTGCTGGTCTACGGATACCGCGACGCGCCCTATGGCCTCCGCGCCCGCACCAGCCGCGACGATGGCGCGAACTGGAGCGACGAGATCGTCCTCCGCGACGATGGCGGCTCGCCCGACCTCGGCTACCCCCGCACGGTTGTGCGGCCCGACGGCACGCTGCTCAGCGTCTACTACTACAATTACGGCACCGGCACCGACCGCTTCATCGCCGCGACCCTGTTCCGCGTCTGACCGGATGGCGCCGGCGGCCGCTTTGTGTGGCCGCCGGCCCCCTGCATGGCACGCCGCCTGGAGCGAATATCATCGTCTGCGAAAAGCTTTTCGCATCTTGTGCCGGGCAAAAAAGCATGGCATTGAAGCGATCAAGAAAAGCTTTTCCTGACTTTGCCGACCTGCCACCAAGCGCAAGCGGCGAGAGGGTTGAGAAAAGCTTTTCTCGTCACGCCTCCGGGAGGAGCTCCGTTCGCGGGGTCCGGTGGGCAGCATGGCAAAAAGGGAGGAACCTATGAAGTTGCCAAGTCTCGGGCGCGCGGCACTCGCCGTCGCCCTGTCGTCCGTCGCGCTGGTGCCGGGGGCGGCCTTCGCCGAAACGCTGAGCCTGTGGGCGCGCTCGTCGAGCTCGACCGCCGCCCAGCACATGATCGACCTGTGGAACGCCAGCCACGACGACAAGATCGAGCTCACCACCATTCCCGACAACCAGATGGTGACCAAGCTCGCCACGTCCGTGCAGTCGGGCGATGTGCCGGACCTGATCTCGTTCGACCTGATCTTCATGCCCGACTTCATGAAGGCCGGATTCCTGACCGACCTGACCGCGACGCTCAGCGCCGACCCGAACCAGGAAAAGGTGGCGCAGGCCTTCAAGGATCTCGCCACCTATGATGGCAAGCTCTACGGCACCGGCTTCACCCCGGACGTCTCGATCCTGCTCTACAACAAGGACCTGTTCGAAAAGGCCGGGCTTGATCCGGAGAGCCCGCCCAAGACCATCGCGCAGATCCAGGAATATGCCGCCATCATCAAGGAGAAGGTGCCGGACGCCTACGGCTACTACTTCTCCGGCTCGTGCGGCGGCTGCAACATCTTCACCCAGGCCCCGATGATGTGGGGTTCGGGCGCGACACTGCTGCCGACCTCGGCCGATGCGCCGGCCATGGAAGGCCCGGGCGTCGTCGAAGTGCTGACCATGCTCAAGGACATGTGGGAAGCCGGCATCATCCCCGAGAGCGCAGAGGCCGATACCGGGGCGAACTTCTTTGCCACCTTCGAGGCCGGCAATATCGGCATGGTCGGTTCGGGCGGCTTTGCCATCTCGGCGCTGAAGGCCAACCATCCCGACATGAACTTCGGCATCGCGCCGCTGCCGGGTATCAATGAGGGCGAGGCGTCGAGCTTTGTCGGCGGCGACGTCATCGCCATCCCGGTCGGGGCCAAGAACGTCGATCTCGCCACTCAGTTCATCCAGTGGCAGCTGACCGACGAAGCCCAGCTCGAGGGTCTCGCCAAGAACCTGATCCTGCCCTCGCGCACCGATCTCGCCGACAACAAGTACTTCCAGGAAGAACCCCGCTACATCGTGACGGCCCAGGCGGTCGGCATCGGGCAGACCCCCTATGCCTTCCACTTCAACGACATGGTCAATGCCGACCAGTCGCCCTGGCTGACCATGATCCAGACAGCGGTGTTCGACGGCGATATCGAAGGCGCCATCGAAGGCGCCCGCGAGGCGATGCGCGCCATCGCCGCCGACTGACCCAGGCTCCTCCCACCCGCGGCGGCCTTCGGGTCGTCGCGGGACCTTTCTTTCTGCGAACAAGGAGAAGAGGCGTGATCCGGGCGCTTCGGAAGAGCGAAGGCTTTCTCTACGTACTGCCGGCGCTGGCCTTTGTCGCCGCGTTCGTCCTTTGGCCACTGGCGCAGCTCGCCTACCTGTCGCTGACCGACACCTCGCTGCTCGGTGGTGGCGAGTTCGTCGGTTTCGAGAATTACATCAAGGCGTTCGAGGACAAGTCGTTCTGGCGGGCGCTGCAGTTCACCCTGAAATACACCGTCTTCATCACCCCGTTGCTGATGGGCCTCGGCTTCGCGCTGGCATTATTGACCGCGCCGAACCGGCCGGTCCGCCAGATCACCCGCGCCGTCATCTTCATGCCGGTGGTCATCGGCATCGGCTCGTCGAGCCTGCTCTGGTTCTGGCTGTTCGACCAGCAGGTCGGGCTGTTCAACCGCATCCTCGTCGATATCGGCATCCTCGCCGAACCCGCAGTGTGGTTCACCAAGGCCGACATGGCTCTGCTCGCCGTCACCATCTCGATCACCTGGAAGGTCATCGGCTTCGGCATGCTGCTGTTCGTCGCCGGCATCCAGTCGATCAATGGCGAGATCGGCGAGGCCGCGCTGATCGATGGCGGCAATTACTGGCAGCGCGTCTGGTACATCATCCTGCCCCTGAGCCTTCGGGTGATCCTCCTCACCACGCTGATCTCGGTAATCGGTTCGATGCTCGCCTTCGAGCAGTTCTACATCATGACCGGCGGCAACCCGCGCGGGCAGACCTTCACCTCGGTCTACTGGATCTACCAGAACAGCTTCATCAGCTTCAAACTGGGCTATGGCGCCGCGCTCTCGATCATTCTCACCCTGATCATCCTGGTGTTCTCGTCGCTCCAGGTCATCCTGTCCAACCGGAGTCCGTCACAATGACCGCGCTCGCCGAAGGCAGCCTGCGCCCGGCCACTGTCGAACACGTGTCCCGCGCCGCCGGCGAGAGCCGGCCGGTCGGTTACCTCGTCGGCGCAGCCTGCGTTGCGATCTCGACGATCATGCTGGCGCCGCTGGTGCTGAGCTTTCTCGCCTCGATCAAGGCACCCACCGAGGCGCGCGCCTCGCCACCGACCTACATCCCGCAGAGCTTCAGCCTCGAAAACTACATCAAGGTGTTCGAGTACCAGGCCGGCATGCTGACCTATATCGGCAATTCCCTGCTGGTGGCGACGCTGACCATTATCCTCTGCCTCGCCCTGGCGGTGCCCGCCGGCTATGGCCTTGCGCGCTTCAAGATGCCGTTCAAGGAGCTTTGGTTCATCATCCTGCTGGCGCCTCTGATGATCCCCTATCAGGCCCTTCTGACCCCGCTCTACCTGACCTTTTCCAAGATGGGCCTCGCCAATTCGCATCTCGGCCTCGCCATGGTGCACACCATCCTGCAACTGCCCTTCTCGATCTATCTGATGCGCAACGCCTTCGAGTCGATCCCCCGCGAGCTGGAGGAAGCGGCCAAGGTGGATGGCACAAACTCCTGGCAGACGCTGCGTTCGATCTTCCTGCCGCTGGCCGTGCCGGGAATCGTGACCGTCGGGCTCTTCGCCTTCATCGCCAGCTGGAACGAGTTCCTCTCGGCGCTGATCTTCATGAACAAGGAGACGAGCTTCACCGTCCCCATCATGCTGGTCAGCGTGCGGTCCGGTGACTTCGGCGCGGTCGACTGGGGCGCACTGCAGGCCGGCGTTATCGTCTCCATCCTCCCCTGCGTGATCATCTATCTGCTCTTGCAGAAGTACTACGTCGCGGGCTTCCTCAACGGAGCCGTGAAGTAGGACAACCATCATGACCGAAGACCGCCACGCCGACCGTACGACACGCCATGGCCCGACGATCCGCGACGTCGCTCGGCTGGCGGGCGTATCGATCGGCACGGCATCCAAGGCGCTCAACGCCAATGGCCGGCTGAAGCAGGAGACTCGCGACAAAGTGGCCGCGGTGGCTCGCGAGATCGGCTACCGGCCAAACGACATGGCGCAGAGCCTGCATCGCGCCCGCTCGATGACGGTGGGGATCATCTCGACCGACTCGTTCGGCCGCTTCACCCTGCCGATCTTCCAGGCGCTGGAAGAGCAGTTCGCCGATCGCGGCATCGCCATCTTCATGTGCAATGCCACCGACGACACCGAGCGCGAACGCCAGCATCTCGACCAGCTGCTGGGCAAGCGCATCGACGGGCTGGTGGTCACCGCCCGCCGCGCCGACAAGCGCCCGCCGGTCGGCCCGCTGCCGCCCAACCTGCCGGTGATCTACGTCTATTCGCAGCCCGATGACGGCACCGCTTTGTCGCTGCTCACCGACGAGGAAGGCGGCGCCCGGCTGGCGGTCCGGCACCTGGCCGAGATCGGCTGCCGGCGCATCGCCCATGTCACCGGCCCCGAGCACTTCGAGGCGGTGCTCGAGCGCCATCGCGGCTATCTCGCCGCCCTTGGTGAAGCCGGGCTGGAGCATCGGCCCGAGCACTATCTGTCGGGCAAATGGTCCGAGGCGTTCGGTCGTGATGCCGTGGCCCGGCTCTTCGATGGCGTCCCCGACAGCGAAGCGCCCGACGGCCTCTTCTGCGGCAATGACCAGATTGCCCGCGGCGCCTGCGACGCGCTGCGCGAGCGCGGCATCGACGTGCCGGGCCGGGTGGCGGTGGTCGGCTTCGACAATTGGGGGGTGATGACCGAGGCGGCCCGCCCGCCGCTGACCAGCGTCGACATGAACCTTTCCGCCCTCGGCCACGAGGCGGGACGGCTGCTGATCGCGATGATCGGCGGCGAGAAGATCCGCGGCATCCGCCGCCTGCCCTGCACGCTCGTCGTCAGGCAATCCACCAAGCGATGACAACCAGTGCCCCCCGCTTGCTCGGCGGGTGCGGCGAGGAGGAGTAGACCATGAGCCAATATCATCCCGTGCGGTTTGTGAATGTTCGCCTCGAAGGCGACTTCTGGAAGGAGCGGCTCGACACCGTGCTTGCCCGCACCATCCCAAGCCAGCACAAGAAGCTCAGTGAATATGGCCTGCTCGACTCCCTGAAGCTCCCCAACCCGCCGCCGCCGCTGCGCTTTCCGCGACACGCCAATGGCTTCACCGTGCAGGTGTTCTGGGACTCCGATATCGGAAAGTGGATCGAGGCGGCCGCCTACGCTCTCAGCCACAGGCGCGACGCCGACATCGAAGCCAAGATCGAAGCGATTGTCGACGATTTCGAGAAGGCGCAGGCCCCCGACGGTTATCTCAACTGCTGGTATCTCGGCCGCGAGCCGGAAAAGCGCTGGTCGAACCTGCGCGACAACCATGAGCTCTACAACGCCGGCCACATGCTCGAAGGCGCCATCGCCTATTACGAAACCACCGGCCGCCGCCGCTGGCTCGACATCATGGAGCGCTATGTCGAGCACATCCGCCAGACCTTCGGCACCGGCCCAGGCCAGAAGCGCGGCTATTGCGGCCACCAGGAAATCGAGATCGCGCTGATCAAGCTCTACCGGCTGACGGGCGAGAAGAAGCACCTCGACCTCGCGGCCTATTTCATCAACGAGCGTGGCAACCAGCCGCCGCACTATTTCGACGTCGAACGCGAGGAGCGCGAGAAGAAGGGCTGGGAGTGGCAGCGCTACACCCAGGGCACCTACGAGTACTCGCAGAGCCACAAGCCGGTCCGCGAGCAGGACAAGGTGGTCGGCCACGCGGTTCGCGCCATGTACATGTACACCGCCATGGCCGACCTCGCGGCCGAGCTGAACGATGCGAGCCTCAAGGCAGCCTGCGAGACGCTGTGGCGCGACGTGATGGACACCAAGATGTATGTGACCGCAGGGCTTGGCCCCTCGGCGCACAACGAGGGGTTCACGCACGACTTCGATTTGCCCAACGAGACGGCCTATGCCGAAACCTGCGCATCGGTGGCGCTGATCTTCTGGGCGCAGCGCATGCTGCATCTCGATCTCGACGGCAAATATGCCGACATCCTCGAGCTGGCACTGTTCAACGGCGCGCTTTCGGGCCTGAGCCGCGATGGCGAGCACTATTTCTACGCCAACCCGCTGGAAAGCATCGGACATGCCGCGCGCTGGGACTGGCACACCTGCCCGTGCTGTACGATGAACGTTTCGCGCCTCGTCGCCTCGGTGGGCGGCTATTTCGTCTCGACCGCGCCGGACGGCATCGCCTTCCACCTCTATGGTGGCATATCGACAAGGCTCGATGTCGGCGGCACCTCGGTCGACGTCCGCGAGGTCTCGAACTACCCCTGGTCGGGCGACATCGCCATCGAGATCGATCCGGAAACCGACGCCGCCTTTGACGTGAAGCTGCGCATCCCCGGCTGGTGCCATGGTGCCACCGCCAAGGTGAATGGCGAAGCGGTAACGCTAAGCTCCGTCAACGGCTACGCCACCATCCACCGCACCTGGAAGAAGGGCGACAAGGTCACCCTCGACCTGCCGATGCCGGCGGTGCGGCTGTTTGCCAACCCGGCCGTGGTGATGGATGTCGGTCGCGTCGCGCTCAAGCGCGGCCCGCTGGTCTATTGCATCGAGGAAGCCGACAACCCGGGCGGCCGCGTCCAGCGCCTGAAGCTGCCGCGTTCGAGCCCGCTTGAGGTGAACGAGACCGATCTCTTCGACGGCATCGTGACGCTCAGGGCTGAGGCCACCGCCATCGACGATGGCGACTGGAACACCCTCTACCGCACCGCGCCGGCCAGTGAGAAACCCGCCACCCTTACCGCCCTGCCCTATTACCTCTGGGCCAATCGCGGCCAAGGTTCGATGGTGGTCTGGATCCCCGAGGGCTGAACCAGCGCGACGCGAGGCAGCAGCCCTGTTGCCTCGCGGCCGAGAAGCGATAACGTCGTCATCGAGGGATCTGGCGTCCCAGCGAGTCGCTGGCGCCAAACCCGTAACGCATCCGGCGCCGGCCATGGTCATCCATGTCCGGCGCCACCTGTTTCACGAGGACGACGTAGAATGCACAAGGTGATTTTCGACACCGACCCGGGCATCGACGATGCGATGGCGCTGCTGTTTCTGGCCGCCTCGCCCGAGGTCGAGCTGATCGGCATCACCACGACCTTCGGCAACGGCACCATCGAGACGACGACGCGCAATGCGCTCTACCTCGCCGATCGCTTTGGCATCGCGGCCCCGGTCGCGCGCGGTGCCGGCGCGCCGCTGGTCGGCGAACCGGGTGACCCCCCCGATTTCGTCCACGGCGGTAATGGGCTCGGCGACGTAGAGCTGCCCGCGAGCATCGCCCGTGAGCCCGATCCGCGCCCGGCGCACAAGCTGATCATCGACCTCGTCCGCGCCTTTCCCGGCGAGGTGGAGATCGTCGCGGTCGGCCGCATGACCAATCTGGCGCTCGCGCTGCGCGAGGACCCGGGCATTGCCGCGCTGGTGAAGCAGGTGGTGATCATGGGTGGCGCCTTCGGCATCTCCGGCGTGCTCGGCAATGTCACCCCGGCTGCAGAGGCCAATATCTGGGGCGATCCGCTCGCCGCCGACGAGGTCACCGCCGCGGCCTGGCCGCTGACTATGGTCGGCCTCGATGTCACCCAGCAGACCCGGATGCCGACCGAATACCTGCGCGTCCTAGCCGACGAGGGCGGCGAGATCGGACAGTTCATCTGGGACATCTCGCGCTTTTATGAGGATTTCCATTTCAAGGGTGGCGTCGACAGCATCTTTGTCCATGACAGTTCCGCCGTCGCCTATCTGCTGAGCCCGGACCTGTTCGAGACCCGGCTTGGGGCCATCCGCGTGGTGAGCGACGGGCTCGCCTTCGGCATGACCATCCAGAAGCCGGCCGACGTCGCCTATCCGCCGGGCGACTGGGACGGCCGCCCCTCGCATCGCGTTTGCACCAGAGTCAATTCAGAGGGTCTGCGCCATCTCTATCGCGCGACCATTACTGGCCGTTCGGCCTGATCCAAAGCGCGAGCATCCGGCGCTACTGGAAGCGCCGGATGTCGAAGGCCGCGATATCCGGCGCACCGCCGTCCAGCAGCTCCGCGACCAGCCTTGCCGTGACCGCGCTGAGCGTCAGCCCGAGATGGCCGTGTCCGAATGCGAAGACGACTCGCGCGTCGCCCGGATGCCGGCTGATCACCGGCAACGAGTCCGGCGTCGAGGGCCGCCGCCCCATCCACTCGCGCCCGCCCTCGGGCAGCGAAGGCACATAGCGCCGCATCTTGGCTCGCATCGCCTTGGCCCGCTGATAGTTCGGCGCCGTCTCGGGCTTGGCCAGTTCCACCGCACCGCCGACCCTGAGCCCATCCACCAATGGCGTCGCGATGAAGCCGTGATCGGCGAAGCCGACCGGCATCGCGAGGTTCCAGCCGAGGTCGTCATATGTGGTGTTGTAGCCCCGCTCGGTCTCGAGCAGCACCTTGAGACCCAGTCCCCGCACCAGCTCACGCGACCACACGCCACCGGCGACGACGATCTTGTCGAAGCGTTCGGTCACGCCATCGGCCTGCACAACATCGATCCCGTCCTCATGCTGCGTGAGCCGCGACACCGCCGCCGCCACCAGCCGCGCCCGGCCCCCGATATGCGCCTGATGGGCGCGGAGCAGAGTCAGCGGGTTCGCCACGGCCCAGTAGCCGGGCTGATGAATGGCGCCGGCGAAAGACCCCTCGAGCTGTGGCACCAACTGGCGCGCCGCATCCACCGAGATCTGCTCGTAGTCGTAGCCCAGCGCTGCCTTGACCAGCGCCGCTTCGCGCAGCGCGCCTGCAACGCTCGCCTCGCTGTCATGCACCGAAACATAGCCGGTCTGCCGCAGATGCCCGGCAATGCCGGCCATCCGGCCGATCGTCTCATGGTCCGCCAGTGCAGTGCGCATCAGCCCGGTCAGCGCCGCCCGCGCCTTGACCCCATGCCCGGGCGTCGAGGCGGCGAGAAAGGCCAGCAGCCACGGTATCAGGGCCGGAACGTCGGTCCAGCGCAGGGTCAGCGGGCCGAGGGGATCAAGCAGCCACCCGGGCACGGCCATCAGGCTGCCGGGGCTGGCGATCGGCGCAATTTCGGGCAAGGCGATCAACGCGGCATTGCCGACCGAGGCCGGCAGACCATCCGGCTCCCGCTCGAAGACCGTCACCTCATGCCCACTCTCGATCAGCCAGGTGGCAATCGAGGCGCCGATAATGCCGGCGCCAATGACGGCGATGCGAGTCACGTCGTTTGCTTTCTATGAGGCGAGGCTGATTTGCGAGGCGGTGTCGCGGGCGATGTAGCTCTGGATCTGCCTGAGGATTTGTCCGGCGTGCTCACCGGCCAGGGTATCGGCGAGATCGGCATTGCCCGCCTCGATCGCCGCCACCATGGCCTCGTGCTCGTCGACATATTGCCGCGGCAGCTTGTCGTCGAACGACTGGTAGTAGAGGCGGAGAATTCGCCGCCCCTCATCGAGCAGCCGGGTGAACAGGCCGGTGAAGTAGCTGTTGCCGCCAGCGATCGCGATGGCGACGTGGAAGTCGCGATTGACCTCGATCATCTTCAGCGCGTCGCGCTGCTTGACCGCTTCCGCATAGGCCGATTGCAGCTTGCGGATCGCCAGCATGTCCCCGGCGCTGCGATGCACGGCGGCGCTGCGCGTTGTCACCCGGTACATCAGCGTCAGCGCCTCGAAATAGATGGGCAGGCGCACGAAATCGATGGTCGAGACGATCGTATTGCGATTGGGCAGCGTCGTCACCAGCCCCTCGGCCGAGAGCCGCACCAGCGCCTCGCGGATCGGGGTGCGCGACATGTCGAACTGCTCGGACAGCCCCACCTCGTCGAGCGGGCTGCCCGGCTCGAGCGTCAGGTCGAGGATCGACTGGCGCAGCTTTTCGTAGACCGTTTGCGCGCCCTGCCCGCGGACGCGGACCGGCTCGCTGCTGGGCGAAGGCTGAGCCTTGCCTCGTACCGTTTTGGCTCGCGCCACCTTAGCCGATGTCGCTCCGCCAGCTGCAGCCACGACGATTCTCCCCAAACCCTGCCAGTTCCATAGCCTAGAAAGCCGGTTCTGCAGGCGATTGCAACGCTCAGCGCGACCTCAGCGCCTTGCCCGATGCGCTGTCGAACAGATGCAGCTTCTCCATGTCGATGCTGAGCGGCATGCGTGTGCGCGGCATCGGGTTCGCATCCGGATCGACCCGCCCGCACACGACCTGCGGCCCCATCGAGAAATAAACCAGCGTCTCGAGCCCCAGTGGCTCGACGATGTCGATATCGACCTCGATCGTAGCCGCCGACGGCTTGCTGGTCGGCTGCGTAATCGCCTCGGGCCTCAGGCCCACCACCACCTGGCGCCCCACCGCCGCGCCGAACTCCACAGCCACGTGCGGCGGCAACAGCATGCGCGGTCCATGCTCGATCTGCAGCACCAGCGCGTCGCCGTCGGCGCTGACCGTGCCCTTGAGGAAGTTCATCGCCGGCGAGCCGATGAAGCCGGCAACGAACGTGCTGACCGGCCGGTGGTAGAGCTCCTGCGGCGGACCGGCCTGCTCGATGAGGCCATTGTTCATCACCACGACCCGGTCGGCCATGGTCATCGCCTCGATCTGGTCATGCGTCACATAGACGGTCGTCGTCGGGAACTGCTGGTGCAGCCGCTTGATCTCGGTGCGCATCTGCACACGGAGCTTGGCGTCGAGATTGCTGAGCGGTTCGTCGAACAGGAAGACCTTGGGATTGCGCACGATGGCGCGCCCCATCGCGACGCGCTGCCGCTGACCGCCCGACAATTGCCCCGGCCGCCGGTCGAGCAACTCGGTGATGTGCAGCGTCGCCGCGGCGTCTTCGATCCGGCGCTTGATCTCGTCGCGCTTCATCTTCTGCTGCTCGAGGCAGAAGCCGATATTGTCGCGCACGCTCATATGCGGATAGAGCGCATAGTTCTGGAACACCATGGCGATGTCGCGCTGCCCCGGCCCCAGCCGGTTGACCACGCGATCGCCGATGGTGATCTCGCCGCCGCTGATATGTTCCAGCCCGGCAATCATCCGAAGCGTCGTCGACTTGCCGCAGCCCGAGGGGCCGACCAGGACCACGAACTCGTTGTCGGCCACCTCGAGATCGATGCCGCGCACCGCGACCTGGTTGCCGCCATAGGTCTTGACGACCTTGTTGAGCGAGAGCTGCGCCATGATGTGCCCTTCTATGCTTCGAGCAGCCAGACCAACATGCCGCCAGCCTCGCGATTGGCCCACAGGTGGTAGGGGATGGCCTTGAACCTGACCGGCGCCAGCGTCGGCGGCGCCGTGCGATAGAGAGCACCCTCCCACCCGGCATCGGTGGCCTTGACGGCCTCGCCACTGAGCGTGACTGCCCCACCCAGAAGGTCCGGTTCGAACGCCGCCGCGATGGCGGACTTTGGCGAAAGCCGCAACCGTTGCGGCACCAAGCCGTTGTCGACCTCCTCGACGCAATAGACCACCGGCCCGCGCTTCAGCGCCACACGCCCCGCATCCTCGGTGACTTCCGGATTGGCATAGAGCCGCTCGACCGGCATGGCGAAGCTGATACGCACCTCATCGCCCGCCTGCCAGGTCCGCTCGATCGCGGCGTAACCCTTGGTCACCCACAGCGGAACCGTCTCGCCATTGACGCTGAGCTTGGCGTCGCGGCACCAACCCGGAATCCGCAGCCGCAGCGTGAACCGCTTCGGCTCAGCCGGCGAGACGCAGAGCTTGATGTCGCCGTCCCAGGGATATTGCGTCTGCTGCTGCAGCTTCACCACCGTGTCGCCCAACACTGCCTCGGCGGTGTTGGCGGCATAGAGGTGAACCGCCAGCTCCTCGGGCTTGGTGGTGTAGAAATAGCTGCCGAGCGATGCGATCAGCCGGGCGATATTGGTCGGGCAGCAGGGGCAATAGTGCCACTTCCAGCGCCGGTTATCGCCGTGGCTCTCGAGCACGTTCTCGTAGAAATAGTGCTCGCCATCGCGCGAAATGCCGGAGAGCGCCCCATTGAACAGCACCAGCTCGACATGGTCGGTGAACCGGCCATCGAGTTCGATCTGCGCCATCCGGTGCCCCCAGAACGCCAGTGCCACCGCCGCGCAGGTCTCGGCATAGGCGGTCAGGTTGGGCAGGTCGTATTCGCGGGTAAAACCCTCATTGGCATGCGCCGGCCCGAGCCCACCGGTGACATAGAGCTGGCGTCCCGTCAGGTTGTCGAATAGGCGGTTGCAGGCGGCAAGCAGCGTCAGATCGCCGGTTTCGGCCCCGACATCGGCCATGGCCGAGAACAGGTACATGGCGCGCACGGCGTGGCCCACCACCTGGGTCTGCTCGCGGATCGGCATGTGCGCCTGGCTGTAGGAATAATCCTTGAAGATGTAGTCCTTCGGGTCCTCGCCACGCCGCCGCGCCTCGTCATCGTAATAGCTGGGCTGCTGGCCCCGCTCGTTGACGAAATAGGTCGCGAGGTCGAGGTGCCGCTGGTCACCGGTCACCCGGTAGAGCTTGATCAGCGCGATCTCGATCTCTTCATGCGCATCGTAGCCACGGAGCTTCCCGGGCGCAGTGCCGAACGTGTCGTAGATGTGGTCCACCAGCCGGATCATCACGTCGAGGAAGCGGCGTTTCCCGGTCGCCTCGAAATAGGCGATGGCGCCCTCGAGCAGATGTCCCATCGAGTACATCTCGTGCAGGTCGCGCAGGTTCGTCCAGCGCTTCTCCGGCTCGCGCCGGATGAACCACGAGTTGAGATAGCCATCCTCCATCTGACCTTCAGCCAGTTTGTCGACGATCTCGTCGATCTTGGCCTCGAGCTCGGGATTGGGATGCGCCTTCAGCGTGTAGCTTGCCGCCTCGATCCACTTGCCGAAATCGCTGTCGAAGAAGTGCTGCATCGACAGCCCGCTCGGCTGGATCGGACGCACCAGCGGTGCCGGCGGCAGATGGAAGTTCAGCACTTCGAGGAAGCCTTCCTCGTCGAGCCGGCGATGCTGGGTCGGCACGGTGACCTTGCGCACCGTCTCGCTCCAGCTCTCCCAGAAGCCGCCGGAGAACTCGACCTTGGCATGATCGACCGGCAGATAGCGCTCGATGCGGGGCGGATTGGACATATCGGACATGGACGAGGACCTTGAGCGTTCTGGTTATTTGACGGCGCCGGCCGTCAGCCCGCGCACGTAGTAGCGCTGCAGCAGCAGGAAGAGGACGAGGCAGGGGATCATGGTGACGGTGACGCCGGCCTGCAGCGCGCCCCAGTCGATGATGCCGAAAATGCCGGACGAGACATTCACCAGCATGATCGGCAGCGTGAACTTGTTCTGGTCGGACAGAAAGATCAGTGCCGCGAGGAACTCGTTCCACGAATTGAGGAAGGCAAACAGCGCCACGGTGGCGACGCCCGGCAGCGCGATCGGCACCATGATGCGCATGAGGATCGTCCACTGGCTCGCCCCATCGATGCGGGCCGCCTCGATCAGCGCCTTGGGCACGGCATCGAAGGCATTGCGCATCATGAAGATCGAGAAGGGCAGCTGGAACGTCGCGTAAATCAGCACCAGCCCCCAGAGGCTGTTCTGCAGCCTGAGGAACTTGAGGATGAGGAACAGCGGCGTCAGGATCGACTGGAACGGGATCATCAGCGTGGCGAGCGTGATGATGAACAGCACGGTCTGGCCCGGGAACTTGAACTTCGAGAAACCATAGCCAGCCGGCACCGCCACCAGCACCGTCAGCAGCACCGTGCCCAGCGCGATCAGCACCGAATTGCCGGCATAAACCTGCCAGCCGGCCCCGACATTCTCGAGCCGCTTGTAGTTTTCGAGCGAGAACGCCGAAGAGAACAGCGACACCGGATCGGCCAGCGCCGCCGCGGCCGGCTTGAACGAATTGGCCACCGACCAGACCATCGGCGCGAGGAACAGCACCGCGACGACGATCCAGGTGATCCACAGCAGCGCCGTCTTCCAGCCCCTGCTCTCCGAGGTGGCGTGAGCCATCAGCTTTCCTCCGGACGGGTGCGCAGGAACATCAGCTGGATCGAGCTGATCGCCACCAGCACCACCAGCAGCACCAGCGATTGCGCCGAGCCATAGCCGAGCCGGTACGAGGTGAACGAGGCGAGAAAGATCGAGAACACCGCCGAGATCGTCGAGTTCTGCGGCCCGCCCTGGGTGATGACGAAGAACTGGTCGAAGGCCAGCATCGAGGAGGTGACGTTGAGCACGAGGACAAGAAGGATCGAGTTGCGCATCAGGGGCAGCGTGATCCGCCGGAACCGGCTCCACGCGCTGGCGCCATCGATCTTGGCCGCTTCGATCAGCTCGTTCGGCACGCTCTGCAGCCCGGTGAGGAGGATCACCATCGAAAAGCCGGCGCTCTTCCAGACCACCATCAGGATGATGACGCCCATGGCCGGCCAGAACTGTTCCAGCGGCCGTGGCGCACTGTCGACGAGGTTGAGGGAGGTGAGCAGCTTGGCGAACACGCCGCTATCGGGGTTCAGCAGCCAGATCCACAGCGTCGAAGCGGCGCCGAAACCGATCACCACCGGCATGAAGTAGATGGTGCGAAAGAACCCTGCGGCCCTGAGCGGCTTGTCGACGAGGAGCGCCAGCGGAAACGAAACGACGAACAGCGCCGTCGTCACCAGCACCGTATAGAGTAGGGTGAAACCGATGCTCCGCCACAGCTGCTGGTCGGCAAACAGCTCGACATAGTTGTCCAACCCGATGAAGCTGATCTTGCCCAGCAGCGGCCAGTTGTGAAGGCTCATCCACACCGTCATCACCAGCGGCAGCAGGAACAGCACGCCGATCAGGATGAAGCTCGGGGCAATGAACAACAGTCCAAGCCACTGGCGCGGTGGGCGCTCGACTTCCGCTGCGATGTCGAGCGGCAGCGGGCTGGCGGATTGGACGCTTGGCAGGTCGGTCAAGATAGCCCTCATCGCTCAAGGGGAGCAGGGCGCGTGCGCCCTGCTCCGGCTCGGGAGGAAGTGATTATTCCGGGTTGGTCCGTTCGAGGATCTTGGTGAACTCGGTCTGCCCGGTAGCGATGGCGCCATCGATGTCGCCATCGAAGATCGCCCGGTTCAGCAGGTTCAGCCACGGCCCGGTGCGGCTGACGAACAGCTCGTCCGACGCGAAGGTGTAGGGCGTCTTGGCGCTGCCCAGCACGTCATAGGCAATCAGGTTGCGCGGGTCGAACTGCGCATAGGCTTCATCGGCCACGTCGGTCCGCGGCGGCATGCCGGATTCCTTGGTGATGAACACCTGCTGCTCGGGCTGCATGTAGAAGTCGATGAACTCTTCGGCGATCTTCTTGCGTTCCGGCGTGATGCCCTTGAGCAGGGTGAGCGCGTCGCCGCCGGCAAAGCTCGATTTGCCGCCATCCGGGCCCGAGATCGGCACGATGCCGAAGTTCACATCCGGATACTGGCTGGTCAGCAGATTGACGATGTACGAGCCGGTCATCAGCACGCCGACCTTGCCCGAGGCGAAGGCGGCGACCGCGTCGCTGCCATTGCCCGAACGCGAGGTCGGGTGAATGGTGCCTTCGGTCCACATCTGGTTGTAGAGCGCCAGCGTATCGCGCAGCGCCGGGGTGTCGATTGTGGCCGTGCGGCCATCCTCGGAGAGCAGGTCGGCACCGGCCGCCCAGACATGCGGGGTGAAGGTGTAGACCTGCCAGCTGCCCGAGCTGGCGACAAAGAAGAAGCCGTAGGTATCATCGCCGAGCGCGGTGATCTTCTTGGCGTCCTCGACGACTTCCTTGAGCGACGCCGGACCCTTTTCTGGATCGAGCCCGGCCTTGGCGAACAGGTCCTTGTTATAGGCGATCACCGAGGCGTCGGGCAGCGTCGGGACGGCATACATCTTGCCGTCATACGTGCCGAGGCGGAGGTGCGACGGGCTCATGCTGTCCGCATAGGGCAGACCTTTGATGAAGTCGGTCATGTCCTCGAGGCTGTCGGTCGCCGCAAAGGTCGGCAGATAGATCAGATCGAGCACGGCACCATCGGGCGCTGCGCAGCCGGCGATCGAGGTGCCGAGCTTGGTCACCATCTGTTCGGCCGTGATCTGCGTGATGACGATCTTGTCGTCATGGGTGGCATTGAACTGATCGGCCAGCGCCTGCAGCACGGGACCGGACGAGGTCCGTACCCACAGGTTGACTTCTTCGGCAGCGGCCGTCCCCAGCCCTGCGGCCACCATCACGGCAGCCAGCGACAAGGCCATAAAACTACGTCCCATTTTCCGTCCCCATCCAATTGTCTCGCGCCAGCCCATGACCCTGAGGTCGACCAGGCAGCAAGGACGCTAGCAGAGGAATGTCATGATGTCGACATATTGTACTCAGTACGTCGACATCGTGTGTTGGAACATTTTTCCCGTGGGAGACCCGCGAAGAATTTCCGACCACGCTGTCGATTAGCTCACTGAATTCAAACGGAAATCGGAGCCGTCCAATATTCCAGCCGCTGGCGCGCGGAGGGCGAGACACGGTCTGAAAGCGCCTGCCAGACACGCTGGTGGTAGCCGTTGAGGAATAGCTTTTCGTCGCGCGTCAGCGCATCGAGATCGGCCAGGGACAGGTCGATCGGAGCCAGCGTCAGCGACTCGAAACGCAAGAAGCCTGGGGCTGCGGCAACCGTCTCCACCTGGTTCTCCACGCGGAGGCCGAACGCCCCTTCGAGATAGTAACCGGGCTCGATGGTCATGATCACGCCGGGCGCGAGATCGTAGGGGTTCACCGCCTTGGCAAAGCGCTGCGGATGCTCGTGCACCGAGAGGAAGTGCCCGACGCCGTGGCCGGTGCCATGATCGTAGTCGAGCCCCAGATCCCAGAGCGGTCGCCGCGCCAGGGCATCGAGCTGATGCCCCCTGGTGCCGACGGGGAACTGCGCGGTGATCAGCGCGATGAAGCCCTTGAGGACCGCGGTATAGGCGCGGCGCACCTCGTCGGAGACCGGCCCGAAGGCCGTAGTCCGGGTCACGTCGGTAGTCCCGGTGAGATACTGGCCGCCGGAATCGATCAGGTAGACGCCACCGGTCGTCAAGGGCGCATTGGTCTCGGCGCTGGAGGCGTAGTGGCACATGGCGGCATTGGCCGCCGACGCCGAGATCGAGCGGAAGCTCGGCTCGACGAAATGCTCCCCCGCCGCCCGGAACTCCAGCAGCCGCTCTTCGGCCTCGAGTTCGGTTATCGGGTTGCCGGCGGCCTCGCAGGGCGGGACACTGTCGTGCAGCCAGCTCATGAACTCGGTGAGGGCCACGCCATCACTGAGATGCGCCGCCCGGAAGCCATCGAGTTCGGTACTGTTCTTCAGCGCCTTGGCGACGGTGATCGGGCTGGTTTCCGATTTCACCGTACCGCCCGCATCCGTCACCGCCAACGCCGCCGCCACCGACGCAAAGCGCGGATCGACCAGCGCGGTCCGCCCCTCGGATCGTGCCGCAATGCCGGCGAGGAAATCCGATGGCGAGCGCGATGTCACCGCATCGAGTTCATACCCGGCGCGGTCATTGGCCAGCTTTCGCTCATCGACAAACCACTCCGCCGCGCCGCTCTTGTCGAGCAGCAGGAACGATTGCGGCAGCGGCGTGTAGGCCACATCGCTGCCGCGGACATTGAGCAGCCACGCAATGTTGTCAGGCTGGGTCTCGACCAGGAAATCCGCGCCGAGCTCGGCAAGCTGCTCGCCGATCCGGCGGCGCTTGTCCGCCGCCGCTTCTCCGGCATTGGCCAGGGGAAAGCTGCTGATACGCCCGGTCGGGGGCTCGGGTTGGTCGTCCCAGATCGCATCGATCGGATCGGCTTCGAGCGGCACCAGCGCGCCGCCATTGGCCGTCATCGCCGCAAACAGCCGGTCGTAGAGTTCGGTCGGAATCAGCATCGGATTGAAACCGATCCGCTGACCCCGCTTCAGCCTTTCGCCGAGCCAGCGTTCAATCGGAAAGTCGTAGAAATGCGAGATCTCGAACTTTGCGAGGTCGACTTCCTTACGCACCTGCACCTGGTAACGCCCGTCGACGAAGATCACCGCGCTGTTCTCGAGGACCAGCGCGATGCCGGCCGAGCCGGTGAAACCGGTGAGGTGGCGGAGCCGCTCGTCATGCGGCGCGCAATATTCGCCCTGGTGAGCGTCGAAACGCGGCACGATGACCCCGTCAACGCCGAGTCTCACCAGCTGCGCACGCAGCGCGTCGAGCGGCGCCATCTCAGAAGCCGTACTTGGCGAGGTCGGGACGGGACTTCAGCCCGGCCTCGGTGACGGCGCGAACATGCGCCTCCTCGTCTCCGACCAGCGGCAGTCGCGGCGCACGCGTCACGGGCGAAGTCCCGCGCACGATGTGCTCCACCAGCTTGATATTCTGAACGAATTTCGGGCCGATATCCATGTGCAGCAGGGGCAGGAACCAGCGGTAGATTTCCAGCGCCTCGCCGATCCGGCCTTCGCCGGCCAGCTTGTAGATGGCCACTGTCTCGCGCGGAAATGCGACGACAAGGCCGGCAATCCAGCCGCTGCAGCCCAGGATCAGGCTCTCGAGTGCCAGGTCGTCGACACCGGTCAGCAGCTGATAGCGATCCCCGAAGGCCGCGATGGTCTCGTTGATCCGGCGGGTGTCGCCGGTCGATTCCTTGATGGCGACGAATTTCGGCTCGTCCGCCATCTCGGCCAGCATCTCGCGCTTGATGTCGATGCCATAGGCGATGGGGTTGTTGTAGACGATGATCGGCAGCCCCGAGGCCGCTGCGACCGCGCGATAATGCGCCACCACTTCACGGTCGTCCGCGAGATACCGCATGGCCGGCAGCACCATCAGTCCTTCGACACCGATTTTCTCGGCTTCGGCCGCGAGCGAGGCTGCCGTCCGGGTCGAATCCTCGGCAATGGTCAGAATGATCGGCTTCCGCCCCGCGGCGACTTCGATCGCAGCCTTTGCGATGGCCAGCTTTTCGTCGCGCGTCAGGCTGCTGGCCTCGCCGAGCGAACCGCAGACGATGACGCCATCGACCCCCGCCTCGATCTGGAACGCGACATCGGCCTTGACGGCAGCGAGATCGACCTCCTGATCCGCAGTCATCTTGGTGGTGATCGCCGGGAACACACCGCGGAAATCGCTCTTCTGCATCTTCAATCCTTGTTTCGCTGGCAATGGCCACACCCGCCGTCCGAGGAGAGCCCCCGCTTCCGGCCTGAAAGTCTCATAGGACGAAAATTACATGTCGGCAAGTTGTCGACAAGACCATTGACATTCTGCACACAGACTGTCGACTATCACCGTCACAGCAGTGGCCGCGCTCTGCGACCGCTCGTGCAATTGGAGGGAACCATGGCGCATACCAACCGTAACCGCCGCAGCCTGCTGCCGCGACTGGCACTTGCCGGACTCGTCGCAACCGCCTTGTCGACACTGCCCACCCTGGCCCAGGACGCTCAGACCGGCGGCACGCTCCGCATCCTCGGCACCGAGGACCTCGACCATTTCGATCCGACCTCGGCCGCGCTGGTCACCACCAACAATTTCCTGCGCGCCGTCTCGCGTCAGCTGATCTCGTATGAGGCCTCGACCGACGAGAACGTGCGGATCACGCCCAGGGGCGACCTCGCCACCGAGGTCCCCCAGCCGACCGACGATGGCCTGACCTACACCTTCAAGCTGCGCCAGGGCGCGCAGTGGAACGCGCCGTCCGGTCCGCGCCAGATCACCTCGGCCGACCTCGAGCGCGGCTTCAAGCGCATGTGCAACCCAGCCCTCGGCTCGGCCGCACTGACCTACTACACCAGCCTCGTGGCAGGCATGGCGGAGTTCTGCGACGGCTTTTCCAAGGTCGAGCCGACCGTCGAGGCGATGAAGGCCTTTATCGAGGGCAACGACATCCCCGGTATCGAAACGCCCGATGACGAAACGGTCGTCATCAAGCTCAAGCAGCGCGCCGGCGATTTCATCTACATGCTGTCGCTCGCCACCTCGGCCCCGGCCCCCATCGAAGTGCTCGACTACATGCCGGACGGTCCGGACTACCGCAGCAACTTCATCGCCAGCGGCCCCTACACCCCCGGCGCCTACACCCCGGATTCCTCGCTGCAGCTGGTCCGCAATCCGGCCTGGGTTGCCGAGAGCGATCCGCTCCGCAAGGCCTATGTCGACACCATCGACCTCACCTTCGGCCTCACCGTCGACGCCATCATGCAGCAGCTGCAGTCGGGCGACGGCGACATGACCTATGACACCACCATCCCGCCGGCGATCCTCCAGATGCTGACCGCCGCCGGCGACGAGAAGCTGATGACGGTGTCATCGGGCAACACCAACTTCATCTTCATCAACACCGTGTCCGACAACAATGGCGGCGCGCTCAAGGACCTCAAGGTCCGCCAGGCGCTCAACTACGCCGTCGACAAGGCCGCCATCGTCCAGCAGATGGGCGGGCCGTCGATTGCCCAGCCGGTCAACGGCATCTTCGGCCTCGGCGTGCTCGGCTACCACGACTTCAATCTCTACCCCTCGCCGGACGCCAAGGGCGATCCCGAAAAGGCAAAGGCACTGCTCGCCGAAGCCGGCTTCCCCGATGGCATCACGCTGAAGATGCCCTATCGCAACAAGGGCAACGAGCCGGCGGTGGCGCAGACCATCCAGGCCTCGCTGGCCAAGGCCGGCATCACGCTGGAACTGACCCCGGTGGCGCCTGCCGACTACTACTCGAAGTTCATGACCAACCCGGTCAACACCAAGGACGGCACCTGGGACATTGCGCCTGTCGGCTGGACTCCGGACTGGGCGGGCGGCTCGGCGCGCTCGGTGTTCCAGCCGCAGTTCAGCTATGACGGCACGCACCAGACCTACAACTACACCGACTACAACAACGACGCGGCCAATGAACTCGCCCAGCAGGCCATTAACGCCACCACCCCCGAAGAAGTGGGCGCGCTGTGGGCCAAGGTCGACGAACTGGTGATGGCGGATGCACCGGTGGTGCCGCTGATCGCCAACCTGATCGTCCTCTACCATGGCGAGGCGGTGCAGAACTTCCAGCCCTACTCGATCGGCGTCCAGGGCGACTGGACCAATGTCTGGCTGCAGCAATAGGCTGAGCCCAATCCGCACGGTTCCGCGCTCCGGCGCGGAACCTTCTTTTTCTTTTCCAGGAGCGGCGGCGTGGCAGTTCTCGAAGCGCGGCACCTGAGCGTCGAAATTCCCACCGAAGATGGCACCATCCACGCCGTCCGGGACGTGTCGTTCAGCCTCGAGGCCGGTGAGCTGTTCGGGATTGCCGGCGAGTCCGGCTCGGGCAAGAGCGTGCTGACCCAGGCCATTCTCGGCCTCCTGCCCGGCGCCACCGTGACCGGCGAGGTGCTGTTCGAGGGACGCGACCTGCTCAAGGCGACGCCGGCCGAATTGCAGGCAATCCGCGGCGCGCGCATTGGCATGGTCTTTCAGGACCCGATGTCGAGCCTCCACCCCTACTACACCGTCGGCAGCCAGATCACCGAGATGATCCACGCCCACGAGAAGGTCGAGAAATCCGTGGCGCGTCGGCGCGCGACCGACCTGCTCGCCCGGGTCGGCATTGCCGAAGCCGACCGGCGTTTCGACGACTATCCCCACCAGTTTTCCGGCGGCATGCGCCAGCGCGTGATGATCGCCATGGCCTTGGTGCTCAACCCGCCTCTGGTCATCGCCGACGAGCCCACCACAGCGCTCGATGTCACCGTGCAGGCGCAGATCGTCACCCTGCTCGACGAGATGCGGCGCGAGCGCGGCACCACCGTGGTGATGATCACCCACGATCTGGGTCTGCTCGCCAATATCGCCGACCACGTCATGGTGCTCTATGGCGGCCGCCGCATGGAGCTTGGCCCCAGCGCCCCGCTATTCGCGGCGCCCGCCCATCCCTACACCGCCGGCCTCCTCGCCTCTTCTCCCGCGAACTACGAAGCCGGCGCCGAACTGGTCCCGATCCCCGGCCGCCCCCCGAGCCTTCTGGAAACGCCAGCGGGTTGCGTGTTCGCGCCCCGCTGCGCCGGCGCCATGCCGCGCTGCAGCACCGACGCGCCACCGCTGCGACAGTTCAGCGATGGCCTGCAATCGCTGTGCTGGCTGGAACAGCCGCCGCGTGAAGCCGAACCCCTTGCCGCCCCGGCGGAAGCGTCTCGCCCGGCCAGCGATGTCGTGGTCAGGGCCAGCGGCGTGCGCCTCTCCTACGGCCTCGGCGGACTGTTCGGCCGCGGCACCGGCATCGAAGTGCTCAAGGGAATCGACCTCGAGCTGCACCGCGGCGAAACCCTCGGCCTCGTCGGCGAAAGCGGTTGCGGCAAATCCACCTTCGCCCGGGTCATTGCCGGGCTGATCCCCATGACCCATGGCAGCGTCTCGCTGCTCGGTCAGGATCTCGCGACCCTCGATGGCCGCGCCTGGCAAGCCATGCGCCGCGAGGTGCAGATGGTGTTCCAGAATCCGTTCGGTGCGCTGAACCCGCGCCGCCGGGTCGGCGCGATCATCGGCGATCCCTTCCGCATCCACGGCCTCGCCAGCGGCGGCGATCGGAAGCGCGAGGTCCAGCGGCTGATGGAACTGGTCGGTCTCAACCCCGAGCACTACAACCGCTTTCCCGCCGAGTTTTCGGGCGGCCAGCGGCAGCGGATCGGCATCGCCCGCGCCCTCGCCCTCAACCCCTCGCTGATCATCTATGACGAGCCGGTTTCGGCGCTCGACGTCTCGATCCAGGCGCAGGTGCTGAACCTGATGCGGTCGCTGCAGCGCGAGCTCAACCTCACCTATCTGTTCATCTCGCACGACCTGGCCGTGGTCCGGCACGTCTGCGACCGCATCGCCGTGATGCAGTCCGGCCGGATCGTCGAGCTGGCCGATGCCGAAACCCTCTATCGCGACCCGCAGCACCCCTATACCCGCACCCTGTTGGCCGCCTCGGTCCACGCGCCACCGCGACACCCGGTGGCGGACCGGACGCTGGTCGCCTCCCACCCGGTCGAGGTCGCATGAGCACTGTCGGCACCTCTCCCGTCGTCCAGCGCGGATCGCTGGCCTTGACCCTCCGTCGGCTGGCGCGCGACCCGGCGATCATCGCCGCGCTTGCCTTCATTCTTCTCGTCGTATTGCTGGCAATTTCCGCGCCCTGGATCGCGGCTGTGACCGGTCACAGCGCCATCGAGCAATATCGCGAAACCGGCCTCTCCCCGATGGGCCTGCCGGTGGCGCCCAATGCCGAGTTCTGGTTCGGCACCGATCATCTCGGTCGCGACGTGCTGGTGCGCCTCGCCTATGGCGCGCAGGTCTCGCTGACCGTGGGCGTTCTCGCCGCCGCCGTCGCCTCGTTGATCGGCGTGACCATCGGCATGATCGCGGGCTATTTCGGTGGCTGGATCGACACCGTGCTCAGCCGGACCATGGATCTGGTGATGAGCGTGCCGTTCCTGCTCTGCGCGCTCGCCCTCGTTTCGGTATTCGGCCCCAGCCTGTCACTCAGCATCGGGGTCATCGTCTTCTTTAGCTGGACCACCATGGGCCGGGTCATCAGGGGGCAGGTGATTTCGCTGCGCCGGCAGGAATTCGTCGAGGCCAGTCGCTCGCTGGGTGCCGGCCCTCTGTCGATCATGTTCATCGACATCCTGCCCAACCTCAGCGTGCCCATCATCGTCTACACGACCATGATGATCCCCGGCTCCATCGTCTTTGAGGCGACGCTGTCGTTCCTCGGCATGGGCATCGTGCCGCCTGTCCCGAGCTGGGGCGGCATGCTGGCCGATGCGGCCGGCAACTCGCTCTATCTCGTCGCCAGCTGGCTGGTGCTGATCCCCGGGCTGGCGCTGCTGCTGACCACGCTGGCCTTCAACATTCTGGGCGACGGCCTGCGCGATGCGCTCGATCCGCGCGGCCGGCCGGTGCGGAGGCGTCCGAAATGATCCGCTACCTGACGGGCCGCCTGCTGTTCGGCGCACTGATCCTGCTCGCGCTCAGCATGTTCGTGTTCTTCCTGTTCTTCGTAGCCCCCGGCGATCCCGCCCGCATGGTTGCCGGCGACAAGGCCACCGAAACCCAGCTGATCCAGATCCGCGAAAATCTCGGCCTCGACCGGCCGATCCACGAGCAATATCTGAGCTTTCTCGGCAAGGCGGTCACCGGCGATCTCGGCTTTTCCTACCGGAACCAGCAACCGGTGGCGAAGCTGATCTTCAACCGCCTGCCCGCAACGCTCTCGCTGGTCATCGGCGGTGTGCTCGTCTGGCTGGCCGTGGGCATCCCCATCGGCATCATGTCGGCCCGCCACCCCGGCGGCGTGCGCGACCGGCTTGGCCAGGGCTTCATCCTGATCGGGTTGAGCTTTCCGACCTTCGTCCTCGGCATGATGTCGCTCTACCTCTTCTACTTCCTCCCCAGGCAGTCGGGCTTCACGCTGTTCCCGGCGGGGGGCTTCAAGCCGTTCCTCCCCAATCCCGCGATCTGGGCCTGGCACATGATCCTGCCCTGGACGACGCTGGCGCTGACCACTGCCGCCGTCTATGCGCGCCTGACCCGCGGCCAGATGCTCGAGGTGATGGGCGAGGACTATATCCGCACCGCCCGGGCCAAGGGGCTGTCCGAGCGCCGGGTGGTCTGGAAGCACGGCATGCGCGCCACGCTGACCCCGCTGGTCACCCAGCTCGGGGCCGATATTGCGCTGCTGCTGGGTGGTGCCATCGTCATCGAACAGGTCTATGGGCTGCAGGGCGTCGGCGCCCTCGCCGTGCAGGCGGTCGCCAACCAGGACCGCCCGATCATCATCGGCGTGGTGCTGCTGGGCGGAATGTTCATCGTCATTGCCAATATCGTCGTCGACATCGCCTATCTGCTGCTCGACCCCCGCGTGCGCTAGAAGAGGTCTCCATGCCCGTCGCCGAATACACCATCCCCGGCATGCATATCCGCGACCACCTGCTGCCGGTGCCGCTCGACTGGTCGCGGCCGGACGGGCCGACGATCGAACTGTTCCTCCGCGAGGTGGTCGATCCCACTCGCCGCGACGCCGATCTGCCGCTCCTGGTGTTCCTCCAGGGTGGCCCTGGCGGCAAATCGCCCCGCCCGACCAAGGGCAGCCCCTCCTGGCTGGCAGAGGCGCTGAAGACCCACCGGGTCATCCTCCCCGATCAGCGGGGCACGGGCCGCTCCACCCGCATCGAAACCGCGACCATGGCGCAGTTCGCCAATGGCGAGGCAGCCGCCGACTATCTCGCTTGTTTCCGCGCCGACTCGATCGTCGACGACTTCGAACACGCCCGCAAAACCCTGTTCGGCGGCAGGCGCTGGCAGTCGCTCGGCCAGAGCTATGGCGGCTTTCTGACCCTCACCTATCTGTCGCGCTATCCCGAGGCGCTCACCGCCTGCTACGTCGCCGGCGGCCTCGCGAGCCTCCGCCCCTCTGCCGATGAAGTCTATCGCCGCACCTATCCGCGCGCTGCGGCGAAGACCCGGCAGTTCTACCAGCGCTATCCCGACGATGTGGCGCGGGTTGCCGCCATTGCCGATCACCTCGCCACGAACGAAGTGCGCCTCCCCGACGGCGACGTGCTCTCGGTTCGCCGCTTCCAGACCATCGGCATCGACCTCGGCATGGGACCGGGACACGAGAACGTCCACTGGCTGATCGACGAGGCCTTCTCGGCGCCGGGCCGGCTGTCCGACCACTTCCTCTACAGCGTCATGCACCTCACCAGCTACGATGGCGGGCCGCTCTTTGCCGCGCTGCAGGAGTCCATTTACGGACACGGCGCCGGCGCGACCGCCTGGGCCGCCGAGCGGGTTCGCGCGACGCATCCCGAATTCGATCCCGCCGCCCGCCCCCTGCTCTTCACCGGCGAAATGATGTTCCCCTGGATGTTCGACGAGATCCGCTCGCTCCGACCGTTCAAAGCCGGTGTCGAGGCGCTGGCGGCGCGCGAGACCTATTCGTCGCTCTACGATCCCACGCGGCTCGCCGCCAACGCGGTGCCGGTCAGCGCCGTGGTCTATTACGACGATCTCTATGTCGATGCCGGCCTGTCGCTGGAGACGGCCGCAGCAGTGGGCAACCTCACACACTGGGTGACCAACGAATTCGAACATGACGGCATTCGCCAGAGCGCCGGCGTGTTCAAGCGTCTGGTCGAAATGGTCAACGAACGCGGCGGCCCGCTCGGGTCAAGCTGACGACAGAACGGTACCAAGGAGCAGCCGATGCGCTGGTCGAAGACAGTCACAATGGTCGAGGCCCATGCGGAGGGCGAGGTCGGACGCATCGTCACCGGCGGCGTCATCGATGTGCCGGGCGCCACCATCGGCGACAAGCTCCGTCACCTCAACGAGGTCGATGACAGCCTCCGCCGCTTCCTCGTGTTCGAGCCGCGCGCTTCGGCACAAATGAGCACCTGCCTGATCTTCCCGCCGACCCGGCCGGACGCCGATATCGGCTTCATTATCCTGCAGGGCGACAAGGCGCACGCCATGTCCGGCTCCAACAGTATCTGCCTGACCACCGTGCTGCTCGAAACCGGCATGCTGCCCATGACCGAGCCCGAAACCGTCGTCCGCATCGATACCGCGTCCGGGCTTGTCACCGCCCGCGCCACCTGCCGCAACGGCAAGTGCGAGCGCGTGACGCTGACCATGAACCCCTCCTATGTCGACCGGCTCGACGCCGTCGTCGATGTCGAGGGCTATGGCAAGGTCACGCTCGACATCGCCTATGGCGGCATCTTCTACGCGCTGATCGATCCGGCCCAGCTCGGCCTCGAAATCCGCCCCGATCAGGCGAAGCGCCTCGTCGAGGCCGGCAGCGCCATCCACCGCGCCGTCAATGCCCAGCTCGAGATCGCCCATCCCGAAATCGCGGCGATCAAGGGCATCAGCTACACCATGTTCGTCGGCCACAATGCCGAAGGGCAGCTGAAGGGCGCCACCATCATGCCGCCCGGCCGCATCGACCGCTCGCCCTGCGGCACCGGCAATTCCGCCCGCCTCGCGGTGGCGGCGGCGCGTGGCCTCGCCAAGCCCGGCGACAGCTTCACCGCCCGCTCGATCATCGATTCCACCTTCGAGGTGACCTACGCCCACGACACCACGGTCGCCGGCCGGCCCGCCGTGCAGCCGATCATTTCGGGCCGCGGCTGGATCCACGGCATCCACCAGGTGGGGCTCGACCCGACCGACCCCTACCCGCATGGCTATTCGGTCTCCGACACCTGGGGCGATGCCTTCGACCTGATGTCGTAGCGGAGCCGCTGCCGATCAGGCAGCGGCGATGGCCTGCCCGGCCTGATCGAACAGCACCGACTTGCTGCTATCGGGGTTGAGGCTCAACGTCTGACCCGGCGCCGCCGGGAAGTCGCCGGCAAGCACCACCACCATGGGCTTTCCCGAGCCGATGCGCAGGTTGACGATCGTCTCGTTGCCCAGATGCTCGACCAGCGCGACCGTCCCGGTGATCGCGCCGCTTTCTGCCGGCGTCAGCTCGTGCGGGCGGACGCCCATGGTCAGCTTGCTGCCGACAGCAATGCCGTCTGTCCTGACCGGCACCTTCACTTCGGTCACATCCGGGCCGGACACCGTCACCTCACCCGCGCCCACCGCAGTGACGTTCACCTCGATGAAATTCATCTTGGGCGAGCCGATAAACCCGGCGACGAAGAGGTTTGCCGGGCGATGGTAGAGCTCGAGCGGCGAGCCGACCTGCTGCACCACGCCGGCATTGAGCACCACGATCTTGTCGGCCAGCGTCATCGCCTCGACCTGATCATGCGTCACATAGATCATCGTCGCGCCGAGATCCTGGTGGAGCTTCGAAATCTCCATACGCATGTCCATGCGCAACGAGGCGTCGAGGTTGGACAACGGTTCGTCGAACAGGAACACCTCGGGCTCGCGCACGATGGCGCGCCCGATGGCGACGCGCTGCCGCTGGCCACCCGAAAGCTGCGCCGGCTTGCGGTCGAGCAGCTGTTCCATCTGCAGGATACGGGCCGCTTCGCGGATCTTCTTGTCGCGAATGTCCTTTGGCGTCTTCTTCAACCTGAGGCCGAAGCCGACATTGTCGTAGACCGTCATATGCGGGTAGAGCGCATAGGACTGGAACACCATGGCCACACCGCGATCGCGCGGCTGCACACTGTTGACCACCTTGTCGCCGATCTTCAGTTCGCCGCCGGTGATATCTTCCAGCCCGGCGATCATCCGCAGCAGCGTGGACTTGCCGCAACCGGAGGGGCCGACGAATACGACGAATTCGCCGTGCTCGATCTCGAGGTTCACCCCCTTGATCACCTCGACCTTGCCATAGGACTTGTGCAGGCTCTTGAGGCTCAATCCAGCCATCAGGATCTCCTTTCGCGGCCTGGGCCTAAACCAGGGCGCCGGGGGGAAGCTTGTCGAGTTCGGTGTGCAGCAGCCCGTCGGCATCGATGCGCACCGGGATCGGGTCGGAGAGCTGGCCGATGAACGAGCCATCCGGCGCATCGTGCCGGAAACCTAGGAACACGAGGCCGCTGTCTGTCTTGACGATCTTGCCGGCATAGCGGCTGCCCTGGGCGCCATCGAAGAACGGACCCGGCGCCACTTCCCACGGACCGAAGGCACTGTCGGCCATCAGGTAATGCGTGCCGCGCACCGGCGTTTCCGGGTTCAGCCGCTTATAGGCTTCCGACCAGTGCACGCCGTCGGTGCAGAACATCATGTACCACTTGCCGTTCGCCTCGAAGACCTGCGGCACCTCCATCTGGCCGAACATGCCGCCGCTATAGACCGGGGGCTGCAGCGTCCAGTCATAGAGGTCCGGCGAGGTGGCAAACCCGATCGTGCCGCCGGCATTGGGCTCGGCGATGCCGGGCCGGCGCGCGACAAAATACATCAGCCAGCCATCGCCCTCGGGGTTCTTCATGACCCATGGGTCGCGAAAGGCGCGGTCATGCCAGACTTCCGGCGCATATTCCTCGTAGTCGGGGCCCGAAATATCGAGCGCGAGGCCGTTGCCGACACGTGTCCAGTTGTGGCCGTCGGTCGACGTCGCATGCCCGATGCGCTGCTTCATGCCGGCTTCGGCATGCTCGGTGCCGGTATAGAACAGGTGCCACAGCCCAGAGTCGTCGCGGAGCGTCGAACCGGTCCAGGTGGTCCAGTCATCCCAGGCGACCGGGTCGGCCGGCTTGAAGGTCGTGCCCAGATGCGTCCAGTTCGTCAGGTCTTTCGAAACCGCATGCCCCTGCGTGACATGGCGATGGCGCATGTCGGGATGGGCAAGCGTGTTGTCCGCCTGCAGGAAATAGACATGGTAGTCATCGCCATCGCGATAGACCCAGAAATCCCAAATCCACTTGTCTTTCAGAGCGAGAACCAAAGCCGTATCTTTCTGTAATCGAAGGCGTCAGCCCTTGATGCCGGTCGAGGCGATCGAGGTGATGAAGGCGCGCTGGAGGAAAAGGTAGAAGGCCAAGACCGGCAGGGTAATCATGGAGAGGTACGCCATGACCTCGCCCCAGGCGGTGTTGAGCTGGAAGAAGTATTGCAGACCCACCATCACCGGCCGGTACTGCTCGGACTGCGTGACCATCAGCGGCCACAGGTACTGGTTGTACATGGCGAGGAACTTGAGGATCGCCGCCGTCGCAAACACCGGCCCCGAGATCGGCACGATCACCATCGCATAGACCTCGAACCAGCGGGCGCCATCGAGCCGCGCGGCCTCGATCAGTTCCCTCGGCAGGTCGCGGAAGAACTGGACGAACAGAAAGATCGTCAGCGCATCGGCAAGGAACGGCACGATCTGGACGTGATAGCTGTTGAGCCAGCCCCAGGTGATACCCTCGCTCCCGACCCATGGCAGGGAATTGACCACCATCAGCATCGGCACCGCGATGGTCTCGAACGGCACGATCAGCGTCGCGATGATGATCGAGAGGACGATTTCCTTGCCCTTGAACTCAAGGAACACAAAGGAAAACGCCGCCATCGAGCACAGGAACAACGAGCCGATCACCGTGACCGAAGTCACGAAGATGGAGTTGAAGACGAACTGCCCCACCGGCGCCCGGCGGAAAGCCGCGAAATAGTTGTCGAGCGACACATCGCCGACCGGCAGGAAGGCCCGGTAAGACGAGGTGTCGCGCAAGAGCTGCAGGTCGGGCTTGAATGAGCTTACGACCATGAACAGGATCGGGAACACGAAGACCACGGCCACGAGGATCAGCAGCAGATACTTGAGGCTGGTCTTCAGCCGCTGGTTGGGTGAGGTGACGGCCGCCATGTCTCAGCGCTCCCGTGTGACGTAGCGCTGGAACAGCGAGATCGCGAGCACGATGAGGAACAGCAGCACCGAGATGGCGGAGCCACCGGCGATGTTCTGCTGCTCATAGCCGCGCTGCACGGCCTGGAAGACCAGCGTCTGGGTGGAATCGAGCGGCCCGCCATTGGTCATCACGTCGATCTGCGAGAACAGCGCGAAGGCCTGCATGGTGATGACCACGAGGATCAGTACCGCGGTATTGCGGAGGCCCGGCCAGGTGACGAAGCGGAATTTCTGCCAGGGCGAGGCGCCCTCGATATCGGCGGCCTCATACAGTGTGGCCGGAATGTTCTGCAGCCCGGCGAGCCAGATCACCATGTGAAAGCCGACGGCCTGCCAGATCGACATGGCAATGATGGCCCACATCGCCGTGTCGGCATTGCCCAGCCAGTCCACCGGCTTGAAGGCGCCGAAACTCAGGAAGCCCAGCAGGTTGTTCAGCAGCCCGTTGCTGCCGTCATAGATGAAGCGCCATAGCAGCGAGACCACGACGATCGAGACCACCACCGGCATGAAATAGACGGTGCGGAAAATGTTTATGCCGCGCAGCTTCTGATTGATCATCAGCGCCAGCAGCAACGCGATACCGGCCTGAACCGGCGCGACGATGGCCACGAAAAACAGCGTATTGGTCAGCGCCTTCATGAACACCAGGTCGCTGGCCAGCACCAGCACGCGGCTGTCGCCCCAGCTCCAGCCGAACCACTCGCGCATCCCGTTGAGCTGCGGGTAGTCCGGATTATTGCGGGTGAAGTCGCGGACCCGAGGATAGCTGAGCTCGCCGGCAGCACTGACGACCAGACTGCCGTCCGCCGCCCGCTCGGGCTCAAGCACCAGCGTGCCGACCCCAAGCAATTGCTCGAAATTGGACGTCCCGACGAACTGCGTCGGATTGGGCGAGATCAGGCGCTGGTTGGTGAACGAGAACCAGAAGGCCAGAAGGAATGGCACGACGAGGAACAGCGTCACCAGGATGAGGGCGGGTCCGCTCATCAGCCACCCGGCAAGGGGCTGGGACTGCAACGATTTGATCTTGGGTGAGCGCATGTCGAGCGGTCCCGGAAACGGTAAGGGAAAGCCGGCCCGGACGCATCCGGGCCGGCCAGGTCCTACGAAAGGACTACTGCGCGACGGCGTAGTTGTTGTTGCGCGCGATGTCGTCGTTGATGGCGTCGGTCGCCGCATCGAGGGCATCGACCACATCGGCACCATTGGCGATATCGGCCAGCGCCTTGCGGAATTCCAGCGCCTGGAACACGTAGCCCGGCGTCACCGGACGCAGCATGGCCTGCTGCTCGGAGAGACCGTAGAACACCTCGAGCGGGCCACCCGCCGTGTAGTTCTTGGTCAGCGCCGCTGCCTCGGCCGTGGCCGGGATCAGGCCGATACCGTCGGAGAACGCCGCCAGATACTTGGGCTGAAGCGCGAACTCGATGAAGGCGCTGGCGCCGTCGGGATGCTCGGAGGTCGCCGACACGCCGAACTGCCACGACGCGCCGCCGATCTTGGGACCATTGCCGAAGTCCGGCGCCGGCAGGAACAGCACGTCGTCACCCAGCGCGTCGAGCGTCTTCACGGCCACCCAGTTGCCGTTCCACTGCAGCGCATAGTCGCCATCGATGAAGCCGGTCTCGTGGCTGGCCATGTCCTGGCTGGTGCCCGGGGCGTAGCCGTTGGTGAACAGGCTCTGCCACCACTCGCCGAACTTGACGGCCGCATCGCCGTTCAGAGCGCCCTCGGCAGTCTCGTACGTGCTGCGATCGACGATGTCGCCGCCGAAGCTCCACAGGAACGGTGCGAAGGCATAGGGGTACCATTCGCCCTGATCGGCCATGCCGAGGTTGAGCGGATACTCGAACTCGCCGGACTCCTTGAGCTTGGCGAGGATCGCGTTGAACTCCTCGCCGGTCCAGGGCTCTTCCAGCGTCGGGATACGGATATCGAACTTCTCGAGGGTCGACTTGCGGGCATACATCGCAACGGCGGCGTCCCACAGACCCACCGAATAGACCTCGCCATTGTACTCGCCGATGGCGCCGGGCAGGAAGCCGTCGAGAGCACCTTCGGACAGCTTCAGCGGCTGCATGTAGCCGGCCCAGGCCCAGTTCGGCATCACCGGGCCATCGACGTCGATGATGTCCGGCAGCTGGCCGGAGACGGCCGCGGCAACCACGGAGTCGTTATAGGCGATCTGCGGGAACTCCTGCAGCGAGACCTTCCAGTCGGACTGCGAGGCGTTGAAGTCGTTGATGATGCCATTGATCAGGTCGCGCTCAACCGAGCTGCCGGCGCCGTGGTACCACATGCTCAGCTCGGTCTGGGCGAAAGCGGTACCACCAAGGGCAGTGGTGAGCGCCAATGCGCCCGCGAGGGTGTAAAGGGATTTCACAGTTCGTTCCTCCATTTGTGGATTTGAGTGACATTGGCGTCACGCGCTACGACGCTGTCGCGCCATGCGATCGGACCCGAAACCAGCTCCTGGCTGGGCTCGTCCGGTTTCGTGCTGCCTGAAATCAGGCGCATCAGCTTTTCGGCACCGCGGGCGCCCATGGCGCCATAAGGCAGCTCGGCGCTGGTCAGGCCCGGGTGCAGGTGTTCGGCGATCATCCGATAGTCGTCATAGCCGGCGACGCAGATATCGGCGGGAATGTTGAGGCCGCGCTCGCGCAGCAGGCCGTAGACCCGCATCGCCATCTTGTCGTTGGCGCAGCAGATCACGCTGGGCGGGTTGTCGAGTTTCAGCATCCGGTCGAGCGCGTCCCACAACAGGTCATACTCATGCGCGGGATCGCTCAGCGCCCCGACAATGACCAGCCGCTCATCGTAGGCGAGGCCGTGAGCTTCATGAGCGCGACGATAGCCGGCGGTGCGCAAAGGCCGTGCAGCCTGCGGCTCGGGCAGGGTGAGAAAGCCGATGCGCTTGTGCCCGCGCCGGATCAGCCCATCGACAAGAGCGAACTGGCCACCGGCATCGTCAGGCAGGACGCAGGGCGTGCCATGCCGGTCGAAACAGTTGACCAGCACCATCTTGGTGTCGCCCAGCGTCGCCGGCAGGTGCACTTCCTGATGGTATTCCGCCACGTAGAGAATGCCCTCGACGCGGTGCTCGCGAAACGTCGTAAGCAGCTCCGGCACGCGTTCTGCACGACCGCCCGTGTCGGCGATCAGCAATGTCAGGTTGTGCTCGGCGAACACCCGCTGCGCACCCTGCACCAGATAGATTTCCGGCAGTCCGGCAGCTTCGAAATGCGGCGACGTGCTGATGGCGCCGGTGATCATGCCCACCAGCCCGGAGCGCTGCGACCGCATGGTGCGGGCCGCGCTAGAGGGCACGTAATTCAACTCGCCCATCGCGGCGTGCACGGCCTCGCGCGTCTTTTCGTTGACATAGGCGTCCCCGTTCAGCACGCGGCTGACCGTCTTGGGCGAAACGCCCGCGACCTTCGCGACATCGTAAATCGTGGCCATACCCAATCCTCCCGGCGGGGCCGTCCATCAGCCTGCACCGGCGCCGCTCATCTGGCGCCACATGGCAGTCCTGGGACCCCGCAGATGTCGTCCCGGCGTATGACACCGATGTCATGACATCGGTGTCATACAAACCGACGGCCCGGATTTTGTCAATCGGTCTTGGCTGACATCACCTGAATGCGTGTGGCAGAGGTCGCGGCGCGGCCTGTTGCAGGGCCTTGCAACCGGGGGCCGCCATGGTACTTACCGGGCCTCCCACCACCCCAGGCTCTTCCATGACCAACACCGTATCGCCCGACCTCTTCCTGGCTGAGGAAAAGAAGGCATGGTTCACCCATGACCGCTTCGGCATGTTCATTCACTGGGGCATCTATTCGCTCGCGGCGCGCCACGAATGGGTGAAGAGTCGCGAGGAGATCGACGACGCCGGCTATCAGAAGTATTTCGACAACTTCGACCCTGATCTCTACGACCCGAAAGAGTGGGCACGCCGGGCCCGCGAGGCCGGCATGAAATATGTGGTGCTGACCGCCAAGCATCACGACGGCTTCTGCCTGTGGGACACCGAGGCCACCGACTACAAGGCCACCAACACGCCTTATGGCCGCGATCTGCTGCGACCTTTCGTCGAGGCGTTCCGCGCCGAGGGCCTGAAGATCGGCTTCTACTATTCGCTGCCCGACTGGCACCATCCCGACTTCGGCATCGATATCTACCACCCGCTGCGCAACCGCGAGGACGCTGCCGAACTCAACAAGTCCCGCGACATCACCCGCTATGCTGCCTACATGCGCCAGCAGGTGACCGAACTCCTGACCGGCTACGGCAAGATCGACATCATCTGGTTCGATTTCAGCTATGACGGCCGCACCTACAAGGGCCTGCCCGGCAAGGGCCGCGATAACTGGCAGAGCCTCGAACTGCTGAAGCTGGTGCGTAAACTTGCGCCCGACATCATCGTCAACAATCGCCTCGATCTCGAAACCGACACCCCGGACATGGTGACGCCCGAGCAATACACGCCGCGTACCCCGCCGCTGGTTAACGGCAGGCCGGTCACCTGGGAAATGTGCCAGACCTTCTCAGGCTCCTGGGGCTACTATCGCGACGAGGAAAGCTGGAAGAGCCCGGCACAGCTGCTGCAGATCCTCATCGACGGCGTGGCGCTGGGCGGCAACCTGCTGATGAATGTCGGGCCCACCGCCCGCGGCACCTTCGACCAGCGCGCCATCGATGCGCTGGCCGTCTATGCCGACTGGATGCGGCTCCACAGCCGCGCCATCTACGGCGCCGGACGCTCGGACTATCAGGCGCCGGATGGCTGCCGCTTCACCCAGAAGGGCAACCGGCTCTATCTGCACATCTACAACTGGCCCAACCGCTACCTGCATCTCGACGGATTGGCCGGCAAGGTGAAATACGCTCAGTTGCTCAACGACGCGAGCGAGGTGCTCTGGGTCGGCGCGCAGACCGACCCGCATTTCGTGCCGCCGGTCGGCGAAACCACACTGACCCTCGACCTCCCGGTCAAAAAGCCTGATGTGGTCGTGCCGGTCGTGGAACTGATCCTCAAGGACGCCTGAGGCCCGGCCCTACGCGGTGACTTTGGCGGCCCGCGCAGCAATCGACGCGGCGATGCGTTTGAGCATCGCCTCATCGACACTGACGCCCTGATGACGGAGCGCCAGCACCGCCGCGCCGAGCGACGGATCGCCGGCCAGCCGAACATCGGGTTCGTGGCCGGCGGCGCGAACCAGTTCGGAGACGGCTTCCGGCAAACCTTTGAGATGCGCCGCGACGCTGCCACCCAGCACCACCGGGCCCGGCATCGCCGGGTCGAACACCAGCCGGAAATCCTCGAGCAGGTAGCGTTCGGATTGCGCCAGCAGCGCCGCTGCCACCGGGTCGTCGCGGTTGGCGATCACCTGCGGTGCGAAGCGCGCCAGCTCGATCGGACGCATCTTGTTGTAGATGGTGTCGATGAACAGCCGCAGCGGCGTCGGCCGGCCGTCGAAAGCGCGGTCCTCGGTGAACGGAATACCGAGCACATCCAGTAGCGGCGCGGTGAGCGCCGTCTTCGGTCCGCGCCCTTCGAGAGCCGCCGCGACGGCGATGGCCGCTTGGTGGCCGAGCCAGTATCCGGAGCCGAGGTCGCCGATCAGGTACCCGGCGGCATCGGCGACGCTCTCGACCTCGCCATTGCGAACCCGAACCGCGCCCGAGCCGGTACCGGCGAAAATGCAGTAGCCATCCATCGCCGCGGTGACCGAGGGGAGCATGGCGTTGGTGTCGCCATCGAGCACCAGAGGCCCGCTGAGCCCCATGGCGCGAAACGCCGCGTCCACCCGGCGCTGCATTTCGTCATTGCGCGGCCCGGCAATGGCGAGCAGCGCCACCCTGATATCGAGTGGCCCCGGCGCCTCCCCTACCGCAGTCTCGGCCGCGGCAATAATTGCTGCTGCCGCCTGCTCGGGCGGGTTCGAGCCTGGATTGCCACCGCGATTGCGGCCCTGTCCGAGGCAGTTTCCATCGAGGTCGACCAGCGTGGCGCGCGAGGTGGAGCCACCGACATCGATGGCGAGCAAAGCTGTGATCATTCTGTCATACGTCCGCTTGTCATCGTCCCATCTGCTGGGTAAGAATTGTTTTCATGAAACGCCTAGCCGTTTGATAGTCATTTTCAAAGCGGTCCCGTCGCACGATGACAGCCATCGCAAAAACCTTCGGCATTCTGAGCCGCATCGAGACTTACCAGTCTCAGATGCCGGCGACGATGGCGAAAATTGCGGCGGTGCTGGTCGGCGATCCCAAGGCTCCCCTCAACCTGTCGATCACTGAACTGGCCGAGCGCGCCGGGACATCTGCGGCAAGCGTCACGCGTTTTTGCCGGATGATCGGCTATGGTGGCTATTCGCAGCTTCGTGTCGGCATCGCCGAGGACGTGGGCCGTGGTGGCGCCAATGCCACCTGGATCGGCAACATCGGCCGCTCATTTGGTCCGGAGGATCCGCCCGACGAGATCCGGGACTCGCTGTTGAGCACGCATGTGGCCTCGCTGCAGACCACCGCAAGCGTTCTCGATATGGAAACGGCCATTCGCGTGGCCTCCAGGATCGTGCGTTCGCGTCATTTCGACGTTTATGGTGTCGGGGGCAGCGCGTTGACGGCGCTCGAAACCGAGGTGCGGCTTTATCGCGTGGGCGTCAATGTCCATCCCTGGAGCGAAGTCCATAACGGCCTCACCAGCGCGGCTATTCTCGATTCCGACTGTGTCGCCATGGGGATATCCAACACCGGTCGCACCGAGGAAACCATCCAGATGCTGACCGTCGCCAAGGCCGCCGGGGCCTATACGGTCGCCATGACGGGCAATCCGGAATCGCCGCTCGCCAAACTTGCCGACGATGTACTCCTGGTGGCCGCGCCGCATGGCTATCTGCAGCCCGCCGATCTGTCGGCCCGGCTTTGCCAGCTCTACGTCGTCGACCTGCTGTATCTGCTCGTCGCGCAGTCCGATTTCGACAAGACCACGCGGCTCCTCGCCGCCACCGCTGCCGCAGTGGCGCCGCGCCGGCGGCCACCAAGGCCCACCCACATCCCCTATTCTGCCGAGCCGGACATGCCGGCCAAATTTTCCAAGCGAACGAGTTGAGAATGACCGATCTGACTGCCGCCTTTTACGATCAGGTGAAGAGCCGCCTCGAGCGCCTCGCCGGCCCCAATCCGGATATCGACGCCGCCGTCGCGGTGATCGCCGACTCGCTGGAAAACAATGGCGTGGTCCAGGCCTTCGGCACCGGCCATTCCGAAGCCTTCGCCATGGAAATCGCCGGCCGTGCCGGTGGTCTGATCGCCACCAACCGCATTGCGCTGCGCACCCTGGTGCTGCGTGGCGACCGCGACGTCTCCGCCCTTGGTGGCGCCGAGTTCGAGCGTGATCCCAATGTCGGCGAAAACTTGCTCGCCCTGTTCGATATCCAGCCCAATGACGTGTTCATCATCGCCTCGAACTCGGGCGTCAACGGCTCGATCCTCGGCGTCGCGCTGGCGGCAAAGGCCCGCGGCCACAAGGTGATCGCGGTCACCAGCCTCGAGCACACCATGAAGGTGACGCCCAAGCACCCGAGCGGCAAGCGCCTCAGCGAAGTCGCCGACATCGTCATCGATAACCTGGCGCCCTATGGCGACAGCACCATGCAGCTCAAGGGGGGCATCGGCATCGGCGCCGTCTCCTCGATTACTGCCGCCTTTATTGCGCAGCGCATCACCATCGGCGTCGCCGAGACGATCCGCCTGCGCGGTAAGACGCCTCCGGTCTACATCTCTGCCAATATTCCGGAAGGCGATGCGCACAACCGTGCGCTCGAAGATCTTTACGGCGAGCGTATCCGCCGGGAAGCGTAAGCGCCTTGCGGACCCGTCAGGCGTGAGGTTGTATGACGTCAAGTATCTATCAGGGAAGGGAACTAGGTATGAACAAGACCATTGATCGCCGCACATTCCTGCGCGGCACAACGGCCCTCGTGGCGGCATCGCCGCTCGCGGGCCTGCTGGGCTCGACCGGCGCCTTCGCGCAGGACGCGGCCAACCCGTTCGGCGTGGCGGAAGGCTCGACCGTCGACGCGGTGATCTTCAACGGCGGCTACGGCATCGACTATGTCGAGTTCGCTGCTGAACTGATGAAGAAGAACCACCCGAGCCTCACCGTTAAGGTGTCGCCGTCGACCCAGATCGCCCAGGAACTGCAGCCGCGCTTCCTCGGCGGCAATCCCCCGGATCTGATCGATAACTCGGGCGCGCAGGCCATCGGCTTCTCGGCCATCATCGACCAGCTCGAGGACATGAACTCGGTGCTCGACGCCCCGAGCCTCGAAGGCGTCACCATTCGCGACACCCTGGTGGGTGGCGTCGAAAAGCCCGGCACCTTCGGCGACAAGTTCATCGCGCTCAACTACGTGATGACCGTCTACGGCATCTGGTACTCGGCTCAGCTGTTCGAAGACAATGGCTGGACCCCGCCGACCACCTGGGCCGAAGCCATCGAGCTGGGCAAGGCCGCCAAGGAAAAGGGCCTTTACCTGTTCGGTTGGGGCAAGGAAGCCGCCACCTACTACCGCACGACCGCAGTCGCTTCGGCGATCAAGGCCGGCGGCGACGAGGTGCGTCTGGCTGTCGATAACTTCACCCCTGGCTTCTGGTCGATGCCGCAGTTCCAGGCCGTCTTCAATGCCCTCTACGAGATCATCCAGGGCGGCATGATGAAGCCGGGCGGCGCTGGCACCCAGTTCACCGCTGCTCAGGCGCAGTGGTCGAACGACCAGTCGTTCCTGCTCTATCCGTCGGGCTCGTGGATCGAGAACGAGATGAAGCCGGCGACCAAGGAAGGCTTCCGGATGACCGGTATGCCGGAACTGTCGATCGACGAGAACGACAAGCTCCCCAAGACCGCTCTGCACGCCACTGCTGGCGAGCCGTTCATCATTCCGCTCGGTGCCCTCAACATGGCCGGCGGCAAGGAACTGCTGCGCACGATGCTGTCCAAGGAAGCCGCGTCGAACTTCGCCAAGACCAAGCTCGCGCCGACCATCGTCAAGGACACTGTCCCGGCCGACGGCTTCGGCTCGACCGCCCTGGTTTCGCAGAGCAAGCTGCTGGCCGATGCCGGCACCGACGTGTTCACCTGGAACTCGTTCGACCTCTACGGCACCAACCAGGACGAACTGGTGGTCTGGAACAGCTTCCTCGATGGCAAGCTGGATGTCGCGGCCTTCACCGCGGCTCTCCAGGAGATCACTGACCGCGTCTACAACGATCCCTCTGTCACGAAAGTCGAAGTGAAGTAATGGACAGCACGATGGCGAGGGCACCGGCCACGACGACCCGCCGGTGGAAATTGCCGAGCTTTGAGAACACCAGCTTCGCGCTGGTGTTCCTCGGGCTCCCCCTGGCGATCTACGTGATCTTCGTGATCTCGCCATTCGTGCAGGCGTTCTACTATTCGATGACCGATTGGTCAGGCTTCTCGAGGTCGATGAACTTCGTGGGCCTGGCCAATTATGTCAGCCTGCTTACCGACCCGGTCTTCACCAAGGCCGTACAGAACTCCATCTTCCTCGTTCTGGTCCTGCCACCGCTGGTCATCGTGCTGGCGCTTACGCTCGCGACCCTCGTCACCGTCGGCGGCGTCTCCAAGGGCGAAATCCAGGGCCTGAAGCACTCCGGTATCTACCGGGTGATCTCGTTCTTCCCCTACACCGTCCCGGCCATCGTCATCGGCATCCTCTGGGCGCAGATGTACGACCCCTCCAGCGGCTTGCTGAACGGCATCCTGACGGCAATGGGGTTCGATTTCTTCAAGTCCTTCGCCTGGCTCGGCGACGAGCGCACCGCCATGGGCGCCTCGATCTTCGTCATCGCCTGGTCGATGGTCGGCTTCTACATGGTGCTGTTCATCGCGGCCATCAAAGGCATCCCGTCGGAGGTCTACGAGGCCGCTCGCGTCGATGGCGCCGGCCGCTTCCGCACCGCCATCTCCATCACCGTGCCGATGATCCGCGACAACATCCGCACGGCATATGTCTATCTCGGCATCCTCGCCCTCGACGCCTTCGTCTACATGCAGGCGCTGAACCCCTCGGGCGGCCCGGCCAACTCGACCGTGGTGATCTCCCAACACCTGCTGAACACCGCCTTCAAGAAGGGCAAGTTCGGCTACGCCACCTCGATGGGCGCCGCACTGGCGATCATCACGCTGCTCTTCGCCGCCATCGTCTTCCTCGTCTTCTGGTGGACCGGCCGTCCGCCCAAGTCCGGCCCCGTCAGCAGCAGCGCTGCCCCGGTCGCACCGCTCCCCGTGGCCAAGCCGGCCCCGGTCGCCAACCGGCCGGCGAAGAAGCCGTTCTGGACCGACAAGACCGTCGCCACCTTCTCGCATGTCGCGCTGATCGCCTGGGTCGTCATCATCTGCGCGCCGCTGCTCTGGGTGCTGATGAGCTCGTTCAAGACCACCCAGCAGATCTTCGCTTCGCCCTTCACGCTGCCCACCAGCTTCAACTTCGACAACTACATCTCGGCCTGGACCACCGCGAGCATCGGCACCTACTTCTTCAACACCGTGATCGTCGTCGGCTTCTCGCTGGTCATCGTCATGCTGCTCGGCGCCATGTGCGCCTATTACCTCGCGCGTTACGAGTTCAAGGGCAGCAAGATCATCTATTACCTGATGCTCGCCGGCCTGACCTTCCCGATCTTCCTCGCGGTGGTGCCACTGTTCCAGACGCTGAAGGGCTTCGGGCTGCTCAACACCTTCCCCGGCCTGATCATCACCTATGTGGCCTTCGCCCTGCCCTTCACGGTGTTCTTCCTCTACGCCTTCTTCCGCACCCTGCCGCAGGAAGTCGCCGAGGCGGCCGCCCTCGATGGCGCCGGGCCGTGGCGCATCTTCTTCACCATCATGCTGCCCATGGCGACGCCGGGCATGGCCTCGGTGGCGATCTTCAACTTCCTCGGGCTGTGGAACCAGTTCCTGCTGCCGATCGCGCTGAACACCAACACCGCCAACTACGTGCTGAGCCAGGGCATGGCCTCTTTCGCCTCGCAGGCGGGCTATGCCGTGAACTTCGGCGCGCTGTTTGCCGCCGTGGTGATCACGGTGCTGCCGGTGCTGGTCACCTACATCATCTTCCAGCGCCAGCTGCAGGGTTCGGTGTCGCCGGGCCTCCTGAAGTAACCAGCTACTGCGTCGCGCCAGCAATGGCGCGGCGCAACACCCCGCCGGCAGCCGCGAGCTGCCGCCGCGCCGTCTCGGCATCTTCGCCGGTGAGCAGCATCAGGATTGCCAGCTTGCTGTCCTTGCCCGCCGCCGCCAGCGCCGCTTCCGCCTCCGCAACCGTTGCACCCGTCGCCTGGCTGACGATGCGGGCCGCCCGCGCCACCAGCTTTTCGTTGCTGGCGATCATGTCGACCATCAGGTTGCCGTAGGTCTTGCCGATCCGCACCATGCTCGCGGTCGACAACATGTTCAGCACCAGCTTCTGCGCCGTGCCCGACTTCAACCGGGTCGAGCCGGTGATCACCTCGGGCCCCACCACCGGCGCAATCGAGATGTCGGCCATCTGCGCAATCGGCGAGTCCGGATTGCAGGTCAGCGCCACCGTCGCCGCCCCCTGCGCCTTCGCATGGTGCAGCGCGCCGATCACATAGGGCGTGCGGCCGCTCACGGCGATCCCCAACACCACATCGCGCGCGCCGAGCTCGATCGCCGCGAGGTCGGCGGCACCGGCCTCGGTCCGATCCTCCGCGCCCTCCGAGGCATTGACCAGCGCATCCAGCCCGCCCGCGATCAGCCCCACCACCATCGTCGGCGGCACCCCGAAGGTTGGCGGGCATTCCGAGGCGTCGAGCACCCCAAGCCGGCCGCTGGTGCCCGCACCGACATAGATCAGCCGGCCGCCAGCGTTGAACGCAGTGACGATGGCGTCGACGGCCTCCGCCACCTGCGGCAATACGGCCTGCACGGCCGCCGCCACTCCGTGGTCCTCGGCGTTGATCGTCGTCACGATCTCGAGGCTCGACATCAGGTCGATATCGGTGGTCCGCGGATTGCGGCCTTCCGAGACCAGTTGTTGAAGTTGAGTGTGCAGCGCGTCGCGGGCCATGGCCGATCTCCGGGTGTTTGTCCCCTTCTGCCCCGTCAGGAGCCGGGTGACCACCCGGAAATGGCCCCGCGGCAACAAACCGCCGCGGGGGACCGACCACTCAGTGGTTGTGGTGGTGACCCTTGAGGAAGCTCTCCTCGAACGGCCGGCGACTCACCTCCATCGACTTGCCGCCCAGGTACACCGCCTCCGGCTGCAGCAGCGTCGATCCCTGCCGCTGCGTGCCCACCACGTCGCTGAACACATAGTCGCTGGCGTACTGGCGCAGCACGGTGATGTCGGCCGGCGCGCCAACGCCCAACTGCCCGAGCTCCGGCCGCTGGATGGCCAATGCCGGACGGCTGGTCGACATGCCGATGACCTCGGCAAGGCTCAGCCCGCAATTGAGCAGCTTGCTCATCGTGTGCAGCATGTCGTAGCCCGGCCCGTTGACCGCGATGACATGCACGTCCGACGAGATCAGGTCGGGCTTGAACCCGTCCTTCAGCGCCGCCTCGGTGGTGTCGTAGCCGAAGGCGCCCATGCCATGGGCAATGTCGAACAGGACGCCGCGCTCGCGCGCCTTCCAGACCGCGTCGAGCACCTTGCCATTCTCGCCGATGGCCGAGTTCGGGTCCGGCCGGTAGCAGTGGGTCAGGATATCGCCGGGGCGCAGCATGTCGACGACATTGGAATAGCTCGGCGGCGCCGTGCCGATATGGGTCATCAGCGGCAGGTCGACGGCATTGGCGGCCTCCAGCGCCAGTTCCAGCGCCCCGAGCCCGAGATCGCCGGTGACAATTCCGCCGATACGCACCTTCACCCCGACGATGCGGTCGCGATTGGCTTCGATGCTCTCGACGCAGCGATGCACCGGCAACATGTTGCGCGCCGTCGCCTCGCCGATCGAGACATCCTTGTCGAACCCGAAAATGCCGGGGAACGAGATGTTGAGAAAGGCAAAGATCCGATAGGGCGAATGCGCCATCACATAGTCGCGGAACCCGTCATAGTTGCCCGCCCCGGCGCTGCCGGCATCGACCAGCGTCGTGCAGGCGGAGCGGCGGGCGATGAAACCCGGATCGACGCTGAGTGACGTCGCCTTGTGATAGACATGCGTGTGGATGTCGATCAGCCCCGGCGCGACCACGCAGCCGCTGACATCGGAGACTTTCGCACCCTGCGGATCGATCCCGGGCGCCACCGCCGCGATCTTTCCGGACTTGATGGCGACATCGAACACCCCATCGACGCCATTGCGCTCGTCGAGCACATGACCGCCCTTGAGGACGAGGTCATAGGGGACAGCATTTGCAGACACGGGGATTTCCCTTCGTACGGACGGTTCCGGGTGCAGGACCGACATGTCCGGCACGCAAGCTCTCGATATGGCTGCCGGCTCAGGCCAGCTCGACCACCCGCTTCTCGTTGATGCTCTGCTCGGCCGCAAGCACGATGCGCAGGCTGTTCACCGCCGCATCCATCGAGTCCGACAGGTCCAGATCTTCGTTGATCGCCTTGAGGAAAAACGCCTGCTCGCGATCGCAGAGCTCCTGGTGCCCCGGCTCGTCGGTCATGGTGAAGATCTCGTCCTTTTTGACGAAGCTCTTGTCGTCCGGCGACACCTCGGCGTGGTGATAGCGGATCGCGTCCGTCTTGGTGTGCTGGTCGATATTGGCCGAGTCCGTCACGCCGTCCTTGTGCTCCTTGGGGTCCGGCACGATCGACACCGCGCCCTTGGGCCCGACCACGTCCTTCACGAAATAGGCGACCTCGCTCATCATCGGCCCCCAGCCGGCCTCGTACCAGCCGACGGAGCCGTCGTCGAAGGTGACATGCAGGTGGCCGTAATTGGCCTTGTCGGCCTCGGCCCAGAGATGCGCGCCGATTCCGTGCACCCGCACCGGTTTCGCGCCGGTCAGCTGGCACATCACGTCGACATAGTGGACGCCGCAATCGACGATCGGGATCAGCGAGTCGATCAGGTTCTTGTGCCACATATAGGTCGGCCCGCCCGACTGCTGGTTGAGGTTGAGCCGCATCACCAGCGGCTTGCCCAGCGTCTGGCCCAGCTCGATGAACTTGATCCAGCTCGGATGCACGCGAAGGATATAACCCAGCACCAGCTTGCGGTTCTTTTCCCGCGCCAGCGCCACCACCTTTTCGGCGTCCTCCACAGTCGTCGCGATCGGCTTTTCCATGAACACATGCGCGCCGGCATTCATCGCCTTGATGGCGTATTCGGCATGTGTGTTCGGCCACGAATTGATCGACACCGCATCGGGCTTCGCCTCCGCCAGCGCCGTATCGTAGTCCTCGTACAGCGGATAGCCCTTCAGCTCGTCCGGAATGGGCTTGGATTTGATCGACCGGCTCATCAGCCCGACGATCTCGAACCCGGGATTGCGATGATAGGCGCTCGCATGCGAGGCGCCCATATTGCCCAGACCAACGACCAATACCCTGACTTTGTTGGCCATCCGGCCCTCCCCAATCGAACGATTTCAAATGCGCGGGCGGCACGCTGCCGCCCGCCTTTGCTCACAAGTGTCAGGCAATCGCCTGATCGAACAGCTTGGCCTTGACGGCCTCCACATCCACCGCCGCGAGATCGGCCGGCAGCTCGATCGCCAGCGCATCGGCCTTGACCTTTTCGTGGTCGAAGTCGTTGGCCGGCCCGATGCACTCATTGGTGCACACGTCCTCGGCTTTAACGGCGGTCTTGATCTGGCCGAGCTCGTAGACCTTGTCGAAGAAGGTCTGCCAGGCCGCCATGTCATGGTCGCCCCACCCGGCGCGCTTCGACATGTCGCCACGCACCACGTTCAGGTTCTGCAGCATAGACATCGTGCCCTGCTCCGGCCCATTGGCAGAGGCCACCGACGGGAACTGCTCGAACACCGCCTGCACGGCCGCGCGCGGGTTGTGATAGGCCGCCTCAAGGCCCATCGACCAGGCCCGCAGGTATTTGTCGAGGAACGCCTTCTTGTCGGGATCCTCGAGATCGGCAGCGCGGGCCACATAGGTATTGGCGACCAGCGGCGAGCGCTGCACCCCGAGCCAGTACTCGAAATCGAGCCCGGTGGAGATCCACTCGGCACGCAGCCCTTCCCAGGCCAGCGCCGCGTCGCCCTGGCCGGCGGCAAGCGCGGTGCCCCAGGTCGGCCAACCCGCCTCGACATACTTCACCTTGCTGATGTCGACACCCTGCACGGCCAGCATCGGATCGACGATCGACTGCCAGGCCGCAGAACCGAGGAGGATCGTCTTGCCCTCCAGCGTCTTCAGGTCATTGCTGCCCTCGCCCTTGCGGAACGCGAGGCTGAACGTGTCGAGCGCGCCCCAATGGAACACCGACTTCAGCTTCATGCCGTTCTCGAGTGCGAACGAGAAGATGCCCGGCGACGGAAAGCCCATATCGGCCTGACCGACATCGACGAACTTCACCGTTGCAGTGCCGTCCGACGGGCCGGGCTGCATGTCGGTCGCAACGCCGAGGTCATCGAAATAGCCGAGCTTCTTGCCCATCCAGTAGCCGAAATCGTCGAGCACCTCGAGCGTGCCGCGCGGCGAGATCCAGGTGAACTTCGAGTACGGCGCAGCGGTGGCGCGGCCGATACCGCCGAGTGCCGTGGCGGTGACGACGCCAGCCGCCGAGACCTGCAGGAAAGTGCGGCGGCTCATGCCGCCGGCAAGCGAAAACCTGTCCATGATTTACCCCTGTTTGACGTTCGTAGTCTGGTCGTTTCTTGGTCGTTCGCACCGTCGACTCCCTCGACGACGGCGCGGGTCTCAGGCCTCCCAGCTCGCGAACTTCTTCCCGAGGAGGAAAAACAGCACGTAGATGAGAATGCCCAGGATGGAGAGGATCAGCACCACAGCGAAGAACTGCGGCATCTGGATCATCGAGGAATAGGAGGTGAGGCGGTTACCGAGCCCGAAGCCGCCGCCGACCATTTCGGCGCCGACCGCGGTCAACAGCCCGAAGATCGATCCGACCATCAGCCCGACAAAGATCATCGGCAGCGCCATCGGCGCCCGCACCTTCCAGAAGATCTGCAGCGTCGAGGCGCCATAGGAGCGCGCCAGGGCGATCTTGCCGGCATCGACCCGGCGGAAGCCGGTCGCAGCGTTGATCATCACCATCGGCCCCGAGGCCAGCGCCACCGCAATGATCCGCGGCTCGTAGCCAAAGCCGAACCTCAAAATCAGCAGCGGCACCAGCGCCAGCATCGGCGTCGTCACCAGCAGCAGGATGTAGGGCGTGATGATCTTCTCAGCGAAGGGGAACTGCGTGATCACCGCCGCAAGGATCAGCCCGACGGCCGCGCCGATGCCGAACCCGGCAAACAGCTCGACCAGCGTATGGCCCAGATGCGGTGCGATCAGCGGGAAATCGGTGACCAGCGCCACCGCAATCTCACTCGGGCGCGGCAGCACATATTGCGGCACCTGGAACAGGATTAGCAGCAGTTCGGTGCCGCCGATGACGATCACCGCCACCAGCAAGATGGCCAGCACCTCCCCCAGCGAACGGATACCGGGCCCGGCGGCCAGCGCCGACATGCCGCCGGAAATGCCGACTTCACCGGAGCCGGCACTGCGCTTGAATTCCGGAATGGCGTCTGTCTCGCTCAATTCGTCCTCACTGTGCAGTCGGCGCCGTGGCGGCGCTGGAGGATTGGGCGTCGGCACCTCGGGCGTAGCGGCTCTTCTGGGTGCCGACGATTTCCATCTTGATGGTGTTGGTGAGGTCGAAAACCTCCCGGGTCGCCATGATCTCCAGCGAGCGTGGCCGCGGGAACGGCACATCGTGGATGCTGGCGACGCGGCCCGGTCGCGGGCTCATCACCACGATGCGGTCGGACAGGAAGATCGCTTCCTCGATCGAATGGGTAATGAGAACGATCGTTGTCGGCGCCGCCATCCAGATCTCTTCGACCAGCTGGTTCATTTCCTCGCGGGTGAAGGCATCGAGCGCGCCGAACGGCTCGTCCATCAGCAGCACCGACGGCTTGAAGGACAGTGCCCGCACCAGCGCCGCGCGCTGCTGCATGCCGCCCGACAGCTCACGCGGAAACCGTCCGCCGAACCCCTCCAGCCCGACCCGGCCGAGCAGATCATCGATCCAGGCGCGGTCGGGCTTCGTCCCCTTGATCTCGAACGGGAAATTGATGTTCTGATCGAGATTGCGCCACGGCAGCAGATTGGCGTCCTGGAACACCATGCCGATCTCGGGATTGGGGCCATTGACCGGCTTGCCATCCAGCAGCACCTCGCCGCTCGTCAGCTTGTGCAGCCCCGACATCGACCACAATAGCGTCGTCTTCCCGCAGCCCGACGGCCCGACGATGGAGACGATCTCGCCCGCTTTGACGTCGAGGGAACACTGGTCGATCGCCAGCAGCTCGCCCGAGCGCGTGCTGTAAGCCTTGCTGGCCCTGTTGACTCTCAGCTTCGGCTGGATGGCGGCTGCGGCAGTCATCGTCCCTCACGATCGGCGCTGAGCTTGGCAGGTCGCGATGGACTCCCCTCAGAGCCATTGCCACCATACAGGACAGTCTGGAACTATCCTACTTTTCCTGTCAAGCAGTCCTAAAGGACTAACATGTCAGGAGCTCGGATTTCTCGGAAAACAGGGAGAAATCGTTCTTGTCTATCCTGTAAGTTTCCTACATTCTGCGCATCGAGACGCTTGCGGCAGGGAATGACCGGGCATGGCAATCACGTCGAGGCAGCCCGCCACCACAGAAGGTGCTATAGGCGCGCTCGACCAAGTTCAGCGCCAAGGCACCGACATGCGCACGCAAGTTCCGGCCGACACGCGGGCCGACGGCTACAACAAGCCGATCCCCGACATCATCGCGATCATCAAGGACTCCTACGCCGAGTTGCGGCCGGCCGAACGGCGCGTCGCCGATGTGGTGCTCGCCGATGTGAGCTTTGCCGTTGACGCCTCCAATGCCGAGATCGCCCGGCGCGCCGAAGTCAGCGAACCGAGTGTCACTCGCTTCTGCCGCGCCATCGGCTGCGAAGGGGTGCGCGACTTCAAGCTGAAACTGGCGCAAAGCGTGGTCGTCGGCCGGCTCTATCTCGCACCCGGCGAGCCGGGCGCGACGGACACCGACGGCTCACCCCTCTGGAGCGTGGTGTTCGGCGAAGCCCGCAATGCCATCGCCGCCGTCGAGCGCAATGTCGACCCCGCCGATATCGTCAGGGCCGCCGAAATGGTGGCGGCAGCCCACCAGGTGGTGGTCTTCGGCCTCGGCGGCAGTTCCACCTGGCTGGCGCATGAAACGCAGAACCGCCTGTTCCGCTATGGCGTGGTGACCACCACCCACTCCGATCCCTATGTGCTCAAGATGACGGCGGCGACGCTGAAGCCGAACGACCTCGTGATCGCCATTTCCGGCACCGGGCGAACCCGCGAGGTGATCGAGGTCATCGAACTTGCCAAGCACTACCGCGCCAAGACTATCGGCATCACCGCGCCCGGCTCCGAACTCGCCGCGCTCTGCGATTTGCGGTTGACGGCGGATATCCCGGAATATCCCGACGCGCTGAAGCCGACCGCCTCGCGCTACGCCTTCCTGATCATCGTCGACCTGCTGGCCACCGCTGTCGGCTATCGCCTCGACGCATCCGCGCGCGAGACGCTGCGCCGCATCAAGTACACGGTGCTGAACCACCGCCAGGGCAAGGTGCTCGAGCCGCTGGGTGATTAGGGCGCTTTCAGGAAAACTTGCAGACTCTTCCGGCTCGAAGGCGCGAAAAGACAGAGACCTGGATCATTTCGCCGTTTCTACAAAACGGTAAATGATCCAGAGGTCGGCGCCTGCTGCAAAGCTGGGGCGACAATGCGGCCCGCTAGGACCGCGTGCCGCGCTCGATGGAATGGTCCGTGCCGGCCAGTTCGGCATCCGCACTCGAAAGCGCCCTGAGGATCGCTTCGACACGTGCATAATCACGGCCGACCATCAGTTCCTCCAGCGCCACCTCGACGCCGGAGCGTAGTCTTTCGACAGTCTTCCTGGCTTCAGACCCGACGATAGAATTGGACAACATGCGCAATCCTCCCGCACCCATGTTGCGCGCCTTCTACGACCGCGGAAGTACACTCTTCATTCATCATTAATTTCGGCGTCGCCTGCAGGCGCGCGATGGAGATGACCCCGGGAGCCTTCGCTCACGCCGCCTCGGGATCGCTGGCCCCCTCGATCAGTGTCAGCCCGATCTTGCGTTGTGTCGTCGAGACCGTTGCGTCAGGCTCGGGGTGCAGTTGCGCCAGCAGCGCGTGGCCGAGTGCAGCCCCCACGTCAAACAGGTTGAGGTTGTAGCGCGTCAGTGACGGCACCAGATGTCGGACCACGGCTTCATCGCGGAACCCGATGATCGCCAGGTCCCGCCCCGGCTCCAGTCCGAGCTCGGCAAGCCGCCGGTAGATGCCCACCGCGGCAACTTCGAAGATCAGCACAATCGCCGTCGGCCGCGGCTCCTGTTTCAGGAGATCATCCACCAGATCATAGCCGTCCTGCTCGCCGAAACCGGTCCTGAACACCAGCGCCGGATCATATGTCAGGCCGTGCGCAGCGAGCGCCTCCGCGAAGGCGCCGCGGAAGATTTCACCGAAGTTCAGCTCGCCGAACGGTACGGTCAAGGCGATCCGCCGGTGCCCCTTCGCCACCAGCCGATCGACGGAATCTTTCGCCACCGTCTCGAAATCGAGATCGACCCAGGAGAACGGCACGTCCGCCGACGTTCGCCCCAGTGCCACAAATGGCAATTGTGCCGCTTGCAGCAGTTCCACGCGCGGGTCCGCCCGATCGGTGCCGGAGATGATCATGCCATCGACGAGCCCCCTCGCTACGATGCGGTCGAGATAGGCCATGCGGTGCTGACTGCTGGGACAGGGCAAGACCAGCAGATCCAGCCCTTCTGGCGTCAGCACGCTCTGGACCCCATCGAACACGCCCATGAAGAAGCTATCGCCGCTCGCCGCGGTTTCGGGCTCGAGGTCCATCATGAACCCGATCGACCGGGTTTGCCCTAGGGCCAGCGTTCGGGCCGCCTGGTTGGGCTGGTAGCCGAGGCGCAGCGCCGCATCGAGAACACGGCGCCGCGTCCGCTCATGCACACCCGGCATGTCGTTGAGCGCACGCGACACGGTACCTGTCGAAAGCCCAAGCTCCTGGGCGAGCCGCGTGATCCCTCGCATCGGTTTTCCCCGTCACCACCCAAGGAGCCTGTTGACACGATATCGGTGTGATGCCTAGTCTTGCAAACGCTTACGTAAGTCTAGAAAAAAATACTACTGCAACGCAAGCGTTTGGGAGGTTCTGTGTTACGAGCTGTTTTGGTCGGCTGCGGAGCGATGGGCGCACGCTGGGCGGAGGCCCTTGCGGCATCGCCGCTGCGTGAACGGATAGATCTGGTTGGTCTGGTCGACATCGACCTCGGAACTGCCGAACGCGTGCGGCAAGCAACCGGGCTGACACACGCTGTTGCCGGCACGAGCCTTACCGAAATCCTCGCGCAGACCCGCCCGGATATCGTCTTCGACGTCGCCCTGCCCTCCACCCGCAAGGATGTGGTGCTGACCGCCTTTGCTCACGGCTGCGACGTACTCACCGAGAAGCCCCTCGCCGCCTCCTTGCAGGACGCGGATGCAATTCTCGCGGCGGCCAAAGCGAATGGTCGCCTTCACGCCGTCACCCAGAACCGTCGCTTCAAGCCGAGCATCCGCCGCATCCGCCACGTGCTGCAGCAGGGCACTATCGGCGAGTTGAGCGGGCTTTATTGCGACTTCTTCATCGGGGCGCATTTCGGCGGTTTCCGCGACCAGATGCAGCATGTGCTGCTGCTCGACATGGCGATCCACACCTTCGACGCGGCTCGCTTCATGTCCGGCAAGAACGCCCTTGCGGTCTACTGCCAGGAGATGAACCCGAAAGGCTCGTGGTACGCCCATGGCGCCGCTGCCAGCGCGATCTTCGAAATGCAGGACGGGGTAACGTTCAACTACCGCGGCTCCTGGGCCGCCGAGGGCGCCAACACCAGCTGGGAGGCAACCTGGCGGATCGTCGGCTCCAAAGGAACGCTGCTATGGGACGGCGAGTCCGAGATCAGCGTCAATGTGGTCGATGGCGAAGACGGCTTCTTCCGCCCGCTGCGATCCGTGCCGGTACCCGAGTGGGACGATGCGTCGGTCACCCGGGAGCATGTCAGCGTCATCAGCGACTTTCTTGACGCAAGAGAGAGCGGCACCGCGCCCGAGTCGGTCGGAACCGACAACATCCGCAGCCTCGCCATGGTGTTCGGAGCCATCGAAAGCGCGAAACGGCGCGAACGCGTGCTTGTCCAGACGGGAGCCTCAACGTGACCAACCCCGCCAAGTCCATCCGCATCGGCACCATGATCGACGCGACGCGCGGCAGGCTGCCCGAGCGCATCGCCGAGCTTGCGCCGCTGGGCTTCGAGAGCTTCCAGCCGATGTTCTGGCAGTCGACACGCGGTCAGGATCTCGCCGAGCTGGGCAAGCGGGCGCGCGACGCCATCGGCGATTGCGACATCACCATCTCCACCATCGACATGTTCGGCAACCCACTCGAAGACGGGGAGATGGATCGCGAGACGCTGCAGGGCTTCAAGGACTGCATCGACAACGCCCATCACTTCGGTGCCACCTGCGTCGCCGGCTTCACCGGTCGCCTGCGCAACCGGCCGCTGCCGGAATCGCTGCCGCGCTATAAGCAAATCTGGTCCGAACTGGCCAAGCGCGCCGCCGACAAGGGCATCCGGATCGCCTTCGAGAATTGCGCCATGGACGGCAACTGGGCCAGCGGCGACTGGAACATCGCCCACAATCCCGACGCCTGGGAGATGATGTTCAACGAGACCCCGGACGACAATATCGGCCTCGAATGGGAGCCCTGCCACCAGCTCGTCTACCTGATCGATCCCATGCCGCAGATCCGCAAATGGGCCGACAAGATCTTCCACGTGCATGGCAAAGACGCCACCGTCCGCTGGGATGTCATCCGCGAACACGGCGCGTTCGGAAAAGAGAAGTTCGTCTTCCACCGCACGCCCGGCTTTGGCGACAGCAACTGGACCAACATCATCTCCGAGCTTCGTCTCGGCGGCTACACCGGCTCCATCGACATCGAAGGCTGGCACGATCCGGTCTATCGCGAGGCGCTGGAGATGACCGGACAGGTCTACGCCCTCAATCACCTCAAGCAGGCAAGGGGTGGCGACTTCGTGAACCTGGCGCCGCACTGAGGGAGGAGACCTGCAGGCGCGCCAGGCCAATCGATGCTGCCGGATCGAACCGGACCGGCGGAACAACCGTGCGCAAAGCACGACAGAGGAGGATGGACTATGACCAAGGGAATAGTGCATGCCCTGGCCGCGGCCGCATTGGCGACCGTCGCGATGGCGGCGCTCGGCAGCTCGGCCAGCTTCGCACAGGACAAGGTAACCCTGACTTACCTCGCCAGCCAAGGCTGGGTCTATGACGCCGAGCAGGCGCTGGGCAAGAAATTCGAGGAAGAGACCGGCATTGCGATCGACTACCAGATCGTCCCCGCCGACCAGTATTTCAACCTGCTGCGCACCAAGCTGAACTCGGGCGAGGCGCCGGACATCTTCGGTGGCCAGAGCGGTGTCACCGATCTGAAGCTGCAGTACAATGTCGAAAAGAACGCGGTCGATCTCACCAACGAGCCGTGGGCCGCCAAGCTCGACCCGCTCGTCGCCGCACAGTCCACCGTCGACGGCAAGCTCTACGGCATGACCTATTGGGACACCGTCGGCAATTCCTGGGTCATCAACTACAACAAGAAGCTCTTCGCCGATAACGGCATTGCCGTCCCCACCGACTATGCCGGTCTCAAGTCTGCCTGCGAGACGCTGCTCGCCAAGGGCATTCAGCCCATGCTCGAGCCCGTCGCCGATGGCTGGCACCACGTGCTGTGGTTCGCCGAACTCGGGCCGCGCTATGAGGAAGTGACGCCCGGTCTGGCCGATCAGCTCAACGCCAACCAGGCGACGTTTGCCGGCAACGAGACCATGCTGACGGCCGTCACCCAGCTCAAGGACCTCTTCGACAGCGGCTGCTGGGGCGAGAACGCTCTCGCCGACACCTTTGCCGACCGCACCAAGGCCATGGCCAGCGGCCAGGTGGCCATGGTGGTCGCCGCTTCGGGCTTCGGTGCCGAACTCGAGAACGACTATCCCGAGACCAACCCGGAAGACTATGGCGTCTTCCTGATGCCGCTGGCGGACAATCAAATGCTCAACCTCAATCCTGCCGGCCCGACCATGTTCATCTCGTCGGCCTCACCCAACATCGATGCCGCCAAGCAGTACTTCGCGTTTCTCACCCGGCCCGAGAACATGAAGGAATTCGTCGACAACGTGCCCAACGCCACCGGCTTGCCCTTCGAAGGCGTGGCCAAGAAGCTGCCGCCGGAAATCCAGGAGTTCATGGCCAACCCCAAGCGCGGCACGGTCTACCAGACCGCGGTCAACTACGTGAACCCGCAATGGATGGACATCGGCAAGGACCTGACGGCGATGTTCACCGGCGCCATGGCCCCTGAAGACGTGCTCAGCAGCATCGACAAGCGCCGCGCCGAGTTGGCCCGGGCCGCCAAGGATCCTGCCTGGCAGTAGGCTCAAACCCGAACCTTCTGCGCAGCACCCGGCCCCGACCCGAACCTCCCGGGTCGGGGTCACGCCCAAGGAGCAGGATCGCAATGTACGCCAAGCACTACCCGTTCTACTTCCTCGTGCCTGTCCTGGTGCTGTATTTCGTCTTCTTCATCCTGCCCAACCTGCTCGGCATCGGCTACGCGTTCACCGACTGGAGCACCTATTCGGACGAGATCGGCTTTGTCGGGCTGGACAATTTCCAGCGCATCTTTTCGCCCGAAGAAAACTATCTCGCCTATATGGGCAACACGCTGATCTTCACCGGCGTGACGATCATCCTCAAGACGGTCATCGGGCTGGGCCTCGCGATCTTGTTGAGCGAGGGCGTGAGGCGCTTCACCAATTTCTATCGTCTCGCGATCTACCTGCCCGCCGTGCTGCCGACGCTGATCGTCGCCCTGATCTTCCGCTCCATCCTCCATCCGGCAACCGGAGCGCTCAACACGCTCCTCAGGAGCATCGGGCTCGATGTCCTGGCGCTGCCCTGGCTGATCGACGCGCGCATCGCGCTCTATTCGGTGATCGGCGTCGATACCTGGAAGGGTGTCGGCTACATCACGGTGATCTTGCTGGCCGGCCTACAGACTATCCCCAAAGACTATTACGAGGCCGCCGAGATCGACGGCGCCGGCTTCTGGGCCCGCCTCTGGTACGTGACGCTGCCCATGCTGATGCCGGCCATCGTCGTCATTACGGTGCTCAACGTGCTCTACGGCCTCAGGGTGTTCGACATCGTCTACGCCATGACCAATGGCGGGCCAGGTTACGCCACCGAGGTGATCTACACCGAGATCTTCAAGGCCTTCTCGATGGGGCAGTACGGCCTCGGCACGGCCCTCTCCACCGTCATGTTCGTGGTGCTCCTCGTCGCCGGCTACTTCGTCATCCGGCTGCTCGAGCGAAGCTCTGGCAAGGAGTAGCCAGCCATGCGCAGAAGCCCTCTGAAGGCCACCGTCGGGCACACCACCGCCGTCCTCACCAGCATCGTCATGGCATTCCCGGTCTACCTGATCGTGGTCAATGCCCTCAAGACCAAGGCCGAGTCGGCCGCCATGGGCGTCGAGTTGCCCACGAGCCTCGAATGGAGCAACTTCGCCACCGTCATCGACAAGGGCAAACTCGTCTCGAGTTTTCTCAACAGCATGCTCTATGCGACGGCCTCGACTTTGCTTGGCACGGTCGTCGCGGCCATGGCGGCATTCGTCCTGTCGCGGGCGCGCACGCCGCTGAGGCGCTTCCTCTACTTCTTCATCATTCTGGGCATCGCGCTGCCGATCAATTTCGTGACGCTGACCGCCATCATGCAGGCGACGCACCTGATCAACACCAAGTTCGGGATCATCATTCTCTACGCTGCGACCCAGATTCCGTTCGCGGTGTTCCTGATCTACGGCTTCATCGCCACCATCCCGCGCGAGCTGGACGAGGCAGCGATCATCGATGGCTGCAATCCGCTGCAGCTGTTCTTCATGATCATCCTGCCGCTCTTGAAGCCCGTGCTGGTCACCGCCGCCATCCTCAACTTCCTCGGCGTCTGGGGCGACTTCCTCTTCCCGCTCTACTATCTCAACTCCAGCGCGCACTGGCCGATGACGCTCGCGGTCTACAACTTCTTCGGTCAGTACCAGCAGAGCTGGAACCTCGTGTCGGCCGATATCCTCCTCACCATCATTCCGGTTCTCGCGGTTTACCTGCTGGGCCAGCGCTTCATCCTCTCCGGCCTCACCAGCGGCAGCGTCAAGGGATAGGACCCGCAAAGTGCACCAGCCCCACCCCAACTTCGACATTGTCGGCGACCCCCGTCTCGAGGGTCCCTTTGCGGCCAGTTGGGACTCGCTCAAGGCCGGCTATCAGGCACCGGACTGGTATCGCGACGCCAAGTTCGGGCTCTGGGCGCATTGGGGACCGCAATGCGTGCCCGAGGCTGGCGACTGGTACGCCCGCAACATGTACCTCCAGGGTCATCCGCAATACGCGCATCACCTCGCCAATTATGGCCATCCGGCCGATACCGGGTTCATGGAGATCATCAACCGCTGGCACGCCGAGAACTGGGATCCCGATGACCTGCTCGCGCTCTATAAGCGCGCCGGTGCCCGTTATTTCGTTGCCATGGCCAACCACCACGACAACCTGGACAATTGGAACTCGCGTTGGCACGACTGGAACAGCGTCCGCGTCGGCCCCAAGCGCGACATTGTCGGGATCTGGGCGCAGAAGGCCCGTGAGCATGGCCTGAAGTTCGGCGTCAGCAACCATGCGACCCGGACCTGGCACTGGTTCCAGACCGCCTATGGCTACGACCCTGAAGGCGTCCGCGCCGGAGAGCGCTACGACGCCTGTCGCCTCGGCCGTAACGACGGCAAGGGCAAGTGGTGGGAAGGGCTCGACCCGCAGCAGCTCTATGGCGGTGCGGTGATCCCGCTACCCGACGGCGTCGATAGCATCGCGGCTGCAGCAGACTGGTACGACTACGATTCCGGCCCCCAGCGCTGGACCGAGGCACCGCCACTCGCCAACCCGATCTTCGTCCGCGACTGGTATCGTCGCTGCAAGGACCTGATCGATAGTTACGACCCGGACCTCCTCTATTTCGACAATTTCGATCTGCCCCTCGGCCAGGCCGGACTCGACATCGCCGCGCATTTCTACAACGCATCGGTGGCGCGCCGCGGCGCGCTCGATGTGGTGCTTAACACCAAGGAACTGCCGGCCGACCGGCAGGGCGCCCTGGTCGAGGATGTCGAGCGCGGCTACCGCGCCGAGATTGTGCCGCATGTCTGGCAGACCGACACCTGTATCGGCGAGTGGCACTACAACCGGCAGGTGTTCGAGCGGAAGAGCTACATGAAGGCCGACGCCGTCATCCACCGCCTCTGCGACGTGGTGGCGAAGAACGGCAATCTGCTGCTCAGCATCCCGATGCGTGGCGACGGCACCATCGACAGCCAAGAACGCGCCATCGTCACCGCGGTCGGCGACTGGATGGAGCGTTTCGGCGAGGCCATCCACGGCACCCGTCCCTGGCACATCTTCGGCGAGGGTCCCACCGAGGTGGTCTCCGGCATGTTCGGCGAATCCGCGGCCAAGCCGTTCACCCCCGAGGATATCCGCTTCACCACCAAAGCCGGCGACTTGTTCGCCACGACTCTCGGGGCGCCGGGCGCCGCCGTGACCATCACCGCACTGGCAAACGCGGGCCGGGTTGCCAACGGGCAGATCGAGCGTGTAGAGCTGGTGGGCGATACGTCCCCCCTGCCTTTCACACGCGACGACACGGGCCTCCACATCGAGGTTCCCGCCGCAGCCGTCCACCCCTTCGGCATCGCCCTGCGGATCCGAGGCGCCGGAATCGTGGACGCCCGCCAGGACGCTTAGTCAGAAGTTGCGACCATCGCCCGGTCGGAAACGCGACAGATCAAGGACTTGTGCAATTCAGCGTTTCAACGAGACGGTGAAACGGTCTAGAAACGTGACGAGCAAGAGTGCCGACGGTTCTCCTTCCCGGACACGATCAGGGGATCGGAAACGCGACAAATCGAGAACTCGAGCAAACGAACCCGCCCCGCCCCCTTGCTCCGCAGACAACAAGGACGAACGACAATGGCAAAAGCAGCTTTCCTCGGACTCGGCGTCATGGGCTACCCGATGGCAAGGCACCTGAAAGCCAAGGGTCACGACGTCACGGTCTATAACCGCACCACCGCCAAGGCGGAGAAATGGGTCGCCGAGCACGGTGGCACGCTGGCAAAGACCCCGTTCGACGCGGCAAAAGGCCAGGACATCGTCTTTGCCTGCGTCGGCAATGACAACGACCTGCGCGAGGTGACGCTCGGCGCCGAAGGCGCGTTCAAGGCCATGGCCAAGGGCGCAATCTTCGTCGATCACACCACCGCCTCGGCCGGCATTGCCCGCGAACTCCATGCCGCGGCGACGGCTGCCGGTTTCGGCTTTCTCGATGCACCTGTCTCCGGCGGACAGGCCGGCGCCGAGAACGGCCAGCTGACCGTCATGGTCGGCGGCGACCAGCCGGTTTTCGACGCGGCACAACCCGTGATCATGGCCTTTGCCAAGGCGGCGCGCCTGCTCGGCCCGTCCGGTGCCGGGCAACTGGCCAAGATGATGAACCAGATCTGCATCGCCGGAATCGTTCAGGGACTCGCCGAGGCCATTCACTTCGGCAAGCAGTCGGACATGGACATCGAGGCGGTGATCGACGTCATCTCCAAGGGAGCTGCCCAGTCGTGGCAGATGGAGAACCGCTACAAGACCATGAATGCCGGCAAGTTCGATTTCGGCTTTGCGGTGGACTGGATGCGCAAGGACCTCGGGATCGTGCTCGAAGAGGCGCGGAGCAATGGCGCAAAACTGCCGCTGACCGCGCTGGTCGATCAGTTCTATGCCGACGTGCAGGCCATGGGCGGCAATCGCTGGGACACCTCGAGCCTCCTCGCCCGTCTGGACCGCTGAGCCGCTACCGGCGCCGCCGCAACCGCGGTGCATCGGGATCGTGCTGCCAGCCGGCTTCATCCGTCCAAGTCTGGAGCGCCCCTAGGAGAAGTATCAGCGGCCTTCTGGTTTGGAAGCGCGACAAAACAAGGACTTGAGCCGTGTCCCCGCCTCAAGGACAAGGTGAAACGCTCTGTCGTATTGCGTGAGGATAGCTGGCGGAGAGCGAGTCCGCCATTCTTCTGGCTAGAGCTGTCGCGATTGATCTCAGAGGCGGCCCTAAGCGGACGCCTCGAGTCGATGGCTTTGGGATGTGGTGAAGCGACGTGCTCGCCGCCGTCATTTGCGATCGCCATGATAGCCGTCGATGACGGATTCAGGCATGGCCGCAGTTCGAGCCAGGGAAGTCTGTCGGGTCTACCTGCGATCAACTCTTGATTGAGACCAGTGCCGACGACTGGGTGGTCACTTTGCGGCGCTGCGGTCGGGTAGGGTCTTCATCACCAGCGATATCAGTTCGGTCTGGCGGTTGATCCCGATCTTCTGGAAGATGTGCATCATGTGCGTTCTCGCCGTATTGACCGAGATGCCGCACCTTTGGGCGGCTGCGGCGCGGCCATCGCCTTTCAGAAGTTCGAGTACCAGCGTGGCCTCGGCGAAGGTGAGGCCGAACTGATCGCGCAAGAGCGCCTGTCCGTCGGGACTTTTCTCCTCTACCCAAGAGGCGACCACCATCACCTTGGGCTTGATGCCAAATCGCCCGTAGGCCTTGTCGCCGAAGGGGAGAAGCTCAAGCGAAAGCGTTGCCCCTTTCGGGCCGCTGACGCCTGATGCCAGCGATACGGTCGTTGCGTCCAGCTCCGCCAGGCCGTTGATGGAGGCCAGCGCGGCGCGCAACGCGGTGGCGCCCTGCGCATCATTGTCCGTCAGATGCCCGGACAGGGCTCTGAATGGGTCTCCCTTCGAGAGCAGCAGTTCACCAGCGTCATCGGCGTGGAGGATCTGGCCCTGTGCGCCGAGGATGAAAAAGCCGGCATAGCCGGGAGCGAACCTGCGCCGGTCGAGAAGGCGCTCGGCCTCGGCGCGTGCCAGGCGACTTGCCCACTTTATGGCGCGCGCCATGTGGCCGCTGAACATGAGGGCGCTTTGCACTGTGGTGTCTGCGATAGTGTCGTTCCGAGCGGATGGCTGCAGGACCAGGCAGGACAGCAGCCCATTGCCCGAAGTCAGGTTGATCGACAGGCGTTCGCTGCCAAGCCCGGACAGGCGCCAGAAGTCGTTGTAGAAGGCGCTTCCGAAAAACACCTCGCGGCCGGTGTCGTCGAGCGTGACGTATTGGCCGGCTGACATCGCCGATGCGACGGCGGAGGTGGGGTCATGCTGCCACCAGAAATTCTCGTAGGACCTGGCTATGTCCGGATTGCTTCGGGGCGACAACACGTTTGCATGGGCCAGTTTCGAGTCGATGACGGTCAGCGCCGCATTCTCGAGCTGGAACAGATCGGCCATCGAGATCAGGACGTCGTCCCAATTGTCGTTGCCCTCGGCGCAATCGTAGATTCTGCTGACGATCCGAGAATGCAGATCAAACGGCATTTGCGCCCGCATCGTGAGATAGGTCCATTGAATGGACTACCCTGCAGGCGTAGCCGGAGGAATACTCCAGATAGGGTATGCCGCTGACGCGACTATCGTGGGGCGCTGGAGGCCAACATCTCCTCGAGGGTATCCATGGTTAGTGTCACCTCCTCGAACATGACCAACTGGCCCGCTTTAGGGGCCGTGGTAATGCTAACATTGGGGAAGTGTCCGACGGCGGCCGTCAGGTGCGCGATGGGTGTTACTGGATCGAGAGCGCCATGCAGAAACCGCACCGTGCCGCCGGTGTTCTGGCTTAAGAAAGAAGACCAATCGGAAGCGGCCAGGGCGGCGTCGATTTCATAGCTGCCGGTGCCCTGCCGGAAGGCCTGGGCGAAATCCTCGATGAAGGATGCCCTGTTCGCCGGATCGGTCACCAGTGCCAGGTCGATCGGCGTCTTGCGGTAGAGACCGTCGTAGATGGCGCTCGCCCGGCCCTTGAGCAGGAGCCCGACGACGGCTCGCACGCTCAATCTCAGCACACCCGGCACAAAGCGCGCGGCATAGGCGAAAAGCCGCGGCCAGGACTGCAGAGTGTCGATCTGGGAACGGTTGACGATAGGTGGAAAGCCCGCAACGCAGAGCGCAGCGGAAATGCGTTCGGGCAGCATCGTCGTTGCCGCCACGGCGTAGACCGCCGCGGACATGCATCCTATGACCGGCGCCTTCTGTACCCCCATCGCATTCAGCACGGACTCGATGTCGTCGACCGTCGCCTGGACAGGATCCTTGGGCGGAGGGGACAGTTTGGTGGAGCCGGCAAAGCCGGCGCGCCATGGGCAGATCAGCCTGATGTTGCGGTCGAATAGAGATGTGATCACGGCCTCGGTCATGAAGGGGCCGGAGAACATGTTGTGCAGAAACAGCACGGGTCGCCCGATCGGCGGGCCGAAGGTCTGAACTTCGAGGCTGCGGCCGTCATCAAGGTGGAGTGTCAGCATTCCGGACCTGGATGGCGAGCTTCCGATCGACGGTTGATCGGCGGAGACCTGGAGCGTGGAATACGCAGCCGCATAAAGGCGAATGAGGTCGATCTGGGAACTGACGCCCACCTTTGCGAGGAGCGAGCGAACCTGCGTCCGCGCTGTCTCGACCGAGCGGCCGCGCAGTTCTGCAAAGTCGCGGGGGCTGTTGCCTTTGACGAGAGCCAGAAGCAACTCGCGCTCGGTTGCCGTCAGGTCAAAGGCCTCGACCAAGGCGTCGCAGGTCTGTTCGGAGCCACCCAGCTTCAGCTCCGTGAAGCGGCCGGCCGGCGCCCCGCCTTGATCTCGCAAGACATGCAGCAACCAGAACGACCGGCCTGACAGCTCTGCGTCGATGGCAACCACACTCGTGCCGGCCTGACCATGTACGGGGTCGCCAGCCAGCCTTCCACGCACGATCGCCCGGCTGGTCTCGTCTGCGAGGACCGAGTAGACGCTGCTGCCCTTCCGTACCGGAAAGGGCTGGGACGCCTTGGCGTCGAGTCCCGCAACGATACCCCATTGGTCGACCGTGAAGCTGGCGGCGTGTCTGTCGGGCGCCCCTATCGGGTCAACCTGCTCCGTTACGGAGCCGATCGCCTTGAGCGCGGCCAGCCCGCTCTCCGCAAGGGCCGGGGCGTGCGGCTCTGTGCCGAGTGAAACATCATAGATCTCTGAAACCGCGTCGATGAAGCGAGCCAGTCTTTCGGGATCCGACGCAACCTGGTGGGCGAGTACGACCAACTCGTCAGAATGCATGTCCCGACTGCTCCTTTGGCGCAAGTGCAGGTTATCTCGCCGGACGATGCAATCGGCAACGTCATGTACTCAAAACTACGTGGCCCGCGTTCTGCCGATCAAGTCGCTTCGTGTCTGGTGGACTTCCCGCCAGGTTCTCTGCCCCGATATTTTCAACAATCTCGCAGGGTTGAGAGCCACCTCACCCGAACGTCGCATGCGCATGGGCGCTTGAAACCCTAGTCGTTTCAGCAGTGTGGCCGAATCCGGGTTCCCCGGTCGGGCCACGATGTTGCGACGGGGATGACACAATTGCACAAATCGCGAGTTCATTCTGGCGGCGTCTCGCCTGTCAGTCGGTTTGCCGCTCTCATGGGCTCGACGGCGTTGATCGTTTCGTCGCCCGGTGCCCTGGCGGCGAGCGCGATCGACGGAACGAGCGAAGTGGTCGATGGAGGTGGCGGTGGGTCGATTACCAGCCCCTGGTCCGTTGGCGACAGCCTGATCGTTGGTGATACGGGTACGGGCGAACTGACGATCCAGAATGGCGGTGCCGTCAGTGATACCGACGCGACGATCGGCAACGCGGCTTCCGCAGTCGGGACCGTCACTGTCACCGGAACGTCGTCCTGGGATAACAGCGCTTTTCTGGTCGTGGGCGGGCAGGGCAGCGGTACGCTCGTCGTCGAAAGCGACTCCACGCTTACCAGTACCGGCGGCATCGTGGGGTCATATGCCGGCTCCAGCGGCACAGTGTCCGTCACCGGCGCCACGTGGACGAATTCCAGCTATCTCTCCATTGGCGAGAACGGTGAAGGCAGCCTGACGATCAGCTCGGGCACGGTCGAGAATACCACAGGCTATATCGGCCACTATGCCGGATCGGTGGGCGCGGTCACGGTCCAGTATTCGGGGGCATACTGGACGAATTCCGAAAATCTCTATGTCGGCTACGAAGGCGAAGGTTCCCTCACGATCGAGGGCGGGGGCACCGTCAGCAGCAGTCTCGGCTATGTCGGCTGGGGAGATGACGCCGTTGGCGAGGTGACCGTCGGCGCTGCCGGAGAGTGGGACGTCACCAGCAGTCTCGTCGTCGGCTACCGGGGGACGGGTACTCTGACCGTCGAAAATGGCGGAACCGTCGAAAGTGCCAACGGGTACATCGGTTTCGTCAAGGATTCGACGGGCACGGTCACGGTAGATGGGGCCGATTCCAGCTGGACCATGACGAGCGACCTTAATGTCGGTCTCGGCGGCACGGGGAACCTGACCATCAGCAACGGCGGTTCAGTTCAGAACCTGAACGGCTACATCGGTGTCTCCCAGACCCCCACCATTCTCGGTGTCGGCTCCGTCACGGTGGACGACGCGACCTGGATCAACACAGCTAGTCTGTATGTCGGCGAGGGGGCCGATGGCACCTTGATCGTGCAGAACGGCGGCTCGGTTACCGCGTCCATCCTCTATATTGGCAACGAGGAGGGCTCCACCGGCGACGTGACCGTTGACGGAGCAGGCTCGACCCTCGAGACCAGCAGCGCCACGCTCGTCGGCTACAATGGCACCGGCACGCTGACTATATCCGGCGGAGGAACTGTCACGACTGCCACCAGCGGCCAGCTCGGTGCCGGCGCCGGTGGCGTTGGCACCGTGACAGTCACTGGGCCTGGCTCGACTTGGGACGTCTCCGGCGAACTTGACGTCGGCCTCGTCGGCGAAGGCAGGCTGATCATCGAGGATCAGGGCGCGGCAACCAGCGCCGACGGTGACCTTGGCCACTATGAAGGGGCGGTAGGGACCGCGACCGTCGACGGCGCGGGCTCAAGCTGGATAATGACCGGCACTCTTTACGCCGGCTACCTCGGCAGTGGCACGCTCGACGTGACGAATGGTGGCTACGTCGAAAGCACCGGCGGTACCCTCGGCGTCTACGAGGGTGGAATGGGCACGGTGACCATCGACGGTCCGGATTCCGAGTGGAACGTTTCCGGGACACTCTATGCCGGCGGCTATGGCGACGGAACGCTTTCGGTCATCAATGGCGGCACGCTGACGACAAGCGCCGCCGTGACCATCGGCTATATCGGCGCCGGCGTCGTCACGGTCGATGGCGCAGGCTCCAGCTGGAACGGCACCGGTGAACTCATCATCGGCGAATATGGAGACGGAACGCTGCATGTCACCGATGGCGGCTCGGTCGAAAGTATCGCTAGCACCATCGGCTATGAGGAGGATTCCGTCGGAGCGGCGACCATCAGCGGTAGCGACTCGATCTGGACCATCACAGGCACCCTGGACATTGCCGATAATGGCGATGCGGCGCTGACGATCGAGCAAGGCGGCATGGTCACTGCGAATTCCATCTCGATGGGCCGGAGTTCGTCTGGCACCGCCAGGGTCAGTGTCGACGGCGGCAGTTCCCGGTTGCAGTCCGATAACGGCATCGATGTCGGCGCCAGCGGCTCGGCGGTGATGACCGTCTCCGATGAAGGGTCGGCGTCGTCGCTCGCCGGACGAATTGGTTATGCAAGCGGATCGTTTGGCGAGGTCGTCATCGACGGTACTGGCTCGTCATGGTCAATCGACAATGATTTCACGGTCGGTGACGCCGGTGAAGGCAAGCTCACGGTTTCCGATGGCGGCAGTGTCTCGGCCGACAACAGCTATATCGGCGCCGGCAACCTCGGTTCGGGCAACGCCATGGTTTCCGGCTCGGGCTCGACCTGGACGACCGCCCAGTTGCTCGTCGTCGCGGACGCGGGCTCCGGCTCGCTGATCATCTCCGACCATGGTTCCGTCAGCAACGCGGATGGTGTGGTCGGCTCCGATGGTGGCAGCGTCGGCGCGGTGACCGTTACCGGCACCGGGGCTGTCTGGACCAACACCGACAGCCTGACGGTCGGTGAGTCCGGGTCCGGCAATGTCGCCGTTCTCGAAGGCGGCACTGTCCGCAGCGACAGCACCCATCTGGGGCTCAATTCAGGTTCGGAGGGCGCCGTTGTCGTCGCCGGTGCCGCTTCGACCTTCGATATTTCGACCGAACTTTTCGTCGGCTACTACGGGACGGGAAGCCTTGCCATCGCGGACGAAGGCACGGTCTCCGTCGCCTCCGGCGCGGGCACACTTCAGCTCGCTTCCCGGCTCGACTCCACCGGCACGCTGAGCATCGGCGCTGTCGCCGGCGAAACGGCGGTCGCGGCCGGCACGCTCGACGCGGCCAGTGTCGCTTTCGGCGACGGCGACGGATTGGTCGTCTTCAACCACACGAATACGGACTACGAATTCGATGCCGCCATATCCGGTGACGGTGGCGTCGACGTCTATGCCGGCGAAACCACCCTGACGGCGGTCAGCACCTACACCGGCCCGACCACCATCTATGGCGGTCTGCTTACCGTGAACGGCAGCATCGTCAGCGATGTGACGCTGCTTGGCGGTGCCGTCGGTGGGTCTGGCACTCTCGGAGCGATGAGCGTCGGGTCCGGCGCGACGGTTGCCCCCGGCAACTCGGTCGGCACGCTGAATGCCGGCGCCACCACCTTCAATTCAGGATCCACCTATGAGGTCGAATTGAATGACGGCGGGTTTGTCGCCGGCACCAGTAACGACCTCCTGAACGTCTCAGGCGCGGTGACCATCAACGGGGGGACAGTCAATGTCACACCGGAAAACGGCTCCGATGATGGCTCGACCTATACGCTCGGCACTTACACCATCGTGACCGCGTCAGCAGGTGTGGGCGGAACGTTCGACGCCGTTACCGATGACTACGCCTTCCTGAACTTCCTGCTGAGCTACGACGCGAACAATGTCTACCTGACCTCGACCGTCGCCGACCTCTGCCTGAGTGGCTTCACCCAGAACCAATGTGCGGTCGGTAACGCGCTTGAGACGATGCCGACCAATGGCCTCATCACCGCCGTGCTCGGTCTCACCACCTCTGAAGCGGCAAATGCGATGGAGCTGCTGTCCGGCGAAGTCCATGCATCCACCCAGACTATGCTGATCGAAGACAGCCGCTTCCTGCGCGAGGCAGCACTCAACCGCCTGCGTCAGGCCCTTGGCGGCGCTGGTGCGGACGATACGGCTGAGGAAACAGTCGTGTGGGCGCAGAGCCTCGGCTCCAGCGGACATTGGGATGGCGACGGCAATGCGGCGGCAATGGACCGCACGATCGGTGGCCTGATCGTGGGCGCCGACGCGGCGGTCGGGGACGGTCTGCGCCTCGGCATGCTCGGCAGCTATTCCCGCTCCGATTTCGGCGTCGATGGCAACGCATCGTCAGGTACCGCCGACAGCTATACGCTGGGCGTCTATGGCGGCGGCGTCTGGGACGCCGTCACTCTGACCGGCGGCATCGCCCACAGCTGGCACGACCTCGATGCTCTGCGTTCGGTCGATTTCACCGGCTTCTCCGACAACCTGTCCGCCTCCTACGGAGCGCGAACCCTGCTGGCATGGGGCGAGGTCAGCTACGGCCTCGAGGCCGGGGCGACCCACTTCGAGCCCTTCGCCAATCTCGCGCATGTGAAGCTTTCGACCGACAGCTTCACAGAGACGGGGGGCGACGCCGCACTGTCGGTCGCCTCCAGTGTCGTTGACGCCACCTTCGTGACCCTCGGCCTGCGCGCCGAGACCGATGTAGCGCTCGGTGATCAGGTGGTCACGCTGCGCGGCATGGCGGGCTGGCGGCATGCCTTCGGCGATACGCCGACTTCGGTCGCGACGTTTGCGGCCGGTAGCGACGCTTTCAGCATCACGGGTGTGCCATTGGCGAAAGACAGCCTGGTGCTCGAAGCCGGCGTCGATCTGAAACTCACGGAGGCGACAACGATGAGCTTTGCCTATGGCGGCCAGTTTGGAGGCGGCGTCCAGGATCATTCGGCCAAGATCAGCCTCGGTATCCAGTTCTGATCGCGGCAGTCGACGCGCCCCATCACACGAACGTCGCATGTGGCGCCTCTTTCGATTTTGTAGAAGCCGAACTTGCGGGCGATGTTGCCAAGAGGAAACTGGAATGTCTTTGAGATTGGGATTGGCTCTCGGAATGGCGCTGCTTTCGACCGGCGCGCTGGCGCAGAGCGGCGATCCGCTTCCGGTTGCGAACCTGCAATGGGCGCGCACCGGCGAAGTGGTGGTGCTCCCGGTCGAACAGGCCCCGGCCGACATCAAGCTCGGCGATCAGTTCTTCCTTGTCGATGCGAGCAACAAGGACATTACCGGCACCGGAACGGTTAGTGGCACTTCGAGGGATGGCAGCGATACCGGGCCGATCAAGGGCTGGATGATCAAGGTCGATACGCTCGGAAACTAGCCATTGGCCCGCCGGCAGCGCTTCGGCGGCCAGCGGCTGCCTGATGCAAGATTCAGACTTGACGCAGGCGCAGCACGCCCCGGCGGCAGCGCCCAGTCCGAGATCATCAAGGTCACTTGAATGCGCCTTAAACGATACGTCCCAGCTGTCGCCCTGGGCTTGCTTGCCTCGACATCGTTCGGCCAGGACACCGGCCTGCCGGGCAATGCCTCCAGCCTGCGTGAAGGGCATGGCGACTGGCAGGTCGACTGCATGCTCGTCGCCAATCCGGATGGCGACAAGACCAAGCGCTGCGTGCTGTCACAAAGGCAGATATCCCAGCAAACCCAACAACGCGCGCTCGCCATCGAACTGCAGCCCGAAGGCAGCGGAGTTCGGGGAACGCTGGTCCTGCCATTCGGTCTCGCACTTCAGCAAGGCGTCACCTACCAGCTCGATCAGGGTGCCGTCGGATCACCGCAACATTTTACTACGTGCCTGCCTGCCGGTTGCCTCGTCGAAGTCGATTTCGACGGGAACGTCGTGGCCTCGCTCAAAGGCGGCAATGTGCTCAAGGTCAATACCATCGCGGCCGGCGGGCAGCCGATGGTGTTCTCGATTTCACTGTCCGGATTCTCTGGCGCATACGACCGTGTCGTGGCCTTGGTTGAGTAGGAAGCCCGCGCCCAGTGTCCTGATCCGGGCGCGCCACCCGCCACGAGTGCGCTAACCACTGAACCCTCGTTCTTTCGAGCCAACCTTGTACCGAAGTGCCGATAGGGCACATGGCGCGGGACTGCTTCGCGATCTCGACCGCGAGCAAGCGAGCGGAGCGCGCCAGCTCAAAGGCGGGGTCTAGCCATAGCGCCCCGAGACATTGGCATGCTCAGACGGACGTGGCCGGCACTGCAGATGTAAACGGCGACCATGACGGCCATTGGCGCACAGCGGACATAGGCGAGCGGCTCGTGCTGGCCCGTAGCAGGCCTCACTTTGTGGCGTCCGAGCCGGGCCCGAGGACGAACCACCAGTGGGCGACGACGCCGATGGTCCAGCCGAACAGCGGCCAGACGAACCAGTAGGGCTCGCCGAAATAGAGGTTGAGCGCTGTCATGACGACGATGCTGACAACATAGACAAATGCGTGGATCTGGAACCCGCGTCGACGATCCGAACCAGTTTGCATGAGGCTGTTCTCCAGGGGGTGCCGACCGCGCCCGCGGTCTTGGCCATAGCTGTGGCAGAGATGGAGCGGCGGTTCTTTCTCGGGCTTGCGATCCATTTGCCAGCCTTTGCCTTTTGCGCGAGGATTCGACCGGGTTTGACGGGGCGTCGATGCGGATGGCGGTGGTTGACGATGATGAGGCGGACGCGGGGATGCCCGTAGCGGCGGCGGCCGCGTGGTATGCGGTGGTGGTCCTGTGCCTCGCGCTGCTTGTGTCGTTCACCGACCGGCTGGTGATCAACCTCGTGGTCGACCCGATCCGGGCCGAGCTGACGCTGACCGATTTCGAGATCAGCCTGCTGCAGGGTGCCGGTTTCGCCGTCATCTTCGCGCTTGCAGGCCTGCCCTGCGGGCGGCTTGCCGATTCCACCAATCGGCGCAATCTCATCATGGCTGGCATCACGCTGTGGTCGCTCGCAACGATCGGCTGCGGGCTCGCGCCCGATTTCTGGAGCTTCTTTGCGGCGCGGGTGGCGGTGGGGCTGGGCGAGGCGGCGCTCATTCCGGCAGCATCGTCGCTGATCATCGACTGCTTCTCGCCGCGCCGTCGCGGCGTGGCGCTTGGCTTGTTCTCGCTCGGCGCGACCTTCGGCACCGGCACGGCCTTGTTCGCGGGTGGGATGGTGCTGGCATGGAGCGCGGCGGGACTGCTCGAGCCGATCCCGTTGATCGGATCGCTCCCGCCCTGGCGACAGCTTTTCGTACTCGTCGGCCTGCCGGGCCTCGTGCTGCTGCCGCTGTTGTGGATGATCCGCGAACCCCCGCGGCGGCACAGCTCGGGTCTGCTGCCGCTGGGCGGGGTGCTTCGCCAGCTCGTGGCCGACAACGGCGCGGTGCTGAGGGTATGCCTGGTGAAGGGCGCGCTCGGCGTCGGCGACTACGCCCTGATTTCGTGGCTGCCGACCCTGTTGCAGCGCGAGCATGGCATGTCGGCGCTCGAGGCGGGAGGGCTCGTGGCGCTGTCTATTACCACGAGCGGCGTCATCGCATCGGTGGCTGGCGGCGCGCTCTCAGACCTGTTCGTGCGGCGCTGGGGCGTGCAGACACGCGTCGTGCTGCTGCTCGGCTGCTACACGCTGACCATTGCCGGGGCATCGACGACGTTCTTCGCCGCCACCGGCCAGCAGGCGGCATTGGCCTTTGGCCTTTGGGCCTTCGGCTCGATCGGCGGCTATGTGATCGGGCATGTGGTGATGCAGGAAAGCGTGCCCAACGAGATGCGTGCCACCACCATCGCGCTATCGCTGACCATCACGGCACTGCTCGGCATCGGGCTTGGCCCCTCGCTGGTGCCGCTGGTCGCGCAGCACGTCTATGGCGGTGAAGGCGGCCTGCAGCCTGCGATGGCGACGGTGGGGCTCGCCGCAGCGCTGGTGGCGTTCCTGGTGATCTGGCCACCGATCCGGAAGGGACTGGCGGCGCTCCGGCAGCAGGCTAGCGCATCCGCGACGCCATGAGAGCCCGCGCCTGGCGCAGGTCGCCGCTGCCGAACCCCTCGGTGAAGCGCTCATAGCAGGTGCTGAGCGCAGCTTCGGCGTCCGGACTGCCACCGTGCTGGCGCCAGAGCTTCACGAGGCTCATGACCGAGCGCAGCTCCCAGGCCAGCGCATGGTCGCGCCGGGCGAGCGCGATCGATTCTTCGTAGAGCGCTATGGCCTCGGTCCACCGGGCGGGCATCTGGAAGCGGATGACATTGCCCTTGATCCGCAGGATCTCGGGTATGCCGACGACCTGGCCGGTGCCTTTCGAGATGGCGATGGCCTCGTCGATGGCCGCCAGGCCACCATCGACGTCGCCCTGCCGCGCCAGCGCCTCGCCATAGTTGGTGAGATAGTTGGGGTAGCGCATGCGGAAACCGCCATCGCGCACTTCGGCCAGCGTCTCGCGGAACGCCGGCAGGTCGAGCGCTCGGCCGGTATAGAGGCTGAGCCGCGACCGCGGTCCCACGGCCATGGCGCGCCAGATGGTGAGGCCGTGCCGGGTGGCGTGCTCGACACCGCGATCGAGATAGCCATAGGCCGCCTTGTAGTCGCGTACATACATGGCGATGACCGTTGAGCAATGCAGCAGCGCGTAGCAGAGCGACACCGCGTAATTGGAGGCCTCCGCATCCGCGAGCTGGCGCCGCGCGGTTTCGGCGGCCTGGTCGGCATAGCCCTGCAGCCACATCACGGTGGCGAGCGCGCCGCGGGCGGTGAGCCGCTGGTCGAAATCGAAGCGGGCCGCATCCGAGCGGCGATCGACGATAGCGGGCCTACGAACGATGGTTTCGAGCCGGTGTCGCGCCGCGCCGAGGGCGCCGAGCCACGAGAGCGCGGCGCCGGACTGGGCGTCGGCATCGCCGGCAGCATCCTTCTGCCCCTTGCCTTCCAGGGCACGGATGCGTTCGGCGACCGCCATGGCCGCGCGGGAGTCGCCGGTCCAGAGCTCAAATTCGGAGAGGCCGCGCAGGCATTCGAGCTGCATGCCGGTGTCGCCCAGATCCTCGGCGATGCCGAGGGCCTTGCTCAGCGCATCCTTGACCGGCAGCAACGGCCCGCGGGCATGCAACAGGGTCGCGCCCAGCGTCAGATTGAACAACAGCTCGTCATGCGTACTGCGGTACTCGGCGAAATCGGGCTCGAGCGCCCGCTCGACCGCGATGCGGCACTCCTCGATCAGCGACATCTGCTTGCCGAAGGGGATCGTGGCGGCGGCAAGGCGGACGCTGAGCGCTCGGGCCTCGGGGTGCGAGAAGGCCCAGCTCAAGGCGGTGCGCACATCGTCGATCCGGCCGGCATAGCGCGCTACCCAAGCCTCGCGCGGCAGGCGGTCGATATCGCTTCCGGCGGTGGCGAGGACGTCGAGGCAGTGCTCGGCATGACGGCGGCGCACGAGATCGAGCTCGCCGCCTTCAGCCAGTTTTTCGTGGGCATAGGCGCGCATCGAATCGAGCTGGCGGTACTCCATTTCGTCGTCGCGCAATTCGGCGGAAACCAGCGATTTGGAGACGAGGGCGGAGAGGTCGGCCGTGACGCTCCCCCGGCCCACCACGTTATCAACGGCGACGGCGCACGCGGAATCGAGGCTGAACGTGCCGGCGAAGACCGAGAGGCGGCGCATCAGTCGCTGTTCCGTCGCCGAGAGCAGGGCATAGCTCCAGTCGATGGTCGCCATTAGCGTGCGGTGCCGTTCAGGACCGCCCCGGCGGGCTTCGGGGAGGCCGAAGCGATCGTCGAGTGCCCCTAGCAGGCCGCGGATCCCCAGTGAGCCTGCATGGGACGCAGCGAGCTCGATCGCGAGCGCGAGGCCATCGAGGCGGCGGCATATCTCGGCGGTGGCCGGCGCGTCGGTATCGCTGAGGCTGAACGTTTCGTCGTGTTCGGCGGCACGGTCGACGAAGAGCTGCACGGCCGGAAAATCCAAAGCTTCACCAGCGCTGATGCTGGGCGACTCCGGCGGCGTGGCGAGGCCGGGCAGGCGGCGCACGCGCTCCCCGCGAACCTGCAGCGGCTCGCGGCTGGTGGCGAGGATGCGCAGGTCGGCCGCGTCGGCCGTGATGCGATCGATCGTGGCGGCGGCGCCGTCGATCACGTGCTCGCAGCTGTCGAAGATCAGCAGCATGTCCTGATGGCGCAGGTATTGGCTCAGCGCTTCCAGCATGTTGGCAGAATGCGCGGTAAGGCCGATCGCCGCGGCCACGGCATTGGGGACGAGAGTGGGGTCGCTGAGCGCGGACAGGTCGACGAGCCAGACGCCGTCGCGGGTCGTCTCCAGCGCCTGTTCGGCGACGGCGAGGGCAACGCTGGTCTTGCCGATGCCGCCGGGCCCGACAAGCGAGGCGATGCGGACCTCCTCCAGGTCCGAGTGGACCGCCGCAATGGCCTCGTCGCGGCCGATGATGCGCGTGGTGCGAGCCGCGAGGTTGTGGCGCATCGGCTGTCCGGCCGGGACGGTAGCCCATTCGGGAAGCCGCAGCGCCTGCACATTGCCGACGAACCGGTAGCCGCGGCCGACCACCGTTGCGATGTATCGCGGCGCGCCGGCGCCCTCGCCGAGCGCACGGCGCAGGGCATTCATGTTCACCTTGAGGTTGCTGTCCTCGACGAACAGGTTGGGCCATACGCGCGCGATGAGCTCGCGCTTGCCGACAGTTTCGCCCGCCTGCTCGACCAGCACGGTGAGGAGATCGAGTGCGCGGCCGCCGATGCGGACCGGTTGGCCGTCGCGCAACAGCAGCTGACGCTCCGGCACCAGCCGAAACGGCCCGAACGCATAGGATCGCTCAGCGCTGCTCGTTGTCCGACCTTCGGCCATTTGCTCTCCAGCGGCGCGACGCTAGCACGGGTTTCGCGTCGGTTTAACCGCGCTTAACTCGCCCCGAGGCCATGGGCGGCGCAGGGTCGCAACATCAGATGAAGTCCCCAAAGGAGGGCAGGACGATGCAGGAGGGCAGCAATATTCTCGCCGACGTGGCGTCGTGGACGGGACTGCAGGTCGAGCATCGGCACGTCGGCGCAGGGTCGTACCAATGCGAGCGGCCGGCTGCCGTCGAGTTCGCCCATATCCTCTCGGGCCGGTCGGGGCTCAGGCGGCAGGCCGATGGGCCGGTGCAGGAAGGCTCGGCGCTGCCGGGCACCAGCTGGCTGGTGCCCGCCGGAATGCGCGAGACGCTGCTCGAATTCGACGGGGCCTGCGAGTGCCTGGTCATCTACCTGCCGGCAGGACTGCTCGAGGACAGCGCACTTATCGACCACGACATCGATCCGGCGCGGGTCGAGCTCGCCTATGCCGGCGGCTTTGCCGATCCGACGCTGACCCAGATCGGGCTCGCCATACGCGGCCTGCTCGGTCGGCCACACCAGCCGATCGACCGGCTGTTCGCCGATGGGCTGCGCACCGCGCTGGCAGCGCACCTTGTCGACAAATACACGATCGATCGCTGGCGGCAGCCGTCGCGCCAGCCGACGCTGGAGCCGCGACGGTTGCAGCGCGTCCTGAGCTACATCGAGGCACGGCTGGCCGAAACCATCTCCCTCGACGATCTGGCGAGCGAGGCCTGCCTCAGTCCTTTCCATTTCGCCCGGCTGTTCAGCCAGGCGATGGGGCAGCCGCCGCACCGCTACGTGGTGGAGCGGCGGGTGGCAGCAGCAAGCGAACTGCTGGCCAGGCGAGACATCTCGATGGCCGAGGTGGCGCTCGACACCGGCTTCGGCACGCAGGCCAATTTCTCGCGCGTGTTCCGCAAGCTGACGGGCTTGACGCCGCGGCAGTATCGCGACTTGCGGCCGAACTGAACTGCGGCCCCGAACTCCTGCAGCAAGATTTGCCGAAACCTCGGCAAGCTCCGGAAATACCGTTTCGCTATCGCTCTCTACTGTCTCCTTCAGCAACGAACCCAAGGAGACAAGCATGTCGATCAAGACCACTTTCGCCGCCGCCGCCATCGGCGCAGCCGGCATCGTAACGGGCGCCATGGCGCAAGAGGCCCCATCCATCGTGCTGGTGCACGGAGCATGGGCCAATGGCTCGAGCTGGGAGGCCGTCGTACCGCTGCTGCTGCAGCACGGGCTGCACGTCGTCGCCGTCCACAACCCGGCCTCCTCGTTCGAGGCGGATGTCGCCAATACCCGCCGCGTCATCGACGACCAGCCGGGCAATGTCATCCTCGTCGGTCACTCCTATGGTGGCGCAGTGATCACCGAGGCGGGCAATTCCGACAAGGTGAAGGCGCTGGTCTATGTCGCGGCCTTCGCACCTTCCGTGGGCCAATCGGTCAACGCGATCGTCGGGGCGGCGCCGGAGCCGCCGGCTTGGCAGGGCGAAATCCACGCTGATGCACAGGGCTGGCTCACCTGGTCGGCGGGCGGAATGGCGCAGTATTTCGCGCCCGACATTCCCCCCGAGGCCGCGGCGCTGCTGGCAGCGGTGCAAGCGCCGCTGTTTTCCGGCGCCTTCGAGGGGCAGGTCACCACTGCCGCCTATACCTCGCGGCCCAGCTGGTATCTCGTCGCCGACAACGACCAGATCATCCCCCCGCAGCTGCAGCAGATCTTCGCCGACAGCATGAAAGCGACCACGAGCCACGTGAGCGCGAGCCACCTGGCGATGCTCTCCCAGCCGCAGGCAGTGGCTGACGCCATCGTCGCCGCCGTCGATGCGGTCAAGTAGGCCCAGGGCCGCCCCAGCCGGCCGGCTGCGCCGCCCCCCAGCGCCGCCGGCCGCTTTGCTCCAACGACGAGGTAGAGCCATGTCGAATGAAGGCAGCCTGGCCGGTACGGCCGGCATCGAAGCAATCGCACAGCCGGTTGTGCGCGGACGTCGCCTGGCACTGCTGGCACTGGCATTGGGAACGTTCTGCATCGGCACCACCGAGTTCGCCAGCATGGGCATGATCCAGCTGTTCTCGGCCGAACTCGGCATCGATATTCCCGCCGCCACCCATGCCATCACCGCCTATGCCGTGGGCGTCGTGGTCGGTGCGCCGGCCTTGACGCTGCTCGCCGCCCGCTTCAATCGACGCCTCCTGCTGCTTGGGCTGATCTGCATCTTCATCCTTGGCAACGTGCTCTCGGCCATCGCCGGCAGCCTCGAGCTGTTCATCGCCGCCCGCTTCGTCACCGGCCTGCCGCAAGGCGCCTATTTCGGCGCCGGCGCCGTGGTCGCCTCATATCTGGTGGGCGCCGGACACGCTGGGCGAGCCTTTGCCATCGTCATGGCGGGGTTGACCGTCGCGACCATCCTCGGCTCACCCATCGCGACCTTTCTGGGCCAGACGATCGGGTGGCGGCAGACCTATATCTGCATCGGAGCGCTGGGCGGCGCATCGCTGCTGTCGCTGTGGTTCTTCGTACCGCGCACGTCCGCCCTCGACGGCGCGTCGGTGGTGCACGAGCTGCGCGGGCTCACCAAGCCCCGGGTGTGGCTGATGATGACTGTCGCGGCGCTCGGCATATCCAGCATCTTCGCCGTCTATACGTTCATTGCACCCTTCGTGACCGACCTGCTGCTGCTTTCGCCGCAAGCCATTCCGTTGGCGCTCGGCCTTTTCGGCATCGGCATGATGGTCGGCAACCTCTATGGCGGGCGGCTTGCGGACAGCTATCCCGATCGCGGCATCATCGCAGGCTATGGTGTGACCTTGGCCATTCTCGTCGCGATGGCCTTCCTCGGCACCATCGACTGGGTGATGTTCGCGGGCATGTTTGGTGTCGGGGCCGCGATGATGGCGGCCATTCCCACCATCCAGGTCCGCCTTGTGGGCCTCGCACCGGAAGCACCTACCCTCATGGGCGCCATGAACCTCGCCTCGCTCAACGTGGCCAATGCTTTGGGCGCCTGGGCCGGAGGCGTGACCATTGGTGCGGGCCTCGGGTTGCTGTCGACGCTCTGGGCCGGTTTCGTGCTCACCGGAGCGGGACTGCTCCTGTTCATTGCGATGATAGTGCCGCCGCCGAAAGCCGCGGAACGTCAGCTCCGCCTTGGATAACGCATTGGCCGCGTCCCGTTGTGTCCGGTTTGGTCGCAAAGCCATTGCCTGCTGAGCTGGTGCCTAACCCGCACCGACCCATGCAAAGCACGGGAGCCAAGGTGTTGTGGAAGCTTGCACAGTTCGCGCTGCAGAGCGTTGAGGCTGCCAGCCTCGGGCACGAGCTGCAGGCACCATAGCCCGCACCTCGACCAAGTCCTCCCTGCGAAGCTGCGATATCTCACCGATCCGGGTTCCGTGTACGCACGACCTTGCCCCGGTTCGCAAACGGGATTCATGAGGCTAGCAAAGCCAGCGCCCATCGGCCCCCAAGCTCATTCACTCACGTCGAATGTGCCCTTAAGGGCAGTTCTTAGGGTGACCCGCATGTTGCGAACCATAATACACATATAAATCAATGCATTAGATGAAGTGGAATGGCGGAGAGGGAGGGATTTGAACCCCCGATGGAGTTGCCCCCATGCCGCATTTCGAGTGCGGTGCAATCGACCACTCTGCCACCTCTCCGCGAGGTCCGCACCGCTTGCGAGCAATCGCTGGCGGCTGGTCGGGACGGCCGGGCTTATGGCATAGGAGGATCGTGCCTGCAACACTCCTCTCGCATCCCCGGTCGGTAACAGCAGAACCATGGCGAACGCCCCCCTCTCCCTGCCCCTGTTTGCCTATGGCACCTTGCGCGATCCCGACATTCTGAGGGCCGTGCTCGGCCGCCCGCTGGTGCCGCACGCGCTGCACCCGGCCCGGGCGCCCGGGTTCCACGCCGTCCACTATCCGGGTCGCGTCTATCCCGCCCTCGTTCGGGTCCCCGGCGCCGCCGCCGAGGGCCTGGTGATCACCGACCTCACGCCCTTTGAGCGCGACCTGCTCGATGCCTTCGAGGGCGCCGAGTATTTGCGTCAACCCATCGCCGTGCTGATCGAGGAGGACCTGTTCGAGGCCGACGCCTATCTGCCGGCCATTCCGGTCTCCGCCGACAACACGGCCTGGTCACTTCTTCGTTGGCAGACGAACCACAAGGCCGATGTCATCGTATCGGAAGCGGAGACCGCGTCCGAACTTCGGGCCCGGCTCATCGCCACGCGCCCCAACTAGCCGTTCGGCAGACGTCACATGGCCCCGGGGCGCTCCAACCGAACGGAGATTGCCATGCCCACGCGTCGTACCGTCCTTGCCGGGTTCTCAGCATTGCCCGTCCTCGCCGCCATCCGGCCGAGCTTCGCCCAATCCCCCGATAGCCTCGCCACCTCGGCGGGCGAACTCACCATCCACCCGGTCCAGCATGCGAGCCTCGCGCTGAAGCTCGGCGACACCGTGCTGTATATCGATCCGGCCGAGGCCGATTTTTCCGCCCTGCCCGCCCCGACCGGCATCCTCATCACCCACGCCCATGGCGACCACTACAATGCCGAGGCGCTGGAGACGCTCGCCGCCGGCGGCATCCCGCTGATCGTCAACGAGGACGTCTATTCCAAGCTCCCCGACTCGCTGAAGGGTCGGGCCACCGCGCTCGCCAATGGCGCCACGGGCGAAATCGCCGGCATCCCGGTTGCTGCCGTCCCCGCCTACAACACCACGGCCGACCGCCTGCAATACCATCCTCAAGGTGTCGGCAACGGCTATGTGCTGACCTTTGGCGACAAGCAGGTCTACGTCGCCGGCGACACCGAGGACGTGCCCGAAATGCGCGCGCTCACCGGCATCGCGCTGGCCTTCCTGCCCATGAACCTGCCTTACACCATGGATGTCGAGCAGGCCGCGAGCGCCGTTCAGGCCTTCCGGCCCGAGATCGTCTATCCCTACCATTTCGGTGACAGCGACACCGCGAAGTTCGCCGAACTGGTCGGCGATGCGTCCGAAGTGCGCATGGCCAACTGGTACCCGGCCTGATCGAGCCCCCGGGGCGCCCTTTCGGGGCGCCTCCCACTGAGCCTTCGGTGCGCCCTTTTGGGGGCGCTCCACGCCTTGACTCCTCTGGGCTTTGCCGTCATAAGCCCGTTCGAATTGCGTGCTGTTCAACCGGCGCGCATTTTTGGTTTGTTCAACCGCTGTCCGAGGCCGCCCGCCGGAACCCGTTCCGGCCAGCATCTCGAAGCCCGCAGGATCAGGCATAGCCTGCGGCGCCACAGGGCGCGACTACAAGGAGGCCGGGCAACCGGCACGCAGATGACGTTTGCAGTGATCAAGACCGGCGGCAAGCAATACAAGGTTGCCGCCAATGATGTGGTGAAGATCGAAAAGATCGCCGGCGAGCCGGGCGATGTGGTCACGTTCGACCAGATCCTCATGGTCGGCAATGGCGACGACGTGACCGTCGGCGCCCCGCTGGTGGAAGGCGCGCTTGTCGCCGGCCAGTTCATCGAGACCAAGAAGCAGCGCACCATCATCATCCTGAAGAAGGAGCGCCGCCAGCACTACGATCGCCGCAACGGCCATCGCCAGCAGCTGTCGACCGTGCGCATCACCGAGATCCTGACGGGCGGCGCCAAGCCGACCACCAAGGTCGACGAGATTGCCAAGGCCCGCTACCTCAAGGCCGCTGCCGCCAATGGCACCGCCGAGAGCGTGACGGAAGCCGCGCCCAAGAAGACGGCTGCCAAGAAGGCTGCCCCCAAGGCCGCTGAGACTGCCGAGGCTCCGGCCAAGGCAACCAAGGCCAAGGCTGCGCCGAAGAAGGCCGCTGCCAAGACCGAGGCGAAGACCGAGACCACCGAGGCGGCTGCAAAGCCCGCCAAGAAGCCGGCGGCCAAGAAAGCCGCCCCCAAGGCCGACAAGGAATAAGGAGCACAACCGATGGCACACAAGAAAGCAGGCGGTTCATCCCGCAACGGTCGTGACACCGCTGGTCGTCGCCTTGGCGTCAAGAAGTTTGGCGGCGAGACCGCGATTCCGGGCAACATCATCATCCGCCAACGCGGCACCAAGTGGCATCCCGGCACCGGCGTCGGTATGGGCATCGACCATACCATTTTCGCACTCGTCGAAGGCAAAGTGACCTTCAAAACCCGCGCCAACTCCAAAGTGTACGTGTCGGTCGTCCCGGCAGCAGTAGCAGCAGAATAACCCGGTGAGGCCTTGTGTGACCCTGCCGGAGACCAGCTCCCCGGCAAGTCGCAACAGGCTCGACACCGCCCGCGCGAAATAGACCCAAGGGGAGCCGGAATCCGGTTCCCCTTTGTCATTTTCGCTGTGAGGGCGGCAAAATGCGTCTGTTTCTGAGTTCCAGCCGGCTGGGAGAACGCGCCGGTTCCTTGTTGGCCCTGTTGGGCAGCGGTACCCGTGCCGCCATCATCGAGAACGGCCACGATCTCTTGGCCCCGTCTGAACGTGCTGCCTTCGAGGCGGACCGTGCGGACCCGGCCGCCGATCTCGCCGCGCTCGGCATCCATTCGAGCCCGCTCGACCTGCGGGACTATTTCGACGATCCCGAAGCTCTGCGGGCAAAGCTGCGCGGCTTCGACCTCGTCTGGGTCGGCGGCGGCAATGTCTTCGTGCTCCGCCACGCCATGCGCCGCTCGGGCTTTGACGAAATCATCACCCAGATGCTGGCCGAGGATTCGATCGCCTATGGCGGCGAATGCGCCGGCGCGGCGGTGGTCTCCCCCTCGCTCGAAAGCTTCGTCCACGCCGACGATCCCGACCTCGTGCCGCGGGACGACGATCCTTCGCGCCAGTGGGATGGTCTAGGGCTGATCGACCACGTCGTCGTGCCACATTATCGCTCTCCGCATCACAAAAGCTCGGCGACAGAACGCGTCGTGCGCCACCTCAATGGCCGCGCGCTGCGCTATCGCGCCCTGCGCGACGGCGAAGCCATTGTCTGGGTCGAAGACCGGCGTCCCCTGCCGGAAATTCGGGAGTTTGCGTGATGAAGGCCAAGGACGAAGACGAAATCATCGCGAAGTCGCGGCGGCCGACGCTTGCCGGTCCGACGGCACAGGCCCGGCAGCTGGCCGAAGCCACCGCCCGACTGAAAGCTCGCCGCCAGCGCGACGCCCTGCCGCTCAGGATCGTGACGCCCCGCCTCGTCTTGCGCGGCCCGATCCGCGGCGACGTGCCCGATCTGGTGCGGCTCGCCGACAACGCCGCCATCGCCAGCCGGCTGGCGCGCCTGCCGCATCCCTACCGGACGGCGGACGCCATCCAGTTCATCGATGTCATCGCGCAGCAGCCCGATCATCGCGCCTATGCGGTGACCCTCGACGATCGCTTCATCGGCGTTGCCAGCCTGATGTTCCATGCCAATAAGCCGCCCGAGATCGGCTACTGGCTGGGCGAGCCGTTCTGGGGCCGCGGACTGATGAGCGAGGCGGCCAAAGGGTTGGTCGATGCGGCCTTCGCCACCGGTCTGATCCCCCGGCTGCATGGCCGCGCGCTCAAGACCAACCTCGCCTCGCAGCGCATCATGCAAAAGCTCGGCTTCACCATCACCGGCGAAGGCATCGACGACGTTGGCCCGGTCAAGGGCCGCGAAGTGGTCTTTCTCGATTGCGAGGCCCCGAGATGGACGTAACGCTCACCACCCCCCGGCTCGTGCTGCGTCAGCCGGGGCCTGAGGACATCGACGCAATCGTCGAGGGGCTCAACGATTTCGAGGTCACCCGTTTCCTCACCAAGGTGCCGTACCCCTATGGCGCCGAGGATGCGCGGTGGTGGCTTGGCACACTGACGCCGGCGCGTCCGGGAGACGCGCGCTTTGCCATCGATCTTGGCGGGCGCCTGATCGGCATCGTCGGCCTCGAGCCGCAGCTGGGTTTCTGGCTGGATCGGCGCCATCACGGCCGGGGCCTGATGACCGAGGCGGCGGCAGCGCTGCTCGACTGGCACTTTGCCGCCATCCCGGATGACCCGGTGGCCTCCGCTGCACATGTCGGCAACGAAGCCTCGCGCAATGTTCAGAGTAAGCTTGGCTTCCGCGAAACCGGCATACGCACAATGTCCATGACCCGCGCGCTCGGCCGCGAAGTCGAACATGTCGAGACCAGCCTCACCCGCGCCGATTTCGAAGCGGCCCGGCGAGCCCTTGGGAGACACTGATGGACGTAACGCTCACCACCCCCCGGCTCATCCTCCGGCCACCCGTCATGTCCGATGCGGCACGTCTCGCGCGCCTGCTCGACAATTTCGCCGTGGCCGGCAACCTCAGCCGCGTGCCCTACCCCTATCGTCTCAGCGACGCCAAGGGCTGGCTACGCACCTGGACCCCTGATCGGCCGGCGAGCGAAACCGGCTTCACCATCGAGCTGCCCGGCGAGGGACTGATCGGCCATGTCGGCCTTCACCCCGATGCGCCCGGCACGGTCATTGGCTACTGGCTGGGCGAGCCATACTGGAACCGCGGCTTCATGAGCGAGGCGGCGGCGGCGGTCGTCGACTGGTACTTCGGCGTCACCGACGCACCGTTGCTCCACTCCGGCGTCTTCCACTTCAATCGCGCCTCGCTGGCGGTCCAGAAAAAGCTCGGCTTTACCGAGATTGGCACCTCGACGCGCCTTTGCCTTGCGCGCGCCGAAGAGGTGCGCCATATCGACACGCAACTGACACGGGCCGCCTGGGCAGCGCGCCATTCGGGGCCGTAGCGCCCCCGCGCCCGAAGGACCAAGAACATGAAATTTCTCGACCAGGCCAAAGTCTATGTGCGCTCCGGCAATGGCGGTGCCGGTGCCGTCAGCTTCCTGCGCGAGAAATTCCTTGAGTTCGGCGGTCCCAATGGCGGCAATGGCGGCCGCGGCGGCGATGTCATCATCCGCTGCGTCGATGGGCTCAACACCCTGATCGATTACCGCTTCCAGCAGCACTACAAGGCCGGCACCGGCCACCACGGCATGGGCAAGGACCGCCATGGCGGCAAGGGTGACGATGTCATCCTCAAGGTCCCGGTGGGCACCCAGGTCTTCGAGGAAGACAATGAGACCCTGATCGCCGACTTCACCGAGGTCGGCCAGGAAATCGTGCTGCTCGCCGGCGGCAATGGCGGCTTCGGCAATGCCCATTTCAAGACCAGCGCCAACCAGGCGCCGCGCCGCGCCAATCCTGGGCTCGAAGGCATCGAGAAGGTGATCTGGCTGCGCCTGAAACTCATCGCCGATGCCGGGCTCGTCGGCCTGCCCAATGCCGGCAAGTCGACCTTCCTCGCCGCGGTCTCGGCCGCCAAGCCCAAGGTCGCCGACTATCCCTTCACCACGCTCCACCCCAATCTCGGCGTCGTCACCGTCGGCGAGCGCGACTTCGTCCTCGCCGACATTCCCGGCCTGATCGAAGGCGCTTCCGAAGGCCAGGGCCTCGGCACCCGCTTCCTCGGCCATGTCGAGCGCTGCGCCGTCTTGATCCACCTGATCGACGGCACCCAGGAAGACGTGAAGCTCGCCTACAAGACCATCCGCGGCGAACTCGAGGCCTATAGCGACATCCTCGCCGACAAGCCCGAGCTCGTCGTCCTCAACAAGATCGACGCGCTCACCCCCGACGAGATCAAGAAGAAGCTCGCCACCTTGAAGCGCATCAGCAAGGCCGAAACCCTTGCCTGCTCCGGTGTCACCGGCCAGGGCGTCCGCGACGTGCTGTTCCGCGTCCTTGCCCATATCGATGCAGACCGGGCCGAGCGCGCCGAAGCCGAGAACCCGGTGAAGGACGAAGGCTGGGCGCCCTGATGAGCAACCCTCTCGCGCATTATCGTCGGCTGACCGTCAAGATCGGCTCGGCCCTTCTGGTGGATGGCCAGACCGGCCTGTTGCGCTCGGACTGGCTCGCCTCCATCGCCGACGACCTTGCCGCCTTGCACCGCACCGGCGTCTCCATCGTCGTCGTGTCCTCAGGCGCCATCGCGCTCGGCCGGCGCCTGCTGCACCTCGATGCGCGGGCCCTGCCCCTCGACCAGAGCCAAGCCGCCGCCAGTGCCGGCCAGATCGCCCTCAGCCAGGCCTGGGCCGCGGCCTTCGCCCGCCACGGCATCGTCACCGGCCAGATTCTCCTGACGCCCAACATTACCGAGGAACGCCGCTACTTCCTCAACGCCCGCACCACCATCGCGACCCTCCTTGGGCTCGGCGCCATCCCGATCATCAACGAGAACGACTCCGTCGCCACCGCCGAGATCCGCTATGGCGACAATGACCGGCTCTCGGCCCGCGTCGCCACCATGGTCGAGGCCGATGCGCTGATCCTCCTCTCCGATGTCGACGGGCTCTACACCGCCCCGCCCAGCAAGGACCCGACGGCCGCCCACCTGCCGCATGTCGCCCGCATCACCCCCGAGATCGAGGCCATGGCCGGCGGCGCCGCCAGCCATTTGAGCCGTGGCGGCATGACCACCAAGGTCGAGGCCGGCAAGATCGCCACCCAGGCCGGAACGGCGATGATCATCGCCAAGGGCACGGCGATGCACCCCATCGCGGCCTTGGCCGAGGGGGCACGGCACACCCTGTTCGAGGCCGCCACCTCGCGCGCCCAGGCGCGCAAGCGCTGGATCATGGGCACGCTCGAACTGGCCGGTGCCGTACATGTCGACGCGGGCGCCGCCCGAGCCCTGTTAACCGGCAAGTCGCTGCTCCCCATCGGCATCACCCGCGCCACCGGTGATTTCGATCGCGGCGACACCATCGCGGTGCTCGATCCCGATGGGCGGGAAGTTGCCCGGGGCCTCGCCGGCATGAGCCGTGATCAGGTCGACACCGTCAAAGGCAAGAAATCCGCCGCCGTCACCGAACTGCTCGGCATCGACAGCCGCGCCGAAGTCCTGCACCGTGACAACATGGTTATTCTGATGGGTGTGGAGGCCCGGGTCTGATGGCAATCATCCAGGCAGTCTTCGGCGACGAGGGTCAGGGGCTCGAAGCCACCATGCTCGAGATCGGCCGCCGCGCCCGCGCCGCCGCCAACATCCTCGCCTTCGCCGATCCGGCCAAGAAGACCCGCGCGCTCGAAGCTGCTGCCGACGCCATTGATGCCCGCCGCGAGGCCATCCTTGCCGCCAATGCCGAGGATATGCAGGCTGCTGAGCAGAAGGGCATCACCAAGGCCTTCCTCGATCGTCTGCAACTCACCGACAAGCGCATCGACGGCATCATCGAGGGCCTCCGCACCATTGCCGCCCTGCCTGATCCCATCGGCAGTGTCATGGCATCCTGGACCCGCCCCAACGGCCTCGTCATGGAGCGCGTCCGCACCCCCCTCGGTGTCATCGGCGTCATCTTCGAAAGCCGCCCCAACGTCACCGCCGATGCCGGCGCGCTGACGCTCAAGGCCGGCAATGCCGTCATCCTTCGCGGCGGCTCGGACAGCGTCAACTCATCCCGCGCCATCCATGCCTGCCTGGTCGAGGGCCTGATCCTCGCCGGCCTGCCCGACGACGCCATCCAGATCGTCCCCACCACCGACCGCGAAGCCGTGGGCATGATGCTCGCCGGCCTCGGCGGCAATATCGACGTCATCGTGCCCCGCGGCGGTAAGACGCTGGTCGCCCGCGTCCAGTCCGAGGCACGCGTCCCGGTCTTTGCCCATCTCGAAGGCCTCTGCCACACCTATGTCGACCGCACTGCCGACCTCGACATGGCCGTCGCCGTCACCGTGAACGCCAAGATGCGCCGGACCGGCGTCTGCGGCGCCACCGAGACCCTGCTGGTCCATCGCGACGTGGTCGATACTCATCTCAAGCCGGTCATCGCCGCGCTCGTGGCGAAGGGCTGCGAGATTCGCGGCGACGCGACCGTCACCGCCATGATCCCCGAAGCGATCCCCGCCACCGAGGATGACTGGCGCACCGAATACGAGGACGCCATCATTTCGGTGAAGATCGTCGCCGATGTCGGCGAGGCCATTGCCCATATCGGCCAATATTCCTCGCACCACACGGAGGCGATCATCTCGGAGGACGCGGATTCGGTCGCCCGCTTCTTCAACGAGATCGACTCGGCCATCCTCCTCCACAACGCTTCGACCCAGTTCGCCGATGGCGGCGAGTTCGGCTTCGGCGGCGAGATCGGCATCGCCACCGGCAAGTTCCACGCCCGAGGCCCGGTCGGCGTCGAACAGCTCTGCTCGTTCAAGTATCTCGTCCGCGGCAACGGCCAGACCCGGCCTTGAGCCCACGCGCCGTCCCCGATGAGGACCTCATGGTGAGCCTGTCGAACCACGAGGTCCGGGCATGACCTATCCCGCCGACATCACCGCCCTGCCCCCGCATGCGCCGGGCATGAAAATCGGCCTGTTCGGCGGCAGCTTCAACCCGATGCATGAGGGCCATCGGCTCGTTGCCGAGCAATGCCTGAAGCGCCTCGCGCTCGATGCCGTCTGGCTATTGGTCTCGCCGGGCAACCCGCTGAAAGATCACGCCGAACTGGCGCCGCTCGACACCCGTGTCCGTGCCGCCCGCACCCTCCTCGCCAACCCGCGTCTGCATGCCACCGGCGCAGAGGCCCTGCACGATTTCCACTATACCGTCGACACGCTGACCTGGCTGAGCCGCGCCTGCGAAGGCACCCGTTTCGTCTGGATCATGGGCGCCGACAATCTCGCCCAGTTCCACCGCTGGGAGCGCTGGCAGGACATCGCCGAACTGATGCCGATTGCCGTCTATGCCCGGCCCGGTTCGACCTTTCGCGCCACCGTCTCTCGCGCCGCTACCGCGCTCAAGCAGCACCGTCTGCGCGAGGCGGAGGCGGAGCGTCTGGCCCTCGCCGACCCGCCGGCCTGGGTCTATCTCCACGGTGTCACCTCGGCCCAATCCTCCAGCGCCATTCGTGCCGCCGGGCAGGCTCGGTAAAACTGCAGCCAGTCGCGGCCTTGCGGAACGTTCCGCCAACCGTCATATTGTAAGAGTAGTGATAGCCATCGCTACGAGTGGGAAAACGGCAATAGCATCGCGCATTGCGAGACTGTCGACCGGATTGACGAGGAAAAACAAAACACGCATGACCCGTGCTGCTAATGCATGGGCTGAGGCCATTTACTGATGGCCACACCCAGAAAGAAGTCCGAGCCCGCACCGGCCGCCGCCGCGCCGGCCCCCCAGATCATCGACCTGATCCTCAAGAACCTTGACGACGCCAAGGCCGAGCAGACGGTTGCCATCGACATCACCGGCAAGTCCTCGCTGGCCGACCACATGGTCGTCACGTCGGGCCGGTCGAACCGTCACGTCAGCGCCATGGCCGACCAGCTGGTCAAGGCCCTGCGCGAGGCCGGTCTCGGCAAGCCGCGGGTCGAAGGCCTGCCGCACGCCGATTGGGTGCTGGTCGATACGGGCGATGTCATCGTCCACATCTTCCGTCCCGAAGTGCGCGAGTTCTACAACATCGAAAAGATGTGGACCGTCGACTTCGCCCCCGACGGCAACTGAACCCCTTGATCGCGGCGGCCCGCTGAGCCCGGCCGCCGGAGACCCTGCCCCATGCGTATCGTGATCGCCGCCGTCGGTCGCATGAAGCAGGGACCGGAACGCGAACTCGTCTCCCGCTATCTCGATCGCGCCCGCGCCAGTGGCAAGCCGCTGGCCCTGACCCATTTCGACGTCGTGGAACTGCCCGAGTCCCGCGCCACGCTGGCCGACACGCGCAAGGAAGACGAGGCGAAAGCCATCCTCGCCGCCCTGCCCGAAGCCGTGCTGGTCACCCTCGACGAGCACGGCCAGACCATGCCCTCGCCCGCGCTGGCCACCCGCATCGCCCGCTGGCGCGACGATGGCCGCGGCGCCATCGGCTTCGTCATCGGCGGCGCCGACGGCATCGCCCCCTCGCTGCGGCAACGCGCCGATCTGGTCCTGAGCTTTTCGCCGCTGACCTGGCCGCACCAACTGGTCCGCATCATGCTGGCCGAGCAGCTCTATCGCACCACCACGATCCTCTCGGGCCACCCCTATCACCGCGAATAGCGCGCCACGCAAAAGACAAACCGGCGAGCTATCTCGCTGTGCGCTATGTTGCCAAGTGGATGATTCGCCGGCCGGGGAGTGCAATGCGGCTTCACAAACGGACAGCACAGTGGGCAAGGGCCACGGCCCTGATCGCCTTGCTGACCGTGCCTGTCGCCGTCGCCCAGACCGCGCCCGAAGCCGATCCCGCTGCGGCTCAGCCTCCCACAGGCGCCGATCCCGCTGCGGCTGATCCGGCCGCGTCAGCTTCACCAGTTTCAGATCCCGCACCCTCCGATCCCGTCGCGTCCGACTCGGTGCCCGAAGATATCGAGACCGCCATCGAGGCCGTCGACAGCGGCGAGGTGGCGCCAGACGTGGCCGCGCAGGCCCAGCAGAAGGTCCTCGAGGATATCGAGACCTCGATTGGCCTCTCGCAGGAACGCGCCGCCGCGCTCAAGGCCGAGATCGACGCCATGCAGGGCGATCGCGCCCGCCAGAACGCCGCCCTCATCGCCGCCGCCGAGCGCGTCAAGCTCGCCGAGACCGACATCGTTGCGCTTGAGGAGAAACTCGGCGACCTCATCGTTCAGGAGCTCGAGGTCCGCGGCCGGCTCGATGGCGCCGACGCCAGTATCTCCACCGTGCTCGCCTCGCTGCAGCGCATCTCGCTCAGCCCGCCGCCCGCCCTGATCGTCGATCCGTCGGACGCCCTCGGCTCCGCCCGTTCCGCCATCCTGATTTCCGCCATCCTGCCCGAGTTGCAGCAGCGCGCTGACAGCGTCATGGCCGACCTCAACCGCCTCGGCGAGATCAAGGCCGACGCCCTCGCCCAGCAGGAAAAGCTCGAAGCCAATCTCGAAGTGCTCGAGGAAGAGCAGTTGCGCATCGGCACGCTGATCGCCGCCCGCAAGCAGACCGAAGCCGCCACCGGCGCCGCACTCGCCGCCGAAGAGGCCGAGGCACAGGCCCTCGCCGACAAGGCCAGTTCGCTCCGCGAACTGATCGGCGAGCTGACCCGCCGTGCCAACGCCGTGGCTGCCGCCTCGCAGGCCACCGCCACCGCCAATGCCGGCGGCGCCGCCCCGGCCCTCGATGCAGAAACCATCCGCATCGCCCTCGCCAACCCCGACCGCAAGGAGCCGGCCGTGCCGTTCCTGCAGGCCAAGGGGTACCTCACTCCGCCCTCTTCGGGCGTCACCGTCATCGACTATGGCGCGAGCGACGGCTTTGGCGGCATCTCGCGCGGCCTGTCCGTCGTCACCCGCGCCGAGGCCCAGGTGGTCGCACCCGCCGATGGCTGGGTCCTGTTTCAGGGCGACTACCTCAATTACGGCAAAATCGTCATCCTCAATACTGGACAGAACTACACCGTCCTGCTTGCCGGGCTTGCTCGGGTGGACGTCAATATCGGTCAGTTCGTTATGATGGGTGAGCCGGTCGGCAGCATGGGATCACGGACAATTGGCAGAACCGTTGCCACCAGTGCTGGTGTCTCGCGGCCCACCCTCTATATTGAAATGCGGAAAAACAACGAGCCGGTCGACCCCACCGGATGGTGGGCGACGACGACGGCCTCAACCCAGAGTGGATAGACGTTCATGCGCCTGACTCCCCTTCGTCTCGCCGCCTCCGCGGCCGTCATCCTGGCTTTCGGCCTTGTCGCCGCGCCGGCACTGATCGCGCAGGAGCAGCAGGGACAGGACAGCCCCACCGAGGAACAGGCTCCTGAAGCCGAAGCCGTCGCCGAGGCCCAGCCGATCACGCGCACCAGCGACGAGGTCTATTCCGACCTCGAACTGTTTGGCCGCGTCTTCGACCGCATCCGCGCCGAATATGTCGAGGCGCCCGACGAGCGTAAGCTCATCCACGCGGCGCTTCAGGGCATGCTGACCTCGCTGGATCCGCACTCGGGTTATATGGAACCGGTCGACACCGCCGATTTCCGCGAGGACACCACCGGTGAATTCGGCGGCCTCGGCATCGAAGTGCAGATGGAGGAAGGCGTCATCAAGGTCGTCTCGCCCATCGACGACACCCCCGCCGCCAGGGCCGGCATTCTCGCCGGCGACTTCATCGTCGAACTCGACGGCACGCCCATCCAGGGTCTCAGCCTCGACCAGGCCGTCGACAAGATGCGCGGCGAGGTCGGCACCAAGATCAAGGTCACGGTCGTCCGCGAGGGCGCCGACAAGCCGCTCGATTTCGAGCTGACCCGCGCCACCATCGCCACCCGCGCCGTGCGCTATTCCATGGAGGGCGATGTCGCCCTGCTGCGGCTGACGCGCTTCTCCGAGCAGGCCTTTGTCGGCATCGAAAAGGCCGTCAAGGACATGTTCGCCGAGCGCAATGGCGTGCCCCCCAAGGGCATCATTCTCGATCTGCGCAACAATCCCGGCGGGCTCGTCGATCAGGCCGTCTATGTCTCGGATGCCTTCCTCAACCGCGGCGCGGTCGTCCTGACCCGCGGCCGGCTCGATTCCGAAAGCTCGCGCTACGACGCCCAGCCCGACGATCTCGACAAGCAGATCGCCGATATTCCGCTGGTCGTCCTCATCAATGGCGGCTCTGCCTCCGCGTCCGAAATCGTTGCGGGTGCCCTTCAGGACCACAAGCGCGCCACCATTGTCGGCACTCGGTCGTTCGGCAAGGGCTCGGTGCAGTCGATCATTCCGCTCGGCAGCGACGGCGCCATGCGCATGACCACCGCGCGCTACTACACGCCGTCCAACCGCTCCATCCAGGCCGCCGGCATCCAGCCCGACATCGTCGTCACCCAGGACGTGCCGGCCGAGTTCCAGGGCCGCGACGAGATCATCGGCGAAGCAGCGCTGCCCGGTGAAATCGGTGGCGGCACCGAGGAGCGCGCCACCGTCGGCTCCTCGGTTTATGTCCCGGCCGAAAAGGACAAGGACAACCAGCTGCAATATGCCATCCGCCTGATCCTCGGCGAGGAGACCAACGAGGCCTATCCGCCGAAATCTGACCAGGGTTGACCGATCAGGGTTGACCGCATCGGCCGCTCGGCAGGGTTAACGCTTCCTTACCGATTGCGGTGCACACAATCATGCGCGAGGGGCGGCCGATTCGCCGCCCCTTTCGATTCGCCTTCGACCTAGGCGCCACGTGCTGCCCGGAAGCTCGCCAGCCATGCGGAAGCTCCAATGATCGATCTCAGCGCGCCCCTCGCCCGCCGCCGCGACCGGCAGAAGGCCAAGCGCGAGGCGCCCGGCGGCAAGCGTTTCCGCCTGCCCATCGCCCGCATCGCTTTCGGCCTGCTCGCCACCATCGGACTGGTCGTCTTCGGCTATGCCATGCTGGTCGACGATCCGGAGGGCGGACGCCCGTCCACCACTGCCGCCATCACCGCGGCCCGGCCGCCCAATCCCATCGCCGGCGCCAATGCCACGCCCGGCCCCAGCCCATCGATCATCACCGTCGACCCCGAACCGGCTGAAATCGTCACCGAACCCGTCATCGTCGACGAGCCCCTGGGGCTGTCCCCCACGGCCATCCTGCCCGATCTCGTCGAGGAAACCGAGTTCGGACAGATTCCGCGCATGTCCGGCACCGGCCTCCGCCCGTTCGATGCCTATGCCCGCCCCTCCACGACGCCGGCCACTGCCGCGGGCAAGCCGCTCGTCGCCATCGTGGTCACCGGCCTCGGGCTCAACCACCAGAGCACGCTCGACGCCATCGGCAAATTGCCCGACACCGTCACCCTCGCCTTCGCGCCTTATGGCAACGAGCTCTCCGAGACCGTCGCCACCGCACGCACCGAGGGCCACGAGATCTTCCTCGAAGTGCCGCTCGAACCCTTCGACTACCCCGACAACGATCCGGGTCCCGACACGCTGCTCACCGGCCAGCCGCCGCGCGACAATCTCAACCGGCTGTTCAAGGTGATGAGCCGCTTCGGCGGCTATGTCGGGGTCATGAACAACATGGGTGCCCGCTTCACCGCCTCGGGCGCCGATTTCGGCCCGGTCATGGAAGAGCTGGCCGCCTCGGGCCTCGGCTATCTCGATGACGGCTCGTCCAACCGCTCGCTGGCGCCGCAGCTGGCCGCGGCCAACCGCGTTCCCTTCAACCGCGTCGACCTGGTGCTCGACGCCAAGCCGAACCGCGGCGCCATCGTCCAGCAGCTCGATGCGCTGGTCGCCTCGGCGCGCCAGAAAGGCTCGGCCATCGGCATCGTCTCGGCCTTGCCGGTTTCGATCAACACCATTACGGACTGGGCCCGGGAGCTCGACGGCGTCGAGCTCGTCCCCGCCAGTGCCCTGATGAGGTCGCCTGATGCCTGACCGCGAACAGATGCCCTACCGCGACTGCGTTGGCGTCGCCGTGTTCAACGCCGAAGGCCGCGTCTTCGTCGGCCGCCGCAAGCCCGAGGACGACCCCGAGCACACCTCCGACGCGCAATCGCCCTGGCAAATGCCGCAGGGCGGCATCGACAAGAACGAGGAACCACTCGACGCCGCTTATCGCGAGCTGTTCGAGGAGACCTCGATCCGCTCGGTCGAACTCATCACCGAAATTGACGACTGGATCTATTACGACCTGCCCGACGCGGCCCTCGGCATCGCGCTCAAGGGCAAGTACCGCGGCCAGCGCCAACGCTGGTTCGCCTTCCGCTTCACCGGCGACGAAAGCGAGATCGACGTGCTGAACCCGGGTGGCGGCGCCCATCCGGCCGAGTTCGACAAATGGCGCTGGGAAGCGCTCGAGAAGCTTCCCGACCTGATCGTGCCGTTCAAGCGCGATGCCTATCTCCAGGTCGTCGCCGGCTTCGCCAAGGTTCCCGCCGGCGTCCGGGGGTGATCGCATGAAGACCATCGGCCTTATCGGCGGCATGAGCTGGGAATCCACCGCCCACTACTACGCCATCCTCAACCGCGAGACCGCCGCGCGGCTCGGCGGCCTGCATTCGGCGCCGGTGATCGTCCATTCCGTCGACTTCGCCACAATCGAGGCGCTGCAGCGCGCCGGCGCCTGGGACGAGGCCGGCGACATTCTCGCCGATATCGCACGCAGCCTCGAGGCGCAGGGCGCCGGGCTTGTCGGGCTCGCCACCAACACCATGCACATCTGCGCGCCGGCCATCGTCGCGGCGCTCAACGTGCCCTTCATCCACATCGCGACGCCCACCGCCGAGGCGCTCATCGCCGACGGCATCACCCGCGTCGGCCTCCTCGGCACCCGCTTCACCATGGAAAAGCGCTTCTATATCGAAGGGCTCGAAGCCCGCGGCCTCGAGGTGATCGTCCCCGATATCGGCATCACCAATCTCAACGGCATCATCTACGAGGAGCTGTGCCTCGGCATCGTCCGCGACGAGAGTCGCCGCGTCTATGTCGACGCCATCGCCCGCCTCCAGGCCCGCGGCGCCGAGGCGGTCATCCTCGGCTGCACCGAAATCGGTATGCTGATCGACGATTCCGTCAGCCCGCTGCCGACCTACGACACCACCGACCTCCACGCCCGCGCCCTGGTCACCGCCGCGCTGGCATAGTCCCCGCGACCGCGCCCCGCCGGCGACCATGCCGGCGCCCCGACGTCAGAACTCGGCCCAGTCCTGCCCCACCGCCACCTTCGGCCGGGCATGCGCGTAACCTGCGGCCCGCGCCACACCGGAAGGCCGCGCATCGGCGAGCCGCTCAGGTGCGGCATGCGATGACGCGCCCTCCTCAACGGTGCGGAACTGCCCGACAATGTGGTCGAGTTCGCTTGCCTGCCCTTCGGTCTGCTCGATGGCGGCATTGGTCTCTTCCACCAGAGCCGCGTTCTGCTGGGTCATCTCGTCGAGGCTGTGCACCGCGGTCGTGATCTCTCCGAGCGCTGCCGCCTGGTTCCGGCTGGCCTCCGCGATATCCTCGACAAGGCGAGAGCTCTCGAGCGCTGTGCCGAGCATGGCCGTCAATTTGCTGGCCGCCTCCTGCACCAGCTTGGAGCCGCCCAGCACCTCGGTGCCGCTCTGCTCGATCAGCGCCTTGACGTCCGAGGAAGCCACAGCGGCCGATTGTGCCAGCCGCCGTACTTCCACCGCCACCACGGCGAAACCCTTGCCCAGTTCCCCCGCACGCGCCGCCTCCACCGACGCGTTCAGCGCCAGCAGGTTGGTCTGGAAGGCGATATCGTCGATCATGCCAATGATGTTGGAGATCTTGGCCGAGGATGCCGTGATCTGATCCATTGCCGCGGTGGCGCGCCCCATCACCTCGCCGCCCTCGGTCGCCGTTCGCGACACCATCTGTGCCTTGGCACTGGCTTCGGAAGCCCGCCGGGCATTTTCGTTTACGGTGTTGGTCAGCTGCTCCATCGTCGCCGAGGTTTCCTCGATGGTGGCCGCCTGCTTGGTGGTCCGTTCGCTCAGATCGTTCGCACCCGACAGGATTTCTCCCGTCGCCGTCCTGAGCGCGCTGGACGTCCGCCGCAGCGAGGCGATGATGCCGCGCATCTTGTCGAGACTCTGGTTGAAGGCGACCCGAAGTTCCTCGTACTGGCCGGTGAACGGCGTCTCGATGCTGCACGCCAGGTCGCCGTCCGCCATGGCGGCAAAGCAGGTCTTCAGGTGATCGATGATCGCCTCGGACCGCTTGCGTTCCGTGATATCGGTGGCAAACTTCACCACCTTCACCACATGTCCACCCGCATCGAAGACGGGGTTGTAGGACGCCATGATCCAGACCTCACGGCCACCCTTGCCGACGCGCTTGAACTCGGCCGCCACGAACTCGCCCGCGCGCAGTCGCTCCCAGAACTGCTCGTACTCGCGGCTGGCGGCGTAGGCCGGCTCGACAAACATCCGATGGTGCCGCCCCGCAATCTCCTCGAGCCGGTATCCGACGGTGCTGAGGAAGTTCTCGTTCGCCGTTACGATGGTGCCGTCGAGCTTGAATTCGATCATCGCCTGGGCGCGCGAAACCGCCATGATCTTGCCGTGCTGGTCTGCGGCTGCATTCTTGGCCGCCGTGATGTCGGAGGCAAACTTGATGACACTTTCGACCTTGCCGTTGGCTCCGAGGATCGGCGTGTAAGTGGCCTGCAGCCACAGCTCTCGTCCGCCCTTGCCGAAGCGCTGAAACTCACCGCTCTTGAACGCGCCCTGCGCCAGGTCGGTCCAGAAAGCACCGTAGGCGCTCGACTCGACTTCCTTGGGATCGACAAACATCCGGTGATGCTTGCCGACGACCTCCTCGCGGGCATATCCGACCGCCGAAAGGAAGATGTCGTTGGCGTCGACAATCATGCCGTCCGGCGTGAACTCGATGACCGCCTGGCTTCGCATGATCGCGGACACCTTCTCGCGATCATTGCTCTTGTGCATACGTTTGTGAAACAGCGACACTTCGTTATGCCCCCGCAATACTGTTTGGGGGGAAAGTGTGCGGCCATCAGGGTTACTGCAGACAATGCGCAAGCATACGCACTTCCTGCTACGGGCAGTTCGGCTCAGGAAGAAATAACGCCGCTTTCGTCGGCAGCGTTACTTCGGCGTTATCAGAACTCGTTCCAGTCCGTACTGATCGCCGTATTGCCCACGCTTGTCGGAACCGACCGCAGGCGCGGCCGCTCTGCCACAGGCGCGCCGCTGCCACTATCGCCCGTGCGGAACACCGCCACCACCTGGTCGAGATTGCTCGCCTGCGCCTCGGTCTGCTCGATCGAGGCATTGATCTCCTCGACCAGCGCCGCATTGTGCTGGGTCATCTCGTCCATCTGGCGCACGGCGACATTGACCTCGTCGATCGAAGAGGCCTGGGCGTTGCTCTGCCCGGCAATGCCCTTGAGCAGCTCATAGTTCTGGCGGGCCCCATCCAGCATCGCCGACAGCTTGTCGGCCGCCGAGGCGACCAGCCGGGTCCCGCCGGAAACCTCCGTGCCGCTCTGCTCGATCAGCTGCTTGACCTCCGCCGACGCCTCGGCTGCGCTCTGCGCCAGCCGGCGGACTTCCACGGCCACCACCGCGAAGCCCTTGCCCGCCTCGCCGGCGCGCGCCGCTTCCACCGACGCGTTCAGCGCCAGCAGGTTGGTCTGGAAGGCGATATCGTCGATCAGCCCGATAATGTTCGAGATCTTGCTCGACGACGTGCTGATCCGCTCCATCGCCTCGGTCGCCTCGCGCATCACTTCGCCACTCTCTTCGGCGGTGCGCGACACGTCTGCGGCGTTGCGGCTGGCTTCTTCGGCACGGCGGGCATTCTCGCTCACCGTCCGCGCCAGCTGCTCCATCGCCGCCGAGGTTTCTTCGATCGTTGCGGCCTGCTTGGTCGTCCGCTCGCTGAGGTCGTTGGCACCGGCGAGAATTTCGCTGGTCGCCGTCTTCAGCGCCCGCGATGTGCCGCGCAATTGCGAGACAATATCCGTCAGCCGCTCGCCGACCGCGTTGGTGTCGTCCTTCAACTGGCTCAGCGCGCCGGAATACGCGCCTTCCATGCGCTGCGTCAGGTCGGCCTTGGCCATCGCCGCCAGCACCGAGACGGTTTCGCCAATCGACCGGTCCACCGTCGCCAGCAACTGGTTGATGTTCTCGGCCACCGTCGCCAGGTCGCGGTCGGTATAGCTGCCCTCGATCCGCTGGCCGAAATTGCCTTCCAGCGCGGCACCCACGGCGCTCGCGATCTCGCCGTTCAGCATCTCGGCGGCCTGCACCCGCTCCGCGCTCTGCTGCGCCATGGTCTGGGTCTGCTGCGTCATCGTCGTCCGGGCGATGACCACCTCGCGGAACGCCGACAGCACCCCGCGCAGCTGCTCCATCTCACGGATCAGGTAGGGCTTGCTCCCCAGTGGAATGTCCACATCCCCGTTCGAGAGCCTTTGAAAGCCACTCGTGAGATTGGCCATCGGCTTGAGAAAGATCAGTCCGCTGAGCCACAGCGTCGCCGCAGCAACCACGACAATCACCGCGACGCCCGCCCACATGGCGATATCGGAGAACAGTGCCAGATCGTCCGTCGAATGCAGCAGGTCCGAGTTGGCGGATTCGATGGCATCGGAAACGCTCGACATGGCGCCTTCCAGCTGCTCGAACGCCGCGTCAAATTCCGGCAGCGCCGCCTGCGCGCCCGCGAGGTTTCCGGCCTTGACCAGTTCGACGATCTCGCCCGCCGCCCGCTCGTATTCGACAAGCGCCGGCTTGACCCCGTCCACGGCCGCTCGCACTGACGTCGGCAGCACCAGCCCGTCCTGAATCCCCAGCATCTCGTTGAACGTTGCCGAATACTCGGTCAGCTCCTCGCTGGCCTCGTTGGCCATCGCCAGGTCGTTGATCGCCCCGGCATACATGGCGTGAAACACCACGCCGCGGATGCCGTCATGCACCATGTCGGCCGTCATCTGCGCCCGCATCGAGCTCATCAGCGACTCGGATTCGCTCGACGCGTCCTTGAAGCTGCCGGTCACCACCAGGTTCATGGCGGTATACATGAGGCCAAGCGCCACGATCGCCACGCCCAGCGCGGTGACAACCACCCGCGTCGGTAGGCTTATTCGCTGCGACACGGTTGTGGGAGTAGCGGCGACACTGGACATGGCACGATCCTGGGGCAATTGACGCAGTTGGGGCCACACCCTGTCCGTTCTAGACACGTTTGTGGCCCCTGCAGTTTGCTTGAGTATGATTAATCAGACATGAAGCTGGTATCGCCGGGTTCTACTCAGAACTCGGTCCAGTCGTCCGCCTTTACGGCCGCATTGCCCTTGCTCAGATAGGCCTTCGCCGCCGTTTTCACCTTGGCCTGCAGCGCACGGATGCCTGTCGGAGCGGGCGGCGCATCATCGGCCGCAGCCTCGGCCTTCACGCGCGGGCTGGTCGCCATGACGCTACCATGGCTGCCAACATTGAACACCGCAACGATCCGGTCGAGCTCCGAGGCCTGTGCCTCGGTCTGCTCGATCGCCGCATTGGTCTCTTCCACCAGCGCCGCATTGTGCTGGGTCATCTCGTCCATCTGGCGGACCGCGGTGTTGACCTCTTCGATCGCCGAGGCCTGCTCACGGCTTTCCCGCGCGATTCCGTCCAGCGACTCCCGGTTGCGCCTCACCGCTTCCAGCATCGCCTGCAGCCGGTCGGCTGCATCCGACACCAGCTTCGAACCAGCGCCGACTTCGGTCGCCGATTGCTCGATCAGCGCCTTCACTTCGCTCGAGGCCTGCGCGGCGCTTTGTGCCAGGCGCCGGACTTCCACCGCCACCACCGCAAAGCCCTTGCCCGCCTCGCCGGCACGCGCCGCTTCCACCGAAGCGTTGAGAGCCAGAAGATTGGTCTGGAAGGCGATGTCGTCGATCATCCCGATAATGTTGGAGATCTTGGCGCTCGACTGGGTGATGCGTTCCATCGCCTCGGTCGCGCGCACCATCACCGCGCCGCCCTCTTCGGCCGCCGTCGTCACCGTACCGGCGTCGACAGAGGCGCCGCTGGCGCGTTCGGCATTGGCCAAGACGGTCTGGGCCAGCTGCTCCATGGTCGCCGAGGTCTCTTCGATGGTCGCAGCCTGCTTGGTGGTGCGTTCGCTGAGGTCGTTGGCGCCAGAAAGAATCTCGCCGGTCGCGGTCTTGAGGTCGACCGAGGTCTTGCGGATCTGCCCCACGATATCGCTCAGTCGCTCCGCCACCGTATTTGTGCTGTCCTTGAGCCGCGCGAACTCGCCCTGGTAATTGCCTTCCATCCGCCGGGTCAGATCGGCTTCGGCCAGCGCCGCCAGCACGTCGCCGGTTTCGCTGACGCTGGTCTGGATCGTGGACAGCAGCTGATTGATGCTGCTGGCCAGGGTGTTGAGTTCGGGATCGGCAAAGTCCGTTGCCACGCGCGCCGCAAGATCGCCGCCACCAGCCGCCTCGACCACATCGCCAAAGGCGCGTTGCAACTCGGCCATCGTTTCCCGCCGCTGCTGCTCGGTCATCGCGGCACGCTGCTCATCGGCCTCGGTCAGCTCGCGCATCTTCAGCGCATTGGCCTGGAACACCGCCATCGCCGAGACCAGCTCGCCGAGTTCGTCGCGGCGCTTTGTGTCGGTCAGGGCAACATCGAGATTATTCTGCGACAGCGCCGTGGCAAACCGCGTCAGCCGCCCGATCGGACGCGTCACATGCAGCATCAGCATCAGGCCCAGCCCGATCAGCGCCATGACGCCGACGCCGATGCCGATCATCAGGTTGCGCATCTGGTCGGCGATGATCGCATCCGTGTGCACGCCCAGATCCCAGGCGATGCCAAACGTGCCGACCAGCGCATTGTCCTTGCCGAAATGCACGGGGGCCACCGCGTAGTGCAGATCCCCCTCCTTGATCGTCATCGTCGTGTCGGAACTTGCCGCATCGGCCGCAAAGCTCGAAAGCCTGTCGGTCGATGCGTTCTGCTCGGGATAGGTCAGCAGGGCCTTGCCTTGGGTGTCATACACCACCGCGCCCACGACGCCGCTCATCGGATTGTTGGTGAAGTCGTTGAGCTGGGCCTCGATCGGCTCCATCTTCCCGAACTTCACGCTGCCCGCATGCACCGTCGTCAACGCGGCGATCAGATCGTCCTGCTGGCTGGAGATCAGCCTGGAGACCATGTTCACATTGCTCAGCGCCGAAAGCGTCATGCTGATGGCGATCGCCACCAGCATCGCCAGCGCGGTCGGAATCAGAATTGCCGAAGTCAGCTTGAGCCGCATGCCCATATCCCCTTATTTTGTTGAAACGAGGCGAGGCCTCAGAGCATCGACAGATCGACGCCCGCGGTGATCGAGCCAATCGGGCTGCCCGTTGCCGGATCGACCACGGTGATGCTCACCTGGCTCTGGTAGGTCTGCGTGCTTTCGTCCTGCTCGACTTCGCCGAGGAACACCGCGTCGGCGCCAACGCTGAAGGTCTTGGAGAACTTGTCCTCATCGCCCTGCCAGTAGTCGGACGTCACCGTCGACTGCGCGACATTGAGGCCCACCGCATCGGTGGCGAAAATCTCGGTGAACAGCCCAGCGGACGCGTCCTGTGCAGCCAGCAGCCCGGCGGACGCTTCGGTCCCCATCACCTTCTCGATGAGCGGTTTGTCCGCGGCATCGACTTCGGCGCGCCACTGCTTGTCGAGCGCATCGATCTGCGCGGCATCGTAGCCGGCAGTCTCGACGTTCTGGGCGATGATGGCGGCGACCAGCGCCGGATTCTGCGCAATCTCCCGCAGCTGGCCATTGGCCAGCTCGGTCAGCGGCCCGGCATATTCATTGTCCTGGGCAAACACCGGCGCGCTGAACAGCGCCAGTGCCGCAACGACAGTCAGGCCTAGCTTCTTGGTGGTCATGTTGGGGTCCTCTCCCGTTTGATTGGCCGGCCCGCTTGGCGCGAGCCGGCTCTCTGCCTAAAACTCGGTCCAGTCATCCGCCTTGAGCGCGGTATTGCCCTTGCTGAGATAAGCCTTGGCTGCCGTGGTCACCTTGGCCTGCAGCGCGCGGATTCCGCTTGGCGCAGGGCCGGCGGCGGGCGCCTCGGCGGCCTGACGGTGGCCACCGTGACTGCTGTGGCTGCCCACGTTGAACACCGCGACGATCCGGTCGAGTTCGGAGGCCTGCGACTCGGTCTGTTCGATCGCCGCATTGGTCTCTTCCACCAGCGCCGCATTGTGCTGGGTCATCTCGTCCATCTGGCGGACCGCGGTGTTGACCTCTTCGATTGCCGAAGCCTGTTCGCGGCTGTCGCGGGCAATGCCATCGAGCAGCTCGCGATTCCTGCGCACCGCTTCCAGCATCGCCTGCAGCCGGTCGGCCGCATCCGACACCAGTTTCGAGCCTGCACCGACTTCCGTCGCCGATTGCTCGATCAGCGCCTTCACTTCGCTCGAGGCCTGCGCGGCACTCTGCGCCAGCCGGCGGACTTCCACCGCCACCACCGCAAAGCCCTTGCCCGCCTCACCGGCCCGCGCCGCTTCCACCGAGGCGTTCAGCGCAAGGAGGTTGGTCTGGAAGGCGATGTCGTCGATCATCCCGATAATGTTCGAGATCTTCGCGCTCGACTGGGTGATCCGTTCCATCGCTTCGTTGGCGCGCACCATCACCGCGCCACCATCTTCGGCAGCCTTGGTCACGGTCCCGGCATTCTCCGATGCGCCGCTGGCGCGCTCGGCATTGGCCAAGACGGTCTGAGCCAGCTGCTCCATCGTTGCCGAGGTCTCTTCGATCGTCGCCGCCTGCTTGGTGGTGCGTTCGCTGAGGTCGTTGGCACCCGAAAGGATTTCGCCGGTCGCGGTCTTCAGGTCGACCGAGGTCTTGCGGATCTGCCCCACGATGTCGCTGAGCTTTTCGGCCACCGTGTTGGTGCTGTCCTTGAGCCGTGCGAACTCGCCTTCGTAATTGCCTTCCATCCGCTGCGTCAGGTCGGCCTCGGCCAGCGCGGCCAGGACGTCGCCAACCTCGCTCAGGCCGCTCGAAACCGTGTCCATCAGCGCGTTGAAGTTCTCGCTGATGCGCGCAATGTCCGCATCGGAGGAACTGATGGTGATGCGCTGCGACAGGTCACCCTTGAGGGTCGCCGCGACGACGTTGTCGAAGGCGTTCTGGAAGTCTTCCATCACCCGTGCGCGCTCGGCCGCCTTGGCGTGCCGCGCCCGCTCGTCCTCGTTCATCTCGGCGACGCGGATCGCATTGTCCTTGAACACCTGCACCGCGTCCGCCATCTGACCGATCTCGTCCTTGCCACCGGCATAGGGCACCTCGATATTGAGCTCGCCCTCGGCCAGTCGGCCCATCGTGTCGGTGATCCGGCCCAGCGGACGGGTCAGGTGGCGGGAGGCGACGAACCCGGCAACGCCCAGGCCGAGCAGCAGACCGACAATCGTCGTTCCCAGCACGACCGGGATAACCAGGTCCTTGAAGCCGTTGATCTCTGCCGTGATCTGTTCGAACCGCGCCTGATCGCCCTGGACCACCAGGTCAATCTCTGCCTGGTAGGCCTTGCGGTTGGCACGGTTGGCATCGTTGTTGCCCTGCTCGTTGGCCAGCACCGGATCCACCGTGCCCAGACGCGCCGTTTCGGCGCGGAAGGTGCGGAACTCCGCCGCCTTCGCCGCCATCGCATCGAAGCCCGCAAGATCGGCCTCAGGCACCAGCGTCCGCCACTCGGCGAGATGCGCATCGATCTTGTCCAGCGAGGCCATGATACCTTCGCCGAACGGCTTGGCAGCTTCCGTGGTCTTGGACGCGTAAATGCCGCGCGCATCCATCACCACCGCCGTCACCAGCCGATTGAGGTGCTCCCCGGCAAACGCACGAGCCGATGCGTTCTGCAGAGCGTTCACCTGCCGAGTAAATGTCTCGGAGACGAAGAGCGCGATACCGCCGACAACACAGACCACAAGGCCCATGACGGCGACAATCATAAAGATGCGGGTTCTGATCTTCACGGTCAGCTGCCTGAAAATGCGAACATACGTGCGTGTGCGGTGGAGGATCCGCACCACGTATGGTCTGGTCGAACGAGATGGTTGATTGGGTATAGATTCGACAATTGCTGCCCCAGCATCGCCCGGATGTCCCTTCCGGCCGACCACGTGTCACAATTGCATTCCCGATTATTAGGGTAAGAATGCGCAGTTAATTTGCGGTGAACATGAATTGGCCACGATCTGGCCACGAACAAAAACGGCGGCATCCATTCCGGATACCGCCGTTTGGCAAAGTTTCAGCAACCGCCAGCGGCGGTCGATAGACTTAGTGGATCGTCGCGTCCGAACGCGAGGCCGCGTCGAGCAAGAGGTTGCGCAGCATATCGATTTCCTGCTGCAGCCGCGCCTCGTCCTCATCGGTCTTGGCCGCCTGCTGGGCGCTGAGCCCCGCCACGATCAGCGCTTCGATATGCGCCCGGTCGAACTCTGCGATCGGCTTGGCGTCCTCGGCCAGAATGGTCAGGCTCTCGCCATTCACGTCGGCAAACCCGCCCTTGACGTAATAGACGTGGCTGATTCCGGCGCTGTCGACCACGGTGATGAAGCCCGACTTCAGCACGGTCATCATCGGCGCATGGTCGCCGAGCACGGTGAAATAGCCATCGGCGCCCGGCGCAGTCACCGAACGGACGGTCTCGGAGAGCAGCAGACGCTCCGGCGAGACGATTTCGAGCTTGGTGCCTTCAGCCATTTGCTATCCGTTCGCCTTAAGCCGCCTGGGCGGCCAGCTTCTGCGCCTTCTTGACCGCATCCTCGATGGTGCCGACCATGTAGAAGGCCGCCTCGGGAAGGTGGTCGTACTGGCCATCGACGAGGCCCTTGAAGCCCTTGATGGTGTCTTCGAGCGCCACGAACACGCCCGGAGCGCCGGTGAAGGCCTCGGCCACGTGGAACGGCTGGCTCATGAAGCGCTCGACCTTACGGGCGCGCGCCACGGTCAGCTTGTCCTCTTCGCTCAGCTCGTCCATGCCCAGGATCGCGATGATGTCCTGGAGCGCCTTGTAGCGCTGCAGGATTTCCTGCACGCGACGAGCCACCGTGTAGTGCTCTTCGCCAACGATATTGGCCGAGAGCATGCGCGAGGTGGAGTCGAGCGGGTCAACCGCCGGATAGATGCCCTTCTCGGAGATGGCGCGGTTCAGCGTCGTCGTCGAGTCGAGGTGGGCGAACGAGGTCGCCGGTGCCGGGTCGGTCAGGTCGTCGGCGGGCACGTAAATCGCCTGCACCGAGGTGATCGAGCCCTTGTTGGTCGTGGTGATGCGCTCCTGCAGCGCGCCCATGTCGGTCGCGAGCGTCGGCTGATAGCCCACCGCGGACGGGATACGACCGAGCAGAGCCGACATCTCGGCGCCCGCCTGGGTGAAGCGGAAGATGTTGTCCACGAAGAACAGCACGTCCTGGCCCTGGTCGCGGAAGTGCTCGGCGACGGTCAGGCCGGAAAGCGCGACGCGGGCACGCGCCCCCGGGGGCTCGTTCATCTGGCCGAACACCAGCGCGCACTTCGAACCCTCGGTCGAACCATTGTTCTCCTTGGGGTCCTTGTTCACGCCGGATTCGATCATCTCGTGATAGAGATCGTTGCCTTCACGGGTGCGCTCGCCGACGCCGGCGAACACCGAGTAGCCACCATGCGCCTTGGCGACGTTGTTGATCAGTTCCTGGATCAGCACGGTCTTGCCCACGCCGGCGCCGCCGAACAGGCCGATCTTGCCGCCACGGGCGTAGGGGGCGATCAGGTCCACGACCTTGATGCCGGTCACGAGAATCTGCGCTTCCGAGCTCTGCTCGGTGAAGGCCGGGGCCTCCTGGTGGATGGCGCGGCGAGACTTGGTCTTGACCGGACCAGCTTCGTCGATCGGCTCGCCGATCACGTTCATGATGCGGCCGAGCGTCTCGTCGCCCACCGGCACCGCGATCGGCTCGCCGGTGTCGACAACCGAAGCACCGCGGACGAGGCCTTCGGTGGTGTCCATAGCGATGGCGCGCACGGCGTTCTCGCCGAGATGCTGGGCAACCTCGAGCACGAGGCGGTTGCCGTTATTGTCGGTTTCGAGCGCGTTCAGGATCGCCGGCAGGTGACCTTCGAAGGTCACGTCGACGACGGCGCCGATGACCTGGCTGATCTTGCCGGTGGCAACGCCTTTCGCCACGGTTGGAGTGGTGGACGCGGCCTTCTTGGCCGGGGCACGACGAGCGACGGGTGCCTTCTCGGTCGCGGGGGCTTTAGCTGCAGCAGCTGCGCGGGCCATGTTCTACCTCGTTCCTCTTAGAGCGCTTCCGCGCCCGAAATGATTTCGATCAGTTCCTTGGTGATCTGCGCCTGGCGCTGGCGGTTATAGCTCAGCGTCAGCTTCTTGATCATCTCACCAGCATTGCGTGTGGCGTTGTCCATGGCGCTCATCTGCGCTCCATAGAACGACGCACTGTTCTCGAGCAGCGCCCGGAAGATCTGCACCGAGATATTGCGCGGCAGCAGGTCGGCGAGGATCGCTTCCTCGTCCGGCTCGTACTCGTAGTTCTGGTTCATCGCCGGCGCATCGGCACTTGCCGCATCGCCGTCGATCTTGGCCGGGATCAGCTGCAGCGCCGTCGGGATCTGCGCGATCACCGAACGGAAGCGCGCATAAAACAGCGTTGCCACGTCGAACTCGCCGGCCTCGAACATGGCCAGCACCTTCTCGCCCACCGACTGCGCGTTGGTGTAGCCGATCTGGCGCACTTCGCGGAAGCTGATCTGCTCGACGATATTGTTTGGAAAGCTGCGCTTGAGGATATCGTAGCCCTTGCGCCCGACGGTCATGATCTTGACCGTCTTGCCTTCGCTCAACAGCTTGTTGGCATGGTCACGCGCGAGACGCGCGATCGACGAGTTGAAGCCACCGGCCAACCCGCGCTCGCCGGTCGCCACCACCAGGAGGTGCACCTGGTCGCGGCCATTGCCGCTGAGCAGCAGGGGCGCATCCTCGCGGCCTTCATAGGCCGTGCCGAGGGCCGACAGCACCTGCCCCATGCGCTCGGCATAGGGACGCGCCGCCACAGCGGCGTCCTGCGCGCGGCGCAGCTTCGCCGCGGCCACCATCTGCATGGCCTTGGTGATCTTCTGGGTCGACTTGACCGAGGTGATCCGGTTCTTGAGGTCCTTTAGCGAGGGCATCGGGCCGGTCTTGCTCCAAAGTCGCGGGAGGGGCGCGGTCCTTCAGGGACCGCGCGTTCCGTCGATAGGCTTACGAGAAGGTCTTCTTGAACGCTTCGATCGCCGCCTTGAGCTTGGCGCGCAGGTCGTCGCTGAGCGCCTTCTCGGTGGCAATCGCGGTGAGGATGTCCTGGTGCTTGCTCCGCAGCGCGCTGAGCAGGCCGGCCTCGAACGCGCCGACCTTGTTGACCGGCAGGTCGTCGAGATAGCCCTGGCCGCCGGCAAAGATCACCGCGACTTCTTCTTCCGGCTTCAGCGGCGAGAACTGCGGCTGCTTCAGCAGTTCGGTCAGGCGCGCACCACGGTTCAGCAGGCGCTGCGTTGCCGCATCGAGGTCCGAACCGAACTGGGCGAAGGCCGCCATTTCGCGGTACTGCGACAGCTCGCCCTTCAGCGAGCCGGCAACCTGCTTCATCGCCTTGATCTGCGCCGAACCACCCACGCGGCTCACTGAGATACCGACGTTCACCGCCGGGCGGATGCCCTGGAAGAACAGGTTGGTCTCAAGGAAGATCTGGCCGTCGGTGATCGAAATCACGTTGGTCGGGATATAGGCCGACACGTCGTTGGCCTGCGTCTCGATCACGGGCAGCGCGGTCAGCGAGCCGAGGCCATGGTCCTCGTTCAGCTTGGCGGCGCGCTCGAGCAGGCGGCTGTGCAGGTAGAACACGTCGCCCGGATAGGCTTCGCGGCCCGGCGGACGGCGCAGCAGCAGCGACATCTGGCGGTAGGCGACGGCCTGCTTGGTCAGGTCGTCATAGGCGATCACGGCATGCATGCCGTTGTCGCGGAAGAACTCGCCGATGGCGGCGCCGGTCATTGGCGCGAGGAACTGCATCGGCGCCGGGTCCGAAGCGGTGGCGGCGATGACGATGGAATATTCCAGCGCGCCGGCATCCTCGAGCACCTTGACGAACTGCGCCACGGTCGAGCGCTTCTGGCCGACGGCGACATAGATGCAGTAGAGCTTGTCCATCTCGGAAGCGCCCGAAGTGTGGGCCGGCTTCTGGTTCAGGAACGTGTCGAGGATCACCGCGGTCTTGCCGGTCTGGCGGTCGCCGATGATCAGCTCGCGCTGGCCGCGGCCGATCGGGATCAGCGCATCGATGGCCTTGATGCCGGTGGACATCGGCTCATGCACGGACTTGCGCGGCAGGATGCCCGGGGCCTTCACGTCGACGCGGCGACGCTCGGTGGTCTTCAGCGGGCCCTTGCCGTCGATCGGGTTGCCCAGCGCATCGACGACGCGGCCGAGAAGGCCCATGCCAACCGGAGTATCGACGATCGAGCCGGTCCGCTTGACCGTGTCGCCTTCCTTGATGCCGCGGTCGGCACCGAAGATCACCACGCCGACATTGTCGGTTTCGAGGTTGAGCGCCATGCCCTTGATGCCGCCCGGGAACTCGACGAGCTCACCGGCCTGCACATTGTCGAGGCCATAGACGCGGGCGATACCGTCGCCGACGCTGAGCACCTGGCCGACTTCGGACACTTCGGCTTCCTGGCCGAAATTCTTGATCTGGTCCTTGAGGATCGCAGAAATTTCCGCGGCTTTGATGTCCATTATCCGACCTCTTTCATCGCGATCTTCATCGCCGTGAGCTTGGTTTTGAGTGAGCTGTCGATCATCTGGCTGCCGACCTTGACCACAAGGCCACCGATCAGGCTGGGATCGACATGTTGACTGAGCGTGACGGCCTTGCCGATCTTGGCCTTGAGCGTATCGGCGAGCGTCTTGACCTGTTCGGCGCTGAGCGGGGTGGCCGACGTGACGTCGGCAGCGATCTCGCCGCGCGCCTTGGCCGCCATTTCCTGGAACGAGCGCACAATCGCCGGCAGCGCGAACAGCCGTCCGTTGCGGGCCACGACCTTGACGAAATTGCCCACCGTCGTGTGCGCCTTCGCCTTCTCGAGAAGTACGTGCATCGCCACGGCCTTCTCTTCGGTATTGATCACCGGCGAGCGCAGAAAGCGCGCGAAGTCCGGGCTCTCCTCGGCAAGTGCGAGGAGCTTGACCAGCCCCTGCTCGACGGCCGCGACGGAATCTTCCGCCTGGGCGATATCAAAAAGCGCTGACGCGTAAGGACGCGCAATTTGCGAAAGCACCGAATCCTGCGCTGCCAATGCCCCGTTACCCTCGTGCTGCGCAACCTTGCATCCTCGGGGGTTTGTCCCTTGAGGGCGGTTGCTTGTACGTATGCTGGCACTCCGGGCGCGGCCATAGACCCCCGGAAAGCGCGCCCCCTCTAACATGCGACTTTGGGCATCGCAAGGCATCGGGACAAGAGTCACTGAGGCAGATTTGTCGCAGGCTTCAAACAGCTCCCGCAGGGCAGCGTGCTGCAGCGAAATGACCAGAGGTGAGAGGGGCAAGTCAGAGGTGTGATGGACCACAGGAATTGATGAAAGCCCGACTTATCCACGCCGCGCATATCTCCGGCATAGTTGCACGATTGGAAAGGGCAGCCAAAGGACGGTCGGGTGAGCGGATCAAGGACAATGCTCGCAGTCATCCAGCGGCTGAAATCTGACACGGCCTCAATCAAGATTCGCCTCGCCCTCAGGGCGCTGGAACGACACTACCGACCTGACCAACCGCGAGCGCCGTCGGGCCGTCCAGATGGCGGTCAGTGGATATCAACGGGCGGCACGGCATCTAGACGACGCACGGCACAGGGTCGCGTCACGTTCTCCGGACCGCTGATCAGGCAGAACTATGTTTCTGCAACTGGCGCACTCGAGTGCACGTACTATGATCGAGGCCATGACTACCGCTTCACGGTAACGTACCTTGGCTATAGCGACTGTCCGCAAATTTACATCCGATATTAGTGAATGGAGGCTCCACCATGACATCGGACTGGAAAGTAACCTCTGAGCTTGATGACCTGCTGGCACGCGCCATCGAACAGTCCGGGTTTGCAGACCAGCTTGCAACGCACCTCCCGTCCGTCATGTGGACCGAGGGGGGCAGAGCCGAAGCGCCCGGCAAACCGACCATCCCTATCCCACCGCACTATGGGGTCGGCCTTGTCCTCATCGAGAACGTCTCGCGCTTCTCGACCATCGACAGTGCAAAATTCGGTCGCATCGTCTTTCACCCTGCGCCCAGCGACGCCGCTTCTGCCCGGCGTATTGTCGACTACGACGGCAAGGACATCATCGTCCGCTAAAGAAAACTCTGCGGGTCGATATCCACCTGCACCCTGAGATTGCCGGTCACCTTCGGCCCGCTATTGAGCCAGAACCGCACATAGCCGCTCAGGTCGAAATCCTTGCCCGATTGAGCACCCTCCCCCGCAACCGTTACGGTTTCAGGCTTTCGGCTTGGGAAACACTTCGGTCAGCTTGTTGAAGGCGTAGGGCGCGAACAGCGCCGACCCGCCGAGGAACAGTCCACCGATATTGCCGACCAGCTTCGCGAGCCCATCGACATCGGTGAAGCCGAGATAGATCGCAATATTGCCCACCGCCCAGAACAGACAGGCCATGACGATGGCCCCGATCATACCGGCAACGCGGCTGTAGCTGGTATTGTCCGGCATCTCGGTCTCGGTCCTGGTGGTACCATCGACCGTCTGGATCGTCGTCGTCACCGGCTCCGGCTGTTCCGAGGGCGCCTTCTCGCGCATTGCCTGCTTGAGGTTCACCCCCAACGCCAGCCTCCGGATCAGCCAGAAGCAGGCCACATTGAAAACCGCTGCCGTCACCAGCAGCGCCGCCCAGGCATATTCCGAAATGATCGTCATCCGCGCCCCCGATCCGTCCCCCGGAACGAGCCTCGACCTCTCGCAGTGCGCACAGCAAGACACCGCGTATCCGATCCGGGTTCCTACCTGCGGGCCCTAGAGAAAACTCTGCGGGTCGATATCCACCTGCACCCTGAGATTGCCGGTCACCTTCGGCCCGTTATTGAGCCAGAACCGCACATAGCCGCTCAGATCGAAATCCTTGCCCGATTGAGCACCCTCCCCCGCACCCGTTACGGTTTCAGGCCATCTTAGAAAAATTTCGTCCAGCCGGTCGATTGTCGGGCGGCCATTCGTCAATGCCCCGCAAACTCCTGCATCCCAAATTCCTGCATTCAAGGAGATGACCTGTGAGCCTTCCGGTAACCTCGCTCTATGCCGCGCTATTCACCGTCCTCGTCATCGTTCTCGCCAATATCGTCTCGGCGAAACGCGGACGGGCCGGCATCTCGATCCTGCATGGCGACAACATGGATCTGGCCCTGTGGATCCGCCGCCACGGCAATCTCGTCGAGAACCTGCCGCTCGCCCTGATCCTGATGGGATTGTGCGAAGTGTCCGGCCTGATGTCACCCTGGCTGCATGCCATGGGACTGGGCCTTGTCGCCGCTCGTGTTGCACACCTCGTCGGCCTCCGGATCGACCGGCCCACGGCGCCGCTTCGCATCGCCGGTGGCGCACTTACTCAGCTGCTGATGCTCGCCGCATCTGGCTGGCTGATCTTTTCGGTGCTGTAAAAAAGCAAGTTAGGGTGTCGATCCGGCGCCCGCCATTCGTCATTGCCTGCCGCGCCCATCAGGCGCTCTTTCAAGATGGAGACTGGAAATGAAGTACATGGCTTTGATCTATTCGCCTCCCGGTTCGTCGCCTGCCTATGGCACTCCGGAATTCGAGGCCTTCATGGCGAGCTATGACGCCGCCACTGCGGTTTTCATCCGCGATGGCGTCCTGGTCGCCGGCGAGGCGCTCGAAGATACGGGTACGGCGACGACCCTGCGCATTCGCGACGGGCGTACCGAAACCATGGACGGCCCCTTCGCCGAAACCAAGGAGCAACTCGGCGGCTTCTACATTTTCGAGTGCGCGACGCTCGACGATGCGCTGCGCTATGCGGCAATGATCCCCACTGCCAGCTACGGATCGGTGGAAGTGCGGCCGGTTCAGAACCTCGGACGCTGATGAGCACGGGGCCGGCGAGCAAGGACTCTATCGCCAGCGAGATCGATTCGCTGATCCGCAACGATGGCGGGCGCCTGCTGTCGGCCCTGACGATCAACCTGCGCGACCTGCAACTGGCTGAGGATTGTCTGCAGGATGCCCTGGAGAGCGCCCTGATCCACTGGAGCCGTTCGGGTCTACCGAGTTCGCCGTCCGCATGGCTGATGCGGACGGCCCGGCGGAATGCGATCGATCGCATTCGCCGCGCTGTCAACTTCAGGCACAAAGCCAAGGAACTTGAGGCGCTGATCGCGCTTGAAGAGCGGTCCGAGCCGGACGAAACACCAGAAACCATTGCCGACGAGCGGCTGAAACTGATCTTCACCTGCTGCCACCCTGCGCTCGACCGGCAGGTCAGCGTTGCCCTCACACTGCGTTCGATCTGCGGCCTCACCACCGAGGAAATCGCCCGCGCCTATCTGGTGGGAACCGACGCCATGGCCCAGCGCCTGGTCCGGGCCCGGCACAAGATCGCCCGGGCCGGCATCGGCTACGAGGTCCCTGGACCGGAGGGCTTTGCCGCGCGGCTCGAGGCCGTACTCAATGTCATCTACCTGATTTTCAACGAAGGCTACGCCGCCTCCTCGGGCGCCTACCTGCGCACCAGTCTGGCCGATGAAGCCATCCGCCTCGCGCGGCTGCTCGACACGCTGGTGCCGGATGAGCCGGAAATTGAAGGCCTGATCGCGCTGCTCGGACTCCACCATGCCCGCACGGCAGCCCGCTTGACCGCTGACGGCGATCTCGTCCCGCTCGAGCAGCAGGTCCGCACGAAATGGGATCATCAGGCCATTGAGCAAGGCAAGCGCCGGCTTGTGCGCGCATTGCGGCGCGGCCGGCCCGGTCCCTATCAGTTGCAGGCGGCAATAGCCGCGATCCATGCGGAAGCCCCAAGCTTCGCCGAGACGGACTGGCATGAGATCACGCTCATCTATGACGAACTGATCCGCCTCAGACCCAATCCGGTCTATGAGCTGAACCAAGCGGTTGCGATTTCCTATGCCCTGGGACCCGCCGCAGCGCTTGAACGTGTCCGCTCACTCGAAGATCGGCTGCATCGCTACCAGCCTTTTCACGCAGTCCTCGCCGACCTGCACGCGCGGCTCGCCAATGTTGCTGCGGCGCGACGTGCCTATGACACGGCCATCGACCTATCCACCAGTGCGGCCGAGCGGGACTATCTCGCGCGACAGCGCGCAAAGCTCGACCAACGCGCGAGCTGAGCGTCGATACGCCCCTGCCTAAAGAAAACTCTGCGGGTCGATATCCACCTGCACCCTCAGATTGCCGGTGACCTTCGGCCCGTTATTGAGCCAGAACCGCACATAGCCGCTCAAGTCGAAATCCTTGCCCGACTGGGCTAGGAGCCGCACCCGGTGCCTCCCGCGCAGCATCGAGATCGGCGCGTCCGCCGGACCGAACAGCTTCAGCCCTTCGGCCATCGGCGCTGCGCTCAGCAGCTGCTTGGCAAAGGCAAAGGCGGGGTCATGCTCGTTGGCCGAAACGATCAGCGCCGCCAGCCGCCCGAAGGGCGGCAATCCGCCCGCCTCGCGCACCGCCAACTCATGGCTATAGAACGCCTCGCGGTCGCCCTTAAGCATCGCTGCGATCACAGGATGCGTCGGGTGATAGGTCTGCAGCATCGCCTTGCCGCTGCGGCCCACGCGCCCCGCGCGCCCCGTCACCTGCGTCAGGATCTGGAAGGTCCGTTCCGCCGCCCGCGGATCGCCCTTGTCGAGCCCCAGATCCGCATCCAGCACCCCCACCAGCGTCAGCTTTTCGAAATGGTGCCCCTTGGCCACCAGCTGCGTGCCGATGATCAGGTTGTACTCGCCCTTCTCGATCTCGGTGAAGCGTTGCTTCAGCTGCGTGTTCGAGCCCATGTCGGAGCTCAGGATCACCGTCCGCGCGCCCGGAAACCGCGCCACAGCCTCCTCGGCCACCCGCTCGATCCCCGGCCCCACCGGCACCAGCGATTCGGTCGCCCCGCATGAGCCGCAGGCCTCCGGCGTCCTTTGCTCATGCCCGCAATGGTGGCACATCAAAACGCCGCGGAACCGGTGCTCCACCAGCCAGGCCGAGCAGTTCGGGCACTGGTATTGGTAGCCGCAGGCCTTGCACAGCGTCAGCGGTGCATAGCCCCGGCGGTTGAGGAACAGCAGCGCCTGCTCGCCCCGGTCCAGCGTCGCGAACACCTCGCGCGCCAGTTTCGGCGCGATCCACTGCCCCTTTTCCGGCGGCTCTTCCCGCATGTCGATCGGCGTGATGTCGGGCAGCCGCGCCTCGGCAAAGCGCGAGGTCATCACCACATGCGCATAGCGGCCCAGATTGGCATTGTTCCGGCTTTCGACCGAGGGCGTCGCCGAACTCAGGATCACCTTGGCCCCCGCCTCCCGCGCCCGCACCACCGCCATGTCGCGGGCGTGATAGTTCACCCCTTCGAACTGCTTGAACGCCCCGTCATGCTCCTCGTCGAGCACGATCAGCCCCAGCTCGTGAAACGGCAGGAACAGCGCCGAACGCGCCCCCACCACCGCCCGCACCTTGCCGTCCATCACCCCGCGCCAGGTCCGCGCCCGCTGCATCGGCGTCATGTCCGAATGCCACTCGCCCGGCTTGGTCCCGAACCGCCGGGTGAAGCGTTCGAGGAACGTGTTGGTCAAGGCGATTTCGGGGAGGAGGATCAGCGCCTGCCGCCCCTCCCGCAGGCAATCGGCCACCGCCTCGAAAAACACTTCGGTCTTCCCCGACCCGGTGACGCCATCGAGCAACGCCACCCCGAACCCCTCGGGCAACGCCTCGATCTGCCGCACGGCACCGCCCTGCTCGGCGCTCAGCGTCGGCACGGCGAAATCGGGATGGGGCGGCAAGACGATCGGCGGCGGCGGCACTTCGATCCGCTCGAGCGCCCCGGCCTTTTCCAGCCCTTCGATCACCGAGGCCGAAACCCCCGAGGCGCCGACCAGCGCCGCCTTGGCCCACACCTCGCCATCGGCGACGAGATCCATCACCCTGAGTCGCGCCGAAGTCAGCTTCGTCGGCTCCTCGCCCGTCGCCCGGAACGCCGTCACCGGCTTTTCCGGGTCGAGCGCCTCGGTCGAGCGCAACACGCTCCTGAGCACCAGCCCCGGCGGCGCCAGCGTGTAGCGGCTCACCCAGTCGACGGTTTTGAGCAGCTCGTCCGAAAGCGGCGGCACGTCATAGACCTGCGCGATGTCCTTGAGCCGGTTATGCGCGAAATTGTCATTGGGCGCGCCCCACACCACGCCCAGCGTCATCCGCCCGATCAGCGGCACCGCAACGATCGAGCCGCGCTCGACCACCATGCCGGCCGGCACGCGATAGCTGTACGGCCCTTCGACCGACACGCTCACCATCACCGCGACAATGTCCGAAAGCCCGCTCATCGTGCCTGTTTTGTTCACGGCGCGCAGCGCAAGGCAAGCGCTTTCCAGCAATGATCCTCAGGCGACCTGCCCCGCCGCCCAGCCCGAAGCCCAGGCCCACTGGAAATTGTAGCCCCCGAGCCACCCGGTCACGTCCACACATTCGCCGACGAAATAGAGGCCCGGCACATCGCGCGCCTGCATTGTCGCGGAATCCAGCCCGGCCGTATCGACCCCGCCCAGTGTCACCTCGGCGGTGCGATAGCCCTCGGTGCCGGTCGGCTTCAGCGTCCAGCGCCGCAGCTGATCCTCGATCTTGCCGAACACCTTGTCCGACACGTCGCCGACCATCGCGGTGACCCCGATCTCCTCGCCCAGCATCTGCGCCAGCCGCTTGGGCAGGTGCTGTGCCAGCACCGTCTGCACCTGCAGCTTCGGCGTCGTCGCCCGCGCCTCGGTGAGGATGTCCCTCAAGTCCCCAGCCGGGAACAGGTCGACAACAATCGCGTCGCCCTCGCGCCAATAACTCGACACCTGCAGGATCGCCGGCCCGCTCAACCCGCGATGCGTGAACAGCAGCGCTTCCTCGAACCCCTTGCCATTGGCGCTGACCTTGGCATCGGTCGCGATGCCTGAAAGCGGCGCCAGCTTTTCCAGCATACGCGGCTCGAAGGTCAGCGGCACCAGCGCCGGCCGCGTCTCGGTGACTGCTAACCCGAACTGCTCCGCCAGCCGATAGCCGAACGCCGTCGCCCCCATCTTGGGGATCGACTTGCCGCCGGTCGCGACGATCAGCGACGCCGCCGTGTATGCCGCGCCGCCCGTCGCCACCTCAAAGCGGCCGTCGGCATGGCTAATTGCGCCGAGCTGCTCGCCGAGCCGGAGCGTGCCACCGGCCTTCTTCAGCTCGTTGAGCAGCATGTTGACGATCTGCAGACTCGAGCCGTCACAGAACAGCTGCCCCAGCACCTTCTCGTGAAAGCTGATCCCGTAGCTCTGCACCAGCGAGATGAAGTCCACAGGCGTGTAGCGCGCCAGCGCCGACAGCGCGAAGCGCGGGTTATGGCTCAGAAACCGGTCGCGGCCGGCCTTGGTGGTCGCGTTCACATTGGTGAAGTTGCAGCGCCCGCCGCCCGAAATCCGGATCTTCTCGCCCGCCGCCTCGGCATGGTCGAGCACCAGCACCTTTCGGCCGCGCCTGCCCGCCTCGATCCCGGCCATCAACCCGGCCGCACCCGCGCCGAGAACGATTACGTCATATTGGTTCATGCTGCCCGCATACACGCTGCACGTCTGCCTGAACAGCCAAGCCGCGCCATCGTTCCACCCGCCCGCTATAGGCAATCCCCTATTCGCCATTGACACTGCCGCGTTTCGGCGTAGAACGCGCCAGTCGTACGACATGAGGGCCGCGCGAGATGCGCATGGACCAGCACATGACAGCGCATTTCGCACAGGCCAGCCGGCACTGCGCACGCGTCATGACGACCAGCAAAACCACCAAAACCCCCTGAGCCGATCCCCGGGCCTCTCCCGCCGGGGAGCGGCCTCAAGCCAATGTGCCGCGGGGCCGTTCCGGTCCTGAGCGCGGGGGAAGTGAAGGCAACAAGGAAGACCACAAATGGGTTATCGCGTCGCAGTCGTCGGGGCCACGGGCAATGTGGGCCGCGAAATGCTGAACATCCTCTCAGAGCGCCGCTTCCCGGCCTCCGAGGTCATCGCGCTCGCCTCCTCGCGCTCCGTCGGGCAGGAAATCAGCTATGGCGACAAGCGGCTGAAGGTACAGAACCTCGAGCATTTCGATTTCTCCGGCGTCGATTTCGCCCTGATGTCGGCCGGCTCGTCGGTGGCCAAGGAATATGGCGAAAAGATCGGCCGCACCGGCTGCATCGTCGTCGATAATTCCAGCTTCTGGCGCTACCACGCCGACGTGCCGCTGGTCGTGCCCGAGGTCAATGCTGACGTTCTCGACGCCTACATGGCGCGCAATGATCGCAAGAACATCATCGCCAACCCCAACTGCTCGACGGCCCAGCTCGTCGTGGCGCTGAAGCCGCTTCACGACGCGGCCAGGATCAAGCGCGTCGTCGTCGCCACCTACCAGTCGGTTTCCGGCGCCGGCAAGGAAGGCGTCGATGAGCTCTGGGCCCAGACCAAGGGCATTTTCGTCAACGACGCCGCCACCCCGCACAAGTTCACCAAGCAGATCGCTTTCAACGTCATTCCCCATATCGACGTCTTCATGGAAGACGGCTCGACCAAGGAAGAGTGGAAGATGGTGGTCGAGACCAAGAAGATCCTCGATCCCAAGATCAAGCTCAGCGCCACCTGCGTGCGCGTCCCGGTGTTTGTCGGCCACTCCGAGGCGGTCAATCTCGAGTTCGAGAACCCGATCTCCGCCGACGAGGCGCGCGACATCCTCCGCGAGGCCCCCGGCATCGCCGTCATCGACAAGCGCGAGGCCGGCGGCTACGCCACGCCCATCGAGTCGGTCGGCGAGTACGACACCTATGTCAGCCGCATCCGCGAGGACGTCACCGTCGAGAACGGCCTCTCGCTCTGGGTCGTCTCCGACAACCTGAGGAAGGGCGCTGCCCTCAACACCGTCCAGATCCTCGAAACCCTGATCGAACGCCGCCTCGTCGAGATCAAGGCCGCGTAAGGCGCGCCCCCTCATCCGTCTCGGCCCTCCGGCCGATCCACCTTCTCCCACAGGGGGAGAAGGTAGGGTGCAAGAGCAGATGGTTCGAGGCCGTGGTGAGATATTGCCGGTTCTCCTTTCCCGAAACGGGAGCAGCACCCGGCTGAGCTATTTGCGGTGATCGCCTTCTCCCCTTGTGGGAGAAGGTGGCCGAAGGCCGGATGAGGGGTGCGCGATCCCTCCAGCGATTCGCACGTCGGATGGTCGCCCCGAGGAACCCATGCCCCTTCGCCACATCCTCCTCGCCCTGTCCCTCGCCACCGTGCTCGGCATCAGCTTCGTCGCCATCCGCTGGGGCGTCGATGAAGTCGCGCCGCTGCTACTGACGGCGCTGCGCTACACCTTCGCCGCCTTCCCGGCTGTCCTCTTTGTCAGGCGCCCCAATGTCGATTGGCGCCTGCTCGTCACCTATGGCCTTTTGATCGGCGTCGGTCAGTTCGGCCTGCTCTTTCTCGCCATCAAGCTCGGCATGCCCGCCGGCCTCAGCGCGCTGGTCATCCAGCTCCAGGTCTTCTTCACCATCCTTCTCGCCTACCTGTTCTTCGGCGAGAAACCGCGCCCCATCCAGATCGCCGGGGCGCTCACCGCCTTTGCCGGCATCTTCATCATCGCGCTCGATCGGCTCGACGGCGCCGCGCTCCTGCCGCTGCTCCTCACCATCGTCGCCGCCATGTTCTGGGGGTTCGGCAACATCACCAGCAAGCAGGCCGGCCGCATCGACATGCTCGGCCTCGTCGTCTGGTCGAGCCTCGTCCCGCCGATCCCGCTGATCGCCATGGCCGTGCTGCTCGATGGCCCCGGCATCTTCGCCGCCGCGCTCGAAAACCTCACCTGGCGCGGCGTCGGCTCCATCGCCTTCATGGCTTATGGCGCAACGCTGTTCGGCTTCACCATGTGGGCGCGGCTCCTGAGCCTTTATCCCGCGAGCCAGGTCGCACCCTTCGCGCTGTTCATCCCCGTCGCCGGCATCGGCAGCGCCGCGCTGTTCCTCGGCGAGCACGTCACTGCCAGCGAAATCGCCGGCAGCGCCCTGGTCTTTGCCGGCCTGCTGCTCAACGTCTTCGGCCCGCGCCTCTGGGCGCGGATCACCTGATGATCACGCTCCGTCCGGCCCAGCCCCCCGACGCCGAACCGCTCGGCCGGCTCTTCACCGCCTCCCGCCAAGCACTGGATTTCCTGCCGCGCCTCCACACGCCCGACGAGGACGTGGCCTTCATCGCCGCGCATATCCTGCCCAACCATAAGGTCACCGTGGCCGAGATCGATAGCGTCATCGCCGGCTATCTCGCGGAAAGCCCGGGCTGGATCGAACAGCTTTACGTTCACCCCGGCCAATTCCGCCGCGGCGTGGGCTCCAGCCTCCTCCGCGACGCCATGGCGCGTCACGACGCGCTCGAACTCTGGTGCTTTGTCGAAAACCGGCGCGGCCGGGCGCTCTACGAAAAGCACGGCTTCAGGGAAGTGCTGCGCACCGACGGCGCCAACAACGAGGAACGCGCCCCCGACATCCGCTACCGCTGGCAGCGCTGACCCAGCCTCACACGTCCGGCCGGTAAAAGTCCCCGTCGGGATTCATCACCCACAACTCGCCGGTCGAAATGTCGAACCAGGCGCCGTGCACCCCGAGCTTACCCTCCGCCTCGAGCTGGCGGACATAGGGGAAGGTGCGGAGATTGTTGATCGAATTGCGGATCGAGAAGCGCTCCAGCATGATCTGGCGCTCCTTGTGGGTCGCCAGCTCATACTTGGCCACCTGCGCCGAAACCGGCGCCAGCATGCTCATCCACTTGCCGATGAAATCGCCTTCGGCCAGCGGCCCGGCTTCGGGATCGAGAGCAGCCCGGATGCCGCCGCAGCGGCCATGGCCCATCACCACGATATTGCTGACGCCCAGGCCCTTCACTGCGAACTCGATGCCCGCCGAGGTGCCATGCTGGCCGCCATCGGGCTGAAAGGTCGGCACGAGGTTCGCCACGTTGCGCAACACGAACAATTCGCCCGGCCCCGCATCGAAGATCGTCTCGGGCGCCGCGCGACTGTCGCAGCACGCAATGATCATCGTGGTCGGCGATTGGCCCTGGTCCGCCAGCTGCCGATAGCGCGCCTGTTCGGGTTCGAACCGCGACGCCATGAACGACTTGTAGCCGTCGAGCAAAGATGCTGGAAATCCGATCATGGCCTCGAACTACCCGTTCGGCGCCAAAAGTTCAATCACCGGCAACCTGCCCCGGCGGCATGGGGGCCATGGGGGCAATGCATGCTGATCTACCGCTTCCTCACCGGCGAGGATGACTCGTCGTTTTGCCACAAGGTGACCAAGGCCCTCAGCGAAGGCTGGGCGCTCCACGGCTCGCCCACCTACGCCTATGACGCCACCGCCGGCCGGATGAAATGCGGCCAGGCCGTCACCCGGACCGTGGCCGAACAACCCTACGACCCCGACAAGAAGCTCGTCGACTACCGTTAGGCCGCACACGAGGCATCTCGCATCCCCGGGCGAAGTCCCGGGGACGCCCCTTGTTTCCTACAGGATCCCCCTCAGCCGCAGGTGCTGCAGCAGCACGATGGTCTTGGCATCCCGGATCTCGCCGCTGGCGATCATCGCCAGCGCTTCCTCGAACCCGAGTTCCAGCACCTCGATATCCTCGCCCTCCTCCAACAGACCGCCGCCGTCCGATACCCGCGACGCCGCGTCATAGGTGGCGAGATAGAGCCATAGCCGCTCGGTCACCGAGCCCGGGCTCATATAGACCCCGGCCATCACCTCTTCGATTTCGGTAACCCGATAGCCGGTCTCCTCCTCGGCTTCCTTCCTCGCCGCGGTCACCGGATCGTTGTCGTCCAGCTTGCCGGCGCAAACCTCGATCAGGTCGCCGCCCTCGCCATGCTGATAGACCGGAAATCGGAACTGCCGGGTCAGCACCACCGTTCGCTGCGCCACATTGTAGAGCAGCACCCCCGCGCCATCGCCGCTCTCATAGGTCTCGCGCGCCAGCCGCTGCCAGGCGCCATTGCGGCGCTGGAAATCGAACTCCGTTCGCGCCAGCGTCGCCCAGTTCTGCTTCAGCACCGTCCGCGACACTGCTCTGACCCGCTCCCGCATTCACCATCTCCGTTGACTGTGCCGGCAGGGAACCATTGCGAACTGAACGCATTATGAACACCAGCTTCACGGCGCGGCCATCGGGCCTGCGCTAGAGATCACGGCAAGCAGCGGACCGGAACCAATTCTCCGGCGCCCGCATCAGAGGACAGGAAGATGGACCAGACTTCTACCGGGCTCATGAACGGAAAATCCGCGCTCGTGCTGAACGGTGGACTGGCAAAGGCGGCTCTCTCCGAGAGCCCGACGCGGCAAGGACTCTCGCATGGGCCTGTCGCACTCCAGCTTCCTGCCGAATCGTCCGGAGGCAACGGCCACCGCAGCGAACGTTTGTTGACCCTTCTGGTCGCTCTCGAAGCGCTGCGGGCCGTCCCCGAGGCCCTTTCGGCCGGACGCACCACACCTAAGGTGTGACAAATCTCTCGCCGCTAGGCTTTGACCTTGGCGGCTTGGATCGCTAGAAGTCTCGAACCGTTCCAAACTGGAGGTCCGGCGCTATCCTGCGCGGACCAGGCTAGAGACGATCATGGCGCCAGGCTCCCGGCCACTTTCTCCGCATCTGTCCATCTATCGCTGGACCCTCACCATGGCCATGTCCATCGCGCATCGAGCGACGGGCATCGCGCTTTATGGCGGCACGCTGCTGCTCATCCTCTGGCTCGTCTCGGCGGCCATCGGCGGCAGTTTCTTTGAGGGTGTGGTCTGGCTGTTCGGCAGCTGGTTCGGCCAGCTTGTCCTCTTCGGCTACACCTATGTGCTGTTCCACCACATGTTTGGCGGGATCCGCCACTTCATCTGGGACTTCACCAAGATGATGGACCCCGCCGGCCGCGAACTGGCGGTGCGGCTCCAGCTCGGCGCGGCCGTGCTTCTCACCCTGATCGTCTGGGCAAGTTTCGTGTGGTTCAAATGAGCGGCAAGCCGACACGCACGCAGATTCTCGATCCGCGCACCCACTATGGCCACGCCAGGGCCTCGACGCGCCATTTCATCACCCAGCGGGTGACCGGCGCGCTCAACATCGTGTTCACCGCCTTCCTCGTCTGGTTCGTCGTCAGCCTCGCCGGCAAGACGCCGGCCGAGATGCTGGCGCTGGTCGCCAATCCCTTCGTCGCCATCGGTTTGGCGCTGATGGTGATCGGCGTATCGATTCACATGCGTAATGGCATGCGTGACGTGCTTGAGGACTATTTCGAAGGTCGCGGCTACGACCTGATGATGGCCCTCAACACAGTGTTCACCGGCTTCTTCCTCGTGGTGGCGCTCGGCGCCATCGCCAAGATTGTCTTCTGGGGTTAGTTCCACATGGCCGCTTACGAGATCATCGACCACGAATTCGACGTGGTGATCGTCGGTGCCGGCGGCGCGGGTCTGCGCGCCACGCTCGGCATGGCCGAACAGGGGCTCAACACCGCCTGCATCACCAAGGTCTTCCCCACCCGCTCGCACACCGTCGCGGCGCAGGGCGGCATCGCCGCGTCACTCTCCAACATGGGCCCGGATTCGTGGCAGTGGCACATGTACGACACCGTCAAGGGGTCGGACTGGCTCGGCGACAATGACGCCATGGAATACCTCGCCCGCGAGGCCCCCGCCGCCATCTACGAGCTCGAACATTATGGCGTGCCCTTCTCGCGCACCGAGGAAGGCCGGATCTATCAGCGCCCCTTCGGCGGCCACATGACCGAATTCGGCGATGGCCCACCGGTGCAGCGCACCTGCGCCGCCGCCGACCGCACCGGCCACGCCATTCTCCACACGCTTTACGGCCAGTCGCTGCGCAACAATGCGCAGTTCTTCATCGAGTATTTCGCCCTTGACCTGATCATGGGCGCCGATGGCTCCTGCCAGGGCGTCATGGCCTGGAAGCTCGATGATGGAACGCTGCATCGCTTCCGTTCGAAGCTCGTGGTGCTCGCCACCGGCGGCTATGGCCGCGCCTATTTCTCTGCCACCTCGGCCCACACCTGCACCGGCGACGGCAATGGCATGGTCGCCCGCGCCGGCCTGCCGCTCCAGGACATGGAATTCGTGCAGTTCCACCCCACCGGCATCTATGGTGCCGGCTGCCTCATCACCGAGGGCGCCCGCGGCGAAGGCGGCTATCTGGTCAATTCCGAGGGCGAGCGCTTCATGGAGCGCTACGCCCCCAACGCCAAGGATCTCGCCAGCCGCGACGTCGTCTCACGCTGCATGACCATCGAAATCCGCGAAGGCCGTGGCGTCGGCAAGAACAAGGACCACATCTTCCTCCACCTCGATCACCTCGATCCCAAGGTGCTGCACGAACGCCTGCCGGGCATCTCGGAATCGGCCAAGATCTTCGCCGGCGTCGATCTGACCCGCGAACCGATCCCGGTGCTCCCCACCGTCCACTACAATATGGGCGGCATCCCCGCGAACTATCACGGCGAAGTGCTCAACCCGACCGCCGACGATCCTGATCGCGTCGTCCCCGGCCTGATGGCTGTCGGCGAAGCCGCCTGCGCCTCGGTGCACGGCGCCAACCGGCTCGGCTCCAACTCGCTGACCGACCTCGTGGTCTTCGGCCGCGCCGCGGCACTCCGCGCCGCCAAGACCGTCGACCGCGCCGCGATGATCCCCGCGACCATCGCTTCCGAAGACGAACGCATCCTGTCGCGCTTCGATCGCCTGCGCCACGCCAAGGGCTCCTCACCCACCGCCGAAGTGCGCGAGAAGATGCAGCGCATCATGCAGGAAGACGCGGCGGTGTTCCGCACGTCCGAAACGCTGCAGTCCGGCGTCAAGCGCATCGGCGAACTCTGGGGCGCCCTCGACGATCTCTCGGTTACCGACCGCTCGATGATCTGGAATTCCGATCTCGTCGAAACCCTCGAGCTCGAAAACCTCATGGCCTGCGCCGCCACCACGGTCGTCTCCGCGGAGGCCCGCCACGAAAGCCGCGGCGCCCACGCGCATGAGGACTTCCCCAATCGCGACGACGAGAACTGGCGTAAGCACACGCTGAGCACCATCGACACCAGGACCGGCGCCGTCACCCTCGGCTACCGCCCCGTCCACGTCGACCCGCTCACCCCGGAAGACCAGGGCGGCATCAGTCTCAAGAAGATCGCGCCCAAGGCCCGGGTGTACTAGGATCGGACGTTTCTCCTGCCGTGGAGGCGAAGGTGGACGAGAGAATCACGATTGACGTAGATCGAGACGTCCTTGAGGCACTGGCGAGGCGCGCCGAAAATCATGGCCGTTCACTCGACGAGGAAGTCAGTGCAATTGTAGCGGAGACGGTCGCCCCCCTCGCGCCAAAGACGGATTGGGTGGCAAGAGCACGTGCAATTCGCGCCATGACGCCGCCGGGCTCGATTGTGGTCGATAGCTGGAAGCTTCTTCGCGCCAGCAGGGACTGGGATCATTGATCATTGTCGATGCTTCGGTGGCGGTTCAGTGGATTGCAGAGGAGGATACCTCGGCGCTCTCAGATGAGCTGCTGTCACGCGAAGATCTTGCAGCGCCGGAGTTGATGCAGATCGAGGTCGCCAACGCTCTCAGGCGAAAGGTGTGGGTCGGGGACATGAGCCTTGACCACGCAAAGGCCGGTTTGCAGTTCATTCGCGAGAAGGTCCAAGTCTTGCGGGTTCCTCCAGAACTGCTCGATCGCGCCTTGGAAATGTCCCACATGATGTACCATCCGATCTACGACTGCATCTACCTGGCGCTCGCCGAGGCCCACCACGCGCCGGTAGTGACGTATGATCGCGACTTCATCTCCGGCGCCGCGCTCCACGGTTTCGAGATGCTGGTCGTTACACCCCCCATGGTGTCCCCATGACCCCCACCCCCGGCTATTCCGGCACCCCGCTGCCGCAAAAGCTCGGCCTCAAGGATGGCCAGCACGTGCTGTTCCTCGATCTGCCGGACGATCTCGCCGATCTCGCCACAAGCCGTGCCTTCGTGTCCTCCGAGCGCCGGGGCTGGGACGGCCTCGCCGCCGCCAGCAATCTCGACCTGATCCACGGCTTCACCGCCTCGCGCGCCGTCCTCGAAGACAGCGCCAGGCCGTTGATGGCCGCCATCGCGCCGGCGGGCAGCATCTGGATTTCCTGGCCCAAGAAGGCGTCGAAGGTCCCCACCGACATCACCGAGGACACCATTCGCGAGGTCTGCCTCCCCATCGGCCTCGTCGACGTCAAGGTCGCCGCCATCTCCGACATCTGGTCCGGCCTCAAACTCGTCATCCGCAAGGAGCTTCGCGGCAAATGAAAACCCCGCTTCTCACCGCCGCCATCGCGCTCGCCCTCGTCGCGAGCCCTGCCTTCGCCGCTCCGCCGACCGCCGAGCAGAAGGCCGACTTCTACAAGACCTGCATGGGCATCGCCCAGGATGACACGCTCTGCTCGTGCAAGGCGGATGCCGCCATGACGCTGATCGACGAGCGTTTCATGGGCGTTGTCATCTCCGGAATGAAGGGCAAGTCGCCGGCCGAAGCCGACTACTCGGCCTACAACACCTATGTCGCCAAATCGAACCAGATCTGTAAGCCGAATTACTGAGGCCCGTCCGTGAAGCCCATCAAGTTCGAAAAGGAGCAGCGCGATCGCATCGTCGGCGAGATCCAGCGCTATCTCTCGGACGAACATGATATCTCGCTCGGCGCCATTCCGTCCGAGTTGCTGCTCGCCTTCTTCACCGAGCGCATCGGGCCGCACTACTACAACCAGGGGCTGGCTGACGCGCAGGCGGTGTTTGCCAAGTCCCTCGACACCATCAACGACGCCATCTATGGGCTCGAGCAGCGCGAACTCCGCACCCGCTGAGCCCGACTTGACCGGAGACTGGCCATGGCCGAACTGACGCTCCCCAAGAACTCCCGCCCCACCCCGGGCAAGACCTGGCCCAGGCCGGCCGGCGCCACGCGCCTCACCGAGTTCCGCGTCTATCGCTACGATCCGGACTCGGGCGAGAACCCGCGCATCGACACCTATTTCGTCGATCGCGACGATTGCGGCCCGATGGTCCTGGATGCCCTGCTCTGGATCAAGAACAAGGTCGATCCCACCCTCACCCTTCGCCGCTCCTGCCGCGAAGGCATCTGCGGCTCGTGCTCGATGAATATCGGCGGCGCCAACACGCTCGCCTGCACCAAGGGCATGGACGAGCTCACGGCCCCCATCGCCATCTACCCGCTGCCGCACATGCCGGTGATCAAGGACCTCGTCCCCGATCTCTCCACCTTCTACGATCAGCACCGCTCCATCGAGCCCTGGCTGAAGACCACCACCCCGGCGCCGGACAAGGAATGGCTGCAGTCGAAGCCCGATCGCGAAAAGCTCGACGGCCTCTACGAGTGCATCCTCTGCGCCTGCTGCTCCACCTCCTGCCCGTCCTACTGGTGGAATGGCGAGAAATATCTCGGCCCCGCCGTGCTGCTCCAGGCCTATCGCTGGCTCATCGACAGCCGCGATGAATCGACCAGCGAGCGGCTCGACAATCTCGAAGATCCCTTCAAGCTCTTCCGCTGCCACACCATCATGAACTGCGCCAAGGTCTGCCCCAAGGGCCTCAACCCCGCCAAGGCCATCGCCGAGATCAAGAAGATGATGGTCGAGCGCGAGTTCGCCTGAGCCGCGCCGCGTGGAGTACCAGACCATCGCCCATATCGAGGACCCGAGCATCGCCCGCGTCCTGATCACCGCGCTCAAGGCCCACGGCTTTCACCCGCTCGAGGGTCCCGAGCACGGCCTCCCCGGGCTTGCCGGCGTCTACGGCCCCAAGGGCATCCCCATCGAGCTGCCGGTGGACGAAGCCGCTGATGCAAAACTGCTCGCCGAGGCGCTGGTCGCCGACATGCGCGGGCCGCCCAAACCGGCCTCCCCTTAACATCGCCACATTGGCGACGACAAAGGGGGACATTGCCTCGCGGGCGGTTGAGCCGCGGGACACATGGCGTTATATCGCGCCGGTAACACCGCATTAACGTCTAGGGCACGGAGCACGACATATGGCGACAAGCGCACGCAGCATCATGGCGCTGGGGGTCGTCACCCTGACGCTGACGCTCGCGGGCTGCGCCAGCAGTTCGGTCGGCCCCAACGGCGCGCGCAGCGCGCCCGAGGATATCGCGCCGATTCAGAACGTCCCGGTTGCCAGCTCCAATCTGCCCGCCATCGGCCAGACCGGTGCCACCCAACAGGGTCTGAGCACGCTGCCCATGCCCGGCCAGCAACCCGCCGGCAACACGCTGACCGTCGGCGGCGGCACTGGCATTGGCCAGTCGCAGGATCCGATGCTGCAAGGTCAGCAGGTCGGTCAGCAGTCCGGTCAGCTCCCCGCCCCCACCCAGACGGCCACCAACAATGGCTCCTTCGTCACGCTGGGATCCCCGGGCGCCCTGCCGGCGACTCCGGGCCGCGACTTGAGCGGCGGCCTCACCATCGAGAAGCTGCTGGGCGGCTGGACCATCGTCTCCGGCGCCGATCAGTGTAAGCTCAACCTCACCTACACCGCCAAGGCCGGCACCAGCCGCTATCGCGCCTCGACGCCCGGCTGCACGCTTCCCGGCCTGATGGTCGTCTCATCCTGGCAGCTCGTCGGCACCCAGGTGCAGCTCTTCGACGAGAACAACGACATCATCGCCTCGCTGATCCTGAGCGGCAACCGCTTCATCGGCACACTGGCCGGTGGCCAGGGCATCTCGATGGTCGGTTGATCCATGTCCGGCCGGCGGCGCCAGCCCGCACCGGGTCCTGTCGCCACCGCGCTCGCCAAGCGCGTCGCCTCCGGCGCGCTGCAGCCCGACCCGCTGCAGATTGCGGCGGCGACTGCGCTGGATCGCGTCGCCACCGATCTCGATAGCGCCGGCCGCAAGGGCCTTGCCGCGCTGTTCGGCGGCAACAGCCAGCCGGTTCGCGGTGCCTACCTCGTCGGCCAGGTCGGACGCGGCAAGACCATGCTGATGGACCTCTTCTTTGCCGAGGTGCCGGTCGAGGCCAGGCGGCGTGTCCACTTCCATGAGTTCATGGACGAAATTCACGCCGGCATCGCCGCCTTCCGCAAGACGGCCAAGGGCAAATCCGACAATGCCGATCCGGTTGCGGCGGTCACCAAGCCGATCACTGCCGAACTGCGCCTCCTCTGCCTCGACGAGTTTCAGGTCGGCGACATCACCAACGCCATGCTGCTCGGCCGGCTGTTCGAAAAGCTCTGGGCCGGCGGCGTCACCATCGTCGCCACCTCCAACACCCGGCCCGACGACCTCTACTTGGGCGGCCTGAACCGCCAGCTTGTCCTGCCTTTCATCGAAGACCTGAAGCGGCATGTCGAGATCGTCGAGCTCGATGGCCCCACCGACTACCGCCGCCTGAAATTCGAGGGCGAGGCCGTCTATCGCTTCGGCACCGGCCCCGATGTCGATGCTGCCATGGACCGGCTCTGGCTGAAGCTCACCGGCGGCGATCCCGGCGCGCCGGCAACCCTGAGTTCCCTTGGCCGCACCATCCGCGTGCCTCACGCCGCCATGGGCGCCGCCCGCTTCACCTTCGCCGAACTCTGCGAGGTCCCGCTCGGTGCCCGCGACTATGTCCGGTTGAGCCACGCCTATGAAGCCCTGATGCTCGAGCACGTCCCGCAGTTCGACCGCACCCGGTCGGACGCCAGCAAGCGTTTCATCCTGCTGGTCGACACCCTCTACGATCGCGGCGTCAAGCTGATGGCCTCCTTCGCCGCGCCGCTCGACGAACTGGCCCAGGACGACAAGACCCGCGCCGAATTCGCCCGCTGCACCTCCCGTCTCATGGAAATGCAATCCGCAGACTATCTCGCAGCGGCACATAGCGATGACGCCCCGACTGCAACGACCTGAATAGAATTTTAGGCAGTCTGCCGACCTAAGCTTTACTGGTTACCCCCATCATTACCCACGCTAACAATGCGGGTGATGCTGTGAACAACTATTTCGGCGCGATGATCCGTTACTTTGAGTTCAATGGTCGCTCGTCACGACGCGAGTACTGGTGGTACACCGTTGCCTTCATCGCGGCCATCATTGCCGCCATCTACACCGACATCGCGGTTCTGAACTCGCCAAACCTGCGCTCGAGCGTGCTGCTGTGGTTTGTCATCATCATCCACGTCATCCCGGGCATGTCGCTGACAGTCCGTCGGCTTCACGATAGCGGCAAATCCGGTTGGTGGTACTGGATCTCGTTGGTCCCTTTCATTGGCGGCTTCTGGCTGTTCTACCTCACGGCCATCAAAGGACCGGAATACGAGGCCCAGCAATACGGCCCCGATCCTCGCGAGCCCGCCCCGACGCGCATCGAGCGGCAACAGCCACTCACCCGCAGCCAGATGCTGGTGCGCCAGATGAATGAGCGCCGTCGACGGACAGCATGATCAGTCCGGCAACCCCGCAAGCGGGTCGATCGCAACGACCTCCAGCGGCAGGAAGTGCTTGAGGTTGCGGGTGAGGATCACCAATCCATACGTCTGCGCGGTCGCGGCAATGTAGAGGTCAGCCGTTCCCGGCTGAAAACCCGACGCGAGCGCCTGGTCGGCCAGTCGACCGGCCGTTGTCGCAGCAGCGACGTCGAAGTCCAGAACCCGCTCGGAATAGTCGTCGAGCGTGCCCTTGAGCCACATGGCGAGGGAGTCTGGCTTCCTGGTTCCGCCAAGCCGCCGCAGTTTCTCGATCCCCTGTTCAATCTCGGCTACGCTGACTGTGGAAACATGGAGTTCCCGGTCGCGCTCACGTACCCAATCTAGGAATTCCGGCGTCGCATCGGGGCGATTTAGCGCCAGCATTGACAGGACGGAAGTGTCGACCAGATACCCGGTCACAGATCGATATCTCGGATCGGCGTCCGATCGCGCAACTCTTCAAGATCAATGCCACCCGGAAACTCCAGCAAATGCTGGCCGAATGTCTTCTTCGGCTTCTCGGGATAAACTTCCTGCCCCTTGGCGAATGGCACCACCATCGCCACGGGCTTCCCGTGCCTTGTGATCGTCACCGGCTCGCCGCTCTCGGCGCTGTCCAGGGCTTCCGAAAACTTGGCCTTCGCTTCCCTTGCCTGCATCGTCTTCATCGTCACCTCCAAAGTGTGACCACATGTAGTCACAAATAGGCGTCGGGTTCCCGCCGGTCAACCGAGTACCCTTCCGGTTCCTAACCCAACGGCTGACTTGCCCCGGTCACGCATGAGGGTTAATAGGAGCGCGAAATTTCCAGCTGGAACATGACGGGGGTATTTGGATGGCGCGCAAGAAGATCGCCCTGATCGGCGCAGGTCAGATTGGTGGCACGCTGGCTCTGCTGGCCGCGACCAAGGAACTGGGTGATGTCATCCTGTTCGACGTGGTCGATGGCGTGCCGCAGGGCAAGGCGCTCGATCTCAGCCAGTCCGGTCCGGTCGAAGGCTTCAATGCCTCGCTCAAGGGCACGTCCGAATACAAGGACATCGCCGGTGCCGACGTCGTCATCGTCACCGCCGGCGTGCCGCGCAAGCCCGGCATGAGCCGCGACGACCTGCTCGAAATCAACCTCAAGGTGATGGAGCAGGTGGGCGCCGGCATCGCGAAATATGCCAAGGATGCCTTCGTCATCTGCATCACCAACCCGCTCGATGCGATGGTCTGGGCCCTGCAGAAGTTTTCCGGCCTGCCCACCAATCGCGTCGTCGGCATGGCCGGCGTGCTCGACTCGGCCCGTTTCCGCTACTTCATCGCCGATGAACTGAAGGTGTCCGTCGAAGACGTCACCGCCTTCGTCCTCGGCGGCCACGGCGACACCATGGTGCCGCTGCCGCGCTACTCGACCGTTGCCGGCATCCCGCTCACCGATCTCGTCAAGCTCGGCTGGCTCAGCAAGGACAAGCTCGAACAGATCGTCCAGCGCACCCGCGATGGCGGCGCCGAGATCGTCGGGCTCCTGAAGACCGGTTCGGCCTTCTACGCCCCGGCCGCCTCCGCCATCGAGATGGCCGAGAGCTATCTGAAGGACAAGAAGCGCATCCTGCCCTGCGCCGCCTTCCTCACCGGCCAGTTCGGCATCAAGGACACCTATGTCGGCGTCCCCGTGGTCATCGGCGCCGGTGGTGTCGAAAAGGTCGTCGAAATCTCGCTCAGCTCCTCCGAGCAGAAGCAGTTCGACAAGTCGGTCGCGGCCGTTGCCGGCCTTGTCGACGCCTGCAAGAAGATTGCGCCCAAGCTGGCGTGACGGACCCGAGACCCGCCATGCGCGTACGTCCCCTTCGTGCCCTTGCCACCGCCGCGCTGGTCGCGGCGGCCATGGGCCCGGCATGGGCCGAGGACTACGCCTATACCGAGCTCGATCTCGATCAATGCGAAGTCCTCCGGAGCTATGAGGAAGGCGGCGGCGTCGATCTCCGCTGTCCCGGCCTCGATGGCCTCGACGTGTTCGTCTCGGATGGCGACGCGCGCATGGATGTCGATTTCGGCGTCCCCAACGACCAGTTTGAGACCTTCTCGGCCTTCAACGGCGTTGGCGGGACGGTCGAATGGATGAGCGGTGACACCGGCATCGAGGCAGCTGCCCTGCGCTTCCTCATCGATGTCGATGGCCGCAGCGCCGAGGCCTTGGTTGTCAGCAAGGTCGGGACCGCCGAGGCGCCGGGCTGCGTCATCGGCGTCGTCAACGCTGCCTCCGACCAGGCCAATGGCGTGGCCCGGGGGATCGGCGCCATGGCACCGAACTTCGACTGCGCCAGCGACCGGATCATCGTACTACCGGGCGCCAGCGACCTCGTCGGCGACTTCAGCGGGGCAAGGCAATGACGTTTGGCATGGGCCCAGAGGCATCAGGAGAACTGAATTGAACATCCACGAACACCAGGCCAAGGCCCTGCTCAAGACCTACGGCCTGCCGGTGGCCGCCGGCGTCGCGATCTTCTCGGCCGATGAAGCCGAAGCCGCCGCCAAGCAGCTCCCGGGCCCGCTCTATGTGGTCAAGTCGCAGATCCATGCCGGCGGCCGCGGCAAGGGCAAGTTCACCGAACTCGGCCCCGACGCCAAGGGGGGCGTCCGCCTAGCCAAGTCCGTTGCCGATGTCGTCGCCAACGCCAGGGAAATGCTCGGCAACACGCTGGTGACCAAGCAGACCGGCCCCGCCGGCAAGCAGGTCAACCGCCTCTATATCGAGGACGGCGCCGATATCGCCCGCGAGCTCTACTGCTCGCTGCTCGTTGATCGCTCCACCGGCACCGTCGCCTTCGTCGTCTCCACCGAAGGCGGCATGGACATCGAAGCCGTCGCCGAGCATACGCCCGACAAGATCATCACCGTCTCGATCGACCCCACCGCCGGCGTCACCGCCGCCGATGTCGCGAAGATCTCCGCCGCCCTCGGCCTCACCGGCGACGCTGCCAAGGACGCCGAAACGGTGTTCCCGGCCCTCTACAAGGCCTTTGTCGAAACCGACATGAGCCTCCTCGAAGTCAACCCGCTCATCGTCATGACCGACGGGCACCTGCGCGTCCTCGATGCCAAGGTCAGCTTCGACAACAATGCCGGCTTCCGCCACGAAGAGCTGAAGCCGCTGCGCGACCTCACCGAAGAGGACGCCAAGGAAATCGAAGCGTCGAAGTTCGACCTCGCCTATGTCGCCCTCGACGGCAATATCGGCTGCATGGTCAACGGCGCCGGCCTCGCCATGGCCACCATGGACATCATCAAGCTCTACGGCGCCGAGCCGGCGAACTTCCTCGATGTCGGCGGCGGCGCGTCCAAGGAAAAGGTCACCGCGGCCTTCAAGATCATCACCGCCGACCCGCAGGTCAAAGGCATCCTCGTCAACATCTTCGGCGGCATCATGCGCTGCGACGTCATTGCCGAGGGCGTCATCGCTGCGGTCAAGGAAGTCGGCCTCCAGGTGCCGCTGGTCGTCCGCCTCGAAGGCACCAACGTCAAGGAAGGCAAGGCCATCCTCGACCAGTCCGGCCTCGACGTCATTTCGGCCGACGATCTCGACGATGCGGCCCAGAAGGTCGTCGCAGCGGTCAAGGGCCGCGGCTGATGCGTCTGGCGGCGGGCTCAGCTCTGGCACTGGTGGCGGCGCTCGGCGCCGCCCCGGCCCTTGCCGCGCCGTCCGCCTATGATCTCGCCTTTGTCGACGCCTTCGCCGAAGCCTGCGTGCCGCAGCGCCTGAGCTATCCGGGCACGCAGGAAACCGCTCTCGCCGCTGGCTGGACCGCGGTCGAACGCAATGCCCATCCCGAGCTCGACGCCATGATGGCGATCTCGGAAGCGGCCGCGAAAGACCCCGAGCTCTTCGACGTCAGCTACGAGTACCGCATCTTCTCAAAGCCCATCGAAGGCACCCCGCATTATCTCCTCGTCAGCCGCTCCAGCGCGGCGATCGAGGAGGGTGGCGATCCCTGGGTCAATATCGGCTGCTACCTCTACAATTTCGAGGCGCTCGAACCCATCGATCCCGAACCCGTCAGCGCGCTGACCGGCCAGCCCATCGCCAACAGCCAGATCGACATGCACCTTGCCGGCTGGATCTGGGGCCCGCCCTGCCCGATGCCGCGCACCGGCGACACCTATCTCACCTTCATTCCCGAAGTTAGCCAGTACAAAGACAAGACCGGCTTCACCGGCCTCGTTCTCAAATTCGATACCTCCGAACCCAAACCCGATGAGGTCGTGCCGGACAGCTATTGCTGACCCGGTCGTCTCAAGCCACCACAAGACGCCACCCCAGACGCCACACCTAGCGAGCAGAGCCAATGTCCATTCTCGTCGACAAGAACACCAAGATCCTGGTGCAGGGGCTCACCGGCAGCGCCGGCACGCTGCATACCCAATACGCGCTCGCCTATCACGGCACCCAGATGGTCGGCGGCATCCACCCCAAGAAGGGCGGCACCAATTGGGACGGCAAGGTCCCCGGCGTCGGTGACGTGCAACTGCCGATCTTTGCCACCGTTGCCGAGGGCAAGGAAAAGACCGGCGCCACCGCCTCGGTGATCTACGTGCCGCCTCCGGGCGCCGCCGCCGCCATCATGGAGGCCATCGAGGCCGAGATCGAGCTGATCGTGTGCATCACCGAAGGCGTCCCCGTTCTCGACATGGTCAAGGTCAAGGCGGCGCTCGACAAGTCGAAGTCGCGCCTCATCGGACCCAATTGCCCTGGCGTCGTCACCGCCGGCGAGTGCAAGATCGGCATCATGCCGGGCAACATCTTCTCGCGCGGCTCGGTGGGCATTGTTTCGCGCTCCGGCACGCTTACCTATGAAGCAGTGTTCCAGACCACCAATGCCGGCCTCGGCCAGACCACGGCCGTGGGCATCGGCGGCGACCCGGTCAAGGGCACCGAATTCATCGACGTCCTCGAGATGTTCCTCGCCGATGACGAGACCAAGTCGATCATCATGATCGGCGAAATCGGTGGTTCGGCCGAAGAAGACGCCGCGCAGTTCCTCATCGACGAGGCCAAGCGGGGCAGGAAGAAGCCGATGGCCGGCTTCATCGCCGGTCGCACCGCACCGGCCGGCCGCACGATGGGCCATGCTGGCGCCGTAATTTCGGGCGGTAAGGGCGGCGCCGAAGAAAAGATCGCGGCCATGGAAGCGGCTGGCATCAAAGTGTCGAGTTCGCCTGCCAGAATCGGCCAGACGCTGGCAGAAGTGCTCAAGGGCTGAAACCCCGGGACCGAGGTTGGCGGCAGATCGGCGAAACTCTGAGGGCGCGGGGGTCACAACCCGCGCCTTAACGTCAAGAAAAGGTTATGCGGGCATGGTGGCCCGCACGAAAAAGCCCCGGTAGAGTGTTTCCCGGGCAATCAGAAGGATGGCGGGGCGAAGAGTTCCGCGACAGTGGAAATGACCCGACAAGATAAGAACGAACAGTTCTTGCTCTCCTCTTTCCTTTACGGCGGCAACGCCGACTACATCGACGGGCTCTATGCCCGCTACAAGGCGGACCCGGGATCGATTGATCCCACCTGGGCCAGCTATTTCGGCCGGCTCGAGGATGACCTCGCCGATGTCGAAAAGAACGCCGAGGGCCCCAGCTGGCAGCGCCGGGATTGGCCGCAGGCCGCGAACGGCGATCTCGTCTCCGCCCTCGACGGCAACTGGGGTGAAATCCAGGTCAAGGTGCAGAAGGCTCTGGTCGAAAAGGCCAAGGTCGAAACCGCGCCCGCCCCGACCCCGGTCGATGTGCTGCAGGCCACCCGCGATTCCATCCACGCCATCATGATGATCCGCGCCTATCGCATGCGCGGGCATCTGCATGCCGATCTCGATCCGTTGAAGCTCAAGGCCCCCGAGCCGGCGCCGGAACTCGACCCCAAGTCCTACGGCTTCACCGAGGCCGACTACTCGCGCAAGATCTACATCGATAACTATCTCGGGCTCGAATACGCCACCATTCCCGAGATGGTCGAGATCCTCCAGCGCACCTATTGCTCGACCGTCGGCGTCGAGTTCATGCACATCTCCGATCCCGAGGCCAAGCAGTGGCTGCAGGAGCGGATCGAAGGCCCCGACAAGTCGATCTCCTTCACCCCCGAGGGCAAGAAGGCCATCCTCAACAAGCTGGTCGAGGCCGAAGGCTTCGAAAAGTTCATCGACGTCAAGTATACCGGCACCAAGCGCTTCGGCCTTGATGGCTCCGAGGCGCTGATCCCGGCGCTCGAGCAGATCATCAAGCGCGGCGGCGCGCTCGGCGTGAAGGACATCGTCCTCGGCATGGCCCACCGCGGCCGCCTCAACGTCCTCACCCAGGTGCTGTCCAAGCCGCACCGCGCCCTGTTCCACGAGTTCAAGGGCGGCGCCTTCTACCCCGAAGAGGTCGAAGGCTCCGGCGACGTGAAGTACCACCTCGGCGCCTCCGCCGACCGCGAGTTCGACGGCAATTCCGTCCACCTCTCGCTCACCGCCAACCCGAGCCATCTTGAGATCGTCGACCCCGTCGTCCTCGGCAAGGCCCGCGCCAAGCAGGATCAGCGCTCCGCCGTCGATCACCGCTTCATCATGGACACCCGCCAGACCGACCGTTCGGTCGTCCTGCCGCTGCTGATCCATGGCGATGCGGCCTTTGCCGGCCAGGGCGTCGTGGCCGAGTGCCTTGGGCTGAGCGGCCTCAAGGGTCACCGCACCGGCGGCTCGCTGCACTTCGTCATCAACAACCAGATCGGCTTCACCACCTCGCCGATCTACTCGCGCTCCTCGCCCTACCCGACCGACGTCGCCAAGATGATCGAGGCGCCGGTGTTCCACGTGAACGGCGACGATCCCGAGGCCGTGGTCTACGCCACCAAGGTCGCCGTCGAGTTCCGCCAGCGCTTCGGCCGCCCCGTCGTCATCGACATGTTCTGCTACCGCCGCTTCGGTCACAACGAAGGCGACGAGCCGAGCTTCACCCAGCCGATGATGTACGCCAAGATCCGGAAGCACGAGACGACGCTGGATCTCTATTCCGCCCGCCTCATCGGCGAGGGTCTGGTCTCGGCCGACGAGGTCGAGAAGATGAAGGCCGACTGGCGCGCCCATCTCGAAACCGAGTTCGAGGCCGGCCAGGACTTCCGCCCCAACAAGACCGACTGGCTTGATGGCGTCTGGAAGGATCTGAAGCGCGCCGACATCGATGGTCCGCGTCGCGGCGACACCGGCGTCGACACGGTCGAACTGGCCAAGCTCGGCCAGAAGCTGACCTATGTCCCCGCCGGCTTCAACGTCCACAAGACCGTCAAGCGCTTCATGGACAATCGCCTTGCCGCCATCGAGGCCGGTGAAGGCATCGATTGGGCCACCGGCGAAGCCCTGGCGTTCGCCACGCTCCTCACCGAAGGCCACCCGGTGCGCCTCTCCGGTCAGGATGTGGAACGCGGCACCTTCAGCCAGCGCCACACCGTGCTCAACGACCAGGAAAACGACAGCACCTACACCCCGCTGAACAATCTGGCGGAAACCCAGGCGCGCTACGAAGTCATCAACTCCATGCTTTCCGAAGAGGCCGTGCTCGGCTTCGAGTATGGCTATTCGCTCGCCGAGCCGAACACGCTGACCCTGTGGGAAGCCCAGTTCGGCGATTTCGCCAACGGTGCCCAGGTCGTGGTCGACCAGTTCATCTCCTCTGGCGAGCGCAAGTGGTTCCGCATGTCGGGTCTCGTCATGCTGCTGCCGCATGGCTACGAGGGCCAGGGTCCCGAGCATTCCTCGGCCCGTCTCGAGCGCTATCTGCAGCTTTGCGCCGAAGACAACATGCAGGTCGCAAACTGCACCACGCCGGCCAATTATTACCACATCCTGCGCCGGCAGATGAAGCGCGACTTCCGAAAGCCGCTGATCCTGATGACGCCCAAGTCCTTGCTGCGTCACAAGAAGGCGGTCAGCTCGCTGGCCGAACTCGGGCCGCAGTCCACCTTCCATCGACTGCTCTGGGACGATGCCGAAGCCCCCGGCCTGCCCAAGACCACCATCAAGCTCAAGCCGGATTCCGAGATCCGCCGCGTCGTGCTGTGCACCGGCAAGGTCTACTATGACCTCCTCGAGGATCGCGAGAAGCGCGGCATCGACGATGTCTACCTGCTGCGCGTCGAGCAGCTCTATCCGTTCCCGGCCAAGGCCGTGCTCGACGAGCTCAACCGCTTCCGCGGTGCCGAGGTCGTCTGGTGTCAGGAAGAGCCCAAGAACATGGGCGCCTGGGCCTTCGTCCAGCCCTATATCGACTGGGTGCTGGAACAGATGGGCCGTCCGGGCGAGCGGCCGCGTTATGTCGGCCGTCCGGCTTCGGCCTCCACGGCAACCGGCCTGATGCGGAAGCACCTGCAGGAACTGCAGGCCTTCCTCGAAGAGGCCTTTGCGGCGTAAACACAACCTATCGGCCGGGCAAACGGGCGGAACTGAAGGACAAGGACTATGGCGACTGACATCCGGGTGCCGACGCTGGGCGAAAGCGTCACCGAGGCGACCATCGGGCAGTGGTTCAAGAAGGTGGGCGACACCGTCGCCGCCGATGAGCCGCTGGTGGAACTCGAAACCGACAAGGTGACCATCGAGGTCCCGGCCCCCTCGGCCGGCGTGCTCGAATCCATCGCCGCCAATCCCGGCGACACCGTCAATGTCGGCGCCCTGATCGGCGCCATCGCTGCCGCCGGCGCCGCGGCCGCCGCCGCTCCGTCCGCCCCGGCTGCTGCCTCCGCCGCTCCGGCGCCTGCTGCCGAGGCCCCCAAGGCCCCGCAGGCCGCCAATGGCAGCTCCGTCCCGCCCGCCCCCTCGGCCCAGAAGCTGATGGCCGAGAACGGCATCGCCGACGGCGATCTCGCCGGGTCGGGCAAGCGCGGCCAGGTGCTGAAGGAAGACGTGCTCGCCGCCATCGCCAAGCCGGCCGACAAGCCCGCCGAAAAGCCGGCTGCCGCCGCGATGCCGACCGCCACCACCGGCTCGGCCGCCGCGCCGATCCCG